>Ga0316204_10000260_pt1 | contig 216530 bp, 211 predicted proteins | sample 6monrhotite_MG_2_FD_205661 | JGI IMG/M metagenome (GOLD analysis project Ga0316204, IMG submission 205661) | Microbial mat bacterial communities from mineral coupon in-situ incubated in ocean water Damariscotta River, Maine, United States -... | ecosystem: Environmental > Aquatic > Marine >... | reverse complement strand
TCGGTCGTGTCTTTTGTCGTCATGGATTTCTGTTTCATCTTCGTTCGCTTTTGCTCTCTACGATGAACCAGAAATCCTCCGTTATACAACGTGCTTAATATGTCCCAAGGGTGCTGACGTTAGACAGCCATGTCCCTAAAGAAAATAGGGGACACAAAAAGAAAAAAAGGGAGAAAAAAAGGGGACACAGGGAGAAAAAAGGGGAGAGAAAAAAGGGGACACGAAAAAAGGGGACACAATACAAATTTCTGGACCTTGCGCGCATAGCGGTGACACGATCCGATGTTCCCAAGCGGGAAATCGGTCATGTCCCCGGTATGCGTCTCACGGCATTCACTCCGGAATAGAATCCGTCCATTCCATGGTCGATGGCTCGAACGTTTGTGGACCGGCTTCGACCGGGCCTTCGAGCATTTTGATGTCGACTTCGCCGTCAAAGCACGGCTGCACCGCGTCGATCATCGCTTGGGTGATGGCGTAGCGGGTGGTGAAAAAAGGGGACACAATATCAATTGCTGGACCTTGCGCGCATAGCGGCGACACGATCCGATCTTCCCAAACGGGAAATCGGTCATGTCCCCGGTATGCGTCTCACAGTCTTCACTCCGGAATAGAATCCGTCCATTCCATGGTCGTCGGCTCGAACGTTTGTGGTCCCGCTTCGACCGGGCCTTCGAGCATTTTGATATTGACTTCGCCGTCAAAGCACGGTTGCACCGCGTCGATCATCGCTTGGGTGATGGCGTAGCGGGTGGGGCATTCGTTGACGTACATCATGTAATGAAATCCGTCGCGGCCCGGTTCGAAGTAGTAGGCCGCGGCGGTGGGGGCGTTGGCGTACAGGTAACGGCGGAATTCTTTGCCCATTTGGTAGACGGCCGAGGCCCGTTTGACGCCTTCGTGGAAATCCAGTTTCAGGCGCACCATGCATTCGCCCATGGTGTAGCGGGGCGCGAAGTCTTTGAAAAAGGCGTCGGTGGCGCTGCGATCGGCGCGGCCTTTGCCTTTGCAGCTTTGGGATATGGCCCATGCATCGCCGGAAAACGACAGCGCGGTGGCGGCGAGGATGGCGGCGGTGAAGATCGTGCGGATGGTGGCGGGCATGGTTTCCCGTCTCTCCCTTTTGGATGATTGTTCCGGGGCATGATAGGGGCACGCGGCGCGCGGCTCAACCTGTGTGTCGAGGCCGCTGGGCTGATGAAATAAAACGAACAGCAAAAAGACACTTGAAACGGATCGTTTTATGGGGGCTAAATGGATACAAGCTCGACCACTAAATGAGATTGAGCGGACGTGGGAGGTTACTGAGCGCCGGGTCGAAAACCGGTTCTCTTTAAATATCTGGGAATCCGGAAAGCCTAAGAGGGGCTTTCCCTATTTTCGTTCACCTTTCGCACCGCATACCCGATCAATCAGCTTGGCCGCGACAAGCTGTAAAGAGACCAATCATGGGAGGTGCACATGGAAAAAGCTCTGGTTCTGGACGCCGATAAATGTACCGGCTGCGAACAGTGCGAAATCGCCTGTTCGATGGAAAATGAAGGGGTCTCCAACCCCGCCAAATCACGCATTAAAGTTTTCAATTTTCACGATGAAGGGCGCTTTGTGCCCTACACCTGCACCCAGTGCGACGAAGCCTGGTGTATGCAAGCGTGTCCCGTGGACGCCATCACCGTGTTTGACGCGACGGGCGCCAAGGTCGTTTCCGACGCGCTGTGTGTGGGCTGCAAGGTCTGCACCATCGCCTGTCCGTTCGGCACCGTGAACTACAACCCCGCCAGCGGCAAGGTCATCAAGTGCGACCTGTGCGGCGGCGATCCGGCCTGTGCGAAAGCCTGTCCGACCGGGGCGATCACTTACACCGACGCGGCCGCGACCGGCTACGCTAAAATGAAATCCTGGGCCAAGGCGACCGACGCCGGCCAACAGGCCAACGCTTAAGGGAGGGTACGCAAATGTCATGGGCTAAACGCATACTGCGCGTCAACCTCACCGAAGGGACGTGTAAAGAAGAACCGCTCAACATGGATTGGGCGAACCAGTATCTGGGCCAACGCGGTCTGGCGACCAAATATTTGAGCACGGAAATCGACCCTAAGGTCGATCCGCTGTCGCCCGACAACAAACTGATTTTCGCCACTGGGCCGTTGACCGGCACGGCGGCGGCGACCGGCGGTCGTTGGTCGGTGATCACCAAAGGCGCTTTGACCGGCGCGATTGCGTGTTCCAATTCCGGCGGTTTCTTTGGCGCTGAGCTGAAGTTCGCGGGCTGGGACATGATCATCTTCGAAGGCAAATCGCCCAAGCCGGTGTATCTGCTGCTTCAAGACGATGACGCCAAGCTGGTGGACGCGTCCGGCTATTGGGGCCGCACGGTGTGGGAAACGGAAAAAGGCCTCAAGGCCGAATACCAAGACCCGCAACTGCGCATCGCCTCCATCGGTCAAGCCGGTGAAGTCGGCGTCAAGTTCGCCGGCGTGGTCAACGACCTGCACCGCGCCGCCGGACGGTCCGGCGTGGGCACGGTGATGGGCTCGAAAAACCTCAAGGCCGTTGCGGTGCGCGGCACCAAGGGCGTGTCGGTCAACGATGTCGACGCGTTCATGAAAGCCACCACCGAGGCCAAAGCGGTTCTCGCCGAAAACGGCGTGACCGGCGAAGGTCTGCCCGCATTGGGCACCCAGGTGTTGATGAACGTGATCAACGAAACCGGCGCGCTGCCGACGCACAATCACAAAGACGTGCAGTTCGCCGGCGCATCGGACATTTCCGGCGAAGCGATGCAAGAGCCGCGTCGCTCTGACGGCAAAGCCAACCTGACCCGCAACGGCGCGTGCTTTGGCTGCACAATCGGCTGCGGCCGTATTTCGACCATCGATCCGACCCACTACACGGTCAAGGATCGCGAGCAGTATCAGATCGCATCCGGCGGCTTGGAATACGAAGCCGCTTGGGCGCTGGGTGCGGCCAACGGCGTCAACGACCTGGATGCGCTGACGTTCGCCAACTTCATCTGCAACGAACAGGGCTTCGACCCGATCTCGTTCGGCGCAACGGTTGGCGCGGCGATGGAGCTCTATGAAATGGGCGTCATCACCACCAAAGAAACCGGTGGGATCGAGCTCACTTGGGGCAACGCGGAAGCCCTCACCACCTTGGCCGAACTGACTGGTCGCGGCGAAGGTTTCGGCGCGGAAATCGGCTTAGGCTCCAAGCTGCTGACTGAAAAGTACGGCCATCCCGATCTGTCCATGTCCGTGAAGGGCCAGGAATTCCCGGCTTACGATTCACGCGGCATTCAGGGCATGGGCTTGACCTATGCGACGTCGAACCGTGGCGCATGTCACCTGCGCAGCTACACGGTTGCGTCGGAAATCTTGGGCATTCCCGAAAAGACCGATCCATTGTCGTCTGACGGCAAGGCCGGCCTGGTCATCGCCTTCCAAGACGCCACCGGCGCCGTGGACAGCGCGGGTTTGTGCGTGTTCACCACGTTTGCGTGGTCGATGGACAACATCGCGCCGCAAATCGACGCGGCGTGCGAAGGCGACTGGACGGTCGAACGTCTGCTCGAAACCGGCGAACGCATCTGGAACCTGGAACGCAAGTTCAATTTGGATGCGGGCTTCACCGGCAAAGACGACACCTTGCCCAAGCGCTTGCTGAAGGACGCGGCCAAGACCGGCCCCGCCGAAGGCAAAGTCAACGAGTTGGGCAAAATGCTGCCGGAATACTACTCGCTGCGTGGCTGGACCGAAGACGGCGTGCCCACCAATGAAACTCTGGATCGTCTGGTGCTCTAGACACATCCGGGATTTTTCAACGCAGCCCCGCCCGTCAGCCTCGAGGTTTAAGAGGGGGCGGGCGGGGCTTAGCGTTTGGGGAGAATATTTATGAAATACGTCATTCTCGGCGCGGGACCGGCGGGTGTCGTCGCCGCGGAAAATTTGCGCAAGGCGGACCCGGAAGGCCACGTCACCTTGGTCGGGGGCGAAGCCCATCCGCCGTATTCGCGCATGGCGATCCCGTATCTGTTGACCGGAAAAATCGACGAACAAGGAACCTACTTGCGCAAGGTTGACGGCCATTACGACACCTTGGGCATCGAATACCTGCAAGGCACGGCCACCAAGGTCGACCCCGACAACGGCACGGTAACTATGCAAGACGGTCACCAAGTGGGCTATGACAAGCTGTTGGTGGCGACCGGCGCGACGCCGATCACGCCGCCGGTTCCGGGATTGGACTTGGACGGCGTGCATCATTGCTGGACGCTGGAAGACGCGCAATATATTGCGGAGCGCGCGAAAGCAGGCTCCAACGTGGTGCTGATGGGCGCGGGCTTTATCGGCTGCATCATATTGGAAAGCTTGGTCGAACGCGGCGTCAACCTGACGGTGGTCGAAGCCGAAGACCGGATGATTGCCAAGATGATGGACGCCACCGGCGGCGACATGCTCAAAAGCTGGGTCGCGGCACAGGGCGTCAAGCTGATGACCTCGACCAAAGTCACGGGCGTGGCGGATGACGGCGGCAAGCTCAAAGTCAGCACCGACACCGGCGGCGATCTTTCCGCCGACTTGGTGGTGGTGTCGGTGGGTGTTAAACCGAACACCGCCTTCCTGGAAGGCTCCGGGGTTGAGATCGGAACGGGTATTAAGGTCGATGACCGCCTGCAGTCGTCCGTCGAAAACATCTACGCGGCGGGGGACGTCGCCGAAGGCCCCGATTTCGGCGGCGGCTTTCAGGTTCACGCCGTGCAGCCGACATCGGTCGAACACGGTCGCATTGCGGCCTTGAACATGACCGGGGCCGACGCCAAATATCGGGGCAGCTTGATCATGAACGTGCTCGACACTTTGGGGCTGATTTCGGCCTCGTTCGGGCACTGGATGGGCGAAGACGACATGGCGGTGATGATGGATCACGATCACCATCGCTATATCAAACTGGCGTTCCATGGCGATCATCTGGTCGGCGCGTTGAGTCTGGGCCGCACGGATCAAATTGGCGTTCTGCGCGGTTTGATCCAAAGTCGCATCAAGCTGGGCGTGTGGAAAGACAGGTTGAAGAAAGACCCCAGCCGCATCGCCGAAGCTTACGTCGCGTGTAGTCAAGGATAGCTCTTTGCAGATCACCCTGAAACTGTTCGCACTGTTGGATAAATATTTGCCCGACGGCGCGGTCAAAAACCAAATTGAGTTGACCGTCGCCGACGACGCAACGATCATGGATGTCATTCACAGCGTCAACTTACCGTCTGAATATTGCCACTTGGTGTTGGTCGATGGCGTCTACGTCGCCCCCAGCGAACGCGATGCGCGGGTGCTGAAGGAAGGCGAGGCTTTGGCCATCTGGCCACCGGTCGCGGGTGGATGAGTAACGCATGAAGCTCACCAAGGACATGGCGTTGACCACCAAAATGTTTCTGGACACCTTGCCACGCGCCTTGGATAGCGATGCTTATATCTGGGACGGCAAACAGGCGGTGTTGGCGCAAGACGGTCGCCGCTTCACCATCACTTTTGAAGAGCAAGCCAATTTCGCGCTGGGCGGCTTTCGCATTCCCCGCGCCCACGTGACGCTGGAACTCAGCGGCTACGAAGAGGCTGACGCCGAAGCCGCCGTGGCGCGCTTTGAGCGCTACTTTCACCGCGGCGGTGGATGAGTCATAATCCTCTTATGGCAAAACGCACTTCCAAACGGTTAAGCCCACGCGTACGCATCTTGATCGGCGCCGCGACGGCGTTGGGACCGGGCAAGGTTGAACTGCTGCAAGCGATCGAACGTCATCGCTCGATTTCCGGCGCGGCGCGGGACATGGGGATGAGCTATCGCCGCGCCTGGGTTTTGGTCGACACCATGAACCGCTGCTTCACCTCTGATTTGGTGGTGACCGCGACCGGCGGCAAAGGCGGCGGCGGCGCCGAGGTTTCAGCCCTGGGCCTGGATGTGATGCGGCGTTATCAAGAGATGGAAGACAAAGCGGCCAAAAGCGTCGAGGCCGAAGCCCGGGCCTTCGCAGCGCTGCTCAAAAACCCCGGCGATGACGCCTAGGCATCGGTGGAGGTTAGTCATAAGTGCCGGGCATTTGCCGCCATTTGACCTCGCCTACGGCAAAGCTTTTGATGCGCAGCGACGCGAGGAAGTCTGCATACCCATCTAGCGTTTCGTAAGGGCCGTGCAAACCGATCATCTGTTTCCAGTGAGGCCCTGCGCCGTAGTCCATCACGTAAAGTTTGCCATCCATGGTGAAGCCGGTAACCCAATGATTGGGTTTGCCGCGGGCATTTTTAACGAAAATCCACCGGGCATTGTATTCGGGATTGATTTTGTTCAGTGCGACGAGCGAGAAGTAGGCCGCGTCGGCGCAATAACCTTCGGCATGCTCAAAAGTGCTGACGGGTGCGCGCACCAACAGGCCGCTTGGTCCCGATTGTTTCAATCGTTTTTGAATGATTTTTTGGCGCTTTGTATCAAATTTGAAATTGTCTTTGAGCCAGGCCCCGACGTCTTCGGGAGACCTCCACGCAGCGACGGTGTCTTCAAAATTTGCGGCTTGTGCAGGAACGAGCCAGGCCATAAACAACATGGATAGGGTGACCAAACGGAGCATTTAGCGTTCTCCTCAAAACAGTGCGCCAGTGTACAAGTTTACATCTTCTCGACCTTCACCGCGCAGTACTTCAGCTCGGCGATCTTACCGAACGGGTCGAGCGCTGGGTTGGTCAGTAGGTTGGCCGCCGCTTCGTGGAATGCGAACGGCAAGAACACCACGCCTTCGGGCACGTCGCGGTCAGCGCGGGTGGCGGCGCTGAGCGCGCCCCGGCGGCTGGTCAACGTCACATGTTCGCCAGCTTCAAGGCCTAAAGATTCCAAATCGCGTGGATTGACGCTGATCATGGGATCGGGTTCAAGCGCGTCGAGCACCGAAGCCCGTCGGGTCATCGCGCCGGTGTGCCAATGTTCCAACATCCGGCCGGTGGTCAGCACAAACGGATATGCGTCGTCGGGTTGTTCGTCGGGGAAAATGGGATGCGCTGGAGCCAGTTTTGCTTTGCCCGACGGCATGGGAAAACCGTCGGCGAACAATACGGCCTGACCGGGCAAGTCTTCGCTAGGGCACGGATAGGTCACCGCGCCGTCGCGTTTCAAACGCAGGTGTGAAATGCCGGCGTGGGACGGCATCACGGTGCGCATTTCCTCAAACACATGGGCGGCGTTTTCGTAATGCCAATCCAGCCCCAAACGCTTGGCGATGCTTTGGATGATCCAAAAGTCTTCACGAGCATCGCCGGGCGGGTTCAAGACTTTGCGTCCCAACTGCACTTGGCGGTTGGTGTTGGTGAAGCTGCCGGTCTTTTCGTAAAAGCTGGTGGCGGGCAAAATCACGTCGGCGAAGGCCGCGGTTTCGGTCATGAAGATGTCTTGCACCACCAGATGATCCAGGCGCGCCAAGGCGCGCCGAGCGGTGTTCAGGTCGGGGTCTGACATGGCCGGGTTTTCGCCGCAGATGTACATGGCGCGGATGTCGCGCGCCAACGCGGCGTGCATGATTTCCACCACCGTGAGGCCTGGGGCGGCAGGCAGATCGCAGTTCCACGCCGATTCAAACCGCGCCCGCCCGGCGGCGTCGCCAACGGGGGTGTAATCGGGCAACACCATCGGAATCAGCCCCGCGTCCGAAGCGCCCTGCACATTGTTTTGACCGCGCAGCGGATGCAGACCGGCGCCGGGCCTGCCAATGTTGCCGGTCAGCAGCGCCAACGCGATCAGGCAGCGCGCATTGTCGGTGCCGTGGGTGTGTTGTGAAATGCCCATGCCCCAAAAAATCATTGCGCTGCGACTTGTCGCGTATGCACGTGCGAGGGTGCGAATGGTCTCAGCGTCGATGCCGCACAGTGGTGACATTTTTTCGGGCGGATAAGCGTGGATGTGGGTGGCGAAGGCGTCATAACCCTCGACCCGGTTATCGATATAATCGTGATCGACCAAGTCTTCGGCGACGATGACATTGAGCATGGCGTTGAGCAACGCCACGTCGGCGCCGGGGGTGAACTGCACCATGTGATCTGCGTGGCGACTTAACGCCTGTCCGCGTGGGTCCATGACGATCAACTTGGCGCCGTTGCGTTTTGCGGCCTTGATAAAGGTCGAGGCCACCGGATGATTTTGCGACGGCCGGGCGCCGATCACCACGATCACGTCGGCGTGCTCAGCATCGGTGAACGGTCCGGTGACGGCGCCCGATCCGATGCCTTCCATCAACGCCGCGACGGACGATGCGTGACACAGGCGCGTGCAGTGATCGACGTTGTTGGTGTGAAACGCGGTGCGGATCAGCTTTTGAAACAGGTAGGCTTCTTCGTTGGAACCCTTGGCCGAACCGAACCCGGCGATGGCGTCGGAACCGAACTTTTCATAAGCCGTTTCCAAACACGCCGCCGCATGGCCCAAGGCCTCTTCCCAGGTGGCTTCGCGAAATTGGCTGAACGGGTCGCCGCCATCTAAAATTGCCGGGTCTTTGGCCGCGCCATCAATGCGGATCAGCGGCTTAGTCAGGCGGTCGGGGTGGCGGGCGTAGTCGAAACCGAAGCGCCCTTTGACGCAAAGTTTGCCGAGATTGGCCGGGCCGTCGCGGCCTTGGGTGTAGAGAATCTTATCATCAGACACATGATACGTGACTTGGCAGCCGACCCCGCAATAGGGGCACAGCGAGTCGACCTTATGGGTGTCATGCGTCCTTGCGGGCAGAGCTTTGGGCAACAGCGCCCCGGTCGGGCAAGACTGCACGCATTCACCACACGCGACGCAACTGCTGAAACCCAACGCGTCGCCTTGATCGAACACGATGCGAGAGTCTTTTCCGCGCCCCGCCATGCCGATCACCGCATTGCTCTGCACTTCGGCGCAGGCGCGCACACAGTTGGTGCACAAAATGCATTTGGACATATCGACGTCGATGGCGGGGTGCGATGTGTCGGTCGGTGGGTGTTCGCCGTTCGCAGCGAAGCGGCTGGCGCGCACGTCCATGGTTTGGCCGAGCGTGCGAAAACGATCGGCCGGTTCATAAGGCGTATCTTCAAAGGCAGGCCGGTCGGCGAGCAACAGTTCCATCACCGTGCGCCGGGCCTTGTCGATGCGCGGCGACGTGGTGTTGACGTTCAGTCCAGGTGTGACCGGGCGCTTGCAACTCGCCGTTAGGGTGCGTTCGCCTTCGACCTCAACCATGCACAAGCGGCAACTGCCGTCGGCGCTGTAGTGGGGGTTGATGCCGGAGCATATTCCGGGGATCGCGATTCCCAATCGCCGCGCGCATTTGCGGATCGTTTCCCCGGGCAGGGCTTCGACCTGTTGGCCGTCGAGGGTGAATGTGACCGTGTTGCTCATCAATCACCCTCCTCAAAGTGGCGGAGCAGGCTGAGCACCGGGTTCGGCGCGGCTTGGCCAAGTCCGCAAATCGACGCATCGCGCATGGCGTCGGATAAATCATGGATCAGGTCGGTGTTGCCGCGCGGGTTATCAATCAGTCTGAGCATTTTTTCCGTACCGATCCGGCACGGCGTGCATTTACCGCAGCTTTCATCCCTGAAAAACGCCGCCAAGGTGCGCGCCACGTCCCACACGTCGTCGTGATCGGACAACACCGTCAGCGCGCCGGAACCGACAAAGCCGCCGAGCTCTTCAAACACGCCGAAGTCCATGGCCTTGTCTTGAAAGCGTGCGGGGAAAATGCCGCCCGACGCCCCGCCGGGCAGGAAGGCGGTGAAGGTGTGACCGCCGCTCATGCCACCCGCCATGTCGATTAAACCTTTAACCGTGGTGGTGGATGCGGCGCGGTAGACGCCGGGATTTTTGATGCGCCCCGACAGCGAATAGAACCGGGGGCGGCCTTCGGATGCATAAGCATCCGCGCCGCGATCCGCGATGTCGGCGATCCAATACAGCGTTTCGACATTGTGCGTGATGGTCGGACGACCCTTATAGCCGTGCTGGGCGGGATAGGGCGGGCGGTTGCGAGGTTGCCCGCGCTTGCCTTCCAAGCTGTTGAGCAACGCCGTTTCCTCACCGCAGATGTACGCCCCCGCGCCACGGCGGAGATGCAAGGTGACGCCATCTATTTCCATGCGTTTGAAAACGTCGCCAAGCATTGCGTGAATGTGTGGATATTCATCGCGCAGATAAAAGAATACGTCTTGAACGTCCAGAGCCTGAGCGGCGATGAACATGCCGCGCAAAACCTTTTCAGGCTCGGTTTCCAACAAATAGCGATCTTTAAATGTGCCCGGTTCGCCTTCGTCGGCGTTGACCACCAGGACTCTGGGGTGGGGTGCGTCGTCAAAGAACGCCCATTTGCGCGCCACGGGAAAACCCGCCCCGCCCATGCCGCGCAGTTCGGCTTTGCGCACAGCCTCAGCGATGTCGGGGGCGCTTGGCGGGGGGATGTCTGTGATGGCGGGCGCGGATGACGGGGCGTTGTTGTGCGATGTGAGCTTTTCGACGGTGGCCGACGAAATGCGGCTTTTGCCCATGATGACGGAGGGCGGCGTGTCGCAAGCGCCCTGGCACGGCGCGGCGCTGATCTGGATTTGATCGTCAAACGCGGCCAGGGCGTCTTTCAACAGCGCTTTCGCCCCGGCCATGCGACAGGCGGGGCCGTCGCAAATGCGCAGCGTGATGGGGGCGGGCGGGGTGTCGCCGACCTTGAAGTGGGCGTAAAACGTCGCCGTTTCATAAACGTCGATTTGCGCGAGGCCCAGCAGGTGCGCCAGCGCGGCGATGTGCCCGGTGCTCAAATGTCCATAATGATCGTTGAGGGTGTGCAGGTGTTCGATGAGCAAATCGCGCTCACGGTGCGCCGCGCCAACCAGCGCGCGCACGGCGGCGATGTCCGCGTCGGTTGCCTGGCGGCCTTTTGGGAAAGGTTTTCCCGTGCGTCTTTGTGGGTGCGTATTGCCTTTTTGCCCCATGCTGTCAGCGATCCCTTGCAGCCTCGGTAAGTCCAAGTCAATAATAGAAAATATAGGAGCTGACAGGGTAAAAAACATGAATATCGATCATAAGGTGGCGCAATTGCTGGTCTCGCGCGTGTGTCACGACTTGGCGGGCGGGGTCAGCGCGCTCAGCACCGGCGCTGAATTGCTGAGCGAGGGCAACCAAATGGTCGATGGCGAAGCGATCAGCGTCATCGCCATGAGCGCCAGCCAGTGCGCCAGCCGCCTGGCGTTTTTGCGCGTCGCTTTTGGGCTCGGCGGGGGCGAGAACGACACCGTCACCACCGATGAGCTGAAAAAACTGCTGGCGGATTTTCTGCAAGGTGGGCGGGTGTCGCTGACCTGGGCGGCGCAAAACATTAGGATTGGCTTGATGCCTGGAAAATTGTTGCTGAGCTTGTGTTTGATCGGCGCCGAAGCATTGCCGCGGGGCGGTGATTTACGAATCGATATCAGCGAAATCGGTGGGCGGTTGGGCTTTGCGGTGTGCGCGCAGGGCGCCGGGGCAGGGCTGCGTCCCGAGATATTATCATCTATGGCGATTGACGCATCGCCGCAGTCGCTCACAGCGCGAACGGTTCATGGTCATTTCGCGGCCATCCTCGCCCACAGCCTGGGCGCGGAGATGGAGGTTGTTGACGAAAATTCAGGTGAAATTCGCCTTGCGGCGCTGTTGTAAGGGACACTTTTCGCCTTTATTTACGTTTATCGTATGAAATCGTTAGAAAAAAATTGGACCTAAGCTTTAGGGGCGTTAATATCTTGAATATTGGGAAGAGGGTTTCAATCTAGAAAGATTATCGCCTTCTCGACGCGCACTGTTTTTTGAACGCCTGCTTTTGCAATTAGGGATCCACTGATGGACGATCTTTTAAGCGAATTTATTACTGAGACTTTGGAAAGCGTTGCGCAAGTCGATGCTCAACTTGTGGAGTTCGAAAAGGACCCGCAAAACGCAGCGATCCTTGGTAATATCTTCCGCTTGGTTCACACCGTCAAAGGGACGTGTGGTTTTCTTGGACTGCCGCGGCTTGAATCGGTTGCGCACGCGGGCGAGAACGTGCTCGATAAGTACCGCGATGGCGCACTGGAAGTGACCCCCGATGGGGTGTCGCTGGTTCTGCGGTGTATCGACACCATTCGCGGCTTGGTCGATGAGTTGGCTGAAACCGCACAAGAACCCGAAGGTAACGATGCTGAATTGATCGCCGAGCTGAACGCGTTGGCCAGTGGCGAGGCGGCGCCCGCGGCGGCTCCCGCCGCTGCTCCGGCCAGTGACGCGCCGGCGTCTTCCGGTCCGACGCTTAACGAGCAAGGTTTCCCGGTCGCGGCGGAACTGCTCGCCGAATACGATGAAGCCACCGGTGGTGGCGATGACGCAGCTGGCCCGGCAATGTCTGACCAAGGCTTCCCAGTCGCTGCTGAGCTGATGGCTGAATACGAAGAAGCCACCGGCGGTGGCGATGATGCATCTAGCCCCACAACATCGGATCAGGGTTTCCCGGTCGCGGCTGAATTGTTGGCTGAATACGAAGAAGCCACCGGCGGCGGCATGACCGATGAAGAGGCCGCCGCAGCGGAAGCGGCCGCCAATGCGGAAATGGAACGTCTCGCCGCTGAGGCTGCTCCTGCGCCCGCTCCGGCCGCCTCCGTTCCAGCTAAAGCTGCCGCGCCCGCGCCTGCTGCGCCCGCCGCAAAAGCGGCAGGGGCCAAAACGCCGGCTAAGGCGGAAGCGGGGGCTGGCGGCGGCGTTGCCGCATCGTTGCGTGTGAACGTCGACGTTTTGGAAAACCTGATGACCTTGGTTTCCGAAATGGTCCTGACTCGCAATCAGCTGTTGCAGATGATTCGCGGCAGCGAAGACAGTGAGTTCACCGTTCCCATTCAGCGTTTAAGCCACATCACCACCGACCTTCAAGAAGGCGTGATGAAAACCCGCATGCAGCCGATTGGCAATGCGTGGGCCAAGTTGCCGCGTATCGTGCGCGATCTGTCCCTTGAAACGGGCAAGAAAATTGACTTGCAGATGTTGGGCGCGGAAACCGAATTGGACCGTCAAGTTCTTGACTTGATCAAGGATCCGCTCACCCATATGGTTCGTAATTCCGCAGATCACGGCCTTGAAACGCCTGCCGATCGTGTCGCCATGGGCAAACCCGAAATCGGCACCATCACCTTGAACGCCTATCATGAGGGCGGCCACATCATTATCGACATCGCCGATGACGGTAAGGGCCTGCCGATGGATCGTATCCGTCAGAAATGTCTCGACAATGGTCTGCTCACCGAAGCAGAGCTTGACGGCATGGCGGATACGCAGATCCAGCAATATATCTTTAAGGCCGGTTTCTCGACCGCCGAAAAGGTCACCAGTGTGTCTGGGCGTGGCGTCGGCATGGACGTGGTGCGCACCAACATCGAAAAAATTGGCGGCACCATTGAGCTGAAATCCGAAGAAGGTCGCGGTTCGACCTTCACCATCAAAATCCCACTGACCCTGGCCATTGTTGCGGCGTTGATCGTGGAAAGCTGTGGCGAAAAATTCGCCATCCCGCAAATCAGCGTGCTTGAGCTGGTTCGTGCATCGGCGCGGTCCGAATATTCGGTCGAAGTGATCAACGAAAGCCCGGTTCTACGTTTGCGTAACCGCTTGCTGCCGCTGGTGCATTTGGGCGATCTGTTGAAGCTGTCCACAGGTGGTAGCAAACATATTGCCGAGGAAACCTTCATCATCGTCGCGCAAGTCGGCACTTACAGCTTTGGCATCATCGTCGATCGCGTCTTCGATACCGAAGAAATCGTGGTGAAGCCGACGTCTCCGGTGTTGCGCGATATTCCGGTCTATTCAGGCAACACCATCTTGGGTGACGGCTCGGTGATCATGATTTTGGATCCCAACGGCATCGCGGCTTCGACCGGCGAAGTCGGCGCGGCGCCTGATGCAGAACAGAACGCCGAAGAACAGGTCGGCGCCACCGGCGACGAACGCGTTTCCATGCTGATTTTCCGTGCGGGCGGCGATGAGTTGAAGGCTGTGCCTTTGGCGTTGGTCGCGCGTTTGGAAGAAATTGACATGGCCGAGGTCGAGGTTTCTCACGGTGAACACATGGTTCAATACCGTGGCCAATTGATGCCGCTTGTTCCTTTTAGCGCCGATCAGGAATGGAAAACCGAAGGCCGACAGGCCGTTCTGGTGTTTACCGAAAGCGAACGCTCCATGGGGCTGGTGGTCGATGAGATCGTGGATATCGTCGAAGATCGCTTGAAGGTGGAAATTACCGCCAACCGTTCAGGTTTGATCGGTTCCGCGGTTATCGATGGTCGCGCCACAGATGTGATCGACGCGGGCTATTATCTGACCCAGGCGTTCCCCGATTGGTTCGGCGGTTCGGAAGAAGACGCAAGTGGGCTGATCGCCGGAAAACACGCATTGTTGGTGGACGACAGTCCATTTTTCCGCAATTTGCTGGCGCCGATCTTGTCGGTCGCGGGCTTTAACGTCACCACCGCAGAATCCGCAACCGAAGCTTTGAAGATGCGTGATCGCGGATCGAAATTTGACGTCATCATCAGTGATATTGAAATGCCGGAAATGGACGGCTTCGCCTTTGCTGAAGAAGTCCGCCGTGATCTGCGTTGGGGTGAAATTCCGATGGTCGCCCTGTCGGCGCACGCCACCGACCGTGACTTTGAGCGGGGGCGTAATGTTGGCTTTAACGATTATGTCGCTAAGTCTGATCGTGACGAATTGGTGCGCTCCTTGGCGATGACCGTCAACAGCGTGACCACCTAAGATTTGGCGCACAATTCGAATAAAAGGCCCTGCTGGCGTACCGGCAGGGCCTTTTTGTTCGAAAAAGGCTTATCTTTCAGGCTATATTGCGCTATTCGTTTCTTATGAGTTTTTTCTGTCTCAATGGATAGAAATCGCAGATCGGTCCACCTTTCAGATAACAGGGTCCCCATGAAATCTTGTCTCATTGTTGATGATTCCAAGGTCATTCGAAAGGTGGCTAAAAAAATCCTCCAAGATCTGGAGTTTGAAACCGCTGAAGCCGCTGATGGTCAGCTCGCTTTGGACGCCTGTAAAGCCGTCATGCCGGATGCAATCCTTCTGGATTGGAACATGCCGGTGATGAGCGGGATCGAGTTTCTGCGTGAAATGCGGGTGCTGCCAGGGGGCGACAAGCCGGTGGTCGTATTTTGCACCACGGAAAACGACATTGAGCATATTCAAGAAGCCATTGAGGCGGGGGCCAACGAGTACATCATGAAGCCCTTTGACAGTGAAATCATTCAGGCCAAATTCACACAGGTTGGCTTACTCTAAGCAACAATAAGATTTCCGGCTTAACCCTTAGCAACGGATACACAGGCGTGAGCGACACGGCGCAAACCTCGACAAACGGCAGTCCCATCCGCGTTATGGTGGTGGATGATTCGGCGGTCATCCGTGGGCTGATCACGCGTATGCTGGAAGCTGACCCGGATGTCAGCGTAACGGCTTCTGTGGGCAATGGTCAGTTGGCCGTCAATCAGCTGACGCGACAGCCCGGTGTCATCGACGTCGTTATCTTAGATATTGAAATGCCGGTGATGGATGGCCTGACGGCCTTGCCGCTGCTGTTGAAGGCCGATCCCAATATCAAGGTGATCATGGCCTCAACCTTAACCAAGCGTAATGCTGAGATCAGCTTGAAGGCGTTGAGCGCCGGCGCGACGGAATATGTGCCCAAGCCGTCTGCGGCGCGCGAATTGAGCGGTGAAAACGAATTCAAACGCGAATTGCTCGATAAGGTTAAAAACCTCGGCATCATCCATCGTCACGCCACCGGGCAACCGATCACCGCGCGTCCGCCAGCTGTGGCCAGACCCGCAGCGCCCAGGGCAACACCCGGCGCAGCACCTGCCGGTGCATCGCCGCGCGCCGCAGCAGGCGCGCCGCAGGGCTGGAAAATCAACCGGAGCGGCGAGATCACCTTGCGTAAAGCGGGCGTGACCAAGCCGGATATTCTGGCCATCGGCAGTTCCACCGGTGGTCCTCAGGCCCTGTTTGAATTTCTCAAAGGTCTGCCTAAAACCGTAAATCTGCCGGTGATCATCACCCAGCATATGCCCGCGACGTTCACCTCAATTTTGGCTGAACACATTACGCGTATGACCGGTTGGCCGTGTTCGGAGGCCAAGGACGGCGATGTTATCGAAGTCGGTAAAGTTTTACTGGCGCCGGGTGATTTTCACATGATCGTCACGCAAAAAGGTCCACAACGCATCGTCACGTTGAGCCAAGATCCGCCCGAAAACTTTTGTCGTCCCGCCGTCGATCCGATGCTGCGCAGCGTCGCTAAAGTTTATGGCGGGCGGGTGATCACCGTGATTTTGACCGGTATGGGCAATGACGGCGCCAAGGGCGCGCAAGATATCGTGAACGCTGGCGGCACCGTGATTGCGCAAGACGAAAAGACTTCGGTGGTCTGGGGCATGCCGGGCGCTGCGGCGTCTTCGGGCGTGTGTAGCGCGGTTTTGCCGATTTCCGAATTGCCGAGTTACGTCGCGAATTTCGTCAGCCGCACCAGATAGGGCTTTCAAGAGGTTCTGAACCGAAGTCTAGCGTACGGGGTGACCACTCTTGGGCTCTGGATATTTCGAATATCTTCGCGATCTTCTCAAAGACCGATCCGGCCTGGTCGTTACGCTTGAAAAAAACTATCTGATCGAAACCCGCTTGATACCGGTGGCGCGCGGGCGTGGGTACGCCACCGTCAAGGATATGGTTTTGGCGCTCATGGCGGACCATGATGAGGCGTTGGCGGTTGAAATCGCGGAAGCGATGAATACCCATGAATCGTCGTTTTTTCGCGACAGCGCGCCATTCGATTTGTTCAAGTCGACAATTTTACCCGAACTGTTGGCGCGTCGTGCAACCAAGCGCCACATTCGCGTATGGTGCGCGGCGTGTTCCAGCGGACAAGAGCCTTATTCGTTGGCGATGCTTGTGCACGGCCAAGGCGCTAAATTGGCCGGTTGGACGGTGGAGATTGTCGCCACGGATATTTCGCATTCCGTATTGGCGCGCGCCGAACAAGGCATATTCAGCCAATTCGAAATCCAGCGCGGACTGCCCGTCGATCTGTTGGTCAAGCATTTCACCCAAGAGGGTGAGAGATGGCGTCTGCACGATGATATCCGCAACATGGTCCGCTTCAGACCGTTCAATTTATTGCAGGACTATCGCAGCTTGGGGCAATTCGATTTGGTGTTTTGCCGCAACGTCTTGATCTATTTTGACCTGGAAACAAAAAGCCGGGTCTTGGGGGCGATCAGCAAGGTGTTGAACACGGACGGCGTGCTGTTTTTGGGCAGCGCGGAATCGACCGTCGGCCTGACCGAGGATTTTTGGCCGGTGAAAGCGGGCCAGGGTGTGTACAAGCACACCAACGGCCCACCGTGCTTGGTGGAGACCCGGTCTACGTGAGGCGCAGAGGATAAGTTTTGGCTTAGGCCTGTTTTGCTTGGGGCGTTTCTTCCGGATCGCGCAGAACGTATCCACGACCCCACACCGTTTCGATGTAGTTGTCGCCGCCGGTGGCGTCCGCAAGCTTTTTGCGCAGTTTGCAGATGAACACGTCGATGATCTTCAACTCGGGCTCATCCATGCCGCCGTACAGGTGGTTGAGGAACATTTCCTTGGTCAGCGTGGTGCCCTTGCGCAGGCTCAACAGTTCCAAGATCCCGTATTCCTTACCGGTCAGGTGGATGGCCTGTCCGCCCACATCAACGGTGGAGGTGTCTAGATTGACCGCCAACTTGCCGGTTGTGATGATCGATTGGCTATGGCCTTGGCTGCGGCGCACGATCGCCTGGATGCGCGCCAGCAGTTCTTGTTTGTCGAACGGTTTGGTCAGGTAGTCGTCGGCGCCGGTGCCAAGCCCCTTAACCTTCATTTCCGATTCCGTCAGACCGGACAGGATCAACACGGGGGTTTCCACCCGGGCGTCGCGCAGACGGCGAAGAACCTCAAGGCCGTCCATGTCGGGCAGCATCAAATCCAAGATGATGATGTCGTAATCGTAGAGCTTGCCGATTTCCAGACCATCTTCGCCGAGGTCGGTGGCGTCCACCACCATACCGGCGGTTTTCAGCATCAACTCGACGCTTTTGGCCATTGCGGGATCGTCTTCAACAAGCAGGACGCGCATGGGTGCGAAACTCCATAAAAAACTGCCCAAATACGGCTCGTTAACCATATATGTAGTAGAGCGGACATTCAAGACGCCAAGTGTTGGTAGTATATATTGCGTATTAACCTTCGTTAACATGTTGATTTGCTTTACCAAGCCTTAAGCGATTGCGGGGCATAGTCTATACTGCTGTGTGACGCAGAAGCGCACATTTGCGAATCTAGGCCACAAGTGATTCGCCAAGAATGGTGGATTTTTGGGGCGAAGCCGCCAGGAATTTAGGTGCCCGTTTACGTCAACAACATCATCAATGAACTCGAAAGCTTGCCGGATTTTGAAATTTACGGTCAGGTTGCGGCCGTGGTCGGTCTGCTGGTCGAGGTTTCCGGCGTCGAGGGCGTGTTTTCCATCTCTGATCACTGCGACATCATCGGTCGTGGCGGACGACGAATCGCGTGCGAGGTGATCGGATTTCGCGAACAACGCGCGCTGCTGATGCCGTTTGGCGCTTTGGATGGCGTGAGTCTGGGCTGTCGGGTCGAAGTCGGCGCGTCGGAACCGGTGATCTACCCAACCGACGGCTGGCTTGGCCGGGTTATCAATGCGTTCGGCGAGCCCATCGATGGCAAGGGCCCACTGCCCAGCGGCAATATATCTTATCCGGTGCAAAACGAACCGCCCCCCGCACACCTGCGCAAACGGGTTGGGGGAAAGATCGATCTGGGCGTGCGGGCGATGAACACGTTTTTGACTTGTTGTCAGGGCCAGCGCATGGGCATCTTTTCGGGTTCCGGCGTGGGTAAATCAACGTTGATGTCGATGATGGCGCGCAACACCGATGCAGAGGTCAGCGTCATCGGGCTAATCGGCGAACGTGGCCGCGAAGCACGTGAATTTATCGAAGACGATTTGGGCGAAGAGGGCTTGGCGCGATCCGTGGTGGTCGTCGCAACGTCCAACGAGCCGCCTTTGGTGCGCCGTCAGGCGGCGTACACCACCTTGGCGACGGCTGAATTTTTCCGCGACCAGAACAAAGAAGTCCTATGCTTGATGGACAGCGTGACCCGCTTCGCCATGGCGCAGCGCGAAATTTCCCTGTCAGTGGGTGAACCGCCAGCGTCCAAAGGCTATACGCCGTCGGTGTTTGCCGAATTGCCGCGTCTTTTGGAACGCGCCGGACCGGGGCAAGAGGGACAGGGGTCCATCACCGGGTTGTTCACCGTGCTGGTGGAAGGCGATGATCACAATGAGCCGGTCGCCGATGCGGTGCGCGGTATTTTGGATGGCCACGTGGTGCTTGATCGTGAAATCGCCGAACGCGGACGTTTTCCCGCCGTCAATATTCTCAAAAGCGTTTCACGCACCATGCCCGGTTGCAACACCGATGAGCAAAACGCCTTGGTCAGCCGTGCGAAACGTTTGATTTCCACTTATGACGATATGGCCGAATTGATCCGCTTGGGCGCATACCGTCAAGGCACCGATCCGGAAATCGACGAAGCCATTCACTACCACCGTCCCCTGGAAACGTTTTTAACGCAAAACAAGGGTGATCACACAGACCTCGCCGGTTGCTACGAATTGCTGGCGCAGCTGTTGAACATGGCGCAACCGGACGCGGGCGCTGTTGATCCATCAGGGCAACCCCAAACCCAGCCCCAAACCCAGGCGGCGCAGCAGCCGGTGCAGGTTGGACAGCCCACTCAACAAGACACCGCCGTTCAATCGGGCTTGGCGCCAGGATTGATGCCGGATATGCCGCGCGTGAACATACCGACCAACACACAGTGACCGATCAATATGGCCGCACAGACGGCTTAAATCAAAATAGCTTTGAGGGTTTGAAACTTGGCCGCGAATATCAAAAATTTGATCCGCCTGCATGAATGGAACGTCGATGAAAAACGTCGCAAGCTAGGTGAGCTGTTGCGGTTACAAGGGGAGTTGGAAGACCAGATGAAACAACTGGAAGCCGACTTGATCGAACAGCAAAAGGCCGCCGCCGCCGATCCGGCATTGGCGGGGCTGACCTATGGCGCGTTCGCCAAGCGGGTCATCCAGCGGCGCGAAAACTTACAAGATTCCATCGACCAGATGGAGTTCGTGATCGGCCATGCCCAAGATGAATTGTCGGATGCTTACCAAGAGCTCAAAAAATACGAGACGGTGGAAAGCAACCGCCAGCGCCGCTTTGAGCGTGAGCAAAATCGTCGCGAGCAAATCATGCTCGATGAAATTGCTCTCAATCAGCATCGTCGCAAAAAAACCGCGCGCGGCTGATCGTTTCTTTCGCCGCCAAACACGTCTATGATGGGGCGTGGGCAAGGGGGCGATATGACACTGCGTTCGCTATATTTTACAGTCCTTGTTGTTGGTGCGGTGAGCGCTTGGAGCTTTAGCGCATATGCGCAAACTCAGGCGCAAAACGCTTGTGATGCGCCGCGTCCGCACACCGATTATACGGCGTGCGATTTTTTCGGTAAAAATTTTGACGGCGCGGACTTCACAAAATCCGATTTTTCCGGCGTCAACATGATGAACTTCAAGTGTCGTCGCTGCGTGTTTGATGGCGCCGTGATGCACAAGTCGGATATGAAGTGGTCTGATTTTTCAGAGTCCTCATTCGTTGAGGCCGACATGCGTGAAGCCGATTTGTTTCACACCCGCTTTGACTATTCGACCATGACCGGCGCGGATTTGAGCCGTTCGTTTCAATTCGGTACCGACCTCAATTACGTCAAAGCCGACAAAGCCATCTTCGCTGGCGCCTTCATGAAGGATATCATCATGGAAGAGGCCAGCTTTCGCTACAGCGACTTTTCCGGGGTGAATATGCTTGGCGGTTTTATTCTTGGATCCGATTTTAGATGGTCGAATTTGAGGCAAATGGAAATGACCGCCGCAAGCGCCGAAGAGGTCAAATTTTCCGGCAGCGACCTGAGCGGCACGGTCCTGCGCGGCGCGCGCCTGATCGAAACTGACTTTGTCGGCGCCAATCTACAAGATGTCGATTTCGGCAACGCGTTGTTTGAAGCCACCAACTTTCGCGATGCGCAGAACATCCCGCACAGCATTCAACACAAAATCGATCAAAACGGCATCGCCAATTGAGCTTGTTTTACGCAGGTTTTACGCGGGCCTCTTTGGCCTTGCAAAGGTGTGATGTTCAGTATATTATAAAAATCTAATATAAGAGGGCGGGCAATGACCTGTCCTTAAAAACATTAAACAACACCCCGAAGGAACATCGTTATGTTGGAATTGATTTTTTTGTGGGCCGTGTCGGCTTTGGCGCTGGGTTTCGCCGCGACGTTGGTTGTTTTGTTGGTGCGTCAAGTGTTGTGCCGGGTTGGCCGCGTGGTGTTTTTCGACAGTCACAAGACCTGCGACGCGTTGTAATCCTAAAGGGCGTTTAAATACGTTCTAGGCGTCCCAACAGGGCTGGATTGTCCCATCCAGGCTGGCGATCTTCGATCACCACACCGTGAGTATCGACGGCGTGGTGTTGGAGTTCCGGGACATTGACGGCAACCTGAATCCACCGTGTGACGACTTCATTGTTGAGGTCCGTGAGCACCGTGACGGCCAAGTTTTCAGGGCTTTCCCATTGCATTTCGGCCAGCGCTTCGAGGTATGTTCCGAAAGAGCGGGCCTCAAGGATAAGTTTGTCGGGCACGTATCGCACGTTGACCAATTGGCGTGCGCCGCCGCCGCCAGGCAAGTGGCCTGAAAGCGTGACGAGGTAATCCAATTTTCGGTCGAGATTGTTGGCAACCGTCAATAGGGCGCGCCGCTCGTTCAAATCCATGATGGCCTCCTGAGCTGTCGAACCATTTCTTTTACCACGATCATCATTTAAACGAACAGTCCGCGCTGTGGGCTGGGGGCTTCTATGGGCGGAAAGTCGATGAAATTTCCGGGTGCGGCCTGAAAGGCCAAGCTGCCACCAATGCCGGTAATCTCTTGGGCCGTCTGGAAAATGTCGGCCAGATCGCCCCGCCACGTGTCGGGAAAAGGCTGATCGGTGCGCACGATCAAGTCCAGTTTTTTCGTTTGCGATTTCATCAAACCGTCAATTTGCACATGACCTAAATTGCTGAGTTCGACGTCGAGGACAAAGCGCGTGCCATCCCCTTCACCGTCTTCATCATCTTGTCCGCCCCGATTGCGATAATACATCCGCAGTTGTTCAAGCTGGTTGCCGTTCCACAGCGGAATCAGCGCCAAACGCCAATCGCCCGATTGCGGTTCATCCACCAGCTTTGACATGATCTGCATGTCGCTGCCTAAACGAGAGGTCATGCCCGGTCGACCGCGTTCGATCACCCGGGTGGCGTTGTCGCCAAGCCATGCTTTGATGTCGCCACCCTTAAGCGCGCTGAGAAAGAACAGCATTTGGCTCGTGAGTTTCGCGCCGGGTTGAGGCAGGACGTTTTGGGTGATGTGCTGAAAGCGCGCAGGGTCTGTATGCGCCAAGGCCTTCAGCGCCTCGTCCAATTGCGACCAAGATTTTGCATGGGCCAGTGTTTCCGCCGGACCCGCGTGACCGAGTTTGGCCGCGTTCGGGGTGCTGGGTAAGTTCGGCCCGCTTTCCAGTTTCAACGTCACGCGCATACCCTCATTGATCTTGGCTAACGTTTCCAAAGCGATGGTCGCGTTGGGTGTTTGCACGATCGGCTGACCTTGTGGCGTGACGCCGCTGACGGCGCCGCTTAACGTTGCTCCCGCCGCCAGTCCACCGCCGGAACCCGGTGTGGCGGTGTTGAGCGCGGTGCTGGGCGAAGCGATGCGCACAACGCTAACTGTGAAGCGGGCGCCGGAAGGCAATTGAACGGTCTGGGCAGGGCTTGGGGCGGTTGATTGAGCGTTCCCAGACGTTGATGACGGCGGTGTGGCTGGCGTCGCCGGTGAACCTTGAGCCCCCGAAGTCATCGTTGGGCCTGGAGCGGGCGGCGGGCTTTGCACGGAAATGGGTTGGTTGGCTGATGCTGTTGGCGTAGGAGCCTGAACATGCGGCTGCGTGGGCGTTTGGGGCGCGGCGGGAAGTCCGCTTGGCGTCGGGACGGTTGCCGGGACGGTCGCCGGGCGCACCAATGTGGCGGTGATGCGCATCCCTTCCGTTAACTGCGGGGGGCTGACACGGTTGGCGGCAAGCGTAGGCGTCCCCGCACTTTGCAACGTGGTTTGCGCGGCTTGGGCGCCCGGCGCCGGCTTGCCGTTGATTTCGGTGATGAGGAACTGCGGCTGCGGCGTCAATCGGTTGAGCATCAGCGTCAGCACCGCGCCCTTGGGGATGGGCACAGCCGTTTGTAGGGTGATCGGGCCCAAGGCGGTCTGCACCTGAACCTGATTGGCGGGCAGAGATTGAGTTGGCGCGGGCGTGGATGTCTGCGTTGTCGGTGTCGGTGGTGTGCTTTGTGTTGCTTGTTGAGGCGTCTGGGCGGCTTGCGGCGGCTGTGGGACCTGGGTGGCTTGCAGCGATTGCCCAGGACGCAGTTGGCTGACCGCTTCGGGCGCTTTGACGGCCACGGCCACGGCTGGGTTCGTCTGCGGTGTCGCCGGCGGCGACGGCGGCGGCGGCGGTTGAACGGTTGGCATGGCGTAACCTTTCAGGTTTTTCCCCTGTGGTTAAGACGTATCCGGTTCGGGCCTATGCCTTTGGGTCAAACACCTAGTCGATTAATTTGCGGGCAATCGCTGTGATGTCTTGCGCAGCCTCGGCGTTTGGATAGCGCGTCAGCAAAGGCACTTGGGCCTTGATGGTTTCGCGCACCTTCGGGTCGCGGCGCACGACCCCCAATAATGGCGGAGAAATCTTTAGAAATCCTTCACAAGCCTTTAAAAGGGTGTTGTAGGTGCGCTCCCCCTCACGCGTGGAATTCGCGGCGTTGATCACGATGCGGATGTCCAGCTTGGGTCGTTCCATATGGGTCAGTTTGATAAACGCATAGGCGTCCGTCAGAGACGTCGGCTCGTCGGTGGCCACCACCATGCAGGTGCCGACATTGTGGGTCAGCTGGCGCACCGTGCGCTCGACACCCGCGCCCAAATCCAAAATCACGTGGTCGTAAGCCTGAGCCAAAAGAGCCAAGTCTTCGTTGAGCATCTGCAAGCGCGACGTCGGGATGTTCGCCAGACCGCCGGAACCGGACCGTCCGGCGATGATGTCGAAACCGCCTTGGGGAAACGGCAGCACCGCTTGGTTCAGCGTCAAGCGTCCCGCGATGACCGAACCGAGGTCTTGTTGCGGCATTAAGCCCAGCTGAATATCGAGGTTCGCCAGACCCAGATCGCCATCGAACAACAGCACTTTGCGTTCTTTGTTGGACAACGCGTTGGCCAGCGTGATGGCCAAAAAGGTCTTGCCCACACCGCCTTTGCCCGATGCGACGGCGATGATGTTTTGACCTTTGCCACGTTTGGCGGGCGATGGGGCTATGTTCGTATTTGACATGGTTCGAGGTTAGTCCAGGTTAGACTTGACCGACAGTCTTGATTTTGGCTTTGGGGTGAATTTCGTTCTGGCTCATAACCACAGTCGAGGGGCGGAACCGTTCGATGATGGAACGCACATATGGGCGGATGCCGGGGCTGGTCATCAAAGCCGGCACCTCGCCCATCATGGCTTGGCGTTCGTAGGCGTTGCGCAGTTGGGTGATGAATTCCTGCAAATGCGTCGGGGCCATGGACAGCTGGCGGTCGTCGCCCTGGCCGACCAAAGACTCGGCGAAGCGCTGTTCCCATTCCGGCGATAGCGACAATAGCACGATCACACCTTGGTCGTTGACGTTCATGTCGCTGATTTGGCGTGCAAGGCGGGCGCGCACATGCTCGGTGATCATGGTCACGTTGCGGGTCATGCCGCAGGCTTCGGAGATGCCTTCCAAAATGGTCGGAAGATCGCGGATCGAGACCCGTTCGGTGAGCAAATTTTGCAGCACGCGCTGGGTGCCGCCCATGGAAATTTGCGCCGGGATCATTTCTTCGACAAGTTTCTTATGCTCGTCATCCAGTTCTTCGATGAGTTTTTGCGTTTCCGCATACGACAGCAGTTCGGGCATGTTGTCTTTGATGACTTCGGTCAGGTGCGTGGTGATGACGGTGGCGGGATCGACCACGGTGTAACCACGGAACAAGGCCTCTTCGCGGTTTTGCTCATCGATCCACATAGCAGGCAGACCAAAGGTGGGTTCCACGGTTTTTTCGCCGGGTAGGGTGATTTCCTCGCCGCGCGGATCCATCACCAACAGCATGTTGGGACGCAATTCCCCGCGCCCGGCTTCGATTTCTTTGGTGCGCACGATGTACGTGTTGGCGTCCAATTGCATGTTGTCTTGGATGCGCACCGACGGCATCACGAAGCCCATTTCCGTAGCGATTTGGCGGCGCAGGGCTTTGATTTGGTCGGTTAGGCGCTTGCCGTCACGTGGATTGTTGATCAGCGACAGCAGCCCATAGCCAAGCTCAAGGCGTAGCAGATCAATTTTAAGCGCCGTGGAAATCGGTTCATCCGGCGTCGCTTCGGCTTGTTGAACTTCGATGGCTTCCGCTTCGGCTTCTTCTTCCGCTTTTAGTTTATTTTGCCCGCGGTTGGTGATGAAGGCGATGGTGAAGGTCACCACCGATAAAAACATGAACGGGAAAAACGGAATGCCCGGCAGCAACGCCATGGCGCCCAACAAAAAGGAACTCACGCCCATGGCGCGGGGCTGGCCGCCGACCTGTTTGAACAAAGCCTTTTCCGTGGCGCCGCGAACGCCCGCTTTGGTGACCATCATACCGGCGGCGATCGACACCACCAGGGCGGGGATTTGGGTGACCAAACCATCGCCGACGGTCAGTCGGGTGAAGTTGTCGGCGGCGTTGGCAAACGTCATACCGTGCTGAGCGACACCGATGATCATGCCGGCGATGACGTTAATAAAGGTGATCAGCAAGCCTGCGATGGCGTCGCCGCGCACAAACTTCGATGCACCGTCCATGGAGCCAAAGAAGGTGCTTTCATCTTCAAGTTCTTTGCGCCGGTTGCGCGCCTGTTCTTCGTCGATCAGGCCGGTGGACAGATCGGCGTCGATGGCCATCTGCTTGCCGGGCATGGCGTCCAAGGTGAAACGTGCGGACACTTCGGCGATACGCCCGGAACCCTTGGTGATGACGATGAAATTCACCAACACCAAGATCATGAACACAATGATGCCGATGACGAAGTTGTTGCCCATGACGAAGCCGCCAAAGGCTTGAATCACTTGTCCCGCCGCGTCCGTGCCTTGATGTCCGCCGGCTAAAATCAAACGTGTCGACGCCAGATTGAGCGCCAGCCGGATCATCGTGGCGAGCAGCAATACGGTTGGGAACGTATTGAATTCAAGGGGTTTTTCGATGAACAGTACGGTCATCAAGATGAGCACCGCAAAGGTGATCGAAAACGCCAAACTGGCGTCCAGCAACCACGTCGGCATGGGCAGAATCAGCACCACCAAAATCGCGACAACGCCCAGCGCCATCATGATGTCGCCGCGTTTGCTGATGGCGTTCAGAAAGGAACGCCCCCCCGCAAAGGGATCGTCGGCAATGGCTGGCGGTGTGCTTTGGTCTGCCATGTTGGGTCGTTAGCGCCTGGTTGTTTGGGTTAGAGGGGCGATTGCTCGCCATCCGCGCCGCCGGGTGACGGGACGTTGAAGCCTTCGGTGTTGTATTGCTTGAGCTTGTTGCGCAGCGTGCGGATCGATATGCCAAGTATGGTCGCCGCATGGGTGCGGTTACCCAGGCAGTGGCCGAGCGTGTTGATAATCAGTTCGCGTTCGACCTCTGAAACGGTTTTACCGACCATCGCGCCCGGTACGGCGCTTGCGGCGGCGGCGCTGGCCGATGCGGCGGCGTTGTTGGGGCCAAGCGGAGAGTCGCTCAACATGATTGCATCTGCGCCAATTTCGTCACCGCTGGCAAGTAAGATGGTGCGATGCATGACATTTTCCAATTCCCGAACATTGCCGGGCCAGGCGTAAGTGAGCAGTTTTTCCTGTGCCGATTCTGAAAGTCTTCGGGCCTGAATGCCATTGGCTTCAGAGTATTTAGCGGCGAAGTGACGGGCCAGCGCGATGATGTCGTCGGGGCGCGCTTTCAACGGCGGCAAGTCGAGGTTCATGACATTGAGACGGAAGTACAAATCTTCGCGAAAACCGCCGCTGGCGACGTGATCTTCCATATTGCGGTTGGAGGTGGCGAGAATGCGTACGTTGACCTTTACCGGCTTGTTGGAGCCGACCCGGTCAACTTCGCGTTCTTGCAACACGCGCAGCAATTTGGCCTGCAAGCGCGGTTCCATTTCGCTGATTTCATCGAGCAAGATGGTGCCGCCATTGGCTTCTTCAAACTTACCGATGCGTCGTGCGACAGCGCCTGTGAAGGCGCCTTTTTCATGGCCGAACAGTTCGGATTCCAGCAGATTTTCGGGGATCGCGGCGCAGTTGACGGCGATGAACGGGCCATTTTTGCGTTTGCTTTTGATGTGCAGATAGCGCGCCATCATTTCTTTGCCCGTGCCGCTGGGGCCGGTGATCAGGATCGAGGCCTCGGACGGCGCGACTTGATCGGCGAGCTTGATGATTTCCGTCATGCGCGCGTCGGTGTGAATGAAGTCTGAGTTCTCTTCCGCCACCGCCGTCAACACCGCGCCGATCAATTCGGCGTCCGGGGGCAGGGGGATGTATTCTTTGGCGCCGGCCTTGATGGCGCGCACGGCGGCCTGGGTGTCGTTGCCGACGCCGCATGCGATCACCGGCACGGCGATGCGCTCAGCTTCAAGACTGCCGATGAGAGTTTCGAGGTCTTCTTGAACGTCGGCCAAAACCAAGTCGGCGCCTCGCCCGGAGCGCAGAAAATCAAGTCCACTTTCGATGGTGTCGACATGGTTGACCTTCGCGCCGCGCGACAGCGCGATCTGGCTGGCTGCGCCGACCTGTCCGTCCAAAGTACCAATGATGAGCAATCGCATAGGCGTAAGCTTTCTCAGTCGAAGTATTCAACGCGTTTTGCCGGGGGAAGGACGCTGTTGAGCATCATTTCCAGACGGCGCGGGTTTTCTTGGCGGCCAATGGATGCGGCCCCCATGACGTAGATATTGTTGACCATGGCTTCTTCGGTAGAGTTGCGGTCCAGCTTTGACGCCATCGGCGCAAACACCATGTTGGCGAGCACCGCGCCGTAAAACGTAGTCAACAGGGCTACGGCCATGGCCGGACCGATGGATGCAGGATCATCTAAGTTGCCAAGCATCTGCACCAAGCCGATGAGCGTACCAATGAGGCCCATGGCGGGGGCGAATTCGGCGGCCTTTTTTAGCACGCTGGCGCTCTTTTGATGGCGCTGTACGGTGGAAAACATATCTTTCTTCAAGATCGTCTCGACCTCTTCGCCGGGGGTGCCGTCAACCACCATGGACATGCCTTTGTACAGCAACGGCTCGCTTTCCAACTGATCGAGAACGCCTTGCAGCGATAAAACGCCCTGGCGGCGCGCCAGTTCGGCGATTTGCAGCACTTGGATGGCGGCTTCGGATGGATCGCGAGACGTGTAGGAGATGGTTTTGACGATGACCTTGGCGGTGCGGCCCATTTCCTGCAACGAAAAGCAGATCATGGTTACGCACAGGGTGCCGCCGATGACAATCAGAACCGAGGGAACGTTGATGAACGAGCCTGGAGAGCCCCCCGTCACGATGGCGGCGATCACAAGGCCGAAGCCACCGATCAGGCCAATGATCGTCGCGATATCGGTCGACGACTTGGCCTTGGTGATGTGGATGGTGCTGTCCGCCATATGGTTGGTCTCTTTACCGCTTTCGTCTGGTCGAGAATTAAGTTCGGTCGGTCTTGATGATTTCCGTCATGGTCACGCCCAGGCGGTCTTCAACCACCACCACCTCGCCGCGCGCGACAAGGCGGTTGTTGACGTAAATATCGATGGCTTCACCAACCTTACGGTCCAATTCGACCACCGCGCCACGGCCCAATTTCAGCAACTGACTGACCTGCATGGTCGCTTTGCCAAGAACCGCGGACACTTGAACCGGAATGTCGTAGACGGCTTCCAGATCGCGCGCGTTGCGCGGCATATCGGTAAATCCCGCAGCTTCGGCGAACGTCGCCTCGGCCTCTTCATCGTCGCCGGTTTTCGGCGCGGGGGCGGGTTCTTCCAGTTCGTTGAGTTCTAGACTCTTTTCATCTGCCATGTCGATCTCCTGGGCTAAAGTCGTTTAGCCGCTGTTTTCCGGGGGTTCCGGCGTCTCATCGTCACTCGTTTCATCGCCAACGCGGTCCGTTTCGGGGCCTGTTTCGGGGCCGGTCTCAGCTCCTTCAATGTGATCGTCGGCGGTCTGAATATCTGGTATCTCTTCTTCAAGCGGTATTGAGGCTTGCGTTTGCTCCGCCTCAGTTGAGATATCGGCCTCAGCGGGGGCGTCTGCAAGCGACTCCACCATTATGTCCTCATTGTCCTCGACTGGCGCCTCGTTCACAACCTCTTGTACGGGCTCTGGTACAGGCTCTTCTACAGGTTCTGGCGCGGACGCTTGGGCGAGGGCGTTGGCGCGCTCTGTGCCCAGGTTGCGCTCAATGATTTCATCGATTTCCTGCCACATCAGCGTGCTGTCGCGCACCATGCCGCCGCCGTCCCATTCGATTGCGGCGTCGCCATCACTTAATTTGTCGTCCGCAATCACGGTTACGACGCCTTCGCGACCGCGCAACGCGACCAATTCTTCGACTTTGGCTTCGACGGCCTCTTTCATGCCCGACGTGACACGAATGATCAGGGTCGGCGAGCCGGATGTGCGCTGCATGGCTTCGACGATCATGTGTTGGATCTCATCCATGGCTTTGTCCATGTTGAGCGCCGGAAACAGTTTGCGCACCATAACCGTCGCCACCGCCACGGCGTCGCGACTGTGTTCTTCCTTGTCGCGAGCAAAAGCGTCGAACAGGTTCGCCACCTGGGCGCTGATGGCGTCCATGGTGTTGGTCAAACGCTGTTCCAACGCTGAGGTCAAATCGCGGGTGGCTTCGGTATGTCCGGCTTGGAAGCCCTCTTCGCGGGCGCGCGCCATGTCCTCTTCGGTGAAGGTGGGGGGGGCTTCGACCTGGGCTTCTTCTTCGATTTCGGCGAGCTCTTCCTTAGGCTTAGCTTTCGCTTGAGCCTCCAATTGTATTTTGAGGTTCGCTTCGGGACTGAAGTCCGTATCGAACAGGAATTTTTTGAGGCCGCCTGCAGTCATAGTTGTGTCCGTTGCCTCGGTTGTGTTCGTTGTGGTCATCATATCAGTAAATCAGCTGTTCTTCTTCGCCTTGTCCGGCGATGACGATTTCACCGGAATCGGCCAGTTGCTTGGCGACCGTGACGATGGCCGCTTGCGCTTCGTCGACGTCCTTGAGGCGGACCGCGCCCATCGCGTCCATGTCTTCGCGCATGATCTTCGCCGCGCGTTCGGACATGTTGGAAAAGAACAGTTCCTTGACGCTTTCCGAACCGCCTTTGAGCGCGATCGAGAGCTGCGCCTTGTCGGTCTGGCGCAACAACACCTGAATGCCGGCGCTGTCGACGCGTTCCAGATCGTCGAAAGTGAACATCAACTGCTTGATGCGCTCGGCGCTTTCGCGGTTGCGTTCTTCCAAGGCGCCCATGAACCGCGTTTCTGTGTTGCGGTCCAGTGTGTTGAAAATGCCCGCCATCATTTCGTGGCTGTCTTGACGGGCGGTGCGCGCCAGGTTGGTCATGAATTCGGTGCGCAGGGTCTTTTCGACGTGATCCAAAATTTCTTTCGACACCGCTTCCATCGACAACATGCGGATGACCACTTCCATGGCGAAGCTTTCGGGCAGGGTGCCCAACACGTTGGCGGCGTGTTCGGGGCGGATTTTGCTCAGCACCACCGCCACGGTTTGCGGGTATTCGTTTTTCAGATAGTTGGCCAACACCGCTTCGTTGACGTTGCCCAGCTTGTCCCACATGGTGCGCCCGGCGGGGCCGCGCAGCTCTTCCATGATCTGCGCGACGCGTTCTTCCGACAGCGCCTTGTTGAGCAGGCGTTCTGTGCTGTCGTACGAACCCACCAGAGAACCGGTGCTTGAGAGCTGATCGGCAAAGTCGAGAAACAAGCGCTCAACGACCTTGGAATTGACCGATCCCAAGTTCGACATGATCTGCGAAAGCTCACGAATTTCTTCGTCGTCCATCAGCTCAAAAAGAGCCGAGGACTGGGTGTCGTCCAAAGACAGCATAAAGATCGCCGCTTTTTGCGGGCCGGTGAGGGATCGGTAATCGTCTTTTACGCGGGCCATGGGTCTCTAAGCGCTACCTTAACCTTCTTGATAAAGCCAGTTGCGAACGATAGACAGGGCTTCATCAGGATGTTTTTCAACGATTTCGCCAACTTTCTTCACACTTGAAGCCTTCACACGACCCTCAACGCGGTCGATATCAATGAGTTCTTCAAACATATCTTCTTCGGCCGCACCACCGTCCGGGGATGGCGGTGCGGCCAAGGCACCGGCGGCCAGTTGGGCTTGATCGGCGATCATGCGCCCACCTTCCGCCATGGAGCTCATGGCGCCGGGCAGGGCTTCGAATGCACGACTGATCAGCGGCCTGACCACCAACAAGATAACCAAGATGGCGAGGATCAAGATGACCAACATTTCGGCGATTTGCAGGAAGTCCTGCTTTTCCATGCCGAAGAACAAATCCAATTTGGGCGGCGGCGGCAGTTCGGAGTCGGCGAAGCGCATGTTGATGACTTCGACCACATCGCCGCGGTTTTGATCGAAACCGATTGCGCCTTTGACCAACGAGACGAGCATATCCATCTCTTCTTGGGTGCGCGCGCGATAGGCGCGGTCATCGTTGGCGTCAAGCTCGTAAGCGCCATCCACCAGCACGGCTACGGATAAACGATTGATGATGCCGGTGTCGCGGACTTGGTTGACGACGCGTTTGGAAATTTCAAAATTGACGACTTCCTCGGTGCGGCTGTCCGATGCGTTGCGCGTTGCTTGGTCGCCGCCGACGCCAGCGCCGTCAGGCAAATTTGCGTTCACGGAAACGGGCAGAGGCTCCTGATCCTGCTGCGAGGTGCTTTGCTCGATGGAGTTGGTTGAGCGCGCCACTTGACCATCGGGGTCGAAAATTTCTTCGTTGGTGGTAATCCGGTCGAAATCCATGTTGGCGGTGATTTCGGCGCGCACTTTGCCAAAACCGACTGATTTCTCAAGCAGCTTTTCGACCACGCGCTGTAGGCGGAGCTCATACGCGCGACGACGTTCGTCGGCGCGTTGGGCGATGAGGCCCGGCGTGGTCGCCATATCGCCTTCATAACCGCGCGCCAGCAGCTCGCCTTTATCATCGACGATCGAGATTGAGCGCGGCAAAAGACCCGGCACCGCTGCGGCGACCAGATGCTGAACGGCGTTGACCTGATTGGCGTCGAGGCGCATGGCGCCGCGCATCTTCAGGAAGATAGAGGCGGTTGGCTGCGTTTGCTGCCTTTGGAACAGCTGGCGTTGCGGTAACACCAGATGGACGCGCGCATCACGAACGTTGGAGATGGTGCGGATGGTGCGAACAAGCTCGCCTTCCAGGGCGCGGACTTTATTGATGTTTTGTTGGAAATTTGTGGCGCCAAGCGAACCTTGCTTGTCAAAAATCTCGTAACCGATCGACCCAGAAGATGGCAGCCCCTGGTTGGCCATGGTCAGCCGCAATTGACCCGCTTGCCCGTCGGGCACAAAGATCTGGGTGCCGCCGGCGCGCATTTCGAAGGGGATGTTCTGCGCTTGCAGTTGGGCGACGATGGCGGTGGAATCTTGGTTTTCCAAATTGCCATACAACAGCGCCATTTGCGGCGATGTGAAGCGGGTGGCGAGATAGATGAAAAAGCCAATCATACCGATCAGCACAACACCCATAATCGCGAGTCGCATGCCCCCAAGATTGCGCAGGGTCTGCAGGAGTGTGTCCACGAAGGAACCCCTTTATCAGTTGCCAAAGTCCTGTTGGTCGCCCTTCTGGGCGCCCGGGGTGCGGTATTCTTCATGCCCGTTCAAGGCAATGCGCTAGCCCGTTTCTCCAGTGTCTAAGCTAGTGGGTTGATGGTGAATAAGTTATTAACAAGGCGGCAAAAATTGCCTACCCAGGAGCGCCGCGCACTAGGCCGCAATGTATAGATCCGGGGGGGCGTTTCTCGATCCTGGCCATGGCGGCGCGGGGAAGGCGTTGGCTGTATGCCACGTGTCAAAGGTTTAGTCGATGGCATGGTTAATTAATCATTGCTTGCAAATTAAGGTAAAATTGAGTAGATTTGTCGAGTGTGAGATAGAATTCTCACGTTTTGGCAGAAAGCAATGGTGAACGCTATGAGCGATTTATCAGTAAAAACGGCGCTAGATGGCGCTGTCAGTCAGCCGCGTAGGTCGGCTCCAATCGAAACCAAAAGTGCGCCCGGTCAGGGTGTTGCTCCGGCGGCTGGACAAGGTTCAGTCAAAGGCGCGTCTCCTGACGTCTCTAACTATGTCACTTCGCCGAAAGGCGTTGTCGACCCCGAAAGTGGTGTTTATGTGCTGCAATATCGGGATGGCGCGACGGGTGAAGTTCTCAATCAGTATCCTTCGGAAAAAGCCGTGAGCGCATACAAGCGCGGCGCATCCAACGGTGAGGTTGCATCTCCGGCGCCCGTGGCGACGACCGATGCACAAAGCGCTTCGGCGACCACATCGGGTACAACGCCGACGCAGGCGGTGGGCGGTTCTGTCGAAGGCGGAGCGTCTGTATCCACGGTCTCCACAGGCTCGGTTGGGACGACTTCGACGGTTGGACAAGGTTCCGGATCGACAACACCGACATCGGTGGACGTTTAACGTCGCACCCCGGCTAAGGGTTTGAGTGCGCACTGCTTGGGTGGTGCGTGCTTTGTCGCGTCTTTATGACTTCGTTTCCCGCCGCTTGTTCTTTCTTTTCACAGAGCCTCGGTTAAAGATGTACGGTGTGCGGTGTATTTTGAGCGTGAAAAGAGGGACCGATGAGCGTCAACATGTCGAGCGATGAGGTGCAGGTTCAGCTGACTGAGGCGCTGAAGCTTTATCAACAGGGCGAAAACCAAGACGCACTTGACGCCTATGAACGCATCCTGGCGCACAGCCCCGACCATGTTGACGCCCTCAATATGGCGGGCGCGACGGCGTTTCAAGGGGGCGACGTTGGTCGGGCGCTCGGCTATTTGGACCAGGCGATGCTCGCGCATCCCTCTCATCCCCAGGCGTATCTTAATCTCGGCGTCATTTTGGAGCGGCACGGGCGCACCGATGAAGCCGTCAATGCATACCGCGCCGCACTGGAAGCCGATCCCGGTCAGATCGTGGCGCGGTTCAATCTTGGTAATGCCTTGGCGACGCTGGGCCAAACCGGTGCTGCGCTGGAAGCTTACGACAGCGTCTTAAAGCGCGAGCCTGAGAATTTGGACGCCCTGAACAACAAGGGCTTGGCGCTGAAATCGCTGGGCGACATGGAAAACGCCGAAGCGGTGCTGCGCGACGCCGTGCGCATTGCGTCCCAGTCTGAACAGTCTTGGACCAATTTGGGCTTGGTGTTGCGTCTGGCGGGCAAAATCGATGAGGCCTTTGCGGCTTACGAACAAGCATTGAGGATCAACCCGGCATCGACCAAGGCGCTCAACAATCTGGCTGTTTTGCACCGCTGGCAAGGTAACCTTGATGAAGCGGAGGGGCTGTGTCGGGGCGTGCTCAAGCGCCACCCGGATACGGTCGAGGCGCTCAACAACCTTGGCGATATACTCCAAGCGCAAGGGCGCGTCGATGAGGCCCGCGCGGCGTTTGAACGGGTCCTGGAGATCGATCCGACACATCCCGAAGGGCACCACAATCTGGCGGTGTTGATGCTGTTGTGTGGTGATTTTGAAAACGGCTGGAAACATTATGAATGGCGCTGGCTGGCCAAAGAGTTCCCCTCAGAACGACGCAACTTTAGCCAGCCGCTGTGGCTAGGCGAAGCGTTGGACGGCAAGGCCATCTTATTGTACGTCGAGCAAGGCCTCGGCGACGCGTTGCAGTTCGTGCGTTACGCTCCATTGGTTGCCGCCCACGGCGGACGTGTGGTGGTCGAATGCCCCAAAAGTCTCAAACGGCTGTTTAAAACCGTGATCGGGGTCGATTGCGTGATCACACGTGGTGAGGACCTGCCCCAATTCGATGTGCAGTGTCCGTTTTTATCGTTGCCGGGGTTGCTGTCGCCGGATGCCGAGCACATCCCCGTAGATACGCCCTATCTTTCGGCGCCGGGTGAAGCCGTCGAGCGCTGGGGCGCGCGTCTGCAGCAGGTCGAAGGCTTGAAGGTCGGCTTGGTGTGGGCGGGCAGTCCGCATCACACCAATGATCGCGAACGTTCCATTGCGCTGGACGCGCTGGCTCCTCTGGCCCAGGTCGAAGGCTGTTCGTTTATCAATTTGCAGATCGGGCCCAGCGCGGCGCAATTGAATGACGCCAGCTGGCCGATCCTCGATCTGACACAAGATATTCACGATTATGCCGATACAGCGGCATTGGTGACGCAACTGGATTTGGTGATCACCGTCGATACTTCCGTCGCACACGTTGCGGGGGCGTTGGCCAAGCCAGTGTGGGTATTGCTGCCCCATGCGCCCGATTGGCGCTGGCAAATCGGGCGCGATGACAGCCCGTGGTACCCGACAATGACCCTTTACCGTCAACCCAAACGCGGCGACTGGCAAAGCGTCATCAAACGTGTGCGGGACGATCTGCGCGATTTTCAGCGGCTGACTTAGTCGACAATATCCGTATCGCCGCACAACTGGCGCATCACCAGGTGGCCGAACACCATTTGCAGGTCTTCGGCCATTTGCATGTCGCGAATGTCGAAGGTGAAAGCATGTTGGGCGAGGATTTCCAACTGACCGCCGGGGTAGCCGCTCAAACCAATGGTGACGCCGCCGTGCTCATTGGCGTAGCGGATCGCGCGCAACACGTTTTCGGAATTTCCACTGCCCGAGATGCCCATCATCACGTCGCCGGGCTGCATCGCGGATTTGAGCTGTTCGGCGAAGACTTGTTCGTAGCTGATGTCGTTGGCGTGCGCGGTCAGCAAGGCGATGTTGTCGTTGAGTGTGCGGCCGCGAAAGGGCACGCCGGTGGCGTCGGTGACGCCTTTGTTCCAATCGTGGATGTAATGTAATGCCGACAAGCCGCTGCCGCCATTGCCGAACGCGATGAACTGCTGACCGTCTTTCCAGCCTTTGCGGATCACATCGACCGTATTGGCCAGCGCCACACGGTCAAGATCGTCGATGGCGCGTTTGAGGCGGGCCAGATACGCTTCATGAAAGGACGTGTTCGCCATGGTGGTGTTGTGCTTTCTTGGTTGCGCCGTGGTTACAGCGGTAAGTCAGAATACACCGCTAGCGGGGCTTGCGAAACTGGTTGGCGCGGGTAACGCGTAGCGCGGCGACGCCGTGCTGGTCGAGCAAGCTTTGCCAAGTGACGAATTCTTCCACCGAAAGGGCGTAACGTCGACAAGCTTCTTCCAATGAAATAATTCCGGAGCGCACCGCGTTGACGACCTTGGCCTTGCGCGCCGTGACCCAACGCTTGGTGTCCGCCGGGGGCAGGTCGTCCACGGTCAGATCGCTGTCGTCATTGAGGATAGGGGTGCTTTGTGTGTGTTCGGTCATCACTCATGCATTCTTTGTCTCTTGCCCCTTAGTGATACAGGGCGCGTCTTAAAGAATGCCTAATCGGGATGACAAAACGACAAAACGAAAGAGGCCCCAAGGGGCCTCTTTCGCTGTGCAATCCAATCAGGCGGGGCGTTCTGCCCCGGCCCGGAGTGCTCTTGAAACTATTTATTTGGTGCGCATCAATTCTTCGAGCATCTGATCGGCGGTGGTGATGATCTTGGTCGATGCCGAATAGGCGCGCTGCACGACGATCATGTTGGTGAACTCGGCGCCGATGTCGACGGTCGATGCTTCCAGGGCCGACTGCACCACCTGTCCGGCGGGGCCACTGTCGGCGACGCGCAGGGTGTAATCGCCCGACGCCTGAGTGGCCGACCACACGTTGCCCGATTTGTTTTCCAATTGGTTGGGGTTGACGAAGGTCGCCATCGGGATCTGGAAAATCTTGCGCGTTTCACCGTTGTCGAACAGCGCGGTAACCAAACCGTCCTGACCGATGGTCACACCCGAGAATGTACCGAATTTGGAACCGTTCTGGGTGATGAAGTCAGGCACGAACTCAGCGCCGAACTGAACCAGACCGTTGGACTCGCCCACGGTGCCGAAGTCGAGGGTTACACGGCTGCCTTCGCCTGCGGCGTTGCTCATGTTCTGCGCGCCGCTGGCGTAACCTTTGATTTCCAACGCTGCGATATTGAACGCAGACGGTACGCCGCCGGCGTCGAATACCAAGCCCCTGGCGGTGGAAACGGATGTCGATGTGCCATGCGCTGTGCCGTCGCCATCGGTCAGTGTGATGCCCAATGCCGAGGTGTCTACGGTGTTTGTGACGTTGTTCACCGTTTCGATATAAAGGGTATCCACCGTTGCGCCGCCCACGGCAAGGGTCCTGACGCGATTGCCGGTAACGGCAAGGGTTGCATCCTGACCTTCGATTGCGGCTTCCAAATCAGCCAGCATACCGGCCACGGTGCCGGCTGCTGTTGAAACGATGGTGTTGGCGCCGGTGCCATCTGCGGCCTCACCCGATTGAAACGAGTATGAAGTGCCGTTGATGCTGATGGTTGTGCCGTTCGCGGGTACGGATGGGAACTGGAACAGGGTGAAATCGGTGTATGTGTTGTCTTGTTGTTCAACGGTGAAGCTGCTGGTTTGCTTTGTCACCGCAGCGCCTGTGGTGCTCAGCAGGTTGGCCGGGTTGATGGTAATGCTGCCGACGCCGTTTTCGCGAAATTCGATCGCCGTCGTGACGCCGGACTTGACCGCAATGCGGTTGCTGAGGGCGGCGGTCGGTACGGCGAAGTGCGGGTCTTGCGCTTCCACGCGGGTGACCAAATCGGCGACCACCTGGGTCAAGGTGCGGCCAGAGGTGTTGATGTTGTAAGCGCCCGTTGCGGCAGCCGTAAATGTGTAAGTGTTGCCGTTGATCGCGACGGAGCTCGTCAAACTGGGAATTGCTGTGAATTCCAACAAGCCGCTGCTGTCGTAAACCAATGGTGTGCTTGCGCCGTCGTATAAGGTCGCGACGGCAGTGCCCGGCGGCGGCGCAATGGCGACGTCCCACTGATTGGGAACGGAGCTTTTGGTGTAGACCACCGACATGTTGTTGGCGGAACCCAGCGAGTCGAAAAACTCGATGTCGGTTTTGTGGGTGTCGCCGACTTCGCTGTCGGTGCCTGATGCCGGCAAGTTTGCGCCGATGGAGACGGTGCTGGTCGCCGCCGCCGTACCGCCAACACGGTTAAGGTTGATGCTTTCCACGTAATCGGTGGAAATGATGTTTTGGTTGGTGATGGTCAGCGAGCTGTTGGCGGGCTTAACCACGCCTGCAGCGTCCGTCGGCCAGCCTTGCAGGTAATAGCCCTGCACGTTCTTGAGATAACCTTGATCATCTTGCACGAACGAACCAGCGCGAGTGAACAGATATGGGTCAGACACGCCCGGCGTGTTGGCTTGGTTGACGACGAAGAACCCGCCGCCCGACACTGCGATGTCGGTTTGCGAGGTCGAAGCCTGCAACAAGCCCTGCACGTCGGTCTGCTGACGCGGTTTCGATTGTACGCCGCCGGCGGAATAGAATGTCGAGGAGCTCTGCTTGGTCACCAAGGTCTGGAAGTTGACCGTGGTTCCCTTGTAGCCGATCGTGCTGACGTTGGTGATGTTGTCAGAGATCGCGCCCATGGCGCTCGACTGCGCGGTCAGTCCGGAAACACCGGAAAACAATGCACCATACAAGCTCATAATACTCTCCTATTTTTCATCCGACGGTGGTCGGTATCTGTCGTGGTATCGGTACGCATCTGCTGGGCGCCCGTTACGGCGCCGGGGCCGCCGATGCGACGATGGGTTGTTCCACGGAAACAATGTTGGTCATGTCGGTTTCGACGTCGCCCATGGTTACGGAGACGTTGCCGTTTTTGACGCCGGTCGATGTGACATAACCGAATACGGTTTGTTCGACGGGCATCAGGTTGCCGTCGGCGTCTTTGGCGCTGACCACCAGGGTGTATGCGCCATCGGGGGCGGTGGTGCCGTCGTTTTTACTGCCGTCCCAACCGATGCGGTGCAGGCCGACGTCGGTTTCGCCTTTGACGGTGAACATGGTCTTGCCCGACGCGTCTTGAACGGTGAGCACGTTGCTTTCGACGCCGGCGGGCAGGGTGTAGGTCGCCACGGCCTGGTTGTTGAGCATGTAGAACTCACTACCCTTAGCCTCGACCACTTTGTCGAGATAATTGACCATGGTCGCAGCCTGAGTATTTTGCTGCGCGGCGATCTGCTTTTCCAGGTTGGCGTTGGTCTGAATTTGCTGTTCGACCGACGAGAACTGAACCAACTGATTGGTGAATTCGCTGGCGTCCATCGGATCCAAGGGATCTTGGTTTTGCAGCTGAGACACCAACAGATTCAAGAACTGATTGAGATCGTCTTTGAGCTTTTTCTGATCCTGACCAGCTTTGGTCGATGTATCGATGGTGGTTGTATCGCTGATACTGTCAAACATCGTTCTGTCCTTTACGCCGTGATGTCTACACGGTCTTCACTGATGATGTTGGGGCGACTTGCGCCAGCCTCCAGCAGTTCGTCGAGGGTCGGTTCGTTGGTCAACGGGCCGGAACCCTGACCGCGTCCGGCGGTTTCTGCGCCGCCCTGGGACTGACCGCCATTTTCACGCAGATTGAAGCTTAGATCGCCCGACCCCATGTTGAGACCGGCTTCACGCATGGCGCGTTCCAATTCGCGGGAATCTTGTTTGAGCAGATCGAGGGTGTCTTTGTTGTCGGCGCTGACCACAGCGCTGACGCGTCCGTCGGACGCCATTTCAAGCTGCACGTCGATGCGTCCCAAATGGGCGGGGCGCAATTGAATGTTGATCTTGTCGATGCCGTTGGCGATGGCCTTGGTGATCTGCACATTGACCTGTTCGGTTACCGCCGCGCGGTGTTGGGCGTGCGGATTGGGGGCGGCCTTTTGCGGCGCTGCGGCTTGATGATTGGCTTGCGCGGTGTTGGTTTGCGTCACGCCGGTGGCGTTCGACAAGCCTTCGGTTCCGCCCACTTTTGCTGTGGCGTTGGCAGCGGTGGCGGTGGCGTTTTGTGCCGCTGGAGATTTGGCGTCGGTCGTGGAGACGTTTTTCGCGGCTTCGGCCTGGGCCATTTGCAGCTGTTGCTGCGCCTGCTGCTGGGCGTCGCCGCCTTGCTGCTGGCCGGCTTGATTGCCAAGATTGTGGCTCGGCGCGGTTTGCGGTCCCGGCGCGGCGGTCTTGGCGGCGGCCTGAGTTGCAGTTTGGGTGGTGGCGTTGGCGTCGTCGGCGATGGCCGCTTGCGCCCCCAAATTCGCGGTGGGTTGGCTGACCAGCTGTTCGGACTGTTTGTTCACCGTGACATTGACGTTCATTTTTTGGTCGGAACCGACCTTGCTGGCGATGTCGGCGGCCTGTTGCTGTTTCAGTGCGGCATCTGAATTCAAGGTGTGCGCGCCATCGGTCTTTTGCTGCAAGTTCGTTTGGTTTTGGGCCTGTTGCTGACCGCTGTTGGCGGCGGCCTTTTTCTGCCCGTCATTTGCACCCAGGTCGACATCGCCCAGATTGTCACCGGTTTGCGCCGGGCCGGTCGCGGTTTGCTGTGCGCTCACCGCCTCTTGGGTTTTTACAGCGCCGTTTTGATTGGCGTTGGCGGTCTGGTTCGCGTCGGTCTTGCCGATCATTTCGACGACATTGGCCACGACCTGTTCGCCCTGGCCGACCGTATTTTGATCAGCAGCGGTTTCGGTGACGGCTTCGCCGGTGTCGGCGGCGCCGTCGTCGTCGCTCGTTTGCGCTTGCTGTTCGGGGGCGTTGTCGTTTTGCCCCTGATCGCCATCGTTTGAGGCTTGTTGTTGGTTTGCGCCATCGTCGCCGCGATCATTTTGTGCGGTGTCGTTGCGGGGCGCGTCTTGTTGTGAGGTGTCGCGCGGGGCGTCACTTTTGGCTTCGATGGGCCGTGACGCGTCGTCGCGCGGTTGATCGGGGACATTGGCGCGTTCGCGCGGCTGATGATCGTCGCGGGGCGTGATCTCAGCGGGCTGCGTTTCGGCCTTGGGCTCAGGTTGTGTGGACGGCTTGCTGCTTAGGGTTTCGGCCAAATTGGTTTTGCCCTTGCCGGCAACGCTTTGGCCGGACATTTTCATGCGTTCGGCGACGGCGGCGGAAAAGTCGCCCGCCAGTTGTTCAGCGGCGCTTTTCGGCTTCGAGCCAGCGGCGGCGTCGATGATGGCTTTGGTTTTTGCTGCAGTAACGTCCATTGGACCTAACCCTTGTGTTGCTTTCATCCGCTGATAACAAAGCAAAGGCTGTGCCAGGACGTTTTTTGTCTCTAGTGCGCTGTAAATAAAATATAAAAATTCAGATGAGCTTTCGCCGATCTAGGCCGAAGTTGATGCGTGTGGCGTTTTTTGCCTGTGCAGGGGGAAGATACTGCCTAGCGCGATGGGCTTGTTCAGGTGGTGGCGGGGTGGGCAAGTACGAAGTGAATTAAAGTTCATTGAGATTTAAGCCTTCAACGGTATTCTTTGCTCCATTCAGCGATGTTTTTTCTTTTGCCGAACTGTGGTGACGATGACTGAGACGGAAACACAATCGTATCAAGATGATTTAGCGAACTTGCTTGAAGTGTTGTCTGGGGCGACGAAGGATGACCCGATCAATGCGTGTCAGACCTTTATGCACGCCCACCCGCAGCGGAGCGAAGGCTATTTCATCTTAGGCGTTCTGACCTATTTATCCGGTTACGTCGGCAGTGCGATCGAAATGGTCGAGAAAGCCCACGACATCGATCCCGATGTGCGTGAATACGCGCTTGCGCTGGCCAGCTTGTATTCGATATCAGGGCGTTTGAACGACGCCTTGTATTTCGCCAAGGTCGGTGCGGTGATGGAATCCGACCCGCAGATGGCGGGCATATTGCCGCCGGGCCTGCAGGATTTCATCCAAGCTGCCGGGGGGAAAGAGCTGCATCGCCACTATATTGATGCATCGATGGCCTTTAACCGACGCGAGTTCGATCTGGCCATTGCCGAGTGCGAGCTGGAACTGAAAATGGACCCGTCCTACGTTCCCGCACTTGAGCTTTATGGCCGCACGTTGATTGAAGTGGGTGAGCATGGGCGCGCGATTTCTTGCTTTCAGGCCGTTCAGCAACACGACCCCAATTGCAGCGCAGATGTTCAATTGAGCTTGGCGGACTCGTTTTGTCACCTCGGCCTGTTTGAAGACGCCAAGCCCTATATCGAAGCGGCGCTACACAAAGACCCAGGGTCCGTTGAAATCGGCGTGCGGGCGTATGGCATGCTGGCCAGTATGCCAAACAGCCAGCAGGCGTGTCGAAAGGTGCTGGCGACGTTGCAGCAAAATGCGTTGCGCTTGGAACAGCCCTATTTCGATTACACCCCACCGCAAGAGCGTAAGATCCGCATCGGTTTTTTGTCGGACAAATGTTACAACTGCTTCGAAGGCATCGCGCTGAATGCCTTGGTGCAAAGGATGGATCGCAACGTTTTTGAGCCGTATGCGTACATTCAAAACATCAACAAAGATCATATGACGCAGACTGTGATCAACACGGCGGACAGTTCGCGTGAGGTCTTCGACATCAACGATAAGACCTTGTCGCTGATCATGCAGCGCGATGAAATCGATATTTTGGTGGATATGTGCGGCTTTGGCCCAGGTCAGCGGCTTTCGTTTCTTGCCCATCAACCCTGCGGCGTTCGGGTCAGTTGGCTGGCCCCGCCACATGATGGCGCCCAGCCCGGAGTGAGGTATGTCCTCACCGACGACAGTACACATGACGTTCAAAGCCGCCTTTTGCAGCAAGACCAAAATCAAGAATGCATACGCCTAAAGTCGCCTTTGTTCACCTTGCCGCCGGTCAAGGGGTATGAGGCCCCGGCGCCGTTGCCGGCATCACAAAAAGGTCACGTTACCTTTGGCGCGCAGATGGACTTTCGCGCCTTGTCCAGCGGATTGGCGGCGCTGTGGGGGCGCTTGCTGGACAGCGTCGAGGGATCGGTGCTGCGCTTGAATGTCGGTGACGGCATTTCCAACGAGGGCGTTAATCGACTGAGTGAAATTTTTGAGCCTCTTGGGTTATTGGATCGTATTCAGCTTTATACCCCTGATGAAGATGAACGCATGGGCGGCTTTTTCGATCAGGTCGATGTGTATTTGGCGTCGAGTCTCGATACGCCCAAGGGCGTGCTTGAGGCACTGTGGATGGGCGCGCCTTGCATCACCAAAGTCGATGACAGCCAAAGTATGAGGAACATTGCGAGCACCGTGTTGACGGGGGCCGGTGCGCCGTCTTGGGTGTGTCGCGACGACGATGAATTGTGCGCGGTCGCAAAAGATATTGTGTCTGATCTGAGCGCATTGGCGATCAGGCGCACGGGCTTGCGCGAACAGGTGGAACAGTCCGCATTGATGAACTTGGACGGCTTCGCCCTCGAGTTTCAGGGACAACTGGCCAATGTGCTCTTACGTCATGTTTCTGCGGAAGGTGATCAATAATGGTGGAAATGGACGATCTATTTGAACGAAACCTAGATTTCTTCAAAGACTTAAATCCCGCGCTCCATGAGCGATTGATGAACTTTAAGCCCTTGAGTACGTTGGTTTTTGATGATGAAAACGACCCCGACATTCATTTCCAAGGGATGGATTTTTATGGCCTGGGCGCCAAAAAGTACGCCGAGCGCCAGTGCCAGAAATTTTGGTATGACCCTTCCATAATTACCCTCGCGCCGATCTCTTCTTCTTCTGTGGATTCTGAGGGCGGCGCCGTACTGTACAATATGTTGAAGCACGCCCAAGGTCAGGGCATCACGTTCAATGAAAACAGAACCACGCATCAAGCGTTTCATTTGGTGGTCTTAGGTGTCGGTTTAGGCCAGCATATCGAGCCTTTGATCGAAGAGGTTCGGCCGCGCAATTTGATCTTGATTGAGCCGAATTTTGAATTTCTCTATCAATCGCTGTTTGTTATGGATTGGCAGGAAGTGTTTGGCGGGATCATTGAAGACGGTGGCAATGTCCACCTGTTGACGGATAGCGACACCGAGATTCTGATCACCGAGCTGCGCCGCATCTATACACAATTCGGCCAAGCGTGTTTTGACGGCCTCACCGCCTATACGCATTACAGCAATCCTGCTTTTGACGCCGTGGTGGCTTTTTTGGCCACGGAAGGTGACATTCTCTTTTCCGGTTTGGGCTTCTTCGAAGATGAGCTCAACATGATCGCGAACACCTACAACAATCTCAAAAGTGGGCAGGAAAAGATTTTTTATGCGAATTTAACGCCGAAGGAGTTCCCCGTCTTTGTTGTCGGTTCAGGTCCGTCGCTGGACGGTGCGTTGGAAACGATCAAAGCCAACGCGCACAAGGCCATTGTGATTTCTTGCGGGACGGGGCTGCTGCCTTTGTTGCGCTCAGGCGTTAAACCCGATTTCCACATCGAGTTGGAGCGCAGCAAGTTCCAAATGGAAATTCCGGCCGTGGTCGCACAGGAATTCGATTTGTCCGACATCTGCTTGGTGGGCTCCACAACGTTGGTTCCTGGCGTTAAAAGCGTTTTTGATAAGCGGATCTTCTATTTTCGCCACATGCTCAGTTCCTTTCCGGCTTTTTCAGGCGATACGTACAATTGCCTGCGATTTCCGTCGCCCACCGTCGGCAATGCCGGAACCAGCTTCGCCCAAGACAGCGGGTTTCGAAAAATATACTTGTTTGGCATCGATTTGGGGTTCGCCGATCCCGACGCGCACCATTCATCGCACACGGTGTATCGCCAAAAGGGCGACAAATACGAATTTACCGACGCTCAGTGGGATCGCACGGTGCGCGGCAATTTCGGCGGCAGTGTGATGTCCACGCATGTTCTGCAATGGTCGCGCGATACGCTTGAGGTGTCGATGGCCCAATCTTCGCTGGGCCACATCTATTACAATTGCAGTGACGGCGCCTTGATCGAAGGCGCGGTGCCGTTGTTGCCGGAATTTGTCGAATTGCCGGAACCGCCCGAAGCGAAAGAGGCCTTTGTCGAGCGGATCATCGGCGCATTCCCCGTCTACAGTCGAGAGAACTTCGACGCCCACTGGCAAGACGGCCAAATTATTAAGAGCGTGCGTGAGGTTGGCGATCAAATTATTGAGACAATCCGCAGCAATTCGGATCTCAATAGCAAAAAATACATCAGTGAGGTTTTAAAAGTCGTCAAGCCCTTGGTGTTTGAGCAGCCCGAGTTGATGGTCCTGCGCGGGGCGTTGTTCCAGGTCTTGCTTGTCGGGGAGTACTACCTCGACCGGATCGAGCAAGCGGACAAAAAAGCCGAATTCATGGATTATTTGTGCGATGAGTATTGCCGGGCTGTCGATTCTATGTGTGAGGAGACAGCCGTCGAGTTTACGTCCCTCGAGAAGACCGGTAAGCTGCTCAATCGGGAGACGGTATGGGGCTAACGCGTTGTAGTAAAACACCCTTTTTTTTCGCATTTTTCGCTTGTGGGATGGCGGTCAGCTGCGTAGAATATAAGAGTTCTCATTCAGTCAGAATGTCTGGATGTGGGCGGCAGGATAGAAACCTGCTTTGAGATAACCAACGACTCTAGAAAAGAGGATTATTCGTTATGGCTGACGTCACACTCTCTGCTGCCGTACGTGGCAGCCTTCTCTCTCTCCAAGGCACCACCGATCTTATCGACCGCACTCAGAACCGTCTTTCGACGGGTTTGAAAGTTTCTTCTGCGATTGATGATCCTGTTGCCTTCTTCCAAGCTAAAACCCTGACTGACCGTGCTTTCGATTTTACCGAAAAGAAAGATGGTATCGATCAGGGCGTGAGCACCGTTACCGCAGCGATCGATGGTTTGGACGCTGTTGAAAGCCTGGTTCGCCAGCTTAAGGGTGTTGCACAGAGCTTGAAATCATCGACTGGCACCCAGTTCACTGATTTGGTCACCCAATTCAATGATCTTCGCGCCCAGATTGATCTTTTGACCGCTGACTCTACATATCAGGGCACCAACCTGATCAATGGTACGGGTCAGACGTTGTCGACTGAATTCTCTGACTTGAGCACCTCGAAGTTGACCATTAATTCGGTTGACGTGACGGCTGTTGGTCTCGGCACATCCGATGTGACCGCCGCTTCCACAGCTTCCAACACGCTTAACTTCAGCTTTGGCGCTCTCGCCGCTGGCACGTTGTCCAATGGTGATACCGGCACCATCACCTATGTTGGTGACGCCAAGACCATTACCGCTGGCGCCACCGCACAGACGTTCTCATACGGTACCGTATCGTTGACCATTTCTGTGAGTGTTGGTGGTACGGCGATCTCTCTCGTCAACGGCACGTCTTACACCTTGACGATCGCTTCCAGCGGCACCACCAATACGCTGTCGGGAACGACCTTGACGGTTGATTTGGCGAACGCTTCCACCGGTCTCACGACCACCGCGAGCGTTGCGACAACCTATGTCGCCGCTGGTAACAGCACCAGTGTTGACAGTGTGATCACCAACTTGAATACGGCTTTGACCACGTTGCGCTCCAAGGCTTCCAGCCTCGGTTCCAACGTTGCTCTGCTTCAGACCCGCCTCGACTTCACGTCGAAATACGTGAATACGCTCGAAGAAGGTGGTTCCAAGTTGACCTTGGCCGATATCAACGAAGAAGGTGCGAACCTTCTGGCTCTCCAGACTCGTCAGCAATTGGGTATCCAATCTCTGTCGTTTGCTGGTCAGGCCGAACAGTCCGTCTTGGGTCTGTTCCGTTAATAGACGCTTATGGCTCAGGGGTTTTACCCTTGTCCATAGTACAGTTAAAAACCCCGGTGCTCGCGCATCGGGGTTTTTTACGATCACTAAGTCACGTATGATCGCTATAGCGACAACCCCTTTACCAGGTTAATAGATGACGCGCCCTCTCAAACTCTATACGTGCTTTCATCTGAACTTAGCTTTTTCGTCTGTCGAAGGGCGGTTGCGTTCGCGCATTGTTGAACGATGCTACTGGCCGTTGCTCGACATCGCTCGCGATTTAAACATTCCCCTCGGCATCGAAGCCAGCGGCTCGACCTTGGAAATGATCGATGAAATCGATCCCGCTTGGACGGTTCGGCTGCGTGAATTGTGCAAAAGCGGTTGCGTTGATTTTATCGGTAGCGGTTATGTGCAAATGATCGGCCCTTTGGTTCCCGCCGAAGTCAATCGCGCCAATCTGCGGCTTGGGCATACGTTTTATGAAAAGTATATTGGCTTTCGCCCAACCTTGGCGTTGATCAACGAACAAGCCTATTCACCCGGCGTGGTGCCTTTGTATCGTGAGGCGGGCTATCACGCGTTCATTATGGACTGGGCCAATCCTTTCAGTCGTCACGAAGATTGGGATCCGTCTTGGCAGTACCGCGTGCAGCAGGTCTTGGGCAGCGATGGGCTACCGATGAAGGTGGTGTGGAACCATTCGATTCCGTTTCAAAAATTCCAACGGTTCGTCTATCAAGAAATGTCGATGGACAAATACTTGGATTATTTGGCCAGTCATATCGGTGAGGGAGAACGCGCCTTTCCTATATACGGCAGCGATGCGGAGGTTTTCGATTTTCGCCCAGGACGCTACAGCACCGAAGAGGCCGCGCTTGAGGGTGAATGGGTGCGCATCCGCGCCCTTTTAGAGCGCTTGATTGAAGATCCGCGGTTCGAATTCGTCAAGCCGTCCGATCTATTGGACGATGTCGAGGATACCGCAGAACCCTTGGCGTTGGAAACGCCCGACTGTCCCATTCCGGTGAAGAAGCAGCCCAAGTACAACATCACCCGTTGGGCGGTGTCGGGACGCGACGACACTTGGATCAATACGGCGTGTTGGCGCTTATTCGAAAAAATGCAGCACAGCACCAAAGCCTTCGATGAGGGCAAATGGCGTCATTTGTGTCTGATGTGGCGCAGCGATTACCGCACCCACATTACCGATACGCGGTGGAATATTTTCTGTTGGGACGTTCTAGAAGAGCTGTATTCCAACAAGCTGTTTCACTCGTCACAGGAAGAAAAAGAACCATATCATTCACTTGTCTATGATGAACACGGCAATGCGGTTCTGCCTGGATTTGTTCTCACCCATAAAGATAACACTTTGCGCGTTGAAACGCCCAACCACGCCATTGATCTCAATTTACGCAGGGGCATGAGCATCACCACGTTTACGGTGCCGGAGATTTCACCGCTGAGTCTGTTCGGCACGTTGGAACACGGCTTCTTTCCCGACATCAATTGGTCGGCGGATTTTTACAGTGGACATCTGGTCGCCGAAATTGCGGGCGCTGCGAAAATATGCGACTTGGACCCGATGGAGCCGCAATACCTTATTGATTCACAAACCGGCGCGTTGCACCTGCATGCGAGCATCAACACACAACTTGGAACGGTCGACAAGACGCTCATCGTGTATAGTGATGAGCCACGTATCGATATCAGCTATGCATTATCGTGGCCCGATGTGCCGCCCGGCAACTTACGCCTCGGCCATGTGACGCTTAACCCCAAAGCCTTCGCTTTGAAAGATCTACATTATCAAACCCACAACGGCGGCGATGAGTGGGAACGCCATGCGCTGCGTGACGGTAATGTCGATTTGGGTCGTGCGGTGTCGTTTTTGACCTCGGCGCAGTGCGGTTTGGGTATGACCAAGGGCCTACTGCAAATCGGCGACGGCGCCAAGTCCATTGAAATTGAAACGGATAAAGCACGCGCCGCCACGATCGGTTTGGTCACGTGTCAAACCGTAGGGGACAGTTATTTCTGTCGCATGGGGCTGAGCGCGCGCGAAATGGATGATACATCGCGCCAAGGCAGCATCTTGAACATGCCCGAACGCGATCATTACAGCTTAACGATCCGGGTCAAAAACAAGACCACCCATCCTGATCAATGATGTCTTTATATGATACTGATTTAAGGTTGCTCTCTTCATGACGACAAAGACAATCCACAGTTTGTCTGAGGTTTCCGAACTTTGCGGTGACATCTATATTTATGGAATAGGCCTGGGTGGGGAGACCATTTTTAATGTGCTTCCAAACGACACCCGTTCGCGGGTGGTTGGATTTTTGGACACGTATGCATCGGGTGAATATTTGGGCTTACCTGTTTATCGCTCTGAACAGCATCTTCGGACAATTCCCTCCGACGGTATAATCATCCTCGCCAGCGTTTTTGAAAAAGAAATCTTGAACACCATAGCAAGTTTCGGCGCGCCAACTTTGACAGTCCTAAAGATGTGGGATTTTATTGAAGCTGGAGCATATTGTTATGGTGAAGACGAGAGCTCAGCCGCCAAGGATAAATGCCGTTATCTCGTTGAACGTTTAGAAGATACGGCATCAAAGGTTTTGTATCAAAAGCTGTTCGACACTCGAATTCGTGATGACCTTGACGGTCGTGCTTACAATGTGAAAGCGGATCAAGAATTTAGGAGCTATTTCCTCGACAAAATTGGCGGAGAGGAATACCTCGCTCTTGTTGGAGCGGGGATATATCTCGACTATCTCGTTTTGGAAAACATCGAAACCATAATCGAGGGCGGACTCTATGATGGATACAATACTCATCAGTTCGTGCCTATCGTTGGGCCGAAAGGCAAAATCTATAGCTTTGAGCCTAACTATGATGAGCTTGCCTCCGGCTTGGCTCATGACCCACGTAAGGGGATGTATCTTAAGTATCTCTCAAAACATCCCTGTGTCGAAATCATCGCTAAGGGATTAATGGATGCAGAGCGAGAGGTTTGCTTCGGTGGAAATGGGCAGACCGATATGCAGCGCGTTATTGAGACGGGGGGGCGTCTCGTTCAGGTCACTTCGGTTGACCAATTTACGCGTGAGCGGGGTTTGGACCGCGTAGACCTGATTAAACTCGATATTGAAGGTGCGGAGCCAGACTGTCTGAAAGGCGCTGAACAAACTTTACTGGACCTACGCCCCCAGTTGGCGATCAGTATTTACCACACCAAAGAACAGTTTTTGGACATTCCCTATGACTTGATGGAGCGGCTCGACAATTATGCTTTTTATCTCGGCCATTACTGCGCGCTACCGCGTTACGATACGGTGCTTTATGCGGTTCCCCGAGAATTGCTTTAAGCGTAATTTTGGTAAATGCTGAACCAAGTGTATTCAGTGCGCCATGGGCTTGCTTCAAATAAATCTTGAGAAGCTGGCATGTCACCCGAATTTTCGAGGACATTAAGCGTCTCTTGAAGTGCGGTTGGCAGTAAAGCGCGGTCGAGTTTTTCGGTAATGCGTTTGGCTCCAACAGGATCGCCCAACGTCATCAGGTTCATGGCGTTCGAGCAATCTACATACTCATTAAATAGTTTTATCAATTCAGGCGCGCATGCATCTGCGGCTTGATCTTCAAGTGACAAAAGACGGACATCGAAACTCAGGCGGGGCTTGCTTATCGGTCGTGTTGCGCCGTGCAACAGGTCCGAATCAAACGTCACGACATCGCCGGAATTCAAATCGAAAGTGATGGATTTGTCTCGGATAACGGGATCGAGGTCCTTGAATTTATTTTTGTAGCCGTCGAAATCGTATCGGTTGTTACCGTTTGGGTGGACGAACGCATCGACCAACTCTTGATCCGGGAACAAGCAAATTCCGCCTGTTTCTTCATTGCTGGGCTCGAGTGGCGCCCACATGGAATAAGCGTAACAATCGAACGATCGGTCGTAATGCGGCTGAGAGTCTAAAAGGTGATGGCCCTCCGAATGGGGAAGGGATATTCGAACGTAGAAAACGGGATAAAAAGAATAATTTTTTTCACCCCAAAATCCGCTTGCAGCTTGTTTGAGATGCGGCACGAGGGCATCGACGGCGTCTTGGGTAAACAGACGGTAGGCGACAGCGCGGGAAAAACGAGAGGGCTTTGAATGGGCATAGCGTTTCATGACATCGTCGTGCGACAGATTAGGAAAATACGTTGCACTCAAGTCATTGATAACGTTTAACATGTTATCGCGCAGGCTGGTGATCATTTCATCGGGAATGACGTTCTTAATCTCACCGTATCTATGCATACCAATTCTCCCCCTAGACGCTCTTAAGCGTACTTACGAAGTCACGATTTTTATACAGTCCAGTGCCGCTTGCGCGCGTGTTTTGGCCTCCCCCCGGTCGTCGCCAACGGCTATGACCATGGCGGCCGAACTTCCCGAATTTACGGGAGCCACAATTGTATCACCAACCTTCACCCACATATCGACCATTTCGATGCCGGGCAGTGTGCGGGCTTCTGCAACGCCTTCGATGGATGTGATTATTCCCGGTGTTGGAAACAAGTAGCGTTGACACACTGGGTGTTGAAATTTTGGTTTTAAGTCAGCGACGTCGGGGCTGTCGCCGAGGGCGATTTGGATCGCGGCGTTGACGGTGCTGACCCCGGTGTTCAACGGGATTTCGTGAGTGCAGAAATATCCACCGCTTAACCGCGCCGCCAATTCGATCACATAGGGAACACCGTTGTGCACGACGATGTCGCCTTTGACGATGCCGTTGACGACGCCCAGGCTTTGCGCGGCTTGGGTGACCAGATCGCACACGGCGCGTTGGGTATTTTGGGGCAGGAAGCTTGGCAGGTCGCCGCCATTTTCAATCACGTGGGGGGCGTAACGATCCAGGTGTTCGTAATTACGGTCCGAAAAGCCGGGGGTGTAGGCGCTACCGTCGATGACCACGGATTCGGTGCTGACTTGCGGGCCGTCGAGAAACTGTTCGACCATCACCCGGTCGGTGGGCGATTGCTCGCGTGCGACGGCGAAAGCCCAGGCGCAGTCCGTGCTCTCCGTCAGACGCAAAACACCACGTGAACCGCGACTGTCGACCGGCTTGACGATCAGTGGGTGTTCATTGCGCTTGACCAAGTTTTGCAACTCATCGGCACTGTGCACACGCGCGTACCACGGCACGTTGACGCCGTCGGCGGTGAACTTTTCTTTCATATCGAACTTGTCGATGGCGCGCTTGGCGACCTTGATAGGGATGGCGGGGGCGCCCACGGCTTCGGCTACCGTGGACACCGTAAGGGGCACGTCCGTGGCCATGCACATCACGCCGTCGATGGGACGCACGTTGTTGTGATAGCGCAAAGCTTCATCGCGTGTTTGGTCGGGATTGTAGGTGTCGGCGATCAAACGATCATGGGCGAAGGCGAACCCTGGCGCTTCGGGGTTGCGATCACTAATGACGATGTGCAGGCCCATGTCGCGGGCCATTTGAATGCCCGCGACGGCTTGGGTTCCACCCCCGACGATGAGCAAGGTGCGCGTCAAAAGTAGATGCCTCCATTGACGTTGATGGTTTGCGCGGTGATGTAGCTCGACGCGTCGGACGCCAAGAACACCGCCGTAGACGCCACTTCGTCGGGCGTGCCCATACGTTTGAGAAGAATGTTTTCAGCGGCGCTTTGCACCGCACCCGATTGCATCCCGGCGGTGGCCATTTCCGATTGGATCAAACCCGCCGCGATGGTGTTGCAACGAATACCGTCTGCTGCGCCAAAGCGCGCAATCACTTGGCCCAACGACATCAGACCGGCTTTCGACGCCGCGTAGTGCGCAGTGCGCGGGCCGCCGTATTGGCCGCTGACCGAACCAATGTTGATGATGCTGCCGCCGCCATTTGCACGCATTTGAGCGAGTATCTCTTGTGCGCAAATGAACGGGCCTTTGAGGTTCACCCCCAAAACCCAGTCCCAGTCGTCATCGTTGATTTGATCGAAGTCGGTGGGCTTGTTGACGCCTGCGTTGTTGACCAAAATATCTGTGTTGCCGAGGGCATCTTGACCAGCAGCGAAAGCGGCTTTGACGGTGGTGCGATCCGTCACGTCCATTTGCACAGCAAAGGCTTTGCGGCCCATCGCTTCAATGGCGCGAACCACTTCGGCTGCGGCGTCTTGTTGGCGTTGAAAGCCGATGGCGACGTCGGCGCCAGCTTGGGCCAAACCCAGCGCAATGCTTTTGCCGATGCCTCTGCTGGCGCCGGTGACGAAAGCGGTTTTTCCCGAAAGTGTCATGCGTTGCCCCCTTTGCGTTTGATGGCGCGTTTGGCCGCGTTGGCGATATGTGGCGCCGTAAGTTTATAGTGTTCAGCCAGCTCATCCGGTTCACCGGATTGACCAAAGGTGTCATTGAGACCGACGAACTCGACCGGGCAGGGGATGTTGGCGGCGAGAGATTCGGCAACCGCAGCACCCAATCCGCCGAGCACGCTGTGGTCTTCGGCGGTGACGAAACAGCCGGTTTTTTGTGCCGAAGTTATGAGTAATTCATCATCGATGGGCTTGATCGTCGCCATGTTGACCACTTCGGCGGAAATGCCTTCAGCGCTCAGCAGTTCTGCGGCTTGCAAAGCGCGCGCGACTTCGACCCCGCACGCGACCAAGGTCACGTCCTTGCCATCGCGTAACACCGTGCCTTTGCCGATCCTAAACGTATTGTAATCATCGTTAAAGATGCGCACCGCATCGCTGCGCCCGGTGCGCATGTAGACGGGGCCTGAGTGTTCGATAATGGCGCGCGCCGCCAGTCCGACTTCATGCGGATCGGCCGGCGAGATCACGGTCATGTTGGGGATAGAACGAAACACCGCTAAATCTTCAAAGCATTGCGCCGACGCGCCGTCGGGACCGACGTCAAGGCCCGGGTGGCTGGCGACGATTTTGACGTTACGCTCAGCATACGCAATTGATAAGCGGGCTTGTTCCATGGCGCGCAGTGCAAACACCGCAAAGGTGGTGACAATGGGGATCAGTCCGGTTGAGGCCATGCCGCCGGCGGCGGAAAACATATTTTGTTCGGCGATGCCGAATTGGAAAAAGCGATCCGGGTGGGCTTTGCGAAAGTGGTGCAAACCGGTGCCGCCCGCGACGTCGGCATCCAAGACGACCACGTCGGGAAATTCGTTGGCGAGATCTGTGAGCGCGCGACCAAACGCTTCACGCAAGGAATCACCGCTGCTGCCAATCAGTTGAGGTGCGTTGGACATGTTAGGTTCCCCCCGTGGCGTTGGCATGGATCAAGGCGGCGGCGCTTTCGCTGCTGAGGCCAAGGTCTTGCAAGGCTTGCAGGGTTTCTTCTTCGCGCAAGGTGGCGCTGCCATGCCACGTGGGCACACTTTCCATATAACCGACGCCCTTGCCTTTGATGGTGTGCGCGACCAACACGGTCGGGGCGTCTGAGCAATTGCGCGCGGCGGTAAAGGCCGCGTCGATTTCGTTGAAGTCGTGACCGTCGATCTCGATAACGTTCCAGCCGAAGGTCTTCCATTTGTCGGCCAGCGGGTCGAGGCCAATGATGTTTTCGTTGAGGTCGTCGCTTTGCATTTTGTTGTAGTCGATCACGGCACACAGATTGGACAGTTTAAAGTGCGCGGCGCTCATCGCGGCTTCCCACACTTGACCTTCTTGCATTTCACCGTCGCCCAACAATACGTATGTGCGGGCGGATATTTTTTGGTGACGCAGTCCCAACGCGGTGCCGACGGCGACGGAAAAGCCTTGGCCCAAAGACCCGGTGCTGGTTTCCGCCCACGGTGTCGCTAGCACATGGGGATGGCCTTGCATGGCGGAACCAAATTTGCGCAAGCCCAAAACCTCGTCCGCGTCGACCAAACCGATTTGCGCTGCGGCGGCGTAAAGTGCGGGGGCGGCGTGTCCCTTGGACATGATGAAACGGTTGCGATTCGGCGCATCGACCGTGTCGGGCGTAAGCTTCAGTTCACGACCATATAGGTAGGCGAGAATATCGGCGCACGACAGTGAGCCACCGGGATGACCTGATCTCGCCATATGAATTGCGGCGATGGACAAGCGGCGAATTTCTCTCGCTATATCGCTTAATGGAACTTCGGCAATTGAAGTGTTCATGGTGTCATCCAGGGCTTGAGGGAGCTTTGAAATAAATGGCTGATATCTTGCGACGTGATGTCGCAGGGGTTTTCTTTGATCAATACGGTGTCGGCCTCGGCGGCGTGGGTCATGGCCGCGATGTCTTCAGCGTTGATGTTTAAGGACCATTGGGACATCACATCGTCAGCGCGAAACAAGGTGTGCTGGCGAAGCTCATTGATAAATGTGTCCACATCGTCAGGAGCAAACTGGTCGGCGATACCCGCCCAATTGAAGCGGATCGCGGACTCAATAAACGGTACGATGGCTTGCGTATGGGGCTTTTTGAAGTGTGCCGCAAAAGCCACCGCCAACGTGTGAATGACGCCAGTTCGGGCATTGTTCAAACCGATCCCCGCCATGGCCGACGCCGTGGCGATGGCCAGTGCATTGTCTAGTGTGGGGCTTTCGACGAAGGCTTTGAAATGGATTTTGTTCAGATCCAGCGCGGTTCGCAAAAGCGAATCTGAGAACACGGACCTTTCGCGTTTTACGGTGAGCGCTTCAAATGCGTGGCTCCAAGCATCCAAGCCAGTGAGGTATCGTTGCTCAGGCGACAGTTCCAACGCGGGCGCGCCGACCAAAACGGCGTACTTGGGCGTCAGCCACGCTTTGCGTAAACCGATCTTGGCGTCCGGCGTCGTCAGATGGCCGTACATGTTGCACTCCGATCCGGTGCCGAACGTGGTGGGGATGCAGATCAGGGGGAGAGCCGGGCGCGCCAAAATGTTGGTGTCGCGGAGCCCTTCCAGGGGTATGGCGCTGCCCAGCGTCGCGGCGACCAGCTTGGCGGAATCGAGCACGCTGCCGCCGCCGATGGCCAAGATGGCTTGGCATTTGTGTTCTTGTGCAGTGTCGATGGCCGCTTGCATCGGGGCGATGTCGCTTTCGTAGCCGAGCTTCGCCACCGTCACATTGAGGCTTTGCGGTATGACCTGTGCAAAAAACCGGGTCTGCGATACACCCTCGTCGGTGAGGATGAGCACGTTTTGAACCTGCTCGATGTCCACCAAGATTGTCGCGATTTTTTCGCGCGCCTGTTCAGCATCGCGACACGTGAGAATTTTGGTGTCGCAATAAAAGCGGGCGAAACCATCGTCACGGTCGCTGAACAAACGATGCGCCATATCAGGACCCTTCCCGCGCGGTCGCCATGCAAATGGATTCGTTCACCCCAACATGGTTGTGACTGATGCGCATCCGGTATTCAGGGCAGTTTTCATGGATCCACAACGGAATGTCCACCAGATGATCAGCTTGGTGATACATGCTGATGGCGAGGTCCGGTTGCAGGGTTTTGATGGTGTGCGTTGCGCCTTGCAAGGCGTCGAAGTCGGCGCCTTCCAAATCCATCTTGATGGTGTCGAGACGCTCAAGTCCGTGACCTTGCACGAAGGCGTCGACGGAGGTCAGGGATATGCGTTGGCCATTTTCTTGATCGTCGCCAATGCGCGAACATGTTCCGGCGTTGCTCATTTCCGTCCATACGGCTTCGCCGGGCTTAAGCGACAAGCCTTGTTTGACAGGGGTGATGAGGCCTGTGCAGTTCATTTTATCGACGTTGCTGGCGAGCTTGTCGAAGTTAAAGGGGCTCGGTTCAAACGCATAGACATGGCCCGACGGTTGGCAGTGTTGTGCGTACCAATACGCGGTGTCGCCTTCCCATGCGCCGCCGTCGAATACCACGTCGCCGCTTTTGGGCGTCATGAAACCGTCCAGCCAATAATGGGGATGGGCGAAAGTTGAGGCGATGGCGCGCTTGACGTCGTCATCCAGCGCGTCCGGAAGTTCCGGCACCGGTTTTGCGGTCTGTTCATAAACATCGGGCGGGCAGGGGAACTCGTTGGAACGCAAGCTTTCAGGCGCGAAAAACCCCAGCCGGTAAGCCAAAATGCGGGCGTAGGTAAGACGCGAGGCCTCGTCATCCCAGAGCTCATATACGCGTTTGAAATCGGCAATGCGGCGCTCGAACACTTCGTAAAAAGGCCAGCCCACCATGTCGTCGAAGATCGTCATGGTGATGAACGCGCAATCGGGTACGGGGATGATTTTACGACTGGCGTATCGTTGCTCAGTTTCTGTCAATTGGTGGTAGACGTCCACGAACCAAGTCGAGGCCAAGACGATCGGGTAATTGCAATCGGGCGCGTCTTTTGGGCTGTAAATCGGAATACCGTTAATATCGCCGGTGGCGAAATTGTCGATGAAATGAGCGACTGTGACGTTGCGTGCGCGCAGTTCTTTATACGTGCGTCGTCCGCCGCTGCCTGCGCCGAAAATCACAATGGCTTCGGTCTCGGCCAGATCACTGCGCATGGTCGCGAGATGTTCGTCAGGCGACGGTTTGTGCGGCGTTCGCCCCAAACATTCTGTGAGCCAGTCTATGCCGCCAAGTTTGGCAATACCGCCGAGTGTGTTGCGCACGTCATGTTTCTTCATGAGTACCCTTTAACGCTGGTCTGTCTTCAATTCGAGGTCATGGCCGTGCTTACTGCGCGTCCATAACCTGAACCTATACTGTTCAGGCCCACAACATAGCACTTTTCGTCTCGTTTAATCATCAAAATACCGGGAAGGAGGTGTTGGAGGCCGTCTTCTCGATTTCACAGCGTGCTAAAACGGTGTAAAGTGAGGCCGTAAATTCTATTTTGGGGAAGAAACCCCACTGTATCCGGGCAATTTCCAGAAGGGAGCATGCCATGGCCGGTGACAAACTCTACAGTTCGCTGAAGGCCTTTCATTACGCTGATCGACTGCAAACCGTGTCGAACGGCGGTGTTCCCGCGCCCATTCACATCCGCATCAAGCCAACCAACACGTGCAACCACAATTGCTGGTATTGCGCGTATCGCGCCGATCAATTGGAGCTTGGCGGGGGCATGACGGAAAGCGACGCCATCCCCGAAGCCAAAATGTTTGAAATCGTCAATGACCTGATCGCCATGGACGTCAAGGCGGTGACGTTTTCAGGTGGTGGCGAGCCTTTGCTGTACAAGCCATTGCCCGAAGTGATTGAACGTTTGAGTGCGGCAGGCGTCAAAATCGGCTGCCTGACCAACGGCGCCAATCTCAAAGGGCGCTTTGCCGAGGCGCTGGCCAAACATGGCTCGTGGGTGCGGATATCCATCGATGCGTGGGACGACGACAGTTATGTGGCGTCACGCGGCGCGAAAGCGGGAGCTTTCACAAAGCTGATGGACAACATTCGCGCCTTTCAGGACCGGGCGAGCGATTGCGTGCTGGGCATCAGCTTGATCATCGGCAAAGATAATCATCAGCGCATTTTTGAGGTCTGCACCACGCTAAAGCAGGCGGGGGTGCAGCACGTTAAGCTGTCCGCTGCGGTGGTGTCCAACGATGTGCACGAAAACAATGCCTATCATGAACCACTTATCGAAGGCGTCTCTGAACAAATTCAGCAAACCGAAATCCTTGCAGATGCGCACTTTCAGGTGGTCAATCACTTCCACACGCTGAGTGAACGTTTCGACAAGCCGTATGCGTCTTGCCCGTCGGTGAAATTGATGACGGTCATTGGCGCAGATCAGTCTGTCTACACATGCCAGGACAAGGCCTATACGGTCGCGGGCGCGTTGGGCTCCATCGAGCACACGACGTTTAAGTCGTTTTGGTTTTCTGAGGCCAATCGCAAACGCCTGGAAAGCATCAATCCCAACCGTGATTGTCGGCACCATTGCGTCAGTCACGCTAAAAACACCACCTTGTGGGAATACCTCAATCTCAATGAAGACCATGTGGCCTTCATTTAAGGGGCACAAATCGCTTCAAGTCACAGCGCGTCTTGCGCTACATTACGATCACGCAGAATGCCAATTTTGATGATCTAGGAGAGTTCAGAATGAGCAACCAATTCGAAACCGTCCTGGTTACGGGCGGCGCGGGATATGTCGGCAGCTTGCTGGTGCCTCAGCTTCTCGATAACGGCCACAAAGTCATCGTCTACGACATCATGTATTTCGGCAACGATTTCCTGCCCAAAGACAACCCCAACCTCACCGTGATCGAAGGCGACATCCGCGATACGGACACGTTCGCTAAGGCCTGCGACGGCGTCGATGCGGTGATTCATTTGGCTTGTATCTCTAACGACACAAGCTTTGATCTTGACGAGGCGCTTTCGACCACCATCAACCTCAACGCGTTCGAGCCGATGGTCGCCGCCGCCAAAATGGCTGGGGTGAAGCGGTTCATTTATGCATCGACCAGTTCGGTCTACGGCGTTTCGGACCAGCCGGACGTAACCGAAGATCACCCGTTGCTGCCGCTGACGCTGTACAACGATTTTAAAGGCCAGTGCGAACCGCAGCTGTTCAAATACATGGACGACGATTTCACCTGCGTCACCATCCGCCCCGCCACGGTGTGTGGTTATGCGCCGCGTTTGCGCTTGGATTTGTCGGTCAACATCTTGACCAACCACGCCATCACCAATGGCAAAATCACCGTGTTCGGCGGCAGCCAGTTGCGCCCCAACCTCAACATCAAAGACATGTGCCGGCTGTATCACCTGCTGTTGGAATTGCCTGCCGATAAAATTCAAGGCAACACCTACAACGCGGGCTATCAAAACCGTTCGATCATGGAGATCGCTGAGATCGTCAAAAAGGTGGTCGAAGAAGAATTTCCCGGCAAAGCGCCGATCGACATTGTCACCACGCCCAGCGACGACATCCGCTCGTACCACATCAATTCCGATAAGATTCGCCGCGAATTGGGTTTCGAGCCACAATTCACCATCGAAGATGCGGTGCGCGACCTGTGCCAAGCGTTCCGCGATGAAAAAATCCCCGACAGCATGGATGATGACTGGTACTACAACGTCCGCCTGATGAAAAAGCTGGGGGCGAAATGAGCGCCAAACCGGCTGCCGGGCCCGTTGCCGTCGTTACCGGCGGCGCGGGCTTTATCGGCAGCCACATGGTCGATTTGTTGCTGCGTGAAGGCTTTCACGTCAACGTCATCGACAACCTCGCGGGCGGCCACAAAAAAAACTTAGCGCACGTCGCTGATGGCGGCGACGTGACGTGCTATTGGGACGACATCCGCACCTTAAATGCGGATCACCCTGCTTTTTCAGGGGCTGAGTATGTCTTTCATTTCGCAGGCATTGGCGACATCGTGCCGTCCATCGAACAGCCTGTTGAATACATGGACGTCAATGTTCAAGGCACCGTGCGGGTGCTGGAATGCGCCCGCGCCAACAACGTGAAAAAACTGGTCTACGCCGCGTCGTCTTCGTGTTACGGCCTCGCCGATGTGCCGACGCCCGAAGACGCGCCCAAACAACCACAATACCCTTACGCGCTGTCGAAATACTTGGGCGAGCAGGCGGTGTTTCACTGGCGCCAAGTGTATGGGTTGCCGTGCAACGCGGTGCGAATCTTCAACGCCTACGGCCCCCGGGTGCGCACCACCGGCGCCTATGGAGCGGTGTTTGGGGTGTTTTTCAAACAAAAGCTAGCGGGCAAGCCGTTCACCGTGGTCGGTGACGGCAGCCAGACCCGCGACTTCATCTTCGTCAGTGACATCGCGGAGGCTTTCTGGGCGGCGGCGAAAACGGATATTTCGGGCCAAGCGTGGAACGCCGGTGCGGGCAATCCGCAATCGGTCAATCGACTGGTCGAACTGCTGGACGGCGAAGTCACGTACGTACCCAAACGTCCCGGTGAGCCCGATTCCACCCATGCCGACATCGCCAAAATCACCCGCGATTTGGGATGGAAGACGAAGGTTCCATTTGAGCAAGGTGTGGCGCGGATGCTGGAAAACATCGAAGCGTGGAACGAAGCCCCATTGTGGGACCCCGACAGCATCGCAGAAGCGACCAAAACGTGGTTCAACTACCTGGGAGACGACAAATCTCAGTCGTCTTAAACACCTGAGTTTGTTCGCCAGCCGGAGGGCGCGTTTGTAGACAATTACAGTGGGTTCTGGTACGCTCGGATTTGAATGTTATGGCCAGAAAGGCTAGCTTATGATCGATCTTTCACGCACCAGCGAACATATTCGCGCGCAGCCCATGTTCAAATTCATGGCGATGGCGAAATCCCTCGAAGACCAGGGACGTGAAGTGATTCATCTTGAGATCGGCGACACCGCTAATTTTTCCAATCAACACCTGCACGATATCTTGCGCGATCTGGCTGACGATCCGCCCATGGGCTATTCGCCGTCGGCGGGCGACAGCGAATTGCGTAGCCTTTTGGCGGAACGCTACAGCGCTGAAATCGGCGGTGATTTGACGGAAAACAACATCGTTATTTCTCCCGCTAATGCTTTGATTTCGCAGATATTTACCGTTCTTGGCGATCCCGGCGAATCAGTTTTGATTCCCGACCCGGGCTTTCCCACCTATGCGCTGGCGCTCGAATCTTTGGGCATGAAAGCGCGATATTATCCGCTGCATGAAGATGACGGTTGGAACCCGGACGTGGGTGAGCTTGTTCCGATGATGGACGGGCCTGAACGCCCTAAAGCCATCATGGTCAATTCGCCAAGCAACCCGCTGGGCAGTGTGATCAATGAAGCGACTTTGAACGAGATCGTCGCTGAGGCGGCGAAACGCAACATCGCCGTGATCATCGACGAGACTTATAAAAACTTGGTGTTTTCCGGGGGCCCACCGCCCGTCGTAACCTATGGCGACAACGTCATTTATATCTATTCATTTTCCAAAGATTGTGCGGTGCCGGGCTTGCGGATGGGCTGCTTGGTCGGTCCCGAACACGTGGTGGCGAAGGTTAGCGACCACAACTCGCTGTTTTTTTCGTGTCAGCCCGCGATGTTTCAAAAGGCCATCACGCGGTATCTACGTGAAAACGGTTCGTATAATCGCCACATCGCATCGGTGGTTGCGGATCGGGCGAAAGCGGTGTCGAGCATTCTGTCGCATTCCAACCGCCTGTCCTTCGTTCCGCCTATGGCGGCGTTTTATGTGTTTGTGGATGTTTCCAAAATTGATCAAGACGGCGAAGCCGTTGCGACACGATTGCTGAACGAGGCGGGCGTGTGCGTGTGCCCTGGCGGTTATTTCGGCCCGTCGGGTCGCGGCTACATTCGCCTGTCGATGTGTGGTGAAGAACAACGCTTATTGGAAGGCTGTCAGCGCATCGTTGACTTTGCCGGGTGATGAACTTGATGGATTTATGCAAACAACCAGAAACGGCGCTGTCGGTTTACCACCAGATGCTGCGCATCCGTGTGGTCGAAGAAGAGATCGCCAATCGCTACAGCGAATGGGAAATGCGCTGCCCGGTGCACCTATGCATTGGTCAAGAAGCGGTCCCCGCCGGGATCAGCGCGTGGCTGGGCGTTGATGACTTGGTGTTTTCGTCGCATCGCAGCCACGGTCACTATCTGGCCAAGGGCGGAAATCTCAACGCCTTTGTCGCTGAACTGTATGGTCGCGTCACAGGTTGCGCGCGAGGCAAGGGCGGCAGTCAGCACTTGGTGGATATCGAATGCGGCTTTATGGGCTCGGCGCCCATTCTCGCCAGCACCATGGCGGTCGGTGTGGGTGCGGCGTGGACGAAAAAGCGCAAGGGTCAAGACGGCGTGGTGGTGGTATATTTCGGCGATGGCGCCACTGAAGAAGGCGCCTTTCACGAAGCCATGCACTTTGCAGCGCTTCACAAGGCCCCGGTTTTGTTTGCCTGCGAAAACAATCTCTATTCTGTGCAAGCGCCACTGTCCGTGCGTCAGTCTGACAGTCGCACCATTGCCGACCTTGCCAATGCCCATGGCATCGGATCGCAAAGTGTCGATGGCAATGACGCCAAAGCGGTTTATGCTCATGCAGGACAAGCCATCGATCACATTCGCGCCGAGAACGGGCCTTACCTGATCGAATTTCAGACCTATCGTTTAAAAGAACACGTCGGCCCCAACAACGATTTGGATTTGGGCTATCGAACCCAGGATGAATGGGCCGCGTGGAACGAACGCTGCCCGGTGAAAAAACTGGCGGGCGATCTGATGAGCGCCAGCATTGTTGATGAGGACGCGTTGGCGAAAATGCGCGCGGACGTCGATGTTGAAGTCGATGCGGCGTTTGCATTTGCCCAGTCCAGTCCCTTTCCCGAAGCTGAAGAATTGTTCGACCATGTTTACCCGTCAAGCGAGGGCTCATGACACGCCAGCTCAAATACTTTGAAGCCCTGCGCGAAGCACAAGACGTGTGTCTGGAACGCGACGACGATGTCTTTCTGATGGGATTGGGCGTGCCGGGCCCCACCGGCATTTTCGGAACCACCACCGGGCTGGTTGAAAAATACGGAACCGAGCGCGTGATCGAAACGCCGTCAGCCGAAAACGGCTTTACCGGGGTGGCGTTGGGCGCCGCGATTATGGGCCAACGTCCCATCGTCATTCACATGCGCGTCGATTTCGCGTTGCTGTCGATCGAACCCCTGATCAATCAAGCCGCCAAATGGCACTACATGTACGGCGGCAAGATGAAAGCGCCGATGGTGGTGCGTATGATCATCGGGCGCGGCTGGGGGCAGGGACCGCAGCACTCGCAAGCCCTACACAGTTGGTTCGCCCACGTCCCTGGCCTGAAGGTCGTGATGCCGACCACGCCCTATGACGCCAAGGGCATGATGATCGCCGCCGTCGAAGATGACGCCCCCGTCGTGGTGCTGGAACATCGCTGGCTCTATGGCATCAGCGGCGACGTGCCCGAAGGTCATTACACGGTGCCGTTGGACAAAGCGGTCGTCCGGCGGCCCGGCAAAGACATCACCATCGTCGGTGTGTCCTTCATGGTCATCGAAGCTCTGCGCGCAGCCGACATGTTGGCCGAAATGGGCGTTGACGCGGAAGTCATCGATCTGCGCAACTTAACCGAAATCGATGAAAATACGGTCTTAAATTCGGTGAAAAAAACCGGCGCGTTGATGGTCGCCGACACCGATCACCTGCCCTATGGCGTGACGTCGGAAATCGTCAGCATCGTCGCTGAAAAGGCCCACGGTGCGTTGAAGCATCCACCTAAAAAGATCGGTTTGCCGTTTGCGCCATCGCCGACTTCGCCAGCTTTGGCGGACAATTTTTATCCGACCGCACGCACCTTGGTGCAGGGCGTGATGGAAATGCTTGGCATCGATCAAACGAAACTGCCGCCCGACACCGACACCCGTGTGTGGCGAGACCAACCGGACCCGACTTTTACGGGCCCATATTGAGATTTATGAAAGCAGGAGATGACGGCGATGGAATTGGGCATTCAGGGCAAGCGCGCACTGGTCACGGCAGCAAGCCGCGGGATTGGCCGCGAGATTGCAAAGCACCTTTCTGAAGAAGGCGTGCAGGTCGCCGTGTGCGGTCGCACCGAAGATGACATTGCATCGCTGGTCGAAGAGATGGGCGGAGCCGAAAAGGGTCATTACGGCTTGGTTTTGGACCTAGAGCCCGAAAGCTCCGTAGATACCTTGATGAGCGCGCTGAAAGAAAACTTCGGCGACATTGACATCGCGGTTCACAATTTGGGCAGCACCTTGGAAATTCGCGATCCGCTGTGCTCCGTCGCAGACTGGCGGCGCATCTGGCGCATCAACGTTGAAGTCGCGATTGAGTTGAACCTGCATTTGGTTCCGATGATGCAGGAAAAGGATTGGGGCCGCATCGTTCACATCGCCTCGACCGCATCGATTGAAAACAACGGCCCGATCACCTACTGCACGGCGAAAGCCGCGCTGGCGGCATACTCGCACAGCTTTGGCCGGGTGTTGGCGCCGTCCAACATCGTGATGTCGTCGGTGTTGCCGGGTGCGGTTTATACTGAAGGCGGTTCGTGGGACTTGGCCAAGGACGAACGCCCCGAACATGTGGAAAACTATTTGAAAGAACGCTGCCCGGCGAAAAGGTTCGGGACTGAGCGTGAAATCTCGCCGATGGTGTTGTTGTTGTGCTCCCAACTGGCGACGTTCTGTCAAGGGGCCAACATGCCTGTGGATGGTGGCCAAATCAGAAGCTATCGTGTCTGATCAAATTCAGACTGTATTTAAGGTGAACGAGTATGATGAAACTTTCCGATTACGTTGCTGATTATCTGGCGTCGCTGGGCATCAAACATGCGTTTGTTGTAACGGGCGGGGCGGTGGCGCACTTGATCGATTCGGTCGGGGCGCACAAAGATATCGAATACGTCTGCAACCCTCATGAGCAAGCCTGCGCCATGGCGGTTGACGGGTACGCGCGCACCACCGGCGGCATGGGCGTTGCGATGGCGACGACCGGACCGGGGGCGACCAACTTGCTCACCGGCATCGCCAACCTGTATTACGACTCGTTGCCGTCGTTGTTCATCACCGGACAGGTTTCAACCGCGCGCTTGATGAGCAACGCGCCGGGGGTGCGTCAGCTGGGTTTTCAAGAAGCCCCGCACGTTGAGCTGGCTCGCCCGCTGACCAAGTACGCGGCGTTGGTGGACGATCCTTCGCGTATCCGTTATGAGCTGGAAAAAGCCGTCTATCTGGCCAACGAAGGCCGTCCTGGCCCGGTGTTGATCGACATCTGCGACGATGTCCAGCGCATGGACGTCGATCCGGCTGCGTTGGAAGGCTTCACCCCACCCGCAGAACCTGAAAAAGACATCACCGCATTGGAACAAAAGGTCGATGCATGTCTTGAGTTGCTGGCCGATGCTAAGCGTCCTGTCATCGTGCTGGGCGCGGCGGTGAAAATCCGCAAATGCGAAGACCAAATCCTTAACCTGATCGAACGCTTCAACGTTCCCGTGGCCTTGACCTGGGCGACCATGGACATGATGGCGTGGTCGCATCCGCTCAACATCGGCGGGTTTGGCATCAGCTCGACCCGGCGCGGCAACTTCGCCATTCAAAATTCCGATCTGGTGATTTCCATCGGCTCGCGTTTGGACACCCACGCCACCGGCACGCCCGCCAGCACCTTTGCGCGCGACGCCAAAAAAGTGGTGGTCGAACTGGTCGCGGCGGAACTGGATAAGTTCGATGTGTTCGGCATGAAGGTGGATTTACCCATTCAGGCCGACGTGAAAGACTTCGTCGATGTGTTGGAACGCAAAAGCAACAACGCCAAAGTCCAAGACATCACCGCGTGGCGCGATCAGATCAAGACTTGGCGGACTGATTTTCCGGTGGTCAGCGACGAAATGCGCGCCGAATCAAACCACGTCAGCCCGTATGTGTTCTTGGACGCCTTGTCCGACAAAACTCGCGAAGGCGACACCATCATCACCGATTGCGGATCGAACCTGATCCAGACGTTTCAGGCATACCGGGTGAAAGAAAATCAACAGCTGTTGTCGGCGCTGAACAATTCGCCGATGGGCTATTCCCTGGCGGGCAGCATCGGGGCGAGCTTCGCCAAACCGGGTGAGCGTATCATCTGCATCATCGGCGACGGCGGCTTGCAGGTGAATCTGCAGGAAATTTTGACCGTGGTGCGCTATCAGTTGCCGATTGTCATCTTCTTGTTCAACAATCACGGCTACGGCATCATTCAACAAACCCAAGAAGATTGGTTGGATGGCCGTCATCACGCCTCCAGCCCCGACAGCGGTTTGGCGGACCCGGACTATCTGGCCATCGCCACGGCCATGGGCTTGCCGTGCATCGACGTCGCCAACCACGCAGAGATGGACGCCAAAGTTGAAGAGGCGCTGGCTTATAAAGGGCCGGTGCTGTGTCAGTTGCGGTTCTCGCCGACCCAGCGTATTTTCCCGATGCTCAAAGCCGGACGTCCGATCGAAGACGCTCAGCCGTTGATCGATCGTGAAACGTTTGAGAAAAACATGCTCATCGAATCCCTCGACGTTTCCAAAAAGGCCGATTGATATGGGCCAGCCGACCTTCACAAGTCAGACGCATTGCACCACGTGCTTGGGCGAAAGTCTCGCCACCGTTGTTGAAATGCCGGGATTTCCGATGATCGGGGTGTTTGTTGATAGTCCCGATGATGCGGGCATCGCGCCGGTTGATCAGGCTTTGATGATTTGTGAAACATGCGGGCACATGCAACTGCACAACAACGTCGATCCGCAAATTCTATACAATTCAAAATACTTTCATCGTTCCGGTGAAAGCGTCACCGCCAGCGCCGGGATCGATGCGTTTGTCGATTATGTGAAAGAGGTCGCGGGGCAGCGCAAATTTAAGCGCCTGCTCGAAGTCGGCTGCAACGATATGTACCTGCTGCGTCAGGTCTCCAATTTGGCTGACGAAGCCTTTGGCATCGATCCGATTTGGATCGGCGAAGAGACGCCCTCTGAGAGCAACATCGAAGTCATTGGCGGATTTGTCGAACAGGTGGACTTTGAAGACATCCTCAACGGCAAGCCCGATCTGGTGATTTCATCGATGACGTTCGAGCATCTTAAAGACCCTCATGAAACTTTGCGCCACCTCGTCGATGCGGCGGCGGACGATGCGGTGTTTATCATTCAGGTGCCGGGCACGGAAATGATCCTCGGCAACCTGCGCTTCGATCAGTTGACCCATCAGCATTATCAGCAGTTCAGTCTGCACTCGTTCGTCAAAATGGTCGAAGCGTGCGGTGGGAAATACCTGTCGCATGAAACCAACACCCCGTATTGGGGGGCGATCATGATCGCTTTCACCAAAGGTTCTGGCGACGACGCGCGCACCTTGTTTCCACGCCACACTCTGGCTGAGGCTTCAACCTTATTTGAAGTCTTCGAGCAGCATATGCAGCGTTTGATGGATGTGTTGAACGGCTTTGGCGAACGCCCCATATATGGATTTGGCGCGGCGCAAAACGTGCCGTCTTTGGCGTATTTCATGAAAAGCGATTTGGGCTTTTTACAAGCGGTGCTCGATGACGATCCATCGCGCCAAAACAAATATTGGCCGGGGCTTAAGGTCAAAACCTCAGCGCCCAGGAATGACATGAACTTGCCCAAGGCCGCAGTGTTGATCACCGCACCGGACTATGCCCGTCCGCTGGTCGGGCGGGTGACGGCGCTGGGCGCCGAACGCATCATCGTTCCAGCAGCGGTTTTTTAAAATAGGCAACAGAGCTAGGCGCAGCCATGACAATGAAGCCAAAAATTGAAAACCTCCTGATCATCATTCCGCCGTTGGTGGATTATGATTCAGACGAAGCCAGCACCGACGGCAAGCCGGACTTTGAAAACGAGCGCCTGTGCTCGCCCATCGACCCAGCAACGGTTGCGGCCGATTTGAAAGGCCGGGGCGTCAAGGTGTACATCGTCGATTTGGGAATTTCCACTTCAAGGCGCGAACGCAACCAGCGCGCCTTTTCAGCGATTGATAAGTTTAAGCCCGATGCGCTTGTTGTGGTGCAGTCCATTCACACGTTTATCTCGTCGGAAGAATGGCTGGGTGAGGCGATTTTTGAGCACCTTCACAAAACCAATCCACAAAGCGTGGGCATCCTCACCGGTGCGCACGCGACCAATTTCCCCGGTCGTGCGGTCGAAGACGGCCTGTGCGCTTTTTCGATCCGGGGCGAGCCGGACTTGTCAGTTGGCGAATTGGTCTCGGCGTTAAACGAAGGAACCAGCCTGGACACCATCCGCGGCCTGACGTATCGGGGCGACGATGGCGCGGTCAAAACGTCCGAGGTATATCCGCAAGTGGCGCCCGAAAACTTGCCGGTGCCGGATTATTCAGTGCTGGACGATCTGCATAAACAGGCTTACCGCACGATCTTGGAACGGGGCAAAATTCGCTACCCGGAAAAGAGTTCCAGTTATCGCGACATCATGACATCGCGCAGCTGCATTCTCAGGTGTTCGTATTGTGCGGTGTCGCATCTGCGCGGCGGACGCCAATCGTATCGTCGCAAACCGCTCAGTTTGGTGATGGACGAGATCGAACGTGCGCTCGCTGACGGCATCGAAGAAATCCACTTTTTCGACGATCTGTTCGTCAGCACCAGCCAGGAAGCCGAGACCTTCGTCGAAGAGCTTGTGCGGCGTAACTTGAAATTCCCCTGGTTTGTCGCCCAAGGTATGCCACTGTGGCCGATGACGGCGGACTTGCTCAAGGGTATGGCGGAAACGGGGATGTACCGTCTAATCGCGCCGTTTGAATCGGGCAATACCCGGGTGTTGCGCGAAGTCGCAGGGAAAATCCATTCGTCCAGCGAGCATCACCACAACGTCGCCGGTTGGGCGCACGACGCGGGCTTGGAAATCGTTGGCATGTTTGTTGTTGGTATGCCCAAGGAGACGCGTGGCGAAATTCTCGACACCTTACAATTTGCCGAAGATCATCCCGAAATTGATTACACGGTGTTTTCCATCGCCACCCCGATCATCGGAACACGCATGACCCGCACGGTTTTGAAAGAGGGCAATATCCTCGACCCAGACGTCATGAGCAAGGTCGTCAAGCGCACGGTCGCACTGTACAAAACAGATGCGTTCGAACAATACGAAATGGGCGTTATGCGGGCTTTCGATTGGGATCGGATCAACTTCTCAACGCTGGAACGCCGTGAGAAATACGCCCGCATGGTCGGCATCACGTTGGATGAGCTGGACATGATGCGCGCTCATTCCAAAGAGGTATTTTATTCGTTCTTCCCCGATTATGACGGCCCGCTTTCATTCCACGATCTATATAAAAAGCCGGGCTTATTCCAAAACCTTGCCCCCGTGATCGCTTGATATGGCCGGGCGCATCCTCATTGTCGGTTCGCAAGGGATGCTCGGCGGGGCTATGTGTGCGCACTTCGTCGCATCGGGGCTGGATGTGGTCACCGTGTCCCATCAAGGTGGCGCGGATTTTAGCTTTGACTTGAGCGCTGAGGGGACGCTTCCCGACGACGCCCTGGATAACGTAGATTACGCGGTAATCTGTAGTGGCGTGACCAGCCGCAAGCTGTGTGTCGAAAGTCCTATCGAGACGCGTCAGTTTAACGTCGATCACACCATCGCTCTGATCGCCGAACTGTTGAAGCGAAACATCATTCCCGTATTCATTTCGTCCGACGCTGTTTTTGCGGATGGTGATCGTGCCTACACCGAAGACGATTGCGGCGCGCCGCAAAGCGCCTATGGTGAGCACAAGGCGGCGGTCGAAGCGTACTTGGCTGGCCAAAAAGCGCCGTATCTGGTGCTGCGTCTGTCCAAAGTTTACCGCACCGACGATCAAGATTGCTCCGTGGTAGCCCAGTGGCGGCGTGCGCTGAAAGCTGGGGAATACATCTCCGCGGCCTACGATCAATACATCACCCCGACGGCGGCGGAAGATGTCGCCGTGGCGCTGGAACGTCTCATGCGTAATGGCTTGCGCGGCGTCTATCACGTTGCGCCATCCGAGCATTTAACGCGGTTGGCGTTCGCCGAACTGTTGGCCGAAGAAAGCGATCGGGCAGACTTGATCAAGCCCTGTTCCATTAACGACGTTAATTTTGTTGAGCCGCTGCCTAAGAAAGTGATTCTCGATTCAAACCGTTTGCAGGCCGCTACCGGCTTTTGTCCGCGTCCTTTTAGCGAAGTCTGGAAAACCATGCGAACGCGCGGGGCCATCACAGGAATCGCCGATAGCACGGAACGCCTTCGTCAATGGGCTGCGGGAGACGGACAAGCTGCCGATGAGGTACTTGAACAACTGCTCATCGGGCGCAATTCACCGCGCGATATGGATCTGGTCAAAGCGTTTTTGCGTCAGGCGTTACCTGCTGGAAATGTGTTTGTGTTCGGCGCGGGCAGCCACACGGCGGAAATTATGCCCACCATTCAAGAAATTGAACGCACCCAAGTGATTGGTGTGGTCGATAGCCATCCACGTTTTGTTAAAGACTACTTAGGCCACCGTGTCTACGCTGTCGCCGACACCTTGTTTGACCAAGATGCGATTTATCTTCTGTCCCACCATGACAGTGAAAAAGACATGCGTTCGATGTTGGCGCAGGCCGGGGTTGGTGATGAGCGCATCTTTTCGATCTACGACAATCCTGATTACATCGCGTTTTGCCATGCGCCGTTTGTGCAGAAACTCAATGATCAGATTGATACGTATTTGACTTCAGGCCTTTTAAAGTCAGTCGATCATGTGATTGTGTGTTCCGGCGGTGAGCCATGGACTTTGGTGCCGGAACGACAGCTCAATGAGATATTTCCCGCAGATCGAACCCTGAAAATATATGCGGGGCGCGCTCATCATTTTTGGAACAGCGCATTTTACCCCACAATCAGCATCTGCCAGGCGCAATCGGTGTTGGGTGAAGTGTTGGAGAAATATGCACCGCGCACCGTTTACATCCAAACCTCGTTGCAGTTTTTCACTCAGAGCTTAGGACTGATTGCGCGCCGTGTCCTTCCGCGATGTTTGTTGATTGCCGAAGTGTACGATTGGTATGCAACCTTTAACAACGCCGCTTTACAAGAAATGTATGCTTGCCCGCAAGCGACCCTAGACGTGATGCGCGACGGCGAGTTGCTGCTGACCCAGGCGGCCGATCTCATTGTCAGCAAATGCGGTGGAGAGCTGTGGGATCAGTTTGTTGAACAGTTTGAGGCCAAATACGAAATCTATTATCCGGCCTTGGGCGACCACGTGCGTTCATTCGAAGAAACTGGGCGTATGCCGAATTCAGGCGCGCTGAAAACCGTTTTCGCAGGCTCGTGCGCGACCTGGCGCGCGGGTGAAGCGATCTGTTCGGAAAATGCCTGCAATAACAGTCTATCTTTGTTTGAAACATTGGCGTCCGACCTCAACATCAGCGTATCGGTCTACAATTCAGCGCACCGAAGCGAAGCGGTGGATGGCGACTTTAGCTACTACATGGAAAACTTTCCCCTTATGGGCATTCTGTACCATAGGGGTGTGCCCTATCCGGTGTTGATCGAATTGCTGTCCCATGTTGATTTTGGCTTGGTTCTCACCAGCGAAGCCAACCCAGAAACATTTCCTTACGACAACGCTCTGGCGGGATTGCCCAATCGCTTTATGGGCTACGTCGAAGCGGGCGTGCCGGTGATCGCCAACGCGAGCTTGAGCTTTTGCGCCGATCTGATGGAAAAGTACAATGCTGGTGTCGCCGTTGAATGGGGTGAGATGGACAAGTTGGCTGAAAAAGCACTGTCCGTCGACGCCTTTGAGCAAGCTCAAGGCATGAACCGCATGCGTACAGATATGATTGAGTGTAATTTGGCGCTGATCGAACGGCTTTCAAATCACGTAAAGTAGATGAAGCTGTAGTCCGCATCGTAGCCGCATTGCTGGTAAAACCACAGCCATTCTTCGGGGCGCCAGAAGACCTCGCAAGTCAGCTGCCAATACATCAAATTGACCTTTTCGCGCTCGCTTCGATAAGCCTCGACACAGATGTATTTGTTGTCGCGTCCAACCCGGTTCATTTCTTTGAGTGCGCTTTGCAGCTCAAAATTCAACAGATTATGAAATGTGTTGATGGAATAGACCAAATCAAATGCGCCATCGTCATAAATTGATAGATCGGTACAGTTGCCTTCGCTCAAAAACGGCTTCATTTCCTCTTTGGCGTGTTCAATGGCGTAAGTCGAAATATCAATGCCCGCGACTTCTAAGCCCGGAACGACTTGGGTCAGCTCATACAGCAAGAACGCTTTGCCGCAGCCGATGTCGAGCACCTTTTGGCCGGGTTTGAGACCATAATGGGCGGCGATTTTTTCCGCCACCGGGCGCCACCGACCGTCATAGTGATACCCGCCAAAACCATGATGGCGCGCGCCGTCCCAATAATCATAACCCCATTGGCGGGCCAGTTCGGCGCATTCGGCTTTGTCGTGTTCGGTGACGCGCTGGAGGTAATCGCGGGCCGTCGATGTGTGGATGGTGGTGATGAAATCGACTTCGCGCATGGACGGGCCTCCGTTGATTATGGTTGCTTGAGAACGGTTGGAATTTCCATCACGCGGTTAAGTGTGATGTGATCTTCAAGGGCGGTGAAGTCGGCGCTGGCGTGCGCGCTGATGTTTTCCAAGGCAAAATGAAGAGATGCCGCATTCGCCTGTACGGCCTTATAGATGCGCTGACGAAACGCGGCGTTTTTGGGCATCATGGTGATGGAATACATGACCATGCCGTTCAGTTTGGGGAGCTCTGCGACCACCGTGTTGAGCATGATGTAGCAGCCGGGGATGGCGTATTCGGTCGCACTGAGCAAAAAGGTTTGCTGATGAGTTTTGCAAAAATCACGGATGACCTGGTTTTGGATGTGCTGGGGCGTCGATATGCCATCGTAGGCGCGGCTGCCGATGTAACCGCGAAATCCGTATTTGCGCTTATTCATCGGGAAAGCCTTCGTGCATTTTATAAGCCATGCCCAAACGCGTCATCGGACGCATGGTGATGGGGCTGAAAAACTCACCGAGTCTTTTGTCCGCATAAGGCGTGGTCAACCCTTTGAACCGACAATTCATCGACCAGCGTGTTTCGTTCACCGTATTGATGCGATTGCCGTGCACCAGGGCTTGATTGAAAATCACAATTTGGCCGAAATCTACTTTCAGGAATTCGGCCTCTTTTTCGATGGCGTAAAACAGATCGTCGCTTGTCTTGTCGGCAAATTCATCTAAGCGATCATGTAGGGCTTGATTGGCGACGGGCGGGGCGAGATACATCGACTTGCGCCCAAAGCAGTTCACCAGCGGCAGCCACACGACGGCCTCATAGGGGGAGTCACCGCTCCACACATCGCTGTGAATGGGCAGCAGTGAGCTGTCGTCTTGGGGCAGCTGAATGGAAAGATTGACGCGGTTTTGCATCGCCAGCTCGTTGCCGATTAAAGTATGCAGCGCGTTGCTCACCAAAGCGTAATAGGCCGGGCGCAGCCAGCTTTGCTCGTTGATGGCGCGATAAACACGCAGGCGAAAGTCATTGAGGTCTTCGACGCAGATGCGTTCGTGGATGGTATTGAGAAACGTCTGCGCATCATCGGGCATCGGACAATTGAGCACGCTCACGGCGCTGTCGACGATGTGCGCCTGGATGCGTTCAAGCGAGGCTTTGTCTTCGACGTCGATGATGACCCGCCCGGTATCGATCAAGCTTTGGCCAAGCTGTTGTTCGTTTGCGGGGATCAGCGATACGGTGTCCATGACCCGTCCTCAATCATTTGAACAAGGCTGTGAGAAACTTAATCAGTGAGGCCTTTTCCACCGAATTGCGATGCCCGACGATACCGACCTTCAGCGCACCGGCAGCGTTGCCGACGATGCCCGCCAGTTTCAAGTTTGCACCCTGAGCGACGAGGGGGGCGGCGATGGCGAAAAACGCATCCCCGGCGCCGACCGTGTCGATGACGCTGCTGGTAAATACCGGGATGGTGTCTGTTTTGTGATCGCGGGCGTAGGTGAGGCACCCGGCCTTACCCAGCGTGATGATGATATTGTCGCAGCTCAACGTGCTGGCGAGGCATGTCAGGGTTTTGTCTTCGATGTCACCGTGCTTGTCGCCGGATGCGAGACGCGCCTCGGGCGCGTCGATGCATACGAAATCCGCGTGCGGATATTTGGTGATTAAATTGAAGCCGTAATTGGCGCTGTTGCTTTGCGCGTTCACGGCCAGGAACTTGGCGTTGTCTTCAAGCACCTTGATGGTCGATGGCGCAATCAGGCCATGGCCGAAATCGGTGACGATCACCAGATCGTATTCTTTGGCTTTTTCAGCGACCAGGGCGTCAAATTCGTCTTGCAACGGTTTGGCCAGGGGGGTGTCTTTGAAGTGATAGACTTCGAACATTTTGTGCAGATAACTGCGATCAAGATAGCGGCGCTTGCGCGTCGTCGGCGCATCGTCGCGGGTCACGGTGGTCAAGGTGACGTTGTTTTTGAGCGAGCCGCGGATCATCTTTTCGTTGGTTTCATGCGCGCCCAGACATGTCAGCAGCTCGACCTCTGCGCACAGGCCAGCGACGTGGTTTGCAGCGGCAAAGCAGCCGCCGGCGAACACTTCGCGGTCGTGATGCTTGGTTGCGATGATGTTTTCTTTGGCCGAACGGCCCATCGGCGAAACGTAATCGTATTCGTCGATGATCGCGTCGCCGACCAAAAGCACGCGCATCTTGCTGACGTTTTCCACCAACGCGATGATCTCTTCGGGACTGTGCTCTTGCTTTACATCAGCCAGAAAGGCGCGCAGGTCGGGCGTCAGCACATCAAAGTATGAGTTCAACAAGTTTGACGAGCTGAACACGATGTCGCCAGTGAAACAGATGTTTCCCCCCACGGCTTTGACGGCATTTTCTTCGTCGGTGATGTTGCCGGTGACATCGTCTTCTGCGGATGAATATTCTTGGCCTTTGACATAAAAGTCGGGCCGCACCGCGCGGATCACCGGAACCGAAGTGGGGGCGTGATTGATGATCACGTAATCGACCATATCCAGTGCGGCAAGCATTTCGGCGCGCATATGGGCGTTGAAAACCGGGCGTCCGGGGCCTTTGTTGACGAACGCGTCATCGGTAATGGAAATGACCAGGATGTCGCCGTGGGACGCGGCTTCTTTGATGTGGCGCAAATGTCCGATGTGCAGCAGATCGAACACACCATGCGCCAGCGCAATGGTCTTGCCCTGATCGCGAAGCTCTGATGCGATCTCTTCAAAACCTGAAGGGTCGCTGATGATTGAATTTTTCAAGTCCATAGCCGTATTCTGCGGATGGTTGCCAAGAAGATATTTTCCTTCTGAAAAAATACCCAAGACCTGTATGATACAGGCTGCAGTCCTTTAATAACAAGGCGTATTTCATTAATGGTCCAATACGCAAACGTGAAGTCGATGTATTGAGTTTGGCGCATATGACCCCAAAGATATTGCTGGAAACTGTTCCGTGTGCGGTGTGCGGGGGAACGGATAACCGGCCCCTTTATCAATCTTCGCCCATGCAAAGCGGTTTATTTGCCGGTGTGCGCAATTCGATCTGCGAATGTACGGCGTGTGGGTTTATTTTTTCCAATCCTAGACCCGAACAACAGGCTTATATCCGTCATTATGGTGAGCTGGATGAGGGCTCGGGGCAAGTTTTTCGCGATCTGCAAGCTGCAGGTGATTTAACCGAGGGCAGCACCCTTTTGGCGCAATACATCAGCGAAATCTTGAAGCAACGACCAAACGGCCGTCTTGTCGATATCGGCTGCGGAGTAGGTTCGTTCGTCAATGCGCTGAATACTGAGCATTGGACAGTTGAAGGGGTTGAGCCATCAACCAATGCCGCCAGCGCGGCGCGCAGGGATGGCTTGAGCATCCATGAGGGTTTTTTGGGCTCTATCGCGTTGGAACCCGATGGCTATGACGTTGTCACCATCTTGAATGTTTTAGAGCATATTTGGGACCCCAACATGGCTTTGGTTGAGATAAACCGCATCGCCAAAGACGACGCTTTGCTGGTGGTTGCAGTGCCCAATACGCGATATCCGATAGCGGGGCTGGCGGAGTTTTTTGAGATTGAGCATGTTTCTCACTTCACCGCCCAAACGGTGAGAGATTTTCTGCACAAACACGGTTGGCGAGACGTGCACTGGGAAACCTGTTTCGGTGAGGAAAAAGGCCTCTTCATTTTGGCCGCGCGCGAGCCCGGAATCTGGACCGGCTTGCCCAATGCAGACATCAATGACGAGCGTGACCGTGTGCGCCAATCGATTGCTGAATATGCAGCCAGTCGTGAACAACTCATCAGCGCCATTCGCAACACACTTTCTGAGCGACTTGAACACTGGCTTCAAGATGGCGCCCGAGTGGCCTTGTACGGCGCGGGCAGTTACGCCGCGCAATTGGTCGAAGCATTGGGCGGCGACCTTACATTTGAAGTCGTATTCGACGGCGACCCTCGGAAGTGGGGGCAATCTTTTTTGGGTAAAACGATCCACAAACCTGAAGACATTCAGGGCTGCGGCATCGATGTGTTTTTGGTGGCGTCTGGAGCCTTTGTGAGTGAAATTTCCGCAACCATTCACCGTTTCGCGTCCCCGGACGTTGAGATTGTCACCTTAAGCGCAGACTAATTATTGGCGCATGTTTTTCAGCGCATCGCGCAAGGTCGCTGCGATGTTGTCGGCGCCCAGGTGGATATTGAGCCGCCGCGCCGCTTTGACCATATCGCTGCGCACCAACGTGTCATTGAGCAGGGTGTCAATTTCGGCGGTCAGTTGTGTGGTCGAAATCGCGTTGGAAAGGCCCAATGAGCGCGCGGCCCCCGCGTCGTCTAACGCTGAAGCGGACCGAAAGTGATCGTCGCTGATGGACAAAAGCAACGTCGGCACGGCGCTTGCGGCCAGCTCATAAGCGCTGACGCCAAAAGACGCGATGGCCATATCGAGGGTCGAAAGAAACGCCGCCATATCCCTGACATCGTGGTGGAAGGTCACAACCAGTCCGGTTTCATGGGCCAAAGCGCGGGCTTCGTCATTGATCTGGTTTGCCTTGCCCAGGACCACGTGAACAGCGCATTCGCCATGGCACTTTGACAGCGCGGACAATGCGCTCAACGTCAGGCCATGGGGGTCCGATCCGCCCATGATGACGCCGACGTTGGGAACCTGATTGCTTTGGGGTTGATGGATGCGATTGAACGACGGTCCCAAGGCGATCCAGTTCCAGCCAATGTGACGGGTCCCTCGAAACGCCGACCACTCCAGGTCATCGATTTGGGGCACCGGCGGATAAAAGACGTGATCGCACGCCAGTCTGCGCTCAGACGGATCGTCGAGTGACGCGCACACCTTGCCGTTGTTGCGCCACGCCTGAACGGCATCGACACTGAGCGAGGTGCGAATATCGAGCACCACACCCGCGACCCGGTCACGGCTCATCAATTTGGTGATTGCATCGGCTTCATCGGCACCATGGTCGATGAGATCCAGGGCGAAGTGCTCGCGTTTCACCAGTTCATGGGCGTGGTTTTCGACATCGCCAAAACCGAGCATCGCGAAGCGGATGCCGATGGAATGTTTGTCACGCAAGCTTTTGGCGACGGACAAACAGCGCATCACGTGGCCCATTCCGAGGTCATGCCCGCCATCGCACCGCACCAGCAATTCGTAAGATTTTTCGGTGCCCAATTTTTGGCGCACGTGGGAATTGATGCGCAGCAGTTCTGGCTCATGCTTGAGCAAATCGACGACATCGCCCAGATCAATCTCGCCGGGCTCGGCCTCCAGTTTATCGTAGAGGGTGTCGATGAACGTGATGTCGGCAGGGGTATCGACGGAAATCCGCGCGCCTTTGAAAAAGTGCCGAGGATCGAAGGTGATGACTGAAGGCGCCAGATCGGGAACGTACTCGTCGATTTTATAGATGACGTGTTCGCGCACCGACGGGTCGTGGCCGCCGTTTCGGACAAGTTCGTCAAACAGTCTGCGCGACACAACCGAGAACCCTTCGTGGATGACGTCTGCGTCCAGACCGCCGCCGCCGCAGACGTCGGCCCCCGTTTCGCGCATTTTCGCCAGCATCACATCAATGATGGCTGGATCGATCAGCGGCGCATCGCCGGTGACGCGGATAAAGATATCGGCTTGGCTTTCATCAACCGCCAACTGGTAGCGTTGCAAAACGTTGTCTTCCGAACCGCGTGTGACCGGTACGCCTTCTTGCTTGGCAAACGCGACGATAGGGTCGTCTTGGCTGTGGGTGGTCGTGGCGATGCGGATTTCGTCAAGCTCACGGCACTTTTTAAGGCGATGCACGACATGCCAAAGCACCGGGCGTCCCGCCACCGGCTGCAGAACCTTTCCGGCAAGCCGTGAAGAGCCCATGCGAGCTTGAATGATGGCGACGGTTTTTTTCACGTTAAGTGTTCCAGGTCTTGCGGGTGGACTGCAACGGGCGCAGACCGTCTGTGGGATCGGCGCGCCAATCACGGTCGGCGATTTCTGACGGGGTCGGTTTTTTGATGCCGTCGCCATCGGCGGCAAAGCCGCTGTTGACGTCACGGATCACCGCAGCGATTTGCTCAGGCAGCCAGCAGTGGCCGGTGGAAAATTCTTCGCCTTTCCCATCCAGGTCGAGATGAAATTCCACCGCCGCGGCGCCAAAGTGATGCACCGCGCGCGCGACGATGCCCGGATCGACCGAGTGATCAGATAAGCCCACAGGTACATCGAAAGCGTTGCGGAGCGTGTTGATGGCCGCAAGATTCATCTGTTCGGGCGGGGTTGGGTAGCTGGACACGCATTGCAGCAGCGTCAGGTCGCGACAGCCCGCCGATAGGCTGACGTCTTTGGCGTGAGCGATTTCTTCCATCGTCGCCATGCCGGTGGACAGCATCACCGGTTTGCCGGTTTTGGCGCAGGCGATCAGCAGATCGTCCCACAACAATTCGTAAGATGCGACTTTGTAAAAATCGACATACGGTTCCAGTTCAGCCACGGCATCGAGATAAAACGGCGTGCACGAAAACAGCATGCCCAGCTCATGGGTTTTTTGCGCCAAGTCTGGGATGAATGCGATGGGCAGTTCCCAGTCGCCACGTGCACGGTGCTTGGGGCTTTTGTTCAAAATTTCAGGTGCGAACAATTCATTGATGCGAAACAGCTGAAATTTGACAGCGCGACAACCGGCGCGATGCGCCGTTTCAACGAATGAAAGGCATCGTTCCAAATTGCGGTGATGGTTGCTCGATACTTCTGCGATAAACGTCGGTGCGCCCGGTTGAGTGAACAGGCCTGAGGGCTCAGTCATCGACGTGATCCCCAATCATCGCCAGCAAGTCCGATTGGCTGGCCCATTCGGTGTTTGTGTCGCTGGCGTAGAAAAAATCTTCTGCGACAGGCATGCCAAGGCTGAGGGTTTCTTGCGCGCCTTGCCAAAAGCTAATCGGCGGCTTGATGACGTAGCCATTTTCGACTTCGGCGGTGTTGCGAGCGTCATCTTGCGTGATCATAATTTCATGGAGTTTTTCACCGGGGCGGATGCCGACGATTTTATGCGGCAGATCTGGCGCCATGGCGTGGGCCAAGTCGGTGATGCGCATGGATGGAATTTTCGGAACGAACAATTCCCCGCCATGCATGCGGTTCAAACAATCGGTGACAAAATCGACGCCTTGTTTGAGGGTGATCCAAAATCGTGTCATGCGCTCATCGGTGATCGGTAGATGGTCCGCGCCCTCATTGATGAGCCTTTGAAAAAAGGGAATGACGCTGCCGCGCGATCCGACCACGTTGCCGTAACGCACCACCGAAAAACGAGTGCCGCGGCTGCCCGCCAAGTTGTTTCCAGCGATGAATATTTTGTCCGACGCCAACTTGGTCGCGCCATACAGGTTAATCGGATTGGCGGCCTTGTCGGTGGACAGGGCAATGACTTTATCGACCTTGGAACGCAACGCCGCTTGAACGACGTTTTCCGCACCGATGATGTTGGTGGCGACAAATTCAAATGGATTGTATTCGGCGGCGGGAACTTGTTTGAGCGCAGCGGCGTGAATGACGATATCGACATCACGCATGCCCATTTCGAGGCGATCGCGGTCGCGCACGTCGCCGATGAAATAGCGCATCTCTTTGCGCCCCGAGATGCCGGGCGCGTTGCTCATTTCGAATTGCTTGAGTTCGTCGCGGGAATAGACAATCACGCGTTTGGCGTGGCCGCTGTGCAAAAGCTGGCGAACCATCTTTTTGCCAAATGACCCGGTGCCGCCGGTGATGAGAACGGATTTGCCTTTAAAAATATCCATGAATTCTTCCTGGGATGTTTAAAGGGGTTAAGGGGCCTCTCCTTGACGTTGGGCCTCCTCCGCTTCGTCAGGGGATGGCTCGTGATTTTGCTCATTTTCCGCCAAGAAAGATTTCAGCTGTTCACTGAACTGATGTAACACGTTCGATTCATACTTGATCAGCTTTTGCGCTTCTTTCAGGCCCTTGTATATGCGCTCGTTCTCAACGTGTTCACGCACTTTCAACGCAATGTCCAAGGCGTTGGGACAGGCGGCGATGAATTCGTTGAGGCGCTGATCAAAGCGCGCAAGGCTGGCTTCGCGTTCTGCCGGGTCGAGCAAAATATAAGCGCCCTGAAGCTCAAAATACACGCGCGAAGCAGGCGTCTGCGCATCTTCTTGGGACAGGACTTCTTTTTCCCGCAAGATGGCCGAGTTGTTGTGCACAAGAATTTTTGTGTTGCCGCCGATATTTTCAAGAACGGAACCGTTGATAATCAGCTTGTCACCGGATTTGAAGTCGATAAGAAGGGGCACGTCTGATCCTAAAATGTAAGTGATGCTGGATTATGCACGGGGGCTCGCATACGCAGGAAAGTTTAGGCAAATAAGTTCATAATGGAGCCAGGTTGAATTTCCCATCCTTGAGCCGCTTTGTTCAATTCTTCCATCTGGGCGATGCGGGCTTCAAAGGAAAGGGAAATAACCCTGAGGATATTGCCGTATTTGCCTTTGATGTCCTCAATTTGATCTTCTTGGCGTTTCAGTTCGACGCTCGACAACTGGGTCATATCGGACAGCTTCGTGGCCAAGGTGGCGGAAATGTCGAGGGCGATACCCGAGGCGTTTTCCGATGTTGTGGTGGTGACGTCGTAAGCCGTGTCAATCAGTCCACTGAGCGTGGTCAAATCGTCGAGGATTTGGCGATTTCCATTGGTTGCGGGCGTGGCGCCCGCAGCATCGACAACACCGGCGACAGGATCCATGGCCTTGAGCGTATCGTACATGTTCTTAACGTCGCGAACCACGTAGGGGGTCGAGATGTCGGGATGGATCGACAGCAACAACGCCGACGTTTCTTTGATCAGTTCGTCGCGCGTGGCCGTGAGTGAGGTGACTTCGTCGGCTGTGAGATTGGTGTCGTCATCAACAGCGGAGAACGCGGCGATGGCATCTGCGACCTTGGTCTGCATGTCTGCCAAGCGCAATTGGTTGGAGCGCATGTCAAAGCTGAAACTGTCAATCAGGCCCTTGTTTTTTTCAAGGTTGTTGTAGTCGCGTTCCAGCGCGGCAAGGCGCTGGGGCGTGTCATCATTTCTGATGACCTTGTCGATTTCGCTGTTGATGCGTCGGATGGTGGTGTTTTGGATTTGGTTGAACTGTTGCTCAAAACCAAACCGAAAATTTTGCGCAGAAACACGCGCCAGCGTCGTCCCGATGTTGGTATCTGTGGCATTTGGCAGGGCCATTCTTCCCAATCTCCACTCGGAACACCCTACAGGTGCTCACATCGCCCTTCTGGGCATTTCCTATGCAACGCGGAAACTATAGCATTATTGAGCAAATAGGACAAGCTTGCGGGGGCGTCGGGGCCTTCAACGAAGAGCTTAAGCGTTTGTATTGAGAGTACCGCCGCTATTGGTGGCTGGTTGCTTGTCCTGTTGCTTTTGCGGCGATTGCTCTGGGGTGTTTTGCGGGGCGTTGTTGAGGCCCTCAAGCAGTCCCTGAGCGATGTTGCGGTTGATGTCGATCAGGGTTTTGATTTGCTCAGGATTCAATTCGCTCATGCAGATGATGGTGTGATTGTCTACAAACTGGCACAGCGTCAGCATGTTTTGGCGCAAATCGAAGGGAATAGGGTTGGTTTCCAACGTCAGTTCGGCCTGGAAAATGGTCCACAGACGCCAATTGAGACGGATCGCATCGCGCAAGTCTCGTCGTGCTGCGGGCTGGGCCAAGTCATCGGCGGCTGCGACCTTTTCAAGCGCCGTCGCGATGCGACGCGCGGCTTCGGTAAGGGCCCATGCTTCGGAATGGCTGGGAGAACCAGCCGATGGTACGGAAGAATAAGGCGATGTAGACATTTGTGCTCCGCTATTTGCTCTTTGACTTAGGCTTACCGCACTCTGATCAGGACGATAACGATAGAGTCTTCCATAGGGCTGTGTCCAGGTTCAATACTCACCCGATCAGCGCCAGTTCCTTACATATAATTAATCAGGCTCAATTCGCGGATGCGCGCGAGGGTCTGATATGAAGCTTCCAATGCGCGTTGATCGTCCAAAAGCTGGGTGATCGTTTCCAACGGATCGGCATTTTCGATGTTCGCGATCTGGCTTTCAATAAACCCGGTGTAGGTTTTGTGACTTTCTGTGGTCTGACTGAGCAAAACTTTTTGATAGCCCGATGTGATCAATAAATCCCTGATGCTGCTGGTTTGCTCAGTACCATAGGGCGGGGTCCCGGCAACGGTTCCATCATAGGCGCTTTCCAGCAAATAGATTGAATTCTCCACACGCGAGATATTTTGGTCCAAACCACCTTCGGTGCCAAATTCACCCTGGGCGATGATGGCCATGGCGCGAATGGCTTTTTCAAACGCTGGGTCCAGCCCATTGAGGTCGAATTCCAGACTGCGACTTTCATCGACACGGTGAGTGATCGTCAGGTCGTCGCCGGCGTAATAGCTCTTCGAAGCGATGGCGCCGTCGGCGTTGCTGACGATGGCGGTGCTGCCAGCACCCGAGGTTTCCGCAATCACTGTTTCGCGCACACTGATGGACGAGCCGTCAGCGGCAACCGAGGTGACCGTAAAGTTGGTGTTGTTTCCGGCATTGGTGGCGCCAGCTATGGTAATGCTCATGCCAGCTTTAACGTTGGAATAAGCGCCAGCTACGGCGGTGATGGTGTCGTCGCCACCAGCGACAACAGCGAATGTCTGCGCGCCGGTGAATGTCGAAGTCGGCGTTGCGGCAGTGCCTTCGTCGGTGAGTTTCTTGGGCACGATATCGACGGTGTCGCCATTGGCGGCAACGGCGGCCACCGTGTAGGTGCCGTTGTTTTGGGCGGTGCCGGCAATGGTGATGGTCGCCCCGACGGTGAGCGTAGACAGAGCGTCGGTGCCGAGGCTGGCGGCGCCGACCGTGATGCGGTTGGTGGCGCGATCAAACGAAAGATCGGTAAAGTTGGTGCTGTTCAGAACGGACCCGGCGGCCGTAACGTTGGCGGTAACCGCGCTGACGGAGATGGAATTGGCGATTGCGCCACCGGCGTCGGTGGTGGCGACCGAGTGAGTGTAAGGTACACCCGGCGCTTTCGAAACTAGGCTGATTCCATCTGCGCCGCTTGCGGATGCCGTGACCAGAGGGCTGATCGCGGGGTCCGCGTTGATTTGCGAGATGAGGCTATCGCGCAAAGCCACCAAGGTGCCGGTGCCGGCGTCGGTCGCGGTTTTGGTGATGCCGTTGATCGTTACACTGTAGGAATCGCCGGCAACGATCGTGCCCGCCATTGTGATCTTGTCGGCTTGCGCGACGTTGTTTGCGGAGTTGGGACCAACGGTGATGCTGGCTCCGGCATTATTGGCTTCGTTGGTCAGCATGCGGGTGTTGACGGTGACGGTTGTGCCGGTGGCGTCGACGCTGGCCACCGTGTATGTGCCGTTGTTGCTTGCGGTGCCGGTGATTTCAATGGTCGATCCGGCGCTGATGTTGGAAAACTGACCGGTACTGGTCGACGTGATGGTGCTGGTGCCTGTCGTGGCCGTGTTGCCGTCGCCATCTTGCAGGAAGGTTAACCAATTGCTTTTGCCCGTGGTGTCGCGGTTGAGCGAGAAATTCTCGGTGTTGGCTTCGCGGGTGGTGGGATAGGTGACCGTCGCGCCATCATACGCGGCCTGAAAATCGGATAGCGTGGTCAGGTTTAGATCAACCGGCACGGTGTCGGTCCGACCGCCGGCAAAGACGTAACGTCCGCCGACAGAAGTGTTCAGATAAGCCTGCATCGACAGCAAAGAGTTGAAAGCTTGCTGCTGTATTTCTTTGATGTTGGTTTGGGTTTTTCCGGATTGACCATTGAACGTTTTGAGTGATTTTTTAAACTCACTGATGTTGGTCTGAACGCCGTCCATCGCCGCGCTGCTGATGTCCAGGCGAACATTCATGATGTCGTTGTTTTTCATATAACCCGCAATATTGTCGCGGGATGATTCCAGTCCCAAAAGGTACTGCGCACTTTTGGAAATACCTTTGTAATCGGGCGAAACTTTTTCCGACGTCATGCGGTACTGCAAATCCATGAGACGGTTTTGCGACTTGCTCAGATAGCTCATCAATTGGTTGCTGGTCGCTAAGTTTGCAATCCGGTCAGCCATGGTCAGGGTCTCCTTTCTTTATCAGTTACCGGATCACACGTTCGAGAGCATCGAACATGTCTTGGATCACAGAGATGACGCGGGCGGCCGCAGAGTAACCTTGTTCGAACAAGATCAGGTTGGACATTTCTTCGTCCAGGTTGACGCCCCTGAATGTGTCGGATTTGGTTTTAAGACTGTTGCTCAAATCTTCTTGATAGGTGCGCTGACTATCGCTCAATTCGGCAAGTGTCGCGTTGTTGGTCAGGATGCTGGTCGAACGCGACACAAACGTCATCGTGGTGGTCGACAATCCGCCGGCGGCATCGAAGCTGTTGGTCGTGGCGAACATTTGCGACATGCTTTTCATCAGCGTGTTGTCGCCTTTACTTTGATAATATTCGCCAGCCGCGCCTTTGGCGGCGTCCCACTGCATGCTGCCGCGCGTCACCAAGCCTGGTGAAGAAACGATGTCGTCGCGCACGCGAATTTGCTCACTGACACGAACATCGCCGCTGTGCATGCCGATGTTGGTCAGGAACGTGTTGCCAGCGGCTTGGGTCACTGCAATGGCGTTGCCGTTGTTGCTGGAAATGCGCAAACGTTGACCTGCGCCATCGGGAATCACGGTTGCGGTGACGCCTGCCGCCGTGGCGGCGGTGATGTTGGCGGCGATGGTGGCGAGGCTTTCGCCTGAGGCCACGGCGATGTTGGTTGAAGTGGTGCCGTCGTAAATCGTCAAGGTGGCGGCGCTGGCGGCGAAAGAGGTCGCCATGACGTTGCTCTCATGGATGTTATCGACGACATCGTCGACGAACAAATCGTTGAGACCGAAGAAATTGGAAAACCCGCTGACCGTTTCGTCGATCACGCCGTCGCCGTTGGCGTCGAACTGGATGGTGGCGTCGGCCGCTGTGCTGCCGACCGGGGCGGGCACGGTCCCCGCAGTATTGACTTCATCGCGCAGGGCGATGTTGTAAGTCGTCGAGTTGAGGTTGATGTCAAGCTTGCCGGTGGTGGCGCTGACCGCCACGGTGGCGGTGGCGGCGCCGTTTTGGCGCAGCCAATCTTGCATCGTGGTGGCCACTTCGGAGATATTCCACGGGCCGTTCGCCGCCGCAGCGCCTGAGCCGAGGTTGGCGTCGGCCATAATCGCCTGGATGGTGGTGGTGTTGTGCTGATTGCCGGTGGAATCGAACAGCGTGATGCGGGTGTCGGAATTGTTGCCCATGGTGATGGTCTGATCGCCGGCGGCCGGCACAGTCGCGGCGGTTCCGGCTTTGATGAAGGCGCGTGTGCCGCTCATCGTCGCAGAGCCCGGAAAACCGGAACCTTGATTGTGAATCGCGTTGACCGCGTCGCGCAGTTCTGCGGCGATCTCGTCAAGTTGACTTTGCAAATCGGCCAAGGTGCCGTCGCGCATATCGATCAAGCCCTTGAGTTTGCCGTCGCGGACTTCGTTAGTGATGTCGTTGGCGGCGGTTTCGATGCCGATGTAGATGCCGTTGAAATCACCTTCGGCGTGGGTGGTCGTCGATGCTGCGGAGCTGGCGGCGAGGTGGGTGATCGTCGGCGATGAATTGTCGACCAGCGTGCGCCCGGCGCGGGTGAACACGACCACGTCGCCATCGCCGCGATAGAAGTACGAGATGTCGACGTAACCCGCCAGTTCATCCAGCTTGGCGTCGCGTTTGTCGCGTAAGTCGGTGACGTCGGCGCTGGTCGATGCGTTTTGGATGATCTTGTTGTTGATGTCCGAAATTTCGCTGGACAGTCTGTTGATGCTGGAGGTGGCGGCGGCAATCTCGGTATCGGCTTGAACGCGCAGCTCTTGAACGCCAGAACTCATCTGCGCCAGCTTGTTGGCGACCTCTTTGGCTTGGCGGACGAACTCGCCTTGTTCCAACGACTGATCCGGGGCCAGGGTGAGGGCCTCCATGGATTTGCCGAACTCGGTCATGATGTGCGCGATCGAGGTGTTGTCCCCAGGCGCGCCGAACATATCTTGCATACGACCGTAATAACTGGTCTGTGCATCGTGTTGGTTGAAGCCGCTCAATTCCAGGCGCAAGCTCTTAAGCAAGCCCTCATCAACGGCGCGGGTCACGGCGCCAAGCTGCACGCCTGCGCCAACACCGCCAACGACGCGCTGCTCCATATTCACGATTTTGCGTGAATAATTGGGCGAGTTCACATTGGCGACGTTCTGGGCAACGGCGTCCAGCGCGCTTTGGTTGGTGAGCAGGCCGCTTTGTGCGGTTCTCAGGGCTAGGGTCAAACTACCGGACATAAGTGCTTCCTTTCTGGGTGCGTGTCCTAGTGGGCTTCTTCAAGCCTTAGAGGGTTTCGTCCAAGGCCATGGATGTGGCCTGTTTTTGAACAGCAGAGGCATTTGGGCCAACGTCGCCCTTGGCGGAATACGCCCCGGTTCCCGGTGCGGCGTGTTTCGCGGACTCCGCAACGCAGGCCATGAAACGGCGGCTGACTTCAAGCGCCACTTTCAGCAATTTTTCGTTTTCTTCGATGAGGATCGCAACCCGCTGGCCGACTTCTGTAAGCCTGTCGATGTTGGCGAGATCCTCTTCGTCGTAAGGGACTTGTTCGTGCTCGAGCTCTTGCTTCATGCCGAAAACGCGAATTTCATAGGCGCGGCTCAACGTCGTTTTGCGTTCCAGTAAGCTCTGCACAATGTCCAGCCGGTTGCTCTGCAAGGCGGCGTTTTCTTGTTCCAACAAGTCCGCAAGACCGTTGGTGATGAACAATAGATCATCAATGCGTTTTCCCGCGTCCATTTCACTGTGCCTCCTGCAATTTGAGCATTTCCGACATCACCGCGTCGGCGATGCCGATGCCGCCGTTCTTGGCGATAGATTTGCCGTATTCATCAACCATCAAGGACCGCCACATGCCTTCCGCCTGACCGCCGCCGAAAGGCCCGTCGGTTTCGATGCCTTCGAACATCGGCTTGATCATTTGCGACAGAAACACGGCTTCGAAATCTTGTGCGGTTTCGCGGATCTTGTTGAGATCGGCGGTCTTGGAAAACTTGGGCAGGACCTGGCTCTCGGCCATGGCGGTCTGCACATCCATTTGCAAAGCGTTGGTCATCACATCACCTCGATTTCGGCTTGCAGGGCGCCGGCCGATTTGACCGCCTGCAAAATGGTGATCATGTCGCGCGGGCCGATGCCAAGCGCGTTGAGGCTGTTGACGAATTCTTGTAAGGAGACGCCATCTTGAACAACCGCCAAGCGGGTGCCGCCGCTTTGATCGACTTGCACGTCGGTGCGGTTGACCGTGGTGGTGGTGCCGGTTTGCGAAAACGGTCCGGGTTGAGACACCTGCGGCGTTTCGGTGATGCGGATGGTCAGGTTGCCCTGCGCAATGGCCACCGTAGACAGGCGAACATTTTCGCCCATGACGATGACGCCGGATTGTTCGTCGATGATGATGCGAGCAATCTGGTCAGGCTCGATACGCAGCTGTTCAATATCGGTGATCAGGTTGACGACGTTGTCTTTATAGGCGCCGGGCACATCCATTTTCACGGTGCTGGGGTCGGTGGCGTTCGCCGCTGTGGTGCCGAGGAATGCGTTGACCGCCTGGGCGATGCGCCGTGCGGTGGTGAAGTCGGGGTTGCGCAGGCTCAGCTTGACGCTGCCCATCTGGTCCATGTCAAAGCCGATTTCGCGTTCGACGATGCCGCCGTTGGCGATGCGCCCGGATGTGGGAACGCCCTTGGTGACGGTTGCGCCGGCGCCGCCCGCTGAAAAGCCGCCGACCGCGACTTGACCTTGGGACACCGCGTAGACTTCGCCATCGGCGCCCAGCAACGGCGTGACCAACAGCGTGCCGCCCAGCAAATTGGAAGCGTCGCCCAATGCGCTGACGGTGACATCGACGCGGGAGCCTTTGGACGAAAACGCCGGAAGTGAAGAGGTCACCATCACGGCGGCGACGTTCTTGGAATCCAGACCCGCTTCGGTCGGTTTGACGCCCAAGCGGTTGAGCATGGCGAGCAGGCTCTGCTTGGTGAAGTGGCCATTTTTCAGGGTGTCGCCGGTGCCATTGAGGCCAACAACCAAACCGTATCCGACCAGCATGTTGTCGCGCACGCCTTCAAAATCAACCACATCTTTGATGCGCGATGCGGCGTTGGCGGGACTGGTCAAGGCCACCAGAAGCAGCAAGATAAGACCGGCCAGACCTGCGCCAAGGGCTTGCACAAACATCAAGCGCGTCTTTTGGGCGGCTGGCGTTTTGAAAGAAAGTGCGCGGTTCATTGTTCCGTTTCCCGTTACAGGGCCCATTTACGGGCTTTGTGTCGTGCGCAGCGTTGATGCTGCTTTGGGGAATGCGATGCGAATATCGTGCCAGTCCCGCTCTTCCTTTAGTGTCTTGATATAACTGATAAAAATGAGGATCTTGTCGGGGAAAAGAATACCCCCGCAGGGCAGAGGCTGCCGTGCGGGGGCAAAATGTGCCGGGCTTTAAGAATTCAGGCGACGGTTAGCGTTTCAAGTCGCGCGCCACGGTGGTCATCTCGTCGGTGGTTTTGAACACGGTCGATGAGGCGTTGTAAGCGGTCTGGGTGGTCATCATCTTGGTGAATTCTGCGGCGATATCGACGTTCGACAGCTCCCGCGTGTTGGGTGCAAAGCTGGCGTAACCATTTGAATCCGCCGTGGTGATGGTGACGTCGCCGGATTCTGGGCTGATGGCGTATACATTGCCGTTTTTCGCGTCCAGGCCGTCGGGGTTGGCGAACACGCCCAGCGCCAGCTTGTAAATGGTGCGATAGGTGTCGTCCTCGAACACACCGATAACGTTACCGCCCTCATCGAAGCTGAACGAGCGCATGTTGGCCGATGCATATCCGTCTTTGCTGTATTTCACATTCAAGTCGTCACCCGAACTGGCGTATTGCGACATCGATGAGATGTCCAAGGTGATGGCTGACGTCGAGCCGCTGGAAAACGTTAGCGCCAGACTGAGCGAAGTCGGCGTTGTGATTTGTCCGCTGGGATTGAACGTCAGCGCCGTTGCGGCGCTGGTCACCGTGCTGGCCACGTTGGCCGTGGTGGTGGCCGCAGTTGCAGTGTTGTCGGCAACGGCGGTGACGTTAGGCGTGACATTGGTGGCGGTGATGGCGTTGGCCGGCGCGCCACCCGCGTCGGTCGTCGAGGTGAGTAATGTGATCGGCGTTCCGGCTGTGTCTGCAGTGATCACCAACTGACCTGCGCCGCCGGGCGCGGCTGTGACCAACGCGCTGGCTGTGGGGTCGGCATTGATCTGTGCGATCAGATCGTCGCGCAGTGTGGTTAGGGTCGAAGCCCCGCCCGCAGTTGCGGTGAATGCGGAGCCATTGACGCTAACGGTATAGGTATCGCCCGCAACGACGCCACCCGTGAGCGTCACATTGTCCACTTGAGCAACGCTGGCGGGGCCCTGGGTGGCGCTGGCTGAGGTGGTGATGACCGTGCCCGCCGTGTCGGAGGTGATGGTAATCTCGCCGCTGGCGCCAGCGGCGGCTGTCACAGCGGTGTTGATATTGGTGTCGGTATTGATGCTGTTGATCAACGCGTCGCGAATGACGTCGATGTTCGCCTCGGCGCCGGTGGTGGTGTAGCTCTTGGTCACCCCGTTGACGGTGATGTTGTATACGTCGCCGACTTCGCCGACCGTGCCGCCAAGGGTGACGGTGTCCACTTGCGCCACCGGGGCTTGCGATGTGGTGCTGGTCACGCTCCAGGCATTGACGCCCGTTTTGGTGAAGCTGAGCTGATCCGTTTGGCTGACCCCCGCGCTGTCGGTCAGAGAAATATCATAGCGACGCACCGTGCCAACGGCATCGTTTGCAGGCAGGTTCATGCCCAGTGTGGCAGTGGTGGTCGCCTCGAATTGTCCTTGGAAGGCGTATTGATCGACGCGCAAGCTCGAAGGGGCGCCGCTGGTCGTGATCGTACCGTTGGTGTTGGGCCAGCCTTGAACGAAATATCCGTTTTTATCAACAAGGTATCCATCTTTTGTGGTGACGTTTGTGCCGCCGACGCCGGTGACGCTGATGTCATTCACCGTGGCGACTTCGAGGCTGCCGTCACGGGTGAAGAGTTGCTGGCCACTGCCGTCTTGTTGCGAGTTGAGCACAAAAAAGCCCTTGCCGGCGATGGCGACATCGGTGTTGGAGCTGCTGCTCACCATGGCGCCTTGCTGGGTGATCGTCGAGGTGTTGCTGGGTCGCACGCCGCCGATGTCGGAAAGGTTTTGCATGGAGTTGCTGAGCACGGTCGAAAACGACGTGTCGACACGCTTGAAACCGCCGGTGTTCACATTGGCGACATTGGTGCCAATATTTTGCAGTGCGGCGGCTTGGCTCATCATGCCGAGCACGGATGTGGAAAAGGCGCCATAAATCGCCATCGGGCTTCTCCGTCTTGACGGTGTCCTCACGCGACGGGGGGGTCGCGCACAAAAATCTACAGTTCATGTAGCAAGAAGGATGCCAGGAGGAGAGTTGGTGTAATGGTATGTTTTTAAATGATTATTACAAAGTCTGCCTGGGCAAGGTTTGCCGCAGAACAAGACCTTTGTCGGCAGGTGAGCAATTCTTGCCGGGCAGATTTAAGAAATGGCGAACGCGAACACTTGTTTGGGGTCGGCCCACACGCTGACGGCGGCGCCTTCTTCGGGCTTCATCACGCCGGGAACGCGCACGTGCAAACGCACGTCTTCGCCGTCCTTTTCGGGGGTGCGCGGAACGCGAATATGCAGGTGGCTGGAACGACCCAACAGATACGCTTCTTCGATGCGCCCGGTGGTCGAACAGCAGCCTTCGGGGGGCTCGGCGTTCGAGCCTAAGGTGACGCGGATGCCTTCCATGCGCACCAGCACTTGAGCGCGTTCGCCGTCGGGAATCGATGGGAGGGGGAAGGGGCCGAACGGGGTTTCCAACATGCCCTTATCGACCACGCCTTCGAAGTGGTTCATGGGGCCGAACAGTTCCGCGACGAAGGCGTTGACGGGGTGAAAATAGATTTGCACCGGGGTGCCCGCTTGTACGACTTTGCCGCTTTTCATGACCACGATGTGATCGGCCATGAACATCGCTTCTTCGGGGTCGTGGGTGACCATCAGCACCGCTACGCCGCATTCTTTGAGGAAATTGAGCGTGTCTTCGCGCACCTGTGCGCGGCGCGTGACGTCAAGGCCGGAAAACGGCTCGTCGAGCAGTAAAATTTGCGGTTCAGGGGCCAGTGCGCGCAACAACGCCACACGTTGCTGTTGGCCGCCCGACAGCACATGGGGAAAGCTGTTGCGGTGTTTGGCGACGCCCATGCGTTCCAGTCCCGCTTCGATCCACTGGCGCCGTTCCGGCGTTAACTCCTTGATGCCGAACGCGATGTTGTCGAACACGTTCAAGTGTGGAAACAGCGCGTAATCTTGAAACATCAAGCCGGTTGCGCGTTTTTCCGGGGCCAAGCAAAAGCCGTCGTTGCCGCCGGCGACCATCTTGCCTTGCAGGTAGATGCGTCCGTCTTGAACGGTTTCCAATCCCGCGGCGAGACGCAACAAGGTGGTTTTGCCGCAGCCGCTCGGCCCCAAAAGACACGTCAGCTTGCCCGCCTCGGCGACCAGGGAGACGTCTTTGAGAACCTCCGCCGCGCCGAACGCATGGCGGATGCGTTCCATCACCAAACCTGTTGATATGGGGGCTGTGGTCATGGCGCGGCCTCCTCAAGATCAATGAGGGTTGGCTCAATATTTTGCGCGTTTTGACCGGCGCGCGCGCGCGCGATGGTCAGGCTCAGCAAAATCACCGGGATGATCCCGGCGCCGACGATGGTCAGCGCCGCCAACGAGGCCTCGGGCAACAGTTCGTCCGATGCGTATTGATGCACAAAGGTCGCCAACGTCTCAAAATCGAACGGACGCAGGATCACCGTCATGGGAAGTTCCTTCATGCAATCAACAAACACCAATAACGCTGCGGTCATGATCGAGCCCTGCATCATCGGCAGGTGGACACGTTTGAGCGTCGACATCGGCCCCGCCCCCAGCGTGCGCGCGGCGCCGTCCATGTTGGCGGTGATTTTGCCCAGGCCCGCTTCGGCGGAACCGAACGACAGCGATAAAAACCGCACCACATAGCCGAACGTCACGGCGATCACAGTGCCGGAAAAGATCAGCCCCGTCGAGACGCCAAATGTCCCCCGCGCCCAGCCGTCGATGGTGTTGTCCAGCCAGCCGAGATACATCAAAATGCCGATCGCCAGCACCGCGCCGGGCACCGCGTAACCCAACGCGGCAAAGCGGGTCACGGTGCGGATCCACGAGACTTGGCCGAGGCGCAGGCTATAGGCGAGAAACACGCCCAGGACGATGGCGATGACCGCCGCCAGCCCCGACAGCAGCAACGAATGGCCGGTGATGGTCAAAAAATTGGCGTCCAAAGTGTCTTGATAAAAGTCCATGGCGTATGCGCCCAGCACCCAGGCGGGGATGATGAAACCCAAGGTCACGGGGATGGCGCAGGCGAAAAACGCCAATGTCGCCACAGGGGCGGAAAGCTGAAAGCCCGGCAGCGCACGGATATGGGCGGAGGTGTGGTGGAACTTCTGCTTGCGCCGTCCGTAGCGTTCCAAGCCGACCAAGACGATCACGAACATCAACAGCATGCTCGCCAATTGCGCGGCGCCGGACGGGCTGTTCATGTTCAGCCACACATCGAAAATACCTGCGGTGAAGGTCGGAACGGCAAAGAAGTCGACGGTGCCGAAATCGTTCAGCGTCTCCATCATCACCAAGCTCACGCCCACCGCGATGGATGGCCGCGCCAGCGGCAGGGCGACTTTGAAGAAGCTTGTCCATGGGCCTTTGCCAAGCGTTCGGCTGGCTTCCAACACGCATACGCTTTGTTCTAAGAACGCCGCACGCGCCAGCAGGTAGACGTAGGGGTACAGCACCAGCGTCATCATGGTGATGGCGCCGCCCAGTGAACGAATTTCGGGAAAGGCGTAATCGTGACGGGTTTCAAAACCGAACGCATCGCGGATCAAACCCTGGATGGGGCCGGAATATTCCAGCAAGTCGGTGTACACGTAAGCGATCACGTAAGCCGGAACCGCCATCGGGATCAGCAGCGCCCATTCGAATATGCGCTTGCCTGGAAAGCGACACATGGTGACGATCCATGCGGTGCCGGTGCCGATGACAAAGGTGCCGACGCCCACGCCCACCATCAGCAATACGGTGTTCCACACCAAACGGCCCAAAATGGTGTCGACCAGATGTCGCCAGATGTCGCCCGACGGCGTCAGCGCCAAACCCAGCACCCACAAAATCGGCATTGCCACCGCCACCGCGACCGCAAGCGTGCCAACGGCCCAGACATCGATGCTGGGCAGTTTGAAGCGAGGAGAGGCGCTTTGAGGATCGGGGGACGCGACCGTTTGGGGCATCTGTGTTCCGGCTTGTGATCAAGGGCTCGACGCCGTGGAAACCCCAGCCTGGCTGGGGTTTCCACGAGTTTGAGTGGGTTTAATGGTCGAAGCCGACGGTGTCCATCATTTTTGTCGCGGCGGTGTGCGCGCTGACAACCTCCGATAAATTGCGGTCATCGGCTTTGAACGCGCCCCAACTGGCGACCAGCGGGTCGAGCGCCACGCCTTTTTTGAGGGGGTATTCAAAGTTGGACGCGGCGTAGATGCCCTGGGCGTCGTCGGACGACAGGAATTCCAGGAACTTTACGGCCCCAGCGTAATGCTTGGCGCTTTTGGTGATCGCGGCGGCGGATACGTTGACGTGGGTTCCACGGTCATTTTGGTTGGGGAAGACGATGTTGACGGCGGCGGCCCATTCTTTTTGCTCGGGCTTTTTGTCGTTGGTGATCATCTTGCCGAAGTAGTAGCTGTTGCCCACCGCTACATCGCATTCGCCTTCCATGACGGCTTTGACCTGGGCGCGGTCGTTGCCTTGCGGGCGGCGCGCTAAGTTGTCCTTGACGCCGCGCAGCCACGCTTCGGCTTCTTTTTCGCCTTTCGCGGTGATGACTGAGGCCAACAATGAAACATTGTATGGATGCTTGCCCGAACGGGTGCATACCCGACCCTTCATATGCGGCTTGGCGAGGTCTTCATAGGTCGTAACTTCGCCGGGTTTGACGCGGGTCTTGGACGTGTAAAGCGCGCGGGCGCGCATTGTCAGGCCGGTCCACATATTGTCGGGGGCGCGGTACTGTGCCGGGATGTTGGCGGCGATGGTGGCGCTGTTGATGGGTTGAAGCAGGTTTTCGGCTTCGAATTCGGCCATCTGATTGATGTCGGCGGTGAGCACCACGTCGGCGGGGCTGTTTATGCCCTCCGACTGTAGGCGTTGCAGCAGACCTTTGCTGGCGAACACGACTTTGACGTTTGCGCCGGTTTTTTGCTCATAAGCTTTGACCAGCGGATCGATCAAAAAAGACTGGCGGTAAGAATAGACGTTCACGACGTCGTCGCTGGCGTGCGCGGCCAGGGGGGCGGCAGCGCTGAACAGGGTCAGGCCGAGCGCAACCAGAGACAGGGATAGGAGAGGCTTGCGTTGGGCGGTCGTATTTTTTTGGGTTTGGGGGAGGGTGCTCATGTTCAAGTTCCAACTCTCGTCTGCAAATGGGGAAGGGCGAATGTAATCAGTTGTTTGATCGCGATCTTCTCTAATTATTGATCTTCTAGTTTGGAATGATTTGAAATTGATAATCATTCTCATTTGATAAAAGCGAAGCTAGTTCAATTGAGAACGACTTGCAACAACTAATTTTTTGGGGGTTTCACAGGCGCTAGGTTAGGAATAAGGATTGTATCAACCGATATTTAACCCAACGCGTTCATGCTCTATGATGTCGCACCGTCCGAGTCTTGGAAGGGAACCCTTGAGGGCCATCCAAGCGGGCATAATCAAATAGGTCGTCTGTATGAAAATCGGAAACGTTGACCAGAGCAAAAGCGTTGATCGCTCGAAGCGCAAAAAAGGCGTTTCGGGGAGCGGCGGCTCGTCTGCGTTCGCCGATCAATTGCGCGGCGCATCGGGGGGCTCAGAAGCGTCATCCGCAGAAGGCGCCGTGACGGATTCGGTGGCGTTGAACGGGGTTGACGCCCTGTTGGCGATGCAAGAAGTCGGTGACGCAACCGACGGACGCGCGCGCAAGCAGGCTGCGTCGTATGGCGAAGACTTGTTGGATCGGCTGACGGCGCTGCAAGATGCGCTTTTGCGTGGCGCGATCCCCAAAGAAAATCTCATCGAAATGGCCAAGCGGATTCGCACCGCCCGCACAAAAGTTCAAGATCCTCAGCTCAACGCCATTCTCGACGCAATTGAATTGCGCGCCGAGGTTGAGATCGCCAAATACGCCCGCGGGGCCTGATTTCTTGTGAAAAATGGGGCTGGTATGGGATTTCGGACCCTCCATAAGACGCAAATGTGTCGATTATTTCTCTCTTAAAAAGCGACTTTATCCACATTGGAGTGAAACGCCTCTTGCTTAGAGGCGAGCGCTTTCATATATTCCGCGCGAAATCCACACACTGGGGGACATAGGTAGAATATGAACGTCACTCTTCCTCCCGATTATAAGCCCTCTCCCAAAGAGGAGTTTATGAGCCCGATGATGCTCGAATATTTCCGCCAGAAACTTCTGGATTGGAAGAACGAGCTTTTGAAGGAATCGCACGAAACCCTGGAGCATCTTCAGGAAGGCGGGATCTTAGAACCCGACATCGCCGACCGTGCGTCCATCGAAACTGATCGCGCCTTGGAACTGCGCACCCGTGATCGTGCGCGCAAATTGATCGCCAAGATCGATGAGGCATTGGATCGCATCACCGATGGCTCTTACGGCTATTGCGAAGATACGCATGAACCGATTTCCATCCCACGCCTGGAAGCGCGCCCAATTGCGACGTTGACCATTGATGCGCAGGAACGCCATGAGCGTATGGAAAAGACCCACCGCGACGATTAATCCCACGATAATCGATCGCTTGCGGCGACGCATTTGAATGGCCGGAGCAATGCTTCGGCCATTTTTTTTCGCTAATGTTTGCGGGCCGGTGATTTGCAAGGCAGAGATCAGTCGCCTGATGACGAGTCCAAAAAGGCGTCCGATGTGTAGTATGCGATGGCCTTGGGATCGCCCATCGCAATCCATTTCCCCTCACCGTCATTTGCCGTGCAAGTGAACGTGTAGCCGAATTTGTAGGCGTCGGCCTTTAAGTAGACCCGTTCGTTGAGGGTGCGGTTGAAGGATTTTTCGACTTTGTTGACAAGTTTGTTTTGCGAGGCCCCCGCGATTAGCGCCGCGTTGACTTGGCATTGCTGAACGTTTGCATACAGCCCCGAGACGCCGTGCGTTTCGCAATAACTGTTTTCGCCCAGTGATAGGCAGGCGATCAGGATGAGATCCAACATCTTACTGCTCCATCTTTTGGATATGGAATTGTTACAGGCATGTTTCAATTTTTATTTAACGGCGCACGTAGGGGCTGTGCGTGGTTGGGGGCTGGAAAATAAAAAAAAGACCGACGCAAAGCGCCGGCCTTAAGTTTGGGTGGAAGAGGGCTGCGCCCCCTTCCGAACGGAAACGATCTAAAGGCTCAGAACGGGAACAAGATGTCCCAGAGCTGAGTTCCCCAGCGAGGCTGCTGGAGATTGCTGAGCGTGCCGCGACCGCCATAAGCGACGCGCATCTCGGCAATGCGGGTGTGAGCGACGGAGTTGTCGGCGTCGATGTCGCCAGGGCGAACCACACCGGTCAATTCCAACTCACGCATTTCGGAATTCACCATCAATTCTTGACGGCCTAAGATCACCAACGCGCCGTTGGGCAAAATCTGCGTCACCACGGCGGCGAAGGTCAGGTTGATCGTTTCCTTGCGATCAATGGTGCCGTCGCCCGACGTTGCGTGGTCGTTGCCGAAGTTGGCGGCGGCGGTGGGGCTGAAACCGGCAGGCAGGTTGTTTTTCGCCAGCTTGGTTTCAAATCCTAAAAGATTGGTGACGTTGGCGCTTTCGCTGTCGGTGCGGGCGCGCTCGGTCTTGTTTTGCAGCGCGGCGCTGTCGGCCAGCGCCAGGCTGACGGTCAAGATATCGCCGACCTCCTTGGCGCGGTGATCCTTGAAAAAGGCTCGCGCGCCTGGACGCCACAATGAGTTGGGGTTGACCTGCGCGACCTTCGGTGACGGCATCGGCATGCTCACCGGACGGTAATTGGGCATCACGGTCGGGTTGGTGATTTGCGTCAATTCCGGGCCGTCGCCGACTTCGGAGATGCGCGAAACCGTGTTGCAGGCGCTGACGGTGGCCGCCAAGGTGGCGGTGAGCATCAGGGTTTTGATCGTGGAGATAGTCCGTTTCATGATGGCTCTCCTGTTCTTAGCGCATCGCCAGATTGACTTGCGCATCGACACGGACCTGACCCGGTCCGGTGATGACGCCTTCAATCACGGTGCTGGTTTGAGAATTGCTGATGCGGATGATGTCGCCGGTGGCGCCCGATTCCAGCGCTTTGCCCTTGGTGGTTAGGCGCATCGACGGGGTCGATAGAACCATCATCACCGTTTGACCTTTGGCGATGTCTTTGGGGCGGCTGACGTTGTTGGAAGTCACGGGCTTGCCGGCTGAAATGGTGCGTTTCGCCGCCATGCCGATCAGTTGGCTGGCGTCGGTGATGGCGTTGCGCGCCAAGCGGGCTTGAGGCAGTTCGACCCATTTTAGGTCGCCTTCTTCGATCAGGGCACCGCCCATGATGCGCTTGGCGAGAACCGGAACTTCGGTCATGCGCTCCATGCGACCGGTGATGCGGCGACGTTCATCTTTGGCGTTGCCCCACGCCAGTACGGCGCTGAAGCGACCAGTGGTGGAATCGAAGCTGATCTGTTCGATGCCCAGCAAATATTCTTCGCCGACCGGTAGGTGTAAACGGAACGAACGGTTCGCGAGGCTGACCCGCGACGACGGGTCGCCGCCTTCGGCGACCAAGCGTTCAAACAGCAACGTTTCGATTTCGGATTTGGTGATCACCAGGCTTTCGCGTTCGACGACGATGCGTTGAGCCGAAGAACTGGGACGCCAGTCTAACTTAAAGGCCGCCGCGACGCGTTTGAGCCAGCGGGCATCGAAAACCGCACGCGAACCGGGCCGCGGAGCATAGGCGATGACGCGTTCTGCGTATTCGCCGGTGCCCTCAAACACTTCACCCAGACGGATCACGCCGTCTTGGATGGCGATGTGGTTGTTGAGGGTGATGAAATTCAGTTCACCATCGATGGCGTTTTTGCCGCCGACGTTGCCATTGACGCTGGCCGCCATGGCCGACGCCGTGACGGGTGCGCTGAGCAAAAGCGTAGCGGTGAAGAGCAATGCGATGCGTTTCATAACGTCCTCCTTACCTCAGCGACGTCAGGGTGCCCATCATGTCGTCCGAGGTCTGGATGACCTTGGAGTTCATTTCATAGGCGCGTTGTGCGGAGATCAGGTTGGAAATTTCTTCCACCGCATTGACGTTGGAGGTTTCCAGGAAACCTTGCAAAATGGTGCCGTAGCCGGTGGTGCCGGGGGCCGCCGTGGTGGCGTTGCCCGATGCCGGGGTTTCTAGATACAGGTTTGATCCGATAGATTCCAAACCCGCATCGTTGGCGAAGATGGCGGTCTGAATTTGGCCGACGTTCGAATACGCGACCTGGCCATCGAGCTTCACCAAAACTTCGCCCGACGTGTTGATGGCGACGTCGACGGCGTTGTTGGGCACCGTGATGTTGGGCAGGATGGGATAGCCGTCGTGGGTTACGATCTGGCCGTCGGCGTTGAGCTGGAAGGTGCCGTCGCGGGTGTAGGTGGTGTCGCCATTGGGCATCTGCACCTGGAAAAAACCACGCCCCTGAACCGCCATATCGAAAGCGTTGTCGGTGGGGTTGAGGTTGCCTTGCTCATGAATACGGTAAACCGCCGCAAGCTTCACGCCCAAGCCGATCTGCACGCCCGACGGCACGATATCGCCCGCATCGGAGGATGTGGAACCGACACGGCGTAGGTTTTGATACAAAAGGTCATGAAATTCCGTGCGCCGACGCATGAAGCCGGTGGTGTTCATGTTGGCGAGGTTGTTCGATACGACCTCGACGTTGCGCTGCTGGGCCAACATACCTGTTGCTGCAATGCTTAAAGATCTCATGGTTTCCGTCCTTTCGCTCTTTGGCGTTTGTTTTATGTCTGTCGGAGGCTCTTGAGGCCTCGACGCCAGATGATTTACCGATTAATTGCTGCCGACTTTGGCCAATTCGTTGATGGCCTTGCGAATGCGCTCGTCTTCTTTGTCGATCAAGCCCTGGGTGCTCTTGTAGCTGCGGCTGACCTCAATCATGCGGGTCATTTCCAGCACGCCTTGGACGTTGGAACGTTCCAATGCATGCTGAGCGACCTCAGGCCGGTCCATGGGCACGGCAAGCTGGTCGGTGGTGTACATGCCATTGGCGGCGCGCTGCAGGTTGAGCGGTTGGTCGAAAGTCACCACCTGAAGCTTGCCGATCTGGCCATTTTCCGTCGAAATCGTGCCGTCGCCGTTGATGGTGATGGTGTTGTCTTCCGGCGCAAAGAAGATCGGCGCGCTTGCGGCGGTCAACACCGGCAGGCCGGCTTGGGTGACCATCTGGCCGGTGTTGTCGAGGCGGAAGCTGCCGTTGCGGGTGTATTGCTGGGTGCCGTCTTTGGCTTGCACGACGAAATAACCGTCGCCGTGGATGGCGACGTCGAGCGGGTTGCTCGTCTGTTCAATGGGACCCTCGGCGATATCGCGGTAGCTGGCGACGTCACGGGTGAACGAGAGGCGTTGGTCGGCGATAAAGTCGCCGGACTTGGAACGCGTCAGATGATCGACGAACATGAGCCGCTCACCTTTGTAGCTGGTGGTATTCATATTGGCCAAGTTGTTGGCGATGGTGCTCATTTCTCGGCGTAACGCCCCTTGGCGGGACAACGCGATGTATGATGTGGTTTCCATCTGACATGCCTTTTCGTTTGATCGTTTTCCGTTCGGCTTTGTTTTGTTTGCGTCATGCGCAGGCGCCGTTGCAAAATACAAATGCAGAGATTGTGCCAGTTTGAAAAGATGATTAAATACAGTTCATTAGTATGTTTTTCAGATGGTTTGAGGGTGGGCAGGAAGGGCGCTGCGGCAGGCCCTGCCCGGCAGAACTTGCCGTTTGGGAGGCGTGGAGCAAAATAGCGTAATGAAACGTCATGTGAGAGGATGACGTTACGGCGGGGGGATTGGATTCGGCGTTGAATTCAGTGCGCCATGAGTTTCAGGCCTCCCTTTGCGGGATGCGTCAAACCCTTGGTTTTCTTGACCTGATCAACCCCTTGTTAACCAACCGCATCTTATTGTGGTGAGCTGGGTTATGTTAGGCGCGATTGAGGCGGGGGGCGCACAGGGGTGCGTCAGCCAAATGAACGGAACCCGTGTAAGCTAAGTGGAGACGGCATGGCCGACGAAGAACTTGAAGAAGATCTGGATGATGACGCCGGTGATTCTGAGCTCGATGGCGAAGACGGTGAAGGCGGTGGCGGCTCAGGTAAGAAGCGCCTGCTGATTGTCATTGCGGCGGTTTTGGTGTTGATCTTGGGCGGCGCTGCGGCGGCCTATTTCACAGGGCTTTTGCAGCCGGTGATCGATATGTTGTCCGGCGGTCAGGACGCCGTTGCTGTTGAGGAGCTTGATCAGCAACAAGTCATCTCCGGCGACGCGGTGTTTTACGACCTGCAGGAAATGCTGGTGAACATCAACACCGGCGGACGCAAAGCGGTGTACTTGAAGATTCGCGTCAGCCTGGAACTGGAAAACGGCGATGATATCGCCAGAGTTGAAGAAATGATGCCGCGCATCGTTGATAATTTTCAGATTTATCTGCGTGAGTTGCGCATCGAAGATCTCAAAGGGTCGGCGGGAATGTACCGACTGCGTGAAGAATTGTTGAAACGCGTCAGCGTTGCCGTGGCGCCCGCCAAGGTCAATGATGTGTTGTTCAAGGAGATGCTCGTCCAGTAGAGCGAGTGGAGGTTAGGCAAAAGCATGACTGCGCCCGGTGAAGACGTCGATCAAGAAGCCATGGCAGCGGCCTGGGAAGCCGCCATGGGCGGTGGCGACGACGACGGTGGTGACGCTGGCGCCGCCGCCGGCGGTGGCGACGACGGTGACGATCTCGCCGCCGAATGGGCCGCCATGCTGGATTCAGGCGGCGGCGGCGATAGCGGCGGCGCCAGCACCAGTGGCTCTCCTCGGGAATCGACCCGTGTCCTCAATCAGGACGAAATTGATAGTCTGCTCGGGTTCGATGACGATCTCGAAGAAGGCGACCAAAAATCCGGTATTCAGGCGATCCTCAACTCGGCGTTGGTGTCTTATGAACGCCTGCCGATGTTGGAAGTTGTGTTTGATCGCCTCGTGCGTTTGATGTCGACGTCGTTGCGTAACTTCACCTCCGACAACGTCGAAGTGTCGCTCGACAACATCACCTCTATCCGTTTCGGCGATTATCTCAATTCTATTCCTCTGCCGGCCATGCTGTCGGTGTTCAAAGCCGAAGAATGGGACAACTACGGTCTGCTGACGGTCGACAGCTCGCTGATTTACTCGATCGTCGACGTTTTGCTCGGCGGGCGGCGCGGCACTGCAGCGATGCGTATTGAAGGTCGGCCATACACCACCATCGAACGGTCTTTGGTTGAGCGCATGGTGCATGTGGTGCTGTCGGATCTGTCCGGCGCGTTCGAACCGCTTTCGCCGGTGACGTTCCGTTTCGATCGCTTGGAAACCAACCCGCGCTTTGCAACCATTTCCCGGCCTTCCAACGCCGCCATCGTGGCGCGATTGCGCATCGATATGGAAGATCGCGGCGGGCAAATGGAACTGCTGTTGCCCTATGCGACGCTGGAACCGGTGCGCGAGCTGTTGCTGCAAATGTTCATGGGTGAAAAATTCGGCCGTGACAGCATTTGGGAAACTCACTTGGCCGAAGAGCTGTGGATGACGGAGGTCGAGCTGGAAGCCGTGCTCGACACCCAAACTATGCGTCTTGGCGATGTATTTGATATGCGAAAGGGCTCGCACCTGGATCTTGGCGCGACGCCGGAATCTCAGGTCATGCTGTTGTGTGGTGACGTTCCCATGTATCTTGGACGCATGGGGCGTAAGGGCGATCAGATCGCGATCCGTATCGATGGTCGTTATGAAAAGCCCAAAACGGACGGCGCGTAAGCGCCTGTGAGGTAAACGTGCAAATTGCGTTCGTACTCGATGTTATTATTGCGGTGCTTTTGGTGCTGACCATCACGTATGCGGTGCGCTTGAACCAACGCTTAGGCCAACTGCGCAACGACAAAAACGAGCTGATGGAGTTGGCGAAAACTTTTGCGGAAGCAACCGTGAAAGCCGAAGTCGGCATCAAAGCGCTGAAAATTTCTAGCGAAGCCTTGCAAAACGACATGCAAAAGGCTGAGGCCTTGCGCGACGACCTTGCATATTTGGTCGATCGCGGCGGCCGTTCGGCCGATGAGATGGTGGCTTCGGTGCGCACGCCCAAGTCACAACGCGATGACTTTGCGCCAACGGAAGACGACGACCTTTTGATCGAAGAAGCCATCCGCGCGGCAACGTCTGGGGAGGCTAAGCGGCCCGGGCGGCGCGGGACGGCGCAAGATGATCGGATGTCTGAACGGGGCGCAACGACACGCCGCGTGAGCTCTCACCCTGAACCGAAATCACCTCAGCGCGCCCCCTTAACTCGCGCCCTTAAGGCAAACGATTCTCAGGCGCGCGAGCTTCAGTCTCGTGAGCCGCAATCACGAAATCTTGGCGGCGGTTTGGGCGGTTTGAGCGCTCAGGATCGTCTTTTGGACAAACACTCATCCGCGCAAGAAACGGACTCCATTGGCGATACGGATGCTGCGCGTGAGCTGCTGAAGGCGCTCAGCTCAATGAAATGACCGTCTTTTAGGGTATTTTGGGTCTTTGGAATGTATTGAATGGCAATGGCGCAACAGAACATGAGCATCGGCAGAATCAACCCCGTTCGCCCGGATTCGCGCGCTATGGGCGATTCTGGGACGGTGGAAGATTTCGGCATTTCCTTCGACGAGCCCGAAGAGAAAAAGCCCAGCCTACTGCGCCGGGTGGTGGTCAAAGTACGTCTTTTGCCTATGGTGATCTTCTTTTCCACCCTGACGTTGACCGTACGGGTGGGCGATATCTGGGAAGGAGTCGATGGCGTTTTGAACAGCACGGTGTCCGTATCCAGCACCCAAGCCCAGGCCCAGACGGGAACCGATCCCGCGCCGACCGATGCCGCGATGCCTCCAGGCGACGCCATGCCGGCCGAATTGATGTCCACCGATGGCTTGGACCCGGGGGCGATGGCCGAAGAGGATCAGGCTGCCGTCGCCGCGCGTATGTTGGCCGATGATCCAACGCTTTTGACCCAATCCGAAATCGACTTGCTGCAAAAACTGGCTGAACGCCGGGTTGAGATTGACGCCCGTGCGCGTGAGCTCGATAGCCGTGTCGCATTGCTGGCGGCGGCGGAATCGCGCATTGATAGAAAAATTCAAGATTTCAAGGCCTTACAGGCTACGATCGAGAGCTTGATCAAGACCTATGACGAACAACAGGACGCCAAACTGCTGAGCTTGGTGAAGATCTATGAAAACATGAAGCCCAAGGATGCCGCGCGCATTTTTGAAGAGTTGGAAATGGATGTTTTGCTGCAAGTGGCGGAGCGGATGAAGGAACGCTCTCTGGCTCCAATTATGGCGAAGATGAATCCGCAACGGGCGCGTGATGTGACCGTCGAGCTGAATGCACTGCGCAAGTTACCCGAGCCGAACACGGTTGGGGGATGAAATCAGCGGTGAAAAAGGCTTAGGCGATTGTTCTAAAAGGTTGCGAACTGTTTGCGACTCCTTTACCTAGAGAAGGTAAATTCATTTGGTTCCTTGAGTCTTAGTGAGTGAGTGCAGTTATATGCATCCCAATATCCCTAAGATGAAATGATGGAAAATAAGCGCATTAGCGCTCAACTTTGGTAACGGTAAACTACTGCTATCGTATCGTTAACGTCTCAGCGTTAACATAAAGGGGCGCTCAGCGCGGCTCTTGAAGATTGGGCAATAGCAGGCCGGAAAATGGAGTGTTCAGATGGCTGTCGATATGAACATGAATGTTCTGATCGTGGATGATTATAAGACCATGCTCAGGATCATTCGAAACCTTCTGCGTCAACTTGGTTTCGAAAATGTCGACGAAGCGACGGATGGAACCCAGGCGCTTGAAAAGCTTAAGGAAGGCGAGGGCAATTTTGGCCTGGTGATTTCCGATTGGAACATGGAACCCATGACCGGGATCGAACTGCTGCGTCATGTGCGCGCCGACGATAAGCTCAAACACATCCCCTTCATCATGGTGACCGCGGAATCTAAATCTGAAAACGTCATTGCCGCGAAAGAAGCCGGTGTGTCCAACTACATCGTTAAGCCTTTCAACGCCGACACGCTCAAATCGAAGATGGTCAGCGTTCTGGGCGACTTCTAAGAACCTCTGAGGTAATCTTTATGGCCGGACGCAAGTCGAATACGGCCACGGCTGATAAGCCGAAGGCCATAAAAAAATCCACCACCAAGCCTCGGGCCAAAACCGGGCCAAGAGCTGGGGTGAAAAAAGGCGCCGTTAAAGCTGTCGACCAAGTTGTCGCCGCCGCCAAGACCATTAAGCGCAAAAGCAAAACCCCCACGTCTAAGGATGCGTCTGCGCCCGTGAATGTCTACAGCGAACTTGAACGTCTCGCCGCGTATATCGATGCGGCGAAGCGCGAGATTGCGGACATTCGCCCCCAAGACGTCAAAGATGAATATTTGCCCGGAGCCACCGATGAGCTGGACGCCATTGTCGAGGCGACCGCAGATGCGACCAACACGATCATGGACAGTTGCGAGGTGATCGAAGGCGTTATGGCTGACGTTAATGAAGCGGTCGCGGCCAAATTGATGGACGCCACAACGCACATTTACGAAGCCTGCACGTTTCAAGACATCACCGGCCAGCGCATTGGCAAGGTGGTGACGGCGCTGAAAAACATTGAAGAGCGCATCGATGCTCTGGTCTTGACCTTGGGCGACGACACGATCAAACCTCAAAATAAAAACGCCAAATCTGAATCCGCAGACGCCAAAAACAAGGGCGCGAAGGGCAAGGATGCGAAAGGCAAGCAAAACATCACCGACGCGGACCTTCTTGAAGGCCCTCAGCTGGGCGACAAGGCCAAGAGCCAGGCTGAGATCGACGATCTTTTGGCCAGTTTTGACTAGGGCTTTCGTCCGTCATGGGGACTATGAACGATCAGATTAAACAGTTACCCGAAGAAGGGCCGAACACCGTCGCCCTGTTTCTCGGGCTGTATCTGGTCGTGCTTGCGTTCTTTATTTTGCTGGTGACCATTTCTACGGTTGAAGAAACCAAATCGAAAAAGGTTATGGACAGCTTGTCCAGCGCGTTCACCTCGATTGTGCCGCCGTCGGCAGACTTGCAGAGCTTCCAGTCCAAGGACGGCGACGTGCTGGCGGGTCAAGAATTTCAGCAACAAGTCACGGGTATTTTTTCCACCGCATTGGGTATCGACAAAGTCGAAATGGTTCAGCCCGGACGGCAAATGCGTTTGTTGTTGAAAGCCGACAGCCTGTTTTTCCAAGACGAAGCGCGCATCCGCCCGGCGATGTTTCCGTTATTGGACCGCACCGTGGCGGCGCTTTCCAGTCGCCCGTCGGGGCTGCGCTACGATTTGGAATTTGTGATCGGCACGCCCACGGCTGAGGACGGTAAAACCATGCCGACCGAAGAAACGTTGGAAATTCGCCGCGCCGGCGCGTTCGCCGACGAAATGAATTCGCGCGGCATCCCACCCGATAGCGTCGCGGTCGGCATGCGCCCCGGACACGTCGGCGAAATCGTGATCTGGTTCTATACCCGCGACATTGAAAAAACCAAATTGCAGTTCACTGAGGAGGATCGGTTCAAAAGCGCTCCGTAGCCTTTTGAATGCTTAGCCCATGTTCGACGACGACATGACAGACGAACCACAACGCCAACAAGGCCCGAAAGCGGCCTGGATGGTCACCTTCGCGGATCTCGTATCCCTGATGCTGACTTTTTTCGTGTTGCTGTTTTCGATGTCGTCGTTGCAGATGGATGAATGGGATGCGATGACCGACACGCTGACCCAGACGCTCAACCCGGGAAAGCTGACCACCGTCGCCGCGGCCACCGCTGAGTTCAACATCGGCACTATTTTTCGCCGCCAAGCCACCGACCTAGACTATCTGTCCGGAGTTTTGGAACGCGGCGTGCAAGGTGACGATCTGTTGAAAACATCAAAGATCATGTTGCTCGATGACCGTTTGGTGGTGGCGTTGCCGGGCGATCTTTTGTTCCCGTCGGGTAAATCGGTGATGCCTGATGAAGCGCGCTCGGCCCTGTTTACGTTGGGCAGTCTGTTGCGCAATGTGGGCAATCAGATCGGCGTCAATGGCCACACCGATCCAAGCTTACCGTCTGGTCAAAGCGGCTTTAAGACCAATTGGGAACTTTCTGTCGCCCGTTCGGCCGCCGTCGCCAACGCACTCAGGGCGTCGGGCTACACCGATGACATCATCGCGTTTGGATACGCCGATAGTCGCTATGCGCAATTGCCAAAAATCCCTGAAGCCGAACGCGAAAAGTTGGGGCGGCGCGTTGATATCGTGATCTTCCCGACCGTCGGGGGGAGCAACTGATGCGCATGCTTGGCGTCATTTTTCTGGCCGTCATGATGCTGGCGCTGAGCCCAACCGTGGTGCTGGCCGATGCCGTTCAGGTGCGCGCCAGCCGGGGCGATGGCTATGGCCGTCTGACCTTTCGCTGGCCGCAACCGGTCGGCCACCAGGCGTCTCGTCAAGGCGACCGACTGGTGATCAATTTTTCCCGCCCCATTGAGGCCGACTTGCGTCCGGCTGTACGCGGGTTGGGCCAAATCATCGCCTCAACCGAAGCCGCGCCCAACGAAGCCACGGTGGTGTTTCGCATCAAGGGTGACTTTTCGGTGCGCAGTTACGACAGCGGCGCATCGGTGGTGGTGGACATCGTCAGCGCGGCCCAGAAGGCGCAAGCGCAAGACCCGCAAACCGGGCCCGCCCCAAAAAACACCGTTCAGGGCCCCAACATTCCGGTGCGCGTCGGTGTGCATGACGTTTATTCCCGGATTGTGTTTGATTGGCCCTCTGCGGCCAAATTCGAACTTTTGCGCGATGGCGAAAACACCACCATCAAATTCGCCAAACCCGGACGCGCCAATGTGGCGGCCTTGGCGGGTGGGCGCACGCGCAATATCACGGGGGCGGACACACGTTCCGACAACGGCAATCTCAGCGTGACGTTGAAGGTGGATGCTACCTCGCAGGTTAAGGCCTTCGCCAGCGGCCCCAAAGTGGTGGTCGATGTGTTTGCACCCGGCAGCCAAGCCGCCGCGCCCTCGCTGGCGGCCAAATCCGAAGCCGCGCCCGCCGCATCCACTGCGCCCGCCGCAACCACCACCACCGCAACCGCCGAACAACCGCCCAGTCCCGCCGTCGCGCCAACTGAGCCGGTGCAGCAGGCGCCGGTTGAGGCCGCCCAGCCTGCATCCGCACCCGTGGCGTTGGAACCCGAAACGGCTGCTGCGCCTGTCGAAGAAGACACGCGCATCGAAACCCGCGCCCAAGCCACCACCATCACCGAGGGTGCGGTGGCCTTAAAATTCAGTTGGGATGAGCCGGTCGGCGCTGCGGTCTTTCGCCGTGGCGGCGATTTGTGGGTGATTTTCGACAAGCGCGCCAAAATTGATACGGAAGCTTTGGTTCGCGACGGCGCCGGATTGATCACGTCGGTTGAACAAGTGCCATCGCGCAACGGCGCGGTTTTGCGCATGACCACGGCTGAAAGCGTAAACCCCGATATCAAACGCGCGGGTTTGGCTTGGGTTTTGGAATTCATGCCCCAGCCCTTGATCCCCAGTGCGCCGTTGCAAGCGGATGCGCAACCGGACTCGCCCTTGGGTGCGCGCCTGTTTGTGGCGGTGCCGGAACCGGGCAACGTCATCGCATTTCGCGACCCCGAAGCGGGCGACAACTTGATCGCCGTGCCGGTCATCCCGCTTGGACACGGCATGTCGCGCCAATGGTCGTATCCGCAGCTTAGTTTTTTGCCGACCAAGCAAGGCGTGGTCCTCCAGCCGTTGTCCGACGATCTGCGCGTGCGCCCATTGCGCCAGGGCATCGAAGTGACCAGCACAGGCACATTGCAGATTTCCAGTGTCAGCGCCGAAGAAAAAGCCAATGTCAATCTGCAACAGCAATTGGCGTCAAGTGCGGGCATGGGCGGGCTGGGCCCTGTGACTCGGGTGCTGGACTTGGAAAAGTGGAAACGACCGGATTTGCTGTCGTTCACCGAAACCAAGCAGGCTTTGCAATACGAAGCCGCGTTCGCCAAAAATGACCGCACCAAAAAGCAGAGCCATCGCAACTTGGCGCAATTCTTCTTCGCCAATGGATTTGAAGCCGAAGCTTTGGCGGTGCTCCAGGAAATGGTGCGCAATGAACCAGAATACGCCCAAGAGCCGGAATATCTTGTGATGCACGGCGCCGCCAGTTGGTTGATGGGGCGCATGGCGGATGCCCGCACGGATCTTTATAATACCAACCTTGATCCTTACGATGAGGCGACGTTCTGGCGCGCGGCGGTGGTAGCGGGCGAAGGCAAGCTGGCCGATGCGGCGTATGAATTGCGCAAAACCGGCGCCATTACCCAGCCGTATCCCAAATCCATCAAGATGCCCACCGCGACCTTGGTCGCCGCCGCCGCAGTTGAATTGGGCGACGTCAGACAGGCGGGGCAGTATCTCGAAGTGCTCAGCGTCGACAACCCGACCCAAGCGCAGTTGGACCAAATCAAATACGTGTCGGGCAAACTCAAGGAACTGAGCGGCGATTTCGACGGCGCCATTGCCGATTGGGAAGCGGTCATGGACGGTCGACACCGTCCGTCACGCGCCAAAGCCGCCGTGGCGCGCACCGAACTTTTGCTCAAGCGCGACCTTTTCACCGTCGCAGACGCCATTGAAGAATATGAAAAGTTGCGTTTTGTGTGGCGCGGCGACAATTTCGAATTTTATCTGCTGCGCCGGTTGGGCTCTTTGTACCTGGACCAAAAACTTTATCGCAACGGCTTGCGCACGTTGCGCCAAGCGGCGACCTATTTCCCCAAGCATGAGGAAAGCAATCAGGTCACCAAGCAGATGAGCGATGCTTTTCATCTGCTTTATCTCGAAGATGGCGCGGATATTCTACCGCCGGTGACCGCCATCGCGCTCTATGACGAGTTCCGCGAACTGACCCCGCCGGGAGCCTTGGGCGATGAGATGATCCGCCGTCTCGCGGATCGTTTGGTTGGTGTGGATCTGTTGGACCGCGCCGCTGATCTTTTGGAACAGCAAGTCGACTTCCGCCTTTCAGGGGAACAAAAAGCCCGCGTCGGCGCACGCTTGGCGCTGATTTATCTGCTCGATCGCAAATACGACAAAACCATATCCTCTTTGAACAAGACCCAAGTCCCCACACTGCCCGATGCTTTGGCGACCGAGCGGGTGTTGTTGCGCGCACAGGCCCACATTGGTCTGGAGCAGCCGGATATTGCGTTGGAGATGCTGACTCAGCAAGTCGGCAAAGATGCGGAATTGATCCGCGCGGGCGTTTTCTGGCGCGCGGGCGATTGGAAAAATGCCTCGAAATCCCTGAACAAGGTGGTGCGTGAACTGGGCGTGAAACCGCGCAAGCCGATGGACGATAGCCAAGCCGCCGCCGTGTTGTCGTTGGCGATTGCCAACACCTTGGACGGAAATGAGATTGCGATTGCGCGTATCCTCGACACCTATGGCGCTGCGATGGCGCAGACCACCTTCGCTGACGCCTTCCAGCTGATCGCCGCGCCGCCGGAGACGGGGTTGGTGGATTTTCGCGGGCTGGAACCGATCGTGAAAAAAGTCGTTGATTTTCAAGGCTTCATGGAAGTTTATCGCCAGCGCATCGCCGACGGTCAGCTGAGTTCTTTGTATTGAGCATAGGCTCTGCGCGGCGCGGTTCATTTTTTTTAACGATAAATACGATATTCTCTTGAACCGCTAATCGCATTGGCGTATCAACCGCCCTCTTCCCTTTCGGGTCACTCTAGTTTGGGGGCGCGCTGATGGACAGCCACGCACTTGCCGAATTCGACATGAACCTGGAGGAGGCCGCTGAAATGCAGGCCGAGACCCAGACTCTGTATCCAGTGGTGGACAACACCAAAGACTATTTCATCGAACAAGATGGAGTCCGTTATGCGGGCAACCACATCTTGGTCGAACTGTGGGGCGCGAGCAATCTCGACGATCCCAAGGTCATCGAAGACGCCCTGTGTCAGGGGGCGGTGATCGCTGGCGCAACGATTCTGCACAGCCATTTCCACCATTTCTCGCCGTATTCAGGCGTGTCCGGTGTGGTGGTGTTGGCGGAAAGCCATATTTCCATCCATACATGGCCGGAAAAATCTTACGCGGCGATCGACATCTTCATGTGTGGCGATTGCGACCCGCATGATGCGTTGCCGTCGATCAAAAGGGCCTTCCAGCCCGAACAGATGGACGTCGCGGCGCACAAGCGGGGCGTGATCAAATGAAACGCTTTGAGGAGTTGCTCCACAAGGGGTACGCCCAGAGCTTCGAGATCACCAACGTGCTGTTTCATGAAAAGACCGAACATCAAGATTTGGTGATTTTCGAGACTCCGACCTTCGGTCGGGTGATGGCGCTCGACGACATCGTCCAGGTCACCACCCGTGATGAGTACGTTTATCATGAGATGATGACCCATGTGCCGATGTTGGCCAAGGGTGACGCTACCGACGTGTTGATCATCGGCGGCGGCGACGGCGGCATCTTGCGTGAAGTTTTGCGCCATGCAACGGTCAAGACCGCGACCATGGTCGAGCTTGACCGCACGGTGGTGGACTTGTCGGTGAAGCACCTGCCGGAAATTTCAAATGGTGCCTTCGACGATGCCCGGACGGATTTAATCATCACCGACGGGGTGAAGTTTGTCGCCGAAACGGATAAGCGATTTGACGTGATCATCGTCGATTCCACCGACCCGATCGGCCCCGGCGAAGTCTTATTTACGGAACGCTTCTACGCCGATTGCCATCGTTGCTTGAAAGATGGCGGCGTGCTGGTGACGCAAAACGGGGTGCCTTTCTTTCAGGGCGACGAGGTCGCCAACACTTATCGGCGTATGGGCAAATCATTTACGGACAACGGCTTTTACACCGCCGTGGTGCCGACCTATGTCGGCGGCTTCATGACCTTGGGGTGGGGCACGGACGACGTGGGGCTACGCGAGATCGACATCGATGTGTTGCGCACGCGATTTGCGGACGCGAACATCAAGACCCGTTATTACACGCCGGACCTTCACAAGGCGGCGTTCGCACTGCCGCAGTTCATCCTTGACCTGATGAACTGAAGCGGCAATTTCAGCCAAACGAAAGCCCGGCGAAAGCCGGGCTTTGTGCTGTGGGGTTAGCGCCCAGAAATGGGGATTTTTTTCGGTTTGGCTTTGGCCAGGGCTTTCTTGGGCAGCGTGACATGAAGCACGCCGTTCTTGAAGCTGGCTTCGGCTTTGCTGAGATCCACCGTTTCGGGAACCGGGAAGGTGCGTTTCACCGAACCGTAGTGACGTTCGGTGAGGTGGTAGTCTTCGCGGTCTTCTTTTTTCTCTTCCTTCTTTTCGCCGCTGATGGTCAGCATGCCGTCAGATACGCTGACGTCAACGCCATCTTCTTCGACGCCGGGCATTTCGGCTTCGATGCGATAGACGTCGTCCGTCTCGCGTACGTCAGCTTTGATGCTCATCAGGCTATGCGCCGGATTGATGCCCGCAAAAGCGTCTTCGAAACGGCGGAACGGGTCGGTGCGCATAGTGCGCCCGAAATCACCGAACGGGCCGAGTTCGAAGCCGGAAAAGAAGTTGTCGAACAGGTGATCGACTTCTTCACGAAGCGCCAACAAAGGATGCTGGATCAGCCGCGAGGGCGTCCCCTTCGTTTCCGCAGTTTGCGGGACATCCTTTTTCGGTTTTTCGGTTTTTTTGACTTTGACCGACATAACAGCCTCCTCTTCAAAAGGGAAACCGGGGCGTGAACTCGATCCAGCCCACACCCTGTACACCCAAACGGGGTGCCTTGGTGGCGGTATTATAGCACAGTTTGGGCATGAAAGAAAAAGCTAGCCGCCGTAGCTGCGCACCAGCGAGCCAACGATCATGTACCAGCCGTCCACCAGGACGAAGAAGATGATCTTGAACGGCAACGCGATCATGATTGGCGGCAGCATCATCATACCCATCGACATCAACACCGACGCCACAACCATGTCGATGATGAGAAACGGCACGAACAACAAAAAGCCAATTTCAAACGCGCGTCTCAGTTCCGATATCATAAAGGCCGGGATCAGCACGCGCATGGGCATGTTTTGGGTGACTTGTTGATCGGTCATTCCAGCCATATCGACGAACAGCGCCAAATCCTGTTCGCGCACATGGGTCATCATGAAGGTTTCAAACGGCACGATGGCGCGGTTGAACGCTTGGGTTTCGTCGATGGTTCCGTCAATCAGCGGCTGCAGCGCCTCGTTATAGGTGGCTTGAAACGTCGGCATCATGATGAACATGGTCAAAAACAGCGCCAACGAAATCAGCACCTGATTGGGCGGCGTTTGCTGGGTGCCGAGCGCGGTGCGCAGGAATGACAGCACCACCACGATGCGCGTAAACGACGTCATCATGATCAGGATCGACGGCGACAAGGTGAGGACCGTCATCAGCAGCACCAACTGCACGATCCGTCCAGTGGTCGAGGCGCCGGCGGCCGGTCCTAAATCCAAGGTCACGCTTTGCGCCAAGGCGTCGATCGGCGCAACCCAAAACATCCCCGAAACGGCGAGGGTGAAGATCGTCAGTTTGAGCATCGGCTTCATCGCCGGGGCGATGATCTTGCGGGTCAGTGCGAAGGCCTTCATGGCTGCCCCTTCGAAGATGCATTTTCGTGGACTTGGGATTCGAGCATCTGGGAGAAGTCGTCGTCATCGCCTGTTGCGGGCGCGGCGATGCCGCTTTCCACCACGGTTTCGGAATCGGGTCCTAAAATGATCAGATGTTCGACCGCATCGCGGCGGATCAAGACGGCGCGGCGTTTGGTGTCGATGGGCAGAATTTCGACCAAGCTGAGGCGGCGGTCGCGGCCCTTGCGGATGGGCTGATTGGACATGCCAAAGCCGTAGCGGCGCACCAAGATGCTCAACGCGCCAATCAAGCCCAGCACAAACAGCAAGGCGAACACAAAACGAAGGTAATTTCCAAGATCCATAGGTTCAGACCATACCCGTTCCGTGGGGTTGAGAAAACTACAGAAGCTTAAGCCCTAGAGACGCTTGGCCCCGCTGCGCGCGCACCATGTGTTCAACTTTCAAAAGCGTCCCGATTCGCGGGCTTGCGTCATCAGGGGTTAAGTCTTTTTCGGACCATAAGCGTCATGGGCTTCGCGGTGGCGGATGGTGTTGAGGCCGTCTTCCATCGCTTTGTGATGGGTTTGCAGGTCTCGTTCCAACACGTCCAACGCGCCAACCAGGGTCTGCAAATGCTCTTTGTAGGTGCTGGCGACTTCAGGGGCGGCGGCGGAGATGGCCTGGGTGATGGCGCGCACGCGTTCTTCCATGGCGCTGAGATCGACGTGGCGGCCTTCGGCCATCAAGCGTCGCGCGCCCGATATCAGACTTGCGGCCTTTTCCAGTTCTTCGCGGATGGTGTCTTCGTCTGTATCGCTCATCAGCGCCCTCCAGCACTATTTTTGTTACGCGACCCATGGCCGCGGGTCTTGCTTTGTGGGCCCATACCTTCTGGCCATTGTTTATTCTTCTCGTAGACGTAGGACAGAATTTCCGCGACCACGGTGAAAGCTTCCAAGGGGATTTCGCTGTCCACATCCACCTCGGCCAAAATGCGCGCCAGATTGGCGTCTTCGCGTATTTCGATGCCGTTGGCTTCGGCGACTTCGATGATTTGGCGCGCCAGCCAGCCCTGTCCCTTTGCCACCACCCGCGGCGCTTGGTCCTGGCCGGGCTGATAGGTGAGGGCGACGGCCATTTCGTCTTCATCGATGTCGTCTAAGGCGTCTTTTTCGTCGCTCATCACGCCAATTTTCCCGATTCTTGCCATTTACAGCTCTGTAGCCTGACACGTGGCGCTTAACATCCTCTGAATCACCCGCAAGCCCCCCCCCGGGAACGGTCGCGAGAATCGCCATGCGTGTGCCGAATGTGTGCTGAGGGGGCCGATTCATTGAATCTTAAAAGGTCTGAGAGAGACTCGTATTGTAAGCTTTTCCGTTCCAGAAAGGGACACGCCAAGCCCCAGAATGGGATCACACCTCTTTTGTAAGGGGTGAGAGGGTTAAAGTTGTGCTGGTTTTCTCGGCTTCAGTTGGTGGATGAGAGATGGATCTCAACAAACTCACACTGTTTGGAATGGTTAAGGGGCGGATGGGCTGGCTGGCGCGTCGTCAGGAAGTTCTTGCCCAAAACGTGGCCAACGCTGACACCCCAAAATACAAGCCTCAAGACCTTAAGCCGTTGAACTTTCAAGATATGATGAAAAAACAGCAGCAAACCCAGTTGAACGTGGTGACCACCTCGCCACTGCATATGTCCGGCGCCCGACGCGCCACTTCGCCGTTTGCCGCTGAAGAGAACCGCACGCCTTACGAAACCTCACCCGACGGCAACGCCGTGGTGTTGGAAGAGCAGATGGGCAAAATTGGCGAAACGCAAATGGAATACCAGCTCACAAACGAGCTGTACCGCAAGCACATCGGTATGATCAAAATTGCACTCGGTAAAGGTCGTTAAGGCGACTTTGAGGAAGATGGAAAGGCATCGGTAGGGACGACATGGACGATCTTCTCAGAACACTGCGCATTTCGGCTGCGGGCATGAAGGCCCAGGGCACGCGTTTGCGCGTGGTGTCGGAAAACGTCGCCAACGCCGATTCGCTGCCAACTCAGCCAGGCGGAATGCCATATCGTCGTAAAGTGGTGACCTTTCGCAATGAACTGGATCGCACCATCGGCGTCGATACCGTGCGTGTGAACCGGGTGAAGACCGATCAATCGGAATTCCAGCGTCGCTACGATCCATCGCATCCAGCGGCGGATGTGGATGGTTATGTTCTTGCGCCGAACGTGAATTCTTTGGTCGAGATGATGGACATGCGCGAAGCGCAACGGTCCTACGAAGCCAATCTCAACGTCATCAAGTCATCCAAGACCATGCTGCAAAGCACCATCGGTCTTTTGCGTTAAGTCTATGGACTTTAATAGTTTTTCAGGAGAGTGAGCGATGGCTATCAATCCCAATGTGAATATCGCCCAGGCCACTCAGCTGTACAATCAGGCCCAGCAAACCGGCCTCACGACCAACGCGATCCCCGCCCAGGACGTCCAACCCAACATTCCGGGGCCGTTTTCCAACCTGGTGACGGGCTATCTGAACCAGGCCACGCAACTGGGCCAAACCAGTGAGCAACTGGCCATTCAGGGCATTCAAGGCCAAGCCAACCTCACCGATGTGGTGACGGCGGTGAGCGAAGCGGAAGTGACTTTGCAAACGGTTGTTGCAGTTCGCGACAAGGTCGTCGAAGCTTACCGGGAGATTCTCCGCATGCCCATGTAAGTGGCCATGCGGTTTGGTTGGCCGATTTGCAGGTGGAGGTTCACCGCAGTCGTTTCGTTAAAGGGATGTAAAACGAAACCATGAACCAAACCGATGTCCTTGATATTGCGCAAGGGGCGCTGTGGGTCGTTTTGATGACGGCCGGGCCGATTATGTTGGCTGGTTTGCTGATCGGTCTGATCATCGCGCTGTTTCAGGCGCTGACCACCATTCAAGAAATGACCCTGACGTTCGTGCCTAAGATCATCATCATCTTTGTCGCGATCGTGGTTTTTCTCCCCTTCATGATGACCACGGTGATCGAATACTCGCTGACTTTGTTCGACCGCATCGGGTCTGTGGGTTAGGCCGGGCTTGATGGGATGTTGAGCCAAATCATCAACCTCAACCTGTTTGCTTTCTTGCTGATTTTCGCGCGGCTGGGCACCGCATTTGCGTTGATGCCGGGGTTTGGCTCGCAACAGGTTCCCACGACCGCGCGCTTGGTGTTCGCCTTGCTGGTGAGTTTTTTGGTGACGCCGATTTTGCTGCCGATGATCCCGGCTGAGCCCGCGGAGACGTCGGTGTTGGTGTTGCTGTTGATGTCCGAAGTTCTGATTGGGGCATTTTTGGGCACAATCCCACGTATTTTCCTCGGCGCGCTGCAAACGGCGGGCACCATTTTGGCGCTGGTGTCGTCGATGGCGAACTCGTTTATCCAAGATCCCATTTCGGACCAGCAAAGCGCTGTGTTGTCGACGTTTATCAGCACCGTGGCGATCACCATCGTGTTTGTCACCGACACCCATCACCTGATGCTGATGGCGGTTGTGGACAGCTACAATGTGTTTGTTCCCGCCGATGGCGTTCAAGTTGGCGATATGAGCGACTTTATCGCCCACAAGGTTGCCGACAGCTTTCGCATTGGGGTGCAAATTGCCTCGCCGTTGATCGTATCGGGCGTCGCCTATTACCTTGGCCTTGGCATCATGGGGCGTTTGATGCCCCAGTTGCCGGTGTTTTTCTTTGGTATGCCGATTCAGATCGCCATGCAGTTCTGGCTCTTGATCATGTCGCTCAGCGCGATGATGATGGTGTTTATGCAATTCTTCGAAGGAAACCTCTATTATTTTGCGGCGCCTTTGGGCGGATGAGGGCGATGTTAATGATAGGGCGCCATGGCTGACGAAGACGACTCCCAAAAGACAGAAGACCCGACCGCCCGAAAACTCGCCAAAGCACGCGAAAAAGGTCAGGTCGGGACTTCGCAAGAACTCAAAAGCTGGGCCATTTTGTTGGGCGCAGGTATGGGCCTGGCCGTGCTGGCGCCATGGATGATGTCGCGTATCGCGAATTATTCTGTGGGCTTTCTTCAGCATATTGAAGACATCTCGATCTCGCGTGGATCGCTGCCGTTATTGATGGGCGATGTGTTGTTGGAATTGGGCATCATCGTGTCGCCCTTGTTCGTCATGCTGATGGTGTTGGCTTTTGTCGCGAATGTCGCGCAAAGCGGATTTTTGATGGCGCCGAGTAAAATTGCCCCGTCATTGGACAAGATTTCGCTGCTCAAAGGGGTCAAACGCATGTTTTCGGTGCGTTCCGTCGTCGAGTTTGTCAAAGGGTTGTTCAAGCTGACGGTGTTGGCGTTCGTGTGTTTTTCCATGACCGTGCCGTGGATGGCGGACATCGCCTTAATGCCCGATCACGACATCTTGGACACCTTGGACCGCCTTTACATCGTGGCGTTGAGCATTGCGGCTGGGGCGGTGATCGTGATGTTCGTGGTTGCCGTTTTGGATTTTACGTATCAGAAATTTGAGCACACAAAGTCTTTGCGCATGAGTCGACAAGAAGTCAAAGACGAACACAAAGATACTGAAGGCGACCCTCAAATTAAGGCGCGTATTCGCAAAATCAGGGCCGAACGCGCCCAGCAGCGCATGATGGGCAATGTGCCTAACGCCGACGTGGTGGTCACCAACCCAACCCACTATGCGGTCGCTTTGGAATATAAGATGGATAACATGCAGGCGCCGAAGTTGGTTGCCAAAGGTGTGGATTCTCTGGCACTTAGGATCAGGGAAGTCGCCGAAGAAAACGATGTGCCAATCGTGGAAAATCCGCCGTTGGCGCGTGCGCTCTATGCGGCGGTGGAGTTGGACGAGGAAATTCCCGTCGAACACTATCAAGCGGTGGCTGAAATTATCGGCTATATTATGCGTTTGAAGGGGAACCAATCTGGTGGCGATGGACAAACCATCCACTGAGCACGACGCGCCGAATGGCGATGAGCAAGGCGCTGACGCAGCGCTTGCGCCTGAGGCGTTGCGCGATGGCCCAAAGCCGCCTGTCGCCCCGATGATGGTGCCGTCGCAATCGGAAAACGATGACCGGCCGAAAGGGCCGGAGGCGGACCGCTTTCGGCCATCGCGCGGACCCAACCCGGCGCTGTTCGGTTTGCCGGCGCTGGTGTTTGGCGGCTTGCGCGTGGCCATAGATGCGGGCGTGCTGGCGCCGCAAAACTTCGCCATAGACGCAGCGATGCTTGGCCATATGACATTGGGGCTGGGCGCGGCGTTCGCCTTGGCGTTCGCGTGGAGCCTCGGGCGGCGTTCGCAAAGCGATGAAGAGGCTGCTTTGGTCAACCTCGCCGCAGGCGAAACGGGCGCGCCCTTGATGCTGAGCAACGCGGGCGGGCGGGTGCTGTACGCCAACAAAGCCTTTCGCAATTTGTTCCAGCCCAACGCAGCCCCGACCATTCCCAACGCATTGCGCTTTTACGAGCAAGACATGGATGCACCCGTCGCGGTGCGGCGCATGCTGGGCGCGGCTTCGGGTGGAGCTAAAGATTGGGCGGAACTTCCTTTTGCTTTGAAGGGCGGCACGCGCACGTGGTGGCAGCTGGCCGCGCGTCCCGCCGGTCAACCGGGCAGCGGGCTGATCTGCTGGTCGGCGCGCGACGTCACAGCACGACGCGAACTCGATGAGGTGCGTCGCGCCGAAGAGGCCGTGTTGGCTGACTTGCTGGATAATCTCCCGGTGGGATTCTTCTCGGTTGATGGCACCGGGCGCATGGTCTACGCCAATGAAACCCTGTGCAAGTGGCTGGGCATTCGCCTCAGCGACATGCGCGATCAGGGCTTGGGCTTCGCCGAGTTCGTCATCGAGCTGATGGCCAGCGACGATCCCGATGATCCCAACGACAACGGCGATAATGGTCAAGTGACGTTGCAACCGCGCGGCGGTCCGGCGTTTAAGGCCTTCTTGCTGCAATCGGGCCGCACTGGCGACCGTGGCGAGCTGTTGTATACCCGCTCCATCGTGGTGCGCGATCTGGTCAAAAAACAGCCACCGCCGGAAACCGCCGTGGTGGCGCATCCGGGCGAAGACGAAGACCTGTCCGATATCGCGCGGCGTTTGTATTGGCTGTTCGACGAAGCTCCGGTGGCGATTGCGTTGCTGGACATGAAGGCCAACATCACCGATTGCAATGGATCGTTCCTTAAGATGCTGGGCTTGCACAAAGACGATGTGCTGAACCTGCCGTTCACCGACCGTTTGGCCAAGGAAGACCGCGGCGAGGTCGGCGGGCAGTTGTCCAAAGTCGTGATGGGCATTATGCGCGCGGCGCACATCGAAGTCAGCATGCCCGCACGCGGCGGTCGTGAAATCACCGCGTCGCTGTATGCATCGCGCATGGAAGACGGCTTTGGCGAGGTCACCGGACTGATCTTGCACTTCATCGACACCACTGAGCACAAGCACCTGGAAGTGCAGTTCGCGCAGTCGCAAAAGATGCAGTCCATCGGCCAGTTGGCGGGCGGCATCGCGCACGATTTCAACAATCTGTTGACGGCGATGATCGGCTTTTCCGATTTGCTGTTGACCCGTCACGGACCCGACGATCCGTCGTTCAACGACATCAATCAGATCCGCCAAAACGCGGTGCGCGCGACGTCGTTGGTGCGCCAGTTGCTGGCGTTCTCGCGCAAGCAAACGCTGGAACCGCAGGTCATCGAAGCCAAAGAAAAACTATCGGATCTGTCGGAAGTGCTCAGCCGCTTGCTGGGTCCGACCATCGATCTCAACATCGAACATAGCCGCGATCTCGGCCCCATCCGCGTCGATCCGACCCAATTCGATCAAGTTATTTTGAACCTGGCGGTGAACGCGCGCGACGCTATGCCGGGCGGCGGCACGCTGACCATTCGCACCACCAACCTGTCGCTAGACGAACCGGTTCAGCGCGGCATGGAATTGGTGCCCGCGGGCGAATACGTGACGCTCGACGTGATCGACACCGGCGAAGGCATACGCAAAGAAGACATCTCGCGCATCTTCGAGCCGTTCTTTTCCACCAAGGAAGTCGGCGAGGGCACCGGGCTGGGCCTATCCACCGTTTACGGCATCGTTCATCAGACCGGCGGGCATGTGTTCGTCGACAGTGCGCCGGGCGAAGGCTCCGCGTTCACCGTGTGCTTGCCGCGCTATTTTGAAGACGACTATCCGACCACCCCCGCGGTTGACGAGCCTGCGTTGCACGCAGAACCTGACTTAACGCCGGAACCCGAACTCAAGGCCGAACGCGATGGCGGCGATGGCGACCTCACCGGGGTTGGCACCATCTTGTTGGTCGAAGACGAAGACGCGGTGCGCATGTTTGGTTCGCGCGCGTTGCGCAACAAAGGCTATACGGTGCTCGAAGCCGCCAACGGCGAAGAAGCGCTGGAGGTGATCAACTCCACCGACAAGCAAATCGACCTGATCGTCACCGACGTGGTGATGCCGGGTATGGATGGCCACACCCTGGTGCAGTTCGTGCGCCAAGAAATGCCGGACATGAAAGTGATCTTGATTTCAGGCTTCGCCGAAAACGTCATCCCCGGCGGCATCCAGCCCGACAGCAGCTTCCACTTCCTGCCCAAACCGTTCTCGCTCAAAGACTTGGCGGCGAAGGTGAAGGGCGTGCTGGCGGAGTAGCTCCCTCATTCTTAGAGACCGAGTTCAGGCGACGCGTCTTGGGCTGTCTACGCGGACAATGGATTTGGTCAGAGCGCTGCTGATGGGCAGGTCGAGTGCGTGCTCTAGCCACAGCCATTGCCCACCGGGATTGCATTCCACGAATACAAGTGTTCCGTCCGGGCGCACGATAAAGTCGTATGCGCCATAGACCAATCCAAGGCGTGTATGAAGGCTGAGCAGGCGTCGCTCATCTTCATCGCTCAATTTGGCGACGGCGTACATATCGGTCATCTGGTTGTGTCGCCAATCGACGGCCGTTTGGTCGCACGCCTGGGAGTCGATCTTGATGGCGAAAATGGTTTCATCAATCACCGTAACGCGCAGTTCGTGGTCCTTTTCCACGTAGCCCTGAAAAATGCCCGGCGCCAGGGAGATCGACGCCGCCTCATCGCGAATGAGGTCCTGGGTGACTTCATTTGTGTAGATCATTTCATCCGGTGGGATGAAGAAGGAGCTGAGCGTTTTATAGATGACGCGATCATTTGTTTTGAAAAGCGTCAGCACTTCATGCGCGTCATTGGTCACTAAGGTGTCGGGTATAGTGAAACCGAGTTCCTTGGCGAGCGCCAATTGCATTGGCTTGTATGCGGCTTCGTAGTTTTGGGCGACCGGGTTCACCCAGCGCGCGTGGCTGAGAAAATGCGGCAGGCTGCGCAAAAAGTTTCGCCACTCCGACCACGTCAGGGTCTCTTCTATGGGGGCCGTGCCGCCGCTGAATTCAGCTGGCACGCTGGGCTTTACCCGCCACCACACCGACGTGATATCGGACAACAGCGTCCGCTCGCCCTGTACGCCGACCCAGCCGGCGTGCAACCCTAAACCGGGATCAAGCGCGCAGGAGTCCCCTGAATTCCGATCCAGGACAAAAACCTGCGCGCCGCAAGCTTCAAGTTGGGCCTCGACCGCGTCGATATGCGGGTCAGGGCGTTGGCCAACGATCAAAACGGTGTGTTGGTCAGCCGTCGACATCGCTATCCGTGCCACGAAACGTTATGGTTCCCGAACCCGTTGCGGTCCATTCGGCCGATTGTTTCCCAATGTTTTCGCGAAATTTCAAGCCGAATGGAATGAGGGAAACATCATAATCAGAGCCAAAATGTTTCGACACAATGCCTTCTAACTTTTTCATGGAGGCGCCGTCGGGCCCTATATTCGCCGCATCGACGTCTTTGCCCAGTGCGTCGGCGCGATCCATCGCCGCGTGGGCTTGTGGCGGACAATTAAGCTTTGCCGGGTCGAGGCCATTGGCCTTGGCGAAAGCTTCAGGCGAGTCCATAAATTTGCGGCCAAGTTCGGCGTTTTCCTCGCCGATGGCCTGAATAAAAAGACCTGTTTTTTCAGTCATGACTTGTCCTCCGTGTTGCTGTTTCCGCACTTCAGCGGATACGGATTGATGGCTTAAGGAGCTGCAATCCACGAATCAACTATAGAGGTAAATTAAACGCAGTTAAACACTCACTGAGTATGTTTGTGATGTATTGAACAGCTTCACCGGCGCAGGCGTAGAGAACGCCCTCATAGCTTATCGAAATAGGTTCGCCGTCTGTGCCTGCACAACCCCCTGCACATATTTCTTCGCCGGTTTGAAGAACACCACGGCGAGGTGACCGACGATGACGGCGAGGGTCATTTCTGCGACGCCTTCGTGCAGGTCTTTGGTGAACGGCAGCAGTTCGGTGAGCCAGCCGGTTGCGGCGGCGAGGCCGATGATGGCGAGCAGGGCGGCGGCGACCCAGGCGTGGAGCGGATTGCGCGCTTTTGCGCCGCTGGACACGCGTTCCCACCACAGCCGCGTGGCGTCCATCGGGTTGGTCAGCGCCAGCGGCGATTTTTCACGCGCCATGAAAGCGAGCAGCACGCGCACCGCGACCGCACCCAGCACCACGGTGCCGGAAAACAGGTGCATGGCGTACACGTCGTCGGTGACGTAGGCGACGATGAAGCCGCCGGAAAAGACCGCGTGCCAAACTTTAAGAAATTGGGTTTGAAAACGATTTGATATGCGCATTGGCTTTTACTTGGTCCGATTGGGGCTTAAGCCACGCCAAACGCGCGCGCCGTTAAGACCATGAAACCACCCGACAGGACGCTGATGGCGATACCGGCGATCAAGGTGTCTTGCATCATCTTTTTCAACATTGGGCTTCTCCAAACAATGGCGTTTCCAGATTTCAGAAACTTACCAAAGTGTCACTGAACGGCCACTGAAGGCGAAATTCAGCTTGCGTTCATGCAGAGGGCGCGGCTCACGACAAAAAAAGAGACGCAACCCCACTGCTCAGCGGGGATTGCGTCTCAATTCATTTTGGGGCGTTAGCGCAGGGCTTAATGGCCGAGTTCTTGCGCCAGTTCATCGAGAAGCGAAAGCACCTCTTTCGAGGCCGCTTCCATGTTGCCCGCCGCCGCCAGGGCGGCGTCCATGTCGCCGTTATGCAATGCGCGCAAGGCTTCTTTGCCAAAGTCATGGACCCGCGCGTGGGGGTCTTCCATGCGTTTGTAGGCGCTGGTGTTTTTGATCGTGGCGTCCGTCACCGCGTAATACCATTTGCCGAGGCGGCAATCGTGGTGGCCGGCCAGGTCGTCGGCGTTCAACGACTTGCGCCCGATCAGGGTGTCCATGACATTTTTCTTGAACGTGGTGTGATCGGACTTGGCTAAATAAACGACTTTATAGTCGATGTCGCGTGCGCCTAGGGCCTGCACACGATCAACGATTACGCCGTTGGCCTTGTCCATGGCGTCGGCGACGCGGCTGATTTCTTCGGAGTTGCGCCGCGACATATCGGCGATCATGGTCACGCCTTGGGCGACCTCGGTCGAAGCTTCGCTTTGTTGCGCCAAAATCGACGAGATGTCTTGCATTTTCGACGTTACGCCGGCGATCTGGTCGCCAATGGCGCGCATGCCGTCGCCGGTCTCCGCGATGACTTCTTCGCCTTCTTGCACCGCTTTGGCGCCGGCTTCCATGGACGTTACGATGGTCGACATTTCGGTGCGCAGGTGGCCGATGCGATTGCGGATATCGTCGGTGGACTGGGCGGTTTGGTTGGCGAGGTTTTTCACTTCGCCGGCGACCACGGCGAAGCCCTTGCCGGCCTCACCGGCGCGCGCCGCCTCGATGGTGGCGTTCAATGCCAACAGATTGGTTTGCTTGGCGATGGCTTCGATGCTTTCGACGATTTGCCCGATTTGGGCGGAAGCTTCGGCCAGACTGTCGACTTGCGTCGCGGCGTCTTTGACCGCGGTGGCGATGTTGTGCATCGTTTGCACGGCCAGTTCGGCGGATTTCAAGCCATCGTGCGCGCTGGCTTCGACGGTGTTGGCGTCGGCGGCGGCGGCTTCGCTGGTGTGGGCGATGTCTTTGACGGACGCAACCATTTCTTCGGCTGCCGCGGCGATGGCTTGGGAACGGTTGTTGACCTCGTGAACGTCGCGGGTCATTTCAGCGATGCTGACCATCGCGTCGCCGCACTCCACGGCCACCTGAATGGTGCCTTTAAGATTCTCGCGGTCGTTTTGCTCTAAAACGGCGGCGAGTTTATCAATGGTCTCACCGCTACCTTCGCTATGTCCAGCGTTCTTGGCCTCATGGTAAGCCCCTTCAGCCAGAAGCTTGATGACTTCATCGCTGCATTTTTCACTATTTTCAGACATGACGATCCTTTTTGCAAATCAACCCCGGGACCTTTGTACACGTATTATTCGTGAAGAAAAACATGTCTTTGATGGATGCCAAATTATGAGAGATGGAACGGCCTTGATTTCCATTTTGAGAAAAGCCTAGCAGCGGATCAGGCTGTTGTCGGTAACGGCGCACTCGTGATGACAGCCGTTGGCGGTGCGAATCGATCCGTATTGGAAAAGGGTTGTGATCGTTACGCTATTCCGCCTTTTTAAAATAGTGCGAACATGATGAGAACACATGCTAATTTTCTTATTTATTTCAGCGTACTAAATTTTTTCTGGACAATGAGAACAAAGTGAGTACATGCTGTCTTCATTGAACAACTTAAACCTCTATGAAACATTGGAGTGGGGATCATGTCGCAATCAGCATTACGCTTAGTGGAGAAAGGCTCCGTGGATAAAAATAAGGCTCTCGAAGCCGCCGTGTCGCAGATCGAACGCGCGTTCGGCAAAGGCTCGGTGATGAAACTCGGCCAACGCGAAACCGTCGAGCACGAAGCTATTTCGACCGGCTCGATCGGGCTCGATATTGGGCTCGGCATCGGCGGTTTGCCGAAAGGCCGGGTTGTTGAAATCTATGGACCGGAAAGCTCCGGTAAGACGACCCTGGCGCTGCATGTGGTGGCCGAAGCGCAGAAAAACGGCGGCACTTGTGCGTTCGTCGATGCGGAGCACGCGCTCGACCCGATTTACGCCCGCAAGTTGGGCGTCAATATTGATGAATTGCTGATCTCGCAGCCCGACGGCGGCGAGCAGGCGCTGGAAATCACCGACACCTTGGTGCGCTCCGGCGCGATTGACGTTTTGGTGGTGGACTCGGTTGCCGCTTTGGTGCCGCGTGCGGAACTCGAAGGCGAAATGGGCGACCACCATGTGGGTTTGCAGGCGCGGTTGATGAGCCAAGCGCTGCGCAAATTGACCGGTTCGGTTGCGCGTTCCAACACTTTGGTGATCTTCATCAACCAAATTCGCATGAAAATTGGCGTGATGTTCGGCAACCCCGAAACCACCACCGGCGGCAATGCGCTGAAGTTCTACAGCTCCGTGCGCTTGGAAATTCGCCGCATCGGCGCGATCAAGGATCGCGACGAAGTGGTCGGCAACCAGACCCGCGTTAAAGTCGTCAAAAATAAGATGGCGCCGCCGTTTAAGATGGTCGAATTCGACATCATGTATGGTGAAGGCGTGTCGAAAATGGGCGAGCTTCTTGATTTGGGATTGAAGGCTGAGTTGGTTGAAAAGTCTGGCTCTTGGTTCTCGTGCGACTCGACGCGCATCGGTCAAGGCCGCGAAAACGCCAAACAGTACCTGCGCGACAATCCGGAAATGGCCGAAAAATTGGAAAGCCAAATTCGCGCCAACGCGGGCTTGATTTCCGATGAAATGCTCAAAGGCGGCCCAGATGATATGGCGGAGGGTGAAGAGACCGCCGAAGACTAGGTCTTCTCGTCGCGCATTCCGACCCACCAACCTCGTATTGCCGCATGATCCCCATGCGCCGCGCGCGGCCCCAATGAGCGACTGTTCGCAGTCTCTCGGGGCCGCGCGTTGCGTTTGGGGCGCGCGTTGGCGCCGACGAAGTGGTTTGGTGTGGTGGACAGGCTTTAAGAAGCCCTGTAAAAGCAATTCTTTGTGTTGCGAGGCATAGCCTCGGCGCGAAGCCTTCATTGTGTAAGCACGAACCAGCCGGACTGAAACCAGATGCAAACCGCCAACGACATTCGCAAGGCCTTCCTCGACTTCTTCGCCAAAAACGGTCACGAAGTGGTTGCGTCGAGTCCGCTCGTTCCGCACAACGACCCCACCTTGATGTTCGTCAACGCGGGTATGGTGCCGTTCAAGAACGTGTTCACCGGCATGGAAACGCGCGACTACACCCGCGCGACCTCGTCGCAAAAATGCGTACGCGCGGGCGGTAAGCATAACGATTTGGAAAACGTCGGCCACACGGCGCGTCACCATACGTTTTTTGAAATGCTCGGCAATTTTTCGTTCGGCGATTATTTCAAGGACGACGCCATCGATTTGGCGTGGAAACTGATCACCAAAGACTATGGCATTGACCCGAACCGTTTGCTGGTCACCGTCTATCACACCGATGACGAAGCGTTCGATTTGTGGAAGAAGATCGCGGGCTTGCCCGATGAGCGCATCATCCGCATCCCGACCTCGGACAATTTCTGGTCGATGGGCGACACCGGTCCGTGCGGGCCGTGTTCGGAAATCTTCTACGATCACGGCGATCACATCGCCGGCGGTCCTCCAGGCTCGCCGGACGAAGACGGCGACCGCTTCGTCGAAATTTGGAACTTGGTGTTCATGCAATATGAGCAACAAGCGAACGGCGACCGCATCGATCTGCCCAAACCGTCGATCGACACCGGCATGGGCTTGGAACGCATCGCTGCGGTGATGCAAGGCACCCACGACAACTACGATATTGATTTGATGCGCGCCTTGATCGAAGCGTCCGCAAACGCCACCAATTCGGACCCGGATGGTGAGCACAGCGTTTCACATCGCGTGATCGCCGATCACTTACGTTCCACCGCGTTCTTGATCGCCGATGGGGTGCTGCCCAGCAACGAAGGTCGCGGCTATGTTCTGCGCCGCATCATGCGCCGCGCCATGCGCCATGCGCACATGATCGGCGCGACGGAACCGGTGATCTACAAACTGTTCCCCGCCTTGCAGGCGAAGATGTCTGGCGCATTCCCGGAACTCAACCGCGCCGAAGCCTTGATCACGGAAACGCTTAAGCTTGAAGAAACCCGCTTCAAAAAGACCCTGGATCGCGGCCTCAAGTTGCTCGATGACGCCACCGGCGAGATGACCGATGGCGGGGTATTGGATGGCGACACCGCGTTTAAGCTTTACGACACCTATGGGTTTCCGCTGGATCTGACCCAGGATGCTCTGCGCGCCAAAGGCATCGGCGTCGATGAAGATGGTTTTAAAACCGCTATGGACCAACAAAAGGCCGCTGCGCGCGCCAGTTGGTCCGGTTCCGGCCAAGCGGCGACGGAAGAGCTGTGGTTCGACATCAAAGACGCCATCGGCGCGACCGATTTCCTCGGCTACAAAACTGAAACCGCACAAGGCCAAGTCACGGCACTGGTCATGAACGGTGAACGGGTCGATGAAGCGTGCGTCGGCGACGAGGTGATGGTGGTGTGCAACCAAACGCCGTTCTATGGCGAGTCCGGCGGCCAAATGGGCGACATCGGTACGATTCACGATGACGGCGTAAAGGTCGAAATCTCAGATACGCAAAAGAAGCTCGGCGACATCACCGTTCATGTCGGCAAGGTCATTGAAGGCACGCTTAAGGTGGGCGATGAGGTGACGCTGAACGTCAATCATGGCCACCGCGCCGCGACCCGCGCGAACCATTCCGCCACCCACTTGTTGCACGCGGCGCTGCGCATGGAACTGGGCGATCATGTCACGCAGAAGGGCTCGATGGTGTCGGCGGATCGTTTGCGTTTCGACATCAGCCAACCGGTGGCGGTGACGTCTGAGCAAATTGCTGACGTCGAGCTGATGGTCAACGGCCAAGTCCGCGCCAACACCGCCGTGACCACCCGTTTGATGGCCCCCGAAGAAGCCGTCGAAGCGGGCGCCATGGCGCTGTTCGGCGAAAAATACGGCGACGAAGTGCGGGTGGTGTCGATGGGCGCCGAAGCTGAGAACGGCGCCAAAGAGTTTTCCGTTGAGCTGTGCGGCGGCACCCACGTGAACCGCACCGGCGATATCGGTTTGTTGAAAGTCGTGTCCGAAGGCGCGGTGGCGTCAGGCGTGCGGCGCATCGAAGCGCTCACGGGAGCCGCGGCTGTGGCCTACATGGAAGCCCAAGAAGCGGCGCTGCAATCGGCGGCGACGGTGCTGAAATCAGCCCCCGCCGATGTGCCGACGCGGGTTCAGCAATTGGTTGATGAGCGAAAAAAGATGGAGCGCGAAATCACTGAGCTGCGCAAAAAGCTGGCGTCCGGCGGCGGCACGGGCGGCGGAACCGAAACCAAGGATATCGGCGGCGTGACGTTTGCGCCGAAGCTGCTTGAAGACGTTTCGGGCAAAGAACTCAAAGGGTTGGCCGACGACATTAAATCGCAGATCAAATCCGGCGTGGTGGCTTTGGTCGCGGTGGCGGACGGCAAAGCGTCTTTGGTGGTCGGCGTCACCGAGGATTTGACCGATAAAATCAGCGCCGTCGACCTGGTCCGCGCGGGCTCAGCCGTGGTTGGCGGCAAGGGCGGCGGCGGGCGTGCCGATATGGCCCAAGCCGGCGGCCCGGATGGCGACAAAGCCCAAGCGGCACTGGATGCGATTGAAGCCGCGCTCGGCGCCTAGTGCGTCTGTTTTCTAAAGTACTGGCCCGGCGTGACGCCCAAGGCCTTTTTGAACATAGCGATAAACGCGCTTTGGCTGGCATAGCCCAGATCGAGCGCGATGGACACCACCGGCTCGCCATCCGCTAAGCGCCCCAACGCCGCCATCAATCGCGCTTGCTGACGCCAGTGACCGAAACTCATGCCGGTTTGTTGTGGAAATAAGCGCGCCAAGGTGCGCTCGCTGACGCCGCAACTTTCAGCCCATTGGCGTTGGGTGCGGGTATCGGCGGGGGTCTCGACGATCGCTTCGGCGATGCGTTTGAGGCGTCCGTCGCGAGGCATTGGTAAGTGCAATGGGACTTCTTTTAAGGTTTCGAGCATGTCGATGATGACGGCGATCACGCGCCCAGCGGGTCCGTTTTGATCGTAGAGATCTTCGAACGCGTTGGCGTGTAAGATCAGTTCACGCAATAGCTTGGGCACCTCGACCACCGCACAGGTCTTGGGCAGATTCGCCACCGCACCGGGGGTGACGAACAGGCTCGCCATCGCGGTGTCGGCGATGGCTTTGACGCCATGGTCCAAGTTGCTGGGCACCCACACCGCACGGTTGGGCGGCATCACCCACGCACCGTGCGCCGTGCTCACCAAGGCCAGTCCTTTATGGGCGTAAACCAGTTGTCCACGCCCGTGTCGGTGCAGCGGAACGTCTTCGCCGCGCGCCATGTCATGGGGGCGTATGACGATGGGGCGGGGGACGTCTTCCCAATCGAGCATGACGCCAGGCACGGGCAGGGGATATGGATGTGATGAATTTGGCACAATATCGATACTTTTTGTCATTATCGTGTATATCAGCCTAATGCGTCTCGGCGTATTTTGAAAATGGTTTTAAAATAATGCGCATCTAAAGATGCACAGGAGCCCCCATGACTGAGCGCACCACGCCCTTTTCCCAACGTCCCGAACTGCTGCTGATTTTGCTGTCCATCGCCATGCCGCTGAGTTTCAGCACCTGGATGGCGCTGCTCAACAATTTCGCCATCGAACGTGCCGCGTTCACCGGTGTGGAAATCGGCATTCTGCAAAGCTTGCGCGAAATCCCGGGGTTTCTATCGTTTGGCGTGGTGTTTTTGCTGTTGATTGTGCGCGAACAGGCTTTGGCGCTGATCGCGTTGACGTTGCTGGGCGTCGGCACGGCGGTGACGGGCTTTTTTCCGTCCGAAATGGGCCTCTATATCACCACCGTGGTGATGTCGATCGGCTTTCATTATTTTGAAACGCTGCGCCAATCGTTGGCGTTGCAGTGGCTGGATGTGGATCGAGCGCCGGTGGCTTTGGGACGCATGGTGTCGGCCGGTTCGTTCGCCGGTCTGGTGGTGTTCGCCTTGATCTGGTTGACGCTGGACGTGCTCCACATCGACATGGTGTGGGTGTACTTGGTGGGCGGCGGCGCCACGGTGGCTCTAACGATTTGGTGCCGGTTGGCGTTTCCCCGGTTTGAAGGCAAAGCCGAACAGCACAAGCACTTGGTGGTGCGCAAACGCTATTGGTTGTTTTACGCCCTGACGTTTTTGTGGGGTGCGCGGCGACAGATCTTTGTGGTGTTCGCGGGCTTTCTTATGGTCGAAAAGTTCGGCTTCGACGCTGGCGCGATGAGTTTGATGTTCCTCACCACCAGCGCCATGGCGATCTGGTTTTCACCCAAAGTCGGTCGGCTGATTGCGCGGTTGGGCGAACGCCGCGTGCTGATCGTCGAATACACAGGCCTGATTGGCGTGTTCTTGGCCTACGCCTTCGTCGAAACCGCATGGGTCGCAGTGGGGCTATATTTGCTCGACCACCTATTTTTCGCCATGTCGTTTGCGTCGAAAACCTACTTTCAAAAAATTGCGGATCCGCAAGACATCGCTTCAACGTCAGGGGTCAGCTTCACCATCAACCACATCGCGGCGGTGGTGATTCCGGTGGTGTTTGGCCACATTTGGGTCAGCGATCATTCATGGGTGTTTTTTGCAGGCGCGGGCATGGCGGCAGGATCTCTGGCGTTGGCGTTCCTAATACCGCGCAACCCGACTTGGGGACGTGAGACGGTGTTCAGCGCGATCCAAACGCCAGCGGTTGACGAAGCGGCCGAGGTTCCGGTTGGCGAGGCGTAGGGGTTAGTGGAAGGGTGGCGCGTACATCAAACCGCCATTGGTCCACAGCGCATTGAGGCCACGCTCTAGCTTAAAGTCGCTGTCCTTGCCCAGATTGCGGTTAAAAATCTCATCATAATTGCCAACTTGTTTGACAATGCGATAGGCCCATTCGTCGTCTAGACCTAACGCCTTGCCTATGCCGGGTTCCGTGCCGAGAAAACGGCGCTGCGCCGACGTGCCACCTTTACGAAGGGTGTCGATATTGTTTGATGTGATGCCCAATTCTTCCGCCTGTATGGTGGCGAAAACCGTCCAGCGCACGATGTTGAACCACTGGGCGTCGTTATCGCGCACCACTGCGCCAAGGGGTTCTTTCGAAATCACATCTTCAAGAATCATGTAATCGCCGGCGATCGGGGTCTCTTTGGTGCGAAATTCGACCAAGAACGATTGATCGGAACTGAACAGGTCGCAGCGGTCGGTAAAAAACGCATAGCGCAATTCTTCGAACGCGCCAAAGGACATCAAGGTGATGGGCAGATTATGGTCGCGGATGTATTCGATGATGTTGTCTTTGCTGGTGGTGTCGTTTTCGACGCACGCGGTGGCTTTTTTGCCCTGGGTTTTGAGGTCCAGCAAGCTTTTGACGCCAAGCGATTTGCGCGCCACGAAGCCTTGACCGTCATAAAAATTCACGGCGGCGAAGTGCACGCCGAGAGCGCCGTCGCGCGACAGTGTCCATGTGGTCGAGCGCACCAACACGTCTACGGCGCTTTCCTGTAAAGCCTGAAAACGATTTTGCGGCACAAGCTGAACAAAATTGATTTTGGCTTTGTCTTTCAGCACGGCGGCGGCGATGGCGCGGCAGAAATCACGGTCGAACCCGGCAATGGCGCCGGGTTGGCTGTATTCGCGCGGCGTGTTGAGGTGCCCTGCGGTGCTGCAGTTGAGCCGATCACGATTCTGAATTGTTTTTAGGGTGCTTTGAAGCGCTTTTTGAGCGCCACCCTGAGGTGCGTCTTGGCTCATCGCATCATGTGCGCCAAGCGTGCAGAGCGTCAAAAGAGCCAAAGCCGTAACGTGAGCTGAGCGTAGGAACGGGGGTGAGAGCATGGTCATTTCCAACTGTTATTTATCGTAGCTTAAGCGTCTGTGGTAATCTTGTTAAGTGTGATGATTTTGATTGTGCTGTAGCGTGAAAATTCTACTCATGCAAAACTCAACTCGCCTGCTGCATGTACGCGCGACGGCCTGTGAGTTGGTTTCGTGTTGGTCGAGGTTCTGTAGCACGAGAAAACACAGTGGCTTAAACAATACAAATTGTTTGGCTCTATGGCGTCGGGATCGTGATGAGCAAGGTTTTTTCCAGTATTCGACAGCGCGTCCTGTTCGCCTTTTTTCTGTTGGCGTTTGTTGGGGTGGTGTCCAGCCTATGGAATATTTACCTGTTGGCGGAGTATGAGCAGCGCCTCACGCAACTCTCTGGCGAAAGCATCCCGGTGTTGGTTGCAGCCTATGAGGTGGCGCGTCAAGGCGAAGCCATTTCAAAGGGGGCGTCCGGCGTGGTCTTGACGCGTGATAAATGGACGCGCCAAGCCTTCGTCAATCGCATCAACGACCAATTTAACTGGCTCGACAGGCAGCTGGCGACCCTTGCTGAAAAGGGTGTCGAGCAAGAGCGTCTCGATCACGTCCAGCAAAACAAGCGAGCCTTGCAGGTCAGTTTTAGCGACCTCACAAAGGCGGTGGAGCGCAGTCACGACGCCGACGTGGCCGGGCTGAGCGCAGAAAAGCCCGAACTGGCGGCGGAAGTCGATCGCTTGCTGTTGCTGCACAAATATCATGCCGATCGCTTGACCTATTCCGTCGCAGGATTGGCCAACGCGCGCAAAGGTGAAATTGAAGGTTCGGTTTCCGCCATCCTCACACAGATCAAGGCTGAAAGCTGGCTGCTCAATGTCTATGCCTTGGGCGCGATCATCTTTGCTACGTTGGTCGCTTTCTATCTGGACAATCGTGTCGGCAGCCGGGTGGTGGCCATTCAACGCGCCATGCGCGCGGTCGCCGATGGCAGCGCCAAAGAAGAAATACCGCGCGGCGGCGGCGACGAAATTGCCGATATGGCCGATGCGCTGGGCACGTTCGTCGATAAACTGGGTGAGCGTGAAGAGCGTTTGCAGGTTTTGGTCGATGAGCGCACCAGCGAACTGGAAACGGCCAAAAATCATCTAGAAATCAATGAACGACGTTTGCGTAACCTGTTTGAAGTGGCGTCTGATTGGTTTTGGGACGTCGATGCCGCGTACGCCATTACGTATATGTCGCCGCAGTTTTTCGAGGTCGTGGGCAACCCGCCCAATGTGCTCCGCCATAGCCTATTTGAGCGTATGGTCAGCGATGATGTGATTGTCGAGGCGGATGCCTTGGAGGATCATTTTCAAACCTTGCGCGACCGCATGCCTTTCAGTCGCTTCGAGTTCGCCATACGGACGCTCAATGGACACACCATGCACCTGCAATCTTCGGGTATTCCGGTGTTCGATGAAAAAGGCCGCTTCGCCGGCTATCAGGGCGCGCTCACTGACATAACTGAATACAAGCTCGCAGAAATCGAAATGCGACATGCGCAGAAAATGCAGGCGCTTGGCAATTTGGCGGGCGGCGTGGCGCACTCGTTCAACAATATTTTTCAGCCGATTTTGATTTTGAGCGAGCTGACGCTAAATGAGACGGCGGAAGGCTCTCCCGTGCGCCAACGCCTGCAAATCGCCATCGATGCATGTCGAAGGGGCAAGGCCCTGGGTGACCGGATATTGCTGTATTCCCGTCAAGACGAGCCGGAGAGAAAACCTCTCGATATTCACGGCGTGGTGCGTGAAACTATGGCGCTTTTTCGCTCAAGCGCGCCGAGCTCAATCCGCTTGACGGAGAAACTCGACCCCGAGGCCGGCAATGTCGTCGGCGACGCCGCGCAGCTCGAGGCGTTGTTGCTCAATCTTGTCACTAACTCAATGGATGCGATCGGTGACAGGGCCGGTGAAATTCAAGTCAATTTGTCACGTGAGAAGCGCTCTAGCGTCGAATATGATATGGGCGGTGATGTCGTCCACGATGCTTATGCGAAGATCAGCGTGTCCGACGACGGGTGCGGGATGCCTCCAGATATCGTCGAGCGGATTTTTGATCCCTTTTTCACCACCAAGGGACTTGGAAAGGGGACTGGATTGGGCTTGTCCATGGCAAGCGGCATCGTGACGATGCACGGCGGGGGCATCAAGGTAACCAGTGTGAAAAATCAGGGGGCCACATTCGATATCTATTTACCGATAGCTGAAGAGGGTGTGGCGGATATGGAAAGTCACTCCAAAATTATTTCCGAAGGGGTGTAGTTATGGCTACTGTGCTTGTGATTGAGGATGATGCGGCCGTACGGTTCTCGTTATTGGCGGCGCTTGAAACCATGGGCCATACGGTCGAAACGGCGGTCAATGGCGTGGAGGGCGTCGCCAAGTGCGTGTCGGGCGCATTCGACCTGGTCATTACTGACCTGATCATGCCGGAAAAGGACGGGATCGAGACGATTTTGGAACTGAAGCTCAACAATCCAGATCTTAAAATCGTGGCCATATCCGGTGGTGGGCGAAATGTCGATATCATGGAAACGACCTATCGGGTCGGCGCGGATTGCGCCTTGACCAAGCCGTTCTCCGTTAAGGACCTGAGCGACTGCCTGTTTCGCGTTTTGTCGGACACGGTGGCGAGGTAGGGGCGTGATATCTCAAACCGGTCTTCGCTTCAGTCAGCCTTGTCCGCGTCAGCCTTGATTTGCATACGTACGATTTTGTCGGGTTCGCCGCTGATTTTGCCGTTCATGTTTTTGTCGCCTTTTTTGAGCGCATCGACAAATTCCATGCCTTTGTTCACGTGACCCCAGACGGTGTACTTGCCATCAAGCCAACGACCATTGCCCAGCATGATGTAAAACTGGGAATCGGCGCTGTCGACATCACGCGATCGGGCCATGCCGACCACCCCGCGTTCGAACTTTTCAGATGAAAACTCGCCGGGAATTTTAACGCCCGAGCCCCCTGCGCCGGTGCCCAACGGGTCGCCGCCTTGGGCCATGAAGCCTTCGATCACGCGGTGGAATGCAAGGCCGTCGTAATAGCCTTGGCGGACCAGCTCTTTGATCCGCGCCACGTGCTTGGGCGCCAAGTCGGGACGCATTTGAATTTCGACCCGCCCGGCGGGAAGATCCAAAAACAAGACGTTATCTGCGCTGTTTAGGTCCAAGTTGCTCTCGCCAGCGCCTTGATAGACGCTGGCGGATGAGCCAGCCTCAGCAGATGAGGGCGTTTGGCCGATGACAAACCACGCCCCGATGGCGATAGAGAATACGAGGGCCGCCAGGGTTGCGATGCGCATGTCATGACCTCTTGATTGGTGGATTAATCTTTGGCGTCGGCAGCGACCTGCATACGCACGATGGTGTCGGGCTCACCCAAAACCGCGCCGTTGGGGCCTTCGCCTTTTTTGATGTTGTCGACGAATTCCATGCCTTGCACAACTTGGCCCCAGACCGTGTATTTGCCGTCCAGATATTCAGAGCGGTCGAACATGATGTAGAACTGGCTGTCGCCGCTGTTGATGTCTTGGCTGCGCGCCATGCCGACGGTGCCGCGCACGTATTTCTCGCGTGAAAACTCAGCCGGCAGATTGACGCCGGAACCGCTGGTGCCGTTGCCCAACGGATCGCCGGTCTGGGCCATGAAACCATCGATCACGCGGTGAAAGGTGAGGCCGTCGTAAAAGCCTTCGCGGGCCAGTTGTTTGATGCGGGTGACGTGCTTGGGCGCTAGGTCTTCGCGCATTTCGATCACCACCCGACCGTCTTTGAGGTCCAGGTACAGGGTGTTTTCAAGGTCCAGGGCCAGGGCCTGTTCGGTCATGATCAAAACTCCAAAAATGAGGGCGGCGAATGCGGAAATGAGACGGGTCATAGTGTCCCTCGCGTTGTAAAAGGGGTTGGGGTGGGGAAAATAGCACGCCGTTTCGAAAACAAAAACCCCGCCGAATGGGCAGGGTCATTGGTCGAGGTGTTTTGCGTGACCACTCCAATAGGGTCAGTCGAACAAAGAATCAATTTCATCCTGGCTGATGGAGCGAGAAGGATCGAGCGCGGGACCGTTGAGCAGTTTTTCGTCGTCAGATTTGCCGTCGCCCTTGACGTCCACCTTGGCGATTTCGTCCTTACCCCACAATTCGGTCAGCGCGGTGACGCGGTCTTCCACGTAGGTCAACGAACGGGCCACCTTAGTGACGCGTTGACCGGTGATGTCTTGGAAGCTACAGGCCTGAATGGTGTTCATGTCGTTTTCGGAGATTTTGTCGAGAAGCTTGAGTTGCGCTGGGTCTTTGAGCAAGGCGCGCAACTCCTGAACGGCTTCTTCGTTGTCTTCCGCGCAGGCCATGATGGTGTTGGATGCATCGTCGGTGGCCTTGATGACGGCGTCCAACTGGTCCGACATGGTGCCAAATTCGTGGGAGTCGTCTGCGGGACGGGAAATACTGGCGATTTCCTCACGCACGCGGTTGATGTATCGCAAAAGCCCGTGCAGTTCGCCACGCAATGCTTCTGAGTCGTGATCTTCAATCGGTGCATTCATGTACGCCACGTCCTTTTCGCCAAACCACAAACACCCCCGCGCGGCGACGGCGCGGATACTCAATTCAGCATACTTTAACAGCAAAAGCAGTTAAAGATTGATAAAAATAACACTTTTGGGGGAAACGCCACTTAGCGGGTGGTGCTTTTGGGGGCCATAGCCTTCATCGCCATGACCTGAAGTTTCATTTTTTGTTCGGCGCTGAGATCGTCCAAGACGTCTTGTCTGGCGGCATGAACGCGCTTCGCCGCTTGGATCAATTGCTGTCGGGTTGGCGAGGCCGTTTGTCCCAGGGGGCCTTGGGGGCGGTTTTGGATGCCATCCAACGTCGCGTCGAGTTGCGCTTTGATGCTGGCCTGAGATGGTTCTGGTTTTTGTTGCGGCGCGGCTGCGGGTTGTGTAGCGGTCTGCGGGGCAGGTTTGGGGCGCGTAGCCGCACTTTCTAGGGCTTCACGGGCTTTTTTGTCCAATAACAAGGACATAAAAGCTTTGCCGATTTTTGACATGCCAGTGACCTTTGCCGCGACTTTTCGCACTCAATACCCGCAGCCTAGCGCGATTCTGAGTGTTGCCGCAAATGCTCGCCCAAATACTCGCCATCATGGGCGTTTTGGCGATTGCAATCATCACCGTCCCGGCTAGGATGGTGAACAGGTTCCGGCATACCTCCCCAAAAAAAAGTTCCACCCCACGCACCCCGGTGTCGTGATGCGGTGTTCGCGGCATTTTCGTCCAGCGGGAAAGTTCCCGCTTTCACGAATGCTTAACCGAAAATAGATAGCGCTTTCACAATAAGCGCAGTATGTTGCGGACCATCATGAAAAGGACAAGAAACGCTAAAATTATCGCCACGCTCGGGCCTGGTCGTTCTTCTGAACAAGACATTTCCGACCTCATAGAGGCCGGCGCCGACGTATTTCGTCTCAACTTCTCACACGGCGTGCACGAAGACCACAAACGCCGTTACAACGTCATTCGCGGCTTGGAAGAAAAATTCAAGCGCCCCATTGGCATCTTGATGGACCTGCAAGGCCCCAAGTTGCGCGTGGGCAAATTCGAAAATGAACGTATTCAATTGGTCAAAGGTCAGCCTTTCCGTTTGGAATTGACCGACGCGCTGGGCAACGAAACGGTTGCTGGGCTTCCCCATCCGGAAATCTTCGCGGCTTTGCGCCCCGATATGGATTTGCTGCTCGATGATGGCAAGATCAAATTGCGCGTCGATAAGGCGGGCAAAGACTTCGCTGAAACCGAAGTCGTGTTCGGCGGTGAATTGTCGAACCACAAAGGCGTCAACGTACCCAGTGCGATCTTGGAACTGTCCGCGCTGACCGAAAAAGATCACGCCGATCTCAAATACGGCCTTGAGTTGGGCGTCGATTGGATCGCGCTGTCGTTTGTACAGCGCCCAAGCGACGTCGAAGAAATCAAAAACATCGTCAAGGGCCGGGCTGGCGTGATGGCCAAGTTGGAAAAACCATCCGCCATCGAACACCTGCACGGCATTGTCGAACTGTCGGATGCGATTATGGTCGCCCGTGGCGATTTGGGCGTCGAATTGCCGCCCGAAGATGTGCCGGTGCAGCAAAAGCGCATCATCAACGCGTGCCGCATTTCCGGCAAGCCGGTGGTGGTGGCGACGCAGATGCTCGACAGCATGGTGCACGCACCGACGCCGACCCGCGCCGAGGCCTCAGACGTGGCGACCGCCATTTATGACGGCGCCGATGCGGTGATGTTGTCGGCGGAAACGGCGGTGGGTGATTATCCGATTGAATCGGTGGCCATCATGGACCGCATCATCAACCGGGTCGAACGCGATCGTTTGTATCGCAAGATGACCGATGCGGCGCGCTCCATACCCGAGGCCACGGCCGCCGACGCGATTTCTGCGGCGGCGCGCCAGACGGCGGAAACCATTTCGGCGCAAGCCATCGTGTCGTTTTCGTCCACCGGTTCGACCACCATGCGTATTGCGCGTGAACGTCCATCGGTGCCGATTTTGGGCCTGACGCCGAACCTCGACATTGCGCGGCGTTTGGTGTTGGCGTGGGGGGTTCACTCCATCCGCACCAAGGATGTGCAAAGCTTCAGCGAAATGATGGGCAAATCGGTGCGTATCTCCATGCGCCAAGATTTCGCGCAAGAAGGCGACACCGTGGTGATCGTTGCGGGTATTCCGTTCGGCGTACCGGGCGGCACCAACATCATGCACATCGCCAAGGTCGAATAAATTTCGGCTGATAAGCGCTAAGTGGCGTTTTCGCCATGCGGAAAGTTACGGGCGGCGTCTTCTGTTTCAGTGGACGCCGCTTTTCTTTTGTCTGCGAACCGACTAGCGTGTGCTTTCCTCAACTTCCCCAGGACTCTGACACGTGTTTGAAACGCTCTTCGCCATCATCGCCCCCGTCTTGATCTGCGCCGCCATCGGTTACGGCTGGGCCCGCGCCGGACGGCCTTACAACACCGAAATGGTCACGCATCTGGTATCGACCGTTGGGGTGCCATGTTTGGTGTTCACCACGTTGGTCAATGTCGATATTGACCTGGACGCGCTGGCGAAAATGGCGGGCGCGACGTTCGCCGCCATCTTTGTTATGGGCTCGGTGGGTGCGGTGATTCTTAAGCTATGGAAACAATCTCTGCGCGCGTACTTGCCGGCGCTGGTGTTTCCCAACACCGGCAACATGGGACTGCCGTTGGCGCTGTTGGCGTTCGGCGAAGAGGGTATGGCGCTGGCGGTGGCGTACTTCACGGTGTGCATCATTTTTCAATTCACCGTAGGCGTGGCGGTGTCGTCCGGCGTGACGTCGCCGATGGCGCTGATGCGGGTGCCGACCATCTATGCGATGATCATTGCGCTGGTGTTTAAGGTCTCAGGCAGCACCGTGCCATTGTGGGCGGGCAACACCATCGAAATCCTCAGCGGTTTCACCATTCCGCTGATGCTGATCACGTTGGGCATATCTTTGCAGCAACTGAAAATCGGCGATTTGGGCAAAAGCCTTGTTTTGGCGTTGATCCGGCTGTTGATGGGTTTTGCTGTCGGTTTGGCATTGGCTGAGGCGTTCGGTTTCGATGGCGCCATGAAGGGCGTGTTGGTCTTGCAGTCGACCTTGCCGGTGGCGGTGTTCAATTATTTGTTCGCGGCGCGCTACAAAACCGACCCCGATACGGTGGCGGGCGCGGTGGTTCTGTCGACGGTACTGTCGTTTGCGACCTTGCCGGCGTTGATGTGGTTCGTGCTGTGATGCCAAGTCTTGGCCGCGATCTGATGCTGCTACTCGCCTTGGCGACGATTTGGAGCTCGTCGTTCACGGTGATCAAGGTCGGCGTCGAGGTCATTCCGCCGGTGACGCTGGCGATGATGCGCATAACGGTCGCTGCGGCGGTGTTGTATGGGTGGTTGAAGGCCAAGGGGCATAGCCTGCCCACGGAACCGCGCGTGTGGTGGTCGTTTTTTTTGATCGGCTGTTTGGGCAACGCGTTCCCGTTCACGATGATCAATTGGGGCGAGCAGGCGATCCCCTCGGGGCTGGCCGCGATCATGGTCGCGACGATGCCGCTGGCGGCATTGGTGTTGGGGCGTATTTTTTCCGATGAGGTGCTCAACGCGCGCCGTGTAACGGGCGTGCTGTTGGGGTTTGCCGGGGTGGTGTATCTGATCGGTCCGCAAGAGCTGTTGGCCTTGGGCGAAGAAGCCGTGCGTCAATTGGCGGTGGCGATGGCGGCGGTGCTGTACGCGGTTTCCGGCATATTGCTGCGCAAGCTGCCCAAAGCCAGTCCCTTGGAACACGGCGCAGGCGTGATGATCATGTCCTCTGTGGTGTTGATCCCGGCGTCGCTGTTTGGCGACCAGCCGTGGACCATCGACTTCACCGCCGAAGCGCTGGCGGCGGGCGTATATCTGGGGGTTCTTCCGACCGCGCTGGCGACCATCATCTTGATCACTGTGATCGCGTCCAGAGGGGTGACGTTCGTCGCCTTGAACAATTATCTGATCCCGATTATGGGGGTGACGTGGGGGGTGTTGTTTCTCGATGAAGCCGTCAGCAGGGAAGCGATCGTGGCGCTGGTGTTGATTTTTTCAGGCATCGCAATTGCCGGCACGGGCCCGACGATCCGAAAGGCCTAACCGTACAGCGCGTCGAGAGACTCGCCGTAAATTTCTTTGATTTTGTGACGGCGCACTTTCAGCGTCGGCGTCATCTGCGCGTTGTCGATGGTGAACGGTTCGCTGGCGACGATGAACTTGCGGACCTTTTCGATGTTGGACAACTGGCCGTTGATCCGCGTCACGGCTTCGCCGAGCACACGGTGCAGATCCGCATCGCCGACCAAGTCGGCCAAATTGTGCGGTTTGTCGTGGCCGGCAGCCCACTCTATCAACCAGTCGGTATCGGGCACCAACAGCCCCACCAGATGCGGGCGTTTGTCGCCATAGACCATGGCTTGGGCGATTTCCGGGGCCAGCGTCAAAATGCCTTCGACGCGCTGCGGGGCGAGGTTGTCGCCGCCGGAATTAACGATGATGTCTTTCTTACGATCAGTGATGCAGAGGTGTCCATCCTCGTCGATCAAGCCGATGTCGCCGGTGTGCAGCCAGCCGTCGACGATGGTTTTGCGGGTGGCCTCTTCGTCGCGCCAATAGCCGTTCATCACCAAGTCGCCGCGGATGAGAATTTCGCCGTCGTCGGCGATGCGCACTTCCGAATTGGGGAAGATCGGCCCCGAACCGTTCATTTTGACGTTTTCGGGCACGTTCACGCACAACACTGGGCCGCTTTCGGTTTGGCCGTAGCCTTGCAAAATGCGCACGCCCAGCGCGGTGAAAAACAGCCCGATGTCGGGGTTGAGCGGCGCGCCGCCCGACACGAACGCTTTGAGCCGCCCGCCGAACCGCAGGCGGACCTTTTGGCGCACCAGACGTTCCAAAACCGCATTTTGCAGCTTTTGCAGCACCGTCATATCGCTGGGGGTTTCGAACGCCATCGAGCCCAACGCTACGGTTTTATTGAACAGAGCCTCTTTTTTGCCGCCTTGCTTTTTCACCCCGCGGGTGATGCGCAAATGCATCATTTCATACAGGCGCGGCACCGCCATCATGATCGTGGGTTTGACTTCGGCCATGTTGTTCAGCAATTGATCCGCGCCTTCGGCGTAATAGATTTGCGCGCCCAAAGACATGGGCCAAAACTGTCCGGCGGTGTGTTCATAGCTGTGCGAGAGGGGCAAAAACGACAAGAACACTTCGTTGTTGAGGCCGAGCTTTTTCAACACCGCCGTAGCCCCGACCAGATTGTGCATAATCGCGGCGTGGCTTTGCATCACGCCCTTGGGCGTGCCGCCGGTGCCCGATGTGTAAATGATGCAGGCGGTGTCGGTTCTTTTAAAGCGTTGGGCTTGCTCGACGATGTTGGTGTGCGACATCGATGTGCGGTTGAGCGCGGCTTGCCAGCTGATCACCTCAACGTTGAGGCCCTGTTGCAGGTCGACCTCTTCCATCATCACCGCAAAGCGCGTGAGGTCGGAAAGGTGCGCCGCTTGCAGAGCTTTTTTCGCCAGCTTGGGCGTCGAAATGATCATCCCGACGGCTTGGGAATGGTCAACAATGTGGCGGTGGTCGTCGACAGTGTTGGTGGTGTAGGCGGGCACGGTGACGCCGCCCGCCGCCATGATGGCCAGATCGGCGATCAGCCATTCGGGGCGGTTTTCCGACACCAGCACCACGCGTTCGCCGTCTTTGACGCCCAGCGCTTGCAGTCCGTGGGCCAGTTCGATGACTTGCGCGGCGACTTCGCGCCATGTCAGGGAGCGGAATTTGCCATCGCGTTTGGCCCACAAAAACGGGTGTTCGCCTTGCTTTTCCACCAGGTCGAAAAACATCGCGACCAAATTGGGCCAATTTTGTTCACTCATCTGGACTTGTCCCCACATTGCGTATTGTACTGAGCCTCATTCCAACCCTATATCTTGTATCCGGTCAAGACGGCCCAGTACGGAGAGGAAAACATGGCGCAAACCGCAGAGCTTCCAAAGTGGAACTTATCTCACCTTTATGACAGTCCTGAGGACCCGCGTCTCGACGCCGATCTGAACGAAGCCGCCAGCCGCTCCAAAACTTTTTCCGATGAGTATGCGGGACACCTGACGGCGTTGGACAGTGCGGGATTCGCGCGCGCCATCACGGAATACGAAAGCATTTTGGAAATTTTGCACAAGGCCATGAGCTACGGCCAGTTGCTGTTTTCGGTGAGCACCGGCGATGCGGAGGTCGGGCGCTTTTACCAAACATTGCAAGAACGCGTCACGGACATTTCCGCCGACACGTTGTTTTTCACATTGGAAATCAATCGTCTCGACGATGAGGTTTTGGACGCCAAGATGAGCGATCCCGCCGCCGCACGCTATCAGCCGTGGCTGCGCGAAGTGCGTCAATTTCGCGACCACCAGCTCTCTGATGACATGGAAAAGCTGTTGCTGGAAAAGTCCGTCACCGGCCACGCCGCATGGGTGCGGCTGTTCGAAGAAACCTTTTCGGACATGCGTTTCGACGTCGAAGGCGTGGGCGAGGGACTGACCCAATCGCAAGTGCTCAATTTGTTGAGCGACAAAGACGGCGCCAAGCGCAAGGCCGCCGCCGCAAGCTTCGGCAAGGTGTTGGGCGAAAACGTCCGCTTGCTGGCGTTGATCACCAACACGCTGGCCAAAGATAAAGACATCGAAGACCGCTGGCGCAAATACGCCCGTCCGGTGTCGGAACGCAACCTGTCCAACCAAGTCGAAGACGAAGTGGTCGACGCGCTGGTGTCGAGCGTGCGCGATCAGTTCAAAAACTTGTCGCATCGCTATTACGCGCTCAAAGCCAAGTGGTTTGGCCAAGACGAACTGGATTATTGGGATCGCAACGCGCCGTTGCCCGACGACGCATCCGCCAAGTTCGAATGGGATGAGGCCAAATCGCTGGTGTTGGACGCTTATGGCGCGTTCGAACCCACCATGGCGAACGTGGCGGCGCGCTTTTTCGATGAAAGCTGGATCGACGCCCGCCCCCGTGAAGGTAAAGACAGCGGGGCGTTTTCGCATCCTGTGGTGCCCAGCGCGCACCCTTACATCATGATGAATTTTCATGGCAAGGCGCGCGACGTGATGACCTTGGCGCATGAACTTGGCCACGGCGTTCACCAGGTTCTCGCCGCCGAACAGGGCGCGCTGATGGCCGATACGCCGCTGACCACGGCGGAAACCGCGTCGGTGTTTGGCGAAATGCTGACCTTTCGTAAAATGGTCGATAACGAACCTGACCCGGCGCGTCGGCGCATATTGTTGGCCGGTAAGGTCGAGGACATGCTTAACACCGTGGTGCGACAAATCGCCTTTCACGAATTTGAGCGCCGCATTCACGACGAACGCAAGTCGGGCGAAATCTCGGTTGAGCGCTTGGGCGATATCTGGATTGATGTGCAGCGCGAAAGCTTAGGCCCCTCGATTCGCTTCGATGACGCTTATCGCAACTATTGGGCCTACATCCCGCACTTCGTGCACACGCCTTTTTATGTGTATGCCTATGCGTTCGGCGATTGCTTGGTCAATTCGCTTTATGATGTGTTCGCCAGCGGAGGCGTTGATCAAGGCTTTCAGCAGAAGTACTTGGACATGCTTGCGGCGGGCGGCGCCAAGCGGCACAAAGAGCTTCTGGCCCCGTTTGGTCTAGATGCTGGCGATCCTGATTTTTGGAAGCGTGGTCTCAGTGTGATTTCCGGCTTTATCGATGAATTGGAAGCGGTAAGCTAAGGAAATCTAGATAAAAATACGTATATGCAGTCCCTTAGTGAACTGTTAGAGCGATATGTGTTAAGAATAGACGATAAATATCGGGGGCGATTCCCGGTGGTTGTGGGTGAGAATCCCTCGCGTTTTGGTTAGCATCAGTGGAGCCCAGCGGATTTCGAGCATGATCGAACTGGACGACAATCCAAACGATACGGGTGGCACCATCCAGGTGGCGCACCGTTCGACGGCGGCGACGAAGACGATTATTCGTTCCGTGTTGGACTTGATGATGTCCAATATGCTGCTGACGCGCGATAAAAAAACCGACAAGCTCGACGAAGATATCAAAGAACTGGTGCGCGAAATCGAAGTGGTGATCCGCACCAATTTGCTCAATCACGGCAATGAGGTGGCGGAAAAAATCCGCAACGATATGCTCATCGCCGCCGCCGCAGACCCTGGCCCGGGTCCAGCCCCCGCCGCCGCGCCGCCGCCGGAACAGGAATCGGGCAATCGCTCTAAATTCCTGCTGCGTTTGATCGCTGGGCGCTTCTCACACCTGTTCGCTGATCCCGAAAACCCGGTGTTCCCGCGTGAAGTGGTGATGGGCTTTGACAATTATCTGGCTAAGCTGCTGGGTGAAGGGCTGTACAGCGAACTGAACGTCGAAGCGCAGGAACTGCTGAGCCAATTCCGCACCGATGACGACGGCGAGATCTGGAAAATGATCGGCAAGAACGATCGCCACAAACGCTTCGCCTACAACATCCTAATCCGTATTTTGCTCAAATTCGAAGATTTCGACTGGGCGAAACGCAATTTCATTTCCATCCTCAATAATGTGACCGAACGACAATCGGGCTTTCTGTTTGAGGACACCCACTTCCAATTGCTGTTCACCGCGCTGTTTTCCGATTTGTTCCGCGCCCTATGGGACGACGAGGAAAGCGTCAAGCTGGACTTCATGTTCGGCGACGGAACATCGGATCGCCTAGATGGCATTCGCGACAATTTCAAAGCCTATAAAGACATGATCGCTCAGCGTGAAAAAGCGGCCGCTGTGGGCTAACGCGCCGTCAGTCTTCTTCGGCTTTAAGTTCACATTCGGACGGGCATTCGGCGATCAGCGTCAGAACCGGGCCGTTTTTCACCGGCACGATCTGTAGAGGTAAAAACTGGCCGTCGCGGCTGAGGTAAAAGTCATACGCCGCATTGTTCCACAGCACTTGATGACGTTTTTTAAAGCCGGCTACGGGTTGCGGGTCGATGCGCACGCGGTAGGTCTCATGGCGGGTGTCGCCCACCGTGCGCGTCGCAGGGCCCATATACGTGATGTGCATGTCAAAGCGCCGGCGCCCGTCGAACCCTTTGACCACGCCCAGTTTTGAGCCCCCCGATAGATGAGAACGCACCACCGCGATCATCTGCGGGATCAAGGTGATGGGATCGTTCACGCCGATGCGCTGATCCGGTTCGACCCGGTCCAGAACTTCGGGGCCCTTTTCTTTGGGGTTCCAATTGGCTTCGCGGCCTTTGATGGGGGACGTTCCGGTGATGGCTTCGGCGGGTTCAGGGGCCTCGTTAAAGGTGATGTCGACCCAGCGAAAATGCCTTTTGTTGGTGTATTCGGTACGGTAATGGCTGGCCAAATAGGTCTCGGTCTGCGGTGCGTTCGCCGCGTTCTCAACCGACGTGCTTTGCTGCATGGTGGCGGGGGGGCGAATGATGCGGCCAACGCTTTTGGCGGTGACGCCCATGTTGGTGAAATATCGCGTCAGGCCGCGGGTTTCCAGATGAAAGCGGTTTTCGTAAGTTTCGCCACCGTTGAGCAGGGACAGCGTAAAGTCCGCGACATGCAAGCCGCCCCAATTGGCTTCATAACGCAAATGCATGGCGCTTTGCGTTGCGGCGCTCGCATTGGCGCAAAGCAGGACGGCGCACGCCAGTGCGGATAGAGCCGGCAGCGGGGCGCCACGTGTTTTGGTTTTGAAGGGCGTGATGTTCATAAGCGAAACCTTAAATCAAGTCGGGGGCGCGCGCCAAGGTCGCAGTGCTGAAAGCTCTAAAAAGTAAGCGGCGCACTTGAAAATATGTGACAAACTTACCAATTCAACGTGGCGATACGTATTTGTCCCGCTGAATGCGTTTGTTCTGCGCTGTAGAATTTTGCATCGTGGGAAATATTGCATTTTTTTGCAATTTCGCAATGCAATGCTTGTGTAACAGGGCGCAAGCGGGCATAAAAATTGACAAAGTTTCATCAGGGTCTTCCCAGAAAAAACGGTTCATCATGAAAATCGCAATTCCCAAGGAGCTCCACCCCGGCGAGACGCGCGTTGCAGCGTCGGTTGAGGTGGTTAAGAAGCTTGTCGGCTTCGGCTTCGACTTAACGGTGGAAAAGGGCGCAGGCGCGCCAGCTTCCATCACCGACAATGATTTCAAAGACGCCGGCGCAAGCATCGCCAAAGATGGTGCGGCAGCGTTGAAAGACGCCGACGTGGTGCTGAAAATTCAGCGCCCCACCGCCGACGAGCTTAAGCTGATGAAAAAGGGCGCGGTCGTGTGCGCGCACATGTCGGCGCTGAGCGAAAAGGCCGAGGTTGAGGCCATGGCCAAGTCGGGCGTCACCGCCTTCGCCATGGAGCTGATGCCGCGCATCTCGCGCGCCCAGAGCATGGACATCCTGTCCAGCCAATCCAACTTGGCCGGTTACAAAGCCGTGTTGGATGCGGCCAGCGAATACGGCTCAGCCATGCCGATGATGATGACGGCGGCGGGCACAATCGCCCCGGCCAAGGTCTTTATCATGGGCGTCGGCGTCGCGGGCTTGCAAGCCATCGCCACGGCCAAGCGTTTGGGTGCGGTGGTGACCGCCACCGACGTGCGCCCGGCGACCCGCGAACAGGTCGAAAGCCTGGGCGGCAAGTTCCTCACCGTCGATGAAGAGATGGAAAAGGACGCCGAAACCGCAGGCGGCTACGCCAAGCAGATGCCGCCGGAATATTTCGACAAGCAAAAAACGGTGGTGTCCGAGCACATCAAAAAGCAAGACATCGTCATCACCACTGCCCTGATCCCAGGGCGCACCGCGCCGATCTTGGTGACCAAAGAGATGGTCGCCAGCATGAAGGCGGGCTCAGTCATCGTCGATCTGGCGGTGGAAGCGGGCGGCAACGTCGAAGGTTCCAAGCTGGGTAAGGTCGTTAAGTCGCGCAACGGCGTGCATATCGTCGGCCATGCCAACGTGCCCGGACGCTTGGCCAAGGACGCCAGCCAGCTGTTCGCCAAGAACCTGTTCAACTTCCTCAGCCCGCATGTGGACAAGGAAGCGAAAACCATCAATTTTGATTTCGATGACGAAACCGTGTCCGGCACCTGCGTGTGCAAAGACGGCGCGGTGGTTCATCCCATGTTGAAAGAGGGGAGCTAAGTCATGGACGCGGCTTCGATCACAGAACAAGCGCGTAAGCTCGCCGAAGGTGCGGCGGGTCTTGCAGAACAAGCGGCGCAACTGGCCGGCAATGCCGTACAGTTGACCGCATCGACCGGCGGTTCGGCGGAAGGCTTTTCCTTCATGGCGCTGTTCACCATTTTTGTGCTGGCGTGTTTCGTCGGCTACTTCGTGGTGTGGAGCGTGACGCCCGCATTGCACTCGCCCCTGATGGGCGTCACCAACGCGATCTCGTCGGTGATCATCGTCGGCGCGTTGATCGCCGCAGGACCCGCAGACATGAACTTCTCGAAGGTCATGGGGTTCGTCGCCGTGACTTTGGCCTCCGTAAACATTTTCGGCGGTTTCATCGTGACCCAGCGCATGCTTCAGATGTTCAAAAAGAAAAAGAAAGCGGGGGGCGCATAGATGTCTGAAAATATGAGCGCTTTTGCGTACCTGATCGCGTCCGTCTGCTTCATTTTGGCGCTGCGCGGCCTGTCTCATCCGGAAAGCTCGCGTCGCGGCAACATGCTCGGCATGATCGGTATGGTCATAGCCATCGCCACCACCTTGATCGATCCCAACGTGGTCAGCTATCCGATCATCATTGTCGGCTTGTTGATCGGCGGCTCCATCGGCGCCGTGGTCGCGATGAAGATCGAAATGACGGCGTTGCCGCAACTGGTCGCGGCGTTTCACTCGCTGGTCGGTTTGGCCGCTGTGCTGGTCGCCAGCGCGGCGCTGTATAGCCCTGAAGCTTATTTCAGCGTGCCCGTTGGCAGCATTCCGTCCGCGAGCTTGGTGGAAATGGGCCTCGGTGCGGCGATCGGTGCGATCACCTTCTCGGGCTCGATCATCGCCTTCGCCAAGTTGCAAGGCGTCATGTCCGGCGCGCCGATCACCTTTAAGTTTCAGCATCTGCTGAACGCGGTTGTCGGCTTGGTGATCGTGGCCTTGTTCTTCGTCTTCGCCACCTCTGAACAGCACACCGCGTACTGGGCTTTGGTCGCTTTGGCGTTTTTGATCGGCTTTTTGATCATCATCCCCATCGGCGGCGCGGATATGCCGGTTGTGGTCTCCATGCTCAACTCGTACTCGGGCTGGGCGGCGGCCGGTATCGGCTTCACCCTGGGCAACCCGCTGTTGATCGTCACCGGCGCGCTGGTGGGCTCTTCGGGTGCGATTCTGAGCTACATCATGTGCAAAGGCATGAACCGCTCTATCTGGAACGTGCTGTTGGGCGGTTTTGGCTCCGACACTGGCGCGGCTGCCGCCGCGGCGGCGCATGGCGGTTCGGTCAAGTCCGGCTCCGCCGACGACGCGGCGTTCATCATGGGCAACGCGTCCAAGGTGATCATCGTGCCCGGCTACGGCATGGCGGTGGCGCAAGCGCAGCATGCTTTGCGTGAAATGGCCGACCTGTTGAAAGCCGAAGGCGTGGACGTGAAATACGCCATCCACCCCGTCGCTGGTCGTATGCCCGGTCACATGAACGTGTTGCTGGCCGAAGCCAACGTGCCCTATGACGAAGTGTTCGAGCTTGAAGAAATCAACAACGAGTTCTCGTCCGCCGACGTCGCTTTCGTCATCGGCGCCAACGACGTCACCAACCCCGCCGCCAAGACCGATCCGGCCAGCCCGATCTACGGCATGCCGATCTTGGATGTGGAAAAAGCCGGTTCGGTGTTGTTCCTCAAGCGCTCTATGAGCTCCGGCTACGCGGGCGTCGACAACTCCTTGTTCTTCGCCGACAACACCATGATGCTGTTCGGCGACGCCAAGAAGATGACCGAAGAAATCGTTCAGGCGCTGGGTCACTAGCCCCCCATCACCTGATCAACGCAAAACGGCGGCTCCGCAATGAGCCGCCGTTTTTTGTATATTTACAGATTGGGCTTAAATTTAAATTGTAGTATTATCTGGTTGCGTCGGGCGTTGAACTTTGCGTGATCGGAAAGGAACCTATGGACGATCTGTTTGATACCCCAAAAACGGCAATTGACTTGCTGCCGGCGCAAGTGGCCATATTAAACGAACAAGGCGTTATTCAATACACCAACAAGGCGTGGGAAGATTTTGCCCAAGACAACGGGTATGTGGGGCCAGCCTTTAGCGGGCAAAATTATTTAGATGTTTGTGTCGACACAAATGGTGTGGAGACACAACAGGCCGACGCTTTTGTGGACGGTTTACGGGGCGTTTTGTCAGGCCAGCATAAGCGGTTTGAACTGACCTATCCGTGCCATTCTCCGGCCGTTCCGCGTTGGTTTAAGGGTATTGCATATAAACCAGGTCGAACCATCACGATTATGCACGTGAACATCACCGAAGAGTATCAGCGTCTTGAGCGTTTGTCGGATTTTTTGGGAAACGCCCAAATGGTGCATGAACTGCGTACGCCCTTGAATGCGATCATGGGTTTTGCAGATTTCAGCCGCCTTCTTGGGGCGGATAAAATCGATCAAATTCACGAACACCTCGACATCATCCACAGTTCCGGACAGCGCATGCTGGGCTTGGTGAATACGCTTTTACTGTCCGCGCGTGGCGAATTAGGCAATGCAACAAATTCCGACAAAATCATCGATCTCGGCACGCTTATCAACGATATCGTGCGAGAACACGCTTCTTTGTCCACTAAGGCAGATGTCACCGTGGATTTAGATATCGTCAAGAATGTGAATTTCATCGGTAATGAAGAGGCATTGTGGAAAGTGTTCGCAAACCTTGTCAGCAACGCCGTTAAATACAACACTTCTGGGGGACGGGTCCAGATCAAGGCCTTTCTGAATGCATCTCGTGGCCTAGTGGTGTGCGTGACAGACACGGGCGTAGGCATCGACGCGGATCACTTGGATAAAGTCTTCGACCCGTTCTATCGCGTTGATCATATGGAGGAAAATCGCGATGGTACTGGCCTAGGGCTCGCCATAGCCCGCGATGAAGTCAAATCGCATGGTGGCGATTTGCAGGTGGAAAGTGCGATGGGCGAGGGTTCAACCTTCACCGTAAGGCTGCCGGGGTGGCGGACCATCCAAACGGGGGAAGAATCCAGCTGAATCTACGTCACCAGAACTCGCCGTTCTTCCGGCTCGCGCAGGACCGGCTCGGGCTTATGCCTTTTTAACGAACTCTGACTTCAACCCCATCTGGCCGATGCCCGGCACCTTGCAATCGATGTCGTGATCGCCGTCGACCAAGCGGATGTCTTTGACCTTGGTGCCGACCTTGACCACCGAAGACGATCCTTTGACTTTGAGGTCCTTGATCACCGTCACGGTGTCGCCGTCGCTGAGCGGATTGCCGACGCTGTCGCGCACCACAGGGGCGCTGTCTTCGGCCGCAGGGCCGTCTTTCGCCCACTCGTGCCCGCACATGGGACACATCAACATGGCCCCATCTTCGTAGGTGTAGTCCTCGTCGCATTTGGGGCATTTGGGCAGGCCGGACATGGTGGGGTCTCCAAGGCGGGGTTAAGTTGTGCGCCTTTTTCTCCTATCGGGCGCCAAGATGCAAGCTTGACGCCCTGGCCCAAGCGCTTCATGTAAAGACCATGATGAAAAACAAGACGGTCTACATCTGCATCAACAAGCGCGGCGGCAAGGCCTGTATCGGCCCGCAGTCGCGCGAAGTGTTTCGCACGCTACGTAAACGCGCCAAGGAGCGGGGCGGTGATGTCGCGGTCGAACGGATCGTGTGCATGGGCGATTGCAGTTATGGGCCCAACGTCAAAATTCACGGTGGGCCTGTGTTTCACGAGGTCACCGTGGACGACGTCGATCGCATTTTGGATCAGGCCGTTCAAAGTTAAGCCTTTTATTTGGCCAACAAAAAACCCGCCATACGGCGGGCCTTTCGTTTCGGAACTTTGGGCTCAGGCCCTTACGGGCTAGAAACCTTCACGTTCCAGACGCTTGCGCTCCATTTTACGAGCACGGGAAACGGCCTCGGCCTTTTCGCGCGCGCGCTTTTCGGAGGGCTTTTCAAAGTGCTTGCGAAGTTTCAGCTCGCGGAAAATACCTTCCCGCTGCATCTTCTTCTTCAACACTTTCAGCGCCTGATCAACGTTGTTATCGCGGACGACAACTTGCACGTTAATCACATCCTTTCAAGTTTGGGTTCAGTCGGAATATGGGGCAAGAAGCCTTGCATCCCAACCGTTTCCGCACCACAGTGGGCGGAACAGCGCGAGTTCTATCACACGCGCGCCACTATGTGAAGCCTTTGGCTTTATCATCTGTCGTGAATCCGAGCCCGCTTTGGCGGGGGAGGCAAGCGCAAGGCGCGCCGCGCAAATGTGCGTAAGCCAAGGGAGCCGCAGGCGACCGCCCGGCGCTTGAGGGACAATAAACGTATGGCTATTTTGAAAATCGCCCGCATGGGCCACCCGATTTTGAAGGCTCAAGCCGCCCCGGTCGAAGATCCATCTGCGCCTGAAATGGCGGCTTTGGTCGAAGATATGATCGAAACGATGGAAGACGCCAACGGCACCGGCTTGGCCGCGCCGCAGGTTCATGTGCCGCTGCGCGTGGTGATCTTTAAGGTCAGCCCGGCGCGCGCGCATGAAGAGGAAGAGGGCGAGATTGAGGCGGGCGTGCCGCTGACGGTGCTGATCAACCCGGAAATCGAGCCGCTCAGCGATGAAAAAGAGCCCGGTTGGGAAGGCTGCTTGTCGTTGCCGGGCATGATGGGCGAAGTCGAGCGCTTTACCCACATTCGCTATTGGGCGTATGATCTGCAAGGCAATCGTTTCGAGCGCGAAGCGCGCGGCTTTCACGCCCGCGTGGTGCAGCACGAATGCGATCACCTGGACGGAATTTTGTATCCTTATCGCATTGAGGATATGGACCGTTTCGGCTTTACCGAGGAGCTGACCCGGTCGGTGTCCGCGCCCCAGACCGAGTCCGCGCCCGCGCCAGAGGCTGAAGACGAAGATTGATGAGGATTTGAACATCATGAGCGCTGCGAAAAAAATGTCCCGCGATGAAAAGAAGGACGCCATCGTCCTCGCCGCCGCCCCGCATGTGGCGTTTGACGGCTGGGGCGAGGCTGCGTTGAGCGCTGGGGCCGAAGACGCCGGTTTCGACGCCAACACCGCCAAGCGCTTGTTCCCCGAAGGCGCAGTGGACGCCATCACCCACTTTGCGACCATCTCGGACCGGGAAATGATCAAAGCTATGGAAGCTGCCGATTTGGACGCCATGCGGGTGCGTGATCGGATCATTTTCGGCGTGCGCGCGCGGCTGGAGTTTTTGGGCCCCTACCGTGAAGCGGTGCGCGGTGGGTTGGGCGTTTTAGCCAATCCTTTGCACGCGGGCTTGATGGCGCAGATCACCCACACCACGGTGGATCACATTTGGTACATGGCGGGGGATCGCTCGGCGGATTTCAATTATTACACCAAACGCGGCCTGTTGGCGGCGGTGTACGGCCCGACGGTGCTGTATTGGCTGAACGATCAATCAGAAAATTGCGAAGACACCTGGGATTTTTTGGCGCGGCGCATCGACGACGTGCTGAAAATTCCGCCGATGAAGGCCAAGGTGATGAGCGCGCTCGAGAACTTCATCAAAAGCGGGCCGTTTTCCAAATTCAACAGCGACCTACAAATGCGCCCCTGATGCAGATGTAGACCTGATATAGACGTAGGGAAGTCTCCATGACCGCAAACGCTCACGTTTCCCCGACCCAAACGCCCCCGATGCAAGGCATCGGCATGGCCGATCACTTTGTGACCTGTTCGCGTCTGGGCCGTTATCTGACGTTTGAGGGTAACGGGCGTTTTCTGATCACCGACGACTTTGCCTCGACCAAGCTGCATATCCCCAAAGACGCTCAAGCGATGGCGACGATTTGTTCCAAGGACGAATTGGTGGCGCGCGCCGCATTGATGCCGTTGGCGCATCGCGCCGCCAACATGGACGATGCGCGGCGCGAAGCTTTTGAAGAACTGTTTGAACTGATCGAAAAGCAAACCCTGTCGCCGCTGGTGCGTGAAGGGGCGGCGGCGGTGCTGCAATCGGGCTTTCGCGAACATCGCATTCGTGATTTGGAAGCGGTGCTTAGCGATGACCTCAACCCGGCGCGCAAGCGTTACCGCAAGTTCCTCGACGTGGTGCGCGAAATGATCGAAGGCCGGGTGTCGAGCGGCACCTTCATCGACGACTTCGTCGACTTCACCAAATCGGTTGCGGGGCGCTTGGATTTTGGCATCTACAGCTATTGCCTGGACCGCATCTTCGCCACGCCCTTGATCCCGTTACAGGTGAAAAAGCTGGTGGCTATCGAGGTGCTGCGCTTTCCGCCGTTGGTGCGCCGCGAACTGATCTCCAACGCCCTGGCGAATACGGGCGTGAACCGCGAAACCAAGGACTTCATCCGCCACGCGGTGTCGTTGCATCTGGACAAAAGCCAAGCGGTGGAAATCGAACTGCTTGAAGCGGTGAAAGAACATCGCATATCCGCCAAGGACATTGAAAAAAGCCTCAATCGCGCCAGCATGGCGGCGGCTTACAGCGGCGTTTCGGGCCGGGCTTAGAAGGCTGCGCTTAGATTTAAGCGACGGGAAATTCGAACCACAGGCTCAAAAGTGAGCCTTCTCTGCGTTCCAAATCGATATTACCGTTCATCATCTTCACCAATTTGGTCGATATGGCCAGTTCCAGGCCCGTGCATGTGTCGTTCAGCACCATCTCACCGCAATTGCTTTTGGGGGTGAAGGGCGTCGCCGGATTGGGAATGTCGGGGCACGGGTTGTGAAACTCGGCGGTAAACCGCAGCATTCCGTTGGTCACGGAATTTGACAGCGTGACGGCGCCGTCATCCAGGCAACCGCACACGGCGAAATTCAACAGATTATCCATGACTTGCTTGAAGCGCATATCATCGGCGATGATCATGGACAGTGCGGATGTATCGACGCCTTGGTCATCGATGGTGATGTTGCGCAGTTTAGACGTCGCCTGAGCGGCTTCGAGAACCGCCTCATAGGTGTCGAGCGGTGGAAACGGCGATATGTTCAGCTTGACAGTGCCGCTTTCCAGCTCAGCGAAGGAGAGGATCGCATCGACAACGCTCATCAGGTTCTGTCCGGCGTCGACGATTCGGTGGACGGCATCTTTACCGAAATCGGACGCCATCACGGCCTTGTCCATTTCCAGCAATTGGGCGAAACCCAGCACCGAATTCAACGGCGTGTGGAGCTTGTGGCTGAGGGCTGAAATGAACTCGTAGTTCAAGTCGGTGGCTTTCAGACGAGCCTCCTTCTCAATCAAATGAGAAGCTTGGCGGGCGTTGTGAATCGCCAGCGCAGTCGAGGACGCCAACGCCATCAACGTCACTTCGTCGGATTTGGAGAAAAAGCCGGTGCCGCGTTTGTTGACGACTTCCAAAGCGCCAATCACTTCGCCTTGAATGACCATCGGCGCACACAGCAACGACACAGTTTTAAAGCCGGTCTTTTGATCGACAGCCTTGGTGAAAAAGGGATCGGTGGATACGTTGTGCACGGTCTGGGTGGTGCGTTCGCGGATGGTGCGACCAACGATGCCTTCATCGATGGAGACTTCTAGGCCGCTGACGTCAACCGGGCCGGAGCATGCGGAACACACGACGGTGGTTTTGTCGTGACCGAGCAAAAACAAAGACGAGCCTTCGGCTTGCAGGTGGGTTCTGATCTGGTCAACGCAGGTGTCGATGGTGGTTTTCAAATCCAGGGAATTGGCGAAGGCGTTGTTGATTTTGCTGGTTAAGCTCAACAACATGTCGTGGGAAATGTAGGCGCCAAAGGTTGCTTGATCCGAGGAGAACTCCAACCCCACGCCGTTTTCGCGCACGCGAGAGACGGTGCAGGGAAAATAAGGGCTGCCGGGGTGCGGAGAGATATGCAGCTGAGCCGTTTCCGTGGCAGAGATGGCCGCGAACGGTGGTTCGATGCTGAGAAAAATACCGCCCGGGCTGACATTGAGGGTTTGGCCTTCGTAGACGCGCCCACCATCCAGAACCAAGACCATTCCAGTTTGGTAGTCTTGGCGTTCCCATTTTCGGTGTTCGACGAGGCCGGGGTCTGCGCCAGCGGCGGGTTTAGGGTCGTCCATTTATGGTCTCTATCTTGAAGGCTATACGAGTTGAAAATAATCCTTATATGTTCAATGCCATAAGTGTAGCAGTTCCGCAGATCGACTCAACATTTCGCTTGGCGGGTATGGGCCGATTTCATCGGCATCGCGCCCATCGCCGTCAGCATTTGACTGGCGACGCACAAAGGCATAACGGCGCTTTAAGACCAACCCTTAGGCTGTGATCCTTTGGCGTACAACCGATTGATGTGGCCCATTTTGCGCCCGTCGCGGGGCTCAGATTTGCCATACAGATGCAGCTTGTTTTCCGGATCTGACAGTTGCGTTTCCCACAGCGTCGCGTCCATCCCCAACAGGTTGAGCATCACGGCGTCTGAATGGCGTTCCGGCGCGCCCAGCGGTAGATCGCAGACGGCGCGCACGAACTGTTCGAACTGGCTGGTCTTGCAGCCGTCCTGGCTCCAGTGCCCGGAATTGTGCGGGCGCGGGGCCATTTCATTGACCAGCAAATGATCGTCTTTGGTGACGAACAATTCCACCGCCAAAAGTCCCACCAAGTCCATCGCTTCGGCCATTTGTTGACCGATGGCGCGGGCTTTCGCGGCAAGCTCTGGGCTGATGTCAGCAGGCGCGATGGTGACATCAAGGATGCCGTCCTTGTGGCGATTTTCCACCACATCGAAAGACGCCATGGCGCCGTTCGGGCGGCGTGCGGTGATCACGGAAACTTCCATACGGAAATCGACAAAGCCTTCCAAAATAGCGGGGCCGCCGCCCAGTTCCGCCCAAGCGTCGCTGGGGTTGGTTTCGGGTCTGATTCGCACTTGGCCCTTGCCGTCGTATCCCAGGCGCGTGGTCTTGAGGACCGCCGGTGCGCCGATTTCTTGGATGGCGTCGGCAAGCTCTTGGGCGTTGGCGACTTCTTTCCACGGTGCGGTTTCAATGCCCAGATCGTTGCAAAAGCTTTTTTCGCGGATGCGGTCTTGGCAAATGGCCAAACATTCCCAGCTGGGACGCACCGGGGCGAGATCGCTGAGGTGGCGCACCGTTTCGGCAGGCACATTTTCAAATTCGAACGTCACCACGTCGACCGACCGGCCAAACGCTTCGATGGCGTCTTGATCGTCGTAGGCTGCGACGGTGGCGGCATGACACACCTGTTCGGCGGGGCTATCGATCTCGGGCGTGAAAACGTGCACTCGGTAGCCCAATTCGGCCGCCGCGACGGCAGTCATGCGGCCCAATTGTCCACCGCCGATGATGCCGATGGTGGATCCGGGTTTGATGGGGGTGGTGGTGTTGGTCATGATGTTAATCGGTCGGTTCTTCGGCGACCGCGGCGGTTTGCGCGGCGCGCCAAGCGTCGAGCTTTTCAGCCACAGCCGTGTCGTGCAGCGCAACAATCGACGCCGCGAATAGGCCCGCGTTGATCGCGCCGGGCTTGCCGATGGCCAAGGTGCCGACCGGCACGCCGCCGGGCATCTGCACGATGGACAACAAAGAATCCATACCTTTAAGGGCTTTGCTTTCGATGGGAACGCCCAACACCGGCACGGGTGTCATCGCCGCCGCCATGCCCGGCAAATGCGCGGCCCCACCGGCGCCCGCGATAATCGCTTGAAGACCGCGATCTTTTGCCGACTTGGCGTAAGCAACCAGACGATCTGGCGTACGGTGCGCGGAGACGATCTTGGTCTCATACGCAACGCCCAGTTTGTCCAGGGTCTCGGCGGCGTTTTTCATGGTTTCCCAGTCGGACTGGCTGCCCATGATAATGCCCACAATCGGTGAGGTCATTCGGTCTGCTCCTGCGCGGGCGTGTCGCCCCGTGAGAAAGCGGGCAATTATAGGCATCAGGCCTTATCAAGCAAGGGGTATAGCGCATACAGTTGCAATTGTGCGTTCCCTTACCACTCTCAGCGCGTTTCATGGTAAATTCAAATTAAGAATCCTATACACATGACCGTGAGCATGTGACGGGTGTGCGACTGGCAACGGGTAGGGAGACGTCCCAATGGCGGAAGACAACGTAGGTCCGGCGGCGCCGATCGTTTCCGTGCGCCCTGGACGCAACCGTCTGGCCGAAGAAGACCGTGAACTGCAAGCAGCCAAGCGTGAACGCAAAAACAAGCACAAGGGCGCTTACGAGGACAGTCACGGTGGCCATAGCGGCCATGCGGGCGGTCATGGCCATGACGAAATCGATGACGACGTCAGCGTGCTCGGCATTCCCAAAGGCGAAATGACCGACAACGTTCGCCAAGCCATCAACACGCTTTTGGACGAAATCAATCATTTGCGCGGTGAGCTCGCCCGCGCCAAAGGCCATGAGGCCTATCTGGAAGAACAAGCGGAAAAAGATCGCATGCTGCATGTGATGCGTCGCCGCGCTTTTATGGCGCGTCTGGCGCTGGCGTCCCGGCGGGTCGAAGAAGAAGGCGTCGAGTTCGCGTTTCTCTATATCCAGATCGTCAACGCCGCCGCTGTACGCGGTGAATTTGGTCACGGCGCGTTGGAAAACCTGATGATGCAGGCGTCTGCGGCTTTGCGCGAAGGGGCGGAAGCCGGTGACGTGGTGGGCAGCCTGGAAAATTCCGACTTTGGCTTGATCTTACCCGGCAATACGTTGCAAGACGCTGATCGCAAAGCCGCCCGCCTGATGCCGGTTTTGCGTGGGCGGACGTTTGCGTGGCAGGGCCAAGATTTGTCCATCGAGGCCCGTTTCGGCGATGCGACCATCACGGCGGGTGTTAGCGGCGAAGATGTGATCCGTCACGCCAAAGACAACATGAACGCCCGCGCCGAGCAGGCCTAAAAACTAGGTCGAGCAGGACTAAAAACTAGGCGGAGGCTTCGTTGAGCGCGCGCTCGACAAAGTCCAGCCGATCCTGACCCCAAAACAGTTCGTTATTGTAGACATAGCTGGGATAGCCGAACACGCCGCGCGCGATGGCGGACTGGGTCGTTTGCGCAAACGCGCTGTCGAAGCTTTCGTCCGTGGACGCTTCCAATAGCGCCGCGCCGTCAAGACCGCAATCATCCGCAAGCTTCTTCAGCGTCGGCGCATCGCTGGCGTCCAGCTCATCTGTCCACACGGCTTTGAAAATCGCGCCCAGCAACGGTCCAACGTCGTGGCCGGCTTCTTGCGCGGCGAGGATCAGTTTGGACGCGGGAGCTTCGGGGATTGGGAAAAATTTGGGCTGCAAGTTTAAGGAAATGCCTAAGCGCTTGCTCCACCGCGACAATTCAACCAGACGGTAGTCCTTGCGGTGCTGGGCGCGGTCTTTGAGCAATTGTCCCCCGGTGGCGGGGAATAGGTCAGGCGAGCTGAGGGGATGGTAGATCACTTGGCTATCGAATGTCTGGGCCATATCCAAGAACCGCGCATGGCCCATATAGGCCCACGGTGAAACGATGGAAAAGTAATAATCGATGGTTTTGTCGGTGCTCATGAAGCTCTCCCGCTGGTGTGCCCGCTGGTGTGTATCTAAGCTATTTAGGCAATGATGTCGGGAATGGAACCACTTTCGAGCTGGGCGATCTGATCTTTGAGCAAAAGCTTGCGTTTTTTCAGGCGCTGCAGTTGCAAACGATCCGGTGCGGGATCATCGGTCAGGCGCGCAATCACATCGTCCAAATCACGGTGTTCGGACTTCAAGTGTTCAAGCTGAGTGGGCATTTTGTTGAGCGTGTCGGTCATAGAGGTTCCGTCTGAATTTGCGCCACCATATCACAAATTGTCACCTTTATGACAGGAACGGATTGGCGATTCTTTGTAAGGTGTTTGGCAAGTTGCTGAAAACGCAGAATGATCCCATGGGACTTTACATCCGTGATAGGCGAGGCGTAAGATTCTTGCGAGTATGGTCTTTAATTATGGGAGAAATTCCAATGGCATTGGAGAATAGGATCGATTCGCTTAAGAGCCGTCACGGCGAGCTTGAAACAGCACTCGATACGGAAACGGCCCGGCCGTTCCCAGATGAAGTTGAAATCCATAGCTTGAAGAAAGAAAAGCTCCGAATAAAAGACGAATTGGAAAGCCTCACCCACCATTGACCGCAATGGATCAACAGAGTTTGTGAGATGCATAAACAACAACCGGCCTTCCTATGGGAGGCCGGTTATGCGTTGCGGTAACACTTCGTTACATTTCGGCTCTGGTGGTCATTTTATGATTTCGCTATTGTGATCATCTCAATTGACGTTGTTTTTGTGATGGGAGGGTTGTCTCAAAATGCGGTTCTGGATTGTTCCCTTTGTTGCTCTTGGTTTGTTGGCGCTGTTGCCATCCGCGCAGGCCGAATATCGTACTGAAAGCATCGACAACGATTATCAAAGCGAAGTCCAGGCGGCGGCGGAAGAAGACAAGTACTTGGTGCTGTTTTTTCACCAAGCGGGCTGTCCGTACTGCGATAAAATGCGCGCCCGCGTGCACCCTGAACCGGCGGTGATGGACTATTTTTCCAAGCACTTCGTGATGATGGAAAGCAATATCAAAGGCAATTTGGATGTGGTGATGCCCGATGGCACGCCCGCCAATGAGGTCGAATTCGCTCGCAAAATCCGCGTTCGCGCCACCCCGGTGTTTATGTTTTACGATAAAGACGGCAGCGCCGCGCTGCGCACCACCGGGTATCTCGATGAAAAGCAGTTTTTGCTGGCAGGCAAATATGTGGTCGATGGCGTACACAAAACCGGAAAATCTTTTTTCCGCTATATTCAAGAACAGAACTGATCCATGCGGGGGGGACTTAAAAACTGGGGGTTTAGTGTTGCGGTCGTGATCGCACTCGGTCCTGCGCCCGGCTTGGCCCAGGACGAAACGGTGATCACCGCGTCGCATGTGTTGGAACGCATCCAAGACAACGGCGATTACGCCATCACCACCGCCGCCGCCGATATCGACATCGCCCGCGCGCGTTTGGCCGAAGCTGACGCCGGGTTGATGCCGACGCTGTCGCTGTCCGCCACCGGGCAATTTTATCGCCCCAGCGCGGATAAAAAATATCCTGATGACAACGCTGAAGCTTACGGGAAGCTGGAAGTCGTGCAGCCGATTTATGATTTCGGCAAACGCGCCAGCGCGCAAGATGCTGCGGCCAAATTGGCTGAGGCGGCGGAGCAATCGTTGATCTCGGCGCGCAACACGGTTTTGCTGGAAGGCCTAGCGCTGTTTTATAATCTGCACGCGTCAGAGCTGGAAGTACGCGGCCTGAACGAAAGCCACACCTCTGCCTATTTGAAATGGGACCGCGCCAAGGAAAGCCTAGCGCTTGGCCGCGCCAGTCCGGTGGATGTGGCCAAGGCGTTGAGCTTGGCCGAACAAAGCCGCTTGGTCTACTACCGCGAACGCACCCGCAACGCGGGCTATCGTTTGCGCTTGGAAGAACTGATGGGCGCGGCCCTGCCCGAAGAGCTGATCTCGCCGCCCAAGTCGCCCAAAAACAAGCACGCCGAAATCAACCGCGAAAAATTTCTCGCCGCCGTGATGGATCGCAATCCCGATCTTGCGGCGTTAGCGAAACAGGGCGAAGCGCTCGGACTGACCCGGGATGGCGTGAGCTCGAGCCCAAGTTTGAATGCTTTCGCCAGCAGCGAATACACCACCCGCGATTTGCGTGGACGCAATGATTACGCCCTCGGCGCGCGGCTGTCGTGGCCGATTTTCGACGGTGGCCTCACGGCGGCGAAAAAGACCCGCTTGGCGGCGGAACAATCGCGCCTTAACGCCAAATTTGAGGCCAAAAAAAGCGATCTACGCCGTCGCGCCCTGAGTGATGTGATGGATTTGAATGACGCCTATCAGCGTGTGCTCGCCGCGCGCGCTCAGCATGACTACACGTCCAAAAATCTACTGCGCCGCCAGCAGCTATATTCCCAAGAACGCGTCTCGGAACTTGGCAGCGCGATGATCGACCACACCAAAGCCGAGGCCGAACTGGTGCGCGCCACCGGAGCGTACCGCATGGTGCAAGCGCGCATCGCGGTGCTGTTGGGTGAGCAACCGGGACGTGGGATCGAGCATGATTTCCTGACCGCCCAAGGGTTGGCGGAACAAAGCAGCGGCAGCTTCGTGCCCAAATCCGGCACCGGGTTCGGCCAAAACGACGCCGAAGAATTTAAGCGCCAGGACATCGTTCCGCCGCTCCAGAAATAAGGGGGATAAGACCCGTGAAAACTTTCCTGATCGCCGCCCAGATGACGCTGATGTTGGTGCTGACCCCCGCAACCAGTTGGGCGGGCGAACGCGCGCTGAGCTTCGCCGTGTCTGGCGTGGTGGCGGACGTCAAAGTGCAATCGGGCGCCAGCGTCAAAAAAGGCGACGTCCTGGCGGTGCTCGACCTTGCGCCGTTCCAGGCCAAAAAGCGCGCCGCCGACGTCGCAGTGCAAGCCAGCCAAGTGATCTTCGATCTGGCCGACCGCCGCTTGGCCCAAGTGCAAGAACTGTTCGACGCCCTGTCGACCTCGGCGGAAAATGTCGAGCTTGCCGAAACCACCCAGGCCAACGCCAAGATGGCCTTGGAAAATGCGCGCGCCCAGCAAACCCTCGCCACTTGGCAACTGAACCGCGCTACCTTGAAAGCGCCGTTTGCGGGCACGGTGGCGTCTCTGCCTGGGTATGCGGGGATGGTGGTGAATGTGAACGCGGGCGCCGTTGCGGTGGTGGTGCTTAACACGCCCTAGCGCCGCACGCGCCCGGGGACTGGTCAGACCGACTTAAATTTGTCACAATCTATGGCGGAAGGTGAGGTGAGGCACCTAAACATAAACTTGTGAACTTTAAACTCGGGAAGAGCCATCAATGTCTAGGCGTGTTGTTATTGCCGAGCATTTGCGCCGGTATACGAATATATCCAAAGTCAAAAATGAGAAAAAATTAGAACGTGCATCCGGTAGCGATCAATCGCAGTTCGAAGAGCAAAAAAAGCTGTTTATGGAATACGTGTTTGAAGATCGGGAGATGCGCGAATTTGAGCGCAAAGTCATCGACGCGGCTAAAGAAGGCCTGTTTGAAATCGAGGTGATGGAATTCACCTCGGACTTCTGCCGCGACGGCGGACGCGCCATCAACAATAACGAAAAAGATTGGCCCAAATCTCTGCAGGGCAAGGCGCAAAACTTCTACAACCTGTGGCAAGAACACGGTCAACCGCAAGGCTACCGCCTCAAGGCGCGCGTCAACAACTACCCCCAAGGCTTCATCGGCGACATCAGCCTGTTTGTGGATTGGTCGTAGGGGGACACTCAAGAACAGCTTATTTGGCGCAATGTGCAGCCTTAAAAAGAATGCTTAAGCAAATCTCTCAGGCTCATGGTGTCTTTGAAGAGCTGCCTTGCGTCGTAGGACAAGCGGTGGGTGCCGTGGCAGGTGGCGCAGGCCATCACCGCGACGGTTCCCAGCGCCGCGCCTTTTTCTTTCAACGTGCCGCCGCCAAGGCTTTGCCCCAGGGTGGCCATGGCGTCGTTCATCTCAGCGCTGGGGTACGTTTGCGGGTCGGTTTCGTGGCAGGTGGCGCAGGTGGCGCCGAGCTGCTTCATGCCAGTGCTCAAATCGGCAAAGGCGGCCCGCGCTGCGTCGTCTTTGCCGTCGATCGAGGCGATGTTGATGCGGTTCACCTGAGTGCTCAGCACGCCCATGTGGGTTTTATAGGATGTATCGGCGTCGATTTTCATCTCAGAAAAATCGGGTGCGCGATATAGCGCTGCCGTCACCGCCCTGAAATCCGCATGGCAGGACTGACAGTTTTTACGCAGCTTGACCACGTTGTTCGCCACATCGTCAAAGCGATTTTCATCGACGCTGGTTTGCAGCTGAGCCATTGTGGCCAGATCCACGCGGTTGGCCCATTCGGGCGCCATCTCGGCGATTTTCAGATAGTCTTTGTTCAGTTTGGCTGCCCAGTTTTGCAGGCTCGCACTGTCTTGATCCTTGGCGTAGATTTCAATCGCCAACATCTCGCGGCGCAGCTTGAACATGGTGTGCAGCCAAACTTGGCGCTTGTTCTGCGGCTTGTACCACGCGGCCAACGACGCCGGAGGCTCCTTGAGCACCATCACGCGGTTTTGGTGGTTGTAAAAAACCCAACCGCCCGCACCGACGATCAAGGCAAACATCACAAACAAAACAGACCAACGCATCACAACCGCCTTTTCAGATACCTAGATGAAACTTTAGCGAGTTTAGAGGTCCTCCGCCATTTCGCGCAATTTGAACTTCTGAATTTTGCCCGTCGAGGTTTTCGGCAGTTCGGCGAACACCAGTTTTTTGGGCATTTGTTGCGCCTCGTCAGACGTCATCCACTTGATCGATAAACGCTCCATAGCCTTCAGCTTCCATATCGTCGCGATGGATGAACTTGAGCGACGCCGAATTGATGCAATAGCGTTGGCCGCCGCGGTCTATCGGACCGTCGGAGAACACGTGCCCCAAGTGGCTGTCGCCGTGTGTTGAACGAACTTCGGTGCGCACCATGCGGTGGGAGCTGTCGCGCAACTCCTGGACGTATGCGGGCTCGATGGGTTTGGTAAAGCTCGGCCAGCCACAACCCGAATCAAATTTATCTGAAGACGCAAACAACGGCTCACCCGACACGATATCCACATAAATGCCTGGTTCGTGGTTGTGCAGATAGGCTCCCGTGCCTGGAAGCTCGGTGCCGTTTTCCTGGGTGACGCGATATTCTTCGGCGGTGAGACGCGCAACAGCTTCGTCTGTCTTGCGGTAGTCGGGCATGAGGTCTCTCCACTGACTGTGCAGTTGTGCTCCTTGGTCATATAGGTACGCACGTGTCGATCTGCGAGCGTGTGATGTAGCGGTTACAAATCCTCCGCCACTTCGCGCAATTTGAACTTCTGAATTTTGCCCGTCGAGGTTTTCGGCAGCTCAGCGAACACCACGTTTTTGGGGCATTTGTAGTGGGCCAGGTGGTCGCGGCAGAACTTGATCATCTCGTCTTCGCTCACCGTGCCTTCCGTGCCCGGTTTCAGTTCGATAAACGCACACGGGGTTTCGCCCCATTTGTCGTCGGACTTGGCGACCACCGCAGCGGAAAACACTGCGGGGTGTTTGTTGAGCGTGTCTTCGACTTCGATGGACGAGATGTTTTCACCGCCCGATATGATGATGTCTTTGGAGCGGTCTTTGAGCTTGATGTAATCATCGGGCTGCATCACGCCGAGATCGCCGGAATGAAACCACCCGCCGCGGAAGGCCTCGTCGGTGGCGGTGGGGTTTTTCAGATAGCCCTTCATCACAATGTTGCCTTGAAACATCGTTTCGCCCATGGTCTCGCCATCGTTGGGCACCGGGATCATGGTTTCGGGATCGATGATGTCGAGGCCTTGCAGCACATGATAGGGCACGCCTTGGCGGCCTTTTTTCAAGGTCTGCTGTTCGATGCTGAGCTCATCCCATTCCGGGTGCCACGCACACATGGTGGCGGGGCCATAGGTTTCCGTGAGGCCGTAAACGTGGGTGACGTTGAAACCGGCCTTTTGCATGTTTTCCAGGGTTGAGGCGGGCGGCGGGGCGGCGGCGACCATGACTTCGACCTTGTGATCGAAGGGGCGTTTTTCCGCGTCCGTCGCGTTGATGACGAAGTTGAGCACGATCGGCGCACCGCAAAAGTGCGTAGCCTTTTCGTCGGCGATGGCCTGATAGATGTTGGCGGCGTTGACCCGGCGCAGGCACAGGCTGGTGCCGGCAATCGCGGCCAGCGTCCAGGGGAAGCACCAGCCATTGCAATGAAACATCGGCAAGGTCCACAGATAGCGGGGGTGATGGCCCATGTTCCAGCCAACGATGTTGCTCATGGCGTTGAGGTGCGCGCCGCGGTGGTGATAGACCACGCCCTTGGGGTTGCCGGTGGTGCCGGATGTGTAGTTGAGCGAGATGGCGTCCCACTCATCGTTCGGTAAGCGCCAGACGAAGTCCTCGTCACCTTCCAACAGGAATGCTTCGTAATCCATCTCGCCCAGCTTATCGCCGCGCACTTCGGCTTGGTCGTCATCGACGTCGATGACGGTGATGTCGTCGCGACCGACTTGGCTCAGCGCGTCTTTGACGATGGTCGAAAACTCGGTATCGGTGATGAGAAACTTGGCTTCGCCGTGGTTCAAGATGAAGGCGATGTTTTCCGCGTCGAGGCGGTAGTTGAGCGCGTTGAGCACCGCGCCCGTCACAGGAACGCCGAAGTGGCATTCAAACATTTCGGGAATGTTGGGCAGCATCACCGCGACGGTGTCGCCCTTGGAAACACCGCGCTTTGTCAGGGCGGATGCAAGGTGCTTGGCGCGATTGAAGGTCTGGGCCCAGGTGTAGCGGCGATCGCCGTGGACGATGCTTTCCTTGTCGGGATAAACGCGCGCGGAGCGCTCTAAGAACGACAGCGGGCTCAGCGGTTGGTGGTTGGCCGGCGTTTTGCCCAGGTTTTCATCAAAGATGTTTGCGCCATTGTTCATGACAAGTTCTCCCGAAAATTGCTTGGGCTCAGTCTGTCATAATGCTGCATTGCAAAAAAGCGTCTTTTGGATCAAAATTCCGTACAGGAGATCGACGCGCACACGCGGGGGTGTGAGCGCGTCAACCAGATGAACTTCGGCCCTGCGCAAAACCATATCCATGGGCGCGGAAAGACCGAAGATGAATTGGGAGAAACAATGTCCAATCCATATGATGTCGCGCACGCGCGCTCGCTATCCGACCCCAGCGGCTTTTGGGGCGACATCGCCCAGCAGATCGATTGGGTGAAACCTTGGGATAAGGTTCTCGACGACAGCAACCCGCCGTTTTACCGTTGGTTCAGCGGCGCCGAATGCAACACCTGCTACAACGCCGTGGATCGGCACGTGGAAAAAGGCCGTGGCGATCAAGCCGCGCTGATCTACGACAGCCCGATGACCGGCGGCACGCAGAGAACCTACACCTACGCTCAGCTGCAAGACGAAGTGTCGCGCTTTGCCGGGGTGTTGCGCGCGAACGGCGTCGCCAAGGGCGACCGCGTGATTATCTACATGCCGATGATACCTCAGGCTCCCATCGCGATGCTGGCGGTGGCGCGGTTGGGCGCGATCCATTCGGTGGTGTTCGGCGGTTTCGCCGCAGCGGAATTGGCGACACGCATCGACGACGCCAAACCCAAAGCCATTGTCGCCGCCAGTTGTGGGTTGGAACCGGGCCGCACCATTGAATACAAGCCGTTGCTTGACCACGCGGTGGAACTCAGCAGCCACAAGCCTGATGCCTGTATCGTTTGGCAACGCCCCGAAGCCTTGGCCGATCTGTCCAAGCCCGGCGACGTTGATTGGGCCGAAGCGCAGAAAACGGCGCAACCAACCGAGTGTGTTACCGTGGCCGCGACCGACCCGCTGTATATCTTGTACACATCCGGGACCACCGGCGTGCCCAAGGGCATCGTGCGCGATAATGGCGGTCACATGGTGGCGCTGAATTACACCATGAACGCCATCTACAATGTGCAACCGGGCGACGTCTACTGGGCCGCGTCGGATGTCGGCTGGGTCGTCGGCCACAGCTACATCGTTTACGGGCCGCTGCTGCACGGCTGCACCACGTTGATTTATGAAGGCAAGCCGGTCGGCACGCCCGACGCGGGCGCCTTTTGGCGGGTGATTTCCGACCACAAGGTCAAGGTTCTGTTCACCGCGCCGACGGCATTTCGCGCCATCAAGCGCGACGATCCCGAAGCTAAATTGATGAAGCAATACGATATGAGCAGCCTCAAGGCGTTGTATCTGGCGGGCGAACGCACCGACCCCGATACGCTGGGCTGGGCGCAGGACATTCTCGGCAAACCGGTGATCGATCACTGGTGGCAAACCGAAACCGGCTGGTCCATCGCCGCCAATTGCATGGGCCTACATGCGTTTGAGGTCAAACCGGGCTCACCCACCAAGGCCGCGCCAGGCTGGGACGTGCAAGTGCTCGCCGACGACGGCCACCCGGTCGAGGCGGGAACCATCGGTTCGATCTGTTGCAAGCTGCCATTGCCGCCGGGATCGCTGCCGACGCTGTGGAACGCGGATGAGCGCTATAAAGAAGCCTACCTCAACGAGTTTCCGGGCTACTACAAAACCGGCGACGCGGGCTATCTGGATGAAGATGGTTATGTCTACGTCATGTCGCGTACCGACGACATCATCAACGTCGCAGGGCATCGATTGTCCACCGGGGCTATGGAAGAGGTCTTGTCCGCCCATCCCGACGTCGCCGAATGCGCCGTCATGGGGGTTGCGGATGCTCTTAAAGGCCAGATGCCATTGGGTATGTTGGTGTTGAAATCCGGCGTCGAGCGCGACCCCGCCGACATCATCAAAGAGGTGGTGCAGATGGTGCGCGATCAAATCGGTCCCGTGGCGGCGTTCAAAACCGCCACCGTGGTGGACCGGTTGCCCAAGACGCGCTCGGGCAAAATTCTGCGCGGCACCATGCAAAAAATCGCTGACAACGAAGCCTACAAGATGCCCGCCACCATCGACGATCCAGCCATCTTGGATGAAATCGAAATGGCGCTGGAAGGCATCGGATACGCCAAGGCGCGCGACTGAGTTTTGACCTTACGCACGCAATAAACAGGGCCGGGAGCATGCGCTTCCGGCCCTCGTTTTTATTGCATTGTAGGGGCGCTTGTGTGCTAGAATAACGATCAAGGTTATGTCCCGAAAGGGGCGGAAATTCAAGGTTTTACGACCTGTTTGAAGCGTCGTGTTTTGCGTCGTTTGAGTATCTGGGATCGCCCAGGAAAGGAGGTTCGCTATGCAAGCCATCTCTTCCGATAAAGTCAGTTATGTGATCGTCAAAACGCGCGAATTCGACGCCAAAGAAGATGCGCCATACGAAGATCCGGGTGGCAACGCCAGCGATGACGGCGACCACCAAATTCTTTCCGATCAGCCCGACGACAGCGTCTATGAAGAACTAACCACGTTCTTGACCTCGCTCAGCGATGAAGAACTGTGCGAGCTGCATGCGATGATCATGCTGGGGCGCGGCGACGTGGATATGGAAAACTGGGCCGACGCGGTGCAAACCGCTCAGGACGACTTGGACGAAAGCACGCCCAAGCACCTGTTGGAAATTCCGCTGATCAGCGATTACCTGACCGAAGCGCTTTCGCAGTTCGGCCAGCCTTATGTGGGCATGGACTAACCAAGTTTCTCGCTGGTGATCGACAAAAAAAGGGCCGCTGCGTGCGGCCCTTTTTGTATGTGCTTGCTGTGTGCTTAGTCTTCGCTGCCGCCATCTGGCGCAGTTGATGATCCGAACACGCTTTCGACCGTGTGCTTTTCTTCCTCTTCCGCCTTGGGGCCGGGGGCCATGGTCGGCAAAATCGGTTCCGGCGAATACGGCGCGGGTGCGGGCTCGGCTGCGGCAACGGGCACATGGGTGGTGCCGGCCTTGGCGCGTGCGATGGCGACGACCTTTTCCAGGTCGGCCTCGCTGCACAACCCCATGCCCACAGGGCTTTGCGGTTTGATGTTGTTGATGTTCCAGTGGGTGCGTTCGCGCACCGACTTGATGGTCGGTTTGGTGGTGCCGATGATCCGCGAAATTTGCGCATCGGTGAGTTCCGGATGGTGCTTCAACAGCCACGCGATGGCGTCCGGGCGGTCTTGGCGCTTGGACACCGGCGTGTAGCGCGCACCCTTGCCGCGTGCTTTGGGCATTGGCAAGGTGGCCTTGGCCATTTTCAGGCTGGCGTTGGGATCGGATTGGCAACGGTCAATTTCGGCCTGGGTCAGCTCGCCCGAAGCGATCGGGTCGGCGCCCTGCATGCCCACCGCAACCTCGCCATCGGCGATGGCTTGGACTTCCAGCTCATGCAGACCCACGAATTCTGAGATCTGGTCGAACGAAAGGGCGGTGTTCTCAACGAGCCACACGGCCGTCGCCTTAGGCATCAAAGGCTTCGACATATTGAATTTCCTTATCCATAAAACGGGTTCAACCCCCAAAAAGGGGGTTGTGTACGCCTTGTTTATCCCAAAAACCAAGGCGGGTAAACCATTTGAGCAAGAAATTAACGATCAGGCTTTGCGCCGCAACGGCTGGGCTTAACCCACCGTCAGAACAATTTTGCCGATATGGGCGCTGCTTTCCATCAAACGATGGGCGTCGGCGACGTTTTCGAGGGTGAACGTTTGGTGCACCACCGGCTTGATTGCGCCGCTTTCGAGCAACGGCCATACGGTTTTCTTGAGGTTTTCGGCGATGGCGGCCTTAAAACCGGGGTCGCGGGCGCGTAACGTCGACCCGGTCAGGGTCAGGCGTTTGAGCATCACCGCCATGAGATCGAGCTCAACCTTTGAGCCCTGCAAAAAAGCGATGTTCACCAGCCGGCCGTCGGGCGCCAGGGACTTGATGTTGCGCGCCACGTAATCGCCGCCAACCATGTCGAGGATCACGTTGACGCCTTTGCCGCCGCCAAATGCTCTCGCTAAAGGCACGAAATCGTCTTCACGGTAATTCACCGCCTGGTCGGCTCCCAGGTCCAGGCAGGCTTGGCATTTATCCGCGCTGCCCGCCGTGGCGATGACGCGCACGCCCAGTTGGCTGGCGATCTGGATGGCGGTGGTGCCGATGCCGCTGGTTCCGCCGTGGATCAGCAGGCTTTCGCCCGCTTTGAGGTGCGCGCGGTCGAATAGGTTGCTCCACACCGTGAAATAGGTTTCCGGCATCGATGCGGCCTCAACGAGGCTCAGGCCCTTGGGGATCGGCAAGCACGCGCCGGCGTGTGCGGTGGCGTAGCTGGCGTATCCGCCGCCGCTGAGCAACGCGGTGACGCGGTCGCCAACGCGCAGCCCGCTCACGCCTTCGCCCAGGCTGACGACTTCGCCTGCGGCTTCCAGTCCCAAAATGTCGCTGGCGCCTGGCGGTGCGGGATACAACCCATCGCGCTGTAAAACATCGGGGCGATTGACGCCCGCCGCCGCGACTTTGATCAAGACTTCGCCGGGGGCGGGACTGGGGATGGGCCGTTCGCTCAGCTTAAGCCGTTCTGCGCCTTGGCCTTCGACCAGTTCGACGCACTTCATGGTTTGGGGGAGAGTATTGGACATGGGGCTCGTCACCTATTTGGGGTCTTTTCGGGGAGGCGTTCGATCCCCTAGTATGGTCAAGAGATACGCGTTTACAAGCAGGAGCTGAGCATGGACACGGATGATTTGGAACCGATGAAGCCGCCATCTGGCGTTGGGGCCGCGCGCAAAGACTTTGATGAGATGTCGATTGAGGCGATTGGCGAATACATTACGGAGCTGAAAGGCGAGATCGCGCGCGCTGAGTCTGCGGTTAAAGCGAAGCAAGCGGCCCGTGCGGGGGCGGACGCCTTTTTCAAAAGCTGAATGCGCGCATATCGTGGGCAAGATGGGGTTAACGCTCTTTTAACGATAAACTTGACATACTATAAGCGTCGGAATGGCATTCGCACTGAGCCTCCGACGCCTCCCTGTTAAACTCGCGCCGCCTCATTGAGGTGGCGCATTTTTTGGTTCATCTTTGGTTCGCCATTCGCGCACCGGTGAATTGTGTCGTTTTTGCGATGAACGTGTGTTTCCGCCCTTGACCTAGTCCCTTTGCGTGATAAAGTCGCTCCAACAAAAAATGAGACAGCGGGTTTAACAGGGCTCGGATAAACGTTTAAAAGGGCTGCCGTCAGGCGGCCCTTTTTTTGTGAGTGACGTTTTTCAAGGGGTGCAGCATGGCGGATGAGACGTTCCTTTCCTTAACCGACTACCCCCATACGCTCAGTGTGGCGGTGCGCTGGAACGACTACGACATGGTCAACCACGTCAACAACGTTCAGTTCTACGTCTATTTCGAAGAGGCCGTGATCAGCCTGTGTGACGCCTTTGGCCTGGATTGGTTATTGAGCCCGGCGATCCCGTTCGTCGCTGAAAGCAAATGCCGCTTTCTCGCGCCGATTCCGTTTCCGTCCAAGGTGACGGCGGGGATCGGCATCGAGCGTTTGGGTAATTCCAGCCTGACCTATGGCATGGCGTTGTTTGTCGAGGGACGCGACAAGCCCGTCGCCGTCGGTCACTTCGTGCATGTGTTTGTGGATCGTGAAAACGAAACGCCAACGCGGATTCCCGATGAAATTCGCAACCTTGCGGGGCAACATCTTATGAGCGTTTCACAGCAATAGGCCGACCCCAATATTGAGGTCGGCCTGGCTGACGGTCGTTTTGAGAGAGGCGCGCTTAAGCGGCCTTTTGCTCAATCGTTTTGTTCTTCGGCGCATTGCCTGTGGTGGTGTCTTTGATATCGATTTTGCGCGGTTTCAGGCTCTCAGGCACTTCGCGCACCAGATCGATGTGCAGCAAACCATTGTTCATGCCGGCGCTTTTGACCTTAAGGTGGTCGGCAAGTTCAAAACGGCGCTCAAAGGCGCGGGTGGCGATGCCGTGGTGCAGATATTCAATCGGTGTTTCTTCGGTATCGAGACGACCAGAAATGGTCAGTTGAGTGTCTTGCACGGTGATATCGAGATCGTCCAGTCCGAACCCCGCGACCGCCATGGTGATGCGGTACGCGTCTTCGCTCAACACTTCGATGTTGTACGGCGGATATGCGCTGGTTGTTTCGTCGAGATGGGCCATGGTTTCGAGCTGACGCTGCATGCGGTCGAAGCCAACGGCAAAACGGTTCAGGGGTGTGAAGTCGATGGTACGCATAACTGTTCTCCTAAATGAGCAACAATGGAAATGGAATCTCCCGATCATCGGCGAAATTCCGGTTCATGCTGTATCCCGGTAAAAAACGGCCTCGTGAAAGGCTTCGTAGAACCCGCTTGGCGGCGTCCCCATGCTCGTCACTGGATACAAAATGGATTTAGGAAGGTGTGTTTATCGCCGCAAGGGGGGCGGGCAAAAAAAATAATAAAAACGCAGTCGTTGAATGTTTCTATTGAATTGAACGGTGAATCTAACCCGGTTAAGCCGGTTGCACGGGCTTTTGCGCGCTCGGTTGAGCGGCAGCGGCCTGAGGAGGGGCCGATTGTGCAGGCTGGGCTGCGGGGTGAGCCGTCGCAGGGGCGGGCTGGGCTTGCCCTGCTTGAGGTTGCGCCGCTTGCGGTTGCGCAGCAGGCGCTTGGTCTTCGGCTTGGCCGCCGGGCAACGGCTTGCCGCTGGCGGCGACATAAAGCTGTTCCAGCTGTGGGCGCTCGGCGATGGCGGCGGCTTCCACCGTGGCGGTATCGATCTTGTCGTCCCATACCAATTCTTGAAGATAAGCCGGACCGTCGATGCCTTTGAGATAATACGGGCCGCGTGTGACGAACCGCCACGTGCCGCCTTTGGCCATGCCGTAAACCGTGTCGGATACAAAAATCTGGTCGGCCTTGGCCTTGTCCACGATGCGCGCCGCCATCTGCACGGTGACGCCATAGAGATCTTTTTCTTCCATCACCACGCGCCCCGCATTGATGCCGATTTTGACCTTCAACGGGATCTCGGGGCTTTGCTGATTGTGCAATTCGATCATCATTTGCATCTGCTGCGTAGACAACAGGCTGTCAGTGACTTTTTCGAACGACGCCATGATGCCGTCGCCGGTGTGCTTGATTTCGTGGCCACCGGTTTTCGACAGCGCCTCGCGCACCACGCGGTTGTGGGCGCGGACCACTTCTTGAGCGGCCAGATTGCCTTTTTCGTGAGTCATCGCGGTGGAACCGACGATGTCGGTGAACATCACCACCACTTCTTTTTCAGGATCTTCCGCCGCTTTGGGCTTGTTCCATTCATGCAAGAACGCATCGAGTTTTTTTGGCGATTCTTTGTCGCCGCCAAGATATTCCATCATCGTTTGGCGACCCGACTGGAACATCTCCATATAGCGCGCGTCTTGCAGCAAATAATCTTCGTAGCGCTTGGCGAAGGCTTCAGCGTGTTCGGGTTTGAGGCCCATGACGCCCAGGGTGCTGGCGAGGATTTCGGCAATGCTATCCGCATCCAGATTGCGCGCGCCGCCAAGGCTTTCGGCGGCGCCAGCCAGATAGAGATTCACGCCAAAGCGGTTGTAGTTGTCCATTTTACGCCGTTCCGCCGGCAGGGCGCGCACGGCTTCGCCGAAAAAGCCCATCAGAACGGTTTTTTGCGCTTCGGCGGCGGGGGACAGGTTGGAGAACTCTTCTTCTTCTTCTTCTGCTGCTTCTTTTTCTTCTTCTTTGTCGCCTTCGTCGTCGTCGTCGTTTGTTTCGGCGGCTTCGGCCTCGGCTTTTTTCTTCAGCTCTTCCTCGGCCTGTTTTTTGCGCTCGTCTTCCTCTTCTGCGCTGGGGGCATTTTCCTCTTTTTTGCGTCGTTCTTCATCTGCTTTGCGCTTGGCTTCATCTTGGCGACGCTTGGTCTCGGCTTGTTTTCGCATTTTTTCCTGACGCGCAAGATTGATCGCTTCCAGTTCGTCACCGCGCATGAAGGTTAGATACGTCAAAATAACCGACAGAAGGAACGTTGCAAGCGCGGCGCCGATCATGATGTTGGAACGCATCACGCCATACATCTTAATGCCCGCAATTTGTTTGTAGGGCAGAAAACCGTTCAGCAAGCCAACCGCGATTGCGGAAATGGCGATGGAAAACAGCAGCACCAGCATAAGCTTGGTGAACACCCCCAGACGGGACGTCTTGGCGGGCGGGGGGCTTGGGGCGTCGCCGAAATCAATGTCGTCCATGCGATTAGCGCTGGCGCGCGCCATATAGTGGGCATACTTTCCGCCGCCCGAAGAGGCTGAAGCCGCGTCGCCAGATATGGGGGCGGTTTTCTTCGGAACGTGTTTGTAGACCATGTGTTCGCGGTGTAGACCGGTGCGATCATCGTAGTTGTCGCGCACCACCTTGATGCCAGACAGGCCCGGCATGGATTCCAGGGTCTTGGCCTCTTCGATGGCGTCTTCACGGCCTGAAGGAGGGAACTGGGCATGAATGCGCCACTTGCCACCTTGCATAACCTGGACTTCGTAACTCGTCGAACTCGTCATCGCCCCAGTATTGCCCCAGTCCTGGTCGTCGATGGCGAGGCGCAATCGACGATCATGTATCCCTTAGTTCATTGTCTGTACGGTTGGGCCCAATTTATATGCAAAGCATAGTAAGGGCACGATTCTAAACAAAAATGAAATTTTGGGGAAACAAGAGTTTTTCGCTAAAAGCGCTTAGGAACCAGTTTGGTGCATTTCAAAGGTGTATGCAATCGGCTGTTTTGTAACCGCAAAAGTAAAATGCGGGCACGATTAAGGGGCGCCGACGGAAATCGTAGGCACCCCTTGAAACCGATCAAACACTTCAAAATGGACTTAGGATTTGAGGCCCAAGCCTTTGAAACGGTTGTTAAACTTGGCAAGTCGACCACCGCTGTCGAGCAGACGGTGAACGCCGGTCCAAGCCGGATGGGTCTTGGGATCGATGTCGAGTTTCATGGTGTCGCCTTCTTTGCCCCAGGTCGAACGGGTCGTAAAGGTGGAACCATCAGTCATCTCGACTGTGATCTCATGATAGTCAGGGTGAATGTCTTGTTTCATCACTCAGCTCCAAAAACGGGAGCGCTTATATAACCAGCCACTGGCTGGGATGCAAGCGCGGAAAGGGGTTTGACGCGAATTAATTTGAGCTTTGGCGCATATAGCCGCCTCTTGCCGGGGCGGCGGGGGTGGTTTAGATAAAGAAAGCTGAAAACTTAACAACAGGACGCTCACCCCATGGACGCCACCGCCTTTGAAGATCTGGCTGAAAAAACGATCGAATCCTTGTTTGATTCCATTGATGAGGCCATCGGCGACGATGCCGATGTGGATTTAGAAAACGGCATTCTGACCGTCGAATTGGAAGACGGGCGTCAGTACGTGATCAATAAGCACAGTCCCAACCAGCAAATCTGGTTGTCGTCGCCGATCAGCGGCGCGGCGCATTATGGTTATGACGACGAATCGGGGGCGTGGGTGTCAACGCGCTCCAGCGACGTGTTGCTGGATATTTTGAGCGCTGAGATGAGCCTGATTGCGGGCGTCAGCGTCCGTCTCGGTTGAGTGGGCTAGTCAATCGGGGCGGATTGATCTTCATCAGTAATGGGGGCGCCGTTTGCGCTTTCCAGCTTGGCGTTTTCCAGCGCCGCCGCTTTTGCGGCTTGATTGTCCTTCAAAGACCTAATGCCTAGGTAGGCCACCAACACCATCATCACCATACCGGCGTAGTAGGGCCATTCCTTGCCCAGTTGGGCGAACAAGATGCCCGCCCAGGCCGGACCGACCACCCGCGCCATGGTGGTGGCTGATCTGGCCACGCCCATCATCATGCCTTGTTCGGAACTGTCTGTGCGCAGCGAAATCAGGCTGTTGAGCGCCGGGTTGATGACGCTAAAGCCATAGGCCACGATGACCATCGCCGCCAAAAGCGGTTCGATCGAGGTGCAGAACGGGATCATTATCATGCCGACAGCCAGCGCGATGGCGCCTTGAACGATCAGGTTGCCTTCGCCGAATCGTTTCGCCAGACGTCCCACCGCGCCGCCTTGCAAGATTGCTGCAATGATGCCGATAAAGGCGAACAGATAACCGTTTTGTTCCGGTCCCCAGCCCAACTGGCGGCGCGACCACATAGCAAAGGTGGTTTCCATGCCGGCAAAAACGAATGTGGCGAGAAACGAAATGGTGATCAGCAGGCCAATTCCCGGCCGCTTCAGGGCCTCTTGGATTTGCAGCCAGCGATTGGCGCGCGGCTTGTTGGCCGCTGTGGCGCGGGCTTCGGGCGAAAGCGATTCTTTAAGCAGCGCCACCGTCAACACGAACGCGACAAAGGACAGCGCAGCAGCGACCAGCGCGGGGGTTTGGAAGTCGGCGGTGAGCGGGTCTGGTCCGGCCAAAATACCGCCGACCGCAGGCCCGGCGATGAAGCCGAGGCCAAACGCTGCGCCCACCAGCCCCATGCCTTTGGCGCGATTTTCAGCCGTGGTGATGTCGGCGATGTAAGCGAATGCGGTGGAAATGTTACCCGCCATCAAACCGCCGACCAGGCGCGCCGCGAACAGCATCCACAAGGTGGTGGCGAAGCCCAGCCAAATATACGACAGCACCGCGCCGAGCAAGCTGATGATCAGCACCGGGCGACGCCCAATGGTGTCGCTTAAACGTCCCCAAAATGGCGCCGCGATAAATTGGCCCAATGAATAAATGGCCATGATCAACGACACGGTGAACGGGTCAGCCTGAAAGTGCTCACCATAAAACGGCAGCAGTGGAATGATGATGCCAAAGCCAAGTAGGTCGATGAAAACAATCAAAAACAGGATGAGCATGGAGGCTGCGTTTCTTTTTATGGGGTGTTCAAAGAGGACCTAATTTATAGCGACTGTAAAAGGTGCGGGCTAGCCCCGTGATGATTGGCGACGGGTCTTAGCGCTGGGTGAGTTTAAGCTCGATGCGGCGATTGCGCACCAACGCCTTGGGCCCTTTGCCGGTATCGATCGGCTGGAACTCGCCAAAGCCCGCCGCCACCAAACGATTGGCGGGCACGCCTTGCTCGATCAGGTATTTAACCACCGAGATCGCGCGCGCCGAGCTGAGTTCCCAATTGGACGCGAATTTGAGGTTTTTGATGGGAATGCGGTCCGTGTGGCCGTCCACGCGCAGAACCCAGTCAATGTCGGTTGGGATGCGGGTTTGCAAATCGATCAGCGTGCCCGCAAGGCCGCTCAGCTGGTTGTAGGCGCCGACATTGATTTCGGCGGCGCCACTGGCGAACAGCACTTCGGATTGGAACACAAAACGGTCGCCGACGATTTCGATGCCTTCTTGCGCGCCGAGAATTTGCGCCAGCCGGCCAAAGAATTCGGAGCGATAGGCCGACAGTTCCATGACCTTGGACGCCAGCGCCGCGTTAAGCCGCTTGCCCAGCGAAACGATCTGCGCGTTTTGTTCCTTGGCTTTGACTTCCGATGCGTCCAACGCTTTGTTCAATGTCGCGATTTGGTCGCGCAACTCACCCATTTGGCCGTTGAGCATGGCCACTTCGGCGCGCGCGCTTTCAGACAAGTTCTGTTCCGCGAGAAGCGCTTGGTCTTTTTCGTCGAGTTGCGACGCCAGTTTGCCGATGTCGGTTTCCAGCTGTTGCTTCAAGGCGTTGAGTTTGACCACGTCGCCGACCAAGCGCGAGACCTCGGCCTTGCCCGATTCGATTTCGAGTTTGAGACGGTCGCCTTCGGAAATGCTCGATTGCAGTTCGCCCGATAAGCGGCTGACGTCGTCGCGCAGTTGGGTGTTGGCGGTGCGTTCAAGCGCCAGCATATCGACCAGTTCGGCCACTTCGCGGTCGAGTTTTTTCAGCGCGCTGTCACGTCCCGACAAAGCTTCGCCGAGGAAAAATTGCGCCAGCACGAACACCAGCAGCAAAAAGATGATGACCATCAACAGCGACGCCAAGGCATCGACGAAGCCGGGCCAAATATCGGTGCGGTTGCGGTTGCGGCGCGACAGGGCGGCCATGGGGCGGTGTCCTCCTCGCCTCTAGGCTTCGCCGCGACCGGCGACAGTGCGCGCCAGCAGCTTGATTTCGCTGCGCATTTGACTGACCAGCTCTTCACGGCCGGTGCGGCCTTCTTCAAGCATGCGTGAGACCGCTAAATCGATGTTGCGGATGTGGCTACGGGTTGCGTCGTCCATATCGCCGCCACCGCTGCCCATCACGCCTGTACCCGACGCAATGCGTTCCAGGGCGGGCTTGAGCTCCATGTGCGTTTCGGCGAGCTTTTTCATGATCACCTGTTCGGTTTGCATGAAATCGGTGATGGTGCTCATTTTGTCTGAAAGCTGAAGCAATGCGTCGGAGGTGTGGATGCGGGTTTCTTCGCCCCGCGCCATGGTGCGTTGCAGGTTTTCCAGGCTTTCCGCAGTTTGTTCCAAAAGCGCTTCGACGTATGCAGGCACCGTCTGATCGCCGTCGGCGCTGAGCGTGCCGCCCGACAGTTTCGCAAGGCTTGCCAGCCAGTCTTCCAATTCGGTGTAAAAACGGTTCTGCGCTTGACCGGTGGTCAGATCCAAAAAGCCCAGCACCAGCGATCCGGCGAGGCCGAACAGCGAACTGGAAAAGGCCGTGCCCATGCCAGAAAGTGGGGCTTCGAGACCTTTTTTAAGCTCATCGAACATCGACGTGATGTCGCCGCCGCCGCCGATTTGAATGTTGGCGATCACGCCGCGGATCGCGTCCAGGGTGTCGAGCAAGCCCCAAAAGGTGCCCAGCAGACCCAAAAATACCAATAAGCCGATGGTGTAGCGCGAAATGTCACGTTGTTCATCCAAGCGGCTGGCGATGCCGTCCAAGACCGAGCGCAACGCCATGGCGCTGAGTTTGATTTCCTGGCGTCCCGCGACCATCGCCGCCAGCGGCGCCAGCAAGCGCGGCGCAGGCGGGGCCTTCTTCGGCTTGGGCTTTTCGGTGGACGAGGCGATGTGCGGGCGTTGCGCGCCTAAGGAATGGCTGTCGCGAAACAGTTCAATCCACGTCACTTCCGGGCCCAATTGGAGCACTTGGCGAAAATTGTAGGCCATGCCCAATAAAAACACCCCGACGATCAGGCCGTTGAGCGGGGCGTTGGCCATAAAGGCCTTCAACAAGGGCTGGTATACGGCGGCCACGGCGAGGAAAACCGCCGTTAAGAAAAACCCCATACGAACCAGAAAACGGTGTGGGTTGGACATTTGTTCAGCTTCCATGGTGGTCGGTCGTCTCCATGGCGGTTACGTCACAGATAAGGCGAAAACGTTAGCGTTCCACCACGGTGATGTCGACGCGTTCGGTTACTTCTTCGGTGGATTTGTTGCCCAGCGCGCGCACATCGATGCGCGTTGAGCGTACGCCGTTTTCGATCAAGAACGAACGCACCGCCAAGGCGCGCGACAGGGAAAGACGTCGCGCCGCACTGGCCGATGCGTCGGCGTCGCCGGCATACGCCAGCAATTGCAGACGCAGATTGTCTTGGCTTTGCATTTTTGTCGCCACGTCGAGCAACGCATCACGCGCCGGTTGCGCCAGCTTGGAGGTTTCGGCGTCAAACACGATGCGCAAGCTGTCGCCATCGCTCAAAGGCCCCGTCGCGGGCGGTAAGGAGGCGACTTGATCGGGGGTGTCTGGTTTGGGCGGCAAAGGGATCACAACGCCGTTGCCGCCGGACGACATGGCCGTTGTTTGGGTTTCGTCGTGTTCTGCAACGACGGTGGGTTCCGGCGTTGGCGCCGGTGTCGGTGCAGAAGGCGGCGTCGGCGCAACGGCTTGTTGCGGTTGCGCAGCCGGGGCTGGTTCTGGTTCCGCCTTCAGCACCATCGGTTGGCTTTGTGGTGTCGGCTCAGGTGCGCTCATGGGCGGCGGCGTGAGGGCGGCTACGGCTGTGGCGGGTTCCGGCGCGGCTTGTGCAACAGCGGCCGGCTCAGCCTCAGGTTCGGCGGGCTCTTGCTGGGCCATGGGTTTGGGGGCCGCGGGTTCAGGTGTTGCGGGCTCCGGTTCGGCAGATGCCGGCGCGATCGCAGCCGGAGGCGGCGGCGCAGTGGCGACCTCTACGGGTTCGATGGCGGCGGGCTCAACAGCGGCCGATTCAATCGGTTCAGGCGCGGCGATGGGCTCTGGCGCTTGTGCTGTGACGATTTTGGTTTCTATGGATTTGGTCTGCGGCGGCAGTTTGAACCCGGTAGCCGGTTTGATGTAGAGCGTCGAAACTGGCGTGTCCTTACCCGGCGCTTGATACGCCGCCCCACCGGAAAACGTTGTTGCACCGGTGCTGGATAACGGCGCGCCCATTTGCGGGCTCAATCCGCCGTCGTTCAAGACGCTGAGGTCAATGCTGACATTGGGGTCGGTGATATCGACAATCGGGTTATCTTGGGCCGCTGCTGAAGCGGCGAAGCCGAGTATTCCACCAAGGGCAAGAACGCAGACGCCGGACCTGAGACGGTCGCGGCTGAGGGCACGACGTATCTGTAAAGTGGGCTCATGGCGTCGGTTGTACATTGTATTCGGTCTCCCCGGTTGGGTGAGCGTCCCAGCCTCAAGCCAGTATCCAGATGGGCTTGCTGGCAAAAGGACGCTGCCAATCTTTTTGCGATGTGGGAGGTTTGGCGGTTCGCCTTAAAGTGCATGCGAATCGCACGCTTCCCCATCGCGCAACACCATATCAACGCGTCTGGGCTCACACAACTGCTTTGGCGTAATGAGGAGTGGGGAGGGAGAAAAGATCCGAAGCTTATTTGATCAGCTTCAACAGGGACGGGTGCATTTTGTCTGTCGCCGCGACAACGGAGCCGTTTTCCAGCATCCGACGTTTGCCGTCCATGTCGGTGACGAAACCACCGGCTTCGCGCACCAAAACCACACCCGCCGCCATATCCCAAGGGTGTAGGCCGCTTTCCCAAAAACCATCGAAACGCGCCGCTGCGACGTAAGCGAGGTCTAGGGCTGCGGACCCAAAGCGGCGCACGCCGGCGGATACGCTGGTGACCGCGTCGATGCGTTGTAAAAAGCGCTCACGGTCTTTGTCCACGCCCAAAAACGGCAATCCGGTGGCGAACAGGCATTCCGAAAGGTGGCCGCGTGCGGACACCCGCAACCGCCGTCCGTTGAGATAAGCGCCTTGACCCTTTTCCGCCCAGAACATCTCGTCGGTGACGGGATTGTAAACCACGCCCGCATGCGGTTCGCTGTCACGCACCAGAGCGATGGAGATGGCGAAATGCGGGATGCCGTGCAAGAAGTTGGTGGTGCCGTCGAGCGGATCGATCACCCACGTGTTGGATGAATCTTTACCTTCAATGGCGTCATTTTCTTCGAGAATAAAGCCGTAGTCGGGCCGCGCCTTTTGCAGTTCCTTGACCAAGGTCTCCTCGGCCTTTTTGTCGGCGATGGACACGAAATCCGCGGGGCCTTTTTTGGACACTTGCAGGTTTTCGACTTCGCCGAAGTCACGCACCATACGGCGCGCCGCTTTTTGTGCGGCGGCGGTCATGACGTTCAAAAGGGCCGAGCGGGGATGGGCCATAAGGTTAGGTCCTTATTAAAACTTCGACGCCAAAGGCGTCATAACGCAACGTGCGCAGAGAAAATCAGTCCTTCGCGCGTTCGACGTAAGAGCCGTCGTCGGTGTTGATCACCACGCGGGTGCCGGTGGCGATGTGCGGCGGCACCAAGGTGCGCACGCCATTTTCCAACGTTGCGGGCTTGTAGCTGCTCGACGCCGTCTGGCCTTTGACCACGGCGTCGGCTTCGGTGATTTCCAACACCACGGTGGCGGGCAATTGCACGCCGAGGGGGGTGTCTTCGTGGCTTTCGATGGTGACGGTCATGCCTTCTTGCAGGTACGGCACTTGGTCTTCGCCGATGGCCTCTGCGCTGAGCTCGATTTGCTCATAGGTTTCGTTGTCCATGAAGGTGAACGTGTCGCCGTCGCCATACAGGTAGTTGAAATCGCGCTGTTCCAGCGTGGCGCGGTCCACCGTTTCGGACGAACGGAAACGTTCGTTGGACTTGGTTCCGCTTTTTAAGTCTTTCAGTTCGACCTGCAGATACGCACCGCCCTTGCCGGGCTGGGTGTGCTGGATTTTGACTGCGCGCCAAAGGCGGCCTTGATGTTCGATTACCATGCCGGGGCGGATGGCGTTACCGTTGATCTTCATGACTTCACCGTCGAAAGAGCTGATACAGGGACAAGCGCTTAAAAAGCGTGCTTGAGCGCGCGGAAGCTAACACTCACGGGTCTTGGAGGCAACCAACTTATCGGACGAGTTATTCGGTTTCGGGGGTTGTCCGGTTGCGGCCTTGGCGCTTCGCTTCGTATAAGGCTTGGTCGGCGCGGAAAATCAGTTTGTGCGCATTGTCGCCTTGGCGATAGGTGGAAACCCCGATCGACAAGGTCACTTTGCCCATGGTTTCGCCGGTTTCTTTGTTTTTCAATGACCGCGAGGCGATCGAGTTGCGCACCGTTTCGGCAACGGACAGGGCGTTGTCCAAGCTGGTGTTGGGCAAGATCGCGGCGAATTCGTCGCCGCCCCAGCGCGCCACCACGTCACCGCCTTTGAGGTTGGTGACGAAGTTGCTGGCCACCAGACGCAACACTTGATCGCCGACCCCGTGACCGAACGTATCGTTGACCACTTTGAAATTGTCGACGTCGGCCAGCAAAACGGAGACCTTGTCATTGAATTCCGATAGCCGCGACAAAATGTCTTTAAGGGATTCTTCAAAGCGACGCCGGTTGCCGATGCCCGTGATGGGGTCCAACATGGCGGCTTTTTTGGTCTGTTCGAGCTGACGCGTCAGCTCGGTGATCTCAGTGGAATACTGTTCGATCTTGCTTTCAAAACTGCGACCGTGATCGACCACCTCTTCGATTTGTTTGCGAATCCCCGCCAGAAGATTGCGGATCGCGTCGCCTTCCGCTCCAGCAGGGGCGGCTTCGGGATGCTGGAGGAATTGAGCATTATCGGTGGCGATGGTGTCGATGGCGCTGACAACACTTTGCAGGCCACGCGTGATGCGCCCGGCGCTATCGTGAAGGTCAGTTATGGAGCTTTCAAATTCGGTCGCTTCGGTCACTTGAATATAGGCCTTTAAGATTATGGCTCTTAAGGAAAGGGGCAAAATGTCAGGTTTTGACACGGATGTCTATGCGCGAATACCCGTGTGGGCGTCAAATGTGGAGCTTAGGATTTGGCGCTCATCAATGCATTAAAGGCCTGCACCGCGCGTGCGGGGCCATCCGGGTGGTCCCATACCCCCGCGACCACGGCGAGGAAGTCTGCGCCGGCGTCGATGAGCGGCTGGGCGTTGTCGGTTGTGATGCCGCCGATGGCGACGCACGGCACCAACGTCATGGTGCTCCAAGCTTCCAAAATTTCCGGATCGGCCTTGGTTTTTGCGTCTTTGGTGGCGGTCGGATAAAACGCGCCGAAGGCGACGTAATCCGCGCCGTCTTCGGCGGCTTCCATCGCCAAGTGGCGGGAGTTGTGGCACGTCACCCCGACAATGGCGTCGGCGCCGACGATGGCGCGCGCGGCTTTGGCGTTCAGATCGTCTTGGCCGACATGCACGCCGTCCGCACCCAACTCGGCGGCCAGTTCGGCGTCGTCGTTGATGATGAACGCGACATCGCGGTTTTGCGCTTCGGGCATCAGGATTTGCGCGGCGCGGCGCACCTCGTCACGCGGTGCGGGCGCGCCGTTGGGGCCTTTGAGTCGCAATTGAACGCATGCGACGTCGCCGCCTTCCAAGGCCTCGACAAAGGTGGGACAAAAGGTTTCGGGATCGAACACGGGCGGCGTGATGAGGTACAATTGGCAGGTCATGGGGGGAGTATACCTTGAGGTTCGACACAAAAAAAGCGGAGCCATAAGGCTCCGCTTTCTTCGTTTGGAATGTGTGGCTTAGTTAGCCGCAACGTGCTCGACAAAGCGCATCATGTTGCAGGTGTAGCCGTATTCGTTGTCGTACCAAGACACGACCTTGACGAAGGTGCCGTCCAACTGGATGCCTGCGGTGGCGTCGAAGATGGAAGAGGCGGAGCAATCGACAAAGTCGGTGGAGACCACGGCGTCTTCGGTGTACTGCAGCGTGCCCTTCATGGCGCCTTCGGACGCAGCCTTCATGGCGGCGTTGATGTCGGCCATGGTGGCGTCTTTGTCCAGTTCAACGGTCAGATCGACCACGGAAACGTCAGACGTCGGAACGCGGAACGCCATGCCGGTGAGCTTGCCGTTCAATTCCGGCAGCACAACGCCAACAGCTTTAGCAGCGCCGGTGGACGACGGGATGATGTTTTCCAGGATGCCGCGGCCGCCGCGCCAGTCTTTAGCAGACGGGCCGTCAACGGTTTTTTGCGTCGCGGTGGCGGCGTGAACGGTGGTCATCAAACCGCGCTTCAAGCCCCAGTTATCGTTCAACACTTTTGCAACCGGCGCCAAGCAGTTGGTGGTGCAAGACGCAGCCGACACGATCGCCTGACCGGCGTATTCGTTGTGGTTGACGCCATACACGAACATCGGGGTGCCGTCTTTGGACGGTGCGGACTGGACAACCTTTTTGGCGCCAGCGTCGATGTGCTTTTGGCAGGTTTCTTCGGTGAGGAAGAAGCCGGTGCTTTCGATCACGATGTCAGCGTTGACTTCGTCCCATTTCAGGTTGGCGGGGTCGCGCTCTGCGGTCAGGCGAATGGTCTTGCCATTAACGACCAAGTTGCCGCCTTCGGCTTTGACGTCGCCATCAAAGCGACCGTGGACCGAGTCATACTTCAGCATGTAAGCCAGGTAATCGGCTTCCAGCAAGTCGTTGATTCCGACAATTTCGATGTCTTTGAATTCGGCGTAAACGGCGCGAAAGACCATACGGCCAATGCGCCCGAAACCATTAATACCAACACGAACCGCCATTTTTTAAGCTCCCTAAAACTCAATATTGCGTATGGATAAGAAAGTTGAGCATTTTCTAACATAAGGGCTCATCAGCCATAACACCCCGCCGGGTTGCGCGCGCCCAACCCATTGGTGTGGGTGTGATTTAGCGCTTTCGGCTAGTGTGTTGTAATGGTTGAAAACCCTATTGTTTGGCCCCGTTTCCGATCCCTCAAAATCACATAAGGCCCGCACAATGGCGCGTGCCTGAGGCAGGGTCAATGGCTTTTCGGACCAAGGGTAGGCGCAATGGGTGGGCGTAAGCGGAGCATATTTACATGTCTTGCATAAAGTGTCGCGGATAAGTGTCTGAGGTGGTTGACGATCGTATGCGCGCCAGCCTATTCTCGCCCCCAGTTAAATTCTTGCCCAACGGCCCAAATGCTCACCTTTCCCGCCAACAAAATTGCATAGCGGGTTGCTTCACTAAGATTTCTGGGGGAAATCAAAAACCGTGACTGGCGTCGATCCCACCGCTTCAAATCGTTTGAAAGCTGCCGAAGACCGACTGGCGCGCGCCATTGATCGTTTGGAAACGGTCTTGGAAAAGCGCGCCGCCGCCGCCGAGTTGAACCCTGCCGATGCTGAACTTTTGGCGCAAGCGCAGGGGTTGCAGGTCGAAAACGTCAGGCTGCGTGAACTTGTCGACGACACGGCCACGCGCTTGGACGGAACCATCGCCAAATTTAAGAGCAAACTGACTGAGACCAAACAGGCGGGGCAGGGCTGATGGCGCGGGTTTCCATTTCGATCAACAACCAGACCTACGACATCGCCTGCGCAGACGGTGAAGAGCAGCACATTCTCGATCTTGCCGGTGTGGTGGACGCCAAAGTGGGCGAATTGGTCGGCGCCATCGGTCAAGCCGGCGAGGCCCGACTGCTGGCCATGGCCGGTCTGTTGATGGCCGACGATTTGGGCGAAGCGAGCGAGGAAATCGCCGCCTTGCGCAGCGCTGCGGAAATACCTGAACCCGCCACACAACCAGCATCCGCGCCCGCAATCGATGAGAATCGGCTTGCCGATATGCTCGACGCCATGGCGGGGCGCATCGAAACCATTGCAGAAGGCCTCGAACGCGCCTAAGTTCCGAATTGGACGGTGGCTGCCCGGCGCGTGAGGCAACGACATTCCCTGGGGCTATAAGTCTTCCTCGGGAGCTGTCCCTGTCGGACTCGTGGGTTCGGCATCACGGCGCCCACCTGCATCAGCAGGCCACAGAAGGATTGCATATGCCCACGGTCGGCGTGGCGCCGTCCACCTTATCGCTTACGGAATTCACGATGACCTCATCCAGCCCCAAGCATACCCTGCGCGAACACGCCAAAACGGTCCGCGCAGAGGCCGCCGCGCGTTTGGGCGATGACGGCGTGCGCGGTTTTTTCGAACATTTGCTACAAACCTGGACCAAGGTTTCTCAGGGCTATGGCGACGAGGTCATGCTCGCGGGCTATTGGCCGATGGGCACCGAAATGGACGTCCGCCCGGCATTGGTGGCGCTGGACCGGACCGGCGTGGTGGTGACCTTGCCTGAAGTCGCCGCCAAGGACCGCCCGCTGCGGTTTCGCGCATGGCGACCCGATGAACCTTTGGTCGAAGGCGATCACGGCACCTTTCATCCTGTGATCGACGCGCCTTTGATGCGTCCCGATGTGGTGCTGGCGCCGATGCTGGCGTTCGATCGGCGCGGCTACCGGGTCGGCTGGGGCGGCGGTTATTACGATCGGACGCTTGAGTTGCTGCGTAAAACCGGCGTATGCACCGCCATCGGCGTGGCGTATAGCGCTCAAGAAGTTGACGAAGTCCCCACCGACGCCTATGACCAGCGCCTCGATTGGATCATCACCGAAAATGAGGCCATAGAAATCAAATGAAAGTGTTGTACATCGGCGACGTGGTGGGAAAATCCGGGCGCAAGGCCGTGCTTGAGCATTTGCCGCGTTTGCGCGATGAGCTGGCGCTCGACTTCGTGGTGGTCAACGGCGAAAACGCGGCCCACGGGTTCGGCATCACCGGTGCGATCTGCGAGAAATTCTTTGAGATCGGCGTGGACGTCGTGGTCACCGGCAATCACGCCTGGGATCAGCGCGAAATCATCGATTACATCCAAGATGAGCCGCGTTTGCTGCGTCCGGTGAATTATCCCGAAGGCACGCCGGGGCGCGGCTTTGGCGTGTTTGAAACTCGTGGCGGCAAAAAAGCCATGGTCATTCAAGCCATGGGACGACTGTTCATGGACCCGCTGGACGATCCGTTCGCCGGTATCCAGCGCGCGTTGCTCAACAAAAAACTGGGCGAAAACGTCGATTTCATCCTGGTCGATATTCACGCCGAAGCGACCTCGGAAAAAATGGCCGTGGGCCAGCACTTCAACGGCCAAGTGTCGATGGTGGTGGGCACCCACAGCCACATCCCCACCGCAGACGCGCAAATTCTACCCGGCGGCACCGCATACCAAACCGATGCGGGCATGTGCGGCGATTATGATTCCGTGATCGGCATGACCAAAGCCCCCGCCATCGGCCGTTTCATCACCAAAGTGCGCGGCGAACGCCTCACCCCGGCAACCGGCGAAGGCACGCTGTGCGCGGTGTTCGTCGAAACCGACGACGCCACCGGACTCGCCACACGGATATCACCCGTTCGGCTTGGTGGACGTCTAATTGAGGTGATGCCAAATTAGCGGTTGATCATTTGTTTAATTGTGTGACAAATTGACGCTAAATTCCATCCGGGGGGAAATGGAAATGGCAAGTCATGATACTTTAGAGTTTTTACGCCGTCGGTTGGTCAAAGATATTTCGCAACTGCTGTGCAAACCGTGCACGGATCCACGTAAAAAAGGGCTGTACGCAAATTGCGAAGAGGACCCGATCACGTGCCCGTGCCGCTGCGAAACGGTCGAGCCCTTGATTGCGCGCTTGGTCGAGATCGAAAGGGCGCTGAAGGTCAGCGCCAAACATTTGCAATGATCACGTGCTGATTAGGCCGCTTTCACGTCATTCAAAAAGCCCTCGACGACGACTTTCAGTTCATTCGATTGACCGCCCAGCGCGTGCACGGCTTCTTGCACCTGGGTCGCGGCCTGTCCGGTTTCGTTGACGCTGGCGTTGACTCCGGTGATGTCGGTGGTGACCGTGCTGGTGCGGTTTGCAGCCAGTTCGACATTGCGGGCAATTTCTTGGGTCGCCGCGCCTTGTTCTTCGACCGCGGCGGCGATGGCCGATGTGATCTCATTGATGTTGTTGATGGTGCCGCCAATGGCGCCGATGGCGTGAACGGCCTCGTCGGTCGCCGACTGGATGCCGTTGATCTGGTTCGTGATTTCTTCGGTCGCCTTGCTGGTTTGGTTGGCCAGGTTTTTGACCTCAGACGCGACCACGGCAAAACCCTTGCCGGCGTCGCCCGCACGCGCCGCTTCGATGGTGGCGTTCAGGGCGAGCAGGTTGGTTTGGTCCGCAATGTCGGTGATCAGCGCCACCACTTCACCAATTTTGCGCGCCGCGTTGGCTAAGCCGTTGACCTTGTCGTTGGCATGCTTGACTTCGGTGACCGCGTTGGCGGCCGTCAGCGTGGATTGAGAGACTTGGTGGGCAATTTCAGATATCGAGCTTGAAAGCTCTTCCGCAGCGCTGGCCACGGTTTGCACATTGGAGGACGCCTGTTCGGCGGACTCGGTGATGGAAGACGCCTTCAGCGAGGCGTCCGACGCCGTGGTGGTCATGGATGACGAGGTGTCTTCCAACGACGCGGACATGGACGAGAGTTCCGCAAGCACGTTGGAAATGTTGTTTTCGAACGTTTGTGCGACGGCCTCCAACGCCAAGCGGCGGCGTTCTTTGCGGTCTTCTTCGGTGCGTTGCTCTTGAGCCAATTGTTCGGTGCGAATCATGCTGTCTTTAAAGACTTGCACCGTGCGCGCCATTTCGCCGATTTCGTCGCGCATGTCTTGGACGGGGACTTCGACCGCCGTTTCGCCCTTGGCTAAGCGGCACATGGTTTGGCCCAGTTGTTTCAAGGGGGCGCCCAGCCGCCAGCGGGTGAACCAAATCATTGCCGCCAACAGGGCGATCAAGACGATGCCGACGACGATGGATGAGGTTTTAGACAGAAAGCTGGCGCTATCGACGGCGGAATTGACGACCCGCGCGCTGTTGGCGCGTAATTTGTCGATTTCGCTCAGCAAGCGATCGATGCCGTTGATTGCAGGGGTGTCGTCGATGATGATTTCACGCGCGATTTCTTCGGCGGGGGTGCCATGCTTGACCATCTGTTCGACCTTTTCAAGGGCGACGGCATAGGCTTCGATCACCTTCAAAATGTCTTCGAGCGCTTGTTTTTCGACGGCATTCACGCCGATGGAGTTATAGGCGTCCAGCGCCACCCGAATTTCCCGCAATTTGACGTGAAACTGGACAATCTGCCGGCGGTCTTTGCTGAGCAAATAATCTTTGTATTGGTGCAGCATGCCGCCAAAGCCGAGCGCTTTGTAAACCGCGTTGAGGTAAGTGCTTTTGCGCGATGGACCTGTTTCGAACGACTCCCACGCGCCGCCCATTTGCCCAACCTGTTGGGATGTGACGATTGAGCTGCCGACAATGGCGGCGGCGGAAAGGGCGAGAAATATGGAAATAATTGTGCCGATGGTGCTGATTTTGAGAGTGTTCATGGTGCTGGCGCTCTGTGTTTCTTTGCTCGTGGGCACGCAACGTGGGCTTGGCTTGCGTGATCGGGGGGATGAACGTTAAAGCCCGGTTTCGGTGATGTAGGCGTCAAGGCGCTGGTTGGCGAGGTTCATCTCAGCCACCACATCCTTGTTCGATGCGCCATGAACTTTTTCGCCACCGTAATAAAGAGCGACGCTGGCAAGCGAGTCTGACTCGATCAGATAAAAAACCAGATTGTCGAGCATTACCCCGGAACGCATGTAAAGCGCGCTTGTGTCGCCAGTCGCGTTGTCTTGGGGGGGCGCAACGGGGGCAAGTTCGTTGGACGCCAAGACCGTGTTGAGTTTTTCGCGAAATGCGGCCAGTTCATCGGCTAGGCCGTCGTCTGGGGCGCCTGAGGCGGGGGCGGGCTGTTTGTTGCGCAACTCTTCGATCCATTCATCGTCGAGTGCGATGTTCGCCGACAGCACCAAAATCACTTCGTTGATGTTGCGCCAAATCTGAGTCAGGTTGTCCGGGGACAACTCTAGGGTGTCGCTGGCGCGTGTGTCTTTCACGGCCATGCTTAAGGTCGTGACAATCACCACGATCATGAATCTTTTCAGCATTGATTTTTGTTCTCTTTCCCATTGATGCTCGACCCTGCCTCAGACCGAACGCCCTGTTTTGTATGTACCGATGCTTCCCTTCATCGGGCGCATTTTGAAATGCGTCTCATTTTCATCGTAGTCTATAACTCTTATACGCGGCACGGCAACCGCACCAAAAGTATTAACAACTTCACTATGTTTTTTTGTTGGGGCGGTGAAGTGGCGATGCGCGCCATCTATGCAGGAAAGGCGTTTCGCCACTGATGTATTGCCCTCAGGGTCCGGGAGCCTTAGAAAGGCCGCTAATGTTTGTTTGCACGCCCTGTCTTGTGCCTGTGTGCTATATAGGACGGGTGAGATTCGCCCCGTGCAGAATTCCCGTGCAACACCTTTGAGATCAACAACACCTAAGGCAGTGAGTTATGGCCGGCCATTCTAAATTTAAGAACATTATGCATCGCAAGGGCGCGCAGGATAAAAAGCGCGCCAAGGTTTTTGCCAAGCACGCCCGCGAAATTTTCGTGGCGGCGAAGTCTGGCATGCCTGATCCGGAAAAGAACCCGCGCCTGCGCACCGCCATTTTGGCCGCGCGCGCGGTGAACACGCCCAAAGACAACATTGAACGCGCCATCAAAAAGGCCGAAGGCGGCGGCGGTGAAAACTACGAAGAAGTGCGTTACGAAGGCTATGGCCCCAGCGGCGTGGCGGTGATCGTCGAAGCGCTGACCGACAACCGCAACCGCACGGCTTCGGAAGTCCGTTCGACGTTCACCAAGCACGGCGGCAACCTTGGCGAAACCGGCTCGGTTGGGTTCATGTTCGAACGCACCGGCATTATCGAATACCCCGCCGACGTCGCCGACGCCGATGCGATGTTCGAAGAGGCTTTGGAAGCGGGCGCGTCGGATGTGTCATCCGATGATGACGGCCATGAAATTTCCTGTGCGCCTGACGATTTGGCCGATGTGCGCGATGCGCTGATGGCGAAATTTGGCGACCCGGCTGAAGCGCGCTTGGACTGGAAGCCCAACACCACCACGGAACTGGACGAACAAGCCGCCGGCACCATGTTGAAGCTGATCGACGTCTTGGAAGACAACGACGACGTGCAGAGCGTGTCGTCGAACTTTGAAATTTCCGACGAGATTTTGGCTAAGCTGAGCGCCGAATCGTAGGGGCTGACCAAAGGGGCTGGGGAACGTATGCGCATCATCGGCATCGATCCGGGATTGCAACGCACCGGTTGGGGCGTCATTGATGCGCGCGACAATCGCTTGAGCTTCGTCGCCGAAGGCACCGTGACGTCCGACGCCAAACAAGCCTTGGCCCATCGCTTGATGCAGCTGCACGACGGCTTGGTTGAGGTCATTGAAACCTGGTCGCCTGAACAGGCGGCGGTGGAAGAAACCTTCGTCAACAAGAACCCCACCTCGACGTTGAAATTGGGCCAAGCGCGCGGCATCGCGCTGCTGGTGCCCGCGCGTCTGGGCTTGGTGGTCGGTGAATACACCCCCAATTTGGTGAAAAAGACCGTGGTCGGCGCAGGGCACGCGGCCAAGGAACAAGTTTTGATGATGGTGAAAACCTTGCTGCCTGGTTCCGGCAACGCCGGGCCGGACGCGGCGGACGCGTTGGCGGTGGCGATTTGTCATGCCCATCATCGTGAAACGCAAAACCGCGTGATGGGAAGCGCACGATGATCGCATTGCTCAAAGGCCGCATCGAAGAGCTTGGCGACGGCTGGGCCGTGATCGACGTCAACGGCGTCGGCTATTTGGTGTTTTGTTCCAGCCGCACGCTGGGCCAGCTGAACGTTGGCGAGGTCGCGACGGTGCACGTTGAGACCCACGTGCGTGAAGATCATATCCATCTTTACGGTTTTCTCGATAGTGGCGAACGTGCGTGGTTCAAGCTGCTAACCACGGTGCAAGGCGTCGGCGCCAAAGTCGCCTTGGCGATTTTGTCGGTGTTGTCCTCCGATGAACTGACCCATGCCATCGCCGCCGCCGACAAAGCTCAAGTGGGCCGCGCCAGCGGCGTTGGTCCGAAACTGGCGCAGCGCATCGTCACTGAGCTTAAAGACAAGGTCGCGGCGTTGGCGCTGGGTCCCGCAGCGGGCCCCAAAGGCGTCAAGGCAACGGTTTCGACCGGGGCGGGCGGGGCGAGCGACGTCACCCGCGATGCTGTGTCGGCGTTGGTCAACTTGGGTTATTCCCCATCCGACGCGTTGTCGGCCGTCAGCCACGCGGCGGCCAAAGCAGGCGAGGATGCGAGCGTTGAAGATTTGATCAAAGGCGGTCTGGTGGAACTCGGTCCTAAGGAACACGGCTTATGAGTGATGAAGACCGCGTGGTCGCGCCCGAGGAAAATACTGAAGACCGCCATCTGGGCGGTGCGGACAATGCCTTGCGCCCGACCTCGTTGGAAGAATTCGTCGGCCAGCAAAAGACCCGCGAAAATTTAAGCGTGTTCATCCAGGCGGCGCGCGCACGCGGCGACGCCATGGATCACACGCTGTTTTACGGGCCGCCCGGTTTGGGCAAAACCACCTTGGCGCAGATTGTGTCGCGCGAATTGGGCGTGGGCTTTCGCGCCACGTCTGGCCCGGTAGTGGCGAAGGCAGGCGATCTGGCGGCGATTCTCACCAACTTGCAGCCCAACGATGTGTTGTTCATCGACGAAATCCACCGCCTCAATCCGGTGGTGGAAGAAATTCTCTACCCCGCCATGGAAGACTTTCAGCTTGATTTGATCATCGGCGAAGGCCCGGCGGCGCGCTCCGTGCGCATCGATTTGCCGCCGTTCACACTGATCGGCGCGACCACCCGTTCGGGGTTGATCTCGACGCCGTTGCGTGATCGTTTTGGCATTCCCTTGCGCTTGCAATTTTATTCACCCGAAGAACTGGTCGGCATCGTGCAGCGCGGTGGGCGGCTGTTGGGCATCGAAATGACCGAAGACGGCGCGATGGAAATCGCCAAACGTTCGCGTGGCACGCCGCGTGTGGCGGGGCGGTTGCTCAGGCGCGTGCGCGATTTCGCCAATGTCGCGGGCCGCGACGTGGTTGACGCGGTGGCCGCCGACGGCGCGTTGACGCGTCTGGACGTGGACAAAGCCGGGCTCGACAACATGGATCGGCGCTATCTCACCTGCATCGCCGACAATTATGGCGGCGGACCGGTGGGCGTGGAAACGCTGGCGGCGGCGCTATCGGAACAGCGCGACACCATCGAAGACGTGATTGAGCCGTATCTCATCCAGCAAGGCTTTCTCATGCGCACCCCGCGCGGGCGCATGTTGACGGTTCAGGCTTTTGCTCATTTGGGCCTGAAAGCTCCCAAAACCACGGCGCAGCTTGAATTGATCGAGGACGTCGGTGATCAAGGGGATGGCGATGACGGCTGACATGACGCCGCGCATAGAAGGCTCGACCTTTATCCTGCCGGTGCGTGTCTATTATGAAGACACCGACGCGGGCGGGGTGGTCTATTACGCGAATTACTTGAAATTCGCCGAACGCGCGCGCACGGAAATGCTGCGCCATTTGGGGATCGAAAGCTCCGCATTGCAAGATGAAGAGGGCATGGGCTTGGTCGTTCGTCGCCTTGACGTCGATTATATTCAGCCCGCGCGCCTCGATGATTTACTGGAAGTTCACCTTTCCCTGACAAAAGTGGGGGGCGCGTCCATGCAAGGCGTGCAGCGCATTGTGCGTGGTGGTGAGGACTTGGTGCGCATCGAGATCAAGCTCGGCTGTATGAAATTATCTGGCGGTCCAGCAAGACTGCCCGAAAAAATCCGCAATCTTCTGCAAAGCTTCGAAACATCGAATTGAATTTAGAGAACTGGGACTGAAAATATGGAAGGCAGTGTAATCGATGCGGTGACCCTTAGCGGTTCCGTGGGCGCGCCCGATTTTTCCATGATGACGTTGTTTTGGCGCGCCGATTGGGTGGTCAAAAGCGTGATCATCCTGTTGGTCTTGGCCTCGATCTGGTGCTGGGCGATCATTTTTGAAAAAATCACCAGCTTGAAAAAGCTCAACAGCCAAGCCAAGGAGTTCGAAAAAAGCTTTTGGTCGGGCCAAAGCTTGGACACCATTTACGATTCCATCGGCAATCAGCCCAAAGACCCCATGGGCGCCGTGTTTGTATCGGCCATGCGCGAATGGCGCCGGGCGGCGGAAAAGGGCCACATGGGCTCCTCCATAGCCAATACGTCGTTGAATGAGCGTATCGAGCGCGTCATGCACATCACCGTGGCGCGCGAGATGGAGCGGGTCGAACGCTACATGACGTTTTTGGCGTCCACCGGTTCGACGGCGCCGTTCGTCGGCCTGTTCGGCACCGTGTGGGGCATTATGAATTCGTTCCAGTCCATTGCGGTGTCCAAAAATACCTCTCTCGCGGTGGTGGCGCCGGGCATTGCCGAAGCGTTGTTCGCCACCGCGCTGGGGCTGCTGGCGGCTATTCCGGCGGTGCTGGCCTACAATAAGTTGTCGCGTGATTTGGAACGCTACACCAGCCGTCTGGACGGCTTTGCGGTTGAATTTTCCGCGATCTTGTCGCGCCAGATGGAAGAAAAGGTCTAAGCGCACATGGCCGGAATGCTCCAAGGATCGAAACGCCACACCTTCGGCCACGCCAAGCGCCGTCCGCCAATGGCCGACATCAACGTCACCCCAATGGTAGACGTGATGCTGGTGCTGTTGGTGATCTTTATGGTTACGGCGCCGCTGCTGACCGTGGGCGTGCAGGTCGATCTGCCCAAGACCAAGGCCCAGGCGATCCCCGGATCGGATGAGCCGTTGGCCGTCAGCATCGACCGCGAAGGCAAGGTCTATGTGCAAGATACCCAGATGGATCTCGACGCCGTGGTGCCGCGTCTGCAGGCCATTTCCGACAACAACCCGGAAGTGCGTATTTTTGTGCGCGGCGACGCCAATGTCGATTACGGCAGCGTCATGCAGGTGATGGGCATTCTCAACGCGGCGGGCTTCTCAAAAGTGGCGTTGATCACCACGCAGCAACATGGCCCGACCCCGACCAAACCGAAGAAAAAGTAGGGGGCTGCTGATTGTTTCGCAATTTTGCTCTTTCGGTTTTGTTCCATGTCGGCTTGGTGGTTGCGGCCTACGTCGGGCTGCCGTCTTTTCACGATACTGAACTGTATCAAGATATCCCTATTTCGGTCGAAATCATTACCGTGACGGATGTCACCAACTTGCCGACCAAAGCGAAAGAGCCGGAACCTAAAAAAGAAGTCGCCAAGGCTGAGCCCAAGCCGCCGCCCAAGCCACCTGCGCCGCCGCCAGCCCCTCAGGGCTCGATCCAAGAACCGCCCGCACCCGAACCGCTGCCCGAACCGGTGGAGGAAAAGGTCGCGTTGATCGTCAATCCGGAGCCCAAACCGAAAAAAGAGGCCAAGCCCAAACCGGAACCCAAAGACGAGCCGAAAAAGGTCGCCAGCAAAAAGCGTGCGCCGACGCCCATTCCGCCGCGCAAGCCCAAGGCTCCCGATCAGTTCGCCTCGGTCCTCAAGACGTTGGAAGAGCTGAAAACCCAGCCGCGTCCGGAGCCGGATGCAGAGAACAAAAAGGAAGATCCAAAACCGGATTTCGCCTCGATGATGGCGAACGCCTTGGAAAGCCCCAAGCCGCGCACCGACATCGGCCCCGACCTGACCATCAGCGAAAAAGATTTGGTGCGCCAGCAAATCCAGCGCTGTTGGAATTTGCCCGCTGGGGCCAAGGACGCCCACACCATGATCATCTCCATCCGCATGGTGATGAACCCCGACGGTTCCGTGCAACAGGCGCGTATTTTAGATCAAGCTAAGATGAGCACCGATCCGTTTTATCGCACCATGGCGGAAAGCGCTTTGAGAGCGACGTTGAATCCGCGCTGCCAACCGTTCAAACTGCCGCCGGAAAAGTTTGATCGCTGGAAAACCATGAAGCTCACCTTCGACCCTAGGGATATGCTCGGCTTATGACACATCGTTTGCTTGCCCGATTCGCTTTTGCTTTTGCCTTTTTGATGGCTGTGTTCGCCGTTCAAGATGCGCGGGCCGAGCTGGAAATCGACATCACCCGTGGTGTGGCCGAACCGATGCCCATCGCGGTGGCGGACTTTTTCGGCGACGGTAAGGGCGAAAAGACCTTTGGCGCCAATATCGCCGGCGTGATCTCGGCGGATTTGGAACGCTCGGGTTTGTTTCGTTCAGCCGATAAAAAAGCCTTTATTCAAGACGCCGCCAGCCTCAACGTGCTGCCGCGCTTTGGCGATTGGCGCATCATCAACGTTCAAGCCTTGGTCCAAGGCCGGGTCGAGATGACCGTGGACGGGCGCTTGCGGGTCGAATTTCGTTTGTGGGATGTGCTGGCGGAAAAACAAATGGTGGGCTTGGCGTATTTCACCATCCCCAGCAATTGGCGCAGCGTGGCGCACATCATCTCCGACGCGATTTACAAGCGCATCACCGGCGAAGAGGGCTATTTCGACACCCGCATCGTCTACATTGCGGAATCGGGCCCCAAGACCAAACGCGTCAAGCGTTTGGCGATTATGGATCAGGACGGCGAACGCCATCAGTATTTGACGGCGGGCAGCGATCTGGTTTTGACCCCGCGTTTTTCGCCGACCCTGCAAGAAATCACGTATTTGTCGTATTACAAGGGCGTGCCGCGCGTTTACATCTTCAACATCGACAGCGGGCGTCACGAAATTTTGGGCGAATTCCCGGGCATGACCTTTGCGCCGCGGTTTTCGCCGGATGGCAAGTCGGTGATCTTCTCGATGTCCAAGGAAGGCAATTCAGAGGTTTACATCATGGATCTCGCCACCCGATCCGTGCAGCAGTTGACCAAGCATTCCGCCATTGACACCTCGCCCAGCATGTCGCCGGACGGTGATAAAGTCGTATTCAACTCCGACCGTTCAGGGTCTCAGCAGCTGTATGTGACAAACCGCAGCGGCGGTAATGTCAAGCGCATCAGTTTTCAAAAAGGCAAGTACGCAACCCCGGTGTGGTCGCCGCGCGGCGACTTAATTGCCTTCACCCGCATTCTTCAAGGTGAGTTTTTCATCGGCGTGATGCGCCCCGATGGCTCGGGCGAACGGCTGTTGACCAAGGGTTTCTTGGTCGAAGCGCCGACTTGGTCGCCCAATGGACGGGTGTTGATGTTCTTTCGCCAAGAGCGCAGCGACCCTCAAGGGCGCGGCGGAAAAACGCGGATTTTCTCCATCGACATCACCGGTCACAACGAAAGAGAAGTCATTACACCGGAAGATGCATCAGATCCGGCGTGGTCCCCCTTGATTCATAACAACTGACGACATATAGTCCCAATTGGAAAAACGTAATAATTCCAGGGGTCAGTCTGTCTTGATTCAGTAAACAGATGCTCGTTGTCGGTCATAACTGGCGTGCGGCGAGTGTCAAAAATATCACATCCGCCCCAAAAGGGCGCTCCAGTGAAGGAGATACCAATGCGTTTCAAAATTGTGAGCCTGATTGCCGTTGCGGGCCTTGTCGCTGCTTGCGGCACCGCTCCGACTTCTGAAACCGCTTCGACGTCCGGCAGCGGTGCAGCCACCGCAGCCACCACGGCTTCGAACATTGTTCCGGGTTCCGCCGAGGACCTGAAAGTTAACGTTGGCGACCGTGTATTCTTCGGTTTCGATCGTTACAACTTGACGCCCGCAGCCCGTGACATCCTGCAAAAGCAGGCTGCATGGATGATTGCAAACACCAATGTCAGCGTGACCATCGAAGGTCATTGTGACGAACGCGGCACCCGCGAATACAACCTTGCACTGGGTGATCGCCGCGCGAACGCTGCTGCGGATTACCTGATGACATTGGGTGTTCCGGCGACCCGCATCTCGACCATTTCGTATGGTAAAGAGCGTCCCGAAGACCCGGCGTCCAACGAAATCGCTTGGGCCAAAAACCGTCGCGGTGTGACGGTGGTCAAATAAGCGCGATTTTTCTCCTGCGTCCGCTATCAGCCGGGCCTTGAGGGATGCGTACAAGATGAGGGGTGTCTGTTCGATCCGGGTTTCCGGAACCGGACAGACGCCCCTTTTTTGTCGCCCGGTTATGTCGCCCTATTTTCGCCGGAAACGGGCTCCATGCTCAATCATTGCTGAGACCTCTGCAAAGCGTTAAAAAGGCAGGGACACCGCCCCGGGCGGAATACACATCGGCCTCAGACGTTACAAACAACGGACCATACGCATGACCGCATATCGTTTTTGCTTTTCGAAAACCCGCCACGTTCTGTTGAGCGCCGTGGTGTTGGGCGCATTTGCGTTTGCCGGCGCGTCGTCAGCTTTGGCGCAGGGCTCGGATATGCAAATTCTTCTGGATCGTATGGAGCGGTTGGAGCGCGATATCCGCACGCTGAACCGTCAAATCGCCCGCAGTCCTGTCGATGCGGGACCTACAAACGCCGCCCCGCTGGGCGCACCGGCAGCCACGCCCACGACGTCACCAGCTTCCACCGTTGAATTCACACCCGGTGAAGGCGCGTTGTCGCGGGTCACCGTACAAATCAGCGCATTGGAACAAGAAGTTCGTCAAGCGACTGGTCAAAATGAGGCCCTGTCCTATAAAATTGACCAAATATCTGCGCGCCTGGATACGCTGATTACGGATTTGGATTACCGCCTCGCGCGTCTTGAAGGCTCGGCGCCGGGTTCCTTTTCCTCTCAGCCCAGCATTTCGACCGCGCCCTCATCCGCCAGCGTGTCCAAGGTGGGCGAAATGGCGGCGCCGACCGAGATGACAGCCGCACCCCAGGACGGCGGCTCGCTTGGCGCCAACGGGACCTACGTGCCGTCCGCATCCGGCGGCAGCCTGGGCAGCATCTCGAAATCAACGTTGGACCAGTTCGTTAAACCGGAAAGTGGTGGCGATCAGGCTCAAGCGGCGCCGACGGAGCTTGCCGCACCCACCACAACGCCGCCACCTGCAACGCCGCAAACGGCGATGGCGGCGCCGCAAGCCGCGCCCGTACCTGCCCAAGAACCCGCACCCGCGGTCGCTTCCGTCTTGCCCGAAGGCAGCCCGCGCGAACGCTATCAATACGCATTCGGCTTGATGAGCCAAGCGCGTTACGACGACGCCGAAGCCGCGTTGAAAGAGTTTATCGCCCAACATGGCGACGATCCCTTGGCGGCGAACGCGCGCTATTGGCTGGGCGAAACCTATTATGTGCGTAAATCTTTCATGGATGCCGCTCAGGCCTTTTTCCAGGCCTACAAATCCACCCCTGATGGGGCGAAAGCGCCCGACAGCCTGTTGAAATTGGGCATGTCGATGGCGAGCTTGGAAAAAACCGAAGAAGCCTGTGCGACCTTTGGCAAATTGCGCAAAGAATTCGCCGAACTAAAGCCCGGTATCGAAAAAACCCTGAACCGCGAAACCAAGCGTCTCAAGTGCCAGTAGCGCCAGCGAGGGTTAAACCTGTAAGGACATAGAATGCCCGATGGCGGCCCTTTTCGGGGCTTTTGCGTAAGCTCTGACGAATTCGCCCGCCGGATGGTTGGGTGTTCAGGCTTGGCTGCGCACCCGGGGGCAATTGCGGTGGCGGTGTCGGGCGGTGCGGACAGCATGGCGCTGTGCCATTTGGCGCACGATTGGGCGACGGCGCACGGCGTGCAGCTCAGCGCGCTGACGGTTGATCACGGATTGCGTCCGGGCTCGGACCGCGAGGCCGCCCAGGTGGGTGAATGGCTACGTGCGCGGGGCGTCGACCATCACATTCTGACTTGGGTTCACGACGCAACCGTCACATCGCGGGTCCAAGAACGCGCGCGCGACGCCCGGTATGCTTTGATGCGAAGCTGGTGCTTGGATCACGGCGTAGACCGTCTTTTGGTCGCTCACCATATAGAAGATCAAGCCGAAACGGTTTTGATGCGCTTAAAGAAAGGTTCCGGCCTTTTGGGGCTGGCGGGCATGGCGCGGGTGCGCGATATGGGCGGGGTCAAGCTGGTGCGCCCGCTGTTGGGCGTGGAGAAAGCGCGTTTGCGCGCAACGCTGTCTGATACCGGTCAAGCTTGGATCGAAGATCCGTCTAACGAAAACACGCAGTTTGAGCGGGTGCGCATGCGCCGGCTTTTGGCCCAACTGGAACGCGATGGCGTCAGTGCGGGGCGGTTTGCCCAGGCGGCGTCCTCAATCGCCCGGGTGCGCGATGTCTTGGATGCGGCGGCGGATGAGCTGATCGACATGGCCAAAAACGTTGAGGCGGGGCTGTGCATCGACGCAAACCCCTTTCTCGGCGCACATCAAACCGTGCAGAAAATTGCGCTGTCTAAGCTGCTTGGACGCGTCGGCGGCAGGGCCTATCCACCCGCGCGGCTCAAGCTTGAGCGTCTCAGCGCGTGGATGGCGTCGGCGGATCACAGCGCAGGCGATGCGCGCACGCTTGGCGGCTGTGTCGTGCGCCGAACGGGCAGGGGAGACGCACGGGCGTTCCACGTTCTGCCCGAAAGCCCGCGAGGCATGCAAAAAGATCAGAAAAACTGAGGAATTAATTGCGAAACCGTCCTTGCCCCCCCTTGCCCCAGGGGTGCAAACGCCTTACATCCAGGGGAACTCACACGGCCAAGCTGGGCATGTTGGTGCAAAGAGGATTATGATCTTCACGCAAGATTGACCTCTGATCCGTCTCTAAGAGTTGTGAAGCCGCGCAAATGCGGCTTTTATAGAGACTGAAACCATCCCGCTTCGTTTGGCAGGACTTAAGATTTCGCTCACATGGGCATCAATGCTGCGGCAAAGATGTTCGAGCACAGGTAAGGAACCGGCTTTGAACTTCAGCAGAAACATCGTTTTCTGGGTCATCATCGGCTTTTTGCTGTTCGCCTTGTTTAATTTATTCCAAGGCTCGCAACAGCAAACGAACCAGACGTCCCTCGCGTATTCCGAATTCTTAGGCGCCATCGAAGGCGGCGAGGTTCGCGACGTGACCATCAAATCGGGCAAAGCCGGAACCACGGTGACCGGGCATTTGAACGACGGACGCTTGTTCACGACCTTTGCGCCGGACGATCCAGCCTTGGTCTCGACCCTGTCAAAGTCCGGCGTGCGCATCCAAGCGGCGCCGTCCGATGACGGTCAGTTTTCGCTGATGGGCATGTTGATGTCTTGGTTCCCCTTCCTGATCTTGATCGCGGTTTGGATTTTCTTGTTCAAGCAAATGCAGGGCGGCGCGGGCGGTAAGGCCATGGGTTTCGGTAAATCCAAAGCCAAGATGCTGACCGAAAAGCAAGGCCGGGTGACGTTCGAAGATGTCGCCGGCATTGATGAGGCCAAGCAAGAGCTCGAAGAAGTCGTCGATTTCTTGAAGGACCCGCACAAGTTCCAGCGTCTTGGCGGCAAAATCCCCAAGGGCTGTTTGCTGGTGGGCCCTCCGGGTACCGGTAAAACGTTGTTGGCGCGCGCCATTGCGGGCGAAGCCAACGTCCCGTTCTTCACCATTTCCGGTTCCGATTTTGTTGAAATGTTCGTCGGCGTCGGCGCATCGCGTGTGCGCGACATGTTCGAGCAGGGCAAGAAAAACGCACCGTGCATCATCTTCATCGATGAAATCGACGCCGTGGGTCGCCATCGTGGCGCAGGCCTGGGCGGCGGCAATGACGAGCGAGAGCAAACGCTCAACCAGTTGCTGGTGGAAATGGACGGGTTCGAATCCAATGAAGGCGTAATCTTGATCGCGGCGACCAACCGTCCCGACGTTCTCGACCCCGCGCTTTTGCGTCCCGGTCGTTTTGATCGCCAAGTCACGGTGCCCAACCCCGATATCTTGGGCCGTGAAAAAATCCTCAAGGTGCACATGCAGAAGGTGCCGTTGGCGCCCGACGTCGATGCCCGCACCATCGCGCGCGGCACGCCCGGTTTCTCCGGCGCGGATCTGGCCAACTTGGTCAACGAAGCGGCGTTGTTGGCGGCGCGTTCGGGCAAGCGGGTTGTGACCATGGCGGATTTCGAATCCGCCAAGGACAAGGTCATGATGGGGACCGAGCGTCGCTCCATGGTCATGACGGACGAGGAAAAGAAACTCACCGCTTATCACGAAGCCGGTCACGCGCTGGTCGGCATTCACATGCCGAAATGCGACCCGTTGCACAAGGTCACCATCATTCCACGCGGTCGTGCGTTGGGTGTGACCATGAACCTACCGGAACGCGATCAATATACGTTCTCGCGCGCGCAGCTGGAATCCAAACTGGCGATGATGTTCGGCGGTCGCATGGCCGAAGAACTGATCTTCGGCGAAGAAAATGTCACCACCGGCGCGGGCAACGATATCCAGCAAGCCACCGGCATGGCCCGACGCATGGTTACCGAGTTCGGTTTCTCCGACAAGTTGGGGCGTTTGCGCTACACCGACAATGACGAGGAAATTTTCTTGGGCCACAGCGTCACGCAGCACAAGAATGTTTCGGAAAAGACCGCCAACTTGATCGACGAAGAAGTCCGTCGCCTAATCGATGAAGCGGAAGGCCACGCCCGACGCATCTTGACCGAGCATATGGACCAGTTGGAAAACGTCACCCAGGCGTTGTTGGAATATGAAACTTTGTCCGGCGATGAGGTCAATGGCCTGATCGTGGGCAAAGCCGTTCATCGTCCCGATCCCGATGACACCCCTTCTGAGGGCGGGCGCAAAGCGTCGGTCCCGACATCGGGCAAGGGCGCGGGCAAGGAAAAGAAAGACAGCTCTGCAGACGGCATCGGCGCACATCCGCAGCCGGAGGGCTAAGTCGATACATATCGACGCAATCCAACGCAAAGCCCCGCCTTTGAGACAGAGGCGGGGCTTTGTGTTTTAGGGACCAAGGGGCAACACATGATCAAAACATTTGCCGACTTTTCATTGGATCGTCCGCTGATCATGGGCATCGTCAACGCGACGCCCGACAGCTTTTCCGACGCTGGTGAGGCGTTTGGCTTCGAAGACGCGGTGGCGCGCGGTTTGCAAATGATGCAAGACGGCGCCGACATCATTGATGTCGGCGGCGAAAGCACCCGACCAGGCGCCGCCCCCGTCAGCATTGAAGAAGAAGTTCGCCGCACCGTTCCCGTGGTCCAGCGTCTTAGTGAAGCGGGCGCATGCGTGTCCATCGACACCCGTCACGCACTGGTGATGGAAGCAGCCTTGGCTGTGGGGGCTGAGGTCATCAATGACGTCACGGCGTTGACCGGCGATGCGCGATCCCTGGACGTGGCGGCTAGTGTCGATGCGCCGGTGATCTTGATGCATATGCAAGGCGAGCCGGGCACCATGCAAGCAAATCCGACATACGAAGACGCACCCAAAGAGGTTCTCGATTATCTCACCGCGCGGGTGCAAGCGTGTGAGGCGGCGGGCATTAATCGGGCCCGTCTGGCGCTGGACCCCGGCATCGGTTTCGGCAAAACAGTGGCGCACAATGTGCAAATCCTAAAACATCTTAAATTGTATGAGCGTTTGGGCCTGCCTGTGCTGTTGGGCGCGTCGCGCAAAAGTTTCATCGGCAAAATCGCAAATGAGGACGATGCGCAAAAACGCCTGTCGGGTTCCATCGCGGCGGCGCTTTACGGCGTTCAGCACGGGGTCAACATTCTGCGCGTTCACGATGTGCGTGAAACCAAACAGGCCCTGGATGTCTGGACCGCTATAGAGAGCGCCGATTAACGCTGAAAAAAACGGTAATCAAAATTTACCCCGCTTTAAGCGCACATGATTTACAAAGAAGACTACGGCTTTTGGATTTTGAACAGCAGATGACATCATGACACGTAAGCTTTTTGGCACCGACGGCATTCGCGGCACGGCAAATGTCCACCCCATGACCGCTATGACCGCCTTGATGGTGGGCCAAGCGGCGGCGCTGCATTTCAAGCGTGGCGACCATCGTCATCGGGTGATCATCGGCAAGGACACGCGGCTGTCGGGCTATATGCTGGAAAATGCGCTGACGTCGGGGTTCGTGTCGTGCGGCATGGATGTGGTGCTGGCGGGGCCCGTGCCGACACCGGCGGTGGCGATGCTGACGCGCTCGCTACGCGCCGATTTCGGGGTGATGATTTCAGCCTCGCATAATCCTTATCAAGACAACGGCATCAAGTTTTTTGGCCCCGACGGTTTTAAACTGTCCGACGCCATGGAAGCCGAAATCGAGGCGCGCTTGGACACCAACATGTCGGGCGATCTGGCCGATGCGTCTAAGCTGGGCCGGGCCAAGCGACTGGATGACGTGGTTGGGCGCTACACCGAATACGTCAAGCAGACCTTCCCCAAGGGCGCGTCGCTGGACGGTTTGAAAATCGTTCTCGATTGCGCCAACGGCGCGGCCTACAAGGTCGCCCCCGAAGTGTTGTGGGAACTGGGCGCGGATGTGATCAAGATCGGCGTTGATCCCAACGGCTACAACATCAATGACGGTTGTGGTTCAACCGCCACCGACGCCATGCAAACCGCGGTCGTGACCCACGGCGCGGACATCGGCATCGCGCTGGATGGCGACGCGGATCGGGTTTTGATCTCGGACGAAAAAGGCCGACTGGTGGACGGCGACCAACTGATGGGTTTGATCGCTTCGCATTGGTGCCGCGAAGGCATTTTGAACGGCGGCGCGGTGGTCGCCACGGTGATGTCGAACCTGGGTCTGGAGCACTTTTTGGAAAGCGAAGGCTTGGGCCTGACCCGCACCCCGGTGGGCGACCGTTATGTGGTCGAAGAAATGCGCCGATCGGGCTGCAACGTCGGGGGCGAGCAATCGGGGCATATTGTGCTGGGCGATTACGCCACCACCGGCGACGGCTTGATGGCGGCTTTGCAGGTGCTGGCGGTTTTGATCGCGAACGGCAAGCCGGCGTCCGAAGCGTGCCGCTTGTTCGACCCGTTCCCCCAAGTGCTGAAAAATGTACGCTTTCAGGGGACGTCGCCGCTGGACTTGCCGCATGTGGAGAAAGCCATTGAGGACGCGGGTAAACGTCTGCACGGCACCGGACGCGTATTGATCCGCAAATCGGGCACAGAGCCGCTGATCCGCGTGATGGCCGAAGGTCAAGATGAAGGCCTGGTCACCGAAGTTGTCGATGGGCTGATCGATCTCATCAGCGAAGCGGCGGCCTAAGACCATGCAAGGGCGCGTCCTCATCATTGCCGGATCGGATTCAGGCGGCGGCGCAGGCATTCAAGCCGACATCAAAACGGTGACCGCGCTGGGCGGTTACGCCATGACCGCGATCACCGCGTTGACGGCGCAAAACACCTTGGGCGTTCACGCCATTCATGAAGTTCCCGAAGACTTTATCGCCCGCCAAATCGATGTGGTGCTTGATGACATCGGCGCCGACGCGATCAAGATCGGCATGCTGCACAAATCCGGCGTGATTCACGCCGTGGCCGATGCGCTTGAGCGCGCGGGCGGCGACATTCCTTTGGTGCTGGATCCGGTGATGGTGGCCAAGGGCGGTCATGCGTTGTTGGAGCCGGAAGCGGTGGACGCATTGGAAAAACGGTTGCTGGGGCGCGCCACATTGATCACCCCCAACATCCCTGAAGCCGAAGCGCTGACCGGTATCAAGATCGACGGCGTTGCGGATTTTGGTCCGGTGGGCGACAAGCTTTTGCGATTGGGCGCGCACGCCGCGTTGATCAAGGGCGGGCATTTGGATGAAAACGCGGCCCAAAATGGCGGCATGGTTACGGATGTGTTGTGGCGTGAAGGTGCGCGGATGGAAATATTCGAAGGCCCGCGCATCGACAGCCGCCATACCCACGGCACCGGCTGCACGTTGGCGTCTGCAATTGCTTGCGGCTTGGCTCAGGGGTTGGACATGGTGGCGGCGATCAAACGCGCGCACGCTTATGTGCATGAAGCGATTCTCAGCGCGCCGGGCTATGGCGCAGGGCATGGTCCTTTAAATCACGCCCACACTGTTGCGCCGTTCACCTATTTGTAAAATCTACATCACCATCGAACCGATTAAGTGGTGGGCTTGTACGGGTTCGCTCGACAACACGATGCGCACTTGAATGAGGGCGGCGCGCAGCTGTTCGCGGTTGGGCGCCGAGCCCAAGCACAGGCGCAAGGCGCGTGGTACGTTTGGCTGGGTGGTGATGAACGATTCCGGTCCCGCCATGATCACGCCGCGTTGGCTCAGTTCGCGGATGGTATCGTCGGCGTAGTGGCCTTCGGGTAGATCCATCCACATGTGTAGGCTTTCGGGCTTCGAAGCGAAGTCGAAGTTCTGCAAAATATCCGCCGCCATGGCGTTGCGGGCGATCATTTCCTTGCGGTGCCAGACGATGATGTCTTGGGCGACGCCCGACGTGATCCAGCGCGCGGCGATTTCCCCCATCAACGGCGGGATCATCCAGCCGGTAATTTGCACCGCGCGGGTCAGCGACGAAAACAACGACTTGGGCGTTTTCATGAAACCGACCCGCAGGCCCGGCGAAATGCTTTTGGCGAATCCGTTGATGTAGATGGTGTTCTCCGGGGCGAATTGGGCCAGCGGCGGGTTGCGCTTTTCAGGTTGGAAGCCATAGACGTCATCTTCGATGATGACCAGATCGTGGCGCTTGGCGATCTCGGCGATGGCGGTCAGGCGATCCATATCCATCACAGCGGTGGTGGGGTTTTGATGCACCGGCATCAAATAGGCGACTCGCGCGCCGGTTTCGTGGATGGCGGCTTCCAAGGCGTCTGGGCGCACGCCATATTCATCCATGGCCACGGGGCGCACGCGCACGCCCAAATGCGCCGCCAAAGAGGTCATGCCGGGGTAGGTGTAATTTTCCGTCAAAATCACGTCGCCGGCTTTGAGTAAGCCCATGGCGCTGGCCGCCATCGCGTGTTGCGCACCGCTGGTGAGGATGATGTCGTCACCTTCAGCGTCCAACCCGATGATGGAGGCCAACGACGCCATCGCGGTGCGGTGATGGCTGATGCCGGGGGCGGGATTGTATTGAGTCAGCATAGCCAAGCTATCGGACTGAGCCAATTCACCTAGCGTAACCGCCAAGGCTGCAGCCTCGGGACCCGGCGGGGGGCGGTTCATCGACAAATCGGTCGAGCTTGCGTCGGGCTGATCCAGCAACGCGCGATCGCCGCTGCCGGACAGGATTTCTCGGTTGGGTAAATGGGTGACGGGAAAGACTTGGCGATCCCTGATTTGGTCGAGCACATAGGTGCCGCTGCCAACCCGGCCACCCGCAACGCCGCGGCGCTGCAATTCGGAATACGCGCGCGTGACGGTGCCGACGGTGACACCCAGCCGGTAAGCCAGATCGCGGTGCGTGGGTAATTTCGCGCCGACCGGCAGCACCTTGTCGCGAATGTCATCACCGACAGCGTCGGCAATGGCCCGGTACTTGGGGCCGTGGCGGTCTTCTATGTGAGGTGTGTACATTGTCATGGTGACAATAATCACATTGACGCCCTTTTGTGTCAAGCGTACGGTCGAATTGTCCTTAATTTTAGGTGGGGAAGTCCCATGGATCGACACAATTGTACCGATACAATGCCCGGTGCCGCATTGCCGTCGGCCCTGTCCCTTTCGTGGCATGGCTGGCTCAATGACGGCAAAAAGCTGATTGCACGCGAGTTCAATCACGTCCCGGCCAGCATCGCGGCCACCGTGCGCGCATGGCGTCGGCGCAATTGCGCGCGCAGCAGTCTGCGGAGCATGGATGAGCATCTGTTGCGCGACATCGGCTTCACGCCGGAACAGGCGCGTCGCGAAACGCAAAAGCCGTTCTGGCGGGCTTAAGGGGATGATCGTTGCCCCAACTTGTCGTGTAGACGATGATGATGGCGTGACGATCAATCCATTTAAGCTGCCCGTTTGAGAAAGACATTCTTGTGCGCTCATCCGACCCTTTGACCGAACCGACCATCAAGCCTGACAACATGTTTGTTATGGCGATGCCGGGCGTGTTCGTGCTGTTGTGGAGCACCGGGTTCATCGGGGCCAAGCTGGGCTTGCCGTATGCGGAACCGTTCACGTTCTTGTTTTTACGATTTGCGGTGCTGACCGCCTTGCTGGTGGTGATCGCATTGGCGTTTCGCGCCCCATGGCCGAACTCATGGGGGGCTGTGGCGCGCATCGGTGTGGTGGGTCTGTTGGTGCACGGCGTATATCTGAGCGGGGTATTTTCCGCCATTCACGCCGGACTGTCGGCGGGCGTCGCCGCTTTGATCGTCGGATTGCAGCCGCTGCTCACCGCCGTCGGGGCGGGGGCGTTTTTAGGCGAAAAGGTTAAGCCCCGCCAATGGCTGGGATTGGTTCTCGGCCTTGTCGGCGTGGTGTTGGTGTTGGGCGATAAGCTCAACATCGATGGTGGAAGCTTGGACGGTATTGCGTTCGCCGTGGCGGCGCTGTTTGGCATCACGGCGGGCACGCTGTATCAAAAACGCCATGGGGATGCGATGGATCTGCGCAGTGGTTCGGCCATCCAATATGCCGTCGCGGGCGTACCTATGCTCGTGCTGGCGTGGATGTTTGAAAGCGGCGAGGTGCAGTGGAGCGGCGAGCTGATCTTTGCGCTGGCATGGTTGGTGTTGGTGTTGTCGTTGGGCGCGATCTCGCTCTTATATATACTGATCCGACGCGGCGCGGCCTCGAAGGTCGCCAGCTTGTTTTACCTGACCCCGCCGGTGGTGGCGGTGTTCGCGTGGATATTGTTCGACGAAACCTTGGTCCCGATGGCGATGGTCGGCATGGGGGTTGTGGTCGTCGGGGTTGCGCTTGCCACCCGCAAATAATTTTGGAGATTGAAGACCATGGATGACGGCATGCTCAACGCTACGATTATCGAATTGGAAGCCACGCGCGAGATCGTTTATCGCCACATGCGCCCGACTCCAGCCTACACCTGGCCGCTATTGAGCCAGCGCACCGGCTGCAACGTCTGGGTCAAACATGAAAACCACACCCCGGTGGGCGCGTTCAAGGTACGCGGGGGCTTGGTGTATCTGTCGGGCCTCAAGGCCACGCAACCCGACCTTAAAGGCGTCATTTCCGCAACCCGCGGCAACCATGGTCAAAGCCTCGCGTTTGCCGCAGGCAAGCTTGGGCTGACGGCTGTGATCGTTGTGCCTGAAGGCAACAGCCCAGACAAAAACGAAGCGATCAAAGCCTTGGGCGCAGAGCTGATCGTTCATGGCGCAGACTTTCAAGAAGCGCTGGAGTTTACCCAAAAGCTCGCCGACGAACGCGGTCTGTTCATGATTGGCCCGTTCGAAAAGCCGCTGTTGCGCGGCGTTGCGACCTATGCGTTGGAGTTTTTCGAACAAGCCGGAAATCTGGACGCCGTCTATGTGCCCATCGGTATGGGCTCGGGAATTTGCGGTCTGATCACGGTGCGCGACGCCTTAGGCTTGAAGACCGAAATCATCGGCGTGGTCGCCGAAGGCGCGCCGGCTTACGCGCTGTCGTTTGAAAAGGGCGAGGTGGTTTCAACCAACACAGCCGACACCATCGCCGACGGCGTGGCGTGCCGGGTGCCCAGCCCGGAAGCTTTCCAGATCATCAAAAACGGCGCGGCGCGCGTGATCCGCGTGAGTGATGATGAGATCATGAACGCCATGGGCATTTATTTTACCGACACCCATAATTTGGCCGAAGGCGCGGCGGCGACGCCGTTGGCGGGGTTGATGAAGGAAAAGGATCTTCAGGCCGGGCGCAAGGTGGGACTGATCTTGTCGGGCGGTAACGCTGACCGCGACACCTTCGCCCGCGTGATGGAGCACCTGGGAGCATAATTGGGGAGGATTAAGACATGACCGAAGAACTGTTTCGCGAAGATTCCTATTTGAAATCGTGCGAAGCCATCGTCACGGCGGTGACCGACGCGGGAATCGAGCTGGACCGCACGGTATTTTATCCCACCGGCGGCGGGCAGCCCGGCGATGTCGGCGTGTTGCGCACCAGTGGTGGCGATGTGGCGATCATAGACACCATCAAAGGCGACGCCCCTGGCGTGATCGTTCACGTCCCGGCGGACGGTGCGCCGCTGCCGAACGTCGGTGATGCCGTCGGCGCTGAAATCGATTGGGAGCGTCGCCACAAGCATATGCGCATGCACACGGCGCTTCATTTGTTGTGCGCGCTGGTCGATGGGCAAATCACCGGGGCGCAAGTCGGCGCTGATAAAAGCCGCATCGATTTCAATATTCCCGAAAACCCGGACAAGGTCGCGCTGGCGGCTGGGTTGAAGAAACTGGTCGATGCAGACCATCCCGTCCACCATGGCTGGATCGAGGATGAAGTTCTCGATGCGCAACCCGATTTGGTGCGCTCCATGTCGGTGCAGCCGCCGCGGGGCGTCGGGCGGATTCGCACCATTGATGTGCAAGGCGTCGATCTGCAGCCGTGCGGCGGCACGCATGTCAAAGCGACTGGCGAAATCGGCAGCTTGCGCATTGGCAAGATTGAAAACAAAGGTAAGCAGAACCGCCGCATCAATATCTTGTTTGGTGAGTCAGCATGAAAACCACGATTCCTCTGTATCAAATCGATGCGTTCACCCGCGAAATTTTTTCCGGTAATCCCGCCGCCGTGTGTCCTTGTGAGAATTGGCTGGCCGACGAGGTGATGCAACAGCTTGCGGCGGAAAACAATCTTTCGGAAACCGCGTTCGTGACGCCGGACAAAACCGGTGCGGCGGATTACGGTCTGAGATGGTTTACCCCTGCCACCGAAGTCGATTTGTGCGGTCACGCAACGCTGGCCACCGCTTGGGTGCTCTTCAATGAACTGGGCGTAGACTCAAAAACGCTGAGCTTCACCACCAAAAGCGGCGTGCTCACCGTGACCCGCAGCGCGGGTGATGTGCTGGTGATGGATTTCCCGCTCAACACTCCCAGGCCCGCACCGCATCATGAATTGCTCCCCCAAGCGCTGGGCGGACCGGCGCAGCAGTTTTGGACCGCGCCCAACGGCATGAGTCTTGCGGTGCTGAACACGGCCAAGGCGGTGCGAAATCTCACGCCGCATATGGGCGCGGTGGCGCGGTTGGGCAAAAAAGGGTTGATCGTGACAGCACCCGGCGATGAAACGGATGCTGTGGATTTCGTGTCGCGCTATTTCGCGCCTTACGCAGGCATCGACGAAGATCCAGTTACCGGTTCGGCGCATACGGTGCTGGCGCCTTATTGGGCGAAGGTTCTCAAAAAGGATGACCTGCACGCACGCCAAGTCTCCAAGCGTGGCGGAGACGTCTATTGCGAGATACAAGGCGGTCGGGTGCTGCTATCGGGCCATGCGGTCTTGTATATGAAAGGCGAAGCGCACATTCCCGGTTGAAAAAAAGCCGTTCAGTGACCATTCAGGCGGTTGGAGTCATTCTTTTTCTTATGTTAGGCTTCGCGAAACTGAGTCAGGACCCCGAGAATACATCATGCGCCACATCGCCCATCTTTTGATTGCCGTTCTGATTGCTGGATTTTCGCTCACCGCTCCGGCGATGGCGCAATTGCCGGGCGACAATTCGCACATTCAGCTCAAGCACATCTTGGCCTCGGTGCAGTCCAAACCCGGCAGCTTCACGACCCAGATCAGGCCCTTGACCCCGATTCTCACGGTGCCGAAAGCCGAAGATGTGGCGTTCGTGTGCCAACGCGCGCCGCGCGCGGCGGAAGCGATCTTGTATTATTTTTCGAAGAATCCGGCGCCGATCGATAAAAAACGTCGGGTCGATATCGATGCGTTGAAAAAGCAGGCGCCCAAAATCGCCGCTTATGTGAACAAGGCCTTCGGTAAAAACATCATCAGCGAGGTCTTCGTCATCGAAGGCGGTAAATCCATGGGCAGAGGCATGATGTCGCGCTTGCCATTTGCCCAAACTCAGGGCTGTGGCCGGGTGATGGAAGAATACGATAAACGTATGCAAGAGCTGCTGGGCGGCGGCGAAAAGAAGTAATCGCGCAGCCAAACTTCAAAACCACTAGATTTTGTGAAAGATTCCATTAAGGATCACACGGTAGTGTTATTCGAATGATTCGAATACGATTCCGGTGCGATTCGGCGTATCTGCTGTGAAAACGGCAATCATACGCCCAATCAGAACCGGAAAGGGGGGCTAAAGTGAACCGCACCAGCTTGCGCATCGCCGCCGTTGTTTTGTCGCTGACCAGCGTAAGCGGTTGCAGCGCTATACAAGACAGTCAGATTTTTCAGCCTGAATTCTGGGCCATGAACCGCAGCGGCGAAAACGTCTCGGCGGAACTGGGCCTGGCTGAATTGGCAAAAGGCAACAACGTTTTAGCGCAGTCGCATTTCGAAAAGGCGCTGAAAGCCAACCCGAATGATGTTCAGGCGCTTTTTGGATTGGCGACGTTGTATCAAAATTCGGGACAGCCAACTCGTGCGCGACAACTTTACGAAGCGATCTTGGCGTTGAATCCGCGTCCCACCGACGAATTGTTGGTGTGGGCGGGCAAGCAAACCCAGCCCATCGTCGATCTGGCCAGCGTCAACATTCATTTGCTGGAAAGCGGGGGGAGCGCTCCGCTGCCGGGTGGGGGCGGCGCGCAGCCGCAGATGTCGTCCGCGGCGCCAATGGCGATGGCGCCGACGCAGCCGATGCGAACTCAGCCCGCCTATAGCACCATGCAACAGATGCAGCCAGCGCACATGGCGGGCCCGGAACCGATGTTCAAGGACGCCGATCTGAACATTGTCGCGCGGTTCAAAACGTTGCGCGCCCTGTTGGATCAAGGCTTGATCACGCAGGACGAATTTTTGATTAGGCGCAAAGTCAACGTCGGCGCGTTGCTGCCGATGACGTCGCCGCCCGCGTCAACAGGCCTCGATCGTCCTGTTCCTGGGGTTGAGCAAGTCTCCGCGCGCTTGAACGCGATCGGTCGGGCGTTGGAGATGCGCGCCCTAACGCCGGCGCAGCACACCGCGGAACGCACTATGATTCTCGATGCCTTGATGCCCATGCGTCCCAATGCGGTTGCGAATCCCGCGCCGCCGCCTCAGGGGTTGATGGAAGCGGCGGATGCGGTGCGCCGTCTTGAAATGCTCAACGGCGCCGATTTAATCACGTCCGATGAATACGCCAAAGAACGCGCCGCGATTGAGGCGTCCATGCAACCGCCCGCGCCGAAGGCGATGGCCGGCGCCGGGGCAGGGGGGATGCCCCAGGCCATGGGTGAGCAAAATAAACCGGCGATGAGCGGCTTCCAGCCGGCTGTCCATCTGGCGTCTTACCGCCAGAAAAAAGCGGCGGAGCGTGGGTGGGTGGAGTTGTCCAAACGATTCGGCTCCGTGTTGGGTGGTCTCGAACATCGGGTTGAACGCGTCGACTTGGGCAACAGCAAGGGGGTGTTCTACCGTCTTAAGGCAGGTCCGTTGCCAAGCAACAACGCCGCCAAGGATGCGTGCCGTAAGCTTAAAGCCAAACGACAGTATTGCGAGCCGACGACGATTAATTTTGGCTAAAGGCTTTCAGCGAAGCTGATGCGCCCAACCCGCATGTCATAAAAAAACCGGCGCTCCTCACGGATGCGCCGGTTTTTGTATGTGCGAATTCACTGGACTTGGTTGCTCGGCAGACTCTAATTCATCACGAGGTTAATTCATCACAGGGGCCGCACCGCCGCGTGGTGAGACCGTCAATGTCACGTACGCGCCGCCAAGAGACCCTTTTTGAATTTGAATGGAAAGGATTCGCCCTTGGCGTTCGTAGGTGAGAACGCTGAGTTGCGCGCGCACCGATGTGATTTCCTGCCAACCAAATCCCGTCAGCTCCTGTTTGTAGAAATCGAACATGGTGTTCGCGTTGTGGCTTGTGTCCAGGCCCAACTGGCCGTACCAGCTTTCGCCGCTGCCAAACACCAGTGTGCGCGTGGTGTCCATTTCGGCTTTGGTCGGCACCGGAATATCGGGAAAGCGGTTGAACGCTTTTTCCGGCGCAGGCGGCGTGTTGGATGCTGCACCCTGGGTCTGGGTTTGGCCATCCATTGTGGACGCACTGGGTATAAGCCCGTTTCCTTGTGCGCAGGCCCCGAGTCCAAGCGCCGCCGCTACCGAAATCATAAGATTCGCATGTTTCACTTTCACCATATTCGTCTTGGTCCCCAAATATCTGTCTTAGAGCTGGTACAAACGTATCGCCAACCCTATATGATCATATACCAATGGTCCACGGCCCCGATCCCTTGTAATCCAAGGCGGGAGTGGCTATACTCATAGGTCTGGCGCGCCTGTTACAAGGGCGTCGGAATCAACAAAATGAAAATTCCTTCGCTTTTTGGAATTTTTAGGTTTGACAATCCCGTCAAGGGGGCCTAAAAACCGGCCTGTCGCGACGGACTGGCTCCGGTAACACGGAGTTGAAGTTGGTCGCGGTTTTTTGTCCCTGGTCCCCAGGTTTGGGGTGGCGAGGTTGGCGGCTTCGGTTGCTGGTTAAG
>Ga0316204_10000259_pt1 | contig 216654 bp, 185 predicted proteins | sample 6monrhotite_MG_2_FD_205661 | JGI IMG/M metagenome (GOLD analysis project Ga0316204, IMG submission 205661) | Microbial mat bacterial communities from mineral coupon in-situ incubated in ocean water Damariscotta River, Maine, United States -... | ecosystem: Environmental > Aquatic > Marine >... | reverse complement strand
TCACTATCCGTTGCTCCGCAACAGGCGCAACACTCGATACGGGTGGTTGGTTAGACCTTACCCGACAGGGACTTTCACCCTGCAAGGTGCACCAAGCTTCGCTTGGCGCACTAACGTTGCAAATAACCAGGTGATTTAAGCTTGGCGGTGTTTGTGCGAAAATGTGAGCGAGAGCGAGCCGCACAAACACTGCCAAGCTTAAATCGGTCCGAGTTGATTTGCCTTGTTAGGGCTTTTAGGCTATATTTGTACGGTAATACCGTACTTTTGGTGAAAATAATGGACTCAATTAGTGTAAATAAATTCAGAGATAATCTTAAAACCTTTGTAGAACAGGTGGTTACTAACCATACCCCGATTAAAGTGACTCGACGATCTGGCGAAGATTTCATCGTAATGAGCGCTGAAGATTGGGAGCGGGAGAGGGAAACTCTGTATATTCTGCAAAATAATAGCTTGATGTTACAAATAGCTGACTCTATTTCCACACATTCCAAGGGTGAGGGATACAAACCCAACGATGAGGATATGAATGAGATCACTGATCTTTGAGGGAAGCACCTGGATTGCATACGAGCAACTCCGTGAAAAAGATAAAAAACTACATAAAGCTCTTTGTAAGTTACTAAAAGAAATGCTCCGTTCCGATCCTGCAACTGGGCTAGGCAAACCCGAACCATTAAAACACAATTTGTCGGGTCTGTGGTCTAAACGAATTTCTCAAAAAGACCGTCTCGTATATAGATTTGACGACGATTACGTGTATATCTTCGCAATTGGTGGCCACTATGACCAGCATTGAGCCCTAACGGTTGAGTTAACGGGCGAGCGTCTTATAGCGCGTCCGGCCCATGCTTTTTATGGGCGAAGTTGAACGATTTGTTATGCATTACTATTGATCAAAACCTAGTAGTTTCATATTTGAATTATATTTTTTAACTAAACTTGGACACTGAGCCATAAAAGACTCTAAAGTATGACCAAGACGTACAGCCTCAGTTCGTAGAAAGCGAACAATGAATTCGCCACCACCAGCCATTTTAGTTGTATCCTGAAAGGTTACCATTTGTGAAAATACGCCACACATTCCAGTAGCTTTAGCAACAACCATCATTTCAATAATTACACTCATGTCATTTTCAGTATTATCTTTTGCCAATGCAGGTAAAGAAATAAGCAGAGACAATGCAAATATAATTCTTTTCATAAATTCTTCCTTAGATTGCATAACGACCAAGCTCACCGGGCTGCCATAAGGGGCGCGGTTTTTGCGACAGCAAAAAACGTGACGCTTATGGCAGTCCGGTGCAGCGCCTTGTTATGGCTTTTATGGTTCACAACTTAGCCAGCGCAAGAAGCTCTGATGGTTTCATTTTTAGTGCATCTGCAATTCGGATGATATTCATCAGCGAAATATTTCTTTCTCCACGCTCTACTGCTCCCATGTAAGTTCGATGTACTCCGCAATAAGAAGCGAATACCTCTTGAGAGTACCCTAATTCTTTACGGTTATTTTGGATAACCGTGCCAAGACGCTTTTGTGCTTTTTCGTGATCAATTGCCATAAGCGGCAATTATTCTTAATGATGACTTTAAGTCTACACATTATAAGTAGCATATTAACCTTGAGTTGCTATAATGAACACTATGAGCAGCATTTATTAAGGAAACTCGATGACAATACCGCCTGAAATTCGTATAACTAAATATAAGAATACCCGCTTCCATGCTATCTGGGTCAATGAGGAACTGCTGGCTGTTGTCTGCTATAAAAAGGGAGCTTTGGCTATTAAGCAAGCATTATTAAATGCTTTGAATACCGACACCCCACAGACTGAGCCTGTAAAGCCATAACGCTTCACATCACCGGCAGCAAAAAGCAGAGCGAGGAACGAGTGGCGCTTTTTGCTGTCCGTGTGCATGTGATTGTTATACCCTCTTAATAGTTTCTCCCCATGGAGAGTTTTTGATTCCGCGAATATATCTAAGATTTTCGTAGTCGTACCATGGGCTACAATTCTTCCATTTTAACCCCATGTAATGAAGCCCCCAGGATTCGGTTGCATCCATTATGTCTTGAACGGCTTTTTCTTCTGTATTCTCGCCAAACATAATACCTACCAAGGAATCTTCAAAATTTAGGTATAGGTTTTCATCGGTCTGTGAAAACACGATACACCTCCATTCTGACTCATCCTTCCAGTCGTCCATTTTTTCAAAGAAAAGCCTTTTGTAATGAGTTCGAAGATGGGCTTCTATATACGAATCACTCCCCATTGTTTCCAGAAAATCGATGTTAATCATGGACTGCTGATCATCGGGGTTATATAAATCAGGAACTATGTTTCTGTCCTTATAAGTAATCGCGCCATCCAAAACCAATTTATCTTTAGAATACGTGCGATCAATAAGTTCTTCCAATTTCTGGCGATCAAACACCAAACAAACGCCTGTGTGCCGATTTGCGTACTGAGCCCACATACGAGGCTTGCAGAATCCTCTTTTAAAAATATCGAGCATGTGGTTACCAGAAAGCCCCTCAGAATCCATTGAGAAGCAGGCGAGTTTTGTTTTTCCTTTCAGAGCCATAGACAGCCATTCAGACAGCTCCGAGAGCTTGTATTGTCCAAGATCTCGCTCTTCGTTAGTTCCCAGATTGAATTCCCAAACTTTGCTTTCCTTTGGATCGTTCGTGCCTGTATATCTACCGAATTGAAGCGTATGGTTGTGCACAATGTAATCGAGAGCAGTACACGCTTTTGTGTAGTGGTAAAGATACTGCTTTGATGAAGTAACGTTCTCGATCATTTGTTTTTAGGTATAACATTAACTAGACGAACAAAGTTCGCAATTTAACACGAACTTTGTTCGTATATTAACAATTACTGCACATCTAAAATGTAAATATTTCACAGACTTATACGCTACCCAATGTAATTAGACGAACTTTGTTCGCCCTATTGTATTCAGATTATAGCCGGGAAATTCTGTGATGGGCAATTCACCATTGTTAAACTCCGTTCGGGACGCTATTCGGGTGCGACATTATAGTATTCGCACCGAGCAGGCGTACTTGAGCTGGATTAAACAATTTATATGGTTTAACAAAAAGCAGCACCCCAGGCATTTAGGTGCGAAGGAAATTGGGCGTTTTTTAACCTACTTGGCGTGTGAACGTCTTGCTGCACCAACAACGCAAAATCAGGCACTTAATGCACTGGTGTTTCTATACGAAAAAGTGATGGACCGTAAACTTGGTGAAATACCCATGTATTAGGGCCAAGCGCCTATTCTAGCCCGACCATCCTGGAGAAGCAAAAAACAAGACCTGCCCCCCCAATGTCGGTGTGCATGGGCTTATTGATTAATTTTTATTGGGGGATTGACGCCACAGTCGCTTGTTATGCACTTTCATCTTCCGGACTCCAATCAGGCTGAGTTTGAAATGAAACCAAGGATTCACTCATAGTATCCCACTTCTTTCGATTTCGTGAAAATATAACAACTTCTGGTTCAAATTCTGATGAATCATCTAAGGTTCCTAATGTAATGGTAACAAACCCAGGCATCCCTGAATTCTTTCCGTAAATTGGACTTCCACAATTCCGGCAAAATACTCGCGTGACTTCTGTATCGTTCAGTGATTTTAGCTTATACTCTCCGACTTCTCCGTTTAATTGAAACCGACCTATTGAATACATAGCGCCTGGCAAATGTCCGGTCCCTGATAACCTCTGGCAGTCCGTACAGTGACAGTGCGCAACAATTTCTGGTTTGCCAGATACGTTATAAGTAACGGTGCCACAGAGACAACGACCATGGTGAACTTCCTTACCATCCATTTACTTGGAACTCCTTTTTTATAGCATAACGTTTTACATCAGGCATTGTTGTTATGTGTAATTTAACTCCGAATCCGATTATCATACTTTAAGCCTATAAAGTTACCAACTAACATCACTAATGCACCAACTAAAATTAGCCATTCTATATTTTCGTTATATAAAATAAAGCCAACAACCATTATAAGAGGTAAACGAAGAAAATCCATGGGAACAACGACCATGGCGTCTGCATACGTAAGTGCCTTAGACATACAATAATGCGCTAACATTGCCGTTATTCCGGCTATCACTATCCAAACCCACATCATACCTGAAGGTATAGCTAAGTTATTAAATGACAATAATAGTGCCATCGGTAATTGCAAAAGAGCCATGTAAAATATAATACTGAGTGGTGTATCTTTTTGTACTAGTGACTTTGTTAATGTATGGGATAATGCGTAACTCATTGCACCCAAAATAACAGCAACAGAAGCAATTTGTATAATGTCCAAACCTGGCCGAAGAATAATCAATACTCCGATAAAACCAAGGGCAATAGAGTAAACTCGAATTTTAGTCAATCGTTCTTTTAATAGTATGGTAGCAATTATGGCTGTCCAAATCGGAACAGTGAACTCAAGGGCAAAAACCTCCGCTAACGGAATTAGTGAAATTCCGTATATCCATCCATATTGACCGAAGAAATGGGCCGTATTTCTAGTAAAGTGCCTACCTATGTTTTTTGTTTGTATTTGTTTGAATCCAAAAAATGCGACAATCGGAATGATTATTATAATACTGACTAAACTACGAAAAAATATAATCTCCGATGTATTCAAATTTTCAGTCAACTCTTTAACCGCAACAGCAGTGAGTGAAAATAGCAATAATGTTACTAGCATCCAATAACCTGCAAGTAATTTGGAAGACTTCGATTCTTTCAAAATTAGAATTTCACCTCATAGTTTTCTTTTACACACAACGCTGAGCTCACCAGGCCTGAAAGTTACGTGGCTTTTGTGGCATTGTAGCGAAGCGCCACGAAAGGTGCGTAACTTTCAGGGTCTGCGTGCAACTTTTTATGTCTTTATCCATTCCATGCACGTTGCTCTAAAAAATATTCTTTAAGTAATCGCATAAACAATTGCACTTTCGTCGATAAATGCCTTCGATGTGGGTATACCGCATGCAGACCAAATTTTTCTATTTCGAATTCGGGCAATATTATTCTAAGTTGATCAGCTTTTATAGCAGCGCTTACAACAAAGGTGGGACACAATGCGATTCCATTATGAGTAAGTGCTAACTCCTTTACGGCTACAGCACTGTTGATGTAGTGCCGACCTTGAACATTAATTCTTTGTTCGCTTCCATTACGTTTAAAATGCCAGGCTACTCCATTATTGTAATTCGTATCAATAATGCACGGATGCTGTAACAAGTCTCCAGGTTGCTTAGGCTCTCCATTTTGCTGTAAATATTCAGGTGACGCACAGGCTACGGTGTGAATAGTCGAAAGTCGGTGCGCAATGATACTTGAATCAGGAAGATTTCCAATACGTAGCGCAAGATCAAATCCTTCCTCGACAATATCAACCACTCTATCGGTTAATACCATGTTAATACGAATGTCAGGAAACTTTTTCGTAAAATCAGAAATCACCGGCATTAAATGCAACTCTGAAAACGAGGTAGGTGCACTAATATTTAATATCCCACTGGGCTTAGTATGAATATCCTGAACGACTGCCTCAAGTTCATCCAGTTCGCCAAGTAGAGGAATGCAACGTTCATAGTAGGCTTTTCCGACCTCCGTAAGTGAAACTTGACGGGTCGTGCGCTGAAACAAACGAACATTCAACGACTCCTCTAGCTGCGCCACGTATTTACTGAGTAATGCTTTGGTCTGGTTTGAACGCCTTGCAGCACGAGAAAAACCACCGGCGTCTGCCACCGCAGCAAATGCCCTCATACAAGCCAGTTTATCCATTTCCCACCCTAATTGTCTATAAATTGAAGACAGTTTATCAATAAATATCTATATTGTCATTACTTTGTCATTAGTCAATACTTAATTCAAGCCCAGAAACACGAGAAATACGCCATCTGGCAACGTTCACTAAAACCCATTATTCAGGAGAATGATTATGACGACTCAAACGACCACACCTTATGCCGCACTCGTTTTACGCCTTGGTCTTGGCACCATGTTTATTGCCCATGCCTTATTGAAGATATTCGTTTTTACACCAGAAGGAACGGTCGGTTTTTTCGGCTCTCTTGGTATTCCCGGCTGGCTGGCTTATCCAACAATCGCTATCGAACTCATGGGTGGTGCTATGTTGATCCTCGGTCTTAAAGCAAAAACGATCTCTTTAGCCCTTATTCCTGTTCTTATCGGCACCATCGTTCTGGTGCACGGTGCTAACGGCTGGGTGTTTGCTAACGAAGGGGGTGGATGGGAATACCCACTATTTTTGATTATTGCATTAGTTGCCCAGAGTTTAATGGGAAACGGCGCCTACAATTTGCAATCTATCACCAGCAAACCTCAATAAACCCAGCGTTCATATAGCGAGTCAGATCCATCTGGCTCGCTATTCACCAGGAGAAAATACAATGTTAATCAATGGTAAGTGGAGTAAAGATTTCCACCCTGTTCAGGCAAGTGACGATGAAGGTCGTTTTTTGCGTCAATCATCACAGTTTAGAAACTGGATTACCCCGGACGGTTCAGCCGGTACAACCGGCACAGCAGGTTTTGCTGCTGAAACTGACCGCTATCATTTATATGTGGCTTTAATTTGTCCCTGGGCAAGTCGTACTTTAATGGCGCGTAAGCTGAAGAATCTCGAAAACATTATTTCCGTTAGCGTTGTAGAACCTTTTCTGGGTGCGCAATGCTGGGAATTTGGTGATTATCTCGATTCTGATCATGAACCTTTTTACGGTTATCGTTATGTTCACCAACTCTATACTCATGCCATATCAGACTATACGGGGCAGGTCACGGTTCCTGTGCTATGGGATAAAAAGCAGCAAACCATCGTGAATAATGAATCCGAAGATATTATACGAATGCTTAACACGGGGTTTGGTAAACTGGCAGACAATACGCTTGATCTGTATCCAGCATTTTTGCAATCGGAGATTAACAACATCAATGATTATTTATATGATAATTTTAATAATGGTGTTTACCAAGCAGGTTTTGCTACCAACCAGTTTGCTTATGAGGAAGCCGTAGAAAAAGTATTTAAAAGCCTTGCCTATTTAGAACAACGCTTGCAACGTCGAACTTATTTAGTCGGTGAGCAAATAACAGAAGCCGATATAAGAGTTTTTGTAACGCTGATTCGTTTTGATATAGCCTATTATGGTTTATTCAAAACCAATCTTGCTCAGGTGCGTGATTATCCGAATGTTCTTGCTTATATGAAGCGGCTTTTTGCCTATCCAGGGATTTCAGACACTGTAGATTTCAATCACATCAAACAAGGCTACTATTCGATAAAGGCTATAAACCCACAGGGGATTGTGCCCAAAGGGCCTGATTTAGGATACCTGGACATTGTGAGGACTTAATAATGATTACAGGCGGCATTAATCACATTACCTTGCGCGTTCAAAATCTTCAACGTGCGGATAATTTTTATTCTGGAATATTAGGCTTGAAACGCGTTGGACAACGTACTGGCATGTATTTCTATAGTAGTGGACACTACAATCATGAGTTAGCGCTAGTTGAAGACCCTGGAATCAGGTTAGAAGATATAGAAAAAAGTGGGCTCGTTCATATTGCATTTAATCTTGAAGACATAAAAACACTTAAAATGCTACATAAGATCTTAATCGATGCAGAATATCCAGTTAGCACGGGTGTTGATCACATTATATCTCATTCGATTTACACTCGTGATGCGGATGGGTATCTCATTGAATTAACGACAGACCGCTCCCCTCACGAATGGGAGCAAAACGCCAACGCCTTTAAGTGGGATAAACCGCTCAGGTTCTGAGTTTATGAGAAATAACGCCAATCTAAGGGGCTAAGCGAGCTGTTTGCTTGGTCCCAGTATGAGCACGCTTTTTGCACACACGACTTGAGCGCTTGTTAGATTTTATATAAAGACAAAACTAACTTCAAACCATCATTTAATATTTCAATTTGTTTATTAGTTAACTTACCCATTTTTTCAGTTAAAAATGATTTATCTAATGTAATAAGTTGAGAAATATTGACAACTGATTTTTTAGATAAACCAGAGTTCTTTTTTGCAAGTTCGAAATTTCCAGGAGCTTCGGATAAATTAAGATTTGAAGTAATGATAGCAACAATTACTGTGTTAATTTTGCTTAAGTTAAAATCATTTGAAGAAATTACTACAGTAGGTCGTTTGTAACCAGGACCTGAACCGGTTGAGTCGTCTAGAGATGCCCACCAGATCTCACCTCTTTTCATTCCCAATCTTCCTTAGGAATTGAATGTATTTGCATTGATAATATTTCATTGTCGAGATTAGAGTTATTTGACGCATATATTTCATTCAATTTTTTTGTAACATTTTGATTTTTATGTGAATTTAAGTATTCACTCATTGCTTTTACATACAATTCACTACGAGAAAGACCTAAGCGTTGCGCTAAGTTTTCAGCAGCTTGGAAGATTGAGTCTGGGATTGATATTGCTGTTTTCATGGAAAAAGTATAACTATGGTTATACCGACTGTCAATATTATTGTAAATCGTCGTGGTAGAACGTCCAGTTACCTGACCGCCCCCACACAGATCCGGACGAAATTGGGGGCAAGTCTTGCTTGTTGCTTTATCGAAATAAAGTATCACCTGACTAACTCGGGAGCAACGTAATCTAAATCGTCGCTAGGTCACCTGATAAAGCTCACCATAAAAATCGATTCGGAACGGTTTGGCCAAGCGCCTATTCTAGCCCGACAATACTGGAGAAGCGAAAAACAAGACCATCCGCGCCGTTATCAGTAGACATTTTTTGCATAAAACCTGTTTCGATGAAAATTCTAAAAAGCCAGCGCTTTATTTTGTCGGCGGCGTCTGGCTGATTATAACTCGATGTCTATGTGATCAAAATGTATTGGCGTAGTTTAGTGTTCGCAATACTTCAATTGCGGCTCGTTTACCAGCACGAACAGCGCCTTCCATATAACCGTTCCATTCAATAGCTGTTTCGGTTCCTGCCCAATGGATTCTTATAAAAGGTTCGCGCAACGATGTTCCGACACTGGTTAGCACTCCAGGTGCAATAGATGAAACGCATCCCGCCGTATATGTTTCGTTGCCCCAGTCCATTTCAACATAGTCAATTGGAACCGATGCTGCTTCACCAAACAATTGTGCCAATAATGTCACAACAATCTGTTTGCGATCTTGTTTGGCGGATGGCAGACGTGATGTATCGACAAATGCCATAAGAATGCCGACAGTATTGTCATCAGGTGAATTGTCAAATACCGACTCAACCGGGGTATCCGTCAAAGCCTGGCCGTTTAATCCGTATTCTCGCCAGAACGGACGTTCATACACTACATGGATTTTGCAACTGGCACGAGAGGACCAGTTTTGTTGGAGTTGCTGGCGCCCTGCTGGCAAAGCAGGACAATAATGAATCTTTGCGGCATCGGCAGGCATCATCGCAACAATGGCTCGCTGAGCTGAAATCTGTATAGATGAAGTAGTAACCTTAACAGCATCGGCACTTTGTTCAACTTTCTTCACCGGACTTTGCAGTAGCAAACAATGAGCTACTTCAGCCGCAATGAATTCGGAAATTAAATGCGCACCACCGATAAAACGACGTTCCTGAGCGCCGTTTTCGATGCGCTGTAGCGAGTGATAGCCGCCACCAGAATGCACATAAAACAAGAACCATAACAAGGAAATATCCGAACTGGGAGCAGACAGTATGGCACTAACTTCAAATTCAATTTGTGTTCGCGCACCCAGGGTCGACATATTGGCATCTAACCATTGCCCCAGCGTCTGATTGTCCCAGATGCTCGCATTAGGTGCGAGCCAGGGCTCCTCAAGGGGGATGGTTTCAGCGAGCTGATCAATAAGAGAAACAATGCGATCAAGGTCATCCGTTTCAACAGGGTCGGACATCTGTTCCGATTCCCGCAGCCGCTGACCTTCAAACAACGACAAAGATTCTCCCGTATTCCAGGTTTTAAATGTGGCTATGTCCATTTCATTGGCTAATGATAGCATTTCAGTTTGTGTCGGGCCTATCCATTGAGCCCCGGCATCAACAGGTAAACAAGTTGTTACCTGTTGACTAAAAGTGCGCCCGCCAACCCGATCACGAGCCTCCAGTATCAACACAGATGAACCTTGCGCCACTAACTCCCGTGCTGCAACTAGACCTGACAGGCCAGCACCAATAATAACCACGTCACAATTCACTTGTTGTATCAGTGAATTATCGGTATTAAAAGGGAATGCGTGAGCCTGAGCTTTAGATAAACCCATGCCAACCGTGGTTGCGCCGATTGATTTAAGAAATTTTCGCCGATGCATATAGCCTCCTTGTAAATTAATTAATGTGAAACAGCTACAAGGATACGGCCTTATTTATTAACAACAAGAACAATTGCGTAACGAATTGTAAACATATGTAACAGTCAGGAGTTTATTCAACATTCATCGTAACTATTCAGCACAATCACTCACAATATCTAGCTTTTCCTGAATAAAATCAGGCCACCTATCATCAAACAGGCTTTTTAAATGCCTCGCCTACGCCCACTTGATGTTTTAAACAGGTCAACAGGTCACTGCGAAGGGCACAAAATATCTCAGCGCCCTGCATTGAACGAAAACAGCCGGATATTTTCTGCTGGACTTTACTCATCCCCAGATCCCGTTCGCCCTGATTATTGGTAAATGGCACCTGCGCATAATCCATAAAGCGCTACACATCCTCTTCATAATCTCGAAGTCGCTCTAATAAATTGCTCGATGTGCTGCGCGCTAATCAACCTCTCTTTTCTTGCTTTGAAGCAGAATCAAGTGATGCACATTCTCGCTTGGCCTTTTCAGTAATCGCCGGTATTTTTTCAGCCACTTCCTGTTTTCGTTTGCAGGCAAGTGCTCACCAGCACGTTTGACGGCTTCATTTATGCTATCCAGTCATTTTTTCATCTTGTTCGCCCAACACTGCCCGTCCTGCTCGTGCGCTCGAGTGAGTTCCCGCTTGAAAAAATTGGGGCAAAAATTGGGGGTCAAAATATCGTATCACCGGACTAACTCGGGAGTAACGTAACCTAAATCCTCGCGAGGTCACGTGATAAAGCTCACCAGAAAAGCCGATTCGGAACGGTCTGGCCAAGCGCCTATTCTAGCCCGACAATACTGGAGAAGCAAAAAACAAGACCTGACCCCCAATTTTTTTGACCCCAAATTTTTTGTTTTATATACATTACCCATACATGCCAATCTTCAAATGATTTAACCCAACCATCAGGATCTATACACTTAGGATTAGATAATTTTGATATAATTATACCTTTGACAACACGCAATCAACTTCTATTTCAACCAGCCACTCTGGATCGATTAGTCCTTTCACTTCAACAAACGTACAAGCTGGCTTGATATCTGAAAAAAACTCACCATGTGCTTTGGCCGCTTCTTCCCAGCGGCCTATATCAATCAACATAATTCTGGTTCTAATTACATCTTCAACACAACCGCCAGCCTCTTCAATTGCGTGTACAGACACCTCTAGGCAGCACTTAGTTTGATTGTATAAATCACCTACAAAGGCAGTTTTACCACCTTGTATTGGTGCTGTTCCAGCAACTGCTATTTGGTTTCCAATCCTACAGGCACGAGAAAACCCAATAGAATTTTCAAAGGGAGATCCAGAACTAACTAATTTTTTCATTCGATTCCTTTATGGGTATAACATTTAAATTCAGAGACGATGCGTATTTTGCCGATCTATAACCATGGTAACAATTTATAATTTCACTGAAAAAATTTAACTTCAAAATTAGTAGCGTATTTTTCTTTGCTTCTGTTTGTGCCATCTTGTACAAAAAATCTAAAACAATGTATCAACTAGAGCGTTTGTTATGCCAAATCACCCTGACAATAACAATTAGCCAAATAAACTCTCATTTACTTTGATATGGAATTTTGAACTGCCTTTAGAATGAAATGGTGATTTTCTTCTGTATTAAGTTGCGCTAGTCTCATTCTTTATCAATTGTTTACGTAGGTATACCTCAACTACAACAAAGGCGAATGGAACCATTGCTGCCAAAAATACTAGAAACCAAACTAAGATAGACCAACCTTGTTTATGTGAAACTTGAAGCGATAAGTAAATATAGAGGATAAATAGACACCCATGGGCGGCACCTAGTGGGAAAACATATTCTCGGCTGACAAAACCAACTGTAACAGAGAGTATGAGAAAATAAGAAATCCCCTCTAAAACGCTAGCTATCCTAAAGATCTTCAACATGTCGAACCTTCCATTTATTTACTGTTTGATACTGGTTTTTTGCACAACATTTGAGTTAATGTTGCGTGTTTTTCTTTTGCGTTTCTTGTGCGTTCCCGCACAAGAAACGCAAAAGAAAAAATATGTCAACTTGAACGATTTTTTATGCGTCACTGCCACTATTTATGTGCATAGATATAATACATACTAATATCATTCCATATACCTTTTTCAGTAATAAGTTTTTCGATGCTTGATTCATACTCCTGTTTACATTGTTCCATTATTTCTGTTGGCACATTAGTAACCGGATGTGGATATTGTCCAGGATAAAAATCATTTTCATCAATCCATGATCCTCTTGCCAGTTCAGCAGACATATAATAACCCGATTCTTCAACTCTGATATCAATTTTATTAAAGCCAGATTCGCTAAGTAACTGTTCGCTCTTTTCGATAGTACTAGTAGCCCCATTGATTAAGTAGGGATAACCATGCCTATTAAATACTTTTCGCGCTTCACAAACCCAAAAATATGATGTTTCTGGTTGACCGTGAAAACAAAGTATGCCGCCGGGCTTTAGTAAACCATGCCATTGTCTCAATGTTGTTAATGGTTCAAGTATGCAGAAAAAAGCCGACGCGCAATAGATTCTGTCAAATCGCTTATCAGAAAACGTAAGCTGCTCTGCATCTGCAAGCACAAATTCTATATTATTAAACTCTGAGTCAGTTAGTATTTTGTTTGCCTCAGTCAGCATCCCTTCTGAAAGATCAACACCAATGACTTTTCCTTCTTTCCCTACAAGCGATGCGGCATGAAACGCAATAGAACCTGTACCAGTCCCAATATCCAGAACTGTATCACCACTGCGGGGTGGCATTTCATCAATCAATTTTAGAGCAGTCTTACGATGCCATTGACTGTCATTATGATTGCTACTTCTATGATCGTAAGTATCAGTGATGTGCTTATGGTAGGCTTGTAGATCATTTTTATTCATGCATCTCCCTTGACACATAACGTTAAAGCCAACCCGACCGGGGCCTTCCAGAGCGTGGAATGGAACCACCAGGCATTAAGCTAACTCCATCCCTTAAAAGAAACAAAAGGCCCCGGATCGGGTTGAGCGCCGTGTTATGGCAGTTGTAGCTCTGTTGTGCCCACTCGTTTCGAATACGTCACACCTTATATCCGGTTCTTGTCCATCGCCCCGCAACTTCGCCTAAAGCGCCTACTTTTGGTGGATTAGACTTCCTCCAGCCAACACCTCACGATGTTAACCTTGTCCTTTTCCTAGCCTTCGGCTCTGCGAATACCTGGCAAGAGGACTTTCACCTCTCTAGTTTTGTGTCATGCCCGGCACACACGCCCGCTTAAAGGGCGCGCGCTTTTTGCGCGTCCATTTTGAAGCGATTGTTATGCCTAGTTTTTGTTGTAACCATAATCGCCTCTGGTAAGTAACGTTTCTTTCCAGTAGTTTTCACGCTCAATGATTGTTTTATCATCCGCTTTCATAGAACGATACTCCAGCAATGAAAATATAAAATTATTTCGGGCATACCCAATGCCTTCCTCCTTAATAAGCTTGGTGAGTTCATCATTCCACCCGTGACCAGTTCCGATGTAACATGCCCAGCGTGACCATATGCCGGAATCACCATAAGCGGAGCCGACGTATCTTTTGCCATTACTTCTATCGGTTATTAAATATACGCCTTTTATATTTACTAAAGCAGCTTTCCAATCAGGCTTCGTGGTTTTGTAAATGCTTTCCATTACATGAAAATCATGATTTATATTCTCGTAACCACAAAATTCTTCGCCCGTATATTTTTCTCGCAGGAGTTCGGCAACGGATATTTTTTCGTAATAGTTTTCTAGCTTGACGGACTTTGCCCTAGCGGGGCGTTTTAATCGTACCTTTAACCGACCAATGAGGTTTTCAGTGTTTTTTACCAACTCTACCTTGTAGCTATGTGAATAATCTGTGTTTCCTCTATGAGTTACTCTAAAAATGCCACCAAACAACCATATTTCAGGCTCATGGTAAACGTCGATTAATGAAAATATATACTCTCGATTGAAATCATTTTTCTTGCTACGCCAAGTATTCCAACCTTCCCATTCTTCCCAGCTTCTTACAAAGACATCTAATGGATTGTTTTTACCGTTCCAGCAAGCAAGATGAATTTTGTAATCTGCTTGATTTTCGATTGGTAATACCTGTTCTAGTGGTATCTGCTTCATGTTCTTTTAGGTATAACGCCTAATTAACCGGCAGTTTTACAACGTGGATTTTTGTGGAATACTGAGCGCAGCGAACCACAAAAAGGCGCGTTGTAAAACTGTCGGGTTGAATGCCTTGTTATGGTTTTTTTATTTCTCGTTCTGTTTGACATTGATAGCTGCCATTTATATACATAATATCTAAGTATTTCTTACTAGGGCTTATTCCTTCAATGGCAACTTCCCATAGTGACATAGGAAAGAATATTATTTCATGCAGCCCTAATGTCATACCCCATCCTGCTGCTGATGCCCAGTAATCTCCACAGTCGAAAACTCTGCCTTCGACTAGATATGTGTCAGTGATTTGTTCAAAATTATTTATATATTCTTTAGTTTCTGAATTCAAATTTGGAGGTAGTATATAATTTTCGTCATCTTCTCTTTTATAAGTTACGCTTTTCTCAGGAGGGCCAAGTTTTTCAATAATGTCTTCGCGAGTATAACCACCTTCTAGTTTGAACTGATTATATTTTTCTGTTCTTTCTATAAAGTGAGAGCAGCCAGTACAGATTAATAATAATGATAATGTAAAGATGTTTTTCATTTATGACCATAACGTTTGAGTTAACCGGGAGGCGCGTTTTTTGCGCCGATCCGGTTTAACGACTTGTTATATTTTTTATCTGCTCTGGTTGATTTCAAAAATATTGTTACAGTTTTGGCATTCGTACGTGTGAGTGTCAGGTGATACTGTTCCATCAGCTCTGGTGTACCCAGGTGATACCATTTCACCTCTTGGTACATTTCTTAAATCTGCTTTGCATGCAGGACAATACAGAACATCTGGTTGTGGCCCCGGTACATTAGCCATAATTTCTCCTAACTATTTATAAAATACTTGATAAATTAATATACCTACATTAACAATAGCTATGATTGTATTGGCTATTGCCATCATTGAATTTCTTTCACTTACTGCTTGAATTTGTTTATGCATTAAAAGCTGAATTTTCCTTTCATGCTCAGCTTTCGCATCAGGATCACCGAAGCCACCACCATTTTCATGGATTGATACTAGTTCTTCTAATTCTTTTTCGATGTTTTTTAAGTTACCCACAATTTACGCCTTAAAAATATAACATTAACTAGACGAACAAAGTTCGCAATATAACACGAACTTTGTTCGTATATTAACAATTGCTGCACATCTAAAATGTAAATATTTCACAGATTTATGCACTACCTGATGTAATTATACGAACGTTGTTCGCCCTATTGTATTCAGATTATAGTCGGGTAGAAAATAGTCAACCTCCCCCCCCCATAGGCTCGTTATGTGTTTTTAGGTCTTTTCCAATTTTTCGAAGGCTTTCATTAATTTCTCAGCCTCTTTTTTGGGAGAGGCATCGCAGGCTTTGCATATCCAATAAAATTCTGCGATATCAATGCGCCTTTCTCCCAGTTCGCATTTGGAAATAAACGTATGCTCAAAGTAACGATAAAACCTACCGCAAGCATAACTCGCGTAAACCCTGATCCCCCGGCGCCAGTGCAGCGTACGGTTAAGGCATGGTTAAGGTATTACGCGGTTATCGCTAAGGTATTATCAAGAGATTATCAATGTATCGCCACAGCATGACTAAGGCATTCAGGTGCCGTGACGGGTTTGTGCTGTTAAAGCACTTCGTCTAATAATTCCACCCAATGTTTTACCGGCACATGGGCCTTGCTTGCCATGTGCATCTGGCAGCCAATGTTGGCCGTTGCAATAACGTCGGGCTGCTCATGTTGCAGGGCATTCAGTTTGTTGTTGAGCAGGCGTTGTGACAGCTGCGGCTGCAATAGTGAGTAGGTGCCGGCAGAACCACAGCATAGGTGCGCATCGTTAACCGTTGTTAGGGTAAACCCCACCTTTTCCAAAAGGGACTCTACAATGCCATTGAGCTGTTGGCCGTGTTGTAATGTGCAGGGGCTATGAAACGCCACTTTCAGCGAGGTTTGCTGTGCGTTATCCTGTGACTTAAGGTTAACCTTCACTTTATTCAACAATTCTTTATTCATCAATGCTTTATTCGACAATTCAGTTACCAGCACTTCGCTCACATCTTGCGTGAGTTCACTGATGCGCCGGGCTTTATCGGCATATTGCGGGTCGTTTTTAAGTAATTCGCCGTAATCCTTAACAACGGTACCGCAACCACTGGCCGTAATAACAATGGCCTCGACACCTTGCTCCACATAGGGCCACCAGGCATCGATGTTGCGCCGCATAAAGCCCAGCCCCTCCTCTGCATAGGACAGGTGATAGCTAACTGCACCGCAACAACCGGCTTTGGCGGCACTGAGTAATTCAATACCGCATTTTTGCAAGACTCGGCGGGCAGCGGCATTGGTTTGCGGGGTAGCAACGGACTGCACGCAGCCTTGCAATACCAGCATTTTGCGATCATGGCTTGGTTGCGAGGATTGTTGTGGAGATTGTTGCGAGGGTTGCTGAAAGCGATGCGGCGTACCCGCGGCCTTAACCGCCAGTGGAATTTTTGACGATAATGATGCTGGTAGCAAGGGCCGAAAGAATTGCCCCACTTTCAGCAACGGCCCAACCCGTTCAGGAAAAGGCAGTAGTTTGCGAATTACATACCGTTGTGCCTTTTCAAATAATGTGCGCGGCACTTGTTCGGCCACTATCTCACGGCCTATTTCCACTAAGCGTCCATAACGCACGCCGGATGGACAGGTTGTTTCACAGGCCCGACAGGTTAAACACCGGTCTAGGTGGGTTTGGGTTTTCTGGCTAACGGCATCCCCTTCCAGCAACTGTTTTATGAGGTAAATACGCCCCCGGGGTCCGTCTAATTCATCACCCAACAATTGATAGGTCGGACAGGTTGCGGTACAAAAACCACAATGCACACAAGTCCGCAGTATGCCTTCCGCATCGGCCACTAGTGGATTATCTTTGTATTTGTCGCTAATAATGGTTTGCATCTTACCGCTTAAATCCAGGTTAATTGGTATCGTGTTTTTGGTCCCACCCACTGGGTGAGCGCGAGACAGCTATTTTTCATTTTTTCTGCCCTCTTTTACGTATCTTATTTAAACACTCAACGGGGCAATCCAGGTTAAAGGCCCAGGTATAGTTTGCCGGGGTTTAAAATGCCGTGGGGATCGAAGGCGTTTTTTAAATTTTTATGGATACGTAACAAGCCTGGGGACAATACCTGAAACACATCGTCTTGCGCTGCGTGATGTCGAAATAGACACGCATGGCCGTCAAGCGCCGCAACAGTGTTACGAACTGCGTCGTGAGGTACATTTGTGGTTAGCCAGCGTAATGCCCCGCCCCACTCGTAAAACCAGTCGCCTTCCAGTATCGAAGGATCAGCATCTGAGGCAATGGATAAGCGCCATAAGGGTTTCTGTGATTGAAAAAATGCGGCTTGTTGTTCTTTTATATTTCGCCAAAATTCAGCACCGTCGGGTAATTCATCGCCACCGATTGTGGCAGCGGCAGCGTTAACCGCTTTTTCGGCGCCTGACAATCGAACCATTAACTGTGAATTGGAAAAACAAGTTGCTGACACGGGCAATGGCAGCCCTGCCCAGTGATGCATTTTCGCCAGCGCGTCGTGTGCTTGGCATTCTATCACTCGGGTTTGCTCCACATCAGGCTTGGGTATAACTTTTACGGAGATTTCAAGCAATACGCCCAATGTGCCCAATGCGCCTGCCATTAAACGGGAGACATCGTAACCGGCAACATTTTTCATTACCTCGCCACCGAAGGAGAGTATTTCACCTTTGCCGTTAAGCAGCTTGCAGCCCAGCACAAAATCACGGGCCGCTCCGGTATATGCGCGACGCGGCCCGGAAAAATTGGTTGCAATGGTGCCGCCCAAGGTGGCTTTATCGCCAAACGCAGGCGGCTCAAACCCCAGCATCTGGCCGTGGTCGTCCAGCGTTTTTTCAATTTCAAGCAGCGGTGTGCCGGCGCGAGCCGTTAATACCAACTCGGTGGGCTCATAGCTCAGAATGCCACTATGGCGGTGAACCGGCAGTGGTTCGGCGGCAATGTTTCTGCCATAGAACGCCTTGCTATTACCGCCCATTATTTGCAGCGACGTACCCTGCTCCAGCGCCGCGACTACCTGTTGTTGCAATGCCTGGCTATTATCAATATCCATCGTTGGAGATCATTATCGGTCAATGTTTTTTATAATTAGTGACAATGGTTATTCGTAACTACTTTCAATATGCAATACCAGCAACCACAAGCCGTGCTCATTAAAACCTTTCCAGCGTCGGAAATGGTAACTGCCCCTTGTGCACGTGCATGGCACCAAATTCCGCACAGCGATGCAGGGTGGGCACGGCTTTACCTGGGTTTAATAAACCCTGTGGATCAAATGCCGCTTTTACAGCATGAAACTGAGTTAATTCCAGGGTGTTAAACTGCACGCACATTTGGTTGATTTTTTCCATACCCACGCCGTGTTCACCGGTAATGGTGCCTCCCACTTCCACGCACAATTCGAGAATTTTACCGCCAAAGGCTTCGGTGCGTTCCAGCTCGCCGGGTTTGTTGGCATCATACAGTATCAAGGGATGCAGGTTGCCATCACCGGCATGAAATACGTTCGCCACCCGCAAATCATATTGCTGCGACAACTGCGCAATGGTTTTTAACACGGTTGGCAGCTGCTTGCGGGGAATGGTGCCGTCCATGCAATAATAATCCGGTGATATTCTACCCACCGCGGGGAACGCGGCTTTGCGACCCTGCCAAAAGGCCAAGCGCTCGGTTTCATTTTTGGCAGTACGCACACTGGTGGCGCCGCTGGAGAGCAACAGGCCACGGACTTTTGAAATGTGTTCGGACACCTCTTCATTGGTGCCATCCAGCTCGCACAATAATATGGCTTCGGCATCCAAGGGATAACCGGCGTGTACAAAGTCCTCCGCAGCTTGAATGGCGAGCTTATCCATCATTTCCAGGCCGGCGGGAATAATGCCCGCGGCAATAATGTTACCAACCGCGATGCCCGCTTTCTCCACATCATTAAAGGCCGCAAGTATCACTTGAGCACGTTCCGGCTTTGGCAACAGCTTAACCGTTACTTCAACAATCACCCCCAGCATGCCTTCGGAACCCGTCATCAGCGCTAATAAATCATAACCTGGGGCATCCAGGCCACTGCCGCCGATACGTAACAATTCTCCCTCGATGGTGACTATTTTAATTTGCTGAATATTGTGCACCGTTAAGCCGTACTTCAAACAATGCACGCCGCCGGAATTTTCCGCTACGTTACCGCCAATGGAGCAGGCAATTTGCGACGAAGGGTCTGGCGCGTAATACAAGCCATATTGATCCGCGGCTTGCGAAATTGCCAGGTTACGCACCCCAGGTTGCACGTTGGCAATGCGGCGTTTGGCGTCGATGTGGATAATATTTTTGAATTTGGCAAGGCCTAATAAGACACCGTGCTGGTGCGGCAACGCGCCGCCGGATAACCCCGTGCCCGCGCCACGCGCTACCACGGGCACTTTATGCTGATGGCATAGGCGCAACACGGCTTGTACCTGCTCGATGGTATTTGGTAGTACCACGACCAGGGGCATTTGCCGATACGCCGACAATCCATCGCATTCGTAAGGCCGAAGGTCTTCCACCTCATGCAAAACAGCGCTACTGGGGATAATTTTTTTCAGCGCATTGATCAGTGAAACCGGGTCGATGTCGGACGTTTCGACCACAGGGCTATCACTGTGAGTATTATTTGTCATTGGAATTCCCGAACCCTCATTGAGGTATCAATACGGTATCTATACGGTATCTATACGACCTCTCTTCGAGGTAACGCGCCGCTATAGTTAACATCGGCGTTACACTGATGCCAAGTGGTGGATGGATGCATAAAAACCGTATTTGCCGTCTATTTATTGTTAAGCCATGATTATTAAACAATGATTATTAAACGATTGATGTTAAACGATTGATGTTAAACAATTGTTATTAAACGATTGCTATTAAATATTGTTAGACTATTTATCGTTAAGTTATTCGGCCTATTGTGCCGAAGAGCAGGCGTATGGCGACCCACTGCGGGCATCGGTTAAAAAACAAACAAGGCCTCGACAATACACCTAACCTTTATAGGTAATTAGGCGCTTGTGAGGGTTTACAATACCGGGAAAAGGCAATACTGGCAAATCAACCCCAAAAGCGCTCAGCACTTATAAGGTTAATGCGCCATCCATCAGTCAGGATCTCCTATCACCAGGGCACACTTCCATTGCGCCTCGTCAATTTAGTAAGCGCACACATCGTGTAACGTTACCTCGTCATACCGCTATTTGATTGAAATTTTATCGGGTTGAGACTCGATGATGGCAATGCGCATAATGCCCAGGACGGGCGATTAGATAACGCATCAACAATGAAACAGACAAGCTTAAAAAAACGCTGGCGACGTTATTTCACCAATGGTATTCCTGAATACCTTGCGCGTCATTACTGGTGGGCTTATTTGTGGAAAACCGGGGTATGGTTTTTTGACCACCATTTTATGATTAATGCCATATTATTCGGCCAATACAATAAGCTCGTTAACACCACGATTTGGCAACTTGAACAAGCACCCATAGGTGAAATGGTTCAGATTAGCTGCGTTTACGGCGGCTTGACCCCCGCGTTGGTACAGCAACTGCCGCATCATCAGTTTCATCTTGTGGATGTCGCACCTATTCAACTGGCGCTGACGAAACGCAAACTGTTAGACCACGCGCCGTTGAGTCAGCAACACGTCACGCTTGCCATCATGAATGCAGAATCCCTGGCATACACCGACAATAGTTTCGACACCGTGTTAATTTTCTTTTTACTTCATGAATTACCGGCCACTGCCCGTGATCACGTCCTGACGGAAGCCTTGCGGGTATTACGTCCCGGTGGTCGTTTGCTTATATGCGAGTACGGTGAATTTACCCCGTCCCATTTTCTCCACCAATGGCCACCACTGCGTTTCCTGCTGGGTATTCTCGAACCATTTCTACCTGACTTTTGGCACAACAACCTTAAGGCATCGGTTGAGGAGAGCGCCGCGAACGTTAATAAATGCGTTATTAGTAGCGACACCGCTAGTAATAACATTGTTAGCAGAAGCATTGCAACCAAGAACGCCACGCTGGTATTTAATGGCTTCTATCGTGTCGTGGAATACCAAATCAGCTCCGCGACGTCGCGCCTCAACAACGCCAATGCTGGTTAGAAACAGGCGCAAACCGCTTACCCGGTTCGCGCCTGTTTGTGTTCGTTCAATGTTAACCTCACACTGAGGCATGTATTGGCAATACAAAAACTAAATCACCTGCCATAACCGACCAATATCGCTCCAGGTGGTTTGTTCCGTCTGGTCGATAACACCATCGCCATTGCTATCGGTATCAACCTGCACATTGCCAGTGCCAAGCGCCGTAATGGTGACAATGGAGGTTACCCCCGCTATCGCCTCGGTGACGGTCATCGCACCGGACTCCGGCGGCTGCCCCACTGGCCCCGACAACGCAGGTGTCGTGGCATAGCGCTTGCTGCCAATGCCTGCATTTTCCCGGGTAACATCAAACCTTGATTCATAGGTCTGACTAGCCTTATCTTCTGTGTAAACAGCATCATACACCCGCGATATTTCACTTTGCATACCCGCAATGGATTGCACGTAGGATGCGTCACCTTTAATCGCCCGAGTAACCACTACACCATCGGTGGAGCCGTATTGCAGGTTAAAATTGCTCGTGGTGGTACGTGACGCAAGCGGTGTAGACACCGTCAAGTTTGCCGTGGCCGTAGTATCGATATTCCATACATCCGTTTGAGCCGGGGCACCGTGAAGATCATTGACAACATATCGAATACTCCCATCAATCACGACTTCACCCGTAAGCAACACACTGTGCGTGCAATTGGCGTAGATAGTTTCAACGTTATCACCGGTGGACCTGCCAGGGGGATCAATATCATTGTTGATGTAAGTTACACTACCATTACCCGCATCAACATTGAGAGGATCGGGACTACTGCAAAAATGAACCGTGGTTGCGGCAGCAGCGAACTCGGCAGCTTTATCGGGTAATGCCAAGATGGTGTCCATATCCTGTTGTGTAAGCTCGGCCAAACTCACCAACACTTCGTCCTGTTCCGAGATAGCGGGCGTGCTTTCTCTTTCTGCCACTTCAAAGGTACATGCCGTTAACAACAATACGGGCGACAACACAGCCAATAACAATATTACCCGCAACGTTACTCGCAACATTGCTATCCATTTACCCATGCCTCCTGTAACCACCGTTCTCAAAAACGCATCCATGTATGCTTCTCCATTTAAGTTATCTATATAAGTTGTCTATATAAGTTGTGTATTTAAGTGGTTTATTTAGGGAATTTAACGATCGTTATCGATCATCGGTTATCTCTATTGCAGTTGCCTAGGCGACAGCCAGCAGATGAGTCGCAGCACGGTTACCGCCGACAACAACTACAACACCAGCAATAGATTAACCATCACTAAACCAGTGCAAAGTATACTTTAATAAAACTTAAGAAAGCTGTAGTTTACGCTGTAGGCGAATGCTTGCGTAGCGCTGACGTGAGTGGACTAATTAACAAACGAATTAATAATAAACGGATCAATCATGCATACCTTATGGTTTAATTTTGATGGCCATCAAAATATTTAATTGGATGTATAATATAAAGAGACTGTGACAGCCCCATTAGGTGATGAGTCTGCTTAAGCACACTATAGCGCCCCACTCAGGTAATCGCTGGGAGTTAGTTTTGAAACTGAATCCAGGTATCATCAAAATTTTGCTGCGCCAGATCCTGTTGGCGAATAAACCAATAAATAAGCCCCGCGTCGCCCCATAATAAGTCTGTGTTTTCCTCATCACTGGCCAGTTGCAACAGCAAACGCCAATCAGCCGATGCCTGCTCCTCGCGCTGAGTCTGTGCAGGGTCTTTACTTGAGGTAAAAATATCCTTTCCTCTATACCCCCGTTCGCACATTACCTCCATGTCATTACTCTGAATATAAAAGGGGTATCCCAGTAATTGATGCTGATAATCACTATCCTGTTGCTCATCGCTGGGGTTGGCCTGCTGGATAAGATCCTGATAGACGCAAAACTCGTCATCGGTTAAATCCATTTGCTTAACCACCGCACTGTCGTCATTAGGATATATGGCGCCTTTCAAACTAAACGTGATATCACACTCCTTTACCTCGGTGTCATAAACATCGGCGGGATAGTCCGGCGTATCCCGCCGCCGTAAACCATTTAGGTCGGGGGTATGAATCACCTTCCACATGCCTTTTTCTTCGGCGGTCCCCATGGGTATTGGCACATTATATTCTTCGTTTATTCCGATAAAAAAACTCAACACCCCATTGGCCGGCAGGGGCGACGCAGGAAACCATTGTGAAAGTTGTTCCAGGTTAAGCTGCGCGAAGAACACCATGGGCATATTATTGTAACTAGGCCATGGGGTGTTATTCGGCAAGTCGGCCTGGCCACCCAATTTTGAATCCCCCACAACAATATCACCCGCGCTGGGTTTTAGCTGTAAATGTATCGCCGGCCAATAATAGGGCAAAATTTTATGTTGTGCGCTTTGTAAGCCAAATCGCACTATATTCTGTTCGGGGCTTTGCCTAGCGTCATAGTGCAACGGCGTGTTGTTGGTGACTTCCGTCACCCTGGCGGAGACTGTTTCTGCCTGACTTTCGGCATTGGTTTCATATTGCGGAAGCACTTGAGTGACTGAGCCATTTTTTACTGATAATAACGTCCCCGCCACAAACCCAAACCCAGGCGACAATACTTTATCCAGCTGTGCATATTGACCTTGATACAATAGGCTTTTAGTAATGGGCAAGTCGGCCACAACACGGCTTTTGCCACTTGAAATATCAGTTAACATCAATTGCCAATCATCAACATTCCAAGTGGCAAAGTGCGTACCATCACTACTGATGCGGGCATTAACAAAGGAGGTCCGCAGTATGGTTTTATGGGGTTTAAACTCCCTGACGTTGCCACTGGTAATATCAACCACATCGCATTTACCCCCCATGTGTCCCACCAGTATCAAACCAAATTCACCCGCTGAGTCAATGGCGCGGGCACAACCATTCAAGGTAATTTGCTGAAGGCATTTTCCTGTGTCTTCCCTCAACAGGAGCAGCGTACTACTGGTGCCGCTGGCATTTGTCGTTAGCACGACCCACCGACCAGAACACCAACTGGCATAATAACGTTCGACGTCAAGTGTCATTGAAGATACACGTTTAAACTTGTTCTGGGGGTCGACAACGTAAACTTTACCCTGGGCCCAGAATAAAGCGCTATCCCCCCTTGGATTGATTGCCAATGGCTCACCAAACTTTCTAATTTTTTTTAACACATTATTAAACAAGGCGTCCTTACCGGCAATATCCACTTCGCTCACGATATTGGCGTTAATCGCATCGATACTGCGCAAGGTGAACTGCCGGTATGTGCCATTTTCAGCAAGACAAGTGTTTTCACAACGCACCAGGATAAGCCCGGATGCCGATGCCAGCACGCTGGACGGTAGTGCGCGTGAGGGGCTCGCTAATTGCTCCGCCAAATAAATTTGCTGCACCAGACTTTCTAACTCATGTTGCGACGCATTTCCTCCGCGCTGCTGGATGGTCTGCTGCAAATGCATCGGCCCTTGCCTGATCATATTCGCTTTATTTTCTTCGGCAGGAATGGCTATTGACACTAACGCCATTAAATCACGCGTTGTCTCCGTATTGAGGCCACCGACCCAGGCATAGGCATGGGAAACATCTCGATAGTCGTCAGGTGAAAACCCCGGGTGCTTCTGGGTATAACAAATATAGTGTTCGTGACTATCCAGCGGCAGCAGCACCTCTTGGAAATTCATGGTGTTTCCTTTTTGATGGAACGTTAATCGAAACTCATACAATTATAGGCAGATTAATGGTCAACGGCGAAGGCTAGTACTTGTACTACCCAGCACTTATACTACCCAGTACCTACACTACCCAGTACCTTAGTATAGCGCCTCACCTACCAACCAGAGTCCACTCATATTTGCCTTAAGTATAGGTTTAAGGACAATAAAAAAGTTAAAACGACACCCCACCCTAACCTGCATTTTCCTTAGGATTCACGCGATCTCGCTACGGTGTTGGTCTCACATCAGTTGATTCTACATCGCTTAATTCCACCTCGGTTGGCTCTACATCGAATAGTATTCAGCAGAAAATACGACCCGAATTCCGCCCCTTCAATAAATTCGATGTAAAACCAATAGCCAGCGCAATAGTCTTGATCACAACAATTCACCTGCCCCGGGAGACATGCGGGCTAGCACCTCAATTTCCTAGCCCTTGACAAAATAGGATGCTTGCATTACTTTTAATACCTTAACTAGGACATGCGTCCTACATTTCACTGACCACACACAGGGGACCCAACATGACACCGGACTTATTCTCTTCTTTCACCATTGGCGATCTAACCTTACCCAATCGCATGATAATGGCCCCGTTGACACGAAATCGTGCTGCTGCAGGTAATATCCCCCAGGACATGAATGTCGCCTACTACCGCCAACGGGCCAGTGCCGGCCTCATTATTACCGAAGCATCACAAGTCTCCCCCGACGGAGTTGGCTATCCGGGCACTCCAGGGATACACAGCGATGCGCAAGTTGAAGGTTGGCGTCACGTGACTTACGCAGTGCATAACGAAGGTGGACGCATATTTGTTCAATTATGGTATTGCGGACGAATATCTCATCCGAGCATGCTACCCAACCAACAAACCCCGGTCGCCCCATCAGCAATTCGCCCCGACGGTGAAGCCGTTACTAGCGAGGGTATGCAGGCATTTGTTGAACCCCGCGCGCTCAACACCGACGAGATCTCCAATATCGTTGCCCAGTTCAAGCATGCCGCTACCCAGGCAAAGGCCGCGGGCTTTGATGGCATTGAAGTACACGCTGCTAACGGTTATTTAATTGATCAGTTCCTACGTGATGGCAGCAATCACCGCACCGATGAGTACGGTGGCAATATTGAAAACCGCATGCGTTTTTTAAATGAGGTGCTTGATGCCGTCTGTGATGTGTGGCCGGCAAACCGCGTTGGCGTGCGCCTGACGCCAGAGAATAGCTTTAACTCCATGTCCGACTCAAACCCACAGCAACACTTTGACTATATTACAAAACAGCTCGCCAACCGCGGCCTAAGTTATATGCATATGCTGGAAGGTGACATGATGACCAAACAACGCAACGTTGATTACCGTAAACTGCGCCACAACTTTGGCGGCGCTTATATTGCCAACAACGGCTACGATAAAACCCGCGCGCAAACTGCAATTACGGAAAACGATTGCGACCTGGTTGCATTTGGTGTTTTGTTTTTGTCAAACCCAGATTTAGTCAATCGTTTTAAAACCAATGCCGCACTCAACACCGTCGACCAGGATACCTTCTACGGCGGAACTGAAAAAGGGTATACTGACTACCCTTTCATGGAAAACACGGCCTGACACATGCGTTAACCTAGTGTAGTGTGCCATACTAGTGTTAACAATAATTCGACTAAAAATTGCGAAAACAATATACCGACGCACCACCGGCAAAAGAGGTAATAATTTATCATGGGACAAAAAGGCGATGCACTGCGACAACGGATCGTGGCCGCTGCAGATCAACTCTTCTATGAAAAAGGCTATGAAAATACTTCGTTTAGCGACATTGCAAAAACGGTGGATATTTCGCGCGGTAATTTTTATTTTCACTTTAAATGTAAAGACGACATACTTTCTGCCGTGCTGCAAACACGGCAGAAAGCCATCAACACCCTGCTTAAGCAATGGGAAACGCAATGTGCCGACCCCAGGCAGCGTATTATTCACTATATTGACATACTGACCGACAATCGGACGAATATCACTAAACACGGTTGCCCCGTTGGCAGTCTGTGTACAGAACTCATTAAACTGAGCCATAATATGCACGACCAAGCCACTGACATTCTTTTTCTGTTTCGGGATTGGTTAACCGAGCAGTTTCTTCAACTAGGACAAAAACAAAAAGCAAAACAATTGGCAATGCACTTGATGGCCCGCAGCCAGGGCATCGCCAATATTACCAATGCCTTTAATGACCCCCAGTTTCTGAAGCAGGAAGTAAAACATCTTAAGCATTGGCTAGACGACCTTACCTAATAGTTAATAGTTAAATTCAAAAACGCCAGAGAATACCACCCCTAAAAATACCTACGTAATCCATACCTACCCTGTACTAACAACACGACACTCTCATCTGCGCCAACTTATTTTTTCAGGCAACACACCACAGACATATATAATGTCTAATAACATAACAAACCAGAAACACAGCTAAAAACAACGCAATTTTCAGTATAAAAAACCATTACAGCATCCAACCTTTAGCATTCTGTCGGTTCGCCTTAAACGTAATGTATTTTTTAAATGTACCTATCACTGCCTACCATAACCTTAACACCCAACCTTAGTGCATAAGCATAACCGCAGTAGTAACAATACGGATTTACGTTATTAAAAATATAACGATACTCATTAAAACTAACATTCGTGTTTCCTTTGCTATATGGTAAACTCCAAACACTTCCGCAGTACTTCTAACAATGGATTTGGAATTAGGATGAAACACGATATTGCAAACATAAGGAGAGGTCCCAATGCGATACACAAGCATTTTTAAGATTATTGCGGTAACCACAAGTTTATCCACCCTACTCGGTTGTAGTCCTGCAACTGACATAGACCCCGACAACCCCGGCTTCAATGATAAAATAAATCAAAAGCCCGTCGCCGTTATATCTCCACTGACTGAACAATCCATCTTCATCGGTGATACCATTAATTTTCTTGGCGACTCCAGTTTTGATCCTGATGCGGATTCTGGCACGAATGCACCATTAAACTATATCTGGACCTTTTCAGGCGCAACAAGCTCGATACAACATTCCAGCGCAGCAAACCCGGGGCCGGTTTCTTTTTCCGAAGTGGGTGTAACCATTGCACACCTGATGGTAACAGATGATCGCGGACTGACGTCAGACGCCACCTCGGTGATCGTTAACGTGTATCCCCAGCAGGCAAACCGGGCACCCAATGGCGCGATTAGTTACCAAATTGAAAGCGGAGCGGAAAATACCGGCAACTTTACAATATCTGCCGGAACCCGCGTTGAATTTTTTGCCGATGCAGGCGATGAGGATAATGACTCAGTAACCGATTTTGATTGGACCTTTCCCCCCGGTATAACAGCGCCCGCCACCGCCGGCAAAGACCCGTTTACAATTGACTTCACAACCGCGGGGACTTACCTGATTGCGCTGACCGTCACAGATAACACCGGCAACACCGACCTGACGCCGGCGCAAGTAACCGTTACGGTTATAGATGCCCCGGTTAATCTGCCACCTAATGGATCAATTCGTTATGATGACGGTAATGGCAATACTGGCGGCACCGGTAACTTAAGTATTCTCAGTGGTGCTAGCATTGTGTTTAGTGGTAGCGCTGTTGACCCTGAAGATGATTCGATAACCTACACTTGGAATTTTCCAGCGAATGTCAACAAACCGGCTAACCCGGGCAACACCCCGTTCACGGTAAGCTTTCCTACCGCGGGTATTTATGTGATCAGCCTCAGCGTTTCTGACGACAATGAAAACGCCGACCCCACTCCGGCCCAAATCACAGTAACGGTTACCGATGCACTCATTAACCTACCACCTAACGGCTCCATCAGTCATAACAATGGCAACGGCAGCACCGGCAGCAGTGGAGACTTACGTATTATTACCGGCACCAGTGTTGTCTTTGACGCCAGTGCGATTGATCCTGAAAACGATCCTATCACCTATGCCTGGCGTTTTCCGGTCAACGTCAATGTTGCTCGTAACCCCGGCAACGCGCCCTTCTCCGCTAACTTTCCCATTGCAGGGATCTATAACATCAGCCTAAGCGTCACTGACAGGAATGGCAATGTTGACCCAACACCCGCTCGGGTTACCGTTACGGTGACGGACATTTCTATCAACTTGCCACCCAATGGCTCCATCAGCCACGATAACGGTAATGGCACGGCCGGCAGCACGGGCAATCTGAGTGTCACTACGGGTGCCAAAGTGGTGTTTAGTGGCAACGCCATTGATCCTGAAAACGATTCTGTCACCTATGGCTGGCGTTTCCCCACCGACGTAAGCACTTCCGGCGACCCGAGTGGTAGCCCAATTACAGCTGATTTTCCCTCGGCAGGCGCCTACGTCATCAGCCTTAACGTTACTGACAGTAACGGCAATGTCGACCCAACACCCGCAAGAGTTACCGTGGCAGTGTCAAATGAGACGGCTAATTTACCGCCCAACGGATCAATCAGTCACGACAACGGTAATGGCAGCACGGGCAGTACCGGCAACCTGAGCATTCGCGCTGGCAGCAGCGTCGTGTTTAGCGCCAGTGCGGTTGACCCCGAAAACGACGCCACGACCTTTACCTGGAGTTTTCCAGCCAATGTCACGGTCCCCGCTAATCCGAGCAACACGCCATTCACCACTCGCTTTCCGATGGCAGGCACGTACACCATTCGCCTAAGCGTTGCGGACGACAATGGCAATACTGACCCAACCCCCGCACAAGTAACGGTCACCGTAACCGACATAGCGGTTAACCTGCCGCCCAACGGGTCAATCAGTCACGACAATGGCAATGGCAATACGGGTAGCACGGGCAACGTAAGTATCAGCACTGGTGGCAGCGTTGTCTTTAGCGCCAGTGCCATTGACCCGGAAAATGACCCGGTGACCTACACGTGGCGTTTTCCGGCCAATGTAACCGTTCCCGCCAATCCGGGCAGCACGCCATTCACCGCCAGCTTTCCCAGCGCAGGAAGCTATGTCATCGGCCTTAGCGTTACCGATAACAATACTAACGTCGACCCTACGCCTGCGCAGGTTACGGTTACGGTGGTAAATGCGCCGGTTAATTTACCGCCTAATGGATCCATCAGCCACGATAACGGCAATGGCACTACAGGCGCTACGGGCGACATTAGCATCACCGCCGGTGCAACCATCATGTTTAGCGGTAGTGCGGCCGATCCGGAAAACGATACGGTGGCCTACTTCTGGTCTTTTGAAGGTGCAACACCGACCACGGCCACTGGCAGCGGCCCCATCAGCATTAGTTATAATACATCCGGGACATTTAAGGTAAGACTGACAGTCAGTGACAGCAATGGCAATAATGACCTGAGCCCTGCAGAGCTAACGGTTGTAGCCAATGTCAATATGCCGGCATTCAAGTACCTGCCGGTAATACAAGATGAGGATGGCAATCCCAATGACGGCACAGCAACCTACAACCTAAATGCCAACGAATCGGTTAACGTTGATGTGGCAACACCAACCGGCAACTGGACCACATCAATGATGCGCTATAACGACATGCAACTTCCCCCCGTTATCGTCGCCAAACGCGGCACCAAGATGACGTTTAATGTGCAGAACAACCTTACCGAAGAAACCACGGTACATTGGCATGGGTTTAAAATTCCCGGCATCGAAGATGGTGGGCCTGATTTTCCTATCGAATCGGGTGGCTCACGCGTCTATGAATTTACGCTCGGACAACCGGCAGGGTCGTTGTGGTTTCACCCACATGCCCATGGCACGACGGCAACGCAGGTCTACCACGGCCTGGCCGGAGCGTTCATAATCACCGATGACATCACTGAAAACCTTGAAAATAACAACCAGATACCCAGCGGTGATCACGATATTTCCCTGTTAATCCAGGACCGTCAGTTTGCCGCCGACAATGGCAGCGGTGAGCGCTCACTGGTTTACCAGGCCGGGGGCATATCCGGCATATTAGGCATGTTGGGCGACCATATCCTGGTAAACGGTGTGGAGCTTCCAAGCTTAGACGTTGATTCACGACAATATCGCTTCAGGCTTTATAACGGCTCCAATGCCCGCACCTACGATTTTGCATTAGATGACGGCGCTATGTTCAAGGTTGTTGGTACGGACGGGGGGTTATTGAATTCACCAGTACAAACAGATCATATAATGCTGGGCGCTGGCGAGCGCGCTGAAATCGTGGTGGACTTTGGCGACTATGCCATTGGTGATTCCGTTATGCTAGTGAGTCGGGCGTTCAATGCGGGTGGCATGATGGGGGGTGGCAAACTGCCCAATGGCGCAGTTGTAGACGTTATGCATTTCGATGTCACAACACCGGTAACGGATGACGTGGTACTGTATACCTCGCTGCCGTCTAGTGCCGATATCAATACACGATTAGTGGAGGCAGATGCTACAACCTCTCGCAGCTTTGTCATGAGCGCAGGCGGCATGGGTATGCAGTTTCGAATCAATGGCAAAATCTTCGACATCAACCGGGTGGATGAAGTTGTCGCCTCAGGTGCCACCGAAGTTTGGGACATCAGCAACATTTCACCCATGGGACACCCATTCCATGCGCATGCAATACAGTGGCAAGTGCTGGACCGTAATGGCACGCCAGCCAGTGGTATTGACCTGGGCTGGAAAGATACGGTGATGGTGTTACCGGGAGAAAGTGTGCGAATAATAGGGCGCTTCGACCCAGTTATCAATAAGGGCAAATACATGTACCACTGTCATATTCTCGAGCATGAGGATGCAGGTATGATGGGTATCTTCGAAGTACAATAACAGTGCAATAACGGTTTAACAACAACACGACAACTCTAAACTTGCACAAAATATTCACTTAACACTAACAGAGGCACCGTTTGCGTGTCTCTGTTTTGTCGCGCTGCGTTATCTGTCTTATCGCTTATGGACAAAACACCTTGAAAACGATTATTTCACTATATACGGCTCACGCCATTACCCCGGAAACCCAGTATTGATCGTAAGCGGTCTATTTCTGAGAAGATTCTTGAGCCTCCTGATTCCCCTCGGCGGCAGCAAGTCCTGATATAGCATCAACAAAAACAATAGTTAATACCAGTTTAATTACACCTAACTTCCGCAGTTGACCGCACAAAAATTAGAATACTATTAATTTCTGCGCACTACCGGCCTTCGCTGTTTGCGCCAGCAGGCTACGGCTTGCAGACCGTCCAACGACGAAATTTAGCTTAAATCGATGTAAAAATTACGATAGGTAAGTTGAACGCCCCCACGCGCTATTTTATCTAGCCATTGGTTCGCTTTGCGAATCATGGTCTCTCGATAATCACACGCGGTGGGTGCCGCCTCAATAATGAATAATGGAATTGAAAAACAACAAATCGAGCCGTGCCCGATTAAAAACGTTGCAGATGAATAGCAAGCTTTACGCTATTCGAATGGATTATTTATGTATAAATACAACAACATCGCATTACGATCAGCGACGTCTACCCTTGTGGCCCTTACCTTCCTCTTCAAATTTAACCTTTAAAAGGTTACCTTCATACGACTTACCATCCAACTCGGCAATCGCAGCACGGGCTTCATGGCCTTCCATTTCGAGAAAACCGAACCCTTTACATTTACCTGAAAATAAGTCTTTCACAATTTTAACGGAACGCACCTTACCGAATTCTGAAAACAAGTCCTGTAACGATTCTTCGGTGGTCGTGGGCGGTAAGCTGCCTACAAATAATTTCTTCACTATGAAGCTCCTCTTCTCACGTAAAAAAGCAAATCCCGCAACACTTGCGGGATTTGCTTGAGACACCAAACTCGCAGGTCGATTTAGACCTGTACGTTCGTTGCCTGCGGACCTTTAGGTCCATTTTCCACGTTGAAAGACACTTGCTGACCTTCAGCCAGTGTGCGAAAACCTTCGCTAGCAATAGCAGAAAAATGAACAAATACATCTTTGCTGCCATCGTCAGGTGTGATAAAGCCGAAGCCCTTGGATTCGTTAAACCATTTAACGGTTCCTGTTTCCATGATATTTACCTCATTTAGTATTAAAAAATAGAGCGTGTTACAAATCTTACAAGGTAATTAACAGGAGATAACTTCGAAAGAACTTCTGACAAAAACCAGGATAGAATGTAGCGCAGTGAAGTGTAACCGATTTTGTACCGAAAAAACTACACATTCTTTACAATTAGGCCTAAAAATGACAATTCAAGGTAGTTGTGGCGTCTTTTTACAAAAAATAACAGCAAAATTTGCTCGCCGACACACCATTTACCTATCATTTCAATTGTTAGTCAAAATCAATCGCTTACACCTGCATGGTACAAGCAAGATTAATGCCCGATCTCTGGCTCGCCTGCGTTAGGTCATACCTCAACGTCATGCCTTAACGTCATGCCTTAACGTCATTGCTCCACCGTCATTGCTACACTGTTATTATTCCACCGTTGCTATGCCACAAAATGCCCCACGTGGGTCAGTGTGCCAGCACTACACAAGCGATGTCGGCGTTCAACAAGCAGCGTTTTCATTGATAAGGCGTTAAATTAACCTTGCAATATCGTTCAAGAACCACCTATTTCATAAAATATCGGGTATAATCGCCAGCTAAACTCTCGGTGCACTTCGGTCTGCACCTGTTATCAACGCGGTAATCCATCCCGATTCACCTCGAAACACACAATTGAGTTTCCGCCTAGACCGACCCTGGCACAGTATGCCGGGTAGGCCGATCCCTGGAGAACATCGTATCATGTCATTTGAATCCCTCGGCCTTCTGACCGAATTACTCCGTGCCGTATCCGAAAAAGGATATAGCGCCCCGACCCCAATACAGCAGCAAGCGATCCCGCCCATACTTGAAGGGCGTGACATTATGGGTGGAGCACAAACCGGAACAGGCAAAACCGCCGGCTTTACTCTACCGCTGCTGCAACGGCTCATGTCATCGAACATAACCGATGGGACTGGCAAACCGTCAAATAACCGTCGAACTGTTCGCGCTCTAGTACTTACCCCAACCCGGGAATTGGCTGCCCAGGTGAACGAAAGTGTGGACACCTATGGCAAATATCTACCCTTAACATCCACCGTTATTTTCGGCGGCGTAAAAATCAACCCTCAAATCAAGAAGCTTCGTCAAGGCGTCGATATCCTCGTCGCTACTCCTGGCCGATTACTGGACCATGTGAGCCAACACACGGTCGATCTGTCGACAGTGGATATTCTCGTGCTCGACGAAGCTGACCGTATGCTCGACATGGGGTTTATTCGGGATATTCGTAAAATTCTCGCCCTGTTACCTAAACAAAAGCAAACGCTATTTTTCTCCGCCACATTTTCAAATGACATCAAACGACTGGCAAACGATCTGCTCAAATCACCTGTCTTAGTCGAAGTGGCGCAACGCAATACCGCGTCAGAATGCGTAACCCAGCTGGTTCACCCTGTCGATAAAAGCCGCAAGCGGGAATTATTGTCCTTCCTGATCGGTTCAAATAACTGGCGTCAGGTGTTGGTCTTTACGCGAACCAAACACGGGGCCAATCGCCTTTCGCAACAACTATCAACCGATGGCATTACAGCCGCAGCCATTCATGGTGACAAAAGCCAGGGGGCCCGCACCAAAGCACTGGCCGATTTTAAGTCGGGTAAAACTCGCGTCCTGGTCGCAACGGATATAGCAGCCCGCGGACTGGATATTAACCAACTTCCCCATGTGGTGAACTTTGAACTACCAAACGTAGCAGAAGATTATGTACACCGCATTGGGCGCACCGGTCGCGCAGGCAATGAAGGCGAAGCCATCTCGCTGGTCTGTGTTGATGAATTAAAGTTACTGAAAGATATCGAGCGCCTGATAAACCGCGACATGCCCAACATTGTAATCGACGGTTACAAACCCGACCCGTCGATAAAACCACAACCAATTAACAAAGGACGGGGCAATCAGCAACGTGCTTCAAAAAAGCCAGCGGGAAAATCTTCTGAGAAAAAAGGGGGGTCACCCTGGAGCGGACAACGTCCACCACCAAAAGGACGCTCAAACAACCAGAGCCGCGCCAAACGCAGCGCAGGACAAAACCAACAAAGGGGACGCTAAACCATGCCGGAAGATGACACAACGCAGGAAAATGACGCAGCAAAGCTCAAATACCATGTGGTAACCGTCGAAAAAACCACCTCCCCCGATGGCATGCCAGGTGATAACTGGCATCGCTATGTGGTAGGGCAAGGCAACTCTAAAATTGAGGGAAAAAAACCCGGCTCTCTAAAAGCCGTTACCGAGCATGCAGAAAGCTTTGCCGACGACCTCAACTCACGATCCGGCAAAGGTGGCTCAACGTACGCCCCGCGCAAACGAGAATAGTACTTTTCATTGATAGCAGTACTTTTATAGTAGTACTTTTTATTTATAATAATAAGCAGTTTATAATAAAAATAGTTTATCGAAACAGCAATATATAATAAAAACAGCAACGCTACTATCGGCAAACTCTCAAGGATAATTTCGCCTGGCGATCGAAACGACGCCAGGCATTATATGCATCGCTAATAAAAGGCTCCGTCTTTAATGGAGCCAATTAACCATCATTATTCGGAACAACACAATGTTAACTACTGCAAATATCACCATGCAATTTGGCGCTAAACCGCTATTTGAGAACGTCTCTGTAAAATTTGGCGATAGCAATCGCTATGGCCTGATCGGAGCCAATGGCTGCGGAAAATCAACGTTTATGAAGATTTTAGGCGATGACCTTGAACCCTCGGCCGGCAATGTGTCAAAAGACCCACATGAACGCATCGGTAAATTGAAACAGGATCAGTTTGCCTATGAGGAGTCTGGCGTAATCGATACTGTTATTATGGGACACGAAGAACTATGGGTAGTTAAATCAGAACGCGACGCGATTTACGCCAATCCGGAGATGACTGAAGAAGACGGCATTCGTGCTGCCGAACTCGAAGCCGAATTTGCAGAAATGGATGGTTACACTGCTGAAGCTCGCGCTGGCGAATTATTATTGGGAGTCGGCATCCCCATCGAACAGCACTTCGGACCCATGAGCGAAGTAGCACCCGGTTGGAAGCTGAGGGTATTATTGGCGCAGGCCTTATTCTCTGAGCCAGACATTCTGCTGCTGGATGAGCCCACCAATAACCTCGACATCAACACCATCCGATGGCTCGAAGGCGTGCTCAATGCACGCAACTGCACCATGATCATTATTTCCCATGACCGCCATTTTCTAAACAGCGTTTGCACTCATATGGCCGACTTGGATTACGGCGAAATCCATATTTACCCTGGATCATACGATGAATACATGACCGCCGCAACACAGGCGAGTGAACGTTTGTTGGCAAACAACGCCAAGAAAAAAGCCCAAATCGCCGAACTAAAAACATTCGTCAGTCGTTTTTCCGCCAACGCCTCAAAATCAAAACAAGCCACCTCCCGCGCCAAACAAATTGATAAAATAAAGTTGGATGACATCAAGCCATCCAGCCGTCAAAACCCCTACATGCACTTTAACCAAAATAAAAAATTGCACCGCCAAGCACTGGAACTGAAAGGTTTAACAAAGCATTTTGAAGAGCCGTTATTTTCTAACCTTAGCCTCATGGTGGACGTTGGCGAACGCATTGCCATAATAGGACCTAACGGCATCGGCAAGACAACACTACTACGATGCCTGGCTAGTGATTTGGAGCCATCCGCCGGTACCATTAAATGGTCCGAAAACGCCGACATTGGTTATTATGCACAAGATCACGCCGCCGACTTTGAAGACAACAAGACCCTGTTCGACTGGATGAGTCAATGGGGAAAAGAAAATGACGATGAGCAGATTATTCGAGGCACCCTCGGTCGCCTGCTATTCTCCCAGGATGACATTAACAAAACCGTTAATATCATCTCTGGTGGAGAACAAGGCCGCATGATATTCGGCAAGTTAATGCTGCAATGCAACAATATTTTATTAATGGACGAACCAACCAATCATTTGGACATGGAATCTATTGAATCACTCAATCTGGCATTGGAAAACTATCCTGGAACCTTACTTTTCGTCAGTCATGACCGCGAATTTGTCTCTTCGCTTGCAACACGCATTATCGAATTAACCCCAACTGGCATTGTGGATTTTCACGGAACCTATGAAGACTACCTGCGCAGCCAGAACGTGAGTGAATAAGTGAGCTTATGAAAATTGCCACGACAATCGCAAACGGCACAAAGAACCACTGAATAACGATATGCTTTTCATTAGCCGCAATGTATCTATTCCCAGCCGCGAAATTGACATTCAGGCGATTCGCGCCCAAGGTGCTGGCGGTCAAAACGTTAACAAGGTATCCACCGCCATTCATCTTCGGTTCGATATTAAGTCGTCCTCACTGCCTGATTTTTATAAAGCGCGGTTGCTGTCGATGTCCGACCATCGTCTTACGAAGGACGGCGTGATCATCATCAAATCACAGGAACACAAAAGCCAGGAGATGAATCGCCAAGTGGCCCAAGAGAGACTGGTGGCACTCATCCGCGACGCAACGGCCTTAAAAAAAGCACGACGCCCCACCAAACCCAGTCGCTCCTCTAACCAAAAGCGTTTAAACAACAAGACACAACGGGGACAAACTAAATCCCTGCGTGGAAAAGTCAAACTTTAAAACTATAATCTAGCCTTTGCGAACGTTGCTTTTACAAGCGATGTTTTTTACAGGCTATAGTTTTTACAGGCTATAATGTTTACAGGCTTTAGCAAACTGTATTTTTAACAGCCGATGTTTTAAAAACCGATGCTCAACAACTAATGTTTTAATAACCAATGTTTTAATAACCAATGTTTCACCAACAACACTTTGATAGTGTACACGTCAAGAACAACGCTTATACACCGTTACTACATTATTCCACGTAGCATCATATTACTCCCACACCGGACGACAGACCACGCAAATGAACCTTCCTACAAAAAATCCTGCAAAGAAAATTGCTATTTTTGTTGATGTACAAAATATTTACTACACCACTCGCGAGGCCTACAACCGTCAGTTTAACTATCGAAAACTCTGGCAACGTATAAGCGCTGAAGGAAAAATTGTTTCCGCAACCGCTTATGCCATTCATCGTGGTGATGACAAGCAACTTAAGTTCCAGGATGCGCTAAAGCACATAGGCTTTGACATAAAACTCAAGCCTTATATTCAACGCAGTGACGGCTCCGCCAAAGGGGATTGGGATGTTGGTATAACCATCGACATTATGGAAGCAGCCAAAGACGTCGACACTGTCGTGCTATTGTCTGGCGATGGTGACTTTGATCTACTGCTGAAAAAAATCAAAAAAGATTACACCGTCGATGCTGAAGTTTTTGGCGTCCCTGCACTCACCGCCAATTCGCTGATTGACGCTGCCAGTATTTTTCATCCCATCGAAGAAGGTTTATTATTGTAAAACCATTTTCCAGCTCCACCGTCAAATATCGCAAACGTCACACCTACCACCTACACCACATAATACCGCTCGCCTTCGCAGGATATAGTAGTATAAACTAGCATTGTGAACCCATATAAACGATGATGTTTCATTTACCGTGCAGGAGCCACCATGCAACAGAATAAACTCTACGTAGGCAACTTCCCCTTCTCTGTCGATGAATCAGAGCTACGGGAAATGTTCTCGAATTATGGCGAAATTGAAGAGCTGGCACTCATTACCGATCGAGAGACCGGGCGCTCAAAAGGCTTCGCTTTTATTACCTTTGCAACTCAACAGGCCGCGGAAAAAGCCCTGGAAGTGGATGGCAACGAGGTTGGAGGACGTAAATTGCGGGTTAATATGGCCCAGGAACGCAAAAGCGGTGGCGGTGGTGGCCGCGGTGGTCGTAGTCGCGGAGGCAACAGTGGTGGTGGCGGCGGTGGCCATTCTCGCTGGTAAGCAACGGACTATACCGGTAGCGTTTACGGTTTAGACCTAGGGATCAACACATCGGTAATCGTCATGACCACCCTCTATCCTGGCGGGGGAAGAATATGGCCAGGGAAAAATACCGGTAACAACGCCACTATATCATTAATTATTAGTTAATAATCAATGATCGTGAAATAACGCCATTCGGGTAGGTAGCGTCGTCCCTATAAATATTATTAACTACTTTTTTTCTAATATTCTAAATACAACATCAATGCTTAGCTTCAGCTGTTCTCGCTCACTCAAGGTGGCCCTTGCCGAGGCTGTTGCCCTATGAAAATGCGGTGTCATCATCAGCAAATGATTAACCTGCTGCTTACCCATAACTTCGGTACTAAATTGCAACGACTGCCTATCCACAAGCAAAAAGTCACTATCTTCGACACAAGAAAAACCCGGAGCCGTGGCTTTCTTAACATCAGAATAGATAATCTCCCTCAACTGCCTTAGGTGATCGGGACCAGGCTCAACCAAGATAATTCGTCCTCCCGGTTTTAGTATTTTTTTAAATCCATCAAAATGCTGAAACCCAAACACGCATAAAATGCAATCAACACTCCCCTCCTTAACAGGCGGTTGCCTATTAGTACCAACCACCCAGGTTATCTGCTTATTTCTTTTAGCCGATGCAGCAATTGCCGCTTTCGATATATCCAGCCCGATAAAGGAAAGGTCACACCCCACCCCCTTACCCTCAAGGTAATTAAAAACATAATCTACATAATAACCCTCGCCACAGCCTGCATCCAAAATACACGCTGCTTTCTGCGCTGCAAGTTGCGCCAGGGTAATGTCCGCCAAGGTATTGGCAATTGGCTCATAGCATCCTGAATTCAGAAAGTGAGTCCTTGCCGAAACCATTGCTTTATTGTCGCCAGGATGCTTCGATCGTTTATGCTGCACGGTCAACAGGTTTACATAACCCTGACGAGCAATATCAAAAACATGACCATCTTCACAAATCATTTGCTTGTCATGCAACACCAGTCGCCGGCCGTCAATAGGACAAGCCAGGTTATTGGCGGCCTTTATAGTATTCATCAGATATTGCACTCAGTAAGCGAAAAAATCACACCCTTTACCGGCAAGCCGTGTAAGCGAGACCAACAATTTATTAGTGACATTATTAGTGACACTATTAGTAACATTATTAGTGGCATCAGTGGTATTCACCCACGACGGTACTTAACGCCGATGTTGCTAACGCCCGAGACCGGTATTTACTAGGCGTAATACCCACAACGGATTTAAACTGACGGACAAAATGGGCCTGATCATAAAACCCAAGATTATAAACAATATCACTGTAGCTTGTATCACGCTGTTTTAGATACGTCCTGGCATGCTCCATTCTTACGGATTTGGAGAATTCACTGGGAGACAAACCAAGTTGGCGGTTAAACATTCTTTCCAGTTTTCGCTGATTGACACCAAGGTGCTCCGCAATTTTTGTTACCGGGCAGATTCCTTTATATTTAGCGGTAATGGCAATGGATTGTTTAACCACATCGGAGGCGCACCTATCCGCGTCAAACATAGCAAGCATCGTTTCGTCAATCACCTTTTTTTTACTGATATCATTCGATGCCATCGCCAGTTTTTCAAACAAACTGGATATGCCACGAGCCCCCATATCAGCACACAAAATATTTCCATTTTTCAACTCGTTCAACGGCATTAAAAAAAAAGCATGAGCACCGGCTGGTTTAAAACGAACACCGATTGCATTTATCGCTCCCGTCAGACCCAAGCAAGTCGAGCGGGTGTACGCGCCATTCAGAAATGACTCACCTATGTTAACGCTGCCATTAAAAGAAAGAGGGTCGCCATAATTAAACACCACCCCCATACCCCCATCGGGATGAAGAAACTCATTATAGCCAAATGCTGTCCGCGCATTTACAAACCAGTAACATTCGATATAGTCCACTAAGGGCTTACAGGGCAGCAGTTTTCGAAACCCCAGATGCGGCAACATATTTTCCGTTTGCTGTGACATAGCCAGACTCGCTTTTGATACTCCGTGACGTTAAAGACAACAACCGTAACATTGTCGGATTTTTACAATACAGCAGAAAAAATACACTTTAACATACAATACTAATTCAACAACACATTGATTATCGAAACCGTTAAACCTAAAAAATCAGTTCGTACGAAAAGACATGCAAGATATTGATGTATGGGCTTTCGAGATCCAACTGATATTCCCGGGTTCAATAGGCAGTCTCACTATTGCTTATACCAACGGCTCATGTAAAACCCACGACGATGGAGCGTAATGATGCCTTTAGATCGACCTAATTTAGAAAACATCTCCGTTAAAACAACAGAGGGAGACATTGTAAGTCTAAGCAGCATGATGACAAACAAACCCACTTATCTGAAGTTTTGGGCGTCCTGGTGTCAACCCTGCCAGGAACAGATGCCGCATTTGCAGGAAACCTATAAAAAATATGGCGAAAAGCTCAACGTTATTGCCATTAATCTCGGTGTAAACGATTCTACTCAGCAGATAACCAAGATCAGGGAGAAATTTAGTCTAACGTTACCAACCGTTATAGATGAAACGGGGAAACTGGCACAAACGTATAACTTGATTGCCGCACCATATCATGTGTTATTGGATGAACAGCACAATGTTGTACACAAAGGAAATGATTTGTCTGCCGATCTCAATAATAAGCTGGCGTTACTATCTGAAAATGCCCCCCATAACCTGCCTACGTTGCGCTCGGAAAACGTCAACAGTAATACCAACAATACCAATAACAACAACAGAAACGAAAACAACAATAATATCCACCCCATTATCAATCACACCACCGGTCCCAACCTGTTGTTTTTCACGTCGGCTTGGTGTGATTGGTATCTGGAAAAAAGCAGACCTGAACTATCCTCCAACTGTATTCAAGCACAACACTTGGTTAATCAACTCTACGACGACTATTCTCATCTGCGCTGGACGGGCATACTCTCTCAACTATGGACCGGCGAGAACGAACAAGCTAAATACCGCAAAAAATACGGTATAAAATACGCAACGATGATCGACACAGATAACAATATATGTATCGAGCATCAAGTAAACAACTTTCCAACATTAATAGCGATTAACAATGACAACGTGTTATTTCGAATACAAAATTTTAATGATACAACATCAATAATAGAAAAATTTGAACAATTTAAAACCCCTAACAATTGAAAGACCCACAACGGATGAGATTTAGGTGTTGTTAGGTGTTATTAGGTGCTCTCAGGCATTGAAAGGTGTCTCCCATTAGTTGTATTTTGACATCGCCATACAATGACAAGGGCATTCGATAGACACCTAAATCTCAAACGCTTTGCGGATATCTTCATAACGGCCTCTGAAGAAATAAACATAAGCATTACCAGGTTGGCCTAAAAACAAGCATAATTTATAAAAACACCTTATGATTCCCACTAATGAATGCCAGTAAAGAATAAACGACAATCTGCTTAACAGGCGCGGCAGGGGGCTACCATTGACGATTACTTACAACACCACTGTTACCAAAAAACATTCTCCGCGATGCAAACTCTTACCATGACTCGATTAGTTGCACGGTTGTTTCGCTCAGCCTTTCCCCAGCCTCGGCAACTCCCGCAATACCACGAAAACTGACCGCATGATAAACATGGCGATCTATGAGCGCCAGTAATGACGGTATTATTCAATACGACCATCAATAAATAATAGAAGGCCACATCATCGACGTCACCAGCGTTACACAGAGCGAACTGACTAAGCTGCACTCAAGTGCTAATTGCTGGATAGGCCCATTACTCAATAGTTATCAAGTTACTTGTTAACACAAAAAAGTCACAGTGATCTATACTTGAGGTAGTAAATAATTCATTAAGGATGCTCATGTATTGAGCATATTGCATTGGCAAATGCAGCACAACCCCGTAAAATTTACACTGCTAGCGGTGGGGCAATTTCCAGAGTGCGCCTCGAATAAAAGCTTGAATAAAAATTCGAATAAAAAATAGCATTAAAGGATAAATTCAAATTGAACCTACTAAGCCACGCTGCATTATCGTTCATTTGCCTCATAACCATGGGCTGCATTGCTGACCCCAAGTCGCAACAATCCTTACCGGCTTCACCATCAGGCCTTAAAACAGAGCCGGGCACTGACGATGAAACAAGCTTTTCCACCGGTATGGTAAACTGGTTGACCGGTACAAGCCAGCAACAACGCGCAGCGGCGGCGGCCGTTGATAAACCCAAAGAGAAAAGCCAGGCACCGGCGGATGATGGCAATCACGACAGAAAAAATGCTGCCGTCGTGGTGTTGCAAGACCCCCGGGTGGCCATGGGACCGTTTCCCAAAAGTCACGGTGGTGAAATAGACTGGGTACAAACACTAGAAAAAGCCCTAATTGAGCCAAGAGCCGATATACAGGGTAACACCACCATGGTTGAACTAAACCTGGATATCATCATGAAAAACACCAGCTCTATGCCCTGGGTGAAATTTCCACACCGCGCCCACACTCAATGGCTCTCATGCGCCAATTGCCACCCCAAAATATTTGTCCCGAAAGAACATGAAAATCCGATATCCATGTTAAAAATATTGCGTGGTGAATACTGCGGTATCTGTCATGGAACAGTCGCTTTTTCACCACTGGCCGCGCCTCTGGATTCTTGCATGCGCTGTCATAGCATACCTCAACCAACACAGCCATCACGTAGGCGATAGCGCAGCGTTCTCGCTAATCCGGAAAATTAAAAATAGCGATATTAAGCCACCGTGAATAAAGCACACTGCTCAATAGCAGCGGTCCACTAAACATTAAAGGAACACATTAAAGAAACACATGAAAAAACAGGGCACCCTAAGACAAGACGTGTAACGACAGGAAAGACATCAGCAGAACAGGTAAAAACGATTTATTTTTTGCTGTCCAACATGGACTTAAGATCCGCAAATGGGCTATGGGTGGCACTAGCCGAGGTATCGTTATCAGATGAGATATTGCCCTGCTGGGCTTCCAACTGCCGCTGGTGTTCATTATCATGGCAATATAGGCATAACAACTCCCAATTACTACCATCCACGGGGTTGTTGGAGTGATTATGATCACGATGATGCACGGTTAGCTCATGCAGGTTTGTACGGGTAAACTCGCGAGTGCATCGGCCGCAAATATGCGGATACATCTTCAATGCCCGCTCACGGTAGCTTTTTTCACGCTGATCACGGGCCCGCGACGAATCGGTCATTGCCTTATTTAATCTGTCATTATCCGGTTTCACCATCGATACCTCCGCTCGGTTGATGTCAGCTCAGGATATCAGAACAACCAGGAGCCGTCCTCCGGTTTTTTACTAAAATTCGCGTTTGGCAAACCAGATAACATGCCGTGCGCCTTTCGATCCATGGGCACGCACCCGCACTTCATCCACCTCGAACCCCACCTTCCTTAAGCGTTGCGTAAAATCCTGTGCCGGACCCGCCGACCATACCGCCAGCACCCCCTCAGGGCGTAGCGCTTCGTAAGCCGCAATGAGACCGTTTACTCCGTAGAGCCAGTCGTTCTTCTTGCGCGTAAGTCCTTCCGGACCGTTATCCACATCCAACAAAATCGCATCGAACCCCTGCTGTTTGGCCTTTATAATATCCGCAACGTCCCCCTCACTCACGGTAACCCGCGAATCATTAAGCGGATGACCGGCATGTGCCCCAAGCGGCCCCTGGTTCCACGCGACCACGGCCGGTACCAATTCCGCCACCACTACCTGGCCCCGGTCACCAATATGCTTGAGTGCTGCGGCCAGGGTAAATCCCATACCCAGGCCACCAATGAGCATGCGCGGATCCTGGCCCGTCGTCAGCCTGCCACAGGTCAGCTCTGCCAAAGCATCTTCGGAGCCATGGACACGACTATTCATAAGCTCTCCGCGACCGACGATTCTAATGGAGAAATCATCACCCCGTTGATAAAGGCGCAGTTCCCCACCGTTTCCAGGTACGGCTGCACTGTCGAGCAAAATCCAGGGGGTCATAACAGCTTTACTCCATCAATTATTGAAAACAATACGTGTAACAAGTACATGCAATAAACGACCACCTTAAACCAATTTAACCTAAATTCCGCCGTTGGACGATCTGCAGACGATTCCATGAATGGAATCGGTAGCGTCGTTTCTGGAACGAAGACCGATTCGTTCTGATTGTTCAACTAACGAAACAAAAAAAGGCGTTAATGACCGGTCCTCAGCGATTTATTTTGCAAAGTCCGGTGGGTAATCAGGACTGCGATGCAGGTCGTAGCGTACCCATTCAAACAATGAAGGTGGTAATAGATAAAAATCAATGGTATTCATCGCGTTAACAAATTTTTGCGCGGTCAACTGCGAAACTTAGGTTTAAGATTGCAAAGATTGCGCGGCAATATCAACAGCTTCAGTCAACGTAAAAAGTGACATATTACCACAATCGCCCGCCCGCCATTCAAGGGCGGTAGCTACTCCAGCTTGCTCAACGTCTGCAATGCTGTCGTAACAGCGTATTTATCAGTTTCGTGGGCCACCCGATCAGCCATATCGGCAGGTACCAGCGCCGCGTTGTCTAGCAATAGAGTAATAAGCTGCTTCATTTCGTTATTCGACACAGCGTTATTCTCACAGCTGGAAATACAAAGATTGGCCCCCGCTATAGGCTTTTGCGAATGCGCAACAAACAAATCCAGCGCACCACCCCCGCCCTTAATAACATCCTTAATTACCAGCGGACTTAGCATTCCGGCGACCTCCATCACGGGTAAAACTGCCGTATTGTGTAAGGCGGTTAATAACTTAGGCCCAATAAACTGCGGTGGCATAGTCCCCTGGTTTTGTGCAAGTAATCGCTGCGCCGTGTCGGCATAAAAATCCAAAAAACAATTGGCTTTACGAAACATCAAAAATGCATTATGTACTTTTTTATAGACTTTTAATTTCCCCTGTTTATCGTATTGCACCCAAACCTCGCGACCCAACGCAAAGGTTTCATCGGGTATAACAAACTGAGCTGGATTAAAAACTAAAAAATCTGCATCCAACCATATCGCCATGTCATAACCGTCATTCAGAGCATTCTGTAAAACCAACAACCGCGCCAAATCGGTAGCAACAACGCGCTGAACTTGTGTTTTTCGTAGCAGATCAGCGGGCACCCAATCAAATAATGCATCTCCCATAAAATGATAATCGTAGTGATTTAACACGCACCAATCGCGAACCGACGCCAGACAATGGGCAATCCAAGAGCAGGGTAATGGCGATCGATGTGATTGTAAAACGATGCTTTTAGTCATTTAACGCTGCATTTTAATTAAGCGGAGCCTTCTGATCTAGGGACTGAAACATTGCAAATCGTCGGCAAACTGCATAGGACCGTTATAGGCCTTACGTATGTGCGCCGTGGAAACCGACTCCTGACCAAGAGTACGGTTCATACGATGGGACAATACCAACAACTTAACCTTAGCCTTCGCTGCAATCTGCCCAATCACCGATGGCGGCATATGCAGATTACGAGCGACACCGCCAGCCCCCTCAGGAACAGCATGGTGAGCCACTAATAAATCCGCCTGATTTGCCAGAACCGCCAGCGTGCCGTTGTCATTATTCATATCACCACTAAACACCAATTTTTTCCCCGCAATCACCACCTGCCAGGCAAGTGCGGGCAGAGCGCCATGATGCACAGGCACAGCCGTTAACTGAAAATAAGAATCAGCCACTACTACCAGCTCTGTCTTACCGCTTGCATCAACATCATGGGGTATCAGCCGATACGCACCAGAGCCATCAATATAACGGTTTAAATACGGATACGCACCCTCCGCCCCAAACAGGTCCTGCACTACTTTCGTCACCGATGGCATAAATCGATTGCCGTCTGGACCATAAACGTTAAGGTCATGGTGGCGATCAGAGAAAAAAGCGGCCTTGATGAAAGCGGGTAAATCGTTGCTGTGATCCACATGCATGTGGCTTAGCAGAATCGCATCCACGTCATTTAATGACGCCCCGCTTTGCTCAAAGCGGAACAAACTACCACCCCCCATATCAATCATGAGTCGCGCTTTACCATCGTGCCAAATTAAATAACCACTGGATGCACGACCATCATCCAGCTCAGGCCCACCGGACCCCAACACCTGTAACCACACCCCCTTTTCTCCACAGCCAGTTGCCCCATAGGCCGGCATGCCAATCAACAGCATCAGCAATGCCAGGAATAAGTGTTTATTTAACATACAGCCCTCCGGTCGGTCGATAGCGCGATAAAGAACAAACACAGGCCTGGTGCAATACATTGTAATAATACAATCGCCTTGCTTGTTATAGTGCATTTTTGGCAGCACCTTACCGTTAGCCACTATTTTTTTCGGTGTTTAACCACCGCAATAATGTCGTATACAAAACCAGACAACGCACTAAACCTGGTTGCACGAAAAATCAGTTCGGTAACCGTCATAGGTTTGACTGGGCGCACTTCTTTCAAACGAGGTAAAAACAGCAATGCAATCGTCAGCCTGAGCAGAAAGGAAATGAGAAACACGCCTAGAAGCGCACTCTGCCAGCTATAGGTCTGCCCAAAAATATTCATGGAACTTGGCAAATGGAAACCAAGGTAGCCGCCCAACAGGGCGCCAAAAAATACACCGGTATTGGCCATAATATTATGGTATGCAAGATAAGTGGAGCGTTTCGGCGCCGGAATCAGGTCATACATAAAGTTACTGGCACTTAAGTTAAACCCTGCCCAGGCAAAACCGCTGAGCAACTGCACGATTAACAAATACCAAAAATTCGTCGAAAACAACCATAGCACAGGGATCATCGGTACGATAAACCCCGCCGTTATTAACACCAATCGATTACCAAAGGCATCACTTAACCGCCCCCAGCCATTGAGCGTTAAAAACTGCATAAGTACCGTTGCTGCCGACAAGGCCATAAACTGCACATAAGACAGCTGCAAATCACGCAACATATAGACAGCAAAAAAGGGCGAGGCGATAGCAACCGATAATTGCATCAAACCGAAAAAAACCGAAAAATAAAAATATCGGGATTGCCGCAGTTGATGCCACCAATGCCCTTGCAGTTCCATATCAAGGTTCAAATTAACATTACTGGGGTCTATTAAGTGACTAAGGTGGTAAATGGATTTCCAACGAGCAATCGCTGCAATGGTAAAAATCACCAGAAAACCGTATATTGCTAGGTCTTGTTGTTGGAAATAATGCAGAATAACGCCAGCAACAATCAATGAAATCAATGCTGCAATGGACGTATAACGGGTGCGCATGGCGAAGTAACGGCCACGACGGTTTTCCGGAACAAGATCCCCCATCAGGCTACTCCAATAGGGAATGATAATACTACCGGATGCGTGATAAGCAACAATACTGATAATGATGATGATAATGGCGTATTGAGGAAGCAATAGTGGTAACACGATTAACGGTAACCAAACCAATGCCTGTACTGACGCGCCAATAATAATAATTTTTTTGTGGCTAAATGACTGGTGACTCAACCAAACCGAAAACAATTGCGCCAAGGAAGCGATCAATGACGGTAACGAGGCCAACAGCCCGATTTGCGCAGTGGTGGCCTTAAAAAAGAGTGCAAAAGCGGCGAAGTAAGTCTCCCCAGCCCCCGTCATCACGGAGTAAGCCACACCATCACGTACCGAGTGACGCAATGCCTTGTCTTTATTAGGGTCTTCGGAAAAGCTACGGGGCATGATTGTTACGCTTCATAATTGTTACACTGTATCATTGTTACACGACCTATAAAAACATCACACCGAATGCACAGCCAACAAAAAAAACAAAGCATATCGGGTTTTTAACGGAAAACATCCAAGCACATTATTGGTATCACCCATCGAATCTCACCCCAGGTCGTCAGTCTACCAATCTTGGGTCACAAGATAAGTGATAACCATAAGTGATAACCATAAGTAACGACCATAAGCAATAAGCTTAAGTTAAGAACATGAACAACAGCGATTCGTTAACATACAGTCATTTGTTAACATTCAGTCACGGCTAACACAGCGAAGGCTTACAAAATGAAGTGCTGAACGGTCCCCAGGCCTACTTCCCTGCCTGCGCTTTCATTAAATCACGTATTTCAGCCAGGAGCACTTCTTCTCTAGAGGGTTCCGGCGGAGCTTTCGGTGCCTCAACCTCCTTTGCCTTGGACGAGTTAATGGCTTTAACTGCCATAAATATTGCAAACGCAATAATCGTAAAATCCACCAAGGTCTGGATGAACTGGCCATAACGAACGACAACCGCTGGGGCATCACCAACCGCTTCCTTAACAACAAAGCCTAAACTGGAAAAGTCGACACCCCCCATTAACACTCCAATTGGTGGCATAATAACATCGCCAACCAGAGATGAGACAATTTTACCGAAGGCAGCACCGATAACAATGCCCACCGCCATGTCCACCACGTTTCCCTTAATTGCAAAATCTTTAAATTCTTTTATCATACTCATGATCGTTTACTCCCAGCCTATAACATGATTAACGCATCTATCCGGAACAGCACCACCCGGGCTTGCCGCTAATGTCCACCTTGCCGCCCCAGTCCAGCCGCCACTATACGATATTTTATATCCATATTCATTGCTATAAACCAACCCGGTGGCGCGATCATCCACCATACAAGCCTGAATTCAGCCTCAAAAGCGCGACATGACAACAACAGAAGGGGGGCGACTCAAAAAATGCTCGTTCCCTCAAAAAAAACCAATTTAGTCTATTATTTTCAGTGACGGTTTTAACTAACCAGGTTCACCAACGGTCGCGTTGTTTTTAAACCTAATTATTGATCGATTTTGTTGATAACCAATGTTGATAACCGATGTTGATAACCAGTATTGATAACCAGTGATAATAACCTATATTGATAACCTATATTAATAACCAACGTTAATCGCCGATACTGGCCGCCATTGTTGATGATCACTGCACGTGATAACAATGCTCTCTACCCATTCATCGACCACCCAGGGAAGTTATAATGCGCAATAGCAGAACCACCGTCACAATCCTCGGATTGCTCACCCTATTTCAAGGATTGCCGGTGTTATTCACGTTAGCAACCGCCAATGGTAAAGTACCGGCCGGTGAAACAGCCTCAACGATTACTGCAACGATTACTGCAACGATAAAAGCGATAACCCTGATTGAGAAATCCGATACTGTCATCCATGGGGAATTCGTTATTGACATGCAACAGAGCCAATTACATTACCACCTTAAAAACCTGCCCAGCGGCATTATTGCCAATACCATAAAAGTAACACCCACCGATAAACAATCACCCCAAATCATCCAGCAAACGCTGATCAGCATGCCGGTCAATCCCTCTCTCCCTCAACATGACCCGATACTGACAGATAGCACGCTTCAAAAAAAAGCCCTCACTACGACAATAACGATGCCTTACGCCAACGCCACGTCACCCGGTCTACGCCTGCAATTTACCCGCGCGGATCAACAAAGGCATCATTTTTCATTAACCTTTCAAGTCGCAAATGTCACCTGGCAAACCAATACTGACATGAATATTGGTAATACCCATGGTGACATCTCCACATGGGTATCCATTCACAATGCCAGCAATGCTGGCTTTAATAACGTGAAGGTCACGTTAATTGAAAACACCGACTTACCCTCAGGACAGGACCCCCTTGAATTCGCCCAAATGGGGCGCCTCGCTGGCAATCATATTTATCAAAACCGGCCAACACCTGCCTGGGTGAAGATCCACGCACGCCAAATACCAGCCCCCGTTTCCATCCCCGCATTTGGTCAGACCAAAGCACTGCTATACAACGACACCGCTGTTACCATTAAACGCCAACTGATTTATGAGGGCATGATAAGAGACCAACAATACCGCAATCAGAGTAACGCTTATCAGCGCACAAGTTCATCCTATAATCAGCGTAGCCAGAATGAGGTATGGCAGGTAATACAGGTCTTATTACCAGCAAATAAACTCAAACCAAAGCCACTGCCTTCCACCAAATTGCGGGTTTATGACAAACGCAACCATTTAATCAGCACCCAATATTTAGCCCGGGTTCTGCCAGGGGAACCGGTCGAGGTGTTTCTCAATCCGGAGAAGGCATTAGTGGCCAATCGGACTCAGTTGTCGTTTGAAGTGGTAGAGCAGGATAAAATCGTGGAGGAAACCTACAAAATAGACCTGAAAAATATGACAGACAACATTTACACGGTGATGGTACGCGAATACCTGGATCGTAGTGCAACAGTCTCCGTCGTAAACTCGACCCAGCCGCCCACCATCAATGGTAACCGCCTAGATTACCTGGTCAAGGTTAAGCCCGGCAAGGCCGTGAGCATCACGTATACCGCACGATATAGCTGGTGATGTAATGCCGGGAAAAACCATAACGATAGGGGTGTCGCTGTTACTTATTGGCCTATTGTCAGGTGTATCGTATTTAGGCTACCGCAATACAATATTAGCAAAATTTGATACCGCCAACACTCATTATGCCAACAACGCCTATCTGCTTGCAGCAGCCAGCTATCTGGATGTTCTGGATAGCGTTCTCGCCTTTGAAGAACATGAAACCGCCGCCTACCTGTTAGCTATCACCCTGCGTACTCTGGTAAATCAAACAGAAATGCAACAGTTTATCGAAAACCACCCAAGCATTCATCCCTACTTTACTGAAGTACTATCGCGTTGGCGCACGCAGGGCCAACATCAAGCCAGAGAAGCACTCGCTTATCTCGCGTTTATCAATCAACCCTATAGTAGAGCAAGTATACGTTTACTTAACCACATGGACACCCACTTGCCGACATTAGCCTCCTCCATCACACATCACCGAGCCTGGACCGTCAACACCGCAGGTATCACCAACATTGCAACAGACCCTCAAGGCAAGCTATGGGCCGTCGCTACCAATCCATCCCGCCTGTTACGCTATGATTATTTTGGTCATATTGTCCAGGAAATTCCCTTTACCCTTCCCAAAGAACAGTCCATCGGTCAGGATATTAACTTCACCGCACTGGCAGACGGTGACTTTATTATCGCTCACACCAAATTTGACCGCCATGGCAACGAAATAGAATACCTGCCATTCGATAACCGACTAAAGGACATCACCCGCTCTGGCAATCAGCAAATATTAGTGCTATTGAATGATGGTATTCAAGCCTACAACGCGAGCTTCAATCCACTCTGGGAAAAAATAGGCCATGGCGCAAAACCCGAGAGTTTTAACACCACCACCGCAATCGCCAGCAACCGGCAGTATATCGTGATCTTAAGCGGGTATCGCTTACAAGTATTTGACCTGGCGGGAGAACTACAATCATTTGTCGATGGAAAATTTTCCTGGGCCTGGGACGTAAGCATCGATAGCAATGGCTTTATTTACCTCGGCTCGGTGAATGGCCAGCGAGTTGATATTTATAACCAACGGGCAGAGAAAATATCAACGCTGAAAACGGGCGGCGACCATCTCACCGTCGCTGCAAAAGATATCTTATATTCGATCGATGATGAAACACTAACGGCTCACTACCCGACATCCCCCGTTATTTCCGCCATCACCCCCCCTGTGCTTGCGGCACCACCACCCAACCCTACGCCCAGCCAACCGCAAGACAACAAGCTTAGTTTTGAACTCACCCCCCTGGCTCGTTATCCTCATATTACGGTGCACAGCAATACAGAATGGATTTTAGACGAAGCTTATACTAATAACGAGGAGGCGACGATCTGGCTGGGAACCACCGGTGGCCTGGTGGCCTATCGCCCTGACCAGGATCAATGGCAAAAATGGACCGTGGCAGAAGGGCTGCCAGATGCTCAAATCAGGCGCATTGTGGCTGACGATAATTATTTATGGATGATCAGCGGATACCACTTTATCCGCTTTAACTTACAAGACCATACAATTGATAATATTGAACCGGTATCCGGCAGATCGTTTGGTGTAAGGGACATTATTCCCGATAAAAATAACGCCGATTGGTTATGGCTATTAACAGAAGACAAGCTCATACGGTATGCTAAATCCAGTCACTCCGGCAACATTATTGCAACACTGACATCAGGGATATCCATCCAACAAATTCACAACGGAGATATCGTGGTAAATGACAGTTACACACAATTACTGCGTATCAACCCAGTGACGACATCAGCCACTACCCTGGTAAACATTGAAGACATAGTGGCCTTAACGCCACGATCACCCCGAATGAGTCGAGACACTTGGTTTGGCGATATAACGGTCGATGATCAACGTGGAGGATTATGGATTGGGATGTATTACGACCATCAACAGTTTTTTTTCGATTATACAAGTCATACCTTAAAACGAGTGACTATCGACCCACATGCCATCGCCCACTGTCAACGTGGCGCATCGAAAATCGAATTGATTGAGAACCAGACCTACTATATTGGCCAGCAATGTATCGCCAAGCTATCCAACGATGGCAAAACCTGGCAACCCCTCATCCAAAACCCGACCCTCACCCGAGGCCGTCTCTTTCAATCTACCCCTGAGCCACCGTTATGGTTCTCCTCAAATAACGGCCTACTACATATTCATTTATTAAATAAAACTAAAGACAGCACTGCCACGCCCCATCGCCCACCCTGGGAAACATTTTCCAGTTTCACCCATGATTTATTGGTTATAGAAAATAATATATGGGTAGGATCATCTGGCGGAGAAGTAAGAATCTTTAACACCAAGACCCGCCACTGGAACACCCTGCCAAATGTCAGTGCCGGAAAACTACGTTTATACGACAGCAGGGTAATTGCAATATCAAATCGACATCTCTACAGCATTAACCCCAATGACCTCACGGTAAAAGAACTTCGCTTGGGCAAACGCCCCTGGAAGTCCCTCAACGATCTGGCTTTCGATGGTACCACGTGGTGGGCTGCCGGTGGACAGGATGATCGCGACAGTGCCGGCTTACGCGCCTGGGATGGTGTGAAAGAACAGCGCTGGACCCGAACCGAGGGCATGCCCTTTGGCAAGATCAATCAACTTCTATTGGACCCTTATCAAACGGATTTTATTTGGCTTGCCAGCAATGATGGACTAATACGGTTTTCAAAGCACAACCAGACTGCCGACGTCATAAAAAGTGGTTATATTACCCATATCGAAATCCATGAAAACACGCTCTACGCTGTTACCGGACATCGGTTGTTTATTTGGGATTGTGAATCAGCACAGTCCCAGGAAATAGATGTCTCTACCGACACACCACTTGACCCTATACCCGACCGGCTAAAGTGGCATTTCTACCATGCTTTATCCAGTGAACTGAAATCGATATTAAAAATTTACCCCGGTTATACCCACGACGCAGCGCTAACAGGGGAAAAGGAGAAGCAAACCGTATGGTTAAGCACTCATCATGGCGTATTCGAAATGGCATTACCAACATCAACCACTGCCGAAGCCGATACAAGGAACTAAGTGAACAACGAGAATATACATCAGCAACGCCCCTACCTTGGGTCAGTTGACCGTTACTTGTTCATGTTTTTTTTGGTTTTGCTGGTCGCTTGCGCCGTCAAGGGGTCATCCGGCCAATAATGCCGCTTGTATTTTCCACGCAACTCCTTTTTTACCTCATGATACGTGGTCTTCCAAAAACTGTTTAAATCCTGAGTAACCTGCATCGGCCGACGAGCAGGCGACAACAAATGCATCATTACTTTAATGTGCCCGCTTAATAAGGTGGGGGTTTCATATAAACCAAAGACCTCCTGCAGCCTCACAGCCAACACCGGCTGACTTGGGTCAGCATAGTCAATGCTAATAGCCGAACCACTGGGAACAACTATTTTTTCAGGCGCTAATGCATTAACTAATTGCTGCTGCTCCCAACTCATCTGATGGTTGAGCAAGCCATACAAGTCCAGTTTCTGGCACTGCTTAATACTGTTCTCAGTGGTCAGGTGGGGCAGCAACCACAATGATAACGTCTGCGCCAGTGCCTGCTCCGAAAAGTTGGGAAGCGTACTAAAGACTGTTGAGGCAGCGATAAGCTGCTGCTCTAACGCGGAGCAATGATGGCTCTGGTAGCGAATAAACTGTAGCCGTTGCCTGAGCTGCTCCGCCTTGGCTGACCAGTTTAGACATTGTAGTCCACAGTGTTTAATGGCTTCTAACAAGCATTGGTGAACGGCGTCTTTGTTTTCTGGCGAGGCAATGCTTTGCTGCAGCAGGATTTTACCAATACCAACGTTGTGTTTTACCTCAACCCGTTGCTGTGCCTCGTTCCATTCAATGTGTTCACTGTATTGAATCAAATCCGAAAAATAATCCTCTAATTGCAATGCCGAAATGTCCGCGGCAAGATATATAGCCGCTTCACTTTTGCCCTGCGTGGCATCGAGATTGGCAATCACAAGGTATTCATGAAAGTGCTGTTGTAAGTGGGCAGGAATCACCGCACCTTTACCGTTACTAAGCAAATAACGAGGCTGGTTGCTGGCGCGCTGTTTCGCAATTCTATCGGGATAAGCATAGGCCAGCAATACACCGCTGTAATGATGATCAGGCTCACTATGGGCAACACTGTTAGCACACCGCTTAAGGCGTTTAAAAAAATCATCGGCCGTCTGAATGATTCGCTTGCAGTGTGACAAATTAATATCGTGCCGCATTTTTACAGCAGATGAGCTAAGCTGCTGCAATATCGAGAGTCGACTATGTATATCAACACTTTTATCCGCTGCCGCCGAAAACAAATCCTTTTCGGTTAGAATACTGGCCATCAAACAGCCGTGATATGCCTGTCCCAGCCGCACTGCCGACAACATCATATGCGCCAGCCGCGGATGAGCGCCAAGGCGCAGCATATCTCCGCCGTGCTGGCTAATTTTACCCTCGCGATCGATGGCATTCAGTTGCTGCAGCAATAATTTCGCCTGCTCGATAGCACCGACAGGAGGACTATCCAGCCATTGTAACTCATCGGCCTGTTGTACGCCCCAGTTAGCCAGCTCCAATACCAGGCTAGATAAGTCACTATGAAGCATTTCAGCAGACGAATGTTTTACCAAGCCCTGCTGTTGTTGCATAGTCCACAAACGATAACAAACCCCGGCAGCCAGTCGTCCTGCGCGACCACTGCGTTGATCAGCCGAATCGGCAGAAATAAAGTGCGTCTTTAAGCCATTCATCCCCGACGAGGGCGTGTGCTCCAGTATGCGTTCGAGGCCTGAATCAATAACACAGTTAATGCCTTCAATGGTTAAGCTGGTTTCCGCGATATTGGTGGCCAGTACTATTTTTCGTAACCCGGCGGTAGGCGCCACAATGGCCTGATCCTGCTGTTGCTTGCTCAAACTACCATGCAGCGGTACAACCTGTATATTCCCGATGGCTTCCGTTACCAGAAACGGATTAATCTGGCTGGCAAGTTGATTAATCTCTTTTACACCCGGCAAGAATATTAAACAACTCCCCTCATGCGCCCGAATAACGTGCTTAACGGTATTGAGCAGATGCATCATTAGTTGCTGATGATTCGCATAACGATTGTTGGTTTGTTTTATGGGCTTGTCGATATAACGAATATCGACCGGATAACTACGCCCTTCACTTTGAATAATCGGCGCCTTATCAAGTAAATCTGAAATGGCCGTGGTATTGAGGGTTGCCGACATCACCAGAATTTTGAGATCCTCATGTAGAATTTGTTGGCTCTGCAAGCACAGCGCAAGCGACAAATCGGCATGCAGACTTCGCTCATGAAATTCATCAAATATCACCAGCGCGGTGTTCTCCTGCTCAGGGTCAGCCTGCAACTTGCGCGTAAGAATACCCTCAGTGACCACCAGTATTTTGGTGTTTTCACTAAAGCAGTTATCCTGCCGTATTTGATAACCCACTGTCTGCCCGACGGGCTCATGTAACAAATAGGCCATGCGTGCAGCCGCATTACGTGCTGCAAGCCGTCTGGGTTCAAGCATAATTATCTGTTTGTTACGTAACCAAGGCTGATCAAGCAACGCCACAGGCACCGCCGTGGTTTTACCCGCGCCCGGTGGCGCCTGTAAAACCACACGGTTATGGACGCTTAACGCGCGTTGAATATCGGCTAAAACAGATGTAATGGGAAGCTTATGCATGAACTAATAAATCACTGTTAACGCTAATAACAACAAGTACGGGACAGATCATCCCCGCTCCAAGGTCTTTGCCTACAATGGTGGGGAATATTACGCTCAACCCCGGTTTTTAGCAAAACGATGTTGTATCACGGCGTCGAACAAACCGGATCAGGCCAACGTATCGCCTCGTCGTCACTTGTTGCTGATGCTTGCCAAAGGTTAACAATTGCTAACATTTAAGCTATAGCATTCACAAAACCCATGCCGTATATTCTGGCGAACACCCTATTTATTCAAAATGAGTGGCATCACTCAATTTTTCATCAGGAGAACAACATGGGCTTATTTGATTTTGCAAAGGACATGGGTAAAAAATTATTCGGAAGCGACGACGATCCAGCCGAAAAAATAAAAGAAAGCATTGAAGCAAACAATCCAGGCATCGCCAACCTTGGTGTGGCCTACAACGCCGGAACAGTCGACCTCAGTGGCAAGGCAGACTCTGCCGACGCCATGGAGAAGGCGGTGCTACTGGCCGGTAATGTTAAGGGGGTTACAGACGTAAAAATTGACAATATGGATGCACCTGCCCCGGCACCAGAGGTCAACTATTACACCATAGTCAGTGGAGACAGCCTGTCGAAAATAGCCAAGCAATTTTATGGCAACGCAATGGACTATCCAAAACTGTTTGATGCAAACCGTGAAGTAATCAAGGACCCGGACCTTATCTATCCCGGACAGAAAATTCGTATTCCACCGAAAAGCTGGTAACCACCTCAAACCCTGGCGACACACCAACGTGTCGCCAGGGTCGTAATCGAGGTATAGCACTCCAGATACAGTAACTCAGGTACATTAATCCAGGTACATTCGTGTTAGTCACGCTGATACAAAACACCATTATTTCACGGTAGTTGTAATATTAAAATTCCGGTAATCGGGGTTAGCAGACACACCGCAACAATACCACCACTAATACTATCGGCAAATTTACATCACTCCTTTTTTACTCACCGCAATGCGCGGCATAAAACCGCCCACGTCCAACTTGGCATTAAACTCATAATCAATCGTTTGTTTTTTCTCATTCATAAGCCCGGTTAGTAGCTTAAAACCACCCAGCAAATCAGCGGTGGCCTGAAGTGTTACATCAGCTTCACCATATGGCTCAATCGTCGGCAAATGACTGGCCACCCCCGACATAACCTTATTCCCCGACAAATGAATGGTGTACGACATCCCCTTTAATACCAGTGGATCACGATTGGGATTGGTTACATGCAACACGATTTCAAATTGGGGAGAAATCCCCGTCATGCTTTTAGGTATGAATGATGTTACCGAAACCGAAGGCGTTTCAAAGTCTGACGGCATACTGACACAGGCCGACAGCGACAAAATTAGCACCACCTGAAACACATAAACTCGAAATGAATAAAACATTACCACCTCATCAGCAAAATTTGCATTACATTCAATAAACACCGGTAAGCATGATCAAACACGGGCTTTACCGGGCATAGCATATACTGACTTTTGGTTTTTCTCCACTAGTAAGACATTCGTATCAATACTAGGCATTTGTCAACCGCCGCTGGCCATCGTTAACCCAAAATTCTACCATCCAATTTAAAACTCTCCCCGACAATGCAAAATAGCGTTCTCCCCCCACTACTCCTTAAGCTCGCCAAACACTGAGCGGGTCAGCGCGATCCGCCCATCCTTGCGCTCGATATATCTCAATGGGTTTTGGATGGTAATAATCGTTTTGATACCACACGTTAAAAGAATCATCACCCAATATTAGCATGGCGGCGCCAACAATCGATATCAACGCAGAACGAGCCTCTTCAATGACTACTGACTTTGCGTAGCTACGATGGCAATAGTGGCTGCTACCGTAGCCGATGTGGCTTCACCATTTCCCGCCAGCAACGTCGTATTCGGATTGCGCGTTCGACTTTCTGGGGTCGCAGTGGTCGTTACCACTGTTGCGGTGGTGGCCTGGCTACTGCCATTGGTTGCAGCCTGAAAATCGATCATGGTACTCGCGTCCAGTCTCAAGGCCCAGATATCGGTACGCCCTACGGTAAAAGACCCCGTACTCCCAACAACAATATAACCACTATCCGTTGCCTGTTGAACGGCATAAGCCGTTTCACCGCCCAAACCCCCATAACGTTTTTCCCAATCCACACTCCCATCGGGCAGTAAATGTAGTAACCAAAAATCATTGGAGCTTGCCGCAAACCCGGTTGTTGTACCTGCAATCAAAAACCCACGACTACTGGTTTGTATTACATCGTAGGCGGCTTCCGTACCATTGCCCAAGAAATACTTTTGCCACGATATCGTACCGTCATTACTAAGCTTGATAGCCCACAACGCCTGCTGAATAAGATTACTGCTATCGGTATCAGTGTGGCCAACCACCAGATAACCATTATCGTTAGTGCCATCACCGTCGTCATCCGTCTGGATGATGGCGGTTCCTGTACTATTATCAGCACCGGCAACCGTATTTTGCCAATTGACACTGCCGTCAGTCGCCAGTTTCAGCACCCAAAGATCACGTTGCGTGGTTGTGGAGTTATAAACATCACCGGTGATAATAAACCCCCGATCGGCAGTTTGTTGAACAGCATACCCATTCACCGGACCAAAACCGGCTTCATGCAGTTGCTGCCAAACTACATCGCCCGCACTATCCAGTTTGATAATCCAGGCACCATTTACCGACGCAGACTGACCTACCACGATAAATCCATCATCACGCACGCCATCCGCGTCATCATCTGTCTGAACAATTGCCTCGGCGCGCTCTGCCGGTCCAAACCCATAGCGTTTTTCCCAAACAATATTGCCCTGATTATCCAGCCGTAACACCCAAACATCGCTACTAGCCGATGTTGTATTAAACGAAGCGGATTCGCCAGCAACGACATAACCACCATCGGAGGTCTGGCGCAACATTTTCGCCACATCTTTATCCGTGCCACCATAAGACTGTTGCCACTCAATGGTTTCATCTGCTTTTAGTTTGAGTAACCAAATGTCCTGGTTACTCCGGCCAGAGCTGTTCAGGTTTAACGTACCCGCCAACATAAAACCACCATCGCTGGTATTAATAACCGAATACGCGCGTGAATCCCCCGGACCGCCATAGGTTCTTGACCACAATCCCGCGGCACTCACTGAACCGGTGGTTGCGTCAGCCTCATTACTGTATGCGGAAATTCCTCCAAGGTTATAAGCACTCACCCGGTAAAAGTAATGCGTCTGTTCATCCAGAACATTATCACGATAACCGGTTACCGTGGCGTCCACAGTGGCAATACGGCTATAAGTGCCTGTTTCACCTTTTTTTCGATCCAGGTAAAACCCCATTTCATTAACGGAGTTATCTGTCCAGCTAAGGTCAATTTGCGATGCCGAGACAACAATAGCGGATAACACGCTGGGAGCATCAGGTGGGGTACCTGGCACATTTGCCGTAACTTCACTTGAGTACGCGGAATTACCAACACTGTTATAGGCAAGAATGCGATAAATATAGGTTTCGCCTGTGCCAACGGAGGTATCACTATAGCTGATGACATTTTCAGATAAGCTTACCAACTCAGAGTAAGTACCAGAAACACCCTGCTTTCTCTCAAGCCTAAAGCCAGTTTCGTTGGTAGCATTATCAGACCAAAGTAAATTCACTTGCGACTGCGTGCTACTCTGCACTAATAATGCCGATGGACTGGTGGGAGTCGTTACACTAACACCGCCATTAGCAGGATCCGCACCGCCGCCACTACCACAGGCTGCCAGTAATATGATGATGCATAGCAATAATATAAATTGGACCTGGGGGTTATAACGGCGCAACAACTTCATACAATAAGCACTCCTGAGGGTGAATAAGTAATATTCCACCATTTGACGTAGTCTATAAGTGATTTTTATTCGTGAATTACAGGGGCTGGCATCACGCGGCTATTGTGTGATATTGATCATCAGACAACCCATCATCATATTTTCATATATGAAAGCCAATTACAATAACTAACTCATATAGTGGGTATCTTATGCTTAGCAGCAAACGCTTAATAGTAAGCGGCACGAACGGAAAATATATAATAATATATTTATATATGGGATTAACTTATTTTCATGCACGTTTAACGTTTCCACCCCATCCAATACTAATGTTACTATTCAAGACGCCTGTCAACAACGTATTGACTCAATTAGTACACGCAGTGGGACGCTAATGATATGAATGGAAAACACCTGATATATATTGTAATTTTGCTGATGACCGCCTGTGGTGGCGATAACAATGGCGCCGGCGTCGACGCCAAGGGCAGCGGCAACATTGTTGATGTGGTATTAACAACCATGTCAGCACCAGCGGCGGCAAATGCAGGCGATACCATCACTGTTCAGTCTAACGTTGTTAATGAGGGGGGATCGCTTACTGGCGGCATCGCCGTTTACTACTATTTATCGCTGGATAATACCATCACCACCAATGACACATCCCTTGTTTTTGACGTCATTCTTCTTCTGAACCCAGGGGACAGCGCCTCTTCCAACAAAAGTATTACGCTACCAGACAACCTCCCCTCCGGCACCTATTACATTGGCGTCTGGGCGGACAAGGATAACATTATCCCCGAGACCAATGAAGACAATAACAAACGGGTTTCGACTATTAGTGTGACCGGCACCAATTGTAGCGATGACGAGTATGAGGAAAACGATACCGGTACAACAGCAAACATCTATCAACTCGGCGCCATGCAGAGACACACGCATTGTTCTGATGATAATGACTGGGTCGCATTCGATGCGATTGGTGGTACAACCTACGGCATCATGACCAGTGAATTAGGTGCTCTGGCCGATACCCGTCTTGAGCTGTACAGTATCGACCGCACGACGCGCCTGGCCATGGACAATGACGGCGGTTATATAGGCCAATCCTCATTATTAAACTGGTTAGCACCCTCTTCAGGCACGTATTACATTCGCGCCACGACGCAATGGGGCCTGACGCAAATTGGCCCGAACACAGATTACAATCTAACCATCGCTGAACCGGCACCCGATCTCACCATTAGTGGCATAGGCATCAATGGATCAATGAATCTCACCAGTGGCGACCTGATACCCATTACTTACACTGTCAATAATCAGGGCATTCAGGACGCAACAAGCACTGAGCTGGGGTTTTACCTCTCTACCGATGCAACAGTAACAACCGACGATTTGCTGATTGGCACTGTCGATATCGTTCCCCTGAACCCAGGTGATGCTGATTCTGACAGTCTGGATTTTTGGGCACCGCTTCCCGGCAATGTTGCTGAAGGCCGTTATTATCTTGCTGCGATTGCAGATCATAGCGAAGCGGTTTCAGAAATGAACGAATCAAATAATACCTCCGCCAACCTTGCCGTCACCATCAACGCGGCACCGTGTGATAGCGATGCATTTGAAGAAGATGACACCTGGCAACAGGCTAGCGCTGCCACCATTAACGAAGTACGATCTCACAATTTCTGTGATGACTGGGCAGATTACGTCTATGTGGATTTACAGGCTTCCGACACGGTTATCATCAAGGCAAACGGTACAGCCGGGCCGATAGACCCCTATATTGCGGTGTACGACAGTACGGGCACCTATCTTGGGGGAGAAAGCGACGATATCAGTCAAAATGCGGATTATGTTTTTACTGCACCGGCAACCAGCCGTTATTATATTGCGGCTAAAACCGCCGGTTCCAATTATGGCGGCAGCACCTATGACCGCGCCTATAATTTCAGCATCATGACTGAAACACCGGATCTTAGTCTTTACAGTATGAACATACGTCAGCTGGCCCTGTACCCGGGAAGTACAGCATTTGTGTCTACAACACTCAACAATACGGGCTATGTCGACGCAACAAATTTTCAGGTAAGTTACCACCTGTCTATCGATAACGTGCTTGATGGCAACGACACATTACTTGGCACCAGGCAATTCGCTATCGCAACCGCGGGTAACTGGACGTCGCAGGACGCCCAATTAAGTATTCCGGAGACAATAACACCTGGCAGTTATTATTTATTAATTAATATAGATCCCAACAATCAGGTAGCGGAAACCAATGAGGGCAATAATAGCAATATCAATGATTACGTATTTACCATAGGCGCTGAAATCTGTGCCGCTGATCAATATGAAAACAACGATACGGCCGATAATGCAAAGGATATCGCAATAGATACCACTCAAACCCATAACCGCTGCGATGATCAACTCGACTGGATTAGACTGAACGCCATCGCTAATCAGCAATATTTATTTAGCGCATCAGACCGCGCTTATATGAGACTCTTCGACACGGATATGAGCACCGAGCTGACCGGTGCTACTCAATATCTCCATTGGGAGGCGCCCGCCGATGGCTTCTACTATATACTGTTGGCACCGGAATATTACCGTGATCTTTCAGGCAGCAACAGCAGTCACACGATTACGTTACAGACTTGCAACAAGGACAGTTATGAAGAGGATGATAGCACTAGCAGCAGCGCGATAACCAACCCCGCCCCTATTGCTGCGGGCCAGACACAATCTCGCAACCATTGTGACGATAAAACTGACTGGTTGGTATTCGACGCCGCCAGTGGCAACGACTACACCATTACCACCGACAACCTGGGCAACCAATCGGATACCGTATTAACCTTATATAATAGCAACGCGTTTTCCCCCGAGGCCAGTAACGACAATAGAAACGGTAGCACGCTGGCATCACGAATCACCTGGACCGCACCGGCAGATGGCCAATATTACATCCTGGTGGAAAACCGGAACATCGGCAGTAATACCGAGTATGACATCAGCTTAACTACGCCGTGACAATGCCATTGCTTAAAATAAAAAAGGGTATGCTGTGCCGAGGCTAGCACTCACCTGTTCCGAACATAGGCCAGTCCGAAACATAGAAAAGTCAGTTGGTTCAGAAAAACTTATGTAAAAATCCATGAACATTAAACAATTACACCCGTGGCCAACAACCACTCTGCAAGCGAAACACATTCAGGAGAAATTTCGTCATTGTGTTATTACAATTAACCACCTTACATCCGTTCAATTTGTGGCAGGCATTGACATTGGATTTGAGCAGAACGGTACGGTTACCCGAGCCGCGGTGGCGGTATTACGTTTTCCCGACTTGCAATTAGTTGAACAACAGGTGGTACGATGTAAAACCGTATTCCCGTATGTCCCAGGTTATTTATCATTTCGAGAAGCACCCGCGGCCTTAGCAGCCTTACAACAAATAAAAACACCGGTGGATTTACTACTCTGTGATGGGCAAGGTATCGCACACCCCAGGCGGTTTGGGATCGCCTGTCATCTGGGCTTGATAACAAACCTACCCAGCATTGGCGTTGCCAAATCGAGACTCATTGGTTCAAACCCGCCGGTAAATGCGATCAAGGGAGACTGGCAACCGCTAACGCATCATAACGATGTTATCGGCGCCGTTTTAAGAACTCGCACAAACATTAAGCCACTTTATATTTCGGTGGGACACAAAATAGACCTTAATACTGCAATTCACTACACATTGCGATGCCTCACTAAATACCGGCTGCCGGAAACCACGCGTTGGGCTCACAAACTGGCATCGGGATAATGGCCACACAATTCAAGGCAATAGACACGGTTACCTGCCACTGACAGGAACTACGCCCATCGCCTTGCCTGCATTTTCAATATTTAACGAAATCGGCAACTTATCATAACGTTAACCGTAAACTGATCTAGATATTGCCTTCTTGAAACATAGCGAAAAGTATAATGGCAAATGATATTCCAAACAAAATCAATGCTAGCGACATAGTAAATTTCCGTCTCTAAAGTAGTTAAGGTATTGCCGCGGCCATCCCCCTCCAAAAAAAATCAGCCATCAACTAGGTTCTTCATGCGGCGGGCTAACTGGCTACGGCGCTAAATCCGGCTTCAACTGCAGAACCTCGGTTTAAGATGGGACAAGTATGACAAATTGCTGGTAAGGGAATGTTGACATAAGTCATAAAACCCTGAGATATGCTGCTCCACCCCACCTATTGAAATTGGCGGCGAAAAAACCAACCAAGGCCACCAATGCAGATCATTTCCACACTTTATCGCCTTCACGGTTAGTGATGCGCACGCAACGACCAGCACAACAACCCTGATTGCCTGCCTGAGGATATTTCGATATTAATATGAGATTCATGCCACGTACTTCATCCGCATTGCCTTGGTAGGCTGGCAGTAAGGGACAAAAAAAGACGCGACCTTAAGCCTAGATATCAGCTGCACCGTCGCAAGAGCGACGAAGGTGTAGAAGATAGAAACTCAATAAGTACCAACCGCCAATTAGATTATGCTGTGCCAACGTTGTCGGTGATGTTAGCGGGGGGCGGTAGCCGGGGCACTGACCAGAGACACTAATCAGTGGCGTCGATATCAACAATGGTCAACGTGCTTATCTATAGCAGATAAATGGATGCAGCCAATACCACTAAAAATCGATATTGCCCTGATATTGCAGTGCGTTACGGGGTCTCAACAACTTTTTTGGTCAACGGAGTATCCCCCGCTTTACCGAAGCTCTTAAGGGACGCCTCTTCATCTGATTGATTCCACGGTGCCACTTTAAATAATAACAACATACCCGGTATTGCAATCACGGTGCAGAAAATAAAAAACTGTGTCCACCCCAATTGCTCCACAATAAATCCCACTGAAGCATTGGCAAAGGTACGAGGTATTGCCATAAAGGCCGTGAATAACGCAAACTGGGTAGCTGTATACGCAGGATGGGTGGAACGGGCAATAAATGCAGTAAACGCGGCTGTCCCCAAGCCCACCCCTAAATACTCAAGGCTGATGACAATGGCTAACGTAATTTTGCTATCCCCTACCTCCGCTAGAATAGCGAAGCCTATTATTGTTATTAATTGTACCCCGCCAAACAACCACAACGCGCGGTTAATACCAATTTTGAGCATTAACAGGCCACCCAGAGTGCCCCCGATAATGGCCGGCCATAGCGCGGCATTTTTGGCGATAAGCCCAATCTCTGTCATGCTGAACCCCAGGTCCAGATAAAAAGGCGTCGCCAACGCCGTCGCCATGTTGTCGCCAATTTTGTACAGAAACATAAAACACAAGATGAAGAGCGCGCTTTGCCATCCTTTTCGGCCTAAAAACTCCTTAAATGGCTCAACCGTCGCCTCTTTCAGGGTCTTGGGAGGCTCTGCAATATTCGGCTCTTTTATCACAAGCGTCATGCCTATTCCTACTAACATAAACGCAGCAACGATTTGAAAGACAATATCCCATGGCAGGTGATCTGCCAGAATCAACGCCAATGAACCCGGTATAAACCCCGAAATACGATAGGCATTAACATGGAATGAGTTTCCCAAACCCAGCTCCTCATCAGGCAACAACTCCCTGCGATAAGCATCAATAACAACATCCTGACTGGCACTAAAAAATGCCACGACGGCAGACAAATAAGCAATGGTCCAAACCGACTGCTGTGGCTCAAACATGCCCAAGGTGGCAATGACCATCAATAAGATCACCTGCGTGATTAACAACCACCCTCTTCGCCTGCCCAAAAAGGGCGGTACGAAGCGGTCCATAAACGGTGACCAGAAAAACTTCCAGGTATACGGAAACTGGATCAACGCAAACAAACCAATTGTGGCTAAATCAACACCCTCGGAGCGAAGAAAAGCCGGCAGAAGTGAAAACAAAATATAGAGCGGCAGTCCCGACGTGAAGCCGGTAAAGATGCAGATTAACATTCTGCGATTAAATACGTGGTACCAAAAACGTTTATCGGTCATATCTGACGGTATATCAAACTAAAGAATTTCAACGCATTTCCTCATCCATGGTATTTATCGGTTTTGCTTACCAATTACTTTTATCGATGAAAACCGTATTTTACTATCTTACCGTAACCGCGAGCTTCAAGCCATCTGGTGTTGGGAAGACAACGCTCCCAACGCCCTCCCCCCTAAAAAAGTGCCATACCACAATATCCAGTCACGATACCAACCCAGAATGATAACGTCCTGCCAATCGACTAAGGCAATGGCGCAAGTAGACCGCTTGTAGGCTAAATTTAGTACCCATGGATAGCAATAACGGCTGATAATTCTTATACTTAACCGTCATTGACTTACCGAATCGCCATCATATAACGGAAAGTGGCGTCATGGCCAGTATGCAAGGTGGTATGATAGCGCTGGTTTTACACTGACAATAATAGCCTGTGAGTGCGCTAAAGATACCCGGCAAAAGCGCGCACCTCAATAATTCGCAGATTAACACATCAACGATAACGAGTTAAAAGCATTATAATGACAATGAAATCTCTGTTTAATCAACCGATTCTTCGGGAGAATGCGCGGTGAAACTAAGCGTTACGGCATTTAAACACTGGCAAAACAAACGGGTTACCCTGCTGGGCATGTCGGGTGTGGGCAAGACCTATCTGGCACATATATTAATGAAGGCCAATTGGTTTCATTATTCGGGCGACTATCGTATCGGCACCCGTTATCTGGATGAAGCGATTCTTGACAATATCAAGCACCAGGCCATGCAAGTACCGTTTTTGCGTGATTTACTCCGTTCAGACTCTCTTTATATTTGCAACAACATTACCGTGGATAACTTACAGCCGGTCGCCAGCTTTCTCGGTAAATTGGGCAACCCCGAAAATGGCGGCCTGCCACTAAAGGAGTTTAAACGTCGTCAGGCCTTGCACAAGCGCGCGGAAATCAACGCGATGAAAGATGTGCCTGAGTTTATTCGTAAAGCGAAAAAAATTTATGGCTATAAACATTTTATCAATGATGTGGGTGGCAGTATTTGCGAGCTTGACGATGAAAAGGTACTCAGCACATTATTCAAACATACGTTGCTACTTTATATCAAAGCGACGGAACAAGATGAAAAAGAATTGATCAAACGTGCTGAGCTCGACCCAAAACCACTGTATTATCGTGAGGATTTTTTAGAGGAACAGCTTGCCATTTATATGCAGGAATACCGCCTGTCGTATGTGGCCCTGGTTGAACCCGATGACTTTGTACGCTGGATTTTTCCAAAATTATTTTATTCCCGTATTCCGCGCTATGAAGCCATCGCAAGCAAATACGGTTATACCGTAACCACACAGGAATTATTGGGTGTTAAGCAGGAATCCGATTTTCTTGATTTATTAGCAACTGCGGTTGAACGTCAACCACAATAACGGCAACCCAACCAATAACGACATAGTGGATTATCAATAAATGCCTCTCATTGCACATTCTGACCTACCCACCTATACCCGCCTGAAGCAAGAAGGTGAAACGGTTCTTACCCCGGAGCGCGCCGCGCAACAGGATATTCGCGAACTGCACATTGGCTTGCTCAACATGATGCCCGATGCAGCATTGGCTGCAACGGAGCGACAGTTCTTTCGACTGGTTGGCGAAAGCAATCAAATTGCCCAGTTCTACATGCACCCCTTTAGTATTGACGCACTGCAACGCAGTGCGGACGCGACTGCCTATGTGGACCAATACTACGAATCGTTTGAGCAATTAAAACAAGACGGCTTGGATGCGTTGATCATTACCGGCGCTAACGTGACACAACCTAACCTGTCAGCCGAGCCGTTTTGGGAGCCGTTAATTGAAGTGATCGACTGGGCTTATAATAACGTCACGTCCACAATATGCTCCTGTTTGGCAACCCATGCTGTGCTGGAATTTCTCCATGGCCAAAAACGCCGTCGCTTACCGGCGAAACGCTGGGGCGTCTTTCATCACCAGGTGGAAGATCGTCATCACCCCCTGGTGAATGGCATGAATACCCTATTCGATGTACCACACTCGCGTTTTAATGATGTGAGTAGAACACAATTCGAGGCGGCTGGATTGCATGTGCTCGCCGAAAGCGAAGAGGCCGGCGTACAAATAGCGGTGAGCGCTGACCAGTTTAGAATTATTTACTTTCAGGGACATCCCGAGTATGACATCAATAGTTTGTTGAAAGAATATAAACGTGAGATATTGCGATTTGTTAACGACGACTGCGATGACTATCCGCCGTTTCCTGTCAATTATTTTAATTTACAGGTACAAGCTATATTAGATGAACACAAAGATCTTGTTCTAACCCAAAAAAAAGCCGGTAACCCTATACCTGAATTTCCCGAAACATTAATCACATCTATGCTACATAACACCTGGCATGACACCGCTGAAGCCATCATTAACAACTGGGTTGGCAAGGTTTACCAAATAACCAACAACGCTCGAACCCTGCCCTTTATGGACGGCGTGGACCCCAACAATCCCCTGGGGTTAAATCGATAACGCTATCTTAGCCACACCAACTGCAACGCGCATTACTCGCGCGCCGGGGTAAACAAGTCCTTAATGGAGTCGAGCAGGGTTTCGCTCTTGTAATCCTTAAATTCGCCCGCATCGAAATAGACGCCGTAACAGGTTCCACACGCCTCATACCATAGATGATGTTGATCCTTATCAACCATTCGAATCATGGGCGTGCTACACACTGGGCATTTAATTTTATCGACACCATTATATTGTTTGCCTAATGATTTATCTCCAATATCGATAACCTCCGAACCTTTGATTTTTTTTAACTGCTCGTGCTCCAGCATATCAAACCACATACCACCACACTGAATGCAACGGTCGATTTCAATATCACTAAATGTCACTTTTTCCATAAACTGCGCGCATTTTGGACATTCCATAACACCCTCCTTCGGGTAAAATCACAGTCAATCACGGCATACTCTTTAGCTAATGATAGCACCAGACATAGCTGCACAACAAAACCTTGTTGATCGCATTTGTCAGTATGACCAACCTCACGTTCCTTTAACCTATGTCAATCAAGAAGACCATTCCGAGTAGTAACGTTAAGTCTTATCAGCAATGTTCAAATAAGGACATTACATTGATAAGCACCGCAATTGATGTAACGACTGCGGCTTAATAACAACAATTTAATAACAACGGCTTAATAACAACAGTACCTCAACAATGAAATCGATAAAAACACAGAGCAACTATGACACATTAGCCCTGCATAAAGTAGGCATCGATACTTACCGTGAGAACGTCGCTTATTTACACCGTGAATGCGCGATTTACCGCGCAGAGGGTTTTCAAGCACTCTCAAAAATAGAGGTGTGTACAAATGGTCTATGCATTTATGCGGTACTTAATGTGGTTGACGATGATGCCATTGTTACGCCCCGTCAATTGGGCTTGTCAGAACAAGCTTTTACCCAGTTAAACGTTGCACCCAATACTCGTGTAAACGTCGCTCATGCCGAACCACCTGCTTCTATGGATGCAGTACGGCGTAAAATTAATGGCGAACGCTTAAGCCTGCCTGACTTCAGATCCATTACCAGCGATATTGCGAATAACCGCTACTCCAAAATGGAAATGGCTGCTTTTCTAGTGGCATCAGGGCAAACCAGCCTGGACAGGGAGGAAATATTAAACCTTAGCCGCGCCATGACTGAGTCTGGTGAACGACTCAATTGGCAGAATCCTTTGGTTGTCGACAAACACTGTATTGGAGGCATCCCCGGCAATCGCACCACCATGGTGATTGTCCCCATTGTTGCTGCACACGGTACATTAATGCCAAAAACATCCAGCAGAGCTATCACCTCTCCCGCCGGTACCGCTGACACCATGGCCATTCTCGCAAATATTGAAATAACCCCCGGCGATATGCAAAAAATAGTTGCCAAAGAACGCGCCTGCATTGCCTGGGGTGGAACTGCCAAATTCGCCCCCGTGGATGATATTCTCATTTCCGTTGAGCGCCCTCTGGGAATCGATTCCGTGGGCCAAATGGTAGCATCCATCCTTTCAAAAAAGCTGGCCGCTGGATCAACGCATTTGCTCATCGACATTCCTGTAGGACCAACAGCGAAGGTACGGCACATGCAGGAAGCATTGCAACTGAGAAAATTATTTGAGTATGTAGGTGATCGCCTTAACCTTTATCTTGAAGTTATTATTACGGATGGCACACAACCCGTTGGCCGGGGCATTGGCCCTGTGTTGGAAGCCCGGGATGTTATGCAGGTCTTAAATAATGAGGATGCAGCCCCGGAAGATTTGCGGCAAAAAGCGTTGCGCCTGGCGGGTAGAATCATTGAATTCGACCCCGATGTACGCGGTGGTTTTGGTTATAACATCGCACGGGATATATTGGAATCCGGTCGGGCGTTGGCAAAAATGAACGCCATCCGACAAGCCCAGGGGATACGCACTCAACCGTTCGCACTGGGCAAATTAAGCATTGATATTAACGCTACAACCAATGGTTATGTCATCCACATAAACAACCGTCAACTCGCTCGCATCGCCCGACTGGCCGGCGCACCAATGGATAAAGGGGCCGGCGTTGATTTATTGAAAAAAATCGGTGACGAGGTCACTAAGGGCATACCGTTATACCGGATTTATGCTGAGTTTACGGCCGACTTCCGGTTCGCTTGCACCTTGGCCCAAGACAATTCCGGTTATCGTATTGGCAAAAAACAGAACATTGCTCAGCCTTATCAGGAAATTTAACAATGCAAAAAAATACAGTAGTACTTGGGTTTTCCGATTATCGCTTACAAGCCAGCAAGCTTGCTGCCGCGCTTCAAGCCAACTACGCTGAAGTGCACGTTCATTATTTTCCCGACCAGGAATGTAAGCTCACCTTACCCACAGACTTGCCAGGGCACGTTATTGTATGCCGCAGTTTACATGCACCAAATACAAAACTGGTGGAGTTATATTTGCTTGCAAAAGCCTTGCGCGATCAATCCTGTGAAAAGCTAACACTGGTGGCCCCGTATTTGTGCTACATGCGGCAGGACAAAGCATTCAATCCGGGAGAGGTAGTGAGTCAGCGATGGATTGGAGCTTTTATTGCCGACCTTTTTGATGAGGTCATTACGGTCGACGCACACCTGCACCGTATTGACAGTATCGAGCACGTTATTCATACCGGTCGCGCCACTACCCTCAGCGCATCACACTTAATCGGACGCTACGTGGCCAGCAAACTGGACGCGCCAATGATTATGGGCCCGGACGAAGAAAGTTTACAATGGGTAAAGCAGGTTGCCGAACCACAGGGCTTCGATTTTTGTGTTGCGGAAAAAACCCGAAAAACGGATAGCGATGTCAGCATTAAATTACCGGCTGTCAATGTTCAGCATCGGGACATCGTGCTGGTGGATGATGTCGCAAGCACAGGTAACACCTTAATTGAAGCGGCAAAACTATTGGCCACGCGAGCACCTAACAATGTGTATTGTGCGCTTACCCATGCACTTTTTGTGAACGATGCCTACCTGCAGCTAATGGCGCTTGGCATAAAAGCAGTATGGAGCACTGATAGCATAAGTCACATCAGCAATAGAATTTCCCTAGCCAAACTACTCGCCAAGGATGTGACGTTATAGGCAATGGAAAACAAAGCGACGCTCTAGCGGGTATGATTGGTTGGTAGTTATTGGTTGGTAGTTATTGGTTGATAATTATTGGTTGGTAGTTATTGATTCGTAATTATTCCCAACTTCTACACATTTCGGATAGAATACCGCATAATCGTCCTTTGGTAGATTATCACTTATATTCGCCACAAAAAACGATTAATAAATAACCAATTTTGGCGAGATAATCTTACATGGCTCCAAGAACTGACTCGAATGCACCATTAGTAAGACCTGACGGCCTGGTGGCAATGCCAACAAACCGCTATCGGCTGTGGCATCATGATCAATGCAGGCACCATTGTCACTTGTTGCTCGATGTGATTAATCAGCTTTGTTGCTACAACAAATAATCTTATGCGTACACTACTCATTATTATCGCTTTAGCCTTGGCCGCCCTTATCATAAAACGCTTGATAAGCGCAAAACCCCGTCGTAAAAAACCAGTTCAAACCCAAGCTGCGGAATATAAACCAACAGTACGCTGTGAATTTTGTGGGGCTCATATCCCATCCGGCTCGGCGCTCCATTCAGAAGATGTTTCTTTTTGTGACAATGCGCACTATTTGGCATATAAAAAACAGGATGACCAAAATCGCTAAGCCATTTATTACAACTAAGCCATGTATTACTACTAAACAACCCACGACCGCTAAACGATGCATTGATTGGTTATACCTATTACGTAAACTTATTACTTAAACCTTGAAAACAACAAACCAGACTAATTCTGCCTATGTCTATAAAACACCCTATTATCGCCATTACCGGCTCCTCAGGTGCTGGCACATCATCTGCCCAGGCTGCGTTTGCCGACATTTTTTTACGCGAGGGTATTAACGCCGCCTTTGTTCACGGCAACAGTTTTCGCCGTTATACACCCAATCAGGTTAGCGCTATATTTAAAAACGCGGCCGAAAGCGGTCATCCAATTAGCCACTTTGGCCCCGAAACCAATTACTTTGATCGCCTTGAGGGATTATTTCGGGAATATGCCCGTAGCGGAACCGGCCTGATGCGCGAATACATTTCCACCCAGGAACAGGCTCAGCGATTTAATCAGGCCGTGGGTAGCTACAGTCCATGGGACGACATTCCAACGGGTACCGAACTACTATTTTATGAAGGGCAGCACGGGGGCTGTATTGAGGCAACCTGGTCACGGCGCAAAATGAGCGAATCGCATAATCCTATCGTCGTCAATGAACGCCATCATCTGCATACACGGCATGATACAGGGGTTGATATAGCCCGATGGGTAGACTTACTCATTGGTTTCGTTCCAAGCATCAACCTGGAATGGACCCAGAAAATACACAATGACTACAAGGGTATTGGTCGATCAGCAGAGGCCACGGTAATGACTATTCTCAGGCGGCTACCGGATTATGTACGTTATATTACCCCTCAGTTTTCATTAACCGATATAAATTTTCAACGTATACCCTTGGTTGATACATCAAATCCCTTTGTGGCACGTGAAGTTGCTTCAGCCGACGAAAGTATGGTGGTTATTCGATTTCGCGAACCGAAAAAATTTGATTTCCCCGATTTACTCAATCGCATCCACAACGCATTCATGTCGCGCCCCAATACCCTGGTGGTACCTGGTGGCGATATGCGAAACGCAATGGAAATTATCTGTACACCACTGGTTCAAGCTTTATTGGAAAAACAACGCAAGATAACGGAGATATAAAGTAAGGTATTTATGCCAACCCCCGGCATCGCAGATAAAACAACGCGGGTCGAGGTACTAAGCGACAAAGCGGCATACTATTAAATCGTGCTTAAGGTAGAGGATTCAGCGCATCCTCCACACGGCGTATCCTCCATAGAAAGGGGGCTCAATCATCATTGCTTTGAGCAAAGCCTATATAAAGTTAACGTTTCACTTTTTTGGCTTGGACAATAGTGGCTTGTGCAATACAACGTTTTTCAACGGAGAGAGATTAATTTCATCAATAACGGCGTCAGCCCGCGCATGAAGCACAAACGACACCGCATTTGCCACATCCTCTGGCAACAAATAGTTCTCAGAATCACGACCCGGCTCAAAATTCAAGGCATCAAAAAACGGCGTTTTTACCATACCAGGGTTAATAATACTCACCGCAATACCGCTTTTTGAGCATTCATCACGTAAAGCCTGGGCCATTCCCCTTAAAGCAAACTTACTGGCGCAGTATATTGCTCCTTTACGAGCCCCTTTTAACGCAGATTCTGAGCCAATGAAAACCAGCTTGCCGATTTTGCGTTTTTTCATCACGGGTAAAAACGCTTTCGCTAAATAAGCCTGACTTAAGAAGTTCAAATTTACTATTTCCTGCATTTGAGAGTACGAAAACTCCTCCAATGCTCCAAACTGGCCCCGTCCAGCACAAAACACAATAGCGCCAACATCCGGATTCGTTTTAGCCAATAAGGCAAACTTTTCCGGCAGTGCTTCAATGTTGGATAGATCCATTTCTTCTGCCACAAACTGGCCGTGATCCAGTGGGTGGCGGGAAAAATTCCGTGCGATACCCAAAACGTGATAATTATCCTGCAATAAACGCAGCGTTACCGCTCGACCAATACCGGAACTGGCGCCAGTAACGATAACCCTGGCGATGCCGTTATTTCGGCTCATGGCCTTCTCCTGCTATCTGCAATTCAATTCACTTATTTTTCACTGTTCGCAAAAAAATTTTATCACAACGTACAGGGAAAATACTTATGCTTGGGTATATAACTTAGCAATGCCTGCTCACAATGTAGAACCATTGCCTGCTCAATCGCGTGTTGATAAGAAACCATCCCCTGATGTTTATCTAATTTTGCGGCGAATAATTTTTCGTGAGGATAAAGTTTCACCATATTACGAAAGTACGTTTCCGGCAACCGAAACACCCCCATACTGACTGAGTGTAATTCATCAACATTTATTTCATTAAATATCGACTTAAATAAGTCATCATAATAGGCAATGTAGTTGTCATCATAAATCAGCGGATCAAAGCGTAACCCCACTTTCCAGCCTTTTTGCTGCAATTTTTTAATGGCATCGATGCGTTTTTCGATGCTGGGCACTTTGTGCTCCAGCGCCTGGGAAATGATTGATGGGGTAAAACTAAATGCAACAATGCAATTCTCAATCGGCTCCATATTCAGCAAAGACCGAATTTGAGTGCTTTTGGTCCGTAACTCAAGAACAGCATTCGGTAGCGAACGAAACAATGGCAGAAAATACAAGGCAAATTGACTCAATGGTTCAAACGCCAGGCTATCGCAATCATACCCCGAATAAAAATAACTGACATTGTCTGGCTGTGTTTCTACGGTCTGCCTAATGTCCGCGGCAAAGTCTTCATAATTCACAAACAACACATAATTTGATGAGCGGTACATGCCTTGTAAAAAACAATAGCGGCAATCGTAGACGCAATTGAGCATATGGGAAAAATAATAGTGCCCTCCTTCCCCAATGCTATACTCCTGTGGCGCTGGCAACACGAATTTATTATTTTTTTTTGCAAGAATTAACGCCGGTTTTAATTTTTGCAACCGAAAATTCTGTGCTTTACGGTTAAATATCTCACCATAATGCCCAACTTTCACCCGCGGCAGCGCCGGATAACGCGCAATAATTTCCTGCACCTTCGGTGCTGAATAAATTTCTTCCTCAATATAAATGGCAGAAAACATAATAGGGCTTTTTTAACTAATATTTTTAACTAATATTTATAACTAAAATCTCTAGCAATAGCTAGATCTAATGACGACAAGCAATAGCCGTAACTAATAACCATAGCGAATAACCATAACTAACAGCCAGAACGAACACTAGATAGATAACTAAGCGGCATATCGCTTAGCTGTGCTTGTAACGCTATGAGTAGGGCCTTGGCGCTGCGGTAATCTTCAACAACCAGTTTTTCTAACAATAGGCAATTGGTAAGCGCATACCAATGATTTATGTATGACTTCAATTTAAGTTGTTGTGATACCGTAAAATGAAAACGCTCGGTAATCATGTGATAGTCCTCAACACTTTGCTTATTTTCACTGAGTTTTTCGGCTAAGCGCTGTACTTCATTGACCAACTGATCTATTTTTTCTATTTGCTCTGTAATTAACCTCTTCACCTGTTGCCCATTGACAGCTGCTGCAGGGTTATGCTCGTTATCCGAAATCACTTTGAAACAATGAACCAGTTCATTACTGCTAAACCGCGTAGCGGTAGCGTAAAAACCAGACGCTTCCATATCATACACCTTGCCATCACCTGTCCGCTCATTGCCCGTTTTGTCATTGATCGCGTTGTTATCGTCCACCCGGTCATTATCGTAACGGGTCTCAGGTTTTGGTACAGTGATAATACTGGCGGTGTCGCACATGGGGTTAAAAATGAGTGATGGATAATAGCGCTGCCCATTAACGACATCCGTAACGCTGTGCGCCAATACAGTGGCGCCAACATCCCGGTTTAAACTACCCGCGATACCTACATTGAGCCAAGCAGTCGTCTGCTGCTCACACCGGCGCGCAGCCAAATAACCGGTTGCTGCAGCTGCGGCTACTGTCCCGACACCAGAAACAATCAACTCAATTGTACCGTTGCTGAATAGAGTGAATGAATGGTTTCCTGGGACTTTCTGTAACCGATAGTGTTGTATTATGGGTTTTGCTTCCGGGGAAAGCGCCACGACAAAGTTAAGTTTGCACATGCAGTCGATTTGCGTTCAAGTATTGGTTACTATTGTTTTAAGGTAATTGTTTTAAGGTAACTATTATTAAGGCAACCATTTTAATGTGACTATTTTAAAATGATTGCTTTAAAGTAATTGCTTTAAAATAATTGCTTTAAAATAATTGCTTTAAAATAATGGTTTTAAGGCTACTCTTTTAAGCTCACTATTTCAGGCTAATCATTTTATAGTTACTTTGAGGCATCACTTTATAGGTAACAACAAGTCTCGTTGAATACGCGCACAATATTCCAACAGCTCAATATTATCATACTTCAACGCTCCTTTATTAAGAACTTGACACTTGCCTGCAATCATCTCAAGCGCGGCGGTTCGGTTTACCCCGCTCAACACACCCGATTTAAGCAGTTTTTCTAACGCATTGACCCGAAACCGATCCATTCCCCAATAACGTCGCGACAACTGATCTTCATGGCCGCCATATTTAACCAGCAACGGCGCATCAACATATAAAACCGGATAACGTGCGCAATACCGCAACCAGTAATCGTAATCTTCACAGGCTGGCAGGGCTTCATCAAACCCACCAATCTCTTCAAATACCTGGCGCTGCACCAGCACCGATGACGGCGAAATAACACACATCGGGAGACATTTTTGAAAAATGTGGCCACCGAATTTCGCATGTTTTTTCATGGCATTGACTCTTGTGCCATTACGTACCCAAATCTCATCGGAGTGGCATAAGCGATAACTTGGTTCTGCTCTTAACGCCTCAACCTGGGTTTGCAGTTTTTTGGGCTGCCATTCATCATCAGAATCCAGAAACGCTATCCAATCACCCTTGGCAACGTCAATCCCCCGGTTCCGAGCGCTACTCACCCCTTTATTTTGTTGGTACAGGTATTCCACCGTTTCGAATTGAGCGGCTATTAATGTTGCAGTATCATCATCAGAGCCATCATCAACCACGATAACCTCATAAGGCGCTACCGACTGCCTAAAAACCGACTGAAGTGCCCGTTTAAGGGTGTGCTCACGATTGTAAGTGGGCACAATAACGCTGATTTTAAATTCCGAATCCATCATCCCCACTAAACGCAAACTTAGTCAGCGCAAAATTTCTCTTAACGTATTGTTTTTAATAGCCTATAGTTACACATAGTAACAGATACCTATAAATGACCTGATCACAACCCACATTATATTATGGCCTTCGAAATTCTGGATAATATCATCTCTGGCGAAAACCAGCCGGATAGATCTCAACAAGTCTGGAAATCGTTAAAATATCTCAATTTTTACCGGATTATTCTTGCGGCAATCTTCGTGACGTCAATTTTTATCGAAGCAAACCTACCCGTTCTTGGCAGCTACAACCCTGCCAGCTTTGCGATTACCGCCTATATCTACTTATCAATAGCAGTACTTGCCAGCTTTACCATCCAACTGCGTTGGCCCAACTTCGAGTTTTTAATTCTGGTGCTGACGCTAACTGACATTACGGTTCTTACCCTGGTGATGCGTACCAGTGGTGGCATAGAATCTGGCCTTGGTATGTTGCTAGTGGTTGCAATTGCTGGTAATAGCCTGCTCATTGCCGGTCGCACTGCCAATTTGTTTGCGGCAATCGCTGCAATTGCCATCCTTTTCGATCAGGTCATTTCGAACATATATCAATCCGTAACAACCAACTATACCCAGGCCGGTATATTAGGTGCCACCTTATTTGCCACGGCGATTTTATCCCATGTGTTATCCAAGCGAATTCGCGAATCGGAGGCATTGGCGGCGCAACGGGGCGTCGACCTCGCTAACCTTGCCCAGCTCAATGAACATGTTATCAAACGTATGCAGTCCGGTGTAATTGTGGTAGACACGGACACCCGGATACGACTAATGAATGAATCTGCCTGGTATATGTTGGGTTTACCGTCATTAAGGAACACTGAAAACAAAGCGCTAAACTTTGTTTCCAATGAACTTGCAAATCAATTCGATACCTGGAAAAACCGACAAGTCACCGAAACCAAAATCTTTCGTGCTACTGGCGCATCGGTTGATATACTGCCGACGTTCACCAGTCTGGGTAATGACGAAACCTCCGGCACGTTAATTTTTCTGGAAGACACGGCCCGTATGGCACAACAAGCCCAGCACATGAAACTTGCATCGTTAGGTCGCCTCACCGCCAGTATCGCCCATGAGATACGTAATCCCCTGGGCGCTATTAGCCATGCGGACCAGTTACTTGCAGAATCCGAGAATTTGGACCCGGCAGACAAACGCCTGACTGAAATCATTCACAACCATACTGAGCGGGTCAATAGTATTATCGAAAATGTGTTGCAGTTAAGTCGGCGTGGTAATACCATGCCCGAGAATATTCTGCTTAGCGAATGGCTCAATGATTTTGTACAGGAATTTGCACTTAGCCAAAATATTGACCGGAACGCTATAGCCCACCATATTGCACCCGATAGTGTAAAAATCCATATCGACCCCACCCAGTTACACCAGATTGTATGGAATTTGAGCCACAATGGGCTTCGCTTTAGCGAAAATTACCCCAAAAACCCGAAATTGGAGTTGCGAGGTGGACTGGATGAAGAAAACGGCCGTCCGTTTTTAGAAATTATTGACCACGGCCCCGGCATTGACCCGGAAACAGCGCAACAAATATTTGAGCCATTTTTTACCACCGACTCCATGGGCTCAGGCTTGGGCCTGTATATTGCACGTGAGCTTTGTGAACTCAATCAAGCCCATATACAATACATACCTGTACCGTCCGACGGCAGCTGTTTTAGAATAGAATTTGCAAGCATAGGATTAACCCGTTAACGCCCTAATTATTAGCCTTAAGTGATTAACCAGAAGTTATTAACCATAAGTTATTAACCATAAGTGATTAGCCATAAATTATTAGCCATAGTTATTAACCATAGTTATTAGTCGATGATATCCAACAACGCCCTAACCTTAATTGTCGATGACGAACCTGATATTCGTGAACTATTAGAATTAACCCTGGGCCGAATGAACATCGAAACCCAGGTGGCCGCCGACATCTCTAGCGCCAAAACCTTACTTAAACAACACCAATTTGGCATGTGTTTAACGGATATGAAACTACCCGACGGCAATGGTATCGAATTGGTAGATTATGTGCAGACCCATCATGCGAATACCCCTATAGCGGTAATTACTGCGCATGGCAGCATGGAACTCGCGATCAAGGCGCTAAAAGCCGGCGCCTTTGATTTTGTTTCCAAGCCGGTGGATTTACAAATACTGCGCAATTTGGTCAACACTGCACTAAAAGTCACCCAACCGTTCCCATCGGTGGATCGACGTTCCCGCGATGTGTTACTGGGTGATTCCCAGGCCATGCGCTCAACTCGCGCAACTATCGCCAAAGTTGCCCGCAGCCAGGCCCCGGTTTACGTCAGCGGAGAATCTGGCACTGGCAAGGAACTGGTTGCGCGACTGATCCATTTTAAAGGTCCAAGAGCCAACGAGCCCTTCGTGCCGGTGAACTGCGGCGCCATTCCCAACGAATTAATGGAAAGTGAGTTTTTCGGTCATAAAAAAGGCAGTTTTACAGGAGCCCTCACCGACAAAGAAGGCCTCTTCCAAGCCGCGGACAAAGGCACCCTGTTTTTCGATGAAGTCGCTGACCTGCCCTTGCACATGCAGGTTAAATTACTGCGCGCCATCCAGGAAAAAGCCGTGCGTCCTGTGGGGGCCTCCCGCGAAACCTCAATTGACGTGCGAATCCTCAGTGCTACCCACAAAAACCTGGAAAAACTGGTCCAGGAAGGTAAATTTCGCCAGGATCTTTTTTATCGTATTAATGTTATTGAATTACATGTTCCCCCATTACGAGAGCGCCGCAGTGACATCGAACAACTTACCGGTGAAATATTAATACGCCTGACCAAAGACAACGGTATAGCCAGACCACAGCTCAGCGAACCCGCACTAAACGCGCTAAACCAATATGCTTTCCCAGGTAATGTGCGTGAATTGGAAAACATACTGGAACGTGCCCTGACCCTCTGCGAAAACAACATTATCGAAGACCACGATTTGCGCTTACCGCAATCCACCAAAGCACAGTTTTCAATTGACACTAACGTCACCATAGACCCAGGAATATCATTGGAAGACCGCCTAGGCACCATTGAAAAAGAAGCCATACTAAAAGCACTGGAAAAAACCAATCAGAATAAAACTGCGGCGGCAAAATTGTTGGGGATGAGTTTTAGGGCGTTGCGGTATCGGTTGAAGAAGCTGGGGTTGGATTAGAACCAGAATTGATTCATCCTACTACCATTGATAAATCGAAACGCATTAAAGCAGCATAATTTATTAATCAAGACCCAACTCTATCGCTAGCTACATATAACTTGAACACTTTGGCTGCTTTACGCAGAATATATTACATTCCATACTGTGCGAAAAACCAATCCTACTTTAAAACTTACCTAAAAAATCAATGCGCTACACCTATCAACTCTAATAAAGTATAACAATGGAAGCGCAAATAACTCAATTCATTTGGCAAAAAATTAAATCGATGGACCCTAACAATATATTCTCTAACGACTACTCGCAACACAGCGAACTGACACAAATGTCAAATGCTAATTTATAATGAATTTAATCAAGATGATACTTCGTAGCTACAAAACAAGTAACGCCACTATACTCATTGTTACTGCTGCATACTTCGTATTTATATACACAGACATTAAACACCATGACTTCTTAAACTGGGATGATATATTTTATGTAGTTAATAATTCGTATTTACATAAAATATCATTGGAAAACACATGGTGGATGTTAACTGACTATACGATGACAAACTGGCATCCGTTAACATGGTTCAGTTATAGCCTAGACTTTGCTTTGTGGGGCAAAAACCCTATCATGTTTAAGCTGACAAATATTTTATTACACATCCTCAACTCTATTATTTTCTATAGCCTAACCTTCACAATACTAAAAATCTATTTAGATAGACCGACAAAAACCGAACATTCAACAGTCAATACACCTCAAATCCAGCAGTGCGCACTTCTCGCCAGCTGTATTTTCTCCATCCATCCTCAGCACATTGAATCAGTCGTATGGATCATCGAACGCAAGGATGTACTATGCACATTATTCTACTTCTCCGCAATCATCACATACATAAAACACATACAAAAAAAATCAAAGGCTTACCTAAACATCACAGTCATCCTCGCATTACTGGCAACCATGGCTAAACCTATGGCTGTAAGCCTGCCCGCATCATTAATGCTAATAGATATATTCATTCTACAAAGAACGTCAAATAAACTAACCCTAAAAGACAACCTTACATTATTAGTATCAAATAAACTAACGCTAATTGCGCTAAGCATATTCATAATACTTGTTACATTGTTAACCCAAATTGGCACAATAAAAGACCTAGAAACCTTAAGCATCCCTACAAGAATAATTAATTCAAGTTCTGCGACGCTACACTATTTATTCACTATTTTATATCCATTCGAACTATCCCCTTTTTACCCGTATCAAGACATTAGCTTATCTCCAAGTATCGCGAGCATACTTCCAATAAGTGGAGTAATTTTATTAGCCGCTCTTTTTATTCTATTGTACAGAAAAGGTTATACCTTGTATTTATTGGCATTCTCCTTTTTCCTTGTCACTGCGGCCCCTGTAATCGGCATTGTATCTGTAGGAGATCAAGCATTTGCCGACAGATATTCATATATACCGACAAGTTTTTTTTACATAGCATTATGTGCTAGCCTTACATCAGTGACTTGCAAAATACGTTTCAATAACAAGTTTAAACTCATATATAACATCCTTCTTTTCACACCAATAATCATATTTGGTTTAGCGAGTAATAATCAAATTAGCCATTGGAGAAATGACGAAACGTTGTGGAAATCTGTGACAAAACTGTACCCTAACCAAGCCCTCATAGCACACCACAACTTGGGCAATGCACATTACATAAACGCCAACTTTAGCGAAGCAATAAAACAATATAAAATCGCGCTAGCAATTAATCCAGAAGCAAGCAAAACGTTGGAAAATCTCGGCAGAGTATACTCCAAATTAGGTGATGACAAAAAAGCATTACAGTATTTTTTTGAGGCCATTAACAAGAGACCAAATTCCGTAGGGGCGCAGTTGTTAATTGGTTACCATTATCTAAAAAATAAAAATTTAGAACTTGCGTTTAAATATTTAAGAAATTCAATTCAAATTGCACCATTCTCACCGGACGCGATAATAGCAAACGCGGAACTAGATGTAATCACTAACCAAACCGACCTTGCAAAGCAAAAACTAAAACTCCTCTTAAGTCGAAACCCCCGGCACACCGGCGCACTTGCCATTTTAGCGCAAGTTTTTTTTATTGAAGGTGACTATGAATCATCTAAAAAATATGTAGGAAAATTACTTGAACTTTCTCCCTCCAACAAATTAGCACTCTCTTTGGACAAAAAATTGACTAACTAAAAATACACAAAAATGCTCACACCAAAAAATATTCGGCAACTTAGAAATTGAGTCGGCAACCCGCCCTCACTTACGTTTCGACAACATAGCTATAAAATGCAACCCTCGATCAAAGACCCACCTAGCAGGCAGCGGATATAATTTCAATTTACTTCTCCACTTAATAACATCCAGTGACACCTTATCAAGGTTTCTTAGCCATTCCTCATAAGTCCAATAATTGTAAGGTAGCGCCACTCCATGATGCCGATTTCCAACCCAATCCATAAACATCAAAGTTGATTTCGCTAAACATCCATTATTTGTGTGGTCCTTAATTAAAACCGATTTTCGAGTAACTCTCTCCGCTTCCTCAAGCAATAACATTTGGTTAGATGCATGGTGTATTACATCAATAAACATTACAACGTCAAAACTATTGTTGTCACAAGGAATGTATTCACCATCGAACTTATCAATACGAATATGTGACTTAGGACGCTTGAGAACATCAATACCACGTATGGAAATATCAGGTCGCTTTTCCTGAACTACTTTATCCAACTTGCCATCTCCACACCCTATATCTAGAACACTAGCTTCATTAGGTAACATTTCACATAAATGTGACGCTAAAACATTCAACCTACGGTCATATACTAATTCGTTATGTAGCTTGCTTACTAATGTCATTTCCGCACTAACCCCAACACACTTAAAAAAAAGCTCGCCAATATACATTGTGCGCCCGTAATAATGGATGTTGAAGAAGGAATCACTACCCTCATCATTGATGTCGGCACTAAACTTCCAAAGGAGTCTCCTTTCCAGGCAAGTATTGCGTAAACAGAGCCCATCATCCCTGCCAAGATCAATACAAGACCAATTAGCAATCCCTTTTCTAAGGTAAATTTCGTCACATAGGATATGACTTTGTCATTATATGGTACCAGTTTGTTTGTTACGGCAAATACCTTCGCAAACAATGCAAACATTATTGCTTGCATCCCAAGGATAGTTAAAGCAGAAGCATACACCATAGTGTGAATATCAAAAGTAACACCAAAAATTCGCTGTGATTTAACTGAAAGTGCAAACAGTAATACGATGCCTAGAACCGCCATACATATGCCAGGATACAAAAATAACCAACGCGGACTATATAGCAAAAGGAATCTCAAGTGACGCCAACCATCACTCCACGAATTTAAATGCGGAGGTCTATCCCTCCCATCAGGACGCAGGGTTGTTGGCACCTCTGTTATCTTTAAATGATTGAGAGTAGCTTTAACAACCATTTCGCTCGCAAACTCCATGCCCGTGGTTTTCAACCCCAACTTCACGATAGATTCTTTTCTAAAAGCCCTTAACCCACAATGAAAATCACCTATTGGACTATGAAAAAACATTCTACCTATACCACTTAAAACAGGGTTTCCAAGATAACGATGCAATACAGGCATCGCCCCCTTATCAATCCCGCCCTGAAAGCGATTCCCCATAACAAGATCATAACCATCTCTGAGTTTATCAACGAATGGTTTAAGTGACGAAAAATCATAGCTTTCGTCAGCATCTCCCATTATTACATAAATTCCGTGAGCTGCATTTATTCCACCCTGTATAGCGCTACCGTAACCTTGAAATGGCACATGAACCAATATCACCTTCTCCTCTACAGCAATATCTAATGATCCATCTGTACTACCATTATCCGCAACAATTACCTCTCCCGCAATATTATGTTTATCTAAAAAAGCTGCGGCTTTTTTAATACATGATGCCAATGTTTTTTCTTCGTTCAAGCAGGGAATTATTATTGACAATTCAATTTTTTTGGCGTTATTACTCATTATATATACTAACTATAAATTTGGAGAATGAGTGATTTTGAACAAGCGCGCATATGGAATAAGCCCTCCAGTAGATGAAGCCAGCACTAATTCTTTAAGCAATTTGAAACCTTCAGGGAAATCACTACCTTTTAGCAATAATTCCTGTCTTAGCCCTGGGTTTTTATTATGTATCACTGTATCACTCTCATTTCCCAATATATTATCTTGTCTTCGCACGTAAACGTATTTAATCCATCGTTCCTTTTCTCGTAATTCTTCCGCTGAATTCGTAAACAAATTCTCCACTTGAATCACCTTATGTTGATGTTGCGGAGTAATTATCATATTATTTGCAATCACAGAGCACGTCGTATGAAACCGAATATAGTGCCCATCATCATAGTCTGCTAACACAATACCTGGGTCCTCATTACACACTTTCGAAAATTCGCTATAAATATGCCTCGTCAACGCATAGTCTAATGATTTTCCTTCAGGTAATTTGTCAAATAACTTTTGATAACTTGGTACATAGCAAACCACTACACCAGTAATTAATATAGCCCAATATATAGGCTTTTTGTCTTTCACAAATGCATGAAAAATGAAGATCATCGGTAAATATAGTACAAACGAGCCAAAATAATGCATTCTATGCTGAAACAGAAGCAATAAAAACCCAAACAAAGCAAAAACTACGAAATATAAATTCTCAACACTATTTCTGAACTCACCCTTTATTATCATCACAAGCAACATAATTGGCGCAGCCAACAACAGTCCTGAATAGGTCCTCAACAAATTATAAAAGCCTGCTTTACTATACTGCTGGAAGACACTATTGGTTTCACTTATTTCATCGTACTTAATTATACTACCAACTAAGAATTGAGACCCCATATACAACTGTGACCCCACGTCGGCGCTGAGCACCAAACACAGAATCACAAGAATAAACAGCCGTTTTGGCGAATAAGATTTAGTTGACAAGTATGCTAGTATCAAAACGCTACTACATGCGATATACAAATGAAACCATGACAAATAGTAGTAATATTTTTCCCCATCAATAAACGGTTTCGACGGCAACAAAATGAGAAGAGTAGCTAGTATTAAAGTCCCCCCCAATAATGAAATACTTTTTTTATTTGGTACTTTATCTATTGTCCATAACAAGAAAAAAGTTATAAGAATAGGCAACTGCAATATAAACAACCCATTGTTTATAGAAGGAGCGATTCCCAAACAGCCCCCCAACAACACCGAACGCCATAACGAATCCGGCGACTTAAACCAATAAATACCGAATAATAGTGCAATTAGCACCATAGTATATTCCATATAATGGTGGTCTATTCGCCCGGCACCATGTAATTCAAGTGTTAGTGGCGAAACAGCGAAACAAATCAACACCAAAGCCCGAAGCGGCAAAGACAGCCCTAACAAAGTAGCAACGCCTAACAATATTAATGCATTAAAATATACCCATATAGACGGTATATACGTAATGATTGCCATCGGGTCTGCTACATTAAAGAGCTTCAAAATAACTTCTGTAAATTTAAATATCGTGAAATCGTACACCCAAGGCCATGTTAACAGGCTCCCTTCAGGTGCATGTATTTTAGGATCAAACTGATAAAATTCACGATTGTTAATTGAATCTAGTATTCTACTGGCATGGTAAAATGAATCCGGCCCTAAGGGAATATATTGACCATCGACATAAGCTGCTGACAGCCAACTTAATGATATAAAGCACGCTATTGTTCCAGTAACAAAAAATATTATAATTACTTTTATATTGTGAGAAAATATTTTCGTTCTAATAGATTTCACGACAACAAACCTGCGTTAATAGTTGATTCTAATTTATATTGACTTATCTACCAACAATATAACTCATTAGCTCTCAGCCGAATTATATTTAGTCAATCACAATTTTTTATATAGATGCCAATGCCAACCTATAACATCAGGGTTAGCCGCTAAAAAGGAATTGGCCAATTCATAGTTGGCATCCTCCCCTAAAGACAGTTCATCAGAAGCAGAAGGCTTTCTAGAAAAATCGTGAACAATATACCATTCCGGTATGTTTTCACTTATACCCTTTTGAAAAACATATTTTATTAAATGAGTTCTTGGTAAATATTTACTATAAAACCCAACTAATGCGTAATTTCTATAGTCATGATCAGAAGAAATTGAGATAATTCGCCCTCCAGAATTATCTACAATGTAACGCATTGCGGCTAAATACTCACCTCTTCCTTTTACGCTAAATGAATGCGTAAAAATTATGCTGTTAATCACATAGACACTAACAAGCACCCAAAAAATACTCGCTCCCAGTTTAATTTTCTTAGACAAACATACCAAACACACAGCTAACGAAATTATGAGGAATGGCATCAACAACAAAAAATAGCGCATTTGGGGGTAACCATAGTCAGCAACTAATATTACGATAACTGGATTAATTATTATAACTAGCAAAAAAAATGGCCCGTAGATAGATTGTGTTTTATATAAAAAATAGCTTACCCATACAATTGCAGCAACTAAAAGAATAAGAAATACAAATATTAACTCAACACTCTGTGGCAACCCGAGCAATAGAGAAACAAATTTAGCTATCTCATAATGCCACGTACTGACATTTTCCCCAGCGACACCCATTTGTAAAATAAAATAATAATAAATATATGCGAATACGAACAAAGGTAAAATATGCAAATACACAAAATCTCTTGTCTTCTCCAGCTTCGTTCTTTCTGTCATAAAAATAGCATACAGCGACCATTGTAAATATGCCGCATAAACATAAGCGAAACTGAAATGACTTAACATTGCAAGAATAACTGCAACCCAAAAAAGTACAATATAAAGCTTACGCCCTTGCGCCAAATATCGCTGCAAAGATAAGAAGGCCATCAGAGAAAACATAATTGACATAGAATATCCACGGGCTTCAGTGGAATACAATACCATCGGAAAACACATCGCCAGCATCACGGCTGAAGTAAGCGCTACTTTTTCACCGAAAACCAAACTAATCTTAAAAACTAACAAAATAGAAATTAACCCGCAGAAAAAAGAGAGCGAACGATAAATTACCCAGGAATTTGCTTCCCCAATAACATGAAGAAAAGCAGTGTTCAATATGTGGTTTGCATCAATTTTTATGTCTATAAAAACACCAGCCAAAGAATCTATGCTACTTGCGAGATTCAAAGACCATATTTCATCTAACCAAAAATCATCAAATACGAGTGGAGCTCTTACAGCGGCAGCTGCAAATATAATTATTAACAATAGTGTTGTATGACTTACTTTGAAATGATTTGCTATACGAGTTATCTGCAAAACGTTACCCTATTGAGTTTAATTAAATCTTATTTAACATAATTTGACACCGATTTGTTACTTGCCAACATGTATTTTAATTTTCTGACCTGCGGCTACCAAGCTTTCTTTTCGAAATATCTTGCAATAACTTAGCTGCCTCCGCATTCATGTCATCGTACCGAAGCGCCTCCCTCCCCCAACTGTAAGCTTCATTTAATTTCCCTAACGTATAATTAATACGCGCTATTTTCATCAACACTTCAGATCTACTTATATAGTTTTGATCCATGGAAAGCTTCAAACTTGATCGATAGCGACTTTCTGCGGCAACTAAATTTCCAACCTCGTAATATGCGTCTCCAAGCCATTTAGCTGCCGCAGCAGACCTCCTTACTGTTACAGCAACTTCCAATTCTTGAATTGCGTCTTCATAATGCTCCATCCTCAAAAGTGTTGCACCATAGTTAGCGCGCACTATCCCGCTAGTCGGGGCATGCATTGCAGTGTAACGCCAAAATATATAATCATTATTCCAAATAAATGTTTGCTGCCTAGTCAACATAATCAGCAAACTGATTATTACCACCAAAAGAGCGGCTCCCCCAATTCTTACCGTCCGATAATTATTTGTAGAAGTAATTAGTTTAACGACACCTGCAGCCAAAACGATGTAGAAAGGTATCATTGGCAGATAAGTATAACGATCTGCTGCCGCTTGGCTGCCTATCTGCACTATTCCAATCACAGGTAACAGAGATACAACGAAATACAACCAAGCAATAAGCCAAAAATGTTGGTTCCTTCGCCATAAGACAATAGAAATAAAGCACACAGCACAAAAACCAAATACCGGCAATAAAAGAAGGAACAATGATTGAATATTCACGTAATTTGGGTATTGGTAAAAAGGTATCAACTTGATTGGCAACACCCATTTTGAAAGATAGAGAAAAATACTTTGTGTAGCGTTTAGCAACCGAATACTAATATCAACCTGATGCAAAGAGGTAACGGACCCACCCTGATATTGAGCCGAGAATGCAATCACCATAACAACTGAACTCATCAAGAATAGCGCCCATTTCTCAAGCACTAACTTAGGAAGAGTTTTAATTTTCAAGAAGATATTATTGTTGTGATAGAAACGAGTGCGACCTAACGGGTAAACGTCTAAAATCAACAAAATAACGGGCAGTGTTACTGCCATAGGCTTGGACATAAGGGCAAATGCAAATGTAACGCACAATGCATAATAATATTTTTTATTATTTTTAGAAGAAACGTAGTAAAAATAAAACAAGATCGACAACAACGAAAATAATGCACATAACAAATCTTTTCGTTGCGCAAGCCACGCCACAGATTCTACGTGCTGTGGATGCACAGAAAATAGTAAAGCGCATAGCCCTGCCGTAAGTATGTTATATTTTTTATCAGCAACGATAAAAGCAAGGAAGCGTTTTACAATGAAATATAGCAATAGTGAATTAATAATATGAAAAACAAGGTTAGTAATATGATGACCGATGGGATTGAGAGCGTAGAAATGGTAGTCAATAGCGTGTGATAACCAGGTTATCGGATGCCAATTTGAAATATAAAATGCCGTTAACATCCACCGTAAACTTACAAGGCTAATCTCCTTAATATTTGGGTTTTGTAGCACGTAATCATTCGTATCCCATGTAACGAAACCATTGTCGATAATTGGAACGTAGGAAATAGTAGCTAACACAGCAATACCAACCACAATAATAATATCAAACCGTAACGAAGCCATGATAATAATTTTCTGAGTTGTGATTAATCAAGTCTGCTAATACCCCGTCAAATCCATTTTGACGGGGTATTAGCCAAGTGGGAGATAACTGAAGCCACAGGTTCCATGCAATTAATTTTTCGCCAAAATTATGCTTATAAACATCAGTAGCATATAAAGCGTACGCATTATATGGGCCAATATACTATTTACTAAAATCACCAACTTCGCCAACAGCTTGCTCCTCAATCGATCTAAAGCACTTATTATCCCACCCTATCAGAAGGGCATATTAAATTAGCCAATTCGTAAGGTGAGAGCTAACCGGGCTTAAGTAACGCACAGATCCACGAATTAGTTAATTTCACATATTACCAACCGCTTAATTTAGGTCTTGAATAGACAGACTAGCCCATAAACTGATTGGCTATATTTATCGATATTCCGAAATGAATGTGAAATAAGGTAATGTGCTTTGCGACCCGAATTACCACCAATCATAACCCTAATCAGTATCGTTGACTGGAGGTTATATAGTTTTACCGTATTCACCGTAAACTCCAAAAGGGATGTATATATAAAAGAATGAAGTGGACTTGTAAACAGCCCAAGACCGCTTACCTATCTCGGACACCACCATTCAAACTGACAAAATTTGTCATATACAGACAAATTTCGACCATTACCTAATTTGTAATTGTGTCGTATTTAGTGACATCACACCGCTTTCAACTTCAAGGTAACATACGTAAGTTACTAACATTGGGTAGTTTTTCCTAAATTAATGCCAAACTTATGAGTACAGATCAACAATATAATCTATTGCAATTTACTGGCATATAAATTGCTTTTAGATAAATGCTAGTTTATACCTGGCAGATTAAAGCGGAGCGGAATCTTGTGTGATATTTACCGCTGTGATAGAGGCCCGGGATTGACTTAAGAATTTCACAATTACGCAATTTATTTTATGCTAGAGGTTATTAACATGAAACAGATCCAACAAGGTTTTACATTAATCGAACTGATGATCGTTGTTGCGATTATTGGTATACTGGCAGCGATAGCAATTCCTGCATATCAAGACTATACAACCCGCACAAAACTTTCTGAAGTCATGGTAATAGGCTCAGCGGCAAAAACCACCACCTCCGAGTTCTATTTATCTACGCTAGTTATGCCAACATCAGCAGGACAAGCGGGCATTAACACTAACGCTGCTCAGAGCGACTACATCAGCGCTATCGCTTTTGGCACAAATGGAACAAATGCAACCTTAACCTATACCCTGGCAGGACTCAGCGCCGACGTTAATGGCACTACACTCATTTTCGAAGGTTCTGGCACTACGAACGGCGTTACATGGACCTGCTCCACCGGTAATGCTCCTGACAAATACTTAGCGGCAAATTGTAGATAATACAGACATTTATTTTAATTGTGGAAAAGCCTCTTTTGAGGCTTTTCTTCTTTAAACCAGCTCACTCTCACCGAACATGCTAAGCTTTAGCATATCCCAATCTCAAAAATATCAAATTTTCATTTTTACCGCATTAATCGCCACATCTTCATTAGCTATTTTCTCGTACCTACCTGGCCTAAGCGGACCTTTTATTTTAGATGACATTAACAATTTACAACCGCTTAACAATGATGGCGGTGTTACGAATATCAGTTCACTTCTAAACTTTGTATTTGGCAACAGATCAGGTGACTTGGGCCGACCTGTTTCAATGTTAAGTTTCTTAATAAACGACCAACATTACCCCGGCGATCCAGCATCGTATAAATACACTAATATCCTACTTCATGTCCTGTGTGGCGCTCTAATATTTTTACTAATATACAAATTACTTATAATCAGTGGGAATCATCACAATAATTCGTTAATTATCGCGCTAATCGTAACCTCAATTTGGTTGCTCCACCCATTTAATGTATCCACAGTACTGTATGTCATTCAACGAATGACACAATTGATGACAATATTCACTATTGCGGGATTAATATTCTACTTATATGGCAGAGAAAAAATTGGCACTAATACCAAACATGGAATATTACTAATTTCATGCTCTCTAATTCCATGCGGCATACTTGGCGTTTTTAGCAAAGAAAACGGCTTTTTAATCATCACTTATATTTTGCTAATAGAATTCTTAATATTTAACGACAATAATCGCCCAAAAGCCTTAAAAATTTGGCTAGCCATTTTTATATACTTACCCCTTGCTGTTTTCACGTTATACATTTTTTATCGATGGGATGGGTTTTTAGCATCCTACGCACACAGAGATTTTGATGTTGGCGAGAGGTTATTAACAGAGACACGAATAATAAGTGAATATCTGTATCGAATTCTCGCACCTTCATCATCAGGATCCGGGATATTTCATGATGACTACCAAGTTTCTACTTCTTTATTCCACCCAATTACCACACTTACGTCGATACTTTTTTTATTCACTCTAGCTGGTGCGGCGTACAAAATACGCAAAAAGTATCCATTGCTCACGTTGTCTATTGCTTTGTTTTTCTCGGCTCATTTACTGGAGTCAACAATAATTCCGCTAGAACTTTATTTTGAGCACCGTAACTACTTTCCGATGATAGGGGTTCTTTTAGGCACATCTTTAGCGGTACATTATACGATTAATAACTACTTGGCCAAGTATAATATAAAAAAGTATATTGCCAGTGTTTTTATTATACTAATATTTATGCTAAGTTCAGTCACACATCAATCCAGTATGATCTGGGGGGATGCATTCAAATTTTTATCAGTAGCAGCATATGAACACCCTAACTCCCTGCGAGCGCATAGCATATATGGTCGATATTTAAGCAAAATTGGCGCACACGAAAAAGCAATCGATATTTTGAAGCGAATTTATACCTTACATCCTAATGACATTGCGGTTGCGCTTTTAATCTATAATATATCCTGCAAAAACAATCTGCTACCACCATATACATTTGAACACTTAATTGATTTTTCCAAAAACTCTACGTACAGCGGGCACTTTACATCTATTGCCAACAACTTTATTGAGATTAATAAAACTAAAAAATGTTTTGGTTACACAAATGAAGCGTTCCATAAAGTACTATACGCCTTAGCCGATGTTAAATCAGTCCGAGGCACGGCTTTAATCGAACTTCTTCTTCGCCACGCCGATGTTTATGTTTCAGACGGTAACCTGGATATGGCAATGAATACGTTAGATAGGGCATTTCAATACAAAAATTTACCAATAATTGCGTTGCGTCAAGTTGAGATACTGGCTTCAGCCGGTTTATACGAGGAGGCTTTGCTTTATTTAAAAAGAGCACGAAATACTAATAGAAAAGGAATATTTTTTTCAGGCTTCTCTGAGTCTTACTACGATAATTTAGAGACTAAAATCATTGCCATGATACAACAGGGTATTTCCAATAATGAGCGACTCTAAATTATCTAAACTCTCAATCGTAATACCAGCAAAAAACGAGGCTGCTTCTCTAGACAATTTACTACCACAGATAAAGAACCTATTACCAGACGCTGAGACTATCGTGATCAATGATGGGTCAACTGACAATACTAGACTGGTGTGCGAAAAACACAAAATCAGGTCAATAAATCACCCGTACAGCAAAGGTAATGGCGCAGCGATCAAAGCAGGGGCTCGCGCCTCAAAGAATGAAATTCTAGTATTCTTAGATGCTGATGGGCAACATAAACCAGAAGACATATCAGCTTTAGTAACCAAATTGCTAGAAGGCTATGATATGGTCGTTGGCGCTCGAAACTTTAGAGATCAAGCTAGCTTCGGAAGAGCTACTGCAAATACAATATATAATTGGTTTGCAAGCTGGATGGTTAAACATAAAATATTTGACCTAACCTCTGGCTTTAGGGCTGTCCGTGCAAACAAGTTTAGAGATTTCCTGAGTATTTTGCCCAACGGGTTTTCCTATCCCACCACGATAACCATGGCGTTTTTTCGTAGCGGATTGTCAGTTGGTTATGTACCTATTGTAGCGAAAAAAAGAGAGGGGAAAAGTCACATCAGTATTGCCAAAGATGGGGTTCGTTTTCTCCTGGTAATTTTTAAAATTGGCGCACTGTACTCACCCTTACGAATATTTTTTAGAGCAAGCCTGTTTTTTTTCCTCACCGGGCTTACCTATTACCTGTACACATATCACACAACAGAACGTTTTACAAATATGAGCGCACTTCTGTTCATTACAAGCGTCTTAACTTTTCTCATTGGCCTTGTATCTGAGCAAATCACGATGTTGCTCTATCAAAAAAATGATCACAAATGAATATCCTCATCGATATTAGTCACCCTGCGCACGTCCACTTTTTCCGGATTCCAATTATAAAACTTAAAAAACAGGGTCACCATATTATTGTAACCAGCCGCACCAAGGAATTCGCACTTGAATTACTGGACGAAATGGACATTCAACATTACCCACTATCACAGATTGGTAAAGGCGGCCTATTTTCATTAGGGATAGAATTAATCAAACGCAACTTCGCTTTATTAAAAGTAGTTAAAAAAAATAATATTGAAATTATGGCCGCAATAGGAGGGGTAAGCATTTCACATGTAGGTAAACTGACTGGAATACCTTCTTTGGTGTTCTACGATACCGAAAATGCCAAGCTGCAAAACCTTATTACCTATCCTTTTGCAACACGCGTAATAGTTCCAAAATGTTATCAAGCCTGGTTACCTAAACACCGTAATTTGCGTTACAATGGATACCATGAATTATCCTATTTGCACCCGAATTATTTTTCACCGAATAGAGAAATTGCAATCAACAACGGACTAGCCAAACAGGGAGATACATTTTTCATTCGGCTAGTGTCCTGGCAAGCCAGTCATGACATCGGAGAAAAAGGCTGGAGTCACGAATTATTAGAAAACGTCGTCGCCAAACTAGAAAAATTAGGGAAAATCATCATATCTTCTGAATCGCCATTAACGGAAACCCTTTCAAAATATGCTTATAGGGGAAAATTGTCCGAAGCACATCATGTATTAGCCTATAGTAGAGCCTATATTGGTGAAAGCGCAACAATGGCTTCCGAATGCGCAGTATTGGGCGTTCCGGCAATATACGCAGCGGAAACTGGAAGGGGGTATACCAACGAACAAGAAGAAAAATATGGTCTGGTCAAAAACGTAAGACACATCAATTGGGGAGCACTAGACCAACATATCGACAACGTCTTGGAGCAGCCCGAATCTGTCTGGCAGACAGCACGTCAAAAACTTTTAAGCGATACCATCGATGTCGCAGAATTTGTCGCTATCTATATTCAAGCATACCCTGAACAACCAAAAAATAATTACCCACTTCTAAAACATTAGCTATGTGTGGCATCGCAGGCTGGTTTTCGAAAGAAACACCCCATCCCAACGATATTGATAAATTAAAGCGTATGATCGGCGCTATAAAACATCGTGGCCCTGATGGTGATGGTACAAAAATACTGCCGCATGCGTCATTAGGTCATGTGCGCTTATCTATCATTGATGTGGCAAATGGTCACCAACCTATGACAAGTCATGATGGGCAATACAGTATTATTTTCAATGGAGAAATTTATAATTATAAAGCACTACGTGCTTCCCTCATAAATTCTGGCCACCAGTTTTTAACTGATAGTGATACAGAAGTTATTCTGGAGATTTATAGAAAGTACGGTCACGGCGGATTCACAAAATTAAGAGGCATGTATGCCTTCGCGCTTTGGGATAATATCAATAACCTTGGATTACTGGTACGAGACCCCCTTGGTATAAAGCCACTATTTATCCAATTATTACGCAACTCAACGTTAGTTTTCGCCTCTGAAGCGAAAGCAATCATCGCAAAGGAAGGTGATTCACCGGAAATGGATTTACCGCAATTACATTATTTAGTGAATTTTAGATATATTGCAGGAAATAACACGCTCTTCAAAGGTATTGAACAACTCGCCCCAGGCACCATTTTGCAGTGGACTCCGGATGGTCGAAAAACGCAATACTCCATAGGCATACCTGATACTGAAACTCGCTCTACGTTAGACCAGCTGCGAGATTCGATTAGCAACCATTTAACATCAGATGTTGAAATTGGCTGTTATCTCTCCGGAGGCATTGACTCTGCGACAATAGCCGCTCTAAGCAAAGAGGTAGCGCCAAATATTTTTCGCACATTTACAATGGATGCAGGCGATAACCCTAATGAGGCATGTTACGCTGCGGAGACCGCAAACTACCTCGGGCTTAATAATTTACAATCAAAAATACCCACTGATATCGAAAATGAACTAAGTCAATTAGTATGGCATCTGGAAACACCGAAAATTAACGCCATGCAAAATTGGCAGCTTGCAAAGTTTACGTCACAACACGTAAAAGTTGCATTATCAGGATTAGGCGGGGACGAACTGTTCATAGGGTATAACATACATAAAATCATGTTGTGGGCACATTCCCTTTCAAAATTCAGCCCACCCCCAGTCTCTCACTTATTAGGGAAAATTTTAAAAAAAACCATTAATAGCATGAATAAATTGCAGTGGAGCGAATCTGAACGCTCTGCAATAATATTACAGGAGTTAGGGAACTGGCCCACTGTATACGCATTGATTCGTAACGTATGGGACAATCCCAGCATGCGAAAACGCATATATGGCGAACGAATGTTGGCAGCTGAGTTACCAAATGCTATCAATTACGTAAGCAATAATTGGCCAAGCGATTCGGACCCGGTAACCAGTACTGCCAAATACGAATGGCGACACAAACTGGTCAATGACCTACTGTGGCAAGAAGACAGAGTTAGCATGGCTCATGGATTGGAGGTACGTACTCCGCTCGTTGATGTAGTACTGCATTCTCATATGCAACATTTCAACCGCCATCAACTTATGCGGCACGGTAAACTAAAAGCGTATATGAAAGATACTATTCGCCCAATTATACCCAATCATATTTTGAATCGCCCAAAAAGTGGCTTTCAGGTATCATCCCCAGAATTTTTCCATAAGCACCTAAAACAGCTAGCTGACGACCAGCTTAATCAACAAAAAATGAATGAAGTTGGCCTATTTAACTACAGATTTGTTGAACACATATTAAGATTTCCTCCGAGCAACCGGCTACGCTGGCATTACTTTATGATATATTTCATGTTATTAACCCACCTTTGGATCGATATATTTGAAAATAACTCATGGCAGAAACCACGATAAGTAAAGAGCAACTTTATACAATATTGAATAAAGTGTATTCATGGAGCGAAAACCAGAATTTCCGCGGATACAACAAACATGATGGACTCAATAGCCCTTCATTAAAATTATTATTAGGTTGGGGAAAATGGCCACGTATTATTGCAATTCAATCAATCATGCGCTCGCCCATCAATATAAGACCACTTTTTGGCATCAAAAAAACCTATAATCCGAAAGGCTTAGCATTATTTATTCAAGGTTCACTGGATCTTTATCAATGCACCAAGGATATCCGACATCTACAAGACGTAGAAACGCTCTTAGATGTGCTATATAAAATCAAGTCGCCTGGGGAATGGTCAGGTAACTGCTGGGGATATCATTATCCGTGGCAAGATCCTGGTTTTTTTGCACCAAGCAACACTCCGAATGCAGTCGTAACCTGTTTTGTGTGTGAAGCTTTTCTTGACGCCTACTTAGCCACAAAAAATCCCCGTTATTTGGAGACAGTTGCCAGTGCTATTGATTTTTTTCTAAATGATCTCACTAATTTAAAAGACACCCCAGAAGAACTTTGTCTCGCCTATATGCCGCTCCCAATGTCCATGCGTGTTATGGATGTTAGCATTTTAATAGGCAGTGTTATTGCAAGATATGGCAAGTATAAAAATGATACCCGCTATCGCAGTCACGCTGACCGCCTTGTACAATATGTTGTAAACCGACAAACTGATTACGCTGCATGGTTTTACACCGACCCGCCTGGTGACTCACACATTACACATGACAACTATCATACTGGATTTATCCTGGATGCATTATATCGATATATGGAGTCAACAAGCGATTTTTCCTACAATAATCACTATAACAAAGGACTAGAATATTACGCCGCACATCTTTTCAACCAGAACGGCTCCCCGAAGTGGATGAACGACAAAAACTATCCCCACGATATTCATGGTGCAGCCCAAGGTATAATTACTTTTAGTCAACATATGGGAAAACATCCCGGCCTTGCAGATTCAATCGCCAACTGGGCAATAGACAACATGTATAACCGAGAGGGCCGATTCTATTACCAGGAAACACCCTATTTTAAAAAACGCGTAACGTTGCTGCGTTGGTGTAACGCTTGGATGTATCGAGCATTAGCCTCACTTTACAAATCACGATACGCCTTTGAGAAATAATGGTAACTCAAACCATATTTAAAATAGCTTTTTCACTTGAGTTTGATATTCACACTCATTAATTAGTGCCCGATAAAAAATGAAAAAAGTACTCATAATTACTTATTATTGGCCGCCTGCTGGCGGTATAGGCGTGCAACGTATTGCAAAATTCTGCAAATACCTTCCTGAATGTGGTTGGGAGCCAATAGTGTTAACTGTTAATTCTGAGAACTACGAGCGAAAAGACACTTCATTGCTTTCTGATATAAAAAATATATCTAATATCTATAGAACCACCTCCCTCGAACCACATATAATATACAATTTTTTCGACACGCACTTAAGGGGAAAAACAAAAGTAAAGCCTACAACCAGGAAAATTAAACGATCAAGGTTTCGCTATTTCGCCGAATATATACGACTAAATTTATTCATACCAGATACGAGGATTGGCTGGCTTTACAACGGATATCGCCGTGGAAAACAACTCATTCAAGAGCACAAACCCGACTTAATATTTTCAACAGCGCCGCCTTACACGCCACATTTATTAGCGTTAAAGTTACACAAGGCTTCTTCAACTCCCTGGATTGCTGACTTCAGAGACCCCTGGATAGAAAATACAGTTTATAATACCGTCAAAAGGCTCAAGCTGGCTATTTCTATCAATAGATATTTGGAAAAGCGTGTACTTACCAACGCTAGCGCCTTAACTTTCACGGGACCTCAGTTAAAAGACTTATATATGCGAAATACGGGGCGCCACCACGAAGCGAAAGCGCATGTCATAACAAATGGATATGATCCAGAAGACTGGCTAAATAGACAAAACAAACAAACCGAACAGTTTTACATTACTTACTTTGGCTCTCTATATAAACAGAGGTTTCATTCGCGATTCTTTATTGTATTAGGAAAATTAATTAATTCAAATCCCACTTTGAAAGAGAAACTCTCATTAAGGTTTATTGGCACGATAGACGATGAACTAAAGACATACATTTCTAAACATATCCCCAAGAAAAACCTAAAAATTTCCGATTATGTCCCATACAAAGAAGCGATTGAGCTGCTATTACAACCGCAGCTTCTGCTTCTCATTATCGACAACGTACCATTCAATGAAACAATTACGTTAGGAAAGGTTTTTGACTACTTACCTACTCGCAATCCAATTTTAGGTATAGGACCATTGAATTGTGATACAGCGAATATTATTCGCGAAACAAATACCGGCTACTTCTTCGACTATGATGATGACATTGGCGTTAAAAAATATATATTAGATGCATTTAATAATTGGCAGACAAATAATTTATCGCTAAAGAAGCGTAACTTAGAATCATTTTATCGCCGCGAACTAACTAAGAAACTTTCTCAAATATTCAATAAAGTTACCGGTTAATGCCGGGGGCATACCCTGTTAGCAAGGAGTCTCCATTATTTTTACAATTATCTACTTTACTGCTTCCATATATAACGAAAGTTTAGGGTGGGTGGAATCAAAGAGAAAAATATCGCGCATAACTGGAGAACTGCTCTGCCCATATGCCTCTCTATTTACTGTTGAAAAACCCGCCTGCCTTAGCTGGCGATCAAGTTTAGAGAAATTAAACCAATTAATATGGTTTCCTGGGTATAACTTCTGCTTACTAACGTCCGCACGGGAAGTTATCGTGTCAAGAGCTATTTCTTTTGGATTATCAGCTATAATTTTTCTCAACTCTTCATCTGATATGCGATTTTGACTGCCATCACTATGGTGTATACTCGCATTTGAAGCAATGTGCCATATGAATGCTTGCTCGATATTCATTGTCTTTACATCCATATTAAAGGTGGGATTTTTGTTCAAAATCGGGCTAGTTCGAAAATAAAAGAAATCAATATCGCGATGTAAAAATGCTCGATAGTCAAGGTCGATATTTGGGCATGTTATTCTAAAGATACCACCAGTTTTGAGTATTCTATGAACCTCAGCAAATAAATACTTTATTTCTTCATCAGTAATATGTTCTATTGCATGGCTAGAATAGAATAATTCAGCACTTGCAGAGTCTAGTGGCAATTTTTCTTTTGAAAAAAAATCATAGTCAATAACGTTTTTTTGTTCTTGTACGTTATTGTACCAACCTGAAAGTTTATCAATATTTGTCCAATATTGATGTCTAAACCTTCCTGCTCCCAAATTATAAAAACGTTTACTTTTAATACTTTCTTCAGGGTAATATTTGTTGTAGGTATGCAGGGTAATTTCATCCTGATTTTTACCCGACCGCGATGTTTGAATTATACGGACACCAAAGTGACCAAGCACCTTTCGAATAATTCTATTAAAAAGCTTCATTCGCTATCATTGACCTGAGAAAATATGAGAGAAAATATCTTACCATGCGCTTATCTAATGTATTTAATAATGCGTTAAGAACCAGCAACCCTTAACTCAAAATAATATGTAGCGCTTCAAAAGCTTCCTTTTCAGATGCAACTATGTATTCTTGTGAAGAAGGTGTAGCACGATAATTGTCACTGAGCGTTTGTTGAAGACAATTATTGATTTCTTGTTTTGATAGTGCATAATAATAACTCTCATTATCAATCAAGTCAGAAAATCCATGCAACGCATTCTCATGAACAAATATAGTAGGAACATTAAACGATTGTGCTTCAAAAGCTACCGTGGAAAACCCAGTTATATGAACATCAACTTCGTTCAATACTGCGTATAATGATGCCTTAGAACAACACTCTATCTCCACATTTTTGTTATTTTCACCTAGAAAATATTTTTTTAAATCCTGCTCTGGCACCATATGCAATGGATGTTGCCTAATATGCCAATGCCAGTTTGGCGGAGCATCCTTAATTACCGACAGAAGCTCAAAATTAAAATGAACTGGCCACATTTGTAATGACAACAATATGTGTTTCTTGTTTTTTGAATAACACCTCTGGTGCTCGTCCTCCTCAGACTCATTTAGCACATTACTTGTTTTATATCTTAGTAGCCATAGATTTCCACCCGTTACTACTTTGTGGTAGTCTGATTTTTTCGCCCACCGCCTGATTCTATCCGCGCTAATTTCTCCCCAACACCAAAAATATTGTGGCATAAGGTCATAGCCTATTTCTGGCACAACTTCCCAGTGGGTGTACATTCGGTGATAGTCATTTTGCGCTCCATGTTGATATTCAACGGATGTTATATTGCTCCTACGACAGGCTAGTGACAACGCCATTGAGACTGCATTGTAAAATTCCGGTATAAACACCACCTTAGGTTTAATTTGCGCCAACCTTTTCCCAAAATATTTTGCTAAAAACAAGATGCTGTAAACCTTACAAATCGTAATAACGGGCGATATTTTGATTGCCACACCATTGGCTCGCATCGTGTCATTCAGCTTAACTATCGCCTGTTTCAAATTTGGCTTAACTAGCTGTAATACTACCCCTAGCAACGCGCCTAACGCCATATACAAAAATAATGGTGTATCAATATATTTTGAGGATCGGTAGCGAGGCTGGGGATAGTTACTAGCAAGACTGTATTCCAAAGTAGACACAGATAAATTATTCTCAAAGAAATCTGTAATAGCGTCTGAGGTACGACTGCAATATTTATTATTAAGTTTCTCCTGGCGGCTGGAAGCATGAATCAGTACCAACGCATCAGTTTGAGCAATACTCCTAACATTATGCACCCTATCAGTCAAATAAATTGATCGTAGCGACTTAAAAAATGAACGCAATGAGGGGAAATTTAGGGTTATACGTTTTGGCTCTAAACTTTCTTCCTCTACATACTTGAATAGTCGAAGCGTGATTAACTGCCGCAAATATGGCCAAAAGACAACACCATTACATTTAATTTCCAGAACATCGGACTTCGCTTCTACCCGGTTTATTAGCTCTATTATTTCTTTATTATTCAAGCGCTAGATACCCTGCTATTTATCGCATGATGAGACTGTGCTAAGAACCCTTCAACACTTCGTCGATTGGCAAACTAGCAATCAACTGCTCCACATTGCTGTGCTCAGCTTCTGATAACGGTATCATTGGCATTCTTTCATATCTCGACATAACTCCATACGACTCCAACGCCGACTTAATAGACAAATGCCAGCCGTATTTTTTAACAGCATGGTTAAAAAAAGGTACTTCTATTTTATTTATTATATCCATATACTTGTCTTCCTCACCCGTAAGATAGTACTGATAAAAATGAGTAGCTAACCTTGGTTCAAAAACCCCAATACCATTTAACCATGCCTGACAACCATGTTCTACAAAACTTAACCACTGGCGTTTACCACCACCAGATGTAATGATTGCAAGACGGTCTTTTAGTTTATTTACTATTTGCAAAGTTAGTTCGTCGTTCTTCGCATCTTCCTTGATGGCAATAATATTTTCAATATCGGCCAATCTGTCCAACAGAGATACAGGCCAATCCATAGCATGACCACCCAACCCGCTAATGAATGGCATTTCATGAATCAATATTCCAATATCAATATTCTTTGCCACTATTTCATAATGCTTAAAAACCTGGTCTTCAAAATAGAATTTTTCACGAAAAATTAAAGATATGATGTCTGCACCAATTGTCTGCGCATGCTTGGCAAATTCTATTGAAACTTGTGTGGAGCAGTGAATGGGGTCGGCGACAATAACAATATTATTTGAATCTAAAGACTTCGCTTTATCTACAACAAATTTATTTAATAATTTTATTTCACCGAAGGATAATTCACTGAACCGACTATTATAAGCCATAACGTAATATATGCGAGCACCTTCTTTATATAAGTAGTCGATGTAATTATCTAAACTATCAAAATCCAGCTCTTCGTTAATTTTAAATGGAGTGATTATTGAAAACACGGGCCCCCTTATTTTCTCCCTTACATTATCTAAGCTCATATTCGTATATTTTCCTATTTTAAGCGACTATAATTTCAACTCTATAGCAACGCAGGCAGATAACAAATTCTAAAGTTTTTTATAAACATCTTTTCTTGTCTTAACAGCCTGAGACTTAGATCGATCACCCAACACTCGCCCTACACCACCGCCTAACACTCTCCCCATATTCAGTGGTGTTTGCATCCACCACTCTTTAGAAAATAATCTGGCATTTAATCCCCGATTTGGAATAGGGTGAGAATGACCGCGAATAACTAGGCGCTCATGTCCTTCATTAATACGCCCTCCTCGGTGAAATCCATCGGCATCAAATATTATCAAGTCGCCAGCTTTTGCAGAAATGATTACCGGATTTCTCACCTCTTCTTCTGGTATATCATTTGGGATATTTCTTAGAGAGTAGCCTCTTAAAACGTAGTAACTAGCGCGGTAATGGCCTTCCATGTGTGATCCAGGGCAATATTCAAATGCTCCATTTTTTTCGGTGGTATCAGTCAAATAAATAAAAAACTTGAGAGACTGCTGTCTATCAAAATGCCAGGGTAAAATATATTTTTCGCTGGATTTCTCATGAGTTAAAAACACATCATCATTAATTAAGTATTTATTAGGTGCATAGTAGTCACGCACTACACCTTCCATTTTACTGGACCCAAAAATATTTTTGATCGTTGAAAATTCAGAACTTAGTTTTTCCCTTTTTATGCGTACAACTTTACCTGCGTCATTGACCGGATGCTTGTGTTTTTTTACAATTCCAATATCTGACGATTTGAAACTCGCACAGAACTCTTGTTTTAGTTTTTCGACAAGCTGTTGGGTAAGATAATTCTTAACAATAACAATACCATAGGTTTTTAGCCCATCGACAACATCATTCAAATTATCCATATTCTCAAATTTGGCTGAACAAAACATAGTTTAAGTCCTGCGAAATTCAACAAACATGAAATTTTTATACATTTTACCGATAAGCATAAATATAATTTGATAAAAGATGTTTTCTTTTTTTTGCAAAAAGTGCAACCAATAAGCTTGAGAGTTATTCGGCATTTTAAGGGGATGAAAATAAGAGCTGCTCATACTCATATTCCCAAGTTGTTTTAAGTACTGATTGTTTTTCCTCGATAATAAAAAAGCACATTCTGAATTTTGCACAATCTCATAAAACAACTCGTCCCACTCAGCAAGCACCTCACTTATGTCTTCCAAACAGATAACAATACTGTATTTTTTATTGAAACGCACATCTTCTGCCTCTTCTTTTGATAAAAAGTTTACATTGCCAGCCTTGTACAACCCTTTAATACAATTCGCCATGTTTCTTTTGATAACATTACTCTCCAAAGCATACACACAGGTCGCATTATTTACCCTAAGTCTAAAAGGAACATAACCTTCTTTTGCACTTATAACGCATACACTTTTATTTTTAAACTTAAAGACGAGAAAAGTATTAATAATTTTTAAGAATGTATCTATGATTTTAGTTTTTATATGGCATTTCCCCCAGTCTCTTTGACTATTCCGCTTGAACACAAGCTCCTTTTTATTAAAATCTCCCCAAATTCTTGTCTCATTGCCAGCTACATTGATGTAATGCGCATGTTCCCAACCATATTTAGATACAATTTTTACTTCCTTACTTACCAATCTATGTTGTTTCAGGTATTTGACTACCATATCCGCCAGCAAATGGTTGGCATGAATATAGTCTCCAATATATTTCGGCTTTATTGTTCCATTTTTTGTTGTTAAAACTTTCCATAAATCGACATATGTAATTCGTGTATTTTTAGCTGCCAATTTTAGCTCTTCATTATAAATTTTTGCCAACCTTGAATAACCTACATCATCCCTCGGTATTGCACATAAAACAAATACATTGCCGAAAATACAACTTAAGACCTCCTTGAGCACTCTGATATAATTTGCAACAGTTTTCCTAATAATAGTTTGATCGTCATTCACTAATTTTGTGTTATATTTATTTTCCAAGTGATACCTTATGTTTGGTTCTGACAAAATAAATAAAAAATCCTGTTTTTTATCAAGCAACTTAATATTTTCTAGTATCTTTAAACGAGTTTTTTCTGTTTGCTTATCAGTTAAAAATAGCGTCTCTTTTCCTGGACCAACAAACAGCGGTACAAAAAACTCATGATAAGAAAATGATCGCGCATGGGAATCGCCAATTACATACATATTCAAAACCATTATGTTACATATATGGAACTTTTTTATTGTTTAACAAAAATTGTGCGTACTCGAAATCATTTATATCGTCCAGATCAACGGAAGATAGTCGTTCCATTGCGTAACCTTTAACTTGCCCTTTAAAATAATTTCGATTAACCACAAACTTATCAATCCACGACATATAGAAACCACCATTTGGTCGATAGATCGCCTTTTGATCTTGGGACCGAGTATCACCTGTAATTAGCGGACAAGGATCAAAAACAGGCGTCATTAGTTCGGAATCTTCATCCTTATAGATGCTTAACTGGGGAGGAAACCCATATGTTGTAACACTTACAATGGAATCAACTTCATTCGTCAACTGTTCATAGCCTTCCCGGATATGCACACCTCTACGAAAAGGGCAGGTTGGTAATAATAGGGCTATCACATCAAATTTTTCTTTTATGTCCTTACGATCCGCAAGCTCACACATTAACTCCAATACCTTAGTCGTATCTCGTGCCAGCCTTGTGGGCCGATGCTCAACAACTACTTCTGAATACTCTCGCGCGATCGCTAATATTTCTTCATCGTCCGAATTGAGCATTACCCTATCGAAGCATCCACTTTCGATTGCCGCCTCGAGTGTATAAGCAACTAGCGGCTTACCAATCAGATTACGGACATTCTTACGCGGAAGCCGTTTAGATCCACCCCGGGCTGGAACGACCGCTAAAGCTCTTTTTCTACTCATCACAGCCAACCTATTTCCCTTTGCATTTAGTCGCTAGTCAATCAGAACCAATTTTCCAGTTTTTCAAGCGCCGCCCAAAACCCTTCACCACCATTTTTGTGACCTTGCCAGACCTCCGGAATAAAACTGGCATTTTTCGCAACTTCATTTAATTGCCTCGCAAAGGCGGAAAATACTATGTCACCCTCCCCTATCTGTAACCCCTCCCCATCAACGTCCTTTGCATCCGCAATATGTAAATGTGCAATATGGCGCCCGACTTTTTCCAAAAATTCATGCATCGACCAATGATAGAAATTGCAGGCTAATTGAGAATGAGATACGTCAAAGCAAACCTTCAGACCTTGCTCATCACAAAATTGTTTAATCCAATCAGGACTGACAAACAAGTTATGATAGCGCTGCCCGCCAAAATGCCAGGGGAATGGGGGCATTGTTTGTGGAATGATTTCGACATCCGTACGATCCAACTCACCCAAACTAGTTAATAACTGCTTGGTAAGTTTGTCAATATCCAGTTTACCTTGGATAAAATTATCATCACTGAAACCACCGACATTCGTTACTATAAATACCTTATTTCCAGCATCATCAAACTTACGCTTCAAAGCACGGGTTAAATCAATAACTCTTTGTAGATTTTTTACTGACTGGCGTCTGTATTTTTCGTCTAATGAACAGAGATCAAGAATATGATCTTCTGCAAATAACTCCGGACTATGGACTACCAAGTTCATATTTAGATTTTCAGTAATATACCCATTGAAATCCAAGTCAAGATCCTTGTAGCTTAAATGAAATTCCATTAGGTCAGGATTGGTATTTTTTATTACCTGTTTAAAATCATGGTACCGAACTGGCACTCCCCAGGGACGATTGAAACTATAGGCGCGCGCAATCACTGTGTTTTTTTTAATATCACTTAAAAAAAAGAAATCTCCAGCCATAACATCCCTGCGAATAATTCTGCCCAGAAGTTCATTACGTCGGTTTGGTTGCAAACCCTTGCCAGGGCTTTTTATATCGAGCATATCATTCGTGATTATTTCTCCTGCTACAATATCTCGCGTTGCGATTAAACTCTTGGCTAGCGTCTCTCTATTCATCATTTCCCCTTGGGTCAACTCCCGAAATGATTTAGACCCCAAGGAGTCTTCTATCTGGCGTATCCCTTCCACCATCTCTTTGAATTCTTCCGGCAGTAAACTCACCTTGTGATCGTTGCCTTCCATGTTCCGATCGAGCGTAAAATGTTTTTCAATCACTTTTGCTCCACACGCAACTGCGGCAAGCGCAATATGATAACCACGCTCATGACCTGAATAACCAATTTGGCAATCCCCTATTTCTTTTAAGCGCTCCATATACCGTAAATTTATATCCTTAAAGGGCGCGGGATAAGTCGAATTGCAATGTAGAAGAACATAAGAAACTGACAATTCCTTTAGAAACGCCACCGCGCTACGTATTTCATTTTCTGACGACATACCAGTAGATAAAATAATCGGCTTACCGGTTTTGGCAATTACATTGAAGAGACTAGGATTGGTCAGGTCTGCAGAAGCCACCTTATAGGCTACCATGCCATAATTATCCAAACCTCTTACACTGGATTCATCCCAGGGTGTGCAAAGAGGAAGTATTCCCTGAGCTCGGCAATAATCAAATAGCTCGAACATTTCATCATTTGAAAGTTGAAATTTCGAAAGCAAATCCAGAACATATTGCGAACCTAGATCTTCGGCAGCGTGATCTGCGTGAGATATATTGCTGTATAACTCATCCATATTACGCATTTGAAACTTGGCACAATCGGCCCCTGCCCACACTGCTTTATCAACCAATTGCTTGGCCAACTTGAGGTCACCATTATGATTGTTTCCAATCTCAGCAATGATAAATGTGGGTGAAGTATCACTAACCGTAAATGACCCTACATAAACTACCGAAGGCTTATTAACCGCTACAGCAACAAGGTGCCCATAATCATCTACCAGCGGGATAATATCAATGCGATCCTCAAATAGATATTCAACCCTAACTGACTTTTCATTTATTGACGCTTGAACAAAATTGGCATTACAAATACTGCTTACCGGGGTAGATAAGTCAATATCACCCTGCTTTAACAACCACCGCTGAAAGTCTCCATTACTTAACACACCAACCAAGTGATGGTGCTCAGTAACACAAAATAATACACGCTGCTTATACTTTGCTCCTTTTGCCAATGCATCAATAATTGGGCTTTCCAAAAAAACAGTGTATTTTCTTATATCTTTATCAATATACATTTATTTTCAAATCTACGCTAAAAAACTATGAGGCACTTTTGGCGAAACACGCCAACCATGGCATTGGATATACTTTGTGAGCGAGTAGCCACGTCAGCACAAAGCTCACAAAATAAGAAAGCGCGGTAGAGTAGGCAGCACCAATCGGTCCAAATAAATTGATAAATAGATAACAACTCAACGCATGAATTATGGCGGAGGTAACCGTCACCAATGATAGATAATACATCTTTTTTTCGTACAATATGTATTTTGCTACCAATAAATACATACCATTAAATGCAAAGCCTAGAGATATCCAAAATATAAAATCAGCACTATCCTTATATTGATTTCCAACAATATAAGGCAGGATAAATATCGAAAGGACACTAACAAACACAGCAATCAACAAGAAACTTACAAATACCATGTAACTGTTTCTTACTAGACCACGCTTAGCTGATTCCGATGGCGCATTCAATTTTTTCATCATATAAGGTAAATACGCATTATTTACTGAAGCAATTACAATACCAACAATAGCCGCTAATTGATAACCTACCGTGTATAACCCAGCTGCTGACAACCCCACCATGAACGTTAAAATAAATCGTTCCATGCCTGACATAGCCCAAATTGCAACCGAGTGAGGAATTAGCGGTATACCAAATAATAACGCGTCTTTTATCGATGGCCAATGAAAGCGCAAACTTAGCAATTGCCTTTTATACAATAGAACAAAACTAAAGATGGAAAACAATATCGTCGATATAGCTATCGACCACAACCGTCCATCTAACCCCATTTCAAACAATATTACAAAAACCGCTACTGCCCCAACCAAAAACAGCGCGTAATAAAACTCAAATATTCCGTACTTACTCGCCTTTTCCTCGCTTAACCACAGTTTGAGATTTATAGTCGTTGAAAACTGGCTTGCGGCGATAATTCCAGCAAAAATAATCCAGTTTTCATTCACCCCAAGTTTATTTGCAAACAATTCTTTTACTGCATATAAAACAACTAACACGATGCTTGTTGAGCCAAGCAAGACGAGAAAAGCGTTGGATACTGACAATTTGAACTGCGCTTTCTCTAACTTGAAGTAGTTCACGTTCACTACCCCATGAATATTTAGTCCGGCAAATATAGCGATTAAACTAATTAACGTGACAAAATTTGCTGCTGCGCCATACTCTTCTGGCGATAAATAGCGTGTCAAGATAGGAACTAATAGAAAGAGAATCGCTTTATTTATAATACCAAATGAAAAATAAATCGCTGAAACCTTTATAAGGGAGTGCGATAAAATTTGTTTTAAGGCCATTATAGAGCCAATCTCCAGGACCCAATCATCACAATTATACACTCCACAAATATAATTTTATTTCCCGCCCCTCTTTACTGGACTTTTTATAAAGTCATTCTAAATATAAAACTCACTTACATAAATCATTGACATAACCGCTTTATAACACTGTTTACTATAGTCAAAATTAGTTCGGGATTTAGAGTGTTCGTATTTTCATCAAACTTCATTAATACTAGCTTAACGCCGACATAACGCGCTAATTGTTCCTAAATTGGCTAATATCAGAACTCCATATATACTTATCAAGCTTTAATGCTACGTTGATAGGCTAGCTATCTAAAACTTATTTTCTTAGTATTAGCTTTCTAATATCTATTAAATACATATTTAATGATTATTTTATACACACGTCATACAACCATCATTGGACCACCAGCATCATTAACCAAATGTACTTTAGCAGGCAAACTGTAAATTAATAGCTGTTTTGCGCGCCTACCTGCATTTTTTACTTTTTTAGGCTTGCGTGTCGTTGTTGATCTAATTGTAAGATGCGAGAAAATTATTAATACTCACAACCAATTTCTCTAAATTATGTGCCAGCAACGCCGATATTGCATAAGGATTGGTAATGGATAACTTAGGCCCGGGCCACGTAACTGATATTCTATCCCTATATTAACATTAAGCCAGACATTGAAAATATCGTTTTTATTGCAGACTGATACAGCTAACAAATATTTCGAATGCTTAGTCACTTGCAAGTACATTGCGTTAAAATATATGAATAAGTCCACTTAAATTATTAATGTGATGTGATGATTTAGCATCAAAACTGAACAATAATTGTTCGCTAGTTAAAAGTGATTTGTTATTCAACTGAAATTCTAGTATAGATGAAATTCCGAATTACACTTCGACTTGATAGATAATGGCAACTCCAAATCCACAAATGAATTTAAACGGCTTAGCAAGAAAGCTCGTACTTGACGGTCTGTTGTCTGAAACTGATGCTCTAAAGGCGCAGGAACAGGCACAAAAGAAAAAAATCCCTATTGTGTCCTACCTCGTGGCACAAAAACTAATGGGCAGTAAAGAGCTTGCCACAGCTGCATCCCATGAGTTCGGCGTCCCGTTATTGGATGTTGCCGCGGTTGATATTGATCCAGATGTTGTGCGCTTAGTAGACGAAAAGTTAGTACGCCAACACCATGGTCTACCATTATTCAAGCGAGGTAATCGTTTATTTATTGCTGTGTCAGACCCTACCAACCTCACGGCCCTTGATGAAATAAAATTTCATGCTGGTTTGAATACTGAAGCCATCCTGGTGGAAGAAGACAAATTACAGCTAACGATAGAAAAAGCCCTGACGGATAGCGACACGTCGCTAAAGGATCTTGATAGTGATTTAGACGATTTAAACATCATGGGTGAGGAGGATCCTAATGCCGATACGGGTTCCGACGTCGATCTAGACGATGCACCCGTGGTCCGTTTTGTTAATAAAGTGCTGCTGGACGCCATCAATACCGGTGCATCCGATGTGCACTTTGAACCCTACGAAAAATATTACCGGGTTCGCACCCGGCGAGACGGCATCTTAAATGAAGTAGCCACACCACCGGTTACCTTGAGTAAGCGATTAGCTGCCCGGTTAAAGGTTTTATCACGCCTGGATATCTCCGAGCGACGTGTGCCTCAGGATGGCCGCATGAAAATGAAGCTATCCAAAAACCGTGCTATCGATTTTCGTGTTAACACCTGCCCTACGTTATTTGGGGAAAAAATTGTACTTCGGATACTGGACCCCACCAGCGCGCAATTAGGCATCGATGCATTGGGGTATGAGCCAGACCAAAAGGAATTGTATTTAAATGCTCTGGCAAAACCGCAAGGTATGATCCTGGTCACCGGCCCAACGGGTAGTGGTAAAACCGTGTCCCTTTATACCGGCTTAAATATCTTAAATACCGAAGATCGTAACATTTCCACCGCAGAAGACCCTGCGGAGATAAATTTACCCGGTGTCAATCAGGTCAATGTAGACTCCAAGGTGGGATTAACATTCGCGGCAGCCTTAAAAGCGTTTTTGCGCCAGGATCCGGATATTATTATGGTGGGTGAAATTCGTGACCTGGAAACCGCCGAAATTGCCATAAAAGCAGCACAAACCGGTCACTTGGTATTATCCACCTTACACACCAATGATGCCCCTCAAACCTTAAGTCGCATGATGAACATGGGTGTCCCAGCCTATAATATCGCCTCATCTGTCGAGTTAATCATTGCGCAGCGATTGGCGCGGCGACTGTGCAATAACTGCAAACAAGTAAAAGACATCCCTCGCCAGACCTTGATCGATGAAGGCTTTGAAGCAGAGGAAATTAGCACGCTAAAAATATATGGCCCGGTAGGCTGTGATCAATGCAATGGGGGTTATAAAGGTCGGGTGGGCATTTATCAGGTCATGAAAATATCAGACAAAATGCGTCGGATTATCATGGAAGGTGGTAATGCCATCCAGTTGGCGGATCAGGCCTTAGCGGAAGGTATTAATGACCTGCGCCTGTCCGGTTTACTTAAAATACGTCAAGGGCTTACGTCGCTTGAAGAAATCAATCGCGTCACCAAAGATTAACCTCAGGATTCAAGCAAGGACTAATACATGGCAAAAGCAGCAACAAAAGCAGCACCCAAAGTCGGTGCCTTTTTGTGGGAAGGGACCAATAAACAAGGCAAGCGTGTCAAAGGTGAGTCTACCGGTAATAATATGGCGCTCATTAAAGCGGATTTGCGCCGCCAGGGTATTACGCCCTTAAAAGTTAAGAAAAAACCGGTCTCCTTGTTTGGTTCAAAAAGAAAAAAAATTGGGTCAAAAGATATCGCTGTATTCAGCCGGCAACTCGCCACAATGATGTCGGCCGGCGTACCTTTAGTACAGGCTTTCGAAATTGTTGGTCGTGGCCATGAAAATCCCAGTATGCAGGAACTGATTATGGCCATTAAAGCAGACGTGGAAAGTGGTACCGCACTGGCCGAAGCATTACGCAAACATCCTCTGCAATTTGACGACTTGTTCTGCAACCTGGTACATGCCGGCGAACAAGCGGGTATTTTAGAAACCCTGCTGGATAAAATCGCCACTTACAAAGAAAAAGTGGAGGCCATTAAAGGCAAAATTAAAAAGGCGCTATTCTACCCGATCGCCATCGTTGTGGTCGCATTTATAATCACAGCAATATTGTTAATATTCGTCATTCCCCAGTTTGAATCCATGTTCCAGGGCTTTGGCGCTGACCTCCCCGCCTTAACGCTCTTTGTTGTGACCTTATCCAAAGTATTTCAGGAATGGTGGTGGGCCATACTCGGTACATTGGGTTCAGGCGTATATGCATTAATTGAATTGAAAAAACGCTCTACCAAATTCAATTTGATCATGGACCGTGTGGTATTAAAGCTCCCCATCCTCGGCGAAATTATCATGAAAGCCACTATTGCACGATTTGCCCGTACCTTATCTACGATGTTTGCCGCAGGCATGCCGCTGGTGGAAGCCCTGGAAACTGTCGCTGACGCCTGCGGCAATAGCGTTTACGGTGATGCCATACTACAAATGCGAGACGAAGTTGCCACAGGTACTCAAATGAACGTTTCCATGAAAGCATCATCCTTGTTTCCCAACATGGTGGTACAAATGCTAGCCATAGGTGAAGAAACTGGTTCGGTAGACGGCATGTTGTCAAAAGTCGCGGATTTTTATGAAGAAGAAGTGGACAATATGGTGGACGGCCTAAGCGCCTTGTTAGAACCTATCATTATGGCTGTTTTAGGCATTCTGATTGGTGGTATGGTGGTTGCCATGTACTTACCCATCTTTAAAATGGGCGAAGTGGTTTAACACTCCAAGTAGGATTATCGCCACAATTACGTGTCCGTATTACGCTAAAGTAATACGGACAATAATGCGGGTTTAACCGTTTGCCTTTGTCCGCGAATAAAAACGATCGACGCCAACATTAACTAATAACTAATAACTAATAACTAATAACTAATAACTAATCATACCTTATTAACCAATGACCCTCAGCCAAGCCTTAGCATCCAGTACTCCCTTCCTCCTCAGCTGTTCCGGTATTTTAGGGCTAATCGTAGGCAGTTTTTTAAACGTCGTCATCCACCGTCTTCCCAAAATGATGCACACCACCTGGCGCGAACAGTGTCTTGAGTATTTACAAAGTGAGCGCCAGGAAAACGAACACGGTGCAGACACCGATAGCGCAACTAACCAAAACCAGGACCATCAAGGCGCGACTAATCAGGCCAAAAAAGCATCGTCTGAAAAATACAACCTTATGGTACCTCGCTCTGCCTGCCCTGCCTGTGATCACCAAATCACCGCCTTACAGAACATTCCGGTCATCAGCTACCTACTTTTAAAAGGCCGCTGTGCAAACTGCAAAATACCCATTTCCAGCCGCTATCCCATCATAGAAGCTGCGACGGCCATTTTATCAGTCATCGTCGCCTGGCATTTTGGGTTTACCTGGCAATGCGCTGCCGCACTTGTTTTAACCTGGGGCTTAATTGCACTCAGCCTCATCGATTTTGACCACAAATTGTTACCCGACGACATCACCCTGCCACTGTTATGGATGGGGTTAGTCATCAATATAAATGCGGTATTTGTCGATAGCACATCCAGCCTGATTGGCGCTATCGCCGGCTATTTGTCTTTATGGAGCATTTATTGGGCCTTTAAACTGCTAACCCACAAAGAAGGCATGGGATACGGTGACTTTAAACTGCTGGCCATGCTTGGAGCCTGGATGGGCTGGCAATCACTGCCGGGTATTGTGTTATTGTCATCACTTGTTGGCGCAATCATTGGTATCTCACTGATTTTATTTCGCGGCCGCGATAAAAATATCCCAATTCCGTTCGGCCCTTATCTGGCAATCGCTGGATGGGTCTACTTATTGTGGGGTGATCAAATTACCCAAGTCTATTTTAATGCAGCCGGTATTCGATAAACACCAAAACCGCCACTCGCGAACCCATTGGCGCCAGATATGCTGCGTATCGGCTTAACCGGTGGCATCGGCAGTGGCAAAAGCACGGTCGCCAAAATGTTCCAACAATTAGGCGTGCCTGTATTTGATGCCGATATCATTGCGCGACAATTGGTTTCACCGGGTGAAACAGCGCTTGAACAAATTAAAGCCGTTTTTGGCAAGGGCGTTATTGACGAAACAGGGCATTTGGATCGAACCGAACTCAGACAACGGGTCTTTAATGATGCGCAATTACGGGAGAAACTCGATACTATTTTACACCCCTTAATACAACAACAACTGATGCTGTCCATGAGCCAGGCCACTACACCGTACTGCATTGCAGTAATCCCATTACTGCTGGAAAAAGGCTGGCAGACACAATTCGACCGGGTTCTCGTCGTAGACACCCCCCAGGCAGTGCAAATCACCCGAGCAACACAGCGAGATAAGGTTACAAAACAACAAATTAACGCCATAATGGCCGCCCAGGTTGATCGCAAAACTCGCCTCAACGCTGCAGATGACACGATTAACAACACCACGTCTTTAGCTGAGCTTCAAATCCAAGTGGAAAAGCTTCACCAACAATACCAATTACTGTCGCAACAACTGAACACACCGGACAAATAACATACAAATTATCGCTAAATAATGCATCAACCGCCTAAATAAAGCCCAATGCCAGTAATTTTGCCCACTAATGCCCTCCAAGGGTTGCTTAATTTTTAACTAAATAGCAAAATTAACGCCCTTTACTGTTACCATATTACGGAGACCTTTAACGGTTATCATTAATGAGGTTACAATTAATGCAGTTACAGTTAATACGGTTACATTAGGTCGAAGAACCTATTTAGAGGAAGGTATTTAAACGTATTAACCAGAAAATGCAGGCACCCGTTAAACCGCTTGAACACGTAGCGCCGTGCATTTTCAGCCATCTATTCAACAAGCGTTAAACAAAAGCTAAACAACAAAACCCAAATATCGACCCACCATAAACCGAGGGAAAAACCGACTTTCCGTGACGACAATGAATAGCACAACCAAAAGTATCAAATTTGAACATCCGCTCAATGAACGCTATCGCTTTTTTTTACGCCTGGAGTTTTTGTTTGATTTAGTCAAGCATAATATTTCCTCGCCTGCCGCGGTCGATAGCCACACGGCGCTTGGCGCCATTCTCAATATGATCAATGTCGTCAGCCGCATTGACATTAAATCAGAGGGGCTTAAGGAGCTGGACCGGATTACCGCCACCCTTCACCCCTTAAAAAACGCAACCGACATCGAACAAAGCAGGCTGGACGAAATTTTATCCTCTATTAAAGAAACGTCCGCAAAACTACGCGCCATCAATGGCCCCATCGATCAAGCGCTAAAGGACGTGGAGTTATTTAAAGTACTGCAGCAACGCAATAGCATCGCTGGCGGTTTTTGTGATTTTGACTTGCCCTCCTACCGTTACTGGTTGGCACAATCACCAGAAAGTCGCTCACGAGACCTGCATCAGTGGTTTCAACCTTTCAACCCACTACGTTACGCCATAGAAATTGCGCTTAAGCTGGTGCGCGAAAGCAAAACAGCCAAACATGAACTCGCCCCAAACGGTGTATACAGCCAAACCCTCGACACCAAAACACCGTGCCAAATAATTAGTGTCGCGTTACCCTATAACACCCCATATTTTGTAGAGTTCAGCGGTGGCAAGCATCGGTTTACCATACGCTTTCTCGAAGCAACGCAAAAACCCAGGCCCCTACCCACCCAACATAATGTCAATTTCGACCTTAGTTGCTGTATTTTATAATGCCCAGTTTGAATACTAACTGTCCGTTGCACGACAGAACTGGCCTGGACGCCATCAACAGCGTGGCCCTCACAACGTACCCCCAACAACGTAGCCCCAACAACGTAGCTTCAACAACGTAATCTCAACGACGTAACCTAAACAATATAGCCTTGAAAACATACTCCCAATAACATGTCCATTTAATCACAGTCGCGTCATAAGAAACAAAGCAGGCAGGCAGACCTCGCATCACTACCACAACGACCATTGCCTACAACGACTATTGCTCACACTTTGGGGCAATTAATTACCAATAATAGAGTGGTTCGGCGCGATTAAACAATTTACGCTTGTATTCTGCCTAACAATACCCCTACAATGGAAAACTTAAATTGATTCAGCAGCAATAAAACATCAATTCGCAAACTGCCACCGAGCTCAGACAAACAATGAATACTGTGAAATGCCCCACCTGTGAAAAAATTGTCACCTGGGACAGCGGGAACCCCTGGCGACCTTTTTGTAGCCAACGTTGCAAGCTAATTGACCTGGGAGAATGGGCCGGCGAAACGCATCGAATTGCAGGCGATCCCGCTGATGAGTTTATTGCGCCAAGCCAGGGTAGTGACAAGGATAACTATTAGTCTAGTCGTCGAATATTGCATCGTGGAAGTAGCATACACATAATGCACACTATCTCCCTTGATGTTGACACCGGACTGTTGATACCGGAATGTTGATACTGAAAAAACCGTAGCACTGGAAAAACGTCACTAACCGATAACGACAATACCTGTAAATTTCACCTCCCGAATATCACACCGAATACTGCCAAAGCCCGCTGATAGCGGCAATACCCTGCGCCCCTAACGACGTCGATGCACTCAGTTGCACGGAAGTCATCCCCCCCAAGGCATAAACCGGGATACATGACCGCTGAACCAGACGGCCAAAACCAGCCCACCCCAACACCGAGGCACCGGGATGACTGCCCGTGGCAAGAACCGGCCCCAATACCAAAAAGTTAGCACCAACCTTAATTGCTTGACAAATTTCAGCCTCATTATGACAGGAAGCACCCAACCAAAGCTGTGTCGATAAGGGGCGACGATGCAACGCCATTAAACGTCCACTGGTCAAATGTATGCCATCTGCACCAACATCGGTGGCCAGCGCAGGATCTGCATTGAGCATCACGCGAACGCCCTTGGCATGACAAGTCTCAACAACCCGCTCAGCAAGTTGCGCATAATCTAACTCAGATAACTGCTTTGCACGTAGCTGCACCAGGCCAATACCGGGATGTCGATTCAATGTAGCCCGTAACTGATGTAAAAATTCGTGCCAATGGTTACCTGGCTCTGGGGTAATTAAATAATGATCAGGCAATTGCACCGCATCAATAATCGCCTGGTTCGCCGCTGGAAAATCGTATTGGCGCAATTGTGCACATGGCACCCACTGCCAAGCCTGCCCTTCTTTTCCCTCGGCTTGCCCCTCAAATGCGGTAACCAACCAGACGTCTAAAAGAACATTTTTGTCGCCGTAATCATGACGAAGTTTTATCAAAGGCTGTGCACACGTTACCAGCACACCGACTTCTTCCTCTATCTCCCGCCGTAACGCATGCTCCACCGATTCTCCAGGCTCAAGCTTACCACCGGGAAACTCCCATAAACCGCCCTGATGCACATGGTTATGCCGCCGCGTAATCAGCACTCGCTGCGCTTGTATAATAACAGCCACCGCAACATGGACTTCTGATGTCGTCATGATCTCAACTGAATCGTATCTATTTACGTTTGATTAGAAGACGTGGCACTAACCATTGAGCGCCCAAGCGATGCAGGATATTAATGTAGATTGAATTGCTAGGCTAACGGAATGGCTAAGAGCGGTACTCCGCATTAATCTTCACATAATCATACGAAAAATCGCAGGTCCATACACGACTCTCGGCCTCCCCCCTACCTAACTGAACCGTTATTGTTATTTCATCACGATCCATCACTTGCTGGCCGCGAGCTTCTGTGTAATCCCCATCGCGCCTGCCCTGTAAAACAATGCAAACATCATCTAAAAATATATTCAACTGAGTAACATCCAGATCCTGCAAACCGGCACGTCCCACCGCAGCCAGTATTCGGCCCCAGTTAGGGTCGCTGGCAAACAATGCCGTTTTCACTAACGGTGAATGGGCAATGGTATAGGCCACTTTCCGACACTCATCTTCTGTTATGCCTTGCTCAACAGCCACGGTCACTAACTTTGTGGCCCCCTCACCATCTTTGACTAACGCTTTAGCCAAAAACTCAAACACGTCTGAGGCCAGCGCAAAAAACTCACGATATTCTTGACTGTGCTTATTGTCGATTAGCGTTAGAGGGGATTGCCCGGTGGCCACCAGCACACAGGCATCATTGGTCGATGTATCGCCATCAACACTGATACGGTTAAAACTTTGCGACACCAGGTCTTCCAGACATTCCTGCAATAACGGGGCAGACACCCCAGCATCCGTTGCCACATAAGACAATAATGTCGCCATATTGGGGCAAATCATCCCAACCCCTTTGGCAATACCCGTCATAGTGATGGTATGCCCGTTAATTTCAGCCTGACGCGTTATGCCTTTCGGCACCGTATCAGTTGTCATAATACTTTTTGCAGCTGTTTGCCAGCCCGATTCGCTTAACGCATTAAAGGCCTCAGGTAACGCATGCGTAATGCTGGCAAGCGGCAAATTTTCGCCAATAACACCGGTTGAAAAAGGCAAAACCTGGCTTGCTTCACAGCCACCCTGCTCACTAACAGCACGGCAACACGCAATAGCATCATTAACGCCCTGATCACCGGTACCTGCGTTAGCATTTCCTGCATTAATGAGTAAATAACGCGGAATTGACTGACCAAGATGGCTCCGAGCGACCACAACGGGAGCGGCACAAAAAGCATTCTGCGTAAAAACGGCCGCCGAAATCGCGGCCTCATGAAGCTGAATTAAAGTTAAGTCATCCCGATGCTTATACTTAATTCCTGCGGCCGCACTCCCCAGGGCCACCCCAGCTACGGGCTGCATAGCCCGCCATTCTTTGTCGATATCGTCTTTCTTCACTGGTTTTTATTTTACGTTATGCACTTGTTACTTTAGGGCGAGCTAATCACAGTTTACCGTGGCACTGCTTAAATTTCTTTCCGGAACCACAAGGACAAGGTTCGTTGCGCCCGACCTTACGTCCATCACGCACAAACGGTCGACGATCATCCTCTTCCTCTGGCGCAGAGGGCGCAGCCATCCCGCCGCCACCACCACCCGCTACCGCCGTTGCCTGTTGGTGTTCATAATTCATGGGGGCCTGTTGTTGACGATGCTGCTCTTCTAGTGCTTCCACGTCTTCCTCTGCACGCACCTGCACCCGCGAAATAACATTAATAACTTCGTGTTTAATTCGATCCAACATTTGCGTAAACAGCTCAAATGCCTCACGCTTGTATTCCTGCTTAGGATTTTTTTGCGCATAACCGCGCAAATGAATCCCCTGCCGTAAATGATCCATAGAACTCAGGTGATCCTTCCACTGGTCGTCCAGCACTTTTAACGTAACCGCCTTCTCGAAGTGGCGCATCACATCCCCACCTGCGGAGGCCTCTTTTTCTTCATAAGCATTTACCAGCACCTGTTCAATTTTCTCACGCAGCGTTTCCTCATGCAGCGCACTGTCGTCTTCCAGCCATTTAGCGATCGGCATACCCATACCGAACTCAGCGTCCAAAGCCTTTTCCAAACCCGGGATATCCCATTGCTCATCCATGCTGTGTGGTGGAATGTAAATATTAATCACTTCATCCACCACATCATGCCGAATGGCATTAACGGTTTCAGAGACATCCTCGGTTTCCATTAATTCGCTGCGTTGCTGATAAACCACTTTACGCTGGTCATTGGCTACATCATCGTATTCGAGCAATTGCTTACGCATATCAAAGTTATGCCCTTCCACTTTACGCTGCGCATTTTCAATCGCTTTGGTCACCCAAGGGTGCTCAATAGCCTCACCCTCCTCCATGCCCAGCTTCTGCATTAAAGCGCCGACACGCTCGGAGGCAAAAATACGCATCAAATTGTCTTGCAATGATAAATAAAAGCGGCTGGAACCGGGATCCCCCTGCCGGCCTGCACGGCCCCTCAATTGATTGTCGATGCGTCGAGACTCATGCCGTTCCGTTCCTACTACATGTAATCCACCGGAGGCAACCACCTCATCATGGCGTTGCTGCCACACCTGAGTCGCTGTCTCGCGCGCCGCGGCATCGCTGGCATCAATAGTTTCGAGCTCCGCATCCAGGTTTCCGCCCAGCACAATATCCGTACCACGACCGGCCATATTGGTAGCAATGGTAACCGCAGCCGGACTACCAGCTTGTGCAATAATTTCGGCTTCACGTTGGTGAAACTTTGCATTGAGTACTTCGTGCTTAATATTTTCTTTATTGAGCAACGCAGACAAATACTCAGAGGTTTCGATCGAAGCGGTGCCCACCAGTACAGGCTGCCTGCGCTCTCGACAATCTTTAATATCGTCCGCAATAGCGTTAAATTTTTCTTCTGGTGTTAAATAAACAAGATCACTGTGATCCAGACGGGATATCGATTGATTTGTGGGGATAACCACCACCTCGAGCGCATAAATTTGCTGAAACTCAAACGCTTCAGTATCCGCTGTGCCGGTCATGCCCGCCAGTTTTTTATACAGCCGGAAATAGTTCTGAAACGTAATGGACGCCAGGGTCTGGTTTTCATTCTGAATACTCACCCCTTCCTTCGCCTCAACCGCCTGATGTAAACCATCCGACCAACGCCGCCCCGGCATGGTGCGGCCGGTAAATTCATCGACAATAACTACCTCGTCATTGGCGACGATATAGTCCACATCTTTTTGAAATAAAGAATGGGCTCGCAGAGCGGCATTTAAATGGTGCATCAGTTTGATGTTAGTGGCGTCGTAAAGACTCTCCCCCTCTAACAACAAACCAGCCTCGGTCATCAGCTCTTCAACTTTTTGGTGACCGTTTTCCGTTAAATAAGCCTGCTTGGATTTCTCTTCAACATAATAATCACCATCGCCGACCTTTTCGCTTTCCTGGCGAACCAATTTGGGGATAAATTCGTTTATACCAGAATATAGCTCAGAGCTACCTTCAGTAGGGCCGGATATAATCAGCGGGGTACGGGCCTCATCGATAAGGATAGAATCCACCTCATCCACTATCGCGTAATTCAGCTCCCGTTGCACCTTGTCTTCGACGCTAAATGCCATATTATCGCGCAAATAATCGAAACCGAACTCATTATTTGTACCATAGGTAATATCAGCTGCATACGCGGCCCGCTTGGCGTCATGATCCTGGCCGGACAAAATAACACCGACCTCCATACCCAGGAAACCATACAATTTCCCCATCCACTCAGAATCGCGTGAAGCCAGGTAGTCGTTCACCGTAACAACATGCACACCTTTGCCTTCCAGCGCGTTAAGATAAACCGCCAGCGTTGCAACCAGCGTTTTGCCTTCTCCAGTGCGCATTTCAGCAATCTTACCTTCATTAAGCACCATGCCACCAATTAACTGCACGTCAAAATGGCGCATATTCATGGCGCGTTTGCCACCCTCACGCACCACGGCAAAGACTTCCGGCAATATGTCAGATAAGGTGCTGCCATCAGCCAACCGCTGACGAAACTCGACGGTTTTTGCTTTTAATTGCTCGTCCGTCAACGCAACCATCTCAGCCTCAAAAGCCGAAATTTTTGCAACCTCTTTATTCATTAGTTTAAGCAACCGCTCATTGCGGCTACCGAATACTTTACTGAGTAAGCGACTGACCATTTGAACCCACTAGTTTCTACAGGATTAAATGTGCGAGGTTATCTCCTACGCACAATGATTATTTAAAATAGAATGCTATTTAAACAGATGTTATCAGCAAAAGTTGCAAATAATTGTTGCAAACCCTTGCCATCAACAAAGAACTGAACAAAAAACACACAGAAAAACACTTTTCCCGTGACTTTCTATCCGAAAAAGTGAGGATTATAACGGGGATAGCGTCAAGATAGAATTGTTAAGTCATGCAGATGCTTAATTTTTTGTCTATTTCTTTGCGGTACGAATATATTGCATTGGATCTACGGCCTTCCCTTCGCGCCAAACTTCAAAATGAACATGCGGACCCGTAGAGCGTCCTGTAGACCCCATCAGCGCCACAACTTGTCCTTTGTCCACCTTTTCCCCCACCTTGACCAAAACCTTCTGAGCATGACCATAACGCGTCGCATAACCATTGCCGTGATTTACCTCCACCAGATTCCCATAACCGTAACGCTTACCTGCCCAGGTAACCACTCCCGAGGCAACAGAAACGATATCACTCCCCATTTTTCCTGCAAAATCAACACCCTTATGGTGCTCTTTATGCCCGGTAAACGGGTCAGTCCGCATACCAAAAAACGACGATGTCCAGCCTTTATTAATGGGCCGCCCCTCAGGCATCACCTCATCCTGCAAACCTTGATTCATCAACATGGTTTCCAACAAGTCCAATTGCTGAGCCCGGTCATCCAACTGCTCAGACAGCGTATTAAGAGATTTCATAAAGCCCGGTAGCTCCGCATCACTATCATCAACAAGGCTATTCGCCGGCCCGCCAACCGCCGGTTGCGAAGAAAAATCAAACTCCCCCTGGTCCAACTCAGCAATTTCTGTCAAACGACTGCCTAATGCATCTAAGCGAATCACATGAGCCTGGAGTCGAGCCAAACGCCTGGAAAGGCCATTTATGTTCTCCGCCGCGTTACGTGTTGCAATCGCAATTTGTTGGCGCTGTTCTGACATTTCATTTTCCCAGCCATCCAACAACGCCCAGGGGCCCGGGTCAGACTCTTTTTTACCCAGAAAATACCCTCCAACCAAAAGCGCTACCGGCACCACCACAAGCGCAACAGCCAGTCCCCACATTACCTTGTGCGAGAACCGGTAAGCACTCGATTTTCTGTTACTTTTTGGAATAAATATAATATTCATTAACACCAACCACTACATTATCTACTAACACTAAAGGAGTTTTTACTTTATCGGCAGTCCAACATTGCCGCACAATCACCGACGACGTCACCAACAAACGTTCACTAAAAACGATCCATCACAGCATATACGGTTTGTTGGACCTGCCTGTTCGCGAACTTGTTCACAATTCATACGACAGATATTGTTATTATTTTTGAAATAGAAGCCAATAGACACTTTACCGTCAGGGGCCATATCTCTTACACTGGACTCCACACTGACCAACTGCCACGCATAAACGTATCGAAATGAGTACCGCTAAATCAGTCAATCAAATTCTTAGCAAGCCAGGTTCCGGCCTGGACACTATTGTGGCGCGAGCCGCGCAACTACGACAGCTAACACACATGATCCAGCAATTGCTCGATGCACCAATGAACCAGCATGTATATGTCGCAAATGTACGTGACAACACCTTGGTAATTGGCACAGATTCATCGGTTTGGCACACGCGCATCAAATATCTTGCGCCGATGATATTGGAACACATTAAGCAAAAACCGGGCCTTCAACGTCTGAATGCCATTGAATTTCGAGTACAGCCCTTTACCGCGGACTTTCACACAAAGACGCCCGACTCCTCGCAGGACACAGATAATCCCCAGAACACAGGCGCATCGCCAACCCACGATTACCGTTGACTCCCAACCTAGCCGCAAACCGGCAACTGCATGCCATATTGTTATCCTGTTAAGACACGGGTAACCACCAGCCCATTAGATTTGACACGAACGGCGACAAAACGCACCCCTTCATCTCATTACATCGTTCAAAACAGGAAAAACTTTACTATTTACAAGCTATAACCCGGTTTTGCTAATGAATGTCAAGGCGTACACGCCTGTGCCACAGCATCAAACCAAGTCGAGTAATGGGAGATTTTAAACGTATTGTCGCTGACGCAAAGAAATAACCGCTTTCAGGTGGCTAATATCGGTTGGGTAAATGAAATGGGAGAATGGTTAATATCATCAAAGATAGCTGTTTCCCAGGCATCCTCGTTGGCAAGAAGCTCTCTCAGCAGGCGGTTATTAAGGGCATGGCCCGACTTACAACCACTGAATTCACCGATCAGGCTGCAACCGAGCAGGTACAAATCACCAATGGCATCCAGTACCTTGTGTTTAATAAATTCATCTTCATAGCGAAGACCGTCTTCGTTCAAGACACGATAATCATCCATCACAATGGCGTTATCCAAACTGCCCCCCAAAGCCAGATCGTTTTCTCGTAACTGCTCAATATCCCTCATAAAACCAAAGGTACGTGCGCGGCTAACCTCTTTCACAAACGACGTGCTTGAAAAATCCACGCTGGTAGACTTGGAACGATTACGAAACACAGGGTGCTCAAAATCAATTTGAAATGACACCTTAAATCCCTCAAAGGGATCGAAACGAGCCCACTTATCACCGTCTTCAACGATGACAGGCCGCTTGATGCGAATAAATTTTTTCGGCGCATTTTGCTCTTCAATGCCAGCAGATTGCACAAGAAAAACAAATGGTCCGGCGCTACCATCCATGATAGGTACCTCAGGGGCACTCAGGTCGATGTACGCGTTATCAATACCCAGCCCAGCAAATGCAGACAACAAATGCTCAACCGTGGAAACCCGCACGTCGCCTTTAACCAGCGTTGTCGATAAGCGAGTATCGCCAACATTTTCGGGCTTGGCCTGAATTTCAACCGGCACCTCAAGATCCACGCGCCGGAATACAATGCCAGTGTCCACAGCAGCAGGGCGAAGCGTTAAATAAACCTTCTTCCCCGTATGCAAACCGATGCCGGTTGCACGAATTACATTTTTTAAAGTCCGTTGTCTAATCATCAAACCAGATCTAATAAAATAAGATGTATCCTGGGCATTACCATAAATACATATTTTACTGCTATTTATCAATAACTTAGGCTAATCATTTAGATGATAAACCACATAAAGAATAAACAAATAGGCCCTGAATAATAAAACCGTATACGTAGCACCATGATTTAGCTGAAATCGTTGTAGCTGAAATCGTTGCTTACTTGAAACCAAAGCAAGCATGAGTGATTGATCGGAGCCTGGCAGGCCCAGGAAAAGCGCTCAGTGAAGAACTAACCCACACCAACTACTCTGCCGCCTGGGAGTATGCGCAGGACACAAGGCCAATACACCCTCATGCCGGATGAGGGATAATAGCACAGGCCCTAAGCAATGCCTAGTGAACAAGTCCCCATTTCCAGATATCACCCCGTTCTTCGCTGAAACTTCGGGTAATATCGGATAACGAGCCGGAACTTGCGTAAACTCATCGGCCAATGAGCGCCTGATTTAACCTCCGTGGTTTAGCAAGCTTGGTAACCGGCGATACTACGAAAATCGCGATTTATTAACACTTTCATTAGCGCCATAACCAGCACTAATCCGCTTGCCGGCGTAAAAACGCTGGAATATCATAATAGTCCATATTATTTTCTTCCTGCGAGACATAATCGCTGCTACTAGCCCGTTGTCGTATGACCGCAGGTTGCTTCAGTTTGTCATAATCCACATTACCATCCGACCCTTTGGCTGCCACCAACGTAATGGGTTTTTCTTTAGGACGAACAGCATCACCCAATCCTGTTGCCACCACCGTGACACGCAGTTCATCACTCATCTCAGGGTCAATCACGGTACCGACAACCACGGTCGCATTTTCGGAAGCAAATGCTTTGATGGTATTGCCCACTTCCTCGAATTCACCGATAGCCATATCCATACCAGCCGTGATATTCACCAAAATACCCTTCGCTCCAGCCAAGTCGATATTTTCCAATAAGGGACTAGCCACCGCCGCTTCTGCCGCCTCTTGTGCCCGACTATCCCCTTTTGCAATCCCTGACCCCATCATTGCCATACCCATTTCAGACATGACGGTTTTAACATCAGCAAAATCCACGTTGATCAAACCAGGGCGGGTAATCAATTCTGCAATCCCCTGAACGGCTCCTGACAACACATCATTCGCCGCTTTGAAAGCATCCAGCAAACTGACACTCTTTCCCAACACCGACAATAATTTTTCGTTAGGGATGGTAATCAAAGAGTCAACATATTCGGTAAGATGCCGAGTACCTTCCTCAGCAACCTGCATACGTTTTTTGCCTTCAAACGGAAATGGCTTGGTAATAACGGCAACCGTTAGTATCCCAAGATCCTTGGCGATCTGGGCCACAACAGGAGCACCACCGGTTCCCGTTCCGCCGCCCATCCCCGCAGTGATAAAAACCATATCCGCACCTTGAATGACTTCCACGATACGTTCGCGATCCTCCAACGCCGCTTGACGACCCAAATCAGGGTTAGCACCAGCCCCCAAACCCTTGGTTATATTGGAACCCAATTGCAATACTGTTTTAGCCGACGTATTTTTTAGCGCCTGAGCATCAGTATTAGCGCAAATAAAATCAACACCATCGATATTCTGCGCCACCATGTGCTCCACGGCATTACCACCACCACCGCCAACACCAACAACTTTTATAACGGCACCTTGCGTATATGCATCCATCAGTTCGAACATGTCTTTCACTCCTATGGTTTATTCACCAGTACGGTTTATCACCAAATTATTGTTTACTATTAAATTAGGCTGCTAAATTAAGCAACCAAATTCAGTCACTAAATTACATTTATTCAATTACGGTATTCAATTACGGTATTAAAGTACGGTATTAAAGTACGTTACTTAGGTACGCCACCAAATCAAATTACTGAAATAATCTACTGGAAAATTACCAGTTCACCACACTAAAAATTACCTTGAAACCAGCTCTTCATACGTTCCCACAAGCTCTTTGCTCCCCACTCTGCCTCCCTTGCCCGCCGGCCTTCTTTATTCTGATGACTGCCATAAATCAACAACCCTACCCCTGTTGCATAAATAGGGTTTCGCACCACATCGACCAAACCGCTGACATTCCCTGGCATACCAAGGCGCACCGGAACATGAAATACCTCCTCAGCCAATTCAATAACACCTTCCATCTTTGCGCAACCACCGGTTAATACCACACCAGCAGCACAAAGATCTTCAAATCCACTGCGGCGCAACTCATTTAACACCAAGGTTAACAACTCCTCATAACGAGGCTCCACAACTTCAGCAAGCGTTTGCCTCGCCAAACGGCGGGGCGCTCTGTCGCCGACACTGGGCACCTCGATAGTCTCTTCAGGGCTGGCCAATTGGGTCAACGCGCAGGCATACTTTTTCTTAATCTCCTCCGCATACTGCGTGGGCGTGCGTAAAGCGACGGCAATATCATTCGTAATCTGATCGCCCGCGATAGGAATCACCGCCGTATGACGAATTGAGCCTTCAGTAAATACAGCAATATCCGTGGTTCCTCCACCGATATCCACTAGGCAGACGCCTAATTCTTTTTCATCTTCCGTCAGTACCGCATAACTGGATGCCAGTTGCTCCAAAATAATATCATCCACTTCCAGACCACAACGCCTGACGCATTTCACAATATTTTGTGCCGCACTTACCGCACCGGTGACCAAATGGACCTTAGCCTCCAAACGCACCCCGCACATCCCCACCGGTTCATGCACGCCATCCTGGTTGTCCACAATGAACTCCTGGGGCAATACATGCAGCATTTTTTGGTCGGCCGGTATCGCCACCGCACGCGCGGCATCAATAACACGATCCACATCGGCCTGCATGACTTCCTTATCACGGATAGCAACGATTCCATGAGAATTCAAACTACGTATATGACTTCCTGCAATGCCGGCATAAACCGAGTCAATTTGGCAGCCCGCCATGAGTTCCGCCTCTTCCACCGCCCTTTGTATCGACTGCGTAGTAGACTCAATGTTAACAACCACTCCTTTTTTCAGCCCTTTGGACGGGTGAGACCCAATCCCAATGATTTCTATTTCCCCATCCGAACCTATATCAGCCACGATGGCGGCTATCTTTGAGGTTCCAATATCCAGCCCTACAATTAATTTTTGATCCAAGCGCTTCGCCATATAATTATCCCTGCGCGTATCCCCACACTAACCGCGCTATTTTTTTGTTACTTATTTCCGTTGCTGGAACTGATTCACTTTCTTGTGAAGCTGTTTGTGATTTCCAACGCACGGCAAGCCCATTGGTATAACGCAAATCCACTACACTAATGCGGTCCACATTAGGCGCCAACGCTAGGCGATAAGCCTGAATAAAGCGCGACAACTCCGCACCACTCTCCAGCTCATCACGCACACGCCCCATTAACAAACGCATACCGTTATTCAGCGTAATATCCATTGCACGTCTGTCATTAATCTGAATTTGGCTGATATGCAAGCCTTGTTCAATCAACATTTCCTGCAATGCTAAATAGTGTCGCATTAAAACCGAGTGGGAGCCGGCAGGCCCAACCACTCTAACCATATTAGCTGGCACGCCTTCCGCCATCGGGTGAAATATTTCACTATCAACATTAATCAGCTGTTCACTGTTCCAGACGGCCACCGGCTTTTGCTCGTTGACAACCACTTGCAATACATCCGGCCAGACCCGCCGAACCGACACCGATCTTATCCATGCCTGCTGCTCAAGTATCTGCTTCAACATTTTCACATCCAGACTGAAAAACCCGCCATCCATTGCCCCCAAGATCAGCTGATCCAGCTTGTCTTTTTGCATCCACTGCAAATCACCAAACACCTGAATGGTTCGAAAACGCAAGGTATCCGGTTGATAGAGCTTTAACAGGCACAAGCCCACCACCACAACTGCAAACAGGGGTATTCCAGCCATCAACAACTGCCCGGTCGACCAACGTACCAACAGCGACCCCGAATCACGATGATTGCCTTTCGTCGGCACTTTGCGCTTTGCTGCACTCATATTGACGTTGGCGACCAATAATTAGTTACTAAAACGTTATTCACTTAATGTTTCCTGCAAAATCTCAACAATCAATGCGTCAAATGTCATTCCTGCCGCCTTGGCAGCCATCGGCACCAAGCTGTGATCAGTTAAACCAGGCACCATATTCACTTCAATCAAATGAGGCTCCCCTGCTGAATCACACAACAAGTCAACGCGCCCCCAACCCGATGCGCCAACACCGTTAAAAGCCGCTAATGCCAGCTGCTGCAACGCTTGCTCCCGGGAGGATGACAAGCCACATGGAACATGATATCCGGTGGTATCCACCACGTACTTCGCATCATAATCATAAAAATCATGAACTGTCTCCAGCCGTATCACCGGCAACGCCCGCCCGCCCACTACAGCAACGGTGTATTCCAAACCCGTAATCCACTGTTCCGCAAATACCTCATCATCATATTTTACTGCGGCCTGGTAAGCAGCAGACAACTGCTCAGCCTGGTTGACTTTGGTCATGCCAATGCTTGAGCCTTCATGCGCCGGCTTTACCATCAACGGCAAACCATACTGCTGCACCACTGCATCGCTGTCAGTGTCAGCTTTCAACACGGTAAACCCCGGCGTCGGCAAGCCTTGTCCTAACCAAACCTGCTTGGTCCGCAATTTGTCCATTGCAAGCGCTGATGCCATAACGCCACTACCGGTATAAGGAATCCCCAATAGCTCCAATGCACCCTGCATGGTACCGTCTTCACCTCCACGGCCATGTAGCGCAATGAAAACACGGTCATAATCACCCTGAACCAGCACCGCAAGAATATCCTCACCCACATCAATACCGTGTACATCAACAGCCTGGCGCTGTAGCGCCGCAATGACGGCTTTACCACTATTAAGCGAAACATCCCGTTCTGCAGACAGCCCGCCCATCAGTACGGCCACTTTTCCGAATACCGCTGGATCAATAGAATCAGTCACGTTAGAGCCTCCCCTACTATCCTTACCTCACGTTGTAACGTTACGCCTTGTTCCTGTTCAACGACCAAGGCCACACGATTGATTAACCGCTCGATATCAGCAGCCGTCGCATCCCCCATGTTAACAATAAAATTAGCATGTTTATCTGACACACAGGCCCCGCCTTCGCAACGACCTTTTAAGCCACAAGCCTCAATCAAACGTGCCGAATAATCCCCTTCGGGATTTCTAAATACCGACCCCGCATTGGGTTGCTGTATCGGCTGGGTATCACTACGCCGGTTTAAATACTGCTTTATTGTTGCCAATGATGCTGCCGCATCGCCGGGCTGCATTGTGAGCTCTGCGGCCACAAACCATTCGCCTTCCGGGCCATGCACACTACGATAACCAATAGTAAAGTCATCCGGCATACGTCGCTGGACATAACCGTCACGCGTGATTGTTTCAAGCGCAGTAACAATGTCCCAGGTCTCACCGCCAAAGGCACCCGCATTCATAGCTAATGCTCCGCCCATGGTCCCCGGAATGCCTGCGAGAAATTCAGCATTTTTTAATGACTGCCGCGCCGCAAAACGCGCCACCTTTGCGCACGCCACGCCGGATTCCACACGAATGGTATTGCCATCCCCTTTTTGCAGACCGTTCAAAGCACCACTGGTAGCGATCACCGAACCACGGATTCCACCATCACGCACCAATAAATTACTGCCCAGCCCTACCCACGTAATGTCATCAGTCACGGCTAATTGCGACAGATAGTTAGCCAGATCATCAATGTCCGCTGGCTGGTAATAACAGTCTGCGGCACCACCAACTCGCCAGGAGGTGTGCTTGCTCATGGCTTCGTTGTAGCGTAATGTGCCACGCAATGGGCGCAAACTTTTTATGGCCATCATATTATTGCCGCCATGATATCAGCATCACGGTTGCACCCTGGTTAATTGTTCCGCAAGCGTTGCAGCAACACTGCCAATACTTCCGGCTCCCGAGGTTATCAGAATGTCATTATCTCTTAATACCCCCTGAAGCACACCGGCCAGCCCCTCTACCTCTTCGACAAAAATAGGTTCAACATGGCCGCGCACTCGTATCGCCCGACTCAATGAGCGCCCATCGGCACCCGCAATAGGTAGCTCTCCGGCGGCAAACACTTCGTTCAGTAACAACACATCCACGTCGGATAATACCTGTGCAAAATCTTCAAATAAGTCCCGAGTCCGCGAATACCGGTGCGGCTGGAAGGCCATCACCAGGCGGCGCTGTGGCCAGCTTTGCCGAATCGCATCAATCGTAGCCGCCAACTCTTTCGGGTGATGGCCATAATCATCGATAAACAGCACAGAGCCACTCGCTAAAGATAGTTCACCATGCACTTCAAAGCGTCGGGCAATACCTTGGAAATTATGTAACCCCCGCTGTATTGCTTCGTTGTCAACACCACATTCGCGAGCAACCGCAATGGCTGCCAGGGCATTTAACACATTATGATGCCCCGGCATATTTAAGCTGATATCCAAAAATTCATCGGTCTTTCCCACACCTCGAAAAGCAACCGTAAACTGACATTTCGCATTATATTGTTTTATGTTGCGGGCCTGTAAATCCGCTTCTTCGCTAATGCCATACGTAATTACCGGCTTTGTCACTTCTTCTAAAATTTCGCGCACACCAGGATCATCCGCGCACATTACGGCCAGACCATAAAACGGCAATTGATGTAAAAAGTCGACAAATGTACGCCGTAGGCTTTGATAATCACCGCCATAGGTATCCATATGGTCTGCGTCAATATTTGTCACCACGGCAGTCATGGGTTGCAAGTACAAAAATGATGCGTCGCTTTCATCGGCCTCGGCTACGAAATAACGACTTGCCCCCAGGCGCGCATTGGAACTGGCGCTATTAAGCTTGCCACCAATCACAAAGGTTGGATCTACACCGCCTTCAGCCAGCACACTGGCAATTAAACTCGTGGTTGTAGTTTTACCATGAGTTCCTGCAACCGCGATTCCATGGCGAAAGCGCATTAATTCGGCCAGCATTTCTGCACGGCGTACAACCGGAATACGCAATGCTTTTGCCTCACGCATTTCAATATTGTCATCACTCACTGCAGTGGAATACACCACCGCATTGCAATTTCTAACATTTTCCGCTTCGTGCTGCGGATAAATAACCACACCCAGACTTTTCAAGCGAAGGGTCGCCGCATTTTCCTTAATATCGGTCCCCGAAACCTCATACCCCAGGTTGACCAGCACCTCTGCAATCCCACTCATGCCCGAGCCACCGATACCAATCAAATGAATCCGCTTAATGCGGCTCATTCCAGATTCTTGATTTTTTTCGATCACGATTTTCATTTCATGGTAACCATTAAGCGTTTGCTGCCGCCAAACAACGATTAGCAACTCTTTTTGTCGCATCAGGCAACGCCAGCGCTCGCGCTGCCAGCGCCATTTTTTGCAAAGTGTCCCGATTCAATGCTTTTAACAACTCACGTAACTTTTCAACACTCAAATCATGTTGTTGCACCAACACCGCTGCATTGTTATTAGATAAGTAACGTGCATTTGCAGTCTGATGATCATCCACCGCAAAGGGGTACGGCACTAAAATCGAAGCAATGCCAGCAATAGCCAGTTCTGCCACTGTCATCGCGCCGGCACGGCATATCACCAGGTCAGCCCAACGATACGCGTCGCCCATATTATCGATAAACGGCACTACACGAGCTTCCACACCACACTCGTCGTAAATGGCTTTTGCTGCATCAATATTTTTTTTACCCGTCTGATGCCAGACCTGCGGCCGATCACGTTCAGGAAACACCGTTAATGCCCTGGGTACCACATCGTTAAGCGCCTGGGCTCCCAGGCTTCCACCAACGATCAGCAGATGCAGTTTTTCATCATTATTGGCGAGATCGGCGTTTCCAACTGAACCGCTTGCACTTGAACCGCCTGTAACTGCAGACGTAGTAACCGAGGCAACGTTAGTCTTAAACAAGTCGGCAATATCCTCGCGCACAGGGTTACCCGTATGAACCGCCTTACCCGGCGCAATGGAGTCAGGAAATGCCTCCATAACGATGCTGGCCAGTGGCACAAGCAACCGATTAGTAAGGCCTGAAATAGCATTTTGCTCGTGAATCAGCAGAGGTTTACGCAATAACCAGGCCGCAAGCCCACCAGGACCTGTCACAAATCCACCCATCCCCAACACAGCGGCAGGCTTTACCCGGCGCATAATGGATAAGCCCTGCCATAATGCATACAATAATTTAAACGGAGCCATCAGCCATCCGAAAACACCCTTACCTCGCAGCCCACTGACATTAATAAAAAAAATATCAATATTTGCACGCGGCACAACATCAGCTTCCAGTCCCTTCCTAGTCCCCAGCCAAACCACGTCAACACCCTGAGCACGCAGCTCATCGGCAACCGCCAATGCAGGGAACACATGCCCCCCTGTACCACCCGCCATAATCAACACCTTGACGGTATCAACGCCGCCGCTTTTAGCTGCGCTGTTATCGACCGGTCCACTGTCTGCGGATCCGTTATTGTTGGAATGATTGTTGTTGAAACTATTGTTGTTTAAACCACGGTTGTTTGAACCACGGTTGCTTGAACCATTGGCCACAGAATCATTGCTGATGGAACCAACGGTCATGGAATCAACGCCCGCGAAACTCCCATCAGAGACATTCATAGCAAGCATCATTTTCTTTTGTGCGCCTTTCGGTGTTCGCCAGGTGATGCCGTATCAAGCGGTGGATACTCACTGGAAATACGTAACAATAAAACGCACGCCAGACAAGTGGCGACCATGCTACTACCACCATAACTCATCAGCGGTAGGGTAAGCCCTTTGGTCGGCAAAACTCCCATATTTACGCCAATGTTGATAAATGCCTGAAAGCCGAGTAACAAACCCAAGCCAAATGCCAGATAACCGGCAAAATACTCGTTTTGACTCAACGCAATATGGCCAATCCGCAGCGCGCGAAATACAATAATAACGAACAGTGCAATAACAACTAATCCGCCAATTAACCCCAACTCTTCTGATATTACCGCAAACAAAAAATCAGTATGGGCTTCAGGCAAATAAAACAGTTTTTGCACGCTACCGCCAATACCAACCCCCAGCCACTCACCACGTCCAAATGCAATCAATGCCTGAGTTAACTGAAAACCGCTATTAAACGGGTCGGCCCATGGGTTTAAGAACGACGTTAACCGTTCGACACGGTACGGAGACGAATACGCCAACACTCCCAACGCCATGGTCATAACCATCATTAAGACGCCAAATTGCCACAGCCTTACACCGCCCAAGAACATCATGCTCAATGTTGTTAGCGCAATCACCACGCTGGACCCAAAATCCGGTTCCAATAGCAGCAAAATCCCCACAACAGACAAAATCATCATGGGTTTGAGAAAACCTTTTATCGTGGTACGTACTTCCTCACCACGACGCAACATATAACCTGCTAAAAAAATAACAACAAATAATTTGACCAGTTCAGAGGGTTGAATATTAAACACACCCAGGTCGATCCAACGTAAGCTCCCGTTAACCTCTTTACCCAAAATTAAAACCAGGGCCAGCAACACAACACCAAACATCAACAAATAGGGCCCTGCTTTATTCCAGGCGTTGATGGGCACGTAAAACGCCCCCCAACTAATCAATAACGCTACTGTAATATAGGCACTTTGACGCCAAATATAATAAAAGGGTTCGTGCAATTGCCGTTCAGCAACCGAAATAGAGGCAGACCCCATCATCACTAAACCAATACAAAGCAGCATCAGAACGGACCCCAGCAACCAGACATCAACCACCTGCCCAGACTCACCATCGCTCAGTTGTGACACATTATGTTTCATTGCAACATAAGCTCTCATAACGGCAAGTTCCTTACAGCACTAATAAAAACGTCACCCCGATGCTGGTAGTCCTTAAACATATCAAAGCTGGCACACGCGGGAGACAGTATCACGCTGTCCCCATCACTGGATAACGAACAAGCCAGCTTCACCGCTGCCTCCAGCGTATTGGTTAATTCCACTTGCACAACGCCAAATAAAACGTCCTTAATAGCAGGTGCATCTTTTCCAATTAAAATAACCAAATGTACATTATTGGCAATAATGACCTCGCGTAACGGCGTAAAATCCGCACCTTTGCCATCACCGCCAGCAATGAGCACTTTAGAACCCGGCATTCCGATAATGGCGGAAACCGTTGCACCAACGTTGGTACCTTTGGAGTCGTTATACCATTTGACACCATTAATAGTTGCCACCCACTCAGTACGATGAGGCAACCCAGGATACTGCCGTAGCGCAGACAACATAGAATCCTCTGGCAGTTGCAGCGCATCACCCAGCGCCAGTGCAGCCAAGGCATTGGCAATATTGTGCCGCCCGGGCAGTCGCATTTCATCGGCAGGCATCAAATATTGATCACCCTTAGCCAGATACTGACGCCCCTCTTTGCTCAACAAACCAAAATGCTGCGAACCAGGACGCTGCAAACCAGTGTGTAGCGAATCAGTGTGTAGCGAATCAGTGTGTAGCGAACCAGTGTGTAGCGAACCAGTGCGTGGCGAATCAAACGCGACAGTATTCGGTTGGCTTAATCCAAATGAGATAATAACTTCACCCTGCTTCCGAGCGCTCGCAGACATCTCGCCCGCGCTGTTAAGATAATCCTGCAATATACCCATTACGTCAGGATCATCACGATTAACAACTAACGTTGTACAACCGTTATAAATCTTGCGCTTTGCCATTCGATATTCCTGCAAATCACGATAACGGTCCATATGATCAGCGCTGATATTCAACACCACCGCCGCCAAGGCATTTAAATTGGCTGTCGTCTCTAACTGAAAACTCGACAACTCAACAATGTAATACGCCGGTTTTTCTACACTATTTTTTTCTGCCCCGGCATCTGGCAGGGGCGTCGACGATCTGGACAATAAGTCAAGCACTGGAGTACCCAAATTCCCCCCCACCTCGACGTATAAACCAGCCTGCTTTGCCATTTCAGCAAGCATCGTCGTAACGGTACTTTTACCATTGGAGCCAGTAATAGCAACAATGGGCGCATCTGCATAATGTGCAAATAACACAACATCCCCAATAACTTCTGCGCCATTAAGCTTTGCTTTGGCAATAACGGACTCTTTAACAGAAATACCGGGGCTAACAATTATTCTATCCGCCTGCTCAAACACAAAGGGCTCCAGCCCTCCCAGATAACAATCAACGTCAGGGACTAACGTCAGCAACTCCGCCAACGCGGGCGGACTTTGGCGGGTATCCACCACAACAAAAGGCTCGCCGCGCTGCGCCAAAAACCGTGCACACGATAGGCCGGTTTTCCCCAACCCTACAATGACAGTTTTACCTGCAATATCGGTGTCAATCATTGACCTGTTTGCTACTTTCACGGGTAAATGCTCATTACTTGGCACTCATTGATCTCAACGGTAGTAAAATCGTTATCGTATCTTGAGGCTCGCAAGCCCTACCAGGGTAAGAATTACCGTAATAATCCAAAAACGCACGATAACCCGGGGTTCTGGCCAACCCTTTAATTCAAAATGGTGGTGCAACGGTGCCATTCGGAAAATACGTTTACCGGTTAGTTTAAAGGAGGCAACCTGAATAATGACTGACAGAGTTTCAATCACGAAAACCCCACCCATAATCAATAAGACCAGCTCCTGGCGCACAACCACAGCAATTGCCCCCAAAGCGGCGCCTAATGCTAATGCGCCGACATCCCCCATAAACACCTGGGCAGGATATGCGTTAAACCATAAGAACCCCAGGCCCGCACCAACAATTGCGCCACAAAACACCACCACTTCACCAGCGCCAGGGACAAAGGGTATTCCCAGGTACTCAGAAAATTTAACGTGCCCGGTAAGGTACGCAACAATCCCCAAACCCGCACAGACTAATACCGTAGGTAATACGGCCAACCCGTCCAGGCCATCAGTGAGGTTCACCGCATTGCTAGACCCCACAATCACAAAATAGGTAAATACAATAAAAAACCATCCCATATCGATGGCCACATCCTTAAAAAACGGCACAATCAACGCCGTCTCCATCGGCACAGTTGCCGTCATGTACAAAAATATAGCGGCGCCTAAACCACCCACCGATTGCCAAAAATATTTTTCCCGTGCCTTTAAGCCTTCAGATTGCTTTTTTACCAGCTTACGGTAGTCATCGACCCACCCGATAGCACCAAACAACAGGGTCACCACTAACACCACCCATACCAGGCGATTAGACAAATCGCTCCAGAGCAATGCACTGATCGACACCGCAACAATGATTAGCGCGCCCCCCATAGTGGGCGTTCCCGCTTTAAGCAGGTGAGTTTCCGGGCCATCTTCACGGACATGCTGACCGATTTGATAATGACTCAGCTTTCGAATCATATAGGGACCAACAATGAATGAAATCACCAATGCTGTTAACACGCCCAATATTGCACGCAACGTCAAATACTGAAACACCGCGAAACCGCTGTGTATTTGGGTCAGGTACTCCGTCAGATAAAGCAACATTAAGATTTATCCTCTTCAGCGTAATGCGTTGCTATACTTGATGAATCCAAGCTAAGCGCGTCTACGACACGTTCCATGTGCATCATTCTTGAACCTTTGATTAGTAATGTTACTTTCGCGTGGCCTTGCCCTTGGTTTTCCTGATTGAGGCGTTCTTGACGAGTTACCTGTTGTTGCGACAGTGCCCATTTAGACAGCGCCAATCGCAATGCTTCGATAAGCGGGTCCAGCGAATTAAAGTGAGCGGCGTTATCACCAAAGGCAATCGCGGCCTGCTGACTGAATTCACCCAGAGTAAACAACTTGTCAATCCCTAATGTACGCGCCCGCTCACCGGCCTCGGTGTGCAACTGTGCCGCATCATCACCTAACTCCCCCATATCCCCCAAAACCAAGTATTTACTCCCTGCGCACGCGGCTAATACGTCCAGTCCGGCACGCAGCGAGTTGGGATTTGCGTTATAGGTATCATCAATGATGCGTACTCCATCAACACCGGGCTTGGACTGCAGTCGCCCCGGCACCGACGCTAAACTCTCCAGCCCGGCTTTGATGGTTTCCAACCCCACGTTTGCGCCCAATGCAACCGCGGTCGCAGCAAGTGCATTCATGACATTATGCTCACCAACCAGCTTAATGGCACACGTAAACTGCCCCTGAGGGGTTTTTATTTCAAGTTGGTTACCATCAATATTACCCTGCCACTGACAACTTACCTCGGCCCCAGGCTTTAAACCAAAGGAAATCGTGCGGTACTTCTTCGTGAGGCTACGCCAAAGCGATGCAAATGAGTCATCTGCATTTATAATGGCAACACCATCAGCCACTAACCCCTGGTATATTTCCCCTTTGGCCTTTGCCACGCCTTCCAGTGAACCAAACCCTTCCAAATGAGCTGCCGCCGCATTATTAATAATGGCGACGGTTGGCTTGACGATGTTCGTCAAATAGGCAATTTCTCCCGCGTGATTTGCGCCCATTTCTATCACCGCCGCCTTATGCTGTGCGGATATGCTCAGGACCGTCAGCGGCACACCAATATGATTATTTAAGTTTCCACTGGTAGCCAGGGTATCACCTTGCTGGCTAAAAATAGCCGCCAGCATTTCTTTAACCGTGGTTTTACCGTTACTACCAGTAACAGCAGCAAACGGAATCGCCAGCAACGAGCGCCAATAAGCTGCCAGTCGACCTAACCCAATCAATGAATCATTCACCACCAACTGAGGCAAAGCAATATCGAGTCGACGCTCCACCAGCAATGCTACTGCACCGGCGCTAACAGCATCTTCAACAAAGTCATGTGCATCAAAATTTGGTCCTTTTAGGGCCACAAACAACTGGCCCGCCCCAACGGCTCGGGTGTCCGTAGAAACACCGTCAAATTCAAGGTCAGCACCAACTAATTGCGCGTCAATCTGCGGTGCCACCTGAGATAACAAAAGCTTGCAACCACTCATGATATTTCACTGCCCGGGCGTTGATGCTGCAATAAGTCGTGAACTACTGCCTTATCTCCCACGTAGTCACACTTTTTTGTACCCATTATTTGGTATTTTTCATGTCCTTTACCCGCAATCAATACAATGTCGTGTTTCCCCGCTGCATTAACGGCATACCGTATCGCTGCAACCCGATTTGGGATCAACACAGCCTGCTCTGGCAAAGCAAGGCCTCCAACAATATCAGCAATAATTTTTTCACTTGCCTCAGTGCGTGGGTTATCGTCTGTAATGATAATCTGATCGGCAAATTGCTGGGCAATAGCGCCCATTTCGCCGCGCTTACCCCGGTCGCGATCGCCACCGCAACCAAACACACACCACAGCTTGCCAGGACTTGCTGTGTTCAAGTGCATTCGCAGGGATTGCAAGGCATTTTGCAAGGCATCAGGCGTATGCGCGTAATCCACAACCAATACTTTGCCGTCGCCAGCGTCATTGACACGCTCCATACGACCTTCGATTGTGGTAAGGCGACATAAACGCCGTAGCGCTTCATCGAAACACACCCCCGACACTAATAAGGTACATAACACCGCCAGCAAATTACTCACGTTAAAAAGCCCCAACAACGGCGACTGTACTTCACCGCTGCCCCAGTCGCATCGCACGTTGAACCGAAGTCCTGCAGCGGTATGCTGCACATCCAGTGCTCGCACACTCTTTGGGTCAGCACTGCTCCCTATGCCATAACTCACCACATTGGACACAGTACCGGCATTATCCAGCAACACCATGATATCTCGGCCACAAGCATCGTCAGAATTAATAATTGCCGTCTTAAGCCCTGGCATTTGAAACAAACGGCTCTTCACCGCGGCATAAGTTGCCATATCACCATGATAATCCAGATGATCGCGACTAAGGTTAGTAAAAACTGCCACATCAAAATTAACGCCTGCGACCCGCCCCTGCGTTAATCCATGGGAAGAGACTTCCATTACCAGGTTTTTTGCGCCATTATCTAAGTATTGGCGCATCAATTGGTGCACCGATATCGCATCAGGTGTTGTGTGGGTCGCCTCACTTAACGCGATAACCTGTTCTTCATTGAGCAAACCATTGCCCAGCGTTCCAATAACTGCGGTGGGTGCATCTTTATTAAGTGCTTGAGATAAAAAATGCGCGCAGGAAGTTTTTCCATTGGTTCCGGTAACCCCCACAACATGTAGCTGTCTGGATGGCTCACCATAAAATTTTTCGGCGATAGCACCCAGCTTGTGCGTTAAACCAGGGACTGAAATAACCGGCACCTTTCCCGGATATTGCGGATGTTTGCTAACGAACAAAAGTTCAGGCTCATCCGCGTTACTATCATCAATTTCCCGCACAATCGCACAAGCACCGCGCACCACAGCGTCAGCAGCATAGGTGATTCCATGCTGATGTCCGCCAGCCAACGCAAAAAACACAAACCCGGGCCGCACACCAGCATCACTGATGGAAAGCCCTTTAACTTCCCGATCTTCGGCAATATTGACCGCTGCGACGTCGCGCAACAAATCACGTAGCATCACAATTTCATGCGACACCTTCGCTACCATCATTGCCCATCCCTCAGGTCCACACCATTCAGCTTATCAAGATTCACTGACGCCACTTGAGCGCCGTCCAGTGACGGTAAATCGTCTGGCGGGATATCCAACAAACGCAACGCCCCAGACATCACTTTTGAAAATACCGGTGCCGCCACCGCACCACCGTAATAATCCTCGCCACGAGGCTCATTAACCATCACGACCATGATCAGTCGTGGATCACTTGCCGGAGCCATACCGACAAATACCGACAAGTAACTGTCTTCAATATAACCGCCCGCACCAGACTTTCTCACCGTACCGGTTTTGCCTGCAATTTTATAACCGGCAACGCGTGCCTTCTTACCTGTACCACCTTCCTGCACGACACTTTGCAACATCGTGCGTACTTGCGTTACCGTTCCCGAACTTAGCACAGACTCTGACTTGTAATACAAGCTTTGGTCACGCCGGTGTTGCGATTGGCGTACCATCGTTACCTGCTTTAGTCCGCCATCACCCGCAAAAAGAGTATAAGCTCTTGCCAATTGAAGTGCCGTCACAGATAAACCATAACCAAACGACAATGATGCCCTCTCTATTTTTCGCCAGCTGTAATAGTCTGACAACAACCCCATGGACTCTCCAGGGAAGTTAACACCGGTTGTTTCGCCAAAACCCGCTCCAGCAAAAACATCCCACATCACCCGGGGCTTAATTGACAAAGCAAGTTTGCTCATACCAACATTGCTGGATTTTTTGAGAATCGTGGACACATCAATGGGACCATAATTACGAAAATCACGAATAACATTCGGGCCAATTTTGTACAACCCGGGCGAGGTGTCAACCACAGTCTGCGGCTCAAACTGCCCAGATTCCAGTGCCGCTGCCACGGTAAATGGCTTTACAGTTGAGCCTGGCTCAAACACATCCGTTATCGCACGGTTGCGTAAATGGTCAACCAACAACTCTTCTCTATTATTTGGGTTATAAGCCGGTTGGTTCGCCATTGCCAACACTTCACCGGTGCGCGCATCCAATACAACAGCAGACCCTGCGTCGGCATTATGCCTTTGTACTGCAGCTTTCAGTTCTCGATAAGCTAGATATTGAACACGTCGATCAATCGTTAATACCACGTCATTACCGGGGTGTGGCAACGTTACCTGTTCTACATTTTCCACTATCTGGCCAAGGCGGTCCTTAATAACCCGCTTACTCCCGGGAGTACCGCTCAATTGATCATTCAGGGCCAACTCCACGCCCTCTTGCCCTACATCATCAATATTGGTAAATCCAACAATGTGTGCGGCAACCTCACCGGCAGGGTAATAACGGCGATATTCTTTTGTTAAAAATACGCCGGGAATCCCTAATCCCTTTACACGCTGAGCGATCTCTGGAATCACATGGCGCTTTAAATAAACAAACTCTTTGTCTGCATGACTGGCTACTTGCTGCTTTAGAACATCCAGGTCCAGGTTTAACTCAACGCACAGGCGGGCCCACTCATGCTTAACTTTGGTTAACTCCTGGGGGTTTGCCCAAACCGAATCTACCGGCGTGCTAATTGCCAAAGGCTCACCGTGGCGGTCCAATATCATGCCGCGATCTGCCGGCTCAGTTACCTCCCGCAAATAGCGCGCATCCCCCTGATGTTGCAAAAAATCTTTGCTAACCACGTGTAAATCAATTGCACGCCAAATCAGCAAAAAGGTAACAAAGCTCAACGCCAGTGCAGTAAAAGCCAGGCGTTGCTTGTCTCTCACCTCATATTGGGCACTGTCACTTTGGACCTTGCCAAGGCGTTTCTTTTGCTTTGTTTTCATTTTACTGTTTAAATTAAAATTCACTATTATTCGCCAACAAAATCACCAAAAAACGTCTTATATAAAGGCCTGTTAACCAATATTCATAAACACAATCGACTATCACATATAACCCGCAACTATAGCTAAACCAACTCACCCGCCACATTCTCCCAGCATAATTGCTGCAGATGATGCACCGACCAGCTGGATATTATTACAGTGTTACACCTTCATTATGTGAAGAATTCACAATGTCAAGAATCGCCTTGTTGGTATCACGCAAACACCACACGTCACGCTTATCAATTATTTGCATTCGTGACGCCACGAACGTTACTTTGCGAAAAGCTACTTTACGAAAAAAACTGCCCGAGCGACCAAACCAACTGACTCAGCGTGGCGTAACAATACGCACCGACTCAGCCGACGGTATCATCATCTGCAGTTTCTTTCGCGCCATGTCCTCCACCCTGCCATGGGCCGCCCAGGTAGCCTGTTCCAGTTGCAGCTGTCCCCACTCGGTATCCAATTGCTCATGTTGTTTTTTAAGGGTTTGTAGCGCCACAAATATTTGCCGGCTTTGATGTTTCGCATTAATCACCGCAAGCGCCGTCGCCATCACCATTAGCGCCAACACAAATATCGTCATACTTCGTACACCCAACGCTTTGCTCCTCAATACACTCATACCTTCACCACACCAGCAACAACTAACGCATTTCTGCTACACGTAACACGGAGCTCCTCGCACGAGGGTTACGCTGAAGCTCTTGCTCCGAAGGATACAGCGCTTTCCCTACTGGCTTCAGTTTTGGATCCAATTGCGCTTCAGTTACGGGCAACCCAGCCGGATACCGGTCACCCTTAGACTGGTCGCGGATAAAACGCTTTACGATTCGATCTTCCAATGAATGAAAACTGATCACTGCGATCCGACCACCGGGCTTCAATACATCAGTGACCTGTGATAAATAAACTTGCAAATCCTTCAATTCATTGTTAATTTCAATACGTATCGCCTGAAAGCTGCGGGTTGCCGGATTTTTACCTTTTTCCCATTTGGGATTCGCGTCTGCGACGATTTGAGCTAACTGTTTTGTTGACGTTATTGGGCGCTCGGTTCTGGCATCGACGATTGCCCGGGCAATTCGTCGGGAAAACCGCTCTTCACCGTATTCATACAATACGCGGGCGAGCTCTATTTCTGAAACTCGCGCCAACCACTGCGCAGCACTACCGCCTGAATCCGGGTCCATACGCATATCCAACGCACCATCATGCCTAAAACTGAAACCACGATCGGCATCATCCAGTTGCGGTGATGACACCCCTAAATCAAGCAACAGGCCATCCACTTTCCCCAACCAACCTTGCTCACTCACAAGTTGCTTGAGCATCGCAAAAGAGCCTTGTGCAATAACAACACGCTCATCAGCAGCGCGCTCATCATTAACAAACATTTGTTGCGCAGCACTAATGGCCTCAGGGTCTTTATCCATGACCATTAGTCGCCCTTTCGGGCCCAGCGCCTTCAGTAGTTCGCTGGCATGTCCGCCGCGACCAAAGGTACCGTCGATATAGATGCCATCCCGGTTAATGTTAAGTCCTTTTAACACCTCCTCCAGCAATACTGGTTGATGGCTGAATGATTCCTTGGCCATCCCTATTACAGTGACAGTGACTGCAGTTCATCGGACAAACTGCCTTGCGAGTCTCCGTCGCTTAACCACTCATTCTGACGATCAGTCCAATGCTGTTCGTCCCACAACTCAAATTTGTTACCCACACCAATTAACACGACATGTTTATCCAATTTCGCAAATTCACGCAGCGATGGGGGCAAGAGTAAACGGCCATTTCCGTCCATATCCAACTCTGCCGCATAACCAATAATAAGGCGCTGTAAATCACGCGCTTTGCTGTTCATATTTGACAGCTTCATCACTTTTTGTTGCACCGGACCCCATTCGTGATAGGGATACAGCATTAAGCAAATATCCGGATGTACCGTCACGCTGAACTTCCCCGTTGAACTTTCGTTCAAGTAGGATCGATACCGTGTCGGTATGGCTAACCGACCTTTTGCATCGAGATTGAGCGCTGTATGACCACTTAACAAAATATTTCCTCAAATTGGACACGATAGCCCATCAAAATCCAATAATGCCCACTATTCTCCACATTACTACACTATAGGAATTAACTAGTCCTAGTGTCAAGCCAAAAAACCACGGCTACTAGGTGATTTCTTACTGTTTTCACAATGACTTAACATTTCAACTTCAACGAGTTTGAAGCTAATTGACTGCTGTTTGATCAACTATTCATATGGTTGAATAATATATTTAAAGTAATGCTTTAAGTATTGAGGGTATAACGATGAGGAAAATAGTGGTTGAACAAATAATAAACTAGCGAGGTAAAACGTGAGGCATAATTTGACGAGAAGAACGACAAAAAATCGATAAAACAGGGTGAAATGTAATCTTCGCGGCCAGTGATGGCCAACATTCCCTGTTATTTAACAACAAGGGTACGATTGGGTGGTTAAAAGTGGGAGTCGGTCGATAAGCCGGGTTCTGTCGGGAACAGCCATTCATCTGGATGTACGTCACCGCACACCTCAAGCAACCTACCCGGGAACGAATGCGGACCACACCTGGCGTCGCTTTCCAAAAGGAAAGGCACCTGTTCCCCTATTTGGTCTTGCTCCGAGTGGGGTTTACCCTGCCGTCGAATGTTACCACCGACGCGGTGCGCTCTTACCGCACCATTTCAACCTTACCGGCAACTAATCTCCTTAGAGAATAATCACTTAGGCGGTATATTTTCTGCTGCACTGGCCGTGGGCTCACGCCCCCCAGGCGTTACCTGGCACTCTGTCCTATGGAGCCCGGACTTTCCTCCCTACCTTACAAAAATAAGATAGCGCGACTGCTTAACCAACTCCCACGGCTACGATATAGGAAGTTAAGGATAAAAAACAAGCTACAAATCAAATCTTATTCGGAGAAATTTCCCAATAACGGGTCAGAGCTTCTTGGATTTTAGCGCCAACCCTCGCTGATACAATGGGTTCTTTTTTATACTGGTAATTTGTGAGGCTAAATCCGCCGCTTTCTTAAGCGGCATTTCCTGCATGAGCACGGTCAATAACCGGTCAACCTCTTCGTCACTGTGCAACCTTTCCGGGGCCCCATGCACTAATAATACGATTTCACCTTTTTGTTGGTTTTGATCCTGATCCACCCATTCGATGAGCGCACTAAGTGAATCACGGCGCAGCGTTTCAAAGGTTTTTGTTAACTCCCTCGCCATTACCGCTGGGCGCAGATCGGTAAAAATGCTCGCCATATCACGTAAAGTTGCCAGTACTCGGTGCGGTGCTTCGTAAAAAATCATCGTCCTTGGCTCAGAGGCCAACGCCTCTAATCGATTTAATCGAGCCACTGATTTGGCAGGTAAAAATCCCTCAAAGCAAAAGCGATCCGTGGGTAAGCCCGCGACAGACAAGGCACCAATTAACGCGCTGGGTCCAGGAATCGGAATCACTTTTAACTGATTGCGAATCACTTCATTGACCAGGACATAACCAGGATCACTTACCAATGGCGTCCCCGCATCGGATATAATGGCGATCGATATACCGGCAAATAGTTTTTTTATCAGCTTGGTTGAATTTTCGCGCTCATTGTGGTCATGTAACGTATATGTTTTGGCCTTAATATTGTAATGTTGCAGGAGTTTGGCACTTTGACGGGAATCTTCAACCACAATTAGGTCAACTTGCCGTAAAATTTCTACGGCGCGATAGGTAATATCTTGCAAGTTACCAATAGGAGTAGCAACCACATATAGAACACCATATTCAGCGCTTTGATTCATACAACCGGTCATCCTTCAAATTTATAATCCATTTAATTTTTGTTAATTTAAGATATTGTGTACAAAATGAATACTAACGATATTAGCAACAAATACAAACAGGACATTCACGTTATCATAGCGGGGCTGATCATTAGTCTCGTTCTCACCGCGTGCGGCAGCGTACCTCCTCCCCGCCCAAGCCCGGCGCAGGATACTACAAAAAAATCGCCATTCCCCACGACAGGAGAACCCAGTGTCATCAGCGATATCCCGCTTGAGCCAGCCCCCAGTGAAGCGGAAGCCAAACGAAAATACGAAGACCCGGCCCAGCATTTAATTAAATTTGGGCGTTACCTCGATGCCGCCCTGTTACTTTCAGAGTTGGCCGCGAGCGTGCCGGCGCCACAAAAACAGGAATACCAACTACAAATCACCTCACTTTTACTACAAGGCAACTATTTACTGCAGGCAGAGCAAATTCTTAATGAAATCAACATCTCAAACCTGCCATCTAACTTCCATATCCGCAAAACGCTGTTAGCGGCCCAATTGGAGCTAGCCAACCAACGGCCCGAAACCGCCATAACACTGCTCAGTTCAATTGCCAACACAGTCACCAATGCCCTCCCTAACCTGCAACGCGAATTTTATAACAAGCAAATCGATGCTTATTACGCCCAGGGTGACTATGCCGGATCAGCCGCCGCACGAGCGACACTCAATATTCTGATTACTGACCGAGAGGAAATAGAGGAAAACCAGGAAACCATTTTGCGTGATCTGCAGGAGTTATCGATTTCTGAAATCGCTAACTTAAGTGACCAGCCCTATAATGAGGCTATGCAAGGCTGGATTGCACTTGCCTATATTGCAAAATCCTCACAGGATGAACAACAAATTCGCCAACAAATCGACCAATGGTCAATGCAATACCCTAATCACCGCGTGAATCAATCCATACTGGACACCATTATAGCGCAACAGCCGCAAGCACTGGGACGCCCCGAACAAATTGCACTGATACTGCCGTTTAAAGGCCGCTTTGCAAAAGCGGCAAAAGCGATTCAGGATGGTTTTCTGGCCAGCTATTACAACCAAAAAGATGACGCACATCGCCCCAGGCTGCGCATTTACGACGAAGGCGACAATCCCCAGCAGATAAGCGCCATTTACGAACAGGCGGTAATGGACGGTGCTGAGTTTATTGTAGGCCCCTTAAATAAAGATGCTGTCAACATGCTAGCCCAAAACACAGACCTTAAGGTTCCTTTACTGTCATTAAATTATAGTGAAACCCCTGATTCAGGCAGTAGTAACTTTTTTCAGATGAGCTTGTCACCCGAACAAGAGGCTCGCCAGGTTGCTGAACACGCCTGGCTCGACGGTCATCAAACAGCCGCCGCTATTTTCCCAAAAACAAAATGGGGCGATCGCGTATACATGGCATTTAAAGAGCGTTGGGAAGAATTAGGCGGACAAATGGTTGAGTACCAGACTTACGATGCAAAAAAAAGCGACTACGGTTTACCCATAAAGAAATTACTCAACATTGACGAAAGTGAAAACAGAGCGCGAGACATTAAAAAACTGGCGTCCATGAAATTAGAGTACGAACCGCGCCGCCGCAAAGATGTAGACATGATTTTTATGGCGGCATTTGCCCGACAAGGTCGGCTATTAAGCCCCCAACTGCGCTTTCACCGCGCGACAGACATCCCGGTTTATTCCACATCGCATGTATTTACCGGCAGTTTAAGACCCAATATGGACAGAGATATGAACGGCGTCAAATTCAGCGACATGCCCTGGACGCTCACCGATAAAAGCAGTAACACCCAACTTAAAACGACGATCGAACGCCTTTGGCCAGGGGACAGCAAGCGGTATATGCGTCTCTACGCCCTTGGTATCGATGCATTTAACGCACTCCCTGAACTCAACCGTCTAAGACGAAATCGTTTCTCTTCATTTCAAGGCGAAACCGGCCTGCTCTATTTGGACATTTCAAACCGTTTATTGCGACGTCTGGTCTGGGCTCAGTTTGTAGCAGGCAAGCCCAAGGTATTGGACAAATTTTAGGTGCCAGAACCATGTCCTCAACAACGCGGGAGATCGGCAAGGCATACGAGTCGTTAGCACAACAGTATCTGGAAGTCGAAGGACTGACCTTGATCGAAAAAAATTTCACCTGTAAATTTGGCGAAATTGACTTGGTAATGCAACACGATGACTACTTGGTCTTCGTGGAAGTCCGTTACCGAAAGTCGCTGCGCTTTGGGTCTGGCGCAGACAGCGTCAGTCACACAAAACAATCCAGGCTAATTTCTAGTGCCCAGTATTACCTGCAACGCCACAAAAAATTTGCGCAATGGAATTGTCGCTTTGATGTCCTGTCGATTACGCGACAAAACCAGCAGCCCCAACAGCAACCTGCTATTGAATGGATTCAAAATGCCTTTCAGGCATAAGCAGTTTCCTCCAATGATCAAAACCTACAGACACATGACTATGACGCAATACAGCAGAACTTTTACAATAAAAGCAACAACAAAAATGACAACAAAAATTTTTGCCGCACTTTTGGTAACCATTACCGCGCTGGTAACACTCCAAGGCTGTGCAGCATTAATTGCAGGCGCAGCAGGTGGAACGGCCGCCGCAGCACATGACCGACGGTCTGCCAAAACAATCATTAGCGACGAAACGATCGAAAACAATGCCGTTGACAAGCTTTACAGAGATAGTCAGCTACAAAAAAAAATTCACATTAATGTGACCAGTTATAATCATATTGTATTGCTAACCGGTGAAGTGCTCACAAAAGCCGCGCGTGCAAGGGCTGTTGATATCGTTCGTAACCTGCCAAAAGTGCGCAGAGTACACAACGAACTGGTGGTAGCTGACCTTACCTCACTCAGTTCGCGCACCAACGACACCTGGATCACATCGAAAGTAAAAGCCAATATGATTGCCGCTGAAAACTTGAATTCATCCCGCATTAAAGTCGTTACCGAAAACAGTACTGTGTATCTAATGGGAATAGTAACAGAGGAGGAAGCCAACAAAGCCGTAGATATCGCCCGTAACACCAGCGGCGTAAAGCGTGTCGTCAAATTGCTGGAACACAGCAAACCTACAACACCACTGCAGCAAGTAACCCCTGGTACTACGCCAATATAACCGGGATTTTCTTCCGCAACACGATTTCATCAGGGGACAATTCAGCGGTATAAGCCAACGCTTCAACGCCCGCTTTTACCGCTGAACGCAACAATTGACCGTATTCCTCATCAATTGCATCTGCCGGTTTCATCTCAAACACATCATCGCGGGGTACACAATAAAAAATAACCGCCCGACCACCTTGCTTAACGACCTGAGTTAATTCCCGAAGGTGTTTACTGCCGCGCTTAGTCACCGCATCCGGAAATAAGGCCGTATGAGACTCAACCAGCGTGACGTTTTTCACTTCAACATAACATTTCGCATCAAGAGCTAATGAAACATGCTCATCACAGTTGGCTCCTCCCGGCACAGCAGCAACCGCGTTGCTTAACAATAAGTCAATACGACTGTTTTCCTCACCATATTTCACTTCAGCCCGTAAATTGCCATAACCCTGTAATTCATCAATAACGCCCTGCTCAATCGCTTCTCGAACCAACTGATTGCTCAATAAAGTGTTAATACCAACCAATGTACTACCACTATCTGCGCCGCCACTATCGCTAGACACCTGCACCAGCTCCCAAGTATGGGCATATTTTCGCTTAACATTATTGGAGCGACTTAACCACACCGGACTCCCCGGCTCACTGCAACCGGTCATCGCGCCAGTATTTGCCGTATGAGCGGTTATTACCTCACCTGACGATAATTCTACATCAGCCAAAAAACGTTTGTAACGACGTATAAGGCGGCCGGAAATGAGCGGAGGACTGAATTTCATCGCATTTTAAGTCATTGGGAAATTGTTAAGAGAACGATTATAATCAGGTAAAATTTTGCACTAACCGGGCCTCCTAAACAAGAGTACTGGCCAATAAACAAGAGTGCTAACCAATTTTCTTCAAACAATACGGATCATTCCATGAAAAAAACGATTTTTCACTATGCCAGTCTGCCGTTAATATTGTTCCTATTCGTTGGTTGCGGTGCCAATCCCGTAACCGGTAAAAGAGAATTACAAATCATATCCGAATCACAGGAAGTCTCCATCGGTCAAGAGAACTACCTGCCGTCACAACAATCCCAAGGCGGCATCTATGTCGTCGACAAACAATTAACCACATACGTTAATCAAGTGGGGCAAAAATTGGTAAAGATCAGCGACCGGCCTAACCTGCCTTATGAGTTTGTCGTACTGAATAACTCAGTGCCCAATGCCTGGGCATTACCCGGCGGTAAAATGGCAATAAACCGAGGTTTGTTGCTCGAACTCAGCAATGAAGCCGAGCTTGCTGCCGTGCTGGCCCACGAAATCGTACATGCAGCAGCCCGGCATGGTGCAAAAAACATGGAGCGCGGTATGTTAGTCAATGCAGGCATGGTCGGATTAGGGATCGCAACCAGTGAAAATGACAATGCCGCGTTAATCGTTGGCGCCGCCGCATTAGGCAGCCAGTTAATTGGCCAAAAATACGGCCGAGATGCGGAACTCGAATCTGACGAATTCGGCATGAAATACATGGCAAAAGCGGGGTATAACCCTCGCGCAGCAGTAACCCTGCAAGAAACCTTTGTCCGTTTATCCCAAGGTCGCGAAAGCAACTGGCTTGAAGGACTGTTTGCCAGCCATCCCCCCTCGCAAGAACGCGTGGATACTAATAAAAAAACGGCACAAAAACTCAACCAAAATGGCATGCTAGGAGAAGCAGAATACCAACAGAAGATCGCCCACTTAGTTAAAACCAAACCCGCATACGATGCGTACCAAAATGCCCAACGTGCGCTAAGCAATAATGAACCGGACAAAGCCATGTCCCTCATTAACAAAGCATTGAGCATCGAACCCAAGGAATCGTTATTTCTGGCCTTAAAAGGAGATGTTCACTACAAGAAAAATCAATTCAACGATGCCGAAACCGCGTTTGATACCGCTATAAAATATAACGATACGTTCTTTTTGTTCTACCTGGAGCGGGGCTTAACCCGAGAAAAACTCGGTAAACTGCAAGCAGCGAAAACAGACCTGGAAAAGAGTGTCGGACTATTACCAACGGCACCAGCCTATTATTCACTCGGCAATATAGCCAAGCAAAACAACGACACTGCACAAGCAAAAAAATATTATGAATTAGCTGCAAGCTCAGGCTCGGAAACCGGTAAAAATGCCGCCCTCGCCTTAGCCAAGCTCGACCTACCAACTAACCCTAACACCTATTTTGAGCTAAAGTCCACGGTCAATCAGTCGGGTAATATTGCAATTATTATCACTAACAAATCACCCCTTGCAGTAAAAAATATCCAACTGGACGTTGCGTTGTCATCGCCCGGTTTACGCCCCACACAACAACGCCTTTCCAGCCAAAAAATACTCTCCGCCGGTAAAAGCCTCACCTTAAACACCAACCTGCTCAGTACCGCAATCGGTAAAACCGCGCAACTGAGCGCAACCGTCGTCCGGGCTGAAACCGTGGAATAATGGCCAGGTTTTCACACAAGCACCACTATAAATCGTGTCCATTACGGCGATCACGCCTGCTACAATCACATATTCTCACTAAACTGATCAAAATTCGATCACCCAGCAGTGTCAGCAGCCGCATTTCGCGATAAACTTGTGGCAATTTATAGTTAAATTCAGTTAGTCTACTGTGTTGGGGGCACCGCTAATTAATTACCTACAACCAAATACGACCAAACATAGCGTCAAGAACTAAGGAGCTACCACCAACACGGGTAGCCCTGGCTTGATGACGACGTTATGTCGGTTGAAAACGATGTGCTTAGCCGCTTTTGTCAATACGGCGTGCAAGTACTCCACAGGGTGAAAGTCCCGGTTGGGTTTTCTGAAAAACAATGGGTGACAAAGCATCCTTTCGATTGATGAAAACATCAATATACGGTTGCAGCGGACGCCTCTTCTTTACGTAGCCCGGACTAATTGATACATCAACAGTTGCGACGTTTCTATGGATAGATTTAATTGCAAAATGTCGGTCAAACCGTTTTTTTTAACCACATTGGCGGAGCGACGCCAGCCAAAGCTGACTGCGACGCACACGAAACAGCATCCCCGAATGCCCGCATTGCCTTATGCTTACGATTGCACTTGCATTTACATTCACGACTACATTCACAATGTAGTTCACGATTACGTTTTTGAAAAACGCTATCCATTACTAAACGTTACGTTAGAGCCCCAATGATCGCGTATTCATCACGTAATAATGTCGGCGCGGTGTAACATAAAGCCAGCGTTATTTTCACCAGGAATTAACAACGATTGGATCAAGGAATGAAAGAAGATCTTTTACAAAAAGCCAATTTATCCAGCCATATACTCGACATTATTGGTGCCGTTGTTTTGGTAATGGATAGAGATGGTCACATCGTTCTGTTCAACAAAGCATCTGAATCCATAACCGGTTACACCTTTGAAGAAGTTAAAAACAAATACCCCTGGGATTTGTTTTTGCTCCCTACTGAAAAGCAACGTGTTAAACAAGTTTTCAATCAGTTAACCTCCGGTGACTACCCTAACAATCATACCAATTACTGGTTTACTAAGGACAATGGGCGCCGACTCATTGATTGGTCTAATACCGCGATTGTCGACGATAAAGGCGACGTGGCCTTTATCATTGCCACCGGCATCGATATAACCAAACGAAGAGCCGCCGAAAAAGAAATCGAACGGCATCAGCGAAACCTTGAAAACCTAGTGACAGAACGCACTGCCAGTTTAAATGCTGCCAACGCAAAGTTAGAAAAACTAGCCCGCAAAGACAGCCTTACAGGAGTCTATAATCGGCTGCACTTTAATGAGATGATTGAAACGGAGCTCCGTCGCACCCGAAGAACCAAAGACCCGCTTTCGCTGGTATTGTGTGACGTCGACTACTTCAAAAACTATAATGATTTCTATGGCCATGTCCAAGGGGATAACTGCTTAAAACAAGTAGCATCCGCACTAAGTCAGGGATTCAAACGCGCATCAGATCTTGTCGCCCGCTTTGGCGGTGAAGAATTTGCAATTATTTTACCCGGCACCAATTCAACACGAGCGCTATCCGTCGCAAATGGCTTGTTACAAACAGTGAGGGGGCTCAATATTCCTCATAACTCTTCAGCCATTTCAAAATTTGTGACCATAAGCGTTGGCGTTGCCACCAGCCAACCGGAAGAACTCATGAACAGTAAAGAACTACTCGAACTCGCCGACAAAGAACTATACAAAGCCAAGAAACAGGGGCGCAATAAAGTCCATCAATTTGAGGGGAATTGCATTACTGAAAAAAACAGCTGACAAAAGCAGCCAAAAAAATAGCCTAAGAAAACGGCTAACAAATTACAAAAACAATTGGGTGAACCCGCCCAACCGAACAATCCCCCTTTCAATACTAAGACCTTGGCCACGACGCATTGACCACAACAGCCCTAATCACGCCCACTGTCACGCTTATTACCTGATTTTTTACTGCCAACAGGAAGCTTGTTTAACCTAAACCCCGCCCTTGGAGGATTTGCAGACGGTTCCATGGATGAAACAAAACACCACATAGCTCATTTTTTCGAACCGCCTGACACATCTGGATAAGGGTGTATTTTTCAGTGCATAAGCTGATAATACAGGGAAAATACCCTACCACAGGTGGCCATCCATTTATTGATACGGGATAGGAGATACTGGATAGCGGATACGAGCGGCAATTTGCTCCGTATAATAGGTGAACGTAATACGGATTCAATGCAATAGAAAATGACAGCGGAAACTGCAGCGCACCCGATAAGCGTCTCGACAACACAAAGCCGTTACACATTGAAACAAAAGTCGTACATTAGAACAACAGTTTAGCCTGACACAATCGCTATAATAACCCCATGGACATTTAAACCTAAATTAATTAGTTGAATCTCAGCCATAACGGCTACACTGAAAAAATCCTTTAGATTCTGTGCATTAGAGGTTCGTAGTAGGTTCAATAGATTAATTTAAGTTAAATAATGAAAAATTCATTACAATTATAGCGTTATTGAAGCGAGGTAAAAGGTGTCCCCTAAAGCTTTCGTCCCAGAAACAGGTATCCGAATATTATTGGTAGAAGATGACACCCGACTATCAGCGCTGATTCAGGAGTACTTGCAACAACATACAATGAGTGTCTCTATTGAACACAGAGGAGACATCGCCTGTAAAAGAATCGTATCTGAAAACCCTGATTTAGTCGTGTTGGATTTGATGCTGCCAGGACTTGATGGGTTGGAAATCTGCAAAGCGGTTCGCCCATCCTATTGCGGTCCAATATTGATGTTAACCGCACGTGACGAAGATATCGACCAGGTTGTCGGACTGGAAATCGGGGCCGATGACTATGTTACCAAACCAGTACAACCCAGGGTGCTGTTGGCCCGTATTCGCGCACTATTGCGCCGCTTTCCCCAACACCCCCCCAACAATACATCGCCTGGCAACGCCAGCAATTACAGCGGCAAACAAGATATTATATTTGGTCAGTTCCGAATCAGTACGACCGTACGCGAGGCATGGCTGGACAACGTGGCATTGGAATTAACCACCAACGAGTTTGAACTATTATGGCTATTGGCCAGCCGTGCCGGGGAAATACTGACCCGCGACATGATTTTAGACCGGTTACGTGGTATCGGTTACGATGGTCAGGACCGCTCTGTCGATATTCGCATCTCCCGCTTACGCAAAAAATTAGGCGATGACACTACTCGCCCCTTTCGTATAAAAACAATTCGCGGCCAAGGCTATTTGTTTGTCAAAGAAGCCTGGGAATAAGGAGTATTACATTGGGACGTCTGTTTCTTAAGCTATACTCTATACTTGCCTTCGCCGTGATTATCTACTTTGTGGGGATTGCAAACCTCTCAGGTATTCTCGCCGGCACCCTGGAACGCTACCTTGGCAGTTTATCCAAAGGCACCTTTTATCTTATTGAAAATCGCCTTAGTGAGACCTCCCCCGAACAGTGGCCCGACTTAATGGCTAAACTAAACGAAGGAGGAGGATACCGCCTACGTTTACTTTCAATTGAATCCCTGACCTTACCCCAGCCCCTCATAGACCGCCTAACACGGGGCTCATTCGTAATATCCGATATCCATAACGCCAGCTATAGTTATAAACGTATTAAAAATAGTGAATGGATCTTGGAGTTTCCGTTCGAACAATCAGAATACCAGCACAACCAACGCCTATCCAATGGCACCTTCAATCTGGTTGAAATGAGCCTACGGGACCAACCTCAAAGCGCATGGCCCGGCATCGTCACTGAATTAAACCGTCACTTCAGTTTTTCCGTAACGTTGTTAGAGCAAGAACAACTCACCCTATCCCCATCGCAACAACAAAAACTGGCCACTGGCGAAATAGTCTGGCAGCAAATGGACGATTGTTGTGATGATTTTCTATACCGACACATCAACGATAGCGACTACGCTATCCGAATGGGGCCATTTAATGAGCCAATAACACTCAACTACTTACAAACAATACTGACACTGGTACTCGCCGCGTTGGTGGCACTGGCTGTATTATTCTGGGTTTATCCACTATGGCGAGACCTAAACCGCCTGGAGGCCAACGCCCAAGCATTCGGCCAAGGTGACTTTAGTGCTCGTACCCCCTTGCCACGTCGCTCGGTATTACACCACCTGGCCGAAACCTTTAATGCCATGGCCCAGCGTATCCAACGCCTGATATCCTCCCACAAAGAACTCACAAACGCGGTTTCCCATGAGCTAAGAACCCCCATTGCCCGGCTACGATTTGGTATGGAAATGTTGCAGTCTTCGGCTGACGAAGCATCGCGGACACGCTATCTCGAAAGCATGAATGCCGACATCGACGAACTTGACCACCTGGTAGCCGAATTACTGACCTACGCCCGTTTCGACCGGGACAGACCGGCGCTAACATTCCGCCGCCAAGAAATTACCCCATGGTTGACGGATATCATTCAGCAGGCAAAAATCAGTAAAGACACCGTTGCCATCGAATTCGAAATAGCCGGAACAACACTCAAACACGCCCGTTTCGAACCCCGGTTACTGGCAAGAGCATTAGGCAATCTATTACAAAATGCCAAGCGTTATGCACGAACCCGCGTCAAGGTTATCTTTTCGCAAAACAATGATCACTATCAGGTCAGCGTTGATGATGACGGGCCAGGTATCCCGGACTCCGAACGGGAGAATATTTTCGAAGCATTTAAACGCCTCGATGCGAGCCGCGACCGCGACACCGGCGGCTATGGGTTAGGGTTAGCCATCGTGCAACGTATCAGTCAGTGGCATGGTGGAAACGTACAAGTCACAGACTCACCGTTAGGTGGGGCACGCTTTATTATTCGGTGGCCAGAAGCCTCCCAGCCTCAAGCTAAAAATCAACCTGCGACCAGCCCTGCATCAGCGACCAGGCGCTAAAAGCACACCCGCTTCATGCACCAAGCGTAGGTTCGTTAAGAAAAATAAAATAACAAGTAAAATAACCTGATTATTGCGCAGACCATAACGTACGCAGACAGTAACACCAGCATGGAGAAAGTAGGGGCGCATTCTACCGAAACCCTAAACACCACGGGCACATATTAGCGACCCAGCCAGCGTTACATAAAGATACATTTAAACACACTCTTCCAACAGACTCACCCCGAACACTTCTTTACACTAATCACTTAAAATAATTGAGTACAATCAGTAGATACCGAGAGGAAAGTCGCATGCGCGTCACCATAAAACCCTTATACCCCCTAATTTACTTGCTAACTTACTGGCCAACTTACTTGATAATAATTGCCTTACTGGGGGTGGGAACCGCCCATGCAGACAGCATCACTGTCATTATTAAAGAAAAAGGCAGTGGTATGCCAATAGAAGGGGCAACTGTTGTTATTAACCAAGGTCAGGTTTATGATGAAACCTCCGTAACTGGCCACGTCACGTTTAACGACATTACACGTCCCAGACAACTCAAGGTGTTAGCGCCAGGGTATGTCCCCATAGAACAACCCATTTCAGCAACTCACTTAAAGCCAATCACACTTTATGTAGAGCCCGTCATCATTGAAAGTGAGGGCCTTGAAGTCACGGCGCAACGGTTAACGGAAAAAACCTCAAAACTGGTGCTTTCCGCACGAGAACTGGTTAACGCAGCGGGTAGTGCTGGCGATCCACTTAAGGCCATCACCGCGTTACCCGGCATAATACCCACCGAAGAAGGTTCAGCACAGGTCTATATGCGGGGCAGCAATGGCAACGAAAATATCACCTGGGTCAATCATACGCCAGTAGGTTACCTATATCACTTTGGTGGGTTTCAATCGACGATTAATTCTGCCTTGATCGAAGACATCAATGTATTTCTCGGAGGCTTTCCCGTTGAATACGGCGATGCTCTGGGTGGTGTAGTGGACGCCCGCTTGCGACCACCCAAAAATGACCGCATGCACTACCAGTTCGATCTATCCACCATCGCCAGCTCCTTTTTAGTGGAAGGCCCGGCTGGCGCCGCCGGTGGCGATAGCTTCTTTATTGCCGGGCGGCGCAGTTATCTCGATTTAATATTTTCGCCCAGCGATGCCACTGAAGTGTTTTCTGATGACGATAAGGATGATGATCCTGACCAGATACTCTTGGTTCCTCGCTTCTACGATTTTCAAGCACTTTATCATCATAAACTCAACCGCGGGTACGTCGATAGTTATCTGTTTGCCGCTGGTGATGAACTAGAGATGGAGCTGAGAAGCTCGGCCAAATCCGACCCCCAGCTAGCGGGTAAATTACGGGAAAAGATTCAGTATCAAACCACGGGCTTCACCTGGAAACAACGTTGGAACCAGGCCTGGGACAGCACCACCACAATGGCTTACCTGCGCGAAAAAAGTGCGAATCAGGCGGGGCGTGACGAGTTAGGCGAGCCTTTTTATGCCCGTGTTGAAGAAAATACACTTCACCTGCAACCAGAACTACGTTGGCGCGGCCCCACTGATTCACAAATTAGTATTGGTTTAGCCGGTGGCTACGCCGATATCCCCATCGACCTATACGCCCCCCGGTCCCCAACCGAAGATGACCCTGACTTTGATTTCACGTCACAAAACAAATATCGCGTTAAGAAAAACCTCAGCGCCAGCGAAGCCTCGCCTTACATCAAATATCGCAAACAGTGGACCAACAACCTGACCACCCAGCTTGGTCTACGCCACACCAATATCGAGGTAAGCGGAGGATTTCACGCCCACCAGCTCTCCCCGAGAGCCCGACTGGAATACCCGTTAACCCCCGCTACGTTGTTGACTGCCGCCTGGGGTCAATACATTCAAATGCCCCGGGGTGAAGAAATTGTAGAATCGTTTGGCAACCCATCATTGCTCATGACCGAAGCAGAACATCGAATTCTCGGCATCGAACATCAAATAAACTCGCTCTACAATATCAAAGCAGAGATCTACCACAAACCAATGAAAAACCTTGTTATTGCCCTCGATGAAAATCAGCCGCCAGACAATTACATTAACCGCGGCACTGGCGAAGCCTATGGTTTCGACCTGTTTGTCAAACGTAAACCCGGTCAAGGAAAAATCGGCTGGTTATCACTGTCCTGGGCCAAATCACGCCGCACCAATGAAATTACCAGCATCACCCGTGACTTTTCCGGCGACCAACCGTTTACGCTAACCGCCGTTTGGGGACAACCGTTTAGCGGGAACTGGAAACGTTGGGACTGGAGCATTAAGGCGCAAGCACACTCTGGCACACCCTATACCGCCGTCATAGCACGCCACCGTGAAGACCCGAATAACCCCAATAGCCGCTGGATACCCGAATACGGCAAACACAATGCCGAACGCCTGCCCAATTATTACAAAGTGGACCTGCGCATCGGGCGCGAGGTTTTGTTTAACGAATCCAAGCTGAAATTTTATTTTGATCTGCAAAACATTACCTTCGCCAAAAATATCATAGCGTACGATGAAGGAGACGAATACCAGGATATCGACAATCCGACCGAAGTAACCGGCCTGCCATTTTTTCCGTTTTTTGGCGTGGAAATGGAGTTTTAAGACGATGAATATTCTACAAACATTTATGTCATTAATGAACAGCGGCGGCCCCCTTATGTGGGTAATTTTCAGCGTCGCCTGCATCGCAATGATATTGCTGGTGTGGGAAGCCCTGCACGGATGGATTTTGATAAAAAATGCCCGACGTGACTACCACCACTTACGTTTCAAACCCAACCATTTACCACCACCTAATAATCGTATCAGCCCCATTATGCAATTACTGGCGATGATTAATTGGTCTGAAACACAATCAAAAGAAGCTATTGCCAAAGAGATCAACATACACCTGGCTGAAATCACGCCAAAGATGGAAGGCAGCCTTGCAACGATTGCCATTCTCGGCTCCTTGCTGCCCATGTTGGGCCTTCTGGGAACCGTAACCGGCATGATCAACGTCTTTGAAGCGATTGCACTACACGGTAGTGGCAAACCAAATGAAATGGCGGACGGCATCTCCCAGGCCTTACTGACGACAGCCAGTGGACTAATCATTGCTATTCCGGTGATATTTTTACACCACATCCTGTCACGTCGCGCCAATATCCTGATGGCAATTACTCATCAAACCATTCAGCTCATCCTGCACCGTAACATTAGCGCACTCAAAGAGGCATATACTCATGATAGAGAATGACCCCTGCCCCATGCCTACATTGAACATGGGCGCCCCCGAAATCAGCATGGCACCACTGGTGGATATTGTTTTCCTGTTGTTGATTTTTTTCATGGTGACTACCGTGTTCCCGGAAAATAATGGCTTGCTCATCGAAAAACCCACGTCAGAAAACTCGGCCTCGTTGAGTGACAAACCATTTATTATAAAACTGGACCAACACGGCACAGCGTATGTAAAAAATCAAGCAATGACAACGGAGGATATCGAGCGCTGGCTACGCGATGAACTCGCCACCAAGCCACAAATGGCCGTTACCTTGCTAACTGATCGACGCGTCACTACAGAAGTGTTAATCCGTTTCATCGATGCGGCCAAAGCCGGGGGTGCCAACCAGCTGGGGATTGCCACTGATGAAAAATAGCATTAACCCAAGAGCCCCCGTGCTTGGTCTGGCCATAATAACCGGCACGCTGTTAACCGTGGGTTTATTGCTTGCTATCAGTTTTTTGGCAAATGACCGTTCGCCTCTCATCGAGAAACGTCCGTTGTTAGTGGTAAACCTGATGGCATGGTCCGCGCCCGACAAACAAAACAAAGGCCCATCTCCCCCCACCCCCTTACCAAAACGTGAGCCTGAACCTGAGCTCAAGCCACCATCCGTGCTACCGCCCAAAGCCCCCCCTAAAGCAGCAGACACACAAGCTGCACCGCCACAACCGGCTCCGAAAAGTATTCGTGAAGAAAAACCCATTGAGCCGCCAGTATCAACGCCTACAGCAACCCCGGCAACCGCACCGGCAGAAAGAGAACCATCAAATAGTGGCGCAAACACTAATAACACAGTGGTTCCGCACAATCAGCCAACGCTAACCACAAAAACCACCGAAACACTACCCACCCCTGTGCCCTTCTTCCAACTCACCAACCCGCCCCGCTTCCTTCACAGGGAAACCCCCATTTATCCGCAAGCCATGCACGCCGATGGCATCAGTGGTGTCGTGAAACTGGAAGCGCTGATTGATAAAGAAGGGAATGTCAGGCAAATCACAATTTTGGAGTCCGCTGGCAAATACTTTGATGAAGCAGCTAAAAACGCCCTTATGCTTTCGCGCTTCTATCCCGCCGAAGTGGATAATACAGCCGTCGCAGTGCTGTTACGGCTACCGGTGAAGTTTGAACTGCGCTAACCTACTGCGCCCGTTATAAATGATACTTACTATTTTGTTTTGTTTTTTTTGTGCAGTGCTTTTATTTGTGGATAGCGAAAACATGACACCAGATGATCATTCACCATCCCCACCGCCTGCATATACGCATAACACGTTGTACCCCCAATAAACTTAAACCCTCTTTTTTTGAGCTGTTTGCTCATTTCATCCGAGGCCGGTGAAGAAGTGGGAACATCAGATGCTTTTTTCCAGGCATTATTAACCGGCTTTCCGTCAACAAAGGACCAAATATAAGCATTAAAACTTCCATATTCGTTTTGCACCTCCAAAAATCGCTTTGCATTTTCCACAGTCGCATTGATTTTCAATTTATTTCTTACTATATCGGTATTCTGCAATAACCTTTCTATTTTTTTTGTCGAGTACTTAGCGATTTTCTGCGCATCAAAATTATCAAATGCTTGCAAATATCCCGCTCGTTTTTGAAGAATAGTAGCCCAACTCAATCCCGACTGCGCGCCCTCTAATATCAGCATTTCAAAAAGGAACCGATCATCGTGTGCGGGCACCCCCCACTCATCATCATGGTGTTCAATTTCCAAAGGATTTGAGCCAGCCCAATCACATCGCTTCATATCACTTAACCTATAATAATTTCAGTAAACCCAAATTTATCGAACACGGCTAATACCACCATTAAGAACCAATGCCCGAGAACATATACTTAAGCACACATACTTAAGCACCAACACCTAAGCCGCAACACATAAGCCACAACATATTAGGTCCAACGTTCAGAAAACACAGCTGGGATACCAGTTTAAACACATTTTAATATTGAGACAACACCCACCCGTTAAAACCGGTGTATACCCAACTGGCACGCCTGTTTCCCATGCTGACTATTATTGAGACAATAATCTCATCACCTCATCCAAACTATATTATGTCAATTGTAGTAAAACCCAGTTTATTAGTACCAAACGTAATACAACCGTCATTTAGTATTGCTAATATCCGTTAGCATTAAATACTCGCGCCAGGTAAGTCATGAAAGCGAATTTATTTACATATACGCTTGCAGCGATGGTGCACTTGAAGGTGTTGCGGGAAAACGCCGTAGTGGATTGCAAAACTTCCAACAACAATACAGGTGCATGTCCCCTCTCACACTGGCATTTAGGGCATCAATCGAAAATAACATTTCGAATGTACGTTGCACGTCCGGATGCCGCTCCCTCACCGTAACATAATCGCTCCCTTATCATCCGTAGATTCGCGCTAACGTTACTAAACTGAACACAATTTCAAGCCCGAACGAAGTATATTTTCATAGTACAGGCACCAAAAAACAGGCCTCAATTCTTCGGAACCTTGTTCAGCTAGCCATTATCCTCTAACCGGCATTTGTGAAATACAAAATTCGACACATTAATATTAACTCGCTATTGCAGCGATATTGCGGCACCCCCACTTTAAGACTGGCAACCCTTAACATATCATACAAAATCAGTAACATAGACTATTTTCAAAAATACTTAACAGCCGTTACATAGTTTTGTCATCTCCCACCGCCACTATTGTTTTCACGAAAACACCACTGATCGATGCTTCACCTTTTAACCTAGAAAGCTCAGTTGGGGTGCGAAAAAGACATGCAAGACATTAGTGATGAGCACTTTTTTTAACGGGCTAGATACATCAAGCGCTTGAATGGACCTTCGTGACCCAACTGATTTTTCTAAGTCTAACCATTCATCCTTAATCACGAGGAAGCAACAATGAATAGAACACTCAGCACTCTCATTGCACTGTCACTAGGAAGTGCAACAATATCCGGTATAGCGTATGCAAAGAATATTGATTACAAGGCCTCAATTGAAGCCTTAGGTACTAGCAGCAGCGATCACACCGTCAGCGGTCGGGTATTTAACGACAAAAACAAAAATGGGCGAATGGAGCAAAACGAAAAAGGCATTCGAAATGTAGCCGTATCCAACGGTAAGGATGTTACTAAAACCAATCGCCGAGGATTCTACAAATTACCAGCCTATGAAGGTATGACCGTTTTCCTGACGAAACCGGCGGGTTTTGATGTCCCTGTGGATCAACAAAATATCCCTCAGTTCTTCTACCATCACATGCCTAATGGTTCGCCCGAACTACGATTTGGTGGTTTGTCGCCGACAGGACCACTACCGGACGCAATTAATTTTCCGCTGATAAAGGGCAAAAAGAAAAAGCACTTTAAGATGATTGTTATTGGCGACACCCAGCCATACAGTAACAACGAAGTGGGTTATGTACGCGATACCCTTGCAAAAGAGTTTGCCTCCATGGATCTCGAGGATGTGGAAGGGGTTATCGTAGAAGGCGACATCATGGGCGACGACCTGGGTCTTTATCCCCGATTTAAGGAGATCCTTAGCGTAGCGGAATCGCCACAGTATTATGTACCCGGCAATCACGACCTGGACTTTGATGCTTCAACTGATGAAAACTCATTTGATACCTTTAAACGCGAATGGGGGCCAACGTATTATTCATTTGATATTGGCGATGTACATTTCATTACCCTGGATAATGTTCAATATCCCTGCGAGAACTATGACGGCGAGCATGCGTTTTGTGACTCAGGCACCACCTATAACGGCGTGGTCAATGAGAAGCAGATGATGTGGCTAAAAAATGATTTGGCCCACACCCCCAAAGGCAAACTGATTGTATTAAACATGCATATTCCAATTGTGTCATTTGTTGATGCAGGCTCCAATAAACACCAAACCGATAATGCAGCTCACCTGTACAAACTGCTGGAAGGACGCCCTGCACTGGCTCTGAGCGGCCACACACACACCCTCGAACACTTTGAACCCGGCGAAGGTGAGCGCCCGAATTTACCCGGCGTTAATATACCGGCAACACCGTTTCCACAAATTATTACCGGTGCTGGCGCCGGATCATGGTGGAGCGGTGATTTCGATCAGGAAGGGGTGCCGATGTCTTATCAACGTCTAGGGGCAAAACGTGGTTACCTTGTATTTGAGTTCGACGGTAACACTTACACAGATACCTTTAAGGCAACCGGAGAAAGCGCCGACAAACAAATCACAATCGGCTTTCTGTCACCAACGTTTAAAGACTGGTATACAAACTTACTTGGTTGGATTCGTGCGGGTGCCGTTGACAAACCACCAGTAAATATTAACGATCTGGATGACACTAAAATTGTAACATTGTCAGAAATCCATGAAACAAGCCTGACCGCTAACGTATGGAACGGCTCAAGTGCAACCAGGGTAAGTTTGCAAATAGACGATCGACAAAAGATTGTGATGACACGCAGTGAATCTACAATGGATCCATTTGTACTGGAAAAACAAATGTACATCTACCGTTATGCGGCAGAAAGCACATCAGGGGATGAACGCGCTCAGGGCTTCGAGTTATTTGGAGGCGCGTCATTCGGCCCAGGCAGTCCGCGCCCCGCTGATGAGTGGATGCACACAGACAACTCCAGTCATCTTTGGCAAACCGCGTTACCGACTGATTTAACCGTAGGGGTTCACACCGCAAGAATAACGGCTAAGGATAAATTTGGCCGTGAATACCAGGAAACTATTGTATTTGAAGTACGAAACGAACGTCCCGAACGTTTTTTTCGTAAGTGGCTATTTTAGCCTCATTTCACAAATAAACGTATAACCACGAAGGGGGAAGCACCGGCCGGCGCTTCCCCCTTCGTGCTATCACTTTTTACTGTCCGCGATAACATCAAGAGACAACGAAAAAACAGAGTAATACTGATTGTTTTCTACAGAACCAGCCTTTTCTTATTGGCCTAAACCATCAAAATAAGGTTGCGATGACCGGCCTTCCACAAATTCTTTTAAACGAACAATCACGGCCCCCCAGGTTGTATTAGACATGGCAAACCATCCCTCAGTGGATCGCCAGTGAGCGTGCCGAAAGTGAAGTACGGATTGATGCTGGCCGGTTGGCTCAATATCAAACTTAAGATCAGTACCTTCCCATTCGTCAGCATCACCCAAGCAATGCCAATGAACTGTTTTATCTTTTTCTAATCGTTCGATGCGCATGCGAAACACTGTAGCACGCCCGCCAAAACCAAAAGTAGCCACACTCCCTTGCTCAGCTTGGGTGATCGCATCGGCAGTCCACCAGCATTTCAAACCAGTCTCAGTGGTAATCGCATCGTAGACGTTACTAGCAGCTGAATTGATAATAATTTCATGTAACATGTCAGCCATGGGTATTCCTTTGTTCCACGTAAAAAAATGTAAAATAACGTTTGGTTTACATTAACGTCAGGCTTACGTTAATTCCTAGTTCACATAACCCTGAGTTATTCACTGTTTAAAAAACGGTATAAAAGGAGTTGTTTTTGAATAAAGCAAGAGAGGTGCGCTACACGTATTCCATGCCCGGACACTGAAACCTAGACAGATGTACATCAACAACGACATTGCGCAATCTATTCACTGGTCCTCTACCGCAACGTTCCAGCACTGATTATTTTATTTTATACTCTGCAGCCTGCAACCAGGACATTTCCTGATTGAATAGCTCTTCATCCACCTGGCTTGCCAGGCTTGCCCGCCATCCTTTTGGGTAGTCTTTTAGCATCATGAATTTTGCTCCCCGACACTGCCGCATTGAGGCTCGAACCAGCTCTTCCGCGCTCCGAAAATCAGTGTGTTCTTTATTACTCGCCACATTAGTTGCATTAGAGACACATTGCTTATACTTGGAGATCATCTCTACGCGCTGAATTTTATTCGGTATAATTAAATCCTGCTGAGCGACACAGGCCGACAGCATGAAAACGATACCAAACACACCCACTAGCCGCCGGGCAATTTGAGCAATATACATAACGACACCACCTCGCGGACAAAAAATCTGCAGCTCCCTTACTTAACATACCCATTGCGCTTAATATACCCTTTGCGATTAAGAATGAGGCACTCTTAAACGTCTAAATTCCAAACGCTACGGGTATGTAACGCGAGTTATAATAAACACATCCACATCCATTTAAACACCGGCTCAATCGTCAGCAGACTATCCCAATAAGCGCTATCCCAAAAAACATCACCCCAATAGAAATTGCTGCTGTGATAGGTCACCCCCACCGGCCGCAAATACTTTGCATTGGCACGTTACATTGCTACCTTGCATTAGTACTGTGCATTAGTACTGTGCATTAGTACTGTATTAGTACTTTGCAGTAGTGCCACGCCTAACCATCGATACGCAGATTTGCTTGTGGGGTTGTCTATCAAGTACTCGCTGGTTCGGTTTTAGTGCCAAGTGCGAGATGCGCCCTATAGTAAAAAACTAATGCACTAATTTCCAGAGCAAATTTGATTTTTACCACCCGAAATTGCTCCGCCCTGCTCTCCATTACCGATAAATATCTAATTATTATAACTTTTTAGCAGAACAATCAGTGCCTCCAATTCCCTCCGTATATTGGCTATCACTTAATTAATTGACCCACAGCAATATATCCTTATATCATAAAGTGATATAAAACTTAATTTATTGAAGAATTTAGTAAATTAACTATAGTTACCTCATCAATGCGATAAAGCAATTAAATACCTCTTAATTCAAACTCAAATTTTCTTTACAAAGTGCCTGAGCGCGCTACGAGGATTGTTGTGCTTGTAAATGACCGAACGAGGCAGGAAGTAACCGGGATATTGGCGGTATTGCCTTAAAACAGCAAACCATCGTGCATTTTCATTTGGAGTTTTAACATGGCGCCAACAACTCAGCCAACAAAATCAAAAAGCAAACTCATAAAGCTTGCGAAAAGCATCGTCTTTGATCAAATACACAACAATAGTCAGCAATCACCCTCGGTATTCGAGCATTTATCAAACCAAGTCGATGACTTAGCCAGCCAGCTTAAAACACAACAAGCGGAACTAAAAAATAAAACCCAATCACTAAATCGCTCGCAACAAGATCTGGTTGCTGCCAACAAAAAATACAACAACCTCTATGAGTCAGCGCCGATAGGTTATTTTAACCTGTCGCGACAAGGCGTTATCTTAAACACGAATACCAAAGCCGCGACCCTGCTCAAGCGGGATAAAGAACAATTAATCGGCAAACCTTTATCTAGCTTTGTTCACCACCACAGTCTCGCCACCTATTATAATTATATTACCAACCCAAAAACGTTGCGATTGGAGAACAGCTGCGAACTCAAGCTTACCCAGAAGCACGGCCTACCCTTCGACGCACTCATGGAAATCTCCTGTAAGCGGAATAAGCGGGGTGCCATCCTCGAGATCCTGACCCTTGTTAGCGATATAACAGAACGCAAAGAATATGAGCAGGCATTGATTGCTGAAATGGATCGAGCCCAAGTAACCCTGCACTCCATTGGTGACGGCGTTATTACCACAGATGCAGAAGCCATTGTGGATTATATGAATCCCATTGCAGAGCATCTGACCGGATGGTCAACAGAGAATGCTATCGGTAATCCTTTACAAACGGTATTCCATGTTATTAATGAACAAAACCAAAAGCCAATGGTGAGTGCTGTCACCAAGTGTTTACGCGCCAATCAAATTATTTCTCTGGATAACGAATGTGTACTTATTGGTAAAGATGGCCAACGGTTTGCGATTCAGAACTCGGTAGCCCCCTTACGTGGTCGCAACGGCAATGTGCTGGGTGTAGTCGTGGTATTTAGCAATGTCACGGAAGCACGCAGCATGGCGCAACAAATTGCCCACCAGGCCACTCATGACTCATTAACAGGGCTGGTTAATCGCAGAGAGTTTGAAAAACGCCTGAATAACGCCGTAAAAAGCGCAAAAGAGAGCAACACACAACACTGCCTATGCTACCTGGACCTCGACCAGTTTAAAATCGTTAACGACACCGCCGGTCACGTTGCCGGTGATGACTTATTAAGAAAATTAACGCTGCTGCTCAAATCAAAGATACGCGGCCGAGACACCCTGGCCCGTCATGGTGGAGATGAATTTGGTTTACTACTGGCCAATTGCCCCCTGGATCAAGCCTATAAAATTGCAAACTCCTTAGTCGCTGCCGTGAGAAACTTTCACTTTGAATGGGAGCAACGCACCTTCCGTATTGGCGTGAGTATTGGGCTCATTCCCATCACCAGCAAAACCAACAGCACAGCCGAATTAATGAGCCAGGCCGATGTCGCTTGTTATACGGCGAAAGATTTAGGACGAAACCAAGTGCATATTTATCAGAACGAGGATAATAAGCTGGCACAGCGTCATACCGAAATTTTGCGTGTTGCCGATATAACCGACTCCATTAAGGCCAACCGGTTTCGCCTGTATTGCCAGACCATTCAACCCCTGTCCCCCGACGAAGATGAACCGGTTCATTATGAGTTACTGCTTCGTTCCGTGGATGTGGATGGAAAAATAGAGTTGCCAAAAAACTTTATTCCTGCCGCCGAACGCTACGGCATGATGGCCGCTATCGATCGCTGGGTCATTAATTGCGCACTGCATCGTTATATGGAATTATTCGATTTATCTGAAAAAGTTAACATCGCAATTAACTTATCCGGCAACTCCTTAGCCGATTCCAGCTTATTACCTTTTGTACGTGACACCCTGGCGGAATCCGGCATGCCAGCGCAGCGGGTATGTTTCGAAATTACCGAAACCGCCGCGATCGGCAACCTTGAACAAGCTTGCCACTTTATTTCTGAACTGAAAACAGTAGGCTGCCGATTTGCCCTGGACGACTTCGGCAGCGGCCTATCGTCCTTTACTTACCTAAAAAATCTGCCGGTGGATTATTTAAAAATTGATGGCAGTTTTGTCAAAGATATGATCGACGACCCCATTAACGAAGCAATGGTGGCAGCGATTAATGAAGTGGGTCATGTGATGGGCATCAAAACCATAGCAGAATGTGCGGAGAACGACGAGATTATTCAACAGCTAACCCGCCTGGGAGTGGACTATGCACAAGGATATGCCATCGGCACCCCGTTACCCATCGACGTGGTGGCAAGCAAACTCAATCGCCTTAAAACGATAAATGCTTAACGCACCTTTAATACCAGGAAATAATGAAAAATTGAGGTGCCTCAGCGGATAATGCCACAGCCCGGATCTCATGATTTTACGCCGCATTATTAATACCGCTCAGTGGCTTGCCTTCCACCAGGACTCCCAGTCCTGGATCGCTTTTAGTTGACGCGGGATAAACCAATCGGGTTCAAAGCCGATATGTTGTCCTGAACGAATCACCAGTTCGAGATAGGCGCGTTCGCGGTCATGGTAATGGCTATGCGGGGCGGCCATTTCCGTGATACAGGCACCCAGGTCGAATGGCTGGCCTTTTCGCCAGCGCTGGTTAGGGTCAAAGCGCGCAGCATTGTTTTGCCACCATTGGTTCCAGGTGTCATAGGCAGTGCAGGGGCGATCAATCTCGATCATGCGAGGAGCTGCTTTTGGGGGTTGCGTTGCTTGCGCTTCATCATTGCCAGCGGCCTCACCCACCCCCTGTGACAAGATATCGCTGATGTTAGTTTCCTCGGGTTCTTTTTCAGGCCGCTGTTGCGTTTCACGCAAACCGGCACCGGTTATCATCTCCAATGCGATGCCAGCTTCTGCCCTTAGCGCATCGCTATCCAGCTTCAACGCCGCTAATAAATGTGGCACGGCCGCCACAAGACCAAACAGGCCTAGCGACTGGATGACACCTTCCACCGCCTGTGGATATTGCTTGGCCGCGAGCACAATATGGATATCCTGATAGGTGCCTGCTATCGCGAGATACACCAGTAATTTGGACGTCACCGTATCCGCCGATTGACAGGCGCTACGGCATACATTCAGCGCTCTGGTTGAACCCAGCATCAGCAAAACCAGGAGATAATCTTCATTGAGGGTTTCACCCGCTTCAAGCACCACCTGCTCCGCGGCGGGTAAGGCGCCACGATAACCAAACCGCGCCAACGCCAAGATCGCCGCATGCTGCACCAGTGGATTTTTTTCATGCAACAACGGCCATGCCCACCGTGGATCGCCTTCGCGCCGGTATCCGAATATTTCAATGGTTGCTGCACGGATCATGGGGCGGTCATGGCTGAGAAAGACCTGAAGCTTCTCACCCAGACGGGGGTGTTGGCCGTGTTTAAAGGCGGTGATGAAATGCCCCAACCGCGCATCGTCTTCTTCCTTTGCATAAGCGTCAAGAACAGCGTCTAGTCCTGTTGCTTCATTTGGGTTGATGCTCGCCAGGGTGTAGGCGGCGCCGAGTAGTTCGTCTTCGTCGTTGGAGGTGAAGCACTCGATGACACATTGGCGAGCAAGATCCTCACCCAATTCCAGGGCATCAACATGAAAAAGTAACCTATGCTGCTCATCTGCAACATCCGGCCATCGAACACTTGGATTCGTCTTATCGTTAGAAAACGAATAAATAATGCAGCCTGTTTCATATATATGGGTATCATATAAATCAAGCTTAAGTTCCGCATCTAATCCAAACATTGGTTGACTAGTCCTTTTTTCCCGTCACTGAATTATCCGAACCAGCATCATTTGTGTCTTTTAGGGGCACTTCCACGCATCTTCCGGCATCGATATTAAGGCTACTATATGTCTGGCAACCCCAGGGATCAATCGATATTCTTTTGCCGTGATAATATCTCTTATTTCAGCTAACCGAATGAGGGCTAATCCCTCAATCGAAATATTACCTTCTGTATCGATAATCTCATCTTGCTCTTTCTCCTGCTCTCTATATCGTTCATAGGTATCTTTATGCGCCAATAGTAGCTTGTTGAGGTTTTCATTAAACCCTTCTGGTTCTTTCTCTAATAAGGCCTTACAGATGTCCGCTTTATAAGCCGACTCTTGAGTCACCACCGATGAAAATCGATCGAGAATTTCGGCTAATTGTTTTTTCTCAGCTTCAAAAAAGTAAAGCTGCATTAAGAAGTGATAATAATAAAAATCGTCCTCATATTCATCGCCTTCGGAAAAAGTTTGTGACGAATTCTGAGCAATAACACATGCCAACGCCATGTCTTGACTGGCGATCGCATCAAAAAAGGGGGTACTTCTCCCTGTCGTGAGTGGATATTTGTCGATAGCGCTATTTTCGCCCACCTGCTTCAAGAAATACAAAAATGCCTGACCACTTTTGAATAGATCACCACAAAATACGGCTGTGTCCGCCTCCAGGAAAAACCAGGCAGTAGCACGGCGCCTATAATTTTTGCATAAATCGGAAAAAAGCTGACCTAACTGTTCTTCATGATCGTCCCCATCGTCAATCTCCTCAACAATGTCTTGGATCTCATCTGTCGCATTTTCTATCAAAATTTCAAGGTCTTCTTGTGTTGTCATAATGGTCAACCCCTAGTTTCGTAAACACAAACAACCATTTATATAAACACTTCTACCCCGAGCCTATAGGTTTCAAACCCAGTTAGCTTATTTTTTTTCAACGCTTCAAGAAGATCACTCCGAATAAATATCATTTCTGAACGCCCCTTAAGCCGAAAAATTTTCACATCAACAGGCACTTGATTCTCGTGGAGGACAACTTTGTCGAAATGCTGTATTTTCGCCTGGTTGATTAAACTCCGGTCATACTCTGAATTTTCGTGGTCCAGGCAATCAACGGTACCCAGCACATTGACGATATAATAATCCGAAGAGGCCAGGCGTTTCTTTTGGTCATAAATCGACACCGGCAGATACTCGATATTCTCCACCCCTTCCTGTTGCAACACTTGTTTCACTTTTCCTGAAACGATGAGATAGAGTAAATGATTGGCGACAAAGTCCACTAGACGCATCCCAGGGTGGTCTTCGTTCATATACAATGCAGCATTATCCGGATAAATCCCTTTGAGCGGTATCCCGCTCGTTAATTTCGTAGATCGCTCCACATCTTCATTGTCCTCAGTAATCACGCAGACTTTGTTATCGACTTCGTCATCTAAAATAAAGTATCTATCGGACATTATTTATTTCCCCAGCTTTGCAATAATCTCGATGTTTGGCCCCTTATATTTGACCCCGATCTCTACGATTTTTTTCTCTAGCTTTTTAGATAAGTTTATGAACACTTTCTTGAGATTATCAACCGATACCTTAATTTCTTCACGATTTTCATCGGCAAGCTGGTCATTGATCTCTGTTGCAATTCCCCCCAACTGTTTGCCGACATACTTACTGTATTCAGAATGACTCCACATTTGTCCAGGATAGGGAAAAGGTCTTCCTGCTATTACCATAATAACCAGCCCCACAAAGAACCGCTTATATAAACACTTCTACTCCGAGCCTATAGGTTTCAAACCCAGTTAGCTTATTTTTTTTAAAAGCATCAAGCAGATCAACCCGAATAAATATCATCGCTGGGCGGTCTTTAAGCCGAAAGATCCTCACATCCCCAGGCACCTTATCCTCATGGAGCACCACTTTATCGAAATGTCGAATTCTTTCTGGGCTAATACGAGACCTTTTATACTGCGACTTTTCGTGGTCCAGACAGTCGACTGTGCCCAGCACATTGAGTATAAAGTAGTCCGAAGAGACCAGGCGTTTCTTTTGATCATAGATCGATACTGGCAGATACTCGCTATTTTCCACCCCCTCCTGTTGCAATACCTGTTTCACTTTTTCCGAGACGATGAGATAGCGTATGTGATTGGCAACAAAATCCACTAGGCGCATCCCTGGGTGGTCTTCATTCATATACAATGCGGCGTTTTCCGGATAAATCCCTTTAAGCGCCCCCCCACTCGTTAATTTCGTCGATCGTTCTACACCTTCTGCATCTTCGGTAATCACGCAGACCTTGTTATCGACCTCGCCATCTAAAATAAAGTATCGATTCGACATTATTTATTTTCCTAGCTTTCCAATATTCTCAATGTTTGGTCCCCGATACTTAGCACCGAGCGCTACAATTTTTTTCTCCAGCTCCTTAGATAAATCTATAAGCTCTTTTTTTAACTCATCTACTACCACCTTATTTTCCTCACAATCCTTGTCGGTAAGCTGACCATTGATTTCATCTGCCATGTCTTGCAACTGTTCGCCGACATATTTGCTGTATTTAGGGTGACTCCTGGCTTTTCCAGGGCAATGTATAGGGAGCTTTATAATTTTCCCAACCTTTTTTTCTTTAGGAAGTGGTATGACATTTTTACCATGGTTAATATTGTATTTCGCTTGTATTAAATAAATAAGAGCCCGCCCATCCTTTACCTTGAACTTCTCATTCAACTCACCATTAGTAATGATATGGTGGTAATTATGCTTATAAGGCCGCTTCGAACTCTGCATAAAATTGCTGCCCTTGCCCATGTACCAGCAAGTGGGATCTTTCAATGGGCTTTTGACCTGATATTGATAACTCTTTTCTTTTCCCTTTTTGTTAATCCATGTTCTTAACGTACGCGCAGGCAGATCGTTTTCTGTTATTGCAGAGGGATCATATGAATTGTAGAGATGACTGCGTGAACGGCAGGACTCTTTCCAACCCTGCCACCGATGACTACACAGATCGCCATCTTTAAAGGGAATTACATGCCTGCATACACAACCACCATCTTTGTGGTAATCTGGGTTTCGCATTTCCTGGTAATGTTCTTTGCTTGCCATGGTATTTTTCCCATATAATATCTATTGATACCGTGCTAAAAAAACAGCGCCCTTTTTTCCGTTGTCATTTGACATTGCAAGCAATAAATCCTTCTGGAATTGCCGTCTAACAAAGCTCCTGACACCAAAGCATAACGAGACTGCAGCAGTCGCTGCCCCTGTTTCACTAAATGATTCTGCCGGGTACCAATAATTTGCTTCTGTTATTGGATAAGATAAAGAGACGTTTGTCACTGCATTCCCCCATTCAAAGGACTTCCGTGGGTCTCCATTGAGATTAAATAGTATTGTTCCTACAGATTTTTCTTTTTTCAAAACTTGCTCATATGTTTGACAGATAGCTTTTGACAAACCCTGCCCACTACTGGGAACCTCCGAAAAACGGTGGATCTGCTCGTCAACAATTGAAGGGCTATCGAGGTATGCTTCAATGTTGGCATTTAGATGTTTGGCAATATCATACCGCTCCAACATAAAAAATGCAGCGGCTTCACCGGGTATAATACCTGCTGGATTATCCAGCGTCTTTAGCAATTTGAGACTTGCCAGCGCCTCAAGCATTTCATGCTCTACATAGGAATCAATCCCCCCTATGATGCACCGGTCCAGTTTTCCCGATTTCAGCAATAAAGTTGCATCCCGGATTGCGGTAATCACTCCCACATGGTCTTCGAAATAGACTCGTTGATAGTCATTATCAATTTTTAGGTCACACTGGCGGCAAAGACGCGGAATTAACGACGTTCCGTATTGATACTGCCTTAGTTGAGACTCAAAGGGTTCGTAATCCGGACTATCCTCATCAAGGATTAATCTCCCATCTTGCTCCCTCTCCAATATTTCCAAACGATCCAGATAATAACCGCTGGACAAATTTAAAAATAATCCACACCCCTGGGAAAGAGAGTGCTGCTCGCAGCCCATATAAGAAAACAAGTCATTTATCGCTGTGCTACCTAAGCGGACTAGTCTTCCAAGACCCACAAAACCATCCGAAAAATCTCGTATAGGTTGCCCTACGGCTTTATCGAGCAATGCTTCCTCTGCATCAAATATTGAATAATAATCCAATGTTGTAGGCCGCATAATTCCGGCGCGAGCTGATGCGCAACTTGTAACCACATCATATCCAATTGGAGACACCATACCTAATCCGGTCACCACAATGGTATCTGGCTCTAATTCCATCACGACTAGAAGTTTTCTCCACAGAAAACACACTTTGGCTTCTCTTCTTTCATCACCACCACAATGGGCTGCTGCAGCACCGGCACCGGCAGGGTGTTTTTATCATTGTGCAGCATTAAATCAAATGCACGGGCGACGTTTTTGCCTTCCACTTTAACGTCCATGGAATAGTTGATAAATTCCGCTTTTCCTTTGGTTTTGCTGGAAGCCACGCCTTTGGCGACGCCGGGTTCGTCGCCGACGCTGGTGGAGAAGTTGGAGTCTTTGAGGCAAATGGGGTTGCCATCGCAGGTGACCTTTTTTGAGCCCTTGGCGGTATCCCCTGATGTTGCGAAATTCGGGTAGGGTATGGGCACTACCGCTGGCCCTACCGGGGTTTTGCAAAAATCCGGGAAGGCGATGGTAACACCGCCACTGCTTTTATGTACCACTGACAAGTTGTTGACCCCGACGGTAACGCCCATATTGATTTCCTCTTTGATTCACTGTTTTCAATCATTCAATTTCTTTCTTTCTTTATATATTTAATGCCATTAACCAAATACTTGATCATGTTGCTTAAGCCTATCCGCGTGCGCCGCTGTACGGGCGGTGTGCGACGCGACGCTGCTCAGCATTAGTTGAACTTTTTCCAAGTCGTAGATGCGCTGGTCAATATCCATACGGCCACACCAGAGCAGCTGTACGGTGTTGTCATCGGTGTTGATGATGAGGCTGTCCAGCTGGGATTCCAACACCGTTGGTGATTCATTGGCCATTGCGACGGTAATGTAGGGTTTGCACCCGGGCAGTGAAAAGGCAAGCCTGCCCTGAGGCGAAGCATTGGCAATGTCCACCGACTCATCTCCCCGCAAGTAGCCCTTTACCTGCAAGTCTGGGTGAGCGGCGTTGAGATAGCGGCGATCGAAATCCGTTGGCAATAGCGGCATGCGGGTGGTTTGCCAGGCATTGTCACAGGTGCCCGCGTTGGCTCGCCTGGGTTCCCAGTCTGGGCTGATAAAACCAAACCCGGCGGGTGTGGGGCGATCTTCCACCCGCTGTATGAGTTGCTGTGGGTCTTCCAGGTTGGGCAGTGGCACGTCGGTTAAGTGGGAGTGGCTTGCGATCAGCCCGGTGCCGACGGGGTTGCGGGGTTCGTCTGCTTTGTCCTGATCGTGCTCCGGGGTTGTATCGGCCCCGCCAAAGGCGCGCTCATATATCAGGGGCAGGCTGGTAAAGGCTTGCGGCGGTGTCATGCGCCATGATGTCTTTCGCCATGGTGTGTAGCGTGTTGTGCGCTGGCATTGCCACAGGCGATCACCAAAGACTCGCACGGTTTTGCTCACCGGCCCGACCATGAGCGCGACATCCAGTTGGGTCACCGGGGTTCCATTGGGGGCATGGGCGTGACCGATCAGGGCGATGTCGGTGCCCAGTTTGGCAAAATTGTATTCCGGGGCATGTTTCATACTGGTTTTGCCCGGCTCGCCATAATAGTCACCGGCTGGATTGATGGGTAGTTGGTGTTTGCCCAGGTGGAGATAAGCGTGTTCTTTCATGGGCACGGTGGCGCCATGGGTCATGCTTTCTATAATGATGGTATAGGTAGCTTTGGCCAGCACCAGTAACACATCGCGGCCCTCCTCGTCTGCCAGTAAAGCGAGTTCTGCGGCAAAGGGGGTGTTATTTTTCAGCCCTTGATAAGCCATTTTTTATTTCGATAGGCCGTTTTTTATCAGTTAATGTTAACGCCGGCACCTTTGATGCGGCTCATGCCGCGTGCCCGGCTGAGCAATTCTTTGCCTTTGATTTGGACTTTGCCATCTTGGGTGATGGTAATGCTACCGGTACCACACTCGATGACGAGGCCTTTGTCCGCTTTGATGTGTACTACTTCGTCTTCAATGCGTGTTATGTCTGGCGCACGGCTCGGTGATCGGTGCTGGGTCCGTTTTTCTATGGCCCGCTCTGCGTTCAGCGGATAAGGCTCAACAAGCCCGAGCACAAAGCCGATGTTGTCCTCCGAGGCGGAGGACACATAGAGTACGGCATCGCCCACGTTGATGTGCGGCGGTGAGGCGGTGCTGCTGCGAATGAAGTGGCAGTCGATCAGCTTGACGCCGGTATTAACAGTAATTAGCCCTTCCGGGGTTATTGCTTTTACCGTACCCGCCTGAAATCCGTTGTTGACTGCATCACCAGTGACGGCATTATCAGCGAAGGCGTCATCGGTGGATGAGTAAGTAGCTGTTACTGGTTTAGTTTGTATTGTCATAGCGGTCACCTGGGTTTTGTGTACGTGGGCTATTGAGGCGAATGTTGAGCATATTTAACGAAACTGATCGGAAAAATAGGCCAATATGGCGTTTCCGCAGTAGGTTCTCTATTCTTGGACTGGCTCCTAGGCATCGGTCGTCAATGAGCGCCTTATCGGCAGTAGGGTTAATTCTCGGCAATGTTTGATCCCTTCAGTTTGAGATTGCCATTGGCTTTGACATTAATATCCTTACCGGTTATCTGAATTTTGCCATTTTTTTTCAGAATAATGCTGGCGCTGCCACAATTGAGCGTAAGCGAGTCCCCGGCGTCAATGACGGTTTTTTTACCCACCATGATCGACAAATCTTTACCAATGCTGATTTTTTGATTGTCGCCGACGGTCAGGGTCATGTTTTTGCCGATGTCTTCGGTCAGGTCTTTGGCAATGCTCAGCGACTCATTTTTTCCAACCGACCTATCGCGGTTTTCCGCAATAGTGATGGTTTCGTTTTTGCCGACACTTTCGGTGCGGTTTTCACCAATGGTAATGTCTTCGTTTTTTCCGACGCTCTCAGTGCGGTTATTGCCAATCGTAATTGTCTCGTCGTTTCCCACGTCCTCGCGGCGATCATGACCCACTGAGGTGGTTTCGTCATTTTCAACCACATTATCCTGATTCTTCTCGGCATGAATATAGAGTTGTTCTTCGCCCTTTTTGTCTTCAAAGCGCAGTTCATTGAAGTTGTCGGCCGTGCCACCCGAGCTGCTCCGGGTTTTTATAGTGCTTTTGGTTTTTTCCGCCGGTAAATTATAGGGCGGCGTATTGGTGCCATGATAGACGCGTCCGGTAATAATGGGCCGGTCGGGGTCCCCATTGATAAAATCGACGATCACTTCTTGGCCGATACGGGGGATAAACATGGCGCCCCATTGTTCACCCGCCCAGAGTTGACTCACCCTGATCCAGCATGAGCTTAAATCGTTATTTTGCCCATTTCTGTCCCAGTGAAACTGCACTTTAACCCGACCATGTTCATCCACGTAGATTTCTTCCCCTGGCGGCCCTACTACGATGGCGGTTTGCACCCCGGTGATCATGGGTTTAGGTTTATCGGGATCGTCAGCAGCGCGAAAGGGGATCTCCGCAGGGATACATTGGAAGTCTGCCTGGTAATGCGTACCGTCATCCCCCGCTTCTTCATCCAGCACTTGCGGTTGTTTGGCCGACAGGGTAACGGACGTTAATACATAGCGTTGATTCATGTCAGGGTGCGGGTGCTGGTTCAGTGTAAAAACGTGTCCGGCCATGAGATGCCGGCAATCCGTGCGGCCACTCGACAGGTTACGCCGCACTTGTAATGCCTCCAAGCGAACATTGGCATACCGGCTGCCTGATTCCGGTAGTGGGTAGCGCCCCGGGTAATCATAGACTTCCAGGTCCTGGTCTATGGCATGCTCTTGATTGGTTTGCAAACTAAGTTCGGGTTTTTCAAAATTGAAATCACTAAGAGTCACCTGGCCGCTCTGGATCAACTCAGTGCGCGTAAACGGGTATACCGTATCTTCTTCGGGGACCAGCCCAGTCGGACGCAGGTAGCGAATCTCAGCCGGGGCTTGAATATCAACATGAATCTGGTAAGCATCGCTCAATACCATAACGTGTTGGTCTTCGCTGTGTTCGAAGAAATAAAAGATGCCTTCTTCGCGCATCAGGCGCGAAATAAAGTCAAAATCAGATTCCTGGTATTGTACGCAGTAGTTGCGGGGCTCATAGGTAAGATACAAAGCCTCTCGGTAATTATCTGCCGGTATACCTGCGCCTTGTAGTACGGCCTTGATAATATCCGGTACCGTTTGCTGTTGGAAAATTCGGCAATCCTGGCGAAGTGTTAAGCGCCATACTTGGGGGCGCAAGATCAGGGTGTAATGTGCCCAGCGCTCGCTTTCTTCACCTTGCGTAAAACTGACCACTGCACCGTGGATGTAGCGTTCGGTATCACCGTGCTCACCGCGCACACTGAGGGTAGCGGAACACGCGAGCACATCGGCGGCAGGGATTCGCTGATCGGTATTTTTGCAAACTAAATGGAGTGTGTATTCGTATAACGCGGAGTTCGCTTCCGTGCCTTGGCATTTAAGCACCCGGAAAGACGCCCCCGCTCCTTTGATTTTAAACGTGAATAATGCGATGTTGCCATTAAGCCCCGCCATTGCCCGCTCCCCTGCCGATACCTTGTTTGATGTGTTTAAAGGTTTCCTGTCGTGCAGCCTGTAACGATAATGCGGAATACCATGATGGGCATCATATAATATGATGGGGGTATGAGTATAGCTACAAACTAAAAATGGTAATAAGTCACAAAAATTAGGTGAACGGGTTCAGCCCTCTTACTTATTGCGTTGTCATTGGGCAAAAAAACACCAGCGGCTCAGGTAACAACTATACCCCTCTATCCTATAGCACCCTACTTACGCTAAAGTAACAAATCAATCTTGTATAAAAATAGTTCTCTACAGGTATGTAATCATGGCAAAATTTACTGACACATTAGACGACAAACTACGTGACTTTATACAACAACAAAAAATGTTTTTTACCGCAACCGCGGCGGCCGAAGGCCGCGTGAACCTATCACCTAAGGGATTAGACTCTTTCCGAATCATTGATAACCATACGGTTGCCTATCTCGACCTCACTGGTAGCGGCAACGAAACCGCCGCGCATATCGAATCCAACCAACGCATTACCCTTATGTTTTGCAGCTTTGACAAAAAGCCACTGATACTTAGGCTGTATGGTGAAGGCCGTGTTATTCACCCTAGAGACCATGACTGGTCTGACATGATTGCGTATTTTGATCCCATCATCGCCACACGACAAATTATCAACATCAGCATTACATCAATTCAAACCTCCTGCGGTTACGCGGTACCACAATATGACTTTTCAGGTGATCAGGAAACCTTACATCGCTGGGCAGAGAAAAAGGGCGAGCCAGGTGTCCGGCAATACTGGCAGGATAAAAACCAACAAAGCATTGATGGCCTTCCAACTTATTTATTGAAGGACTAGCGCGACCGGATGCAGGGAAAGAAAGCAAAGGCGGCCCAAGCAAGCTTGGGCCTACTGTAGTGTATTAAACAGAATGACTTAAAATGAGAACATATACCCGTGGCGTTTAGGGTAATAATCTAGAATTCAAAAGTTACTTTTTGAAACGCTACTTTGTTTAGCTGATCACCAACCTGATTATTGGCCTTCAATATCAAATAAGCCGTTATTTTACCAGGAGAAACCCCTGATAACACGGCAGCAACATTTACCGGGTTTACCGCATTATTACAAGCTAAGGTGGTATCGGTGTCTGATTTAACAAAATTACAATCAAAGTCACCAAGCGTGCCGAGGCAATCATTGCCCGGGCCACAATTGCCGTTAAAAAACTTGATATCGGCGCTACCTAACTCTGCATTATCGCTTAACCACACTTCAAAAGGATAGATGCTGCTAGAACTGACATCCCACTCCAGGGAAAATGGCTCTGTGGTATTAACCACTTCAACACCAGCATCAACCCTAGCGCCCGTAGCCGTAAAAGAGTTAATCACCGTTTCAGCATTGGCTGGTTTACCGCTGTTTCCGGGGGATACGAAGGCATCGTCCCCACAGGCTACCAGCAAGAACATAAAACCAACGGTAAATAGTATTTTATGACACGCGTACTGCATACGAACCTACCTATTAATAATGAAATATCATGAATGTAATTAACAGTGTACCTAACCGTGTAATCTACTAGCTACTGTAACGCGTGCTTAAAGCATTGGGTCCTCAATAATAGTTACTTCGACCGCAGGAGCACTGGCGCAATGCTTCTTTTCCCCCAGCGCGGCATTACAGGCCTCCAACAGCACATACAGGGTTGTTGGATAAGCTGGTATAAAACTACTCACCTCAGCGGGATCTTCTGCTACCAAATTTTGACCATTTCCACAACGCATGTACAAATTATTGGTAAGGTTCCCATCAAAATCCCGATTGCGGATATTACATTTTATGCTGCCCGTTATGTCGCAACCGTATAATGTCGTATCGCTGCCACATTCGAGTTGCAGAACGAGCTGGTCATTGACCGTTGCGGCGCTGTCATTACTTAAGCGTGCGTATATCGTGTAGGGATCACTGGAATCAATATCCCAATTCAAATCAAACAGGGTTTCAGGTACATTGGTGTTCATGTTTAAGGTCGTCGCAATTTGCAACGTACCATCAACGACACCTGCCCCCCCGGTTATACTAAATTCATTGATGGTGGTTTCTGCATCAGCGGGCCGGACGATCTCCGGCTCCACACCGCAGGCGCTAACCACGAATATTGTTGTTACCAAAAAACCTATTGCAATATATGACCTGATATTCATTTTCAAAAATCCTGACGTTGCTGTTAATTACACCGTAGTCATTACCGAAAGTAATGACTACGGTGTAATCGCTTAATGTAATGGCTGCCTTTAATCACAAGATTAGTCATTTAATGGCGGTATTCAACACATGACCACGTCGATCTATACGTATACGCCCCTGAATATATGCCCCCGAAATTGCCCTTAAATTAACAACGAATAGCAACAATTAAGAGTGCTCGCAGGACGCACACCGCCTGCCAGTGGTCGTTTTATAGCAATACGTGATTACAAGCCGCCGTTAAATTCAATCCTGACTTTTTACATTAACATTAGCGAATAAAAGTCAATATAGTGGCACACTTTGGGAGTTTCTGCGACTCTTATTGGCCCAAGCTAAGGTGGGAAATACGACACAATTCCGCCTGAACGGCTGATAGGGAGGGCAAGAATAACTTAAAAAATTATTATAAAATCAATACATTACAATAAAAAATCAACCAAAAAGAAATGTAACCGACAAAAACCCGGCTAACCCCATGGTTTTATCTAGGTCAGGGAGCAAACCACTTTAATTTTTTATGCAGTTTTACCACTTCCCCCACAACGATCAATGTCGGTGGCTTGATTTCGCTTGAGTCGATCAAGTCAGGCATTGTTGTCAGCGTGGCCACAAAAACTTTTTGCTTACTAGTCGTGGCCTGCTGAACCAGCGCTACCGGCATATCGGGGGACATACCCTGCTCAATTAAACGGTGGCACAAGGTTTTGGCCCCCAGCAACCCCATATAAACCACCAGGGTTTGTCGCGGCTGAACTAATGCATCCCAATTGAGATTCATAGTGCCGTCCTTAAGGTGCCCGGTGACAAAAAGCACCGACTGGGCGTAATCACGATGGGTAAGGGGAATACCTGCATAAGAAGAGGCACCCGATGCGGCGGTGATACCCGGCACGACCTGAAAGGGCACGCCTTCTTCCATGAGTGTTTCGATTTCTTCTCCCCCGCGACCAAAAATAAACGGATCCCCGCCTTTCAGGCGCAATACCCGCTTACCTTTTTTGGCAACACGAGCCAGCATTTGGTTAATATCCTCCTGCGGTAGTGTATGTTTATCGCGTTCTTTTCCCACATACACCAAATCGGCATCACGCCGGGCCAAATCCAGAATTTTTTCTGACACCAGCCGATCGTAAACAATCACATCAGCCTGCTGTAATAATCGCAACGCTCTAAACGTTAATAAATCCGGATCACCTGGCCCGGCTCCGACGAGATAGACTTCGCCGCGCCCAGGCACGGAATCGTCACCCAATTCCACTGCTTTAAACATAGCGTCGCGGGCGCTCTCTTCTTTTCCGGCAAATACCATTTCAGCAATAGATCCCTGAATGACCGATTCCCAGAAGTAGCGTCGCATGTCAGGATCAGTAAAACGGGTTTTAACTCTCCCCCGAAACTCTTCCATTAACACGGCTAATTTGCCATAAGCGGCAGGTATCCATGTTTCCATCCGCGCACGAAGCAAACGGGCCAGGACAGGCGAAGCCCCACCGGTAGAAACCGCGACTTGCACCGGAGAACGGTCAATAATAGAGGGCACGATAAAACTACACAGTGAAGGCTGATCCACAACATTAACGGGTATATTTCGCTTATGAGCAATGTCAGATACCTGCCGGTTGATTTCGAGGTCGTCCGTTGCAGCGATGATTACTGCATAGTCAGTGATATCCGTGGCTTCAAACAATTTATTGACATGTTGAATCTCTCCAGCATTGAACCGACCCTGAAGGCTTTCACACAGTGCAGGGGCAATAACGGTTATGCTGGCCCCGGCCCGAAACAGCAACGAAACTTTTCGAGCGGCAATATCACCACCACCAACCACCAGGCAGGGTTTATTATTTAAATCAAAAAACATCGGGAAATATTGCATATTAATCTCGCCCTAAACGCTGTTGTGATTGGATTGCCGTCGCCGCGCTCGTTATTTACTGAGCGCCAGTTAACTGAACTAATGTTAATTGAACTAATGCCGTATTGAATACGGTTAACTAAACGACTAGCTGGGCTATCGTTAGCTGAACGGCTATTTGTTAGTTGCACTGATATTGGGGCCGTCATTAAACGATTACCGGAAGCCCTACCTCAACCCCACATGCGGAAACACCCGTGTAGCGAGAACTGCATATAATAGATCTGCGGTAACCGTATCAACTGAGTATATCAACACCCCCCATATAGGGCTGTAATACTTTTGGGATACTGATTCGACCATCTGACTGCTGATAATTCTCCATTACGGCGACTAAGGTACGCCCTACAGCTAAACCTGAACCATTTAGGGTGTGTACTAACTGGGGCTTTTCTGATTCAGATGCTCGCCAACGTGCCTTTAAACGTCGCGCTTGAAATGCTTCGAAATTACTGCACGATGAGATCTCCCGGTATTTTTGCTGCCCTGGCAACCATACTTCAATATCGTAGGTTTTAGCCGCCGAAAAACCAATGTCACCAGTGCACAAGGTAACAACGCGGTAAGGTAATTCCAGTAATTGCAACACCCGCTCAGCATTGCCTGTCAGCTCCTCTAATGCCTGGTAAGAATCCTGCGGCTTGACTATTTGCACCAGCTCCACTTTGTCGAACTGATGTTGGCGTATCATACCTCGGGTGTCTTTGCCATAAGTACCGGCTTCACTGCGAAAACACGGTGTATGACAGACATATTTAATGGGTAAATCCTCTCCCCGCTGAATGGTATCACGAACAACGTTAGTTACTGGGACTTCAGCGGTGGGAATAAGATAATAAGGAGGATCAGTATTTAGTTTAAATAAATCCTCTTCAAATTTAGGCAACTGGCCAGTGCCGGTCAGACTGTCTGCATTGACTATGTACGGCACATAAATTTCGACGTAGTGATGCTCTTTGGTGTGCAAATCCAACATAAATTGCGCCAGCGCCCGATGCAGGCGAGCAAGAGGGCCAGTCATGACATTAAAGCGGCTGCCGGTAATTTTAACTGCCGCCTCAAAATTCATGAGCTGTAAATTTTCACCTAAATCGACATGATCCTTAGGCTCAAAGTCCTGGGTGGGCGGCTCCCCCCAACGTCTGATCTCAAGGTTATCATCCTCGCTGACGCCATCGGGCACTGCCTCGTTAGGGAGATTGGGCATACCGAGCAAAATATCATCAATCTCCAACTTTAACTGACTTAAACGCTCTTCTGCACCTTTAAGTTCATCCCCCAAATTGGCAACCGAATCCAGTAAAGGCTGCACGTCCTCGCCTTTTGCCTTGGCCTGACCAATAGCTTTTGCCCGCTTGTTACGGTCATTCTGCAATTGCTGGGTCTGGACCTGCAAAGCCTTACGCTGATCTTCCAACGAGGTAATACGTTGTGTATCCAGCTGATATCCCCGTCGCGCCAGTTGTTGGGCAACGAAGTCCAAATCATTTCGAATTAATTTCGGATCAAGCATAATTACCAGTAACCCTTATATCGCTTTTTCATTTTTGCATTTAATGATGAACACTCCACTGACCGATGAGACATCAGCTACTTTTTGGTCGCCGCCCCCGCCAATTTATCATTGACCGATTCGTCAGTACGCAATGGCGCAAAGGCTCGCGCTGACATACTGGCATTCCAGTGCACAATATAGCCAGGCTTTACGGTTTGCTCAAGATAATCCAGCACCGCCGCAACCTTGCCCGGTTCATCAAAAAACTCTACCACGGTTGGCAACGTGGACTCATCATCACTTTCAAGTAAATCAACAGAGCGGCTCAAGCCATCATAGCCAAACCCCGCCGTACCCTTAAAAACGGCAACACCTTTTGTCTTACCCCAGTCGTTAAGACGTTTTAACAACGGTTTCAACTGCCGTTCCGCCTCGGTCAAATAAACACGTACAATTGTTATTTCCATGGTATTCATATTGATCTCCCGACGATAACGCCAATCCAGGCAGCGAACACGCTCAAGCTAATATTTAAAACTACATTTAATATTGATGCTGCGAAGTCACCTTTTTCTATTAACTCCAGCGTCTCCATCGAAAATGTGGAAAATGTAGTAAATGCCCCCAGTACCCCAACTAACATTAATGCCCGCCACGGGCCAGTCAATTCAAATCGCTCATTAAACATCACGTATAGTAGACCAATCAACAAGGATCCGATGACATTAACCGTCAGTGTTCCATAAGGGAATGAACGCCCAAATGCACTGTGCACGCCTTCGGAAACACCAAAGCGCAACAACGCACCCAGCGCGCCCCCCACGGCTATGGCAAGTAATTGCATACAGAAACCTCTGAGTTATCGAAATCCACCGCAGCCCTGACGCACACCATCCTATTTTAGTTCCTTTTTAGGTGTTTTGACCTGCTGCACCTTATTGTCAGGATGATCAGTGCCAGCACTGGAATGGTGCTCATCTTTTTGCGCTGCATGATGCTCAGCATCCAAATTACGTAAGTACGTCAAGCGTTCTGCGATTTTGATTTCCAAGCCCTGATTCACGGGATTATAGTATATCCTGTCCCCCATCTGTTCTGGAAAATATTTCTCGCCTGCCGCGTAATTCTCTGTTTCGTTATGGGCATAACGGTAGTTCTTGCCATAATCCAATTGTTTCATCAAGGTGGTCGGCGCATTGCGTAAGTGTAATGGCACATCCAGAGAGCCCTGTTGTTTCGCATCGCTCATAGCTGCCTTATAGGCCATGTAAACGGCATTACTTTTAGGCGCACAGGCCAAATAAGCGAGCGCCTGCGCCAATGCCAACTCACCCTCAGGGCTACCAAGGCGCTGCTGAACATCCCAGGCATTAAGCGCTAACTGAACCCCCCGGGGATCTGCGTTGCCAATATCTTCCGAAGCAATACGCACGATTCGCCGTGCGATGTAGAGTGGATCACAACCACCGTCAATCATTCGAGCCATCCAGTAAAGGGCAGCATCCGGGTTAGAACCGCGCACCGACTTATGCAATGCAGAAATTTGGTCATAAAATGCTTCTCCGCCTTTGTCAAAACGACGTAATGTGTCTGAGAGAACTTCCCGAATCAAGTCTTGGGTAATGACAGTATGGCCATCAGAATCAACCGGCGCCAGATCGGAACAAATTTCCAATGCATTGAGCGCTCGCCGGGCATCACCATCGGCGCTTGATGCCAGGAGGTGTTGCAATGACCCCGAACAATCCATGTTTTTATCGCCCAGGCCTCGCTGACAGTCTTGCAGCGCACGACGTAGGATATTAACAATGTCGTCAGGCTGCAATGCCCGCAATACATATACCCTGGCCCGGGATAACAATGCATTGTTTAATTCAAACGACGGGTTTTCGGTGGTGGCACCGATAAACGTTACCGTCCCGTTTTCAACAAAGGGTAAAAACGCATCTTGCTGGGCTTTATTGAAGCGATGTACTTCGTCAACAAACAGTACCGTTGCGGTGTTATGCATATTACGTTCACGGTGCGCCTGCTCAATTGCGGCACGAATATCTTTAACCCCGGATAATACCGCCGACAAACTTAAAAACTGCGCTTGAATGGTATTGGCAATAATATGCGCCAAGGTGGTTTTACCGGTACCTGGCGGCCCCCAAAACACCATGGAATGAATGTGCCCACTTTCCACCGCCTGACGCAGCGGTTTGCCCGGCCCTAACAAATGCACCTGCCCCACAAATTCATCGATGGTTATCGGGCGCATACGGTCGGCGAGTGGCCGGAAATCACCCCCGTCTTGGGAATTAAAAAAATCGTCAGTCTGTGTCATCGATGAATAAATGTGTGGGTGAATACACTGCCAGTGTTAAGTTACTCGAGGTTGCTACCGCGGTCAGATGGCTGATACACGAGAATTGACAAACTAAAAAATACATCGAAACCAACAAACTAACGCGATCAAATCATCTCTGGTTAATTAAAACACTAATGAGTGTTGATCACCAAGCACTTGTAATCGGTGCGTTCACGGCCAAACAAGTAGTACTCCGGGGCAGTCGTTAATTCGAGCAACCGGGATCTGGCCATCAAAGACTTTATTCGTTTTGACCGCCCAATTCATCAATCACATCCACACCAGCAGGGACTTTAAACTGAAACTTAAGCGCATCAATATCCGGATTACGCTGCATGTTCGAAAAGCTAATTCGCGTCACCTGCTCAAAGGCATCTTTTAGCTCCATGATTTTTAATTCATTATTGGAAAATGCCAATAGTAACTGCTGAAACCCGGCATCTTTGTCTTTGGGCAACAACTCCAACCAGAATAACGAATTATCGTCTATTTTGGTTGGCACCTTGGTTACGATAAACTTGTCGGTCACGGCAGCATTGCCGCTCAACAGTACCGCTGGCGTATTCCCCAACACCAGATCCAGCGGCTTTACAATCACTTGCTCCATTTCAATATCGTAGATCCACAATTTACTGCCATCAGCAACAATTTGCTGTTCGTAGGGGGCAACATAATCCCACCGAAATTTTCCTGGCCGTTGCATCAGCAGCGTTCCTTTGGATTCTTCCGCATTCGAACGGGTTTTGCTGATGATAGTCTGGGTAAAATCAGCCCGCATACTGGTTACCTCTTCAAAAAACGAATTAAGCTGATCCGACGCAGGACTCGCACTCACTGGCGCAACAAGCCAAAAAATGAGGATAATAAAAATAAAGAGCGCGCAGGCACGCAGGCACAAGCCAGGTAATAGTTTTTGAATCATCATAATATGCATGAGCGGTTATATTGTTTAAATTGGGTTTATATAGTTACGTTATTTAACGTTAACGTGGGTTACTTAACTTAAGATTACTTAACTTAAGATTACTTAACTTAAAATTACTTAATTTAAGATTACTTGCCGTGAGCTATTTAATTTAATCCATTGTTGAGCGTATCACAATGCAGCGTTACACTTCAGGTGGTGGTGGCGCCAACACTTCACGACTGCCATTCGACTGTAACGGCCCAACCACGCCGGATTTTTCCATTTCCTCGACCATACGCGCCGCACGATTATACCCAATGCGCAATCGGCGCTGTACCCCAGAAATCGATGCTTTACGTGTTTCTGTTACAATAGCCACGGCCTGATCATAAAGCTCATCGACATCCTCACCGCTTTCTTCCGTCACCGGGTAACCATTATCGGCAATGGCGGATGAACCTTCCAGAATCTCATCCAGATAGTCTGGTGCTCCCCGGCTTTTCAGGTCGGCCACCACGCGATGCACTTCCTGATCGGAAACAAACGCACCATGTACCCGAGTGGGAATACCAGTACCGGGGGCTAAATACAACATATCACCATGGCCTAATAACTGCTCAGCGCCGCCCTGGTCAAGAATGGTGCGAGAATCCACTTTAGCAGAAACCTGAAATGCAATCCGCGTGGGGATATTCGCTTTAATCAAGCCAGTCAATACGTCAACCGATGGTCGTTGAGTGGCTAATACAAGATGAATACCGGCGGCACGGGCTTTTTGCGCCAGCCGCGCGATCAACTCATCCACTTTTTTACCCACCACCATCATCATGTCAGCCAATTCGTCAATCACAATCACGATAAGCGGAAAGGGCTCCAAGTAACGCGGCTCATCATCCAGGTTCAGCGCATCGGTAGGTTTGTACGTCGGATCCACAATCCACTCTTCAGCTTCAATTGCCTCTTTCACCTTGCGGTTATAACCAGCCAGGTTTCTCACCCCCAAAAAGGACATGAGTTGGTAACGACGTTCCATCTCGGCAATACCCCATCGTAGCGCATGAGCTGCCTGCTTCATGTCGGTAACCACTGGCGCCAACAAATGCGGAATACCTTCGTACACGGATAGCTCCAGCATTTTCGGGTCAATCATGATCATGCGTACCTGATCGGGCGTGGAGTTATATAATATACTCAACACCATGGCATTAACCCCCACCGATTTCCCGGAACCCGTGGTACCTGCCACGAGTAAATGCGGCATTTTCTGCAAATCGGCACAGACCGGGTGGCCACCAATATCCTTGCCTAGCGCAACGGTTAATGGAGACTGAGCCTGTTCGTATTTTTTGGACTTCAACACTTCGCTCAAGCGCACGATCTCGCGCACTTCATTGGGAACTTCCAATCCCACTGTGGATTTACCGGGAATGACTTCAACCACTCGCACGCTCACGGCGGACAACGAACGCGCCAGATCTTTTGCCAGGTTACTGATCTGACTCACCTTAATACCTGGCGCAGGATCCAACTCATAACGTGTAACCACAGGCCCTGGATGCACCGCAACCACGGTCACTTCTATGCCAAAATCCAGCAATTTCAATTCGACGGTTCGGGAAATCGCCTCCAATGCCGCTTCGTTGAGTTGGTTTTTGGGCGCTTCGGCTGCGTCCAGCAGAGCTAATGCCGGTAGAGCGCTCTCTCCATCCGAGGGTTCAAATAACGGTGCCTGGCGCTCTTTTTCTTCCCGGTCAGAATAATCAATGGATTTAACGGGCGATTCAATCTTAATGGGCTTCCGCTTGGCTTTTTTGCGTTCTTGAATATCAGCAACTTCCTCACGCTCCAGGCGTGCACGCCGACCAGCAATATAATCACGAAACCGGTACCATTGATCGCCTATCCAGGTAAAGGCGCTTAAAGTAGCCCGCCCCGTTCCATCCAGTACGGCAAACCACGATACACTGGTAAACAACGATACACCGGTTAAAAACAGTGCAACCAGTAATAACGTGCCCCCCAAAAAGTTTAACAACCCCATCAATCCATTACCGATAACATCCCCCAGAATACCACCCGCGTTGAGGGGCAGTTGAGATATATCCATGAAGTGCAAAGTTGCCAGCCCCGTACCGGCGCCAAGCGTTAATACAAAACCAACCGCTCTTAAAAGCGTGGTGCGCATATCAAATGAATCAGCTCCCTCTCGCCCTTTAAAGACCAGCCAGCCACTATAGGCCACCATAACGGGAAACAAATAGGCCAAATAACCAAATAAGTATAAAAAAGCATCTGAGAACCACGCCCCGACTACGCCGCCGGCATTCTGCACTTGGCTGGTGGTTTCACTATGCGACCAGCCTGGGTCACTGGGACTGTAAGTCACCAACGAAGACATGAGATAAATAGCAATGGCACCCAAAAAAATGAGCGCGCCTTCGCGCAAGCCCCTTAAGGTATGGTCAGGCATAGATTCCGACTTCTTGTCGGCTAGTTTTGAGCTGGCTTGTGCCAAATTCCTTTACCCCTTATATTCTTGTTGCAATTATTCTTGTTGCAATTATTCTTGCTGCAATACGCCCCAGGTACAGCGCCGGATTTAATGAATCGTCGGCCAGTTATCCCTGAATACAACCATCCGTATTTAATAATCTCAACTTGACCGCCCCGCTTTTGGAAACCAAGCGATGAAAATCAAACTTACTAACATGCATCAACGCGCCACCTCATTCTCAACCTGGTGAAGGATACGTTGGCACAACCATGAACTACCGTAATTGGGCTTATGTAATTGAACTTAACCGAATGCTTTATTAACGAGGAAAACCAAGTATCATTTATCCCTGGCACAAAACTCTTTTCACATAACTCTTTTCACATAACCCATTTCACATAACCCATTTCACATAACTCATTTCACATAACTCATTTCACATAACCCAGGCACAATGCCGCACTTGCTTTGCGGTGAAATTGCATTAACACAGTTACATTAGCGAGGTAACCTTAACTTGGTAACCTTAACTTGATAACCTTAACTTGGTAACATTAACTCGTAGCATTAACGCGGCAACTAAGAACGTGGTAATGAGTATTTAACATTTTAACTGGTTAATTACCAGCCAATTTTAGGCGCTCACCGGTTAGAATACGCCCCCGCGTTGGTTAAGACCAATAAATTGGCTAAATTACTTAACAAGCAACGAATTTTTAAATATAACCGTCAATTTAACATTTTTTGAGTGCTGGATGTACAATTTCACCCTGTTTGACATTAACACCCGCTGCCAAGTCAGGCTGCTGCTCCCAGTCGGCCGTCGCTAAGCGTATCACATACTCGGTTAAAGAAGCGGATAATGCCTGTGATGCTGAACGTGGCACTGCCCCAGGCATGTTAGTGACACCAAAGTGTAAAATCCCCTCCCAGACAAAGGTGGGATTTTCATAGGTGGTCGCTTGGGTCGTTTCCACGCAGCCACCTTGATCAACAGAAATATCGATAATAACACTTCCTGCCTGCATGGATTTCACCATCTCGGCACTCACCAGATGTTGCGCTCGCTCACCGGGGATCAATATGGCACCAATCAATAAATCCGCTTGCGCCACCGCAGCTTTAAGCGCTTCAGCATAAGGGTAAAGTCCGGTAACGTTGGCCCCTAAGGCACGCATGCTCGCTAATTTGTCCCGGTTTCGGTCAAACACAATCACCTCTGCCCCCATACCGGCGGCTAATAATGCGGCATTACCACCGGCCATTCCCGCACCTAATATCACCACCTTCCCCCGCTGTGCAGCAGGCACGCCACCTAAAAGCAACCCCTTGCCACCTTGAGGACGGTGCAATAACTGAGTCCCCACCTGTACAGCAACACGTCCGGCAATATCACTCATGGGAGCAAGCAATGGCAGCGCGCCATTAGCTGACTGTACGGTCTCAAATGCGACGGCTGTTAACCCCAACTGCCGCAAATCCTTCAACAACGTCAGATTGGCTGCCAGATGTAAATACGAAAATAAAATCTGATCCTGTCGCATTAATGACAACTCTACGGCCTGGGGTTCTTTTACCTTTACGATCATTTCCCCTGCGTCATAAACAGACTTGGCATCCGGTAAGATAGTGGCGCCAGCCATCGAAAACTCGTCATCGGAGTAACCGCTTAAATCACCGGCGCTGTGCTGAACAAATACCTCATGCCCCTGTTTTATTAAATCCGCAACGGCATCCGGAATAAGCGCAACACGTCCTTCGAGGGTTTTTATTTCTTTGGGTATAGCAATACGCATGACTGGTCCTTTACGCTATTGATTTCTTCTCGTAGTATAACCTTTCGTAGTATAACCTGTGAGACACATCGCGTGCCTTTTTATGACACGCCACTTGACACAGAACAAATCAGGAGTAGGAGCCAAGCATGAGCAATCCAAAACATTGTCGACTGTTAATATTGGGGTCCGGCCCAGCCGGATATACCGCAGCAGTCTACGCCGCACGCGCCAATTTGAACCCGGTGCTGGTAACCGGCCTGGAACAAGGCGGGCAATTAATGACAACCACCGAAGTCGACAATTGGCCCGGTGACGTAGAAGGCCTTTTGGGTCCGGACCTAATGGCGCGCATGCAAAAACATGCTGAACGTTTTAATACCGAAATTATTTTTGACCACATAAATAAGGCCGAATTGCAAAACAGCCCATTTACACTAACCGGTGACAGCGGCGTGTACACTTGTGATGCCCTCATAATTGCAACAGGTGCCTCGGCCATGTACCTGGGCATTGAGTCAGAAGAAACCTTTAGAGGTCGCGGTGTATCTGCCTGCGCGACCTGCGACGGTTTTTTTTATAAAGGTCAGCCAGTTGCCGTTATCGGCGGTGGAAACACCGCAGTGGAAGAAGCCTTGTACCTTTCCAATATAGCCTCCCATGTTACCGTGGTTCACCGGCGCGACAAGTTCCGCTCAGAAAAAATTCTATCGAACCAGTTACTTGAAAAAGCCAACAGTGGCAATGTCACTATCGAGTGGAACTCCACCCTGGAAGAAGTTCTGGGTGATCAGACGGGGGTTACTGGCATGCGTATTAACAACACGGCCGACAACACCAGCAAGGATATATCGCTTCAAGGTGTTTTTGTCGCTATTGGCCACAAACCCAATACCGATTTATTTACCGGACAGGTGGATATGGAGCACGGTTACATCAAACTATTTTGTGAAGCCAACAACACCAATGCAACAGCAACCAGCATCCCCGGCGTTTTTGCTGCAGGCGATGTGGCAGACCATGTCTACCGGCAAGCCATCACCTCAGCAGGGTCTGGCTGCATGGCCGCATTGGATGCAGAACGTTATCTCGATAATTTATAAACAGTGATTGCGCAGCCTAGCATACCCGACTGATAGTTGATCAATATAACCAGTGACACGCGCTGCTGCCAAGAAACTTTGGTCAGCGCTATTCACCCTGGTGGTAAATTATTTTTTCGTAGACATAGGCGTGCAATAAGATGGACTCCTGCCGATCTGCAAACTGGAATTCGATACCGTGCAAATAATCTTTCTTGCCAGTGTCGGAGTTTTCCTTGGAACGCACATTGCGAATGACAGCAACTAACGCTAGCTCCTCATCGGCCTCTACAACATTCAAACGCAATGTAATCGACAATAATGCTTTTATATCCCCTAATTGCTGCTGACAAATTAACAAGGCGCCAGTAGTACTCATATCCTGAACGTCAACATCCATCGGTTCAGTTAACTGACCGGTGGATGCACCATCCGCAATACAATCGCTCACTGTGGCCGGTATACGCAAATTAACGCGCTGAGCCTTTCGCACCGTAACAGCTTGCATGTCTTTAGGGTAGGAAAGATGTAGATAAGGATACGGCTTAACACTGCTACGCAGCACATTGGCCGTAAATGCCATCACCTGATTACCGCTCATAACCCGAATCGCTACTGGCTGCGACTCACGCACCAACATAAATTTACCGTTCACATGCGGTGTGGTAATAAGCAAACTTTGTTCCGGTAAATGCCCAATGACCTTAGCATAATGGCGCACATTTCCTTCATTGGGCATAAACTGCAATTGTAAAACATCCCCTACATCGAGTGGTAACTGTTCTTTTGCCATTCTTATTTGTATCGTTGTAATTTTATAACGGCATTGCTGCCATTGCTCATTTTTCAAAAAAATCCGCACGACCTGTATACAGCAAACAACGACTCACAGTAAAATGTAAGCCTTAGACACAATAGGTTGCGCGATGTCAGTCACAATTATAGGTGGTATTTCAGAAATTTGCGCACAAGAGTGGAATCTGTTGATTGATGACACAAACCCCTTTATTCGCCATGAGTTTCTGGCTGCGCTAGAAAAACACAATTGTGTCGGTCAACACTTTGGCTGGATCCCCCAACATATTACATTACGGAATGAACAGAACAAATTAATTGGCGCTGTTCCGCTTTACCTTAAAGACAACTCCTATGGCGAATTTGTCTTTGATTGGGCCTGGGCCGAAGCTTATCACCGTGGTGGACTCGAATATTACCCCAAACTGGTAGCAGCCGTACCCTATACGCCCGCCACCGGTCCGCGCCTGCTGCTCCACCCTGAGGCACGCGCTGATAACCAGGCCATCGACACCCTGATTAGCGCGGCACTCACCCATGCCCGACACCTGAAGGTTTCATCCTTGCATTGGCTGTTTCCTCACAAAACAGATACTGCCACCTTGCAAGCGCGGGGCTTCATGCCTCGGCTGGGCTGTCAATTTCACTGGAATAATCCAGGCTATGCCAATTTTGACGAATTTCTCGCCACACTCACCGCCGCTAAACGCAAAAAAATCAGGCGAGAAAGAAGACATGTCGCCGAAGCCGGTGTCCGACTTGAAACCCTCAGCGGAGGCGAAATCAGCGATTCACAATGGAGCACCTACTATCGTTACTATGTCTCAACCTTCGAGAAACTGGGCGGACACGCCACACTATCAGAAGACTTCTTCCGAGAATTAGGCCAAAGCATGCCGGATAACGTTGTCATGGTCATGGCAATGCACAATAATAAAGCCATTGCAGCGGCATTCAGCCTTCGGGGACAACACACTTTATATGGCAGACACTGGGGCTGCGAACGAGGATGCGAACGCGAGTATAATAGCCTGCACTTTGAGGCATGTTATTATCAAGGTATCGATTATTGCATTAAACATAAACTACAGCGATTTGAACCGGGTGCGCAGGGAGAACATAAAATCAGCCGTGGTTTTTTACCCCAGGCAACGTATTCGACACATTGGATTGCAAATGATACGTTTCAGGAGGCAATCGCCAATTTTTTAAGCTACGAAACCAAAGAAATGCAACAGTATATAAATGACTTACAGACACATTCGCCCTACAAAAATCAAGCTAATTGATAGCTATTATTGAACACTATTATCAAACACCATGATTGATAACAATTAATAATGACATTGGGATAAGAAGCACGAGCACTTTCCTGTTAACTATGCCCTGACCACAACATGACAATATCGACGCCTTACTGGATTGACGCTAACGACCAGAACCTAAACTTTCCCGATGTCGCGTTCGCCTTAACGGAACCAGACGGATTATTGGCTATCGGTGGCGACCTATCACCCGAGCGGCTGTTAATGGCTTATCGCAATGGCATTTTCCCTTGGTATAACGCAGAGGAGCCTATTTTGTGGTGGTGTCCCAACCCACGATCTGTGCTGTTCCCCGATCAATTTAAACTATCCCGCAGCTTACGAAAAACACGGGCTAAAACCACTTACACCATCACCATAGACACCGCCTTTAGTGAAGTAATCAATGCCTGCTGCGAAGCGCGCAAAGACCAACCGGGAACCTGGATTACGGCTGAAATGCGCTCTGCCTATTGCGAAATGCATAAACTAGGCTACGCGCATTCCATCGAATGCTGGGACAACGATCAACTCATTGGCGGTTTATACGGCATGTCTATCGGGCAGGTATTTTTTGGTGAGTCTATGTTCTCACGTAAGACCGACAGCTCTAAACTTGCATTCGCGTATTTAGTGGATAAACTCAAAGAATGGGACTTTACGCTCATCGATTGCCAGGTAAAAACCGCGCACTTAACCAGTCTAGGTGCCGAAGATATACCCCGTGAACAATTCATCAAACTACTGCACCGTTGGTGCTCGACATCCCCGAAGCCCATCGCCTGGTCGGCCAGCGCATCGGCACCCCGTTAGTTCATAACAATAATAACCGACGATGCGGAACCTTCAACAATGTCACTAGCCGATCCCACACAGGGCGTTAACACCCTAGCCCTGTTCGCCAGCCAAGCCCATGACTGTAGTTATTTATCAGGCCGCCAGGCAGTATCCCTGTTTGCCGACCCAAATGTTATGATGACAATGGCAATATACAACCAGCTGGTCGAGCATGGTTTTCGCCGCAGTGGTGAAAATGTGTATGCCCCCAGTTGCCCCAATTGCACCGAATGCAAACCTGTTCGCATACCTGTGGCCGCGTTTAAACCTAACCGGGCTCAACGACGCATACTAAAACGCAACCAGGACATCCGGGTTACCTGCCTGCCTGCTGCATTTAACGACGAACACTACGAACTTTACCAACACTACATGAGTACCCGACATGCGGGCAGTAGCATGGAGAACCCAAGTAAAACGAGCTATATGAGCTTTTTATCCAGCGCTTGGAGTGACACTTACTTCTACGAATTTCGAGACAAAAATAATCTGGTCGCCATTACCGTCGCCGACAAACTTAATCATGGGCTGTCCGCCGTTTACACGTTCTTTGATCCCGAATATCACCGACTCAGCCCTGGCAGCTATGCCATTTTATGGTTAATAAAAGAAGCCTGCTCCCTACAGCTTAGCTGGTTGTATTTAGGCTATTGGATTGAAGGTTGTCAGAAAATGCACTACAAAGCACAATACCAACCCGCCGAGTTATTACGAAACAATCAATGGACCCCCTTTACATCGCCATAGCAAGGTTACACCAAGCCCATTAAACCTAGAAAAATCAGTTGGATCACGAAAGTCCATACAAACGCTTAATGCACCTAGTGGTCCATGCGGAAAGTTATGTCACTGTTCGCTTCGTGAGAAAGCACCGCTCTGCGTTGGCAACACTCGAAAGGGAACCACCCTTCCTGCGTGTTGCCGCCTTGACCCGTGCTTTCTCTCTGTGCTCTTTAGTAACAGAACTTCCCGCATGGACCACTAGCCAATTGAAAAACTGGCTCACCACCAATAAGGTGACCACGCCGGTTTTGAATTAACTCTGCACATCAATATCTTGCATGTCTTTTTCGCGCCCAACTGACTTTTCTAGGTTAAACATTACGTAGCTTCGCACTCATTCGTATCCCAAAACAATGCCCTATCCCCATCCAGCATTTTCGCCAAACTCTCTCCCTTGCCGTTACCAGGACGCCAGAATCATCGCTAAAGGAACCCCACCTGCAGGACGATAATAAAACCAGAGCAACAAAACGGATTTAATAGATAAAAATTGCTTTGTACCTCATAAAAAGTACGCACAATATTAGGGAGGGACCCTACCTATCAATGCAGTAACGAAAAAGGGCCCCAGTCCATGTTGAGTTACATATATAGTGTTGCAAAAGAATTTGAGCGGGAACATGGATTTAGCCCAAACCTACTTTATATGAACTACGCTCACCTTGAATGCTTAAAGCTACAGCTCGATGACCCTAACGACTTTAATTCGATTCTTGTATTTCTGGGGATGGAATTGATATTACAACAAGAGGCAGTCCATCCATCAGTAGCGTGGGCACGGTCTCCCTGGAAACAAGCTGAGTACATCTAATCCGCCGAATCGCCATTCCTGGCTCCCCCTCCGCTAGCGTTAGGGAAAAGCCAGAAAATACGGCCAAGCTATTGGTATTAAAATGGTAACACCTTGGTCTTGGTGCAAACTTCAGCAGGTTTACGTTGCTCACGGATACACATGAGCCTTACTGAAAACCGGCGTTGCAGCGAATTTTGTGACCTGCATCCGGCAAAATGCCCGTGCCCTTAGGCTAAAACCATAGAATTAACCCTAAACCACTCAGTTGACCGCCTCAATATCCGGTCAAGCCTTTGAGTCTCTTGGGTTATCGTACATTTTTCATACTATCGCATTACCTTGGGCGTAAAACGCATGAATCTGCACCCGATATCAGTAATTACCCCCACCGATGGGGTAACATCTGCAAGAAGGTAGGAAAATCCATTCCAGGAGAGTATATTACCTGACTCGGAACTGGCGGACAGCCAGAGCTGTATTTACAAGTATGGCCATCGCGACAAAAATATAACCGTCACGCCGGGTATTTCTTTGATAATTTGGCAAATATCAGGCATTATGTGCGGCGATTTGATTTTAAAGCATCAGAGTTGGAATTTATGCCTAAAGAAGAACATATAGAAATGGAAGGGACCGTCGTTGAGACGCTACCCAACACAATGTTTCGCGTTGAACTGGAAAATGGGCATGTCGTTACTGCGCATATTTCAGGCAAAATGCGTAAACATTACATACGCATCCTAACTGGCGACAAAGTGACCGTTCAACTAACGCCTTATGATTTATCGAAAGGAAGGATTGTTTTTCGCGCCCGCTAACCCCGCGCCAACCGATGCACCACCGCCCTCTCAGGGTGCGCTTACGCTATTCAGCTATCACAACAATACAGGCTAACCCCTGTTACACCGCCAATTAGGCGCTAGCAGTACGATGGTTAACGCACTAATGGTTAACGCACTAATGCCTTTATAACCTGGAAACCAAGGAGTGCATCGATCGATGCCGACTAAGTGTGGGCGTCACCCGCAAACCGGCTTTAAGTCACAGGGTATTTCAGATGACAATAAGAAGGGGTTGTCGATGAGGCGAGGCTAACGCACCTAGCTTAAACGCTCGATACCGTCAGCCCCTCCCCCGTCATGCTACAAACGTGTTCAGCTAACCGTCTCTTGTTGGATTTGACGCTGCTCATCGACATCAAACTCAAAAACCAGCTCATCGTCCTTCACCACTACATTGACGACACCACCATCAGCCAATTTGCCAAACAGCAACTCTTCAGCAAGCGGTTTCTTAATATTGTCTTTCACCACCCGCGCCATTGGCCGAGCGCCCATTCGGCTGTCATAACCATGGGTCGCCAACCACGCACGCGCATCGGACGACACATGCAGAGTGACTTTTTTCTCTTCAAGTTGCGCTTCCAATTCGTAAATAAATTTGTCAACAACATGAGAAATCGTGGTTGGATCTAGGCTCTTGAACTGAATAATAGTATCGAGCCGATTGCGAAATTCCGGCGTAAAGGTGCGTTTAATCACCTCACCACTGTCCGTACTATGGTCCTGCGTCGCAAAACCAATAGAGGCACGATTCATTTGTTCCGCACCTGCATTAGTGGTCATCACTATAATTACGTTACGAAAATCCGCTTTACGCCCATTCGTATCGGTTAACGTACCATGATCCATTACCTGCAACAGCAGGTTAAACACATCAGGATGGGCCTTTTCGATTTCATCCAGTAACAAAACCGCATGAGGGTGTTTGTTTACCTCTTCAGTCAACAAGCCACCTTGGTCAAAGCCCACGTATCCCGGCGGTGCGCCAATCAAACGCGACACCGTATGGCGCTCCATATATTCGGACATATCAAAGCGAATCAGCTCAATCCCCATAATGGTGGCCAATTGCCGCGTGACTTCCGTTTTACCCACACCGGTAGGGCCGGAAAACAAAAACGAACCAATCGGTTTTTGCTCATTACCCAGTCCGGCGCGAGCCATTTTAATGGCCGCCGCCAGCGTTTCTATGGCCTCATCCTGACCATATACCACCAGCTTCAAATCCCGGTCAAGGTTACGCAACCCCTCTTTGTCCGAAGAAGAAACCTGCTTGGGTGGAATACGCGCCATTTTTGCCACAACAAATTCGATGTCTTTGGTGCCCACCGTTTTCTTGCGCTTTGATGGCACTAATAATTGTTGTGTCGCACCGGCCTCGTCAATCACATCAATGGCTTTATCCGGTAAATGGCGTTCATTAATATAACGTTCCGACAATTCCACTGCCGTTCTCAACGCCTGGCGGGTAAACTTCACATCGTGATGCTTCTCAAAATGGGTTTTTAAGCCATTAAGAATCTGCACGGCCTCTTCCACCGTTGGCTCCGGAACATCAATTTTTTGAAACCGACGCGCTAAGGCACGATCTTTTTCAAAAATACCGCGATATTCCTGATAGGTAGTGGATCCAATACATTTTATTTCACCTGACGCTAACACCGGCTTGATAAGGTTTGACGCATCCATAGCGCCCCCAGAAGCGGCACCAGCTCCAATAATGGTATGTATTTCGTCAATAAATAAAATGGAGCCTTCTTCTTTTTTCAATTGCGATAGTACCGCTTTGAGTCGCTTCTCAAAATCACCACGATATTTGGTGCCCGCCAACAGCGCCCCTAAATCCAGGGAGTAAATAACGCTATTGGACAATACCTCGGGAACATCACCATCAACAATTTGTTTTGCCAGGCCTTCAGCAAGAGCTGTTTTACCCACCCCAGCTTCACCTACAAACAGGGGATTGTTTTTACGGCGTCGACACAATATCTGTAAGGTTCGCTCAATTTCAGGTTTACGACCAATCAGAGGATCAATCTTACCCTGCATCGCCAGATGATTAAGGTTAGTTGCAAAATTCTCCAGCGGACTCTTCGACGGCGCTTCTGCCTCTACGTCTTCTTCGGAATGGGGGACAATAGAATCATGCTCACCGGAGTCATCTATTTTTGAAATACCATGCGCGATGTAATTAACAACATCCAGCCGTGCGATGTGTTGTTTAGATAATAGATAAACCGCCTGTGATTCCTGCTCACTGAATATTGCCACCAGCACATTAGCCCCGGTAACTTCCTTATTGCCTGAGGACTGCACCTGAAAGACAGCGCGCTGTAATACTCGCTGAAACCCTAAGGTAGGCTCAATTTCTCGCTCATCACCACTGGGCAGCACCGGCGTTGTTTCTTCAAGAAACTCGCCCAGCTCTCGCTTTAGCTGATCCAAATTAGCACCACAAGCACGCAATGCACTATTGCTAGTGGGGTTATCCACTAACGCCAGCAGTAAGTGCTCGACGGTCATAAATTCATGCCGCCGTTCTCTCGCGTCCTTAAACGCCCCATTTAGAGTTTGTTCTAACTCTTCGCTTAACATATTACACCTCTCGCAAGACCTTTAACCTCGCAAGACCGCTTACACCGACTCCATAGTACACAATAATGGATGTTTGTTACTTCTTGAGTATTCATTGACTTGGGCAACCTTAGTCTCCGCAATTTCTCTTACAAACACCCCACATAAACCTTTACCTTGTGTATGCACATGAAGCATAACCCGCATTGCTTTGGCGCGGTCCATACGGAAAAATTTTTCTAGCACGTGAACGACAAATTCCATCGGAGTGAAATCATCATTTAATAATACCACTTGATACATTGGCGGCCGTTTCAGCCTTGGTCTTGACTCTTGAACGGCTAAATCTTCGTCTCGTTGAGAATTATCCCCGGTATTCATAGACATAAGTTTAGACAAAACCTTCTCCGTTTTCTTTCATAAACACTGGGATTTCAGAAATCGAAAATCTCAATGGGTATTAGCAGACCACAACACCGCTTATATTTTGATGTAATTAGGGGTGCTAAAGCAATAACCCAAATGTTGTAGCCCCATACCATTTAACCATAGAAAATCAGATGCTTACGTTTTTTGCTGCGTAAACAAACAAACAAAAAATTTTATACATTGATCCACCGTTAAAAGCATTGGTATTTTTTATAAGCGTTTTTAGTTGATTTCTTTCTTAATTTCGGCATTAATTCTGGCATTAATTTCGTTGCGAATTACTTTTTTAGCAACCCCTCATTACTTACCCTCGCTTATCCCAACACGCATGCACTGAGCTTAAATCGATCAATCCATGTGACTAATAATGGCATCAGCAAACCCCGAACACGAAACTAGCGATGTGTCGTCCATCAGGCGCTCCAGATCGTAGGTTACTGTCTTGGCGATAATAGCACCCGACAATCCTTTGATCACAAGATCGGCTGCCTGAGTCCACCCCAGATGCCGTAGCATCATTTCTGCAGATAAAATAAGGGAGCCAGGGTTCACTTTATCCTGCCCGGCATACTTCGGCGCGGTACCGTGAGTCGCCTCAAACATCGCCACGCTATCCGATAAATTCGCTCCTGGCGCAATCCCGATACCACCAACCTGTGCCGCTAGTGCGTCAGAGATGTAATCACCATTTAAATTCAACGTCGCCACTACACTATATTCTTCCGGACGTAACAGAATTTGCTGCAAAAACGCATCGGCAATGACGTCTTTAATAACGATAGGCTTACCCGAATTTGGATTCGTTAACTGACACCAGGGACCGCCATCGATTTCTGTGGCACCAAATTCTTGTTTGGCCAGTTCATACCCATAATTTTTAAAGGCACCTTCCGTAAACTTCATGATATTGCCTTTGTGCACCAAGGTCACAGAGTCTCTATCATTATCAATGGCATATTGTATTGCTTTGCGCACCAAACGAAAGGTGCCATCACGCGATACCGGTTTAATACCAATGCCCGATGATTCTGGGAAGCGAATTTTGCTAACGTGCATTTCATCCTGGAGGAATTTAATCAGTTTTTTCACCTCCGGAGTGCCCTCAGCCCATTCGATGCCCGCATAAATATCTTCGGAATTTTCCCGAAAAATTACCATGTCGGTTTTTTCAGGCTCTTTCAGCGGACTGGGTGTGCCCTCAAAATAACGCACAGGACGCAAACATACATATAAATCCAATTCCTGACGAAGAGCCACGTTCAACGAGCGTATCCCGCCACCCACTGGCGTAGTTAACGGTCCTTTGATAGAGACAACATAATCCTTTACCGCTTCCAGCGTTTCCGCGGGCAACCAGCTATCATTACCATAAACGTTAACGGCTTTTTCCCCGGCATAAACCTCCATCCAGGCAATGCTTTGCTTGCCACCAGATGCTCGCTCAACAGCAGCATCTACCACTTTTTTCATTGCAGGTGTAACATCGACACCAATCCCATCCCCTTCAATGTACGGGATAATTGGCCTATCTGGCACATTAAGTGAGTAGTCTGCATTAATTTGGATTTTGCTGCCATCACTGGGAATTACAATTTTATTAAAGGCCATAAAAAGTCCACCTACATTATTTATATCGTTATGAATTATGTCGTTATGAATAAAGCTAGTTGTTATGAAAGATCATGGAAAATTTTTATACATTTTTTATACAAGAACAGACAATCCGCAAAATCACCCCATGTTAGCATTTTTCGGTTCACCTGGCGTTTTCGGCCAAGCAACGTTACCAGCACATTGCTGGCTTTCGATAATATCTTTTGCGCCAAATAAACCAGCAACAAAGCGAACCAACTGGTGCCCTCAAAAAACCGCTAGTGCATTCAAGGAATGGCTCACAAAATCCCCAAAGCCGATAAATTGCCGGATTGAGTAACCTTAACCTTCCCTTCACGGTCAGGCCTGCCCATAGTACGCAAAGCATTAGCAAGGTCGGGCTGGTTACCTCGCGCCGCAAACTCGCCATTAAACTGGTAACTGTTGTCCCGGTTTAGCTGAAGAATACCATCTGCGATTAAAGGACCACCCTGGTCAGCTAATACACCTTTAATACCTTCATCAGAAGGCTCCAGTGTTACCTGTAAATCCCCCAGGTTTAGTTTTTTTAACAAGGTCATTTCAGCGCTGTGCCATGCCAAATCGCCTTTGGCTGACACGATCGTGTTCTTGTCGATTTTTACTGTGGATAATTGAATGTCCAAATTCCCAGCCGGACGCAATGCGTCAATATTAAATAGGTTTTTAACCTCTCGTAACGGCAACCATGCCTCAATATCACTAAGGTAGGTGCCGCCAAAAAAACTATGCCCAACAATCCCCTTGGCGTAACCATCGGGCACTTTGAACTCAAAATTCAATTCTAAAATCCCTAGCAACAAGGTATAAGCATTGGCATCCCAGGTAACGGCCTGAAAAGGCTGCCCCATAACGGATGCTTTACCAACCCGCCCCGACCAAATACTGCCTTCAACATCTTTTAGCACCACCGGGACATCTGCACCACGCATGCTTTTCCAGTAAGAATAAGCCACATTCGCTGGCAGCGTTGCCACCAGGAACACCACAAATGCGATGAAACCCACCAAACTCAACTTAAGGCCTGATTTAACTGCTGGCGACATTATGTTTGTAAAACCCCTATTTCTGACAATTGTGTACCGGGAAAAACGCGCTAAACAACTTATCCTACGTATACCCTATGTAAATACGGTAAGTTGAGGGCAAGCCCGGCTTATGAGACCGCACCACGAAACACCAACCGGGCATTCACCCGCCCCGCTTCGGACTGCTGCTCAATAACCGTGGTCACGATCCGTATCCCCTGCTGACGCTGCAATTTTTCCAGCCAGGCAATCATATCGTTAAAAGAGGCATTTTCGAGCCAAACCCGTGCTTGTGATTCGCCATCCGGCTGCACCCGTTTAACGGCGTCACTCAGCTTATTATTCTTTGCAGTGCGATCAATAATACCCAACAACGACTGGCCTTGTACCTGCCCAGGCGGTTTCTTGGCCACGCTTTTACGTAATTGCGCAACTTCCTCTGCAGCATCACTCATCCAGAGGATTAACTCCTGCTGTGTTTGGGTACTACTCTCCAGGCGATGTAATTTGGTCACCATCGGCTCCCAAATGGCCAGGTACAGAATCATCAGCGTCACAAGAACAACGGCCGCGATAAATAATTTACGCTCTCTGGGCTCAAGCCCATTAAACCATTCTTTCATTTTTTAGCACCCGGTTTTGCATTAGACGTTGCCGCTGCATCTTGTGTGTCACCAACACCAATTTGCATGCGGCTTTCCACTCGGCCTTTTCGTGATGAAGCGGATTGTATATCCACCGTTAAACCGGATTCATTTAACAAGCGCAGCTTGAGTTCATCGAGTGCCTGTAAATCTGAAATTTCAAAATCGAGATCCAGCATTTCTGCTTTATAACGCAAAGTTCGAATGTTTAGAGTTTCCGTATCACTAAGCACATCACCTGCTTTGGACAACAAAACAAACATATCGGTAGTCTGATTGGTTTGCTCTCGAAGTTCGGCCAGCCCTCTTTCCATCTGCACCTTAGGATCAACAATATTTTTCGATTCAGGGAATGCAGTACGATAGACCTGCTCAATTTCAGCGCGTAACACCTGATCTTTTTTCGATAATTTTTGATAGTCAGCAAACACTAACCCTGCCTGCAACACCATCCAGACCAGACCAATCGCTACCGCAGGCCGCCAGGGACGAAACAACTTTTCAAGCTGTTCGCGGCGGCTGTAATCGCCTTGTAACAAGTTTAAGCAATGTGCATTATCAAATTGCTCCGCGATATACATCAAATAGGATTGATCGTTATGGTCAATCACAATTTCTATGTCCATGCCCTGACATAATGACGTCAGCTGATCAATAGTGCCTGAGAAACGGTCACGTCGTTGCTCAAGCGCAGTAACCACTTGCCTGGTTTTTTCATCGTCATCATCAGTATCCTCGATGATGTCCCCGTCAACGTTCTCGGCGGAGGAGGATGCCTGCGGCATTGCGTTTAAAATAGGAACAGCCTCATCATTCAGGCCTTCGTCACAAATCACCACGTGTAATTTAGTTGGCCTAACCTCCGCTTCCAATGACTCCAGACTGGCACGTAACAAAGGCACAACATTGGCCACATCAAGCGCCATGCCAGCCTGTGTATTATTGCGTAATATGGCTTTGGCACCGGTCTCCTTGCTGGCATTTTTAATCATTAATGTCCAACTGCCAGTTTCATAAGGCACACCAAACACTTCGGTTGACATCACGTCGGGCTGAATACCCACATCATTGAGTCCATGTAGCCATTTCTCAATAATGTTGCGCTCAATAATGGCGCAATTTACCTGCTCCGTCGGGTCACGCTCACCAACGGCAAAGTGCAGGTCGTCAATATCGCTGGCCAGTTGCTCTTCCAATGCAAACGGAATCGCTTTCAGTAGTTTCTGGCGATTCATATTGGGCAAATCCACCTGGGTTAACAACACTTCAACCCCAGAAACAAATACAATCACGCGACAGCCATGTGCATGATTGGACGCCGTTTTTAAATCACCATGAAATAAGGGGCTGGGCGCATCACCCTGCTCTTTCACCACCCAATGAACATCTTCCGGCATATCGCCGGACAGGGTAGCATCACCTAAATGTATAAATATCTGCCGCTTCACTCAAAACCTCTTGCTAATGCCTGCGCGTTAAAAAACACCAATACTGCGCCGTAATGTCGTTATTTTCTTATCATCCCTTTTCAACAAGCTAATCAGGGTCACCTGCATACGCCCGATTTGCGCAATGGAGGTCACTTCAAAATATTTGCTGGCCACATCCAATTTAAGCTTATTTAACACCTCATCTATCGCTTTTTTTTCTGACTGAGTCTTTGTGCTATACCCTATCTCTTCCCGTAAATCTTCAAGGAATTTGCCAACTTCTTTATACGGTGCCTCGTCCTTCGACTCACTTCGTGCCGTTATAAACTTACTGACCACGGCATCATCAATCAAGACATGGAGGCTTTGCAACACTTCTGGAAACGCCGTATTAACATTAATAGTGACATCCGACGCAGGAATCGCATTGACTAATGGAGGCTGCTTATCCCTGTACACCAGACAATTATATTCTTCGGCGATAATCGTTGACAGCGATCGCAACTCGCTAATACTCGCCATAGGATGATTCGCCACTCGGCGGGGTATATCAAGCCCTAAATATTCCGGGTCTTCCGCACCACCTACACCCGGCGTCACATTTTTGTCCAACCAATCAAGCAACACTAAGGCCAAGTCCGGGTTAAACGAGGCCTGATCACCACATTTATTGTCGCCCACCACATAACTAAAAAATCGCTGAAACGCATCAACGTAGACTTTATTTTGCTCACCTTTAGCGTCTATTAAACTATTAAGCGGAAAACGCGCGGTTGCATCACGAATATAACCCGTAATAGTGCCACCATCGACGGGAACAATAAGGGGCTCCTCAGGCAGTTCGCCATAGTGATCCACTTTCGTATCGGGATCCTTGAGCAACAACTGCCCTGCCCAGGCCTCGGCACCCAGAGCATACATATATGCCTGGTCATAATGAAGCAAATTTTCAGTACGGCGCATATCCAGGGTTTGCCGCTCAGCCATGGCAACTGCTGCAATAGTAACCAGAGAAAAAATAAACAATGCCGTTACCAAGGCAATACCGCGTTGCCCTGAAGGTAATGGCAGCCGTCCTTTAGGCGATGGAGGCGTTAACATAGGGGCGTAATACCATTTTTCAACCTGACCATTATACCACCACCACTCGAAACAAGCGTTTTAGCTTGCCATACTGCTTGGTATCCAGTGTCACCTCAATGGCTCGTGGCAGCGTCGTGGCAGCATCACTACCCAGCCGATCCACCGGCCAACTGGTGTGCCAGTCGTTATCCCCACCCAAATACCGGATTTCCAGCGACTTGATGCCATCCACCAGCACGTTCTTACGCGCTTTACTGTCTTCAGCCCGATCCAACACCTGCCAATAAACCCTTACCAGCTCTTCCTCTTGCACAGCATAAGCCACACGCTGCAAATGACTGCGCGCCTGATTAGCCGGGTTACGCCAGCCACCACGGGTCAACTCTATAAGGTAACCCTCATGGTCTTGCCCCACAAGCGGAAGCACGTTGTCGCCATATTCGTTGCGAACACCACGATCAACAAGTTGCTCAATATCCCGCGCCAGCCACACCATCGCGGTCTGCACTTTTTGAAGTTGTTGCGAATGGGCATCCGTCTGCTGGCGGGCGATCAATACGTTATTTAGTCCGCTATAAGCCATTGCCGCCATAATAGCGAAGATACCAATCGCCACCACAATCTCTAATAATGTAAACCCCTGAGAAACCTTGTACTGCGGTTTGTTCTTTATGTTCATGACGAAGGTTTACCCACAAACCCGACTAGCGTGGTTAATGAAAATTCGTCATCTTCATTGGCTCTTACACGGATATAAACACGGCGAACCGTGTCGTCTTCGGTCTCTTCAACCTCCATGGTCCAATGCCACTCGTGCTCGGCCATCAACTCTGTTCCGGTGGTTTTGCGCGGCGCGGGCCATTCTTTAGTATTGATATGCAGCTCTGCCATTTTATTCATGGCCACCCAATGCGCAAAGGTACGTTCTTTAAGTCCCGCGGCATTGCGAGCCGTGGTAGTAACCGTCATCATCACCGCCGCCATGCAAACAGCGATAATGCCCATCGCAACAATCACCTCAATTAGGGTAAAACCGCTGTTGTTAAAACCTCTGCTGTTAGAGCCACGGTTATTAGAGCCACTGTTGTTAGAGCCTTTGCCGTGAGATATGCGATCATAAAAATAACGACGGGGCCGGCCAATGCACTTTAAGCCAGGTTTATCCGCACATCCTCGTGGCACATGGCATTCAACCACCAAAATCAGCCTCAGCGGCATCTGGGCGCACATACGCAAGGTCGCCAGTGAGACTACCAGCAACCACGTATGGCAACTCACTTTCGCCACTAAGCGTTAATTCAAAGGGCGTCATCTCACCGCTGGATAATAAATAAATTTGAGCAGGATTTTCAGCATCTTCTAAATTCACTTCATTTTCGTCAAAGGTTAATGACACATTCAGGCCGGGGGGAAACTCTCGGTTGCGAAATAACTGATCGTCGACAATAGGCACCCACTTACTCCCATCAAGCGTGGCAAATTGGTAACCCTTATTAGTGAGCAGCAGTGAATATTCCTGCGAAAGCAATAACGCCTCTTCGCTCGCCATCCGCATTAAATGATGAATACGTTTGGCCTCGTCTTCAATGTAACGATCACTGTGTTGACTGATGGATAACCCGCCAAACGTGACAATAACCCCAATAATGAACATGATGACCAACACCTCAAAGAGCGTAAACCCTTCAGCGCGGCATCGCATTCCACCAAAGCGGTATCGATTTGACGTCATTACACTCCCCCTACGATCAAGCCTAGACGTCATCGAAAGAAAAGTGGTTCTCAGAAATTGCATCCACCCCCATTAGGCAGGCCTACGGAAAGGTGCCAACAACTGGCAAGGTCAAGCGCAAAACCGCCATTATTGCAAATCCCAATTACCAATATCCGCATTTGCACCCTCACCACTGGGCTGGCCGTCGGCACCTAACGAGAAAACATCTATTTCACTTTTAACCCCAGGCGACAGAAACTGATAAGCTTGACCCCAAGGGTCTTTGGGTAAACGATCCATATAACGCTTCCAGTTCTTCGGCTCTGGCGTGCCAGATGGCTTGGTTACCAACGCATCCAGCCCCTGGTCAGTGGTGGGATAAACAAAATTATCCAGCTTGAATAAATTTAGTGCGCTCTCTAATGCACGAATGTCCTGCCTGGCCTTGGTAATCCGGGCATCATCTGGGCGATCCATCACACGAGGCACCACAATGGCCGCTAAAATACCTAAAATAATGACCACCACCATAACTTCAATCAAGGTAAAGCCCGCTTGTTTGCTAACGGCATGAAAACCTCGGCGTTGTTTTTGCGTCGCCTGTGGTACATTATTCTTGTTACGCGAATTTGAGCATTGTTGATACACTTCACTCTCCACTTAGTTATATTAAGGTTGCTATAATCCGCACTTATTAGCCGGATTGGAAATTCTCGATTTAATGTGTACGAGTCCTAACGCTCGAAAAATGCGTGTAATTTTTTAAGGATATGATTCAAATACAATACATGTGCCAATCAGCAAGTATATCGCACCCCTGGATGATATCTCGCACTAAATTTATTACAATTTATTTTCAGCGCTTTATTAAGCGCGATTCAATCACCTTAACACAAACATCTTAACCATCACGCGACCCTCTACGACCAATGGCAGACCCAAACATTGAACAACAAAGCGAGATACACCGCTTTCTGCGACATCACGCACTCCCTGTCTCAATTATCTCCATTGTGACATTTTTAGGTTTTTTTGGTTCCGATGTAACACTTTGGTTGCGATTTGACCGAAATGCCATCCTATCAGGCGAAATTTGGCGCCTATTAAGTGGACACCTCACCCACTTAAACAGCTCACATTTAGTCATGAACACCGCTGGCTTGGTATTAATATGGGCGCTGTTCGGACGACGACTGTCCAATAAACGTTGGATTCAATCGATTATAATCAGTGCGCTTTTTATTAGCGCGCTGTTATTAATACTCAACCCACAGCTACGCTGGTATGTCGGATTCTCGGGAGTACTGCACGCCATGTTCATTGTGGGGTGTATTTATGACATAAAAGCAGGCCGCTGGGACGCTAAACTATTATTATTGATAATTATCGCGAAATTGACATGGGAACAGATTGCCGGCCCATTACCCGGCTCAGAAGCAACAGCGGGCGGCAATGTTATCGTCGACGCTCATTTATATGGCGCCGTGGCAGGCTACTTAATTTATCGAATTTTTAAGCGCTGGGACAATAAAACGCCTTCGTCTCTACCGGAGCAACCAGAAAAGCCCGAAAAACCGAGCAACCCTTAAAAAGGTTAGCGATGTGAGATGCTAACAACCATGCAGCGCAACCAGTTTATCCAAGGTTGCCGAGTCTATTTCACCGCTTGTCTCCAGACTATTCACTGCTTGAAAGGTTCGGATGGCAGACGGTAACGGTGTCCCAAGCTGCCCATCAATTTTACGGTCATATTTAGGCTCACACTTACGTTCATACTTATGTTCACACTTATATTCACAATAACCCAGGTTGGCCAAGCGCTGTTGAACCCCCGTTATTATTTCATCCTTCGGGTCGAGGTGACCGACACTGATCTCCCAGTGGATCTCAGTGGGTATATTATCAATGTTTGGAAAAACAAGGAGGTGGATATTGTTAGCTCGGTTGGATACACGAGCCTCTAACAAACCATTGCTATCCGTATTGGCTTCCAACCAATGGCCATCAACCGCAAAACAACAGCGGGTATCGGCCAACACTACATCGTTATATTCAAGTATCAATTTTAAGGTCGAGATACGCCCCTTCGCCACAAACCGATGCCGCTGCCCAGTCTCAATAGTTTCTTCTTTTTGTATTAACGCCGGTATAAAAACCCGATCACCCGGATACAATATATCCGGGTTGCCCCGCTGTTGCTTCAGTTGATCATTTTCCGGATGATTCCAGATCGTTTCCCAGCAAAAACCATGTTTGCGTGCCAAACTGGACATCGAATCGCCTTGTCGAACCTTATAGTGCATGGTTTGTCTCCGTTTATAATCGCAACATCCGCTTCCACCAGCTTTTTAACGTGCCGTTGGGCTCGTAACAACTAATCCCTTGTTTCAGTTCAGTCATGTTGCGTGGTGAACAGCGCACTAGGTGATTAGTGTCAACCGTAAAGTTTTTCAAATTCGGTAAACGGGCTAGCAGGCTAACATCGGTGATGGGGTTGCGTTCCAAGGTTAGGTATTCAAGATTTTTTAGCGTTACCAGTGGGGAAATATCCTTGATTTTATTAAGCGACAAATGCAAGGACTCTAGATTAATCAGCCCCGCCAAGGAGGAAATGTCTTCAATTTGGTTGACCTCCAGGTTAAGCCTCTCAAGGGTCGTCAAGTCTTTCAAGGACTCCAACTCTGAAATTTTGTTACTTCGTAAAACTAACCACTTTAGTTGCTTGAAATTCCGTAGCGCTTGAATATCGTGGAGCTCGTTGCTAAAAAGATGCAAATCTGTAAGCTGGGTAAGTGAAGCGATACCTTTTAGCTCGGTGAGACCGCAGGTAAACGTTAAATTTTCCAATGTACGAAGTTTGTCAATACCTTCAAAATTAGGCTGCCCATTGCAGTACATTACCAATCGTTTTAGCGACTTAATAGTAAATATTGGTGATATATCATCCCCGGCACGAGCGGTAATCTTAAGACGCTCCAATGTTGGTAAATAGGTAAGGGGCTTATAATCACTAATTTCGTTGAATGTTATATAGAGTGTATCGAGTTGCTTAAAATACTGAACTGGGGAAATATCAGTAATGGCTAGGTTATCCAAAGCGATAAAGGGGGTTTTCAACAGGAGCCGGTTTAGCTTTGCGCAATGGCCCTCTCCGAACGTCACCCCTAAGTCGATTGAAATCATCTCCAAGGTATGTTGTTGCGCCGGGGTAGGTTGTTGACACATCGCCATAAACTCGTCATCCGCTATGGCGGCATTCGAAACCATTAATAAAATCAGCAATAAAATCGGCATTCTAACGGTGGGCATTGGTTATCCTCTTTTCGCTTTGGAAACGATATTATCCTCAAGAAAGACACTAAGCTCAGGATGCAATACGTGCCGACTCACCGAATGGGAAAACATCGCAAAATAAGCGATGTTACCTCGCTTTAACATGCCGGTGCTGGCATCGGGTTTATGCCCTGCTTCTTCCAGTACACCGCAATTGCGTTCTTCGAATATCGCCTGATAGCTATTGATAATATCTGATAGTTCATTAAGCCGCTGTTCGAACTCACTGGCACTGAAATCCATATCCGCCCAGCGATTAACCCGCCATAGATTGCAGATCGCCTTGAAGACACTACCGGCATACCAATAATCTTTTAAGAGTGTCGGAAACGCACCGTAATGGGTGATGAGGGTGAAAAACAAATCCATTAGGTCATAATACGCGCCGTTGTCAGCATAACGTTGTTCAATGCCTTCGACCTTTTTAATAAAACGATAAAAATTTTGGCTCTCGCTGGACTTACAATATGGGTCCTTGATGGTTACGTTAGCAACTTTTATCGCTTTAAAATCTTTCCACCCGGCTTTCTTGTACAACGCCATTGGAAAACGTTCAGTATTATCAAACTGGTCGATTTGCGACACTAAAATATCGTGAATAAAGGAAGTGAGGCTCAAGTTGGTCGGCCCACTTAGCGTTTTATCATCAATTTTTAGTAACTCAATTATCGGTACAAGGAAGTCACTTAATTTTATGTCACTAATGAAATCAAGGATGGTATAACGTTCTCCGCTTAACACGGATTTTCTACGCTCTCTGAATGCAGCTACCGACTGTCGAATACCACCAATGATTCGTTCAAACATAGTGATGATACGGCTTTGAATATCGTCACTAATTATTTTTCGCTTATTGACAATGACTTCTTGCCCAAGGTCATTAACCATCTTCTCACTAATGTCGAATTCGACTTCTTGATTTAAAACACGGCTAAGTGCCAGATAAGCATCAAATTGATCAGTGATATTATTAAACAACTTCAAACACTCATCATAAACCTTTTCCCCATCGCCTGGTTTAAATGACCACTGCCACTCAAACTCCAGCCCCCACTCCAGGGGATTCCAGCTTATATTCAAGCCCATTTTTGGGTTAGGGCCTATTTTCTTAAAGGCGGCCAATATCAGTTCGAAATCAACCTTGGTATCCTGGGCATTGACTTGCGCCGCTTTCTTTTTTCCCTCTTTTTTCAACTGTAGGAAAAAGCGACTCTGAATATCTGCCATGGGCAATAAGTTAAAATCGGCGATGGTGCGTTGGGTCAGGTCAAAATCGTTGTACACCGACATCACCTTGCAGTCCGGATC